>MDTC01275257.1_pt1 | contig 594166 bp, 531 predicted proteins | sample 811181 | NCBI WGS metagenome assembly MDTC01 (sample SAMN05326644, study PRJNA326480) | marine metagenome | isolation source: seawater | place: Pacific Ocean: North | collected 2011
ATTCCGTATAAGACCCGAGCGCATTTACAAACTGGATTTCCCCAGCTTCTTCCATTGCCCGTAGCCCACTGAGTTGATCTGAGGCTAAGGCAAGCTGCTGTGCGTCTAACTCCGTTACCTCTGACTGCATATGAGCCATGCTTGCCAACAGGTCTGCGGCTACATCACAACGCTCATCAATATCTTCCTTAATCGCGTTTAACTGTATCTCAAGCGTGCTTTCAAACCTGAGACTATGGTATGCAACACCTCTGCCTACTGCAAGCTGGCGCTGACTGTCTACCGTCTTGATTAAACTATGGGCTGCTCCACGGTTTAATTCACTCGGATGTCGCTCATACCTATCTAAACGAGCTAATGCTCGATCATAATAACGATCATACGCTAGTCTTGCCCTGCCTTCAACTGTAGGCTCATCACGGAACCTATTTAAAGAGAGCTCTAGCGTACTCTCATACCTTAAGTCTCTGGGGTCAACACCCGCACTTAAGGCGATCTGGCGCTGTTGATCCACTGTCTTAATCAGACTACGTGTTTCGCTATATTGGCCAGGGGTCGGGTTATTCTCATAAGTGGATAAAGAAATTTCCACACGATCATAAAAATCATTATAGTTAGAAAGCGCTATTGCAGTCTGCGAAACATCTCCAAAAGCAAAAGTCTCAGCAGAGCCATTTGGATGCGTTACAGGCGCACTTGTGGTGACTGTACGTTGTGATATTGTTCTGCCCGCCACTGTTGCTGTAGTTGCTACAGCTGTTGTCATTAGGCTTGTAGTAGTAACACCTTTTCCTGTTGCTCCAGCTGCCTGAAGGGCTATACCTTCGCTCGTTGTGCCCGTAGTTGCATCATGTACTGATGCTGTAGTGATACTTGCACCCCCTAAACTAACTGTCGTCACGGAAGCACTACTGCCATTACTGCTCTGTACTGAGTGGCTCGAAATACTGGTGTTGTTTACAACGGCTGTGGTAGCCACACCTGCTGCAGAATGCAAAGCCCCAGCAACCATCCCAGGGACTCCTCCTGCGGCACCTCTAGCAGCACCCAGGGCCACTTCAGTCATAGGAGGCACTTCGGGCGCGGGAGCAACGGGTGTAGCGGGCTCTGTTGTATCGGCTTCGTGTGATAGATCTCCATAATCACAACTGCTTCCTGTATCAAAAGAAAAATCCTCAGGGCAATCTAAGGCTACATCATTGACATCTACCCCAGCCATTTCAGCAGCACCTCCTCCAAAATCAGGCTCCGCCACATCTGCCTCTACCCCTGGGCCATTAAAAGCACCCTCAAATTCAGAAGTAAGGTCATAATTACTCTCACCACTATTAGCGTTTCCGCTACCACTGCTACTACCACTACCGCTACTACTACTACTACTACTACTACTACTACTACTACTACCGCTACTACTGCATCCGCTATCACCGCTGCTGCTTTCACTACTACCCGCATTTCCATAGTTCACCAAACGCCCGGCAAACAGCGCACTCCTTTTTAGCGAGAAGCCACATTCTTCTTCACAGTCGTTCCCTAGCCTTAATTCAGGGTCAAACGCAGGTACAAAATTAGGGTTATTAATTATCATAGCAATATAGTATTAAGAGTTATAATGAGAATTTAATGATCCTTGTAATAAAAAGGATGAAAGCCGTTAGACCGTAAAAAAACAACGGAGTCAATAGATATATTTCACTTTTAAAGAAAAAACACACAAACCACAGCCAGGCCTCTAAAAAAACTTTTAAAAAATAATAAAATATCAAAAACTCAAATATCCTTTATAGAATCAGTCTTACAGAGCGCCCTAACGGTTTTTAGATTTTTCCCAAATAAACCAAATTTCCCAACTGAGCCAAATATCCCAACCGAGCATTTGGCATTTTTACATTCCATGATATAATACGCCTTGTCTCTCCTACCGCTAGCCGACGAAGCCAGATTACGCTAGACGAAAGAGACAAGAGCGTCCTGCGAAGCTTTATGCGAAGCAGGAGAATATAATCAGCACCCAAAACCACCAACACCTAAAATAACTATGAAACGACTCAATTCCTTTTCACCTTTACCTACAGTAAAAATATCACAGACTAAGACCATGGATATCATTAGGCAAAATACCGATACCCTCATTGGCGAAGATGCCCTCGAAGAGCGCCTCAAGGAAGGCCGCCCCTTGCGCATCAAGTTTGGCGTGGACCCTACCCGCCCAGACCTCACCTTTGGGCACATGGTCATTTTCAATAAATTGCGCCAGTTCCAAGACTTAGGCCACGAAGCCATCCTCCTGATTGGAGACTATACCGCCACCATCGGGGACCCTTCCGGGCGCGATGCCACCCGCCCTCCTCTCTCCGCCGAAGAGGTTAAAGCCAACGCTCAAACCTACCTAGACCAAGCCTTCAAAATTTTAGACAAAAGCAAAACCACCGTACGCTCTAATAGCGAATGGCTGGGTGCGATGTCCGGGGCTGATTTATTGAACCTCTCCCGCAAAATGACCGTAGCGCGCATGCTTGAGCGGGATGATTTTTCAAAGCGCTACAAAGACCAATCCCCTATTTCCATCGTCGAGTTCCTCTACCCACTCCTCCAGGGGCATGACTCTGTGGAGCTTAAGGCGGATGTCGAACTGGGTGGGTGCGATCAACTCTTTAACCTACTCGTAGGCCGGGCCTTGCAAAAAGAAGCCGGCCAGCCCGAACAAACCCTCGTGACCCTGCCTTTATTAATAGGGCTCGATGGTAGCCGGAAGATGTCTAAAAGCTATGATAATTACATCGCTTTTAACGACACCCCTAAGGACATGTTCGGGAAGATCATGTCCATCAGTGATGAGCTAATGTGGGATTATTACCAACTCCTCCTCCTAAAAACCGAGGATGAGCTTAAGACCCTCAAGGCAGGACACCCGATGGATGCTAAAAAGCAACTGGCCCTGGCCCTCGTAGCGAAGCTCCATTCTCAAAAGGATGCCGAGCACGAACTCCAGCAGTTCGAGCAGGTATTCTCCCAGAAGGACCTCCCAGACGAGATGCCTAGCTTTAGCTTTAAGGACTTATCCCCTGAGAATGAGGCCTCTTTAATCCAGCTCATGGGGGCTACCGAACTATTCCCGAGCAAAAAAGAAGTCAAACGCCTCATCGAGCAAGGCGCCGTTAAGCTCAACGGGGAAAAGGCAGACAATAGCACGCTGACCCCGCCCACGGGCGATCCTTATGTAATCCAAGCCGGTAAGCGCATCTTTTTTAAGATTGTGAATTAATAATTGTAGCCACTGTCCCTTTTGCGTGTATAATAGGCACTGTGTCTAGGATTGCATCAACGTTCCCTCTCTTTACAAAAGCCACCAACTGGCTCAGCGAGAATAGCAGCATAGACCTTTTCCCCTTAAGGCACACCCTTAAGGATTATGACAAGCAAAAAGCGAAGGCCGATGCTAAAGCAGGACTCAATGTAGCCCTGTTGGATTTCCCACAGGCCATGGCCTACGCGATGATCGCAGGGCTGCCGATTCAATACGGAATTTGCTGTTCAGCCATTGCCTCAATCATCGGGCCTTTATTTGCTAGCTCACGCTTTGTGATGCTTGGCCCTACGAACGCGACTGCTATATTGACCCTCAGCTTCTTCCTGGGGCTCAACCTAGGTAAAGAGGAATCTATGATCGCTTTACCTGTGCTTCTTCTATTAGTGGGGGTATTCATGACGGTTGCGTCTTTATTCCGGGTTGCCTCCATCGTGCGTTTTGTCTCACGCAGTGTTGTCACCGGCTATATCACTGCGGCGGCTTGCCTTATTTTGGTAAACCAGGTGCCTCATTTATTAGGCTACCACATCCCGCGAGAAGCTACCTTGTTTGAAATCCTCCACCGTTGCATTGCCTTTATTGGGCATACGCAATGGCCCACGGTGGCCCTCAGTGCAACGACCTTAGTGGTCTATTGCCTCCTGAAGCGTAGCTTGCGGCATATCCCTACGATCGCCCTAACCCTTATGACGATGGGGCTTGTCGCACAAGGCTTCTTACACTTTGGCTTCGAGACAGAATTCCTTGCAAATGCCTCTTTCGAAAAGTGGGACTGGGGTGTAGGCGCTTTAGACTTTGCACTCATCGGGCAACTCGGACAACCCGCCTTAGCATTGTGTGTATTGATTATGCTTGAGAGCGCCTCGATCGCGAAAACTTTAGCGGCACGCTCTGGGGACCGCATCAACCTCAACCAGCACATGTTCAGCCTCGGGATTGCTAACACGATGAGTTCCTTAGGCTCAGGTATGGCGGTGTCTGGCTCCCTCACCCGTTCGATGCTGAATTTTAACAGCGGTGCGCGTACCCCTCTCTCGAGTATGCTCAGTGGCGTATTGATGATCATCGGCCTCTTTGCCTTAGGGCCTTTCTTGGGCTATGTCCCCCTAGCATCCCTGGCTACCCTCATTGTGATTGTAGGGGCTAGCCTCATTCAGTGGGACCAAATTAAGATCATGCTCAAGTCCACCCATGCGGATGCTTTGGTCTTCGCGCTGACTTTCATCTCGGGCCTTTTATTCCAACTCGAGACTGCTATTTACCTTGGGGTCGGTTTATCGATCGCTCTATTTCTCAGGAAGGCTAGTACCCCTCACCTTATTGAATATGCCTTCGATCAAGAAGGGCAACTGCGTGAGAAGCCAAAGGGGCATGTCGATGCGATTCCAGAAATCTCGATCGTCCACGTAGAGGGGAATTTGTTTTTTGGCTCTACGGAGATCTTCCTCGATCAGACTCGCTTGATTTGTGCAGACCCTAACCTGAAAGTCATTATTTTGCGGATGCGCAATGTGCACCACCTTGATGCAAGCTCAGCCATGGCCATTACAGACCTAGTGCGCTTTGCCCGGGAGCAAGACCGTGATATTATCATTAGTGGCGCCCTCCCCGAGGCCGAACGCATCTTACGCGACTCAGGGCAAATGGCAGTACTGGGTGAAGAGAACTTCTTCCCGCACATCCCCCGTAACCCTAATAAGGCTACGCGCTATGCGCTCAAGCGTGCGCAAGAAATCACCGGATGTAAGGAAGCCACGATCACGCTATTCATTGCCCCGACCGAAGACGAGCAACCTAAAGAAGAAGAGAATAAGCCTGAGGAAACGCCGCAGCCGTAATCACGCTTAAGCTGTTAGGAATCCATAGGGGCCCAACTACCGAGCGATGTAGTCAGAGAGTCGAAAGCCTCAGATTCCTTAATTTCCTTGCTGTCATCGATCCAGTCTTCATCTGACTCATCATCAGAGTCTATCTCAGCTGGGTGCCTCTTATCCTTATCATAGATTTTATTAAAACGATCTATGACTTTTTTTGTCTGGGCTCCATCTCCTTTTTCCTGAAATTGAATGACCCAAGGCTTAACTGCAGTTACTATCCGAGCTTTTTCGGTAAGCTCACTTGTCTTTTCAGCCACAGCCAAAAAACTGGCAAGCACTCGCCCAAGCATTGCAAGTGCGTTCTGAAGAAACCTTGGATCCTTTTCTTGAAAGGCAAGATTCACCCAAGGGGACAAGGCCTTAAAAGCAAAATCAAAATAACCTAAGCGTAGAACTTTTAGCCATACATTAACATCCCGAACATTCTTAGGCTGGCTACTTGACTCCATAAAGACACTGGCAGCAAAAACAATAAAAAGCTCTATAGAGTCAGGAAGATTTCCATATAAATTTAAAAAATAATATTGAGCTGAACTAAGTGCGTGAGCCTCTTCACCTCTTCTATACAAAGCCCTGGCCCAGTAGCGTGTATTATAAAAGTTTGCTTTAGCCTTAACCGTGTCATTCTGCATCGCTCGACTTATAAGATCGTCAGCTGCACCAGGACCTTTGCTCGGGCAAATTTGAATTTTAAAATGCCGGCTCGTGTGGGTAGATGAAACGTATCGAATAGGAGTAGAGGTAGCAGGGTCCATAATGAATGTTTAGTTTAAGAAACATTCAAGCTTTGTCGAGCATGGACTTTTAAAGCCTTATGAACCCTTAAAACTCAACCAATATCAATAAGGTTTAGCGGTTTGCTAAAACGTACCGAACATTCACGAGCAAACGCCCCACCTCTTTGGCCAGCATTTCTTTTGTCTTACCTGCATTTTCTTGGACCCATGGCTCTTCACCCTGGGTAAGCTCCCCAGACACAAGAATGTCCTGATGGAAAGGATCCGGGTGGTTATAGAAATTACGAACGTGATCCGTAGCCTCTAGGCCAAGCGTCTGTGGGTAATCATTGATTTCTTTAAAGAGCTCGTAGATAGCCCCCATCAAATATTCGGCTGCGTAGGAAGACAAAGAATCTTGTGCAAAGAGTGCTTCTGCGCGCTCAATAGTAAGGACAGGTGTGAATATCCCTCGAGCATCTTGCAGCAAGGTGTTTTCAATCTCCTTACGTCCGATAGGCGTACGTGCATCATCTGTATATACCTCTTTGTTATTAAGCTCAGCATCAAAGGTTGCATCCTCAAGACCTAGGAGCTCTCCCAAACGGTCTACAAGACTTATAAAGTCTTGTGTCTTAGCTTTCTGGTGTGCCTTTTTGTCTGCAAGTGTGGTCCAGGAAATCTTATTCGCGCGGTAGAACAGTTTTTCTAGCTCTGTAGGTTCCCCTTCCCAGTTATAACAATTTAAAGCATTTGCATCTTTATTTTTGTTATACGCAACAAGCGCCTCTTGCCCAAAAACATCCCTAAGCATATCCACATATTCGGCAAACTGTGCGGTGATATTTCCTTTTCCAGCCTTGGGTTTATATTGATGCACTCTGTAAGCCCGCATCAATTTTTCTTTAGCAACTTTATGTGCCTGAATCGTTTTATAAAGAGGTTTCCCGAGTGCTACAGTCCTGACTAAGCGCCCGCGCACCTCTAGAAATGCTTTGTTTAGCGCTTTGAGATCAGCCCTTGCCTGTAGCTTATCTTCCGGCTTTGCATAACGGACGGCCTGGCGGAGAAGCTGCCTTTGCCGCCTATCCAATTTTTCTTCAGTATAGATTTCTTCACAAACCTCAAGCTCTACACTGCTTTTCCCTAGGATGAACAAAACATCTTTAAGTTTATTATTCAGTATAGATTGAATCTTTAAGGCCTGAGCCTTTTTATCGTCTCCTTGTATTTCCCCTCCAATAGCCTTCCATAACTTAGACGCTCTCTTTTTAAGCAATGCTTCTGCTGCTTTTTGTTTATCTGTTAGAGGCAAGAAAGCATCTAGTAAAGTCTCGGTGATATCTTCGGTGGGTGCAGCAGCGCCTGTGTAAGTTAGGTGATCGTGCAACGCCTTAAGGCCTGGGTAATCACCATCTTGAGGCTCAGCAAGCTGTAGGTCTGCATCCAAGGCCTTTAAGCTACCCCAGAAGTCTCCCCACGACTGTCCGTGCGCAGGGAAAAAATAAGACTGCTCAATTTCATTTAATAATTTTTTTAAGAAACTAAGGTCTTTAAATACTTCCTCAAAAAGTTTTACCTGGTCATTACTAGCCCCCGGGGCAACTGAGCCCACAAGCTTATCTAGCCGCGCGCGGGTTAGGTGGGAAAGTTTATTTCTTAGAGAATACAAACTCCATTTTTTGCCGTCTCGCATACGCCAAGGCATCGCTTGTGCCGTCATTAAGCCTATAGTAGCATCCGAAATTTCTCGGTAAATCTCACCCACATAATGCAGTGAGCGCACCATTGCTAATCGATCAACAGGCCTTGCGAGGTCGAGATTTGAGTCAACAACCTCTTTGAGCACAAACTGCATACTGACCAAGGCAGTGTAGTCATAATAATAAGAAGCAAGACGCTCTAAATGAGGGCAAGCTTGTGCCCATTCATTATGCATAATCCGCTCTCCTGCCTCCAGGCGGTTGAGCAAACCTTCTAGTGCTAGGCCTTCTGCCCCAGATTTACCAATATCTTTTAGGGCTAGGTCTAAAAGTTGCAAACGATCAGGAAAGCACTCTTTATCGATACAATGCTTAACCTCATACAACTTACCCCATTTTCTAGGGAACTCATGAGAGGCCCGAGATGCATTATAAAGTAAGTTTAAAAAATCCTGACTACTCTCTTCTGTGAGGGGGGCTATGTATTGATGAACCACCTGCTTGTGTGTAGTGACTACCTGTGAGGGCCGTATCGGCAATGCACGCGCGCGCGCAGGCTCCATCACGACCTCTTTCAAAAGTTCAGAAAAAGAACGACTGCGTCTTTCAAACTCATTCTCAGGCATGAAGCCCCTCCACTGGGCTTGCCGAGTAATTAAGAGCCTGGTCATATCTGAGAGTCTATTACTACCCTGACGCAAATGCCTCTTCAGTCTTTGCTCTTCTCGTAATGACCCTTTACTCCAGAAGTCGTCTGTATGTTGTATTAATTTTTGATTAAGCGGGTGAAATAACATTTCCCTATCCTCCTTATGTGTTGTGTATTAATAAAGAAAAGGAATTGATAAACCCAAGTCAACAACAATATTGAAATATTAATTAAAAAATAGAATTTTTAATATTAAATACCTTAATTAACTGATTTACAGCTATTTAATAAACTAAAGAATACCTCCTAGCGGCCTACGATCTCGCGCGCTCTGCGCTCCTCAGGGTCTTGTTGCTCTTCTAGCTCCGTAGAACCCCGCAAATCAATAGGAGGAAATGAAGGATAGTCCCGGCCTGCTCCAGAGGAATAACCACGAGCAGGACTATGGTAAGAGTCATAGCCTGAGCTTGGCGTAGGAATACGTGCAGGGGCACTACGGCTCAAAACCCGCCTATGCAAAGACTCTCGAACATTACGGCCAGTAATGGGTATAGCCGGAGAAGATGTCCGTAGCGCTGGCGTTGGCGGAGGCGCTGGAATAGACCGCCCCGCGCGCCGCGGCAATTCAGGCGTAGAGTCACTTCCCTCAGAAGCTGACGTAGGAGCATCGCCATTGCCAGAGCGATTTGCAGCAAATATGTCTAAAAACTGTTGCCCCTGATCTATAAGAACTGCCTGAAGTGAGGCCATATCTTCACCCATATCACGTAAGTCAGAATAAGCCTCTAAAGAGTCAGCATATGCCATCATGGCTGCGCCAAGGCCTTGTGTGGCAGTAGGCCCATTGCCTTCAGAATCTGATGTAAGCACCTGCTCGCCCTCAGAACCTCTGGTGGCAGCTGTACTCTGTAGAGAGACCTGAGATGCAGAATCCTCTTCTGAATCTTGATTACGCAAGCGGAAATAATGCTCCCAAGACTGAAGAACTGCTTCTGCGGAGGCTTCAAGGTCCTGTGCAACTGTACGGTCATTTCCCGCTGAATTACTCATAGTGCCCTGTTCATCATCAGAGTCATCGATGATGCGTACGACCGCGTTAGCAAGAGGATCTCTAGTGTTTAAATCTGCAGGACGAGGAGGAGGTGCCATAATATTAGATAGATTTTTTACAGGATATTAGGATTTTTTCTCGCAAAATCAAGCAATCACCTTACTGATACTGTAAGCAGCTGATAACTAAAGGCTTCCATAAGAAGCAAAATACACTAACGCCCTATAGGGTCTTCTGAATTAAAGACATGAGCCGGGGGCACATGATTATCCTCAAGATCACTCCAGCCCTCCTCATCGTAATCAGGCGCTTCCTTCTCGTCCAGCACCACTGAGCTTTGATCACTCATCCTATTAGGATCAGGGTCTGTGAACCCCTCTTGCTCATTATCATAAACACCCTCTTCATCACTAAACTCTTGGGGGATTAGGCCTGAAGGGATACTTGGGGGCGGGACCGTAAGTACCGAAGTGCGGTGCACACCTAGTGTAAAGTGAGGAAGCGTGTCCCTATTTGGGAAGGGCGCCCACGTTACCCTACGCTGGATAAGGGGAGCTAAATGTCCTCCCAGACCTACAGAAGACTCGGTATCTGAACCAGAGGTAGAATCTGAATAGGGAACCAGTGGCGGAGGATGCAGTTCTTGATTAAGAGGACTCATGGTAAAAGCGTGTTTACCCTAAAGAGAGTTCACTGCTTGCAGCCTCGTCCACTAACCAGACTACTTTTTCAGCGAAGGCCTTGAGCACTTGCGAGGGAGCGTTCTTGGGGTCGAACTTACCCTCGAGTACTGTTTTCAGAGCCGCTGCCTTGCCCTTGCCGGTGACGGTAATCACAATCTGGGCACAGCGGCTTAGGCCAGCCTCGGTGATGGTTAGGCGGGGGCCCTTGCTAGGGACCTCTACCGTGGCGAAATTAGTGTCGACATCAGCGCCGATCAAAGGGCTTTGTGGAAATAAGGAGGCGGTATGACAATCGTCACCCATGCCCAAAAAGCAAACATCAAAACAGGTGCTTGGGCTAAAGCGCTCGTTCCAGGTTTCGTTAAAGGCCTGGGCTGCTTCTGCGGAGTTGCCTTCGGTCGGCCAGGGGAACAGGTGGTGATTCGGGGCCTTGAGAGGATCGAAAAGCAAGCGTTGCGCTGTGCCGAAGTTACTCTCGTCACTAGCCAGGGGGACCATGCGCTCGTCACTCGTGAACCAGTAGATGCGCTCGAGCATCGCTGGGGATAGTGCGGAACCCTCAGCCGCCCATTGGTAAAAAGCCTTCGGGGTGCTCCCGCCGGTGAGGCCTACGGAAATAGGGTCGCCCTCTTTCTGGACCATAGCCTCGTGCATGAAGCCGATCGTTTGCTGGAAGATACTTTCGAGGGAGAGGACACGGAGCTCACCGTAAGGCGTGGCTAAAGTGGTTTTGATCATGATGTGGTGGATGGTTGTTTTTATCCTATTTAAGAGTTATTTCAGCGCGTGTACACCCTTAAAAATAGTGACCTCCCTTCTTGCATTTTAAAACCCGAGCTCTCAAAAGAATAAGGCTTCGGATATTACTTCGGCGGTGGTGAGCTTGCGGATTTGGAGGGGGTAGTTGACTTCACCGCGGCCGAAGTTGGCGCTGAGTTGGGGGTGGCAGTTGTCGCCGGAATAGGTCCAGTCAAAGTGTTTTTCGTTGGAGTAAGACCAGTGGATGTCGACGAGGCAGGCTTGGGGGTCTTCGTGGAGGGAGACTTTTGCGGTACAGGGGTGTTTACTTTGTTGGGCGCAGGCTTCGAGGCTGCTGCGCATCCAGTTGAGGAGTTGTTGGGCATCGCCTGCTTTGCCAGGAGCGTGGGTGATGGTGACTTTTTCGAGGCCTTCGACAAGGGCTTGAGGCTCGTAAGAGCTTAGGAATTGGCCCATGGGTTGGCGGACCGTGAATAGGCGGGAGAAGGCAATGTCGCGCACTTTGTTGGCCTCGGGCCAGGGTAAGTCTGCGTAGCCAGGATCGACTGAAGAGTCGTACACAACGCGGCGGCAAAACTGGGTAAAGCTTAGGTATTGCTCGGCAACGCGTTTGGGGTCGAGGCGGTGAATCCAGTAGTAGGTGGGTAAGTCAGCCTCGAGCCAAACGGATACTTGGTTTTCTAGGAAATTAGCTTGGCTGGGTGGGTAGCCTAAAATGAGGGCTTCGCAATAACAAGATTCGCGCTGCTTGGGCCCGATGTAGCACTGAGAGAAAAGCTTACCCTCTAGCGGGCAATCGTTACAAGAGGAGGAGTCCGGACATAAGACAATGATACGACAGGGTGTTTTTTGAGCAAAGTCTACAGCGGTGTGGAATTGATCGAGTGCGTCTTGTTCGGTTGTCTTTAGGCCCAAGTGGAGAATCAGGTTCATCTGCGAGGCACGGTACTCTGCAGGTGTATCTTGGCCTTCGACTACTTCAGGCGCCCACATCCAAGCGAGTTTTTCGGTAACCTCGGACACAGGCATGACGATGCCAGGAAGGATGTCGAGTAAAGAGCGGGTTTGAGTACTCATATCGTTGCGGACTTACTAAGGACCAATTTTGCGCCACTCTTGCTTACTCCCCCACAGGAGTTTGTCGGCAGCTGTGGGCCCCCAAGAGCCAGCAGCATAAGTCTCTACGCCTTTGTTGCCTGAGGCTTGCCAGTGGTCGAGGATAGGGGTGTAGAGTTTCCAGGAAGCCTCGGCCTCATCCCCACGGATAAAGAGAGTACTGTCCCCAATCATTGCATCGAGGATCAAACGCTCGTAAGCCTCGGGCGTATTAGAGCCATAGGTTGTTGCGTAGCGGAAGTGCATTTTGACGGGCTGGATGCGGTTTTCCAAACCAGGGATCTTAGAATTGAGCAAGAGCGTTGCGCCCTCATCCGGCTGGATCTGCATCACGAAGCTATTACCTGCAAGGTGGAACTTGTCAGAATCGCTAAACAAATTCCCGGGAGGGTTTTTAAACTGCACCGCAATTTCCGTTACACGGCGGGCCATGCGTTTTCCGGAGCGTAAGTAAAAAGGCACACCGTTCCAACGCCAATTATCAATCGACAAGCGGATAGCTGCGTATGTTTCGGTTGAAGAGTCTTGGGGGATGTCTTGCTCTTGCAAGAAGCCTGGGACCTTTTCCCCGCCGATAAGCCCCTCGGTATACTGAGCGCGCACGACGTCGTTTTGCTCTTCATCTAGCCGTACAGGTTGGATTGCTTTGAGGAGCTTTACTTTTTCGTTACGGATATCCTCTGGGTCATTCGATACAGGGGGCTCCATCGCGATTAAGCTGAGTAGCTGCATAGTGTGGTTCTGGATCATATCACGCAAGGCCCCGCTTTGGTTGTAGTAGCCCGCACGGGACCCTACTCCGAGGGCTTCTGCCACTGTGATTTGAATGTGGTCTACGTAATGGTAGTTCCAGATAGGCTCGAAAATAGAATTAGCGAAGCGCTGAACCAAGAGGTCTTGCACGGTTTCTTTACCGAGGTAATGGTCAATCCGATACACCTGAGATTCATCAAACTGATCGCAAAGGATACCGTTAAGCTCTCGGGCGCTGTCGAGATCACGACCGAAAGGTTTTTCGAGAACGACCTTAGACATAAGCGCTGAGCCGTGATGGCGCCGGGACAAGCCACTGTGGCCTAAGTTCTCTAAGATGGGTTGAAAAACCGTAGGAGGCGTAGAAACGTAAAAGAGAAGTTGGAATTGGCGACCCACCTCGTCTTCCATTTTATCTACACGCTCGGCAAAGGCTTTGTAAGCCTCGAGGTCATCGTAGTTGCCTGAGTGGTACATGATGCGCGAGCCTAAGCGCTCCCAGATCGGGTCTTCAAGATCGCGGCGGGAATGTTGGGCGACATTCTCTTGAGCGAAAGAACGGAAATCATCATCCGACAAAGGCTTGCGGCCAAAGCCAATTAAGAAAAAGTCCGGAGGGAGGAGGTTGTCGACCTCTAGGTTATAAATTGCGGGGAGCAATTTACGTGCGGTAAGGTCCCCTGAGGCACCGAAGATCACGATGATGGTGGGTGGAGCACCCCGGTGTTTGCTTAAGCCTTGCAAGAAAGGATGAGACTCGGTTGTTGGTGGTTGTTCGGGTGGAGAAGATGCGGTCATGAGTGGGATGAAATGGGCGTATGCTTGCTCTTGAATAAGCTCACATTAGAGTAATAGTTTAGATGAAATTTTTCTGTTTTGCAAAGCCTTACTTCCACCACGTCAAAACGGAAGTGCTTTATGGGCTTATGGAGGGCCTTCAGGTAGGCTTTACAGGCGCGCTGGAGGGCTTGCTTCTTCTTGCCCCCTACGGAGTGATACCCGGGTACCAAAGAATCCTCCTTGCGCGTGCGAACCTCAACAAAAACAAGAACCTCTCCATCACGGCAGACCAGGTCGATCTCATCTTTGCCGGCACGCCAGTTGCGCGCAATGATTTTGAGACCGTGCTCCTTGCGCAGAAACCGCGCAGCCTGTTGCTCCCCATAGCGCCCGCGCTGAGCTGGAGTATCCAAAGCTAAATGAAAACGGTTTCGTATCCAGTTAAATAACATGCTCGACTCTGTTTTTCTTTATAAATAGAATTTTACCTTTCATAAAGGTTTTGTTGGTGAATTAAGTCAACAACGACCTCTTACGAGCCTCTTTACAAGATTACCTAACCATGCCTACTAAAACTGACCTTAGCCAACTTGACCAACTCAAGACCTTTACAACCGTTGTTGCAGACACTGGAGATTTTAAATCGATAGAAAAATTTAAGCCCCAAGATGCTACGACAAACCCTAGCCTCATCTACAAAGCTGTTCAAATGGAAGCCTACCAAGGGCTCTTTGAGCAAGCTATCTCTAGAGGAAAAGCAACTGGGCAAAGTGGACAAGCGCTTTTGAATAGTATTATAGACCAGCTCTTGGTGCTTTTTGGTAAGGAAATCCTGAACATTATTCCGGGGCGTGTGTCTACGGAGGTGGATGCACGATTGTCCTTTGACACTGAAGCAACTGCCCAGAAAGCACGCGAGATTATCGCCTTGTTCGAGCAAGAAGGGATTAGCCGTGAGCGCATCCTGATTAAGATTGCTTCAACCTGGGAAGGGATTTGTGCGGCCGAGCAACTCCAGAAAGAGGGGATTAATTGTAACCTTACCCTACTCTTTTCGCAGGCCCAAGCTATTGCTTGTGCGCAGGCAGGCGTGAAGCTTATCTCTCCTTTTGTGGGCCGGATTTATGACTGGTACGTGAAAAGCACCGGAAAAGAATACAAAGGCGCTGAGGACCCAGGAGTACAGTCCGTACAAGGGATCTATAACTACTACAAGAAATTTGGCCATGAAACAGAGATCATGGGAGCGAGCTTCCGCAATACGGGGCAGATCTTAGAGCTTGCAGGCTCGGACCTATTGACTATCAGCCCCGCTTTGCTTGAGGAGCTCCATAGCACACAAAGCCCAGTGGAATGCAAACTCACCCCGGAAGCTGCTAAAGCATCCGCTGTTGAGAAGGTAGACATGGATGAGAAAACCTTCCGTTGGATGCTAAACGAAGATGCGATGGGTACCGAGAAGCTTGCTGAAGGTATCCGCCTGTTCTCTGTAGACATTGAAAAGCTTGAAAAGCAGATCCAAGAGGCGCTTTAAAGGCCCTCTCGCGAAAAACTGCTTCAAAGAGGACTACCCTTGCACAGGAGTAAACTCCTCATCTAGCTCTTTGGAAGCTTGCTGAAGTAGGCTGTTGGAAATCTTGTTAATCTCATCTGTGGCTGAGGTAATCACCTCACGCTCTTGCTTGCTTAGGCCAGGAACATTCTTGCAGAACATCCTTAACGCAGTGGCTGGAGAACGAATATCATGGGACATCTGCTCGGCTTTTCTTTTTAGGGCTAAGGCATGCTCACGCTCGAGAGTCTCTTGGAGCTCTTTATTCCGAGAAAAAACTAAACCAATTAAGGTTGAGAAAAAGCACATATAAGCAAACAAGAAGATCTCGCTGGCGCTTAAGCTAATAGAAGGGACCCCATAAAGAAAGACGTAAAAACTTGCCCCTAAAAGAACGCCTAAAGGCAAGAGGATCACAAAGCTTAACCAATCTACCAGAACTGCTAGGAATAAAAGCACAAGAGACATATTCATCATCCAAAATAATGAAGCTCCATACTTGAAAAGCATGTAGGTAGTCAGGAATGGCAAACAATACATTAGAGTGAAATGCCAATAGAACGCTAAAGCCTTCTCTCTGCCTGCCCAAAACTCACTAAAAATCAACCCACTCGCTAATACAGCAGCCACAATACGTAAGATAACCGTAACACTATCAATTGATCCTTCAGGGGACCACATAAAGAAAGGGAACAGGTACATCAATAAAGCACAAACACCAAAAGTGACACACTGAGCTCCATAGGCCTTAACACGTTTTTGAGAAAACTCACAGAACCTGGAGAAACTTGGCAAGAAGGCCTTGATTTTTGAATTAGAAAAACGGGCAGATGGAGCTACTCCAGAAGCAGGAGCTTTATCCGCCTCAGACGGCTTGTCCTCTAAGGCATAAGCCGCAAAGAAGGCAATAGCACTAACAAGCATACTAGGGATCAAACTGTCTAATCCTGCAAACTCACCCACAAAGAAGGTCCAAGCTAGGAAAATAGAAAAACCTGAAATAGCACTGATCAAAAAGGTACGAATACTCGCACGTAACCCAAAGATTCCTGCAAATAAAGGAACCACAATAACAGGCCCCCAGAAGCTTAAGAAATTAAGGATAATGTCAATGATACTGGAAAAAGAAATAGCTGCAATAATAGCAAAAGCACCCAAGAATAAGCTTGTTAAACGGGCAATACGTAGCTCTGCCTTATCCGAAAGGGCCTTACCGCGAATAGGCTTAAGAACATCATGGGCAAAAGTAACACTTGCTGCATTTAGGTAAGAGTCTGCCGTAGACATGATGATAGCAAACATACCCGCAATAGTTAGGCCTTTTAAACCTTCCGGAAGGACTGTATTTACAACAAAAGAAAATGCGGATGAAGGCTCTACCGCTGGATCCAAAGCAAGTGCAATTAGGCCTATAAGACCAATCATCAATGCAAAAGGAGCATAAATAGCTGCTGTAGCATACATAGTCTTCTTGATGCGGGCCTCACTCCCAGCCATGAGCAAGCGCTGAGTAATCACAGGATCCAAAAAAGGAATGAGCACTATAAATAAAATAGATAGATGCCCCCACAGTACATCAGGATCGCTCGGCAAAGTGAAGTGAGTGGAAGGAACCGCCTCCGCAAGCCCCCAAAAGCCACCAACCTCACACAGACCTAGGTTACAAACAATAGGAATGGCAATAATTAAGACTAAGAACTGTATGATGTCCGTAGCTGTAACGGCGCGGATTCCTCCTAAAGAAGCGTAAACAACCATAGTGCTTGCCCCAAGAATAATGCCGTATAAATAAGAAATGTTTAAGAAATGATCACAAAGATAACCAATGGAAGCTACCTGAGCCCCGATATAGCCAACAGAAAGCAATACAGAAGCACACCCAGTAATAACCCTACCTGGCTTACCATAAAAGCTGTGCATAATATCCCCCACTGAAATCATTCCCTTAAAGGCTTCCATTCGAGGTGCTACATATTTAGCAACGATACACCCGCTTACAGAATTACCCATCCATACCAGAACAAAAATCAAACCAACATCGAAGGTCCTCTCAGCTATGCCTATCACTTCTTGCGCACCCACTAGAGAGGCAATCAAACTAGCCAAAATGGCAGAATTACCAAATTTATAATCCCCAATCGAGAAATCACGCATACTGATAACGCCACGACTGTACCAAATGCCTACAGCGAGCGTTAAGAGGAAATACCCTAGAACAATAATTAGATCGGTCGTACCCATATTATTAGTCTTTGTTTTTGAATAGAAATTATCGAAAAAAGACGAGATTGAAAGGGAAACTACTCTAGAGCCTGTTAGCAAGTAAAAAAGCCCCGGCTGAATTAATCAGCCAGGGCTTTTTATTGAAAAGGAATGGTTTAAGCGAACCTAGAGGCGGATTCCTCCTTGAACACCGAGACCGAAGGATGTCTTGCTCTTGAAGCTACCACGGCCTTTATCACCGTTAACAATCCAGTACTTGTCATAGGTAGTTAGTAGTACAAAACCACGTAAGAAGAAGGACTCACTAAAGTTATGCGTTGCGCCTAATGTCCAAAGAACGGACTGATGGTAAAGCGCAGGCTTGTCATAAAGAGCACCTAAGGAATTACGTAGATCATCACTAGCACGGTATTGACGCAAGTTGTAGCCAACAGAGAAGTCTAGCACAAGTAGGCCATCTACCCAAACATCCCAGGCAACGTGTCCGGTAATGTCAGACATGGAATGGCGTACGCCAATATCGAGTGCATCAATAGGACGCCAGTAAAACCCAGCTACAGGACGGACACGGCTGTCAGCACTGATGAAAGTTGTCCAAAGGACACCAATATAGGCACTGAAGTCAGGAATAGGAGAGAAGGAAGCCCCGATCTCACCCATGAAACGACCTCCTTGGCCCATGCTCCCGTCGTTAACTGCAGCCATCTCACCGATCATGCGAGCATAAGCGCCAAAACACTCATCAAAGTGATAACGACCAATAAGGTCTAAGCCCACACGGTGTGCATTATCAAAAAGTTTATCAGACGTACCTGCAGGAAGCGCAGTAGACTTGTCGTCATACTGGTAGCGAGAAAACTCGTAATAGCCTTCAACATCGAAAGTTGCTGCGTAAAGCTCAGAACGGTGTGTTAAGGTCGTTTTAGCACGGGTAACACCGATATCATCCTCAGTATTCGAACCTGAGGTAAAGCTCACGTCTTTCAGGTCATTAGCGAATATGTGACTGACGTCCTGAGTGAAATCAAGGTTAATGCCATCGATGGGGCCTTCGAGTGGAGCGAGCATATCTACAGCACTGGCAGAAGCAGCTCCTAAAGTAAACGCACCGAGGGTACAGAGTAGTTTTAGGCTAGTTTTTTTCATGGGTTGTTTGTTTTGAAAAAGGGTAAGATTTAACAAAAAAAGAGCAGGAGTTCCTTGTCAAGGGCTTTCGTAACAAGCCCTCACTAGGCTTAAAAAGAAAACGTCCTTCCTAGAAAATTTCTAGAAAGGACGTTGTTCAAAAACTAAAATAAGGGTTGATTACCAGCGGATACCTCCTTGCATACCGAGACCAAATGCAATGTTCTGGCCGGTAGAAAGAAGCTCTCTACCTCCAAGGTAGAAACGAAGCTTGGTGAGTGTAGACAACTGAACAAAAGGACGAATGAAGAAACATTCGTTAAACTGGTGAGTAGCACCCAAGGTCCAGATCCAACTACGGTGATACATAGCACCCTTACCAAAATCACCACCGTTAAGACCTGCTGGAGCTACTGCACTGTCAGAAACACGATACTGACGGAGTTGGTAGGCAACTGAAAGGTCAAAGACAAGTCTGCCGTCCATCCATGTATCGAGGTGACCAAACAAAGTAATGTCTGTTAGGGAGTGAGTCATTCCGAAATCGAAACGGTCATCGATAGTCCAGCTGAAGCCAACTGTTGGGTAAAGGCGGTTATTGTCATTAAGGAACTTAAACCACATTAACCCTAAAGAAACCATAAAGTTAGGGTTAGGTGCGAATGTCATACCTCCTTCAGCAGCGAAACGACCTGCGTTACGTAGGGATGCTCCTTGCATCGCGGCGCCTTCGAGGATACCACGAGCATACAATCCCCAAATCTGGTCGATATGGTGGTGGTAAGCACCATCAATACCGATGCGGTGACCGGCATCAAAAGTGTCGTCTACAAACTTACGGCCATTTGCAGTTAGGCTAGTGTTCTTATCGTTATAGTTGTAACGAGAAAACTCATAATAACCCTCTACATCAAAAGTACCTTGGAAAAGCTCACTGCGGTGATTAAGAGCAGACTTTGCACGGAAAATAGAGAACTCATCATTGTCCTCAAAATCAGCTATAGAACCATCTCTAAGATCTGCATCGAAGAAATAAGAAGCATCTTGAGTAAAGTGAAGGTTGATACCGTTATCAGGACCTTCCATAGGCGCAAGGAAGTCCAAGGCGCTAGCAGAAGCAGTTCCACCAATAAAGGCAGCGAGGGTAAAGAGTAGTTTTAGTTTTTGAGTTTTCATAAGCTTGGTTAAAAAAAGGGGGCTTGTTAAATGATCTGCGAGCCTAAGGTAGGACTAAGGGGCATTCAACAAAACCATTAAATCAAATAGCTATATGGTTTAAACAAAACTAGGCCTTACTTGTCAAGATATTCAGGAGAATAAATAACAAATTATAGATTAGTCTCGTCTGTAAGTCGTTTTTTTATTACGCTGTTATAGTTGTAAAAAATCCATGAAAGCTTTAGGCATCGATATTGGAGGCTCTGGAATAAAAGGCGCCCTTGTGGACACACTCTCTGGAGAATTAGCTACAGAGCGCTTTCGCCTAGAAACCCCCACCCCTTCAAGCCCTGAAGCCATCCTCCCACTCCTCGAAGAGATTGTAAAAAAATTCCAACACAGTGGGGTTATTGGTTGTGGATTCCCAGGCGTAATTGCTCATAAAAAAATCCAAACTGCCGCCAATCTCGATAAGCACTGGATCGGCACGAACTTAGGCCAGCAATTAAAGGAAAAGACAAACTGCCCAACCTGTGTTTTAAATGATGCGGATGCCGCAGGCCTAGCTGAGGTCCGCTGGGGTGCAGGCAAAGACAACCAAGGCACCGTACTCATGATTACCTTGGGCACAGGGCTAGGCACTGCTCTTTTTAAAGCGGGGCACCTTTACCCAAATGTAGAGATGGGAAGGATCCTCCTGAATAATGGTAAAGAAGCAGAAAGCTGGGCCTCTAGTGCAAACCGCAAAGAAGAAGACCTAAGCTGGGAAACTTGGGCAAGCCGCCTCAACGAATACTTGAGCCTAATGGAGGCATACCTGCAACCAGACCTGATCATCCTTGGTGGAGGGGTTGCTAAAAAAGCAGAAAAGTTTTTGCCGCTATTAAACCTCTCTACGGAAGTAGTTCCAGCCAAACTCCTAAACCACGCGGGGATTATTGGGGCTGCGGCTCATGCGCAGGCAATATATGAGCAATAGCCTCCTTTAGAGAGTCCATTACAGGGATACCCAAAGGTTCTAGGCGCTCGCGCTCGTAATAGCCGTGGGAGACCAAGATACAATCTGCCCCGATAGCCTCGGCGACTTCATAATCGTGATGGGTGTCCCCGATTAAGACAGCTTCATGGGCAGGATGCTCTAAGCGTTCGATCCGCGTCTTGGCCGTTTCAAGCTTGCCGCGACCATAATTATTATCCTGACCGTTAATCTCAGTAAAATAGTCTGTTAGCTTATAAGTATCTAAGTTACTCTCGAGAGTGCCTTGAGGCGCTGCTGAGAGGACACACTGCGACAAACCGGCCTTATTCACCAAACTCAACACATCGTGCGTGTCGTCATGCAGGCTACACTCGGTCACGCGGCCTTCGTAGTGGTGGTTGTAAAGCTTATGAAGGGCAGCAACTTGGGCAATATCATCAATATTAAGGCCCAAGTCTTTATAAAAAGCCTCAGCCGGGAAACGAAACTGCTGACGGTACTGCTCGACCGTGATAGGAGGCAGCTCATGCTTCTCGAGCATGAGGTTCAAAATTTCAACAATCAGCCAGGCATCGTTTAAAAGCGTGCCGTTCCAATCCCAGATGATGTGCTTATACGAGGAACTCATAGTAACTCTATCCTCTCTAAATTGAGACACCTTTGTCAAGTTTTATCCCTGATCAATATAGTTCAGGTAAACCCATTTGCAGGCCAAAAGACTTAATTGACGGTACGACCTAAGAGGCTGGACATTTTAAGTAAGTTTCACTACGATTTTTCCATGCTCAAGAAAGCGCTTAATACCCCGAAAAAACGTGGACAGGCCCTCGTTGAATACATCGTCCTGGTGGGCCTGATCTCAATGCTTACGTTGGGCTTGATTGTGACGTTCAGTGGTGAAATTGGTGACACGATTGAAGATGCTATTGATTCTACTGCTGAGCTCCAAAGACAAATGGACAAAGCTTAAGGCTTTCAAAACCAACCTATCTTATGAAAATGTTCTGTAACTTCTTTGCTAAGCCTAACTTTGGGCTTTTGCTGCTACGCATCCTGCTGGGTGCTATGATGGTTATGCACGGTGTGCCTAAGTTTTTAGGTGGCAGCGCGCTGCTGACTGAAATTGGTCAAAAAATGGCTGTTCTTGGTATCACGTTTGCTCCTTTATTCTGGGGCTTTTGCGCGGCTCTACTAGAGACCCTAGGGGGAGTCCTCCTGGTTCTTGGATTTTTATTCCGCCCTACAGCGCTTTTATTCGTCTTCATGTTTACGGTAAATGCTTACTACCTATGCAATACTGGGGCAGACTTCCTCAACGCAACGGCCTATCCTCTGGAAATGGCTATTGTCTTCCTTGGACTGCTCTTTATTGGCCCTGGAAAGCTCAGTGTTGATAAGGAATAATCAATTCAATTATACATTATCAATAAAGGGGCAACATTTTTGTTGCCCCTTTTTAATTAAGCCTTATTAAATAACTACCATGAGTACACTCCTAAAAGACTGCATACGCCGCTACCCTATCTTAGCACCCTGCGAGGAATCCATACAGATGAGCTTTGACTATCTTATGGGCGTGTATACCCGTGGTGGTAAGCTACTTATCGCAGGTAACGGAGGCAGCGCTGCAGATGCAGACCATATCTCAGGAGAACTCCTTAAAGGCTTTAAACAAAAGCGCCCCCTCTCCCAGGGATGGCGTGATAAGCTGGGGCATGAAATTGCAGATAATCTGCAGGGAGCCTTACCTACCATTCCTCTTTCGACCTTTAACGCCCTCAACACCGCTTATGCAAATGACTGCAACCCGCATTACATTTTCGCGCAGCTGACTTGGGGCCTAGGGATGACAGGAGATGCCCTACTCTCTATCAGCACTTCGGGTAATTCCAAAAATGTATTACTGGCAACACAAGTAGCTAAGGCTAAAGGGATGCATACTATTGGCCTTACCGGTGCTACTGGCGGAGAGCTTAAAGACATGTGCGACATCTGTATTTGTGTACCAGAAACAGAAACATTTAAGATCCAAGAGCTTCACCTACCCGTCTACCACATCTTGTGCTTAATGCTTGAGGAAGCCCTCTTCCCTCAGAACGCACCGACTGAGCAAACCACCCCAGTCCTAGGATAGGTAAAAAGAATGCGGGAATCTTTCTCTATTCCCTTACCTGCTGAGCTTGAAGCCCCTTGTAAGGTAATTGCTCAGCGCGTGGAAACGCTTGGGGGCAGAGCCGTCCTTGTAGGAGGATGTGTGCGAGACGCACTCTTAGGGAAAACGCCTAAGGACATCGACATTGAAGTATTTGGGGTTAGCCCAGACAAACTCGAGACTGCCCTCAAACAAGACTTTGCCGTAGACATTGTGGGAAAGGCCTTTGGGGTATTAAAGCTCAAGAAGCACCCGATTGATGTGTCCATCCCGCGCAGGGAATCAAAAACAGGACTCGGGCATACAGGGTTTGCGATTGAGGGGGATCCCAATATGAGCTTTGAAGAAGCTGCTGCACGCCGTGATTTCACGGTGAATGCGATCAGCTGGAACCCATGCACACAAGAGCTTATTGACCCTTATAAAGGGCAAGAAGACCTAGAAAAAGGTATCTTACGGCACACGAGCGACCAATTCGCTGAGGACCCCTTGCGCGTTTTAAGGGCCATGCAGTTTGTTGGGCGCTTTGAACTTAGTGTTGCCCCAGAGACTTTAGCCCTTTGCCAATCCATTGAGCCAGAAGACCTTCCTAAAGAGCGAATTTTTGAGGAATGGAAGAAGCTAATCCTGAAAAGTGTAAAGCCCTCTCTAGGGATGACCTTCCTTAAAGATTGTGGCTGGGTAAAGTACTACCCAGAACTCGAAGCCCTGATTGGCTGCGAACAAAACCCAGAGTGGCACCCTGAAGGCGATGTATGGGTCCATACACTCCACTGCCTCGATGCTTTTGCCAAGGAGCGCATCCATGACGAGTGGGAGGATTTAGTAGTAGGCTTTGCGGTTCTGTGTCATGACTTAGGGAAACCGGCGACCTCCTTTATAGATGAAAAAGGCTGCATCCGTTCCCCAAAACATGAAGTCGTAGGGGAGCACCCCACCCGATCTTTTCTGGCACGGATGACTGAGCACAAAGACTTGATAGAATCAGTCGTGCCGCTAGTCCTTACGCATATGCGCCCAGTCATGCTCTATAAAGACCAAGCCGGCGATGCTGCGATTAGGCGCCTGGCCCACAAAGTAAAGCGGATTGATCGCTTGCTACGTGTGGTAAGTGCGGACCTAGGGGGACGCCCCCCCTTCCCCAAGGGAGACTTTAAAGAAGAACAGTGGCTCCTTGAGAAAGCCGAAGCTCTTGAACTGAAGGATAAAGAACCCCAACCCATCGTACTGGGGCGGCACCTCATTGAACGCGGCATGAAGCCTGGCCCGAACTTCGGGAAGATTTTAGCAGCCTGCTTCGAAGCCCAGCTCGACGGTGAGTTTGAGGATCTTGAAGGTGGCCTTACTTATCTAAATAATCTTGAAGAATAAGGGCTGCTGCCTTGGAGTCTAGCTCCCCCGTTTTCCGAGCGGCTTGGTGGGCTTTGGTGGATTTAGGCTTTTTCTTAGAACCTAGAGAAGAGGCATGCTCGCTAGTGAGGCGCTCGTCGATGCGGTGCACCGGCAACCCAAAGCGCTCCTCAAGCAAAGCAATGAATGCATCCACTTCTTTAGCCTTGGGCCCCACAGAGCCATCCATGTTATAGGGATACCCCACTACTAAGGCAGCCACCTTACGCTCGGTAATGACAGCGGCAATGAAGTCTAGCCGGGCTGCCTTGGTAGGCTGGATGGCTGCAGGTATAGGCATAGCGATGCCCAGCTCGTCCGCGAAAGCCAGGCCGATGCGCTTTTCTCCGTAATCAATACCTAGGGTGTTCATACTTAAGCTTCAATTAAGCGTTTTAAGTTTAGACTAGCAATCTTATAAAAAACCTGATTAACTATAGGCCGTTATGATCCTCAATATTACCCGTCAGGAAGCCAAGACCCTCTCGCTGTTACTGTTCATCTTTGGATTGAGCGTAATCGGGGCAATGTGTTTCTAGAAAACCTAGAGCCTTGTACTAGGTAATAGCCCCTAGTCCTTCTTCACCTTCACCGTCTTTGTTGCCTCGTTGAGTGCATTCAATACGTTAAATAGAGAAGGTGCCGGTTTATTTCTCCCAAATAAAGGAGCTGCGCTTCTTCCTTGGGCCTTCCTGAGATAGGATAAAGAGCCTCCAGAACGTTCTTCAGTTTGTTGAGCTTTCCTTAGGAATAATAAAGCTCCCCCAGAGCGTTGGCCTTGAGTAGTGACACTCTCTTCAGAGAGATTAGATGTGTTATTGTTAGTGTGTGTACGGTTTATGGGTCCCATAATTATTTTTTGTTATATGATTAAAGTTCAATCTTTTGCTGTACTTATTACCTAATGCCTTTAGCTCTATTCAGTAAAGTTTTGGCTATTTTTGTGTGTTCGTTATCTTTCCCAAGGCTAGCAAGGCGGTTTCTATAGGCAGCTTCGAGCCAGATTTTTGCCTCCTGGTATTGCCCTAGATCTAAACAACAAGAGCCAAGGTTAAACATAATACTATTAAAATAACTCACGTTTACTGGGTCCTGAGTATGAAGCTTATAAGCATTACAGGATTTTTCCAAATAGTCTTTTGCCTCTGTCAACTTACCTTGAAGAATTAAAACACTACCAAGGTTAGAATAAGCCCCAGCGCGTGCATTTTCGTGTACGGGGTACTCTGCTTCATCCAAGAGGGCAATGGCTTGCTCGAAATAGGACTGAGCTGCTGGAATATCATCCCGATGGAGTGCTTCGAGCCCTTGGTCATGAAGCGTTTCAATAGGGTCTTCTTCCTCTTTGCCCTTTGCTTTAGACTCAACTAAAGGCGTCGGTGTACTTGCCGGTTTTATAGAAACAATCTTTTGTCTTTTTAACGGAGGTTCTTGTGCGGAATCCTCGGAAGAGACGTTTTGAGCTTGGGCTAAATATTGTCCCGCTATTGTAAGTGGCATAATATATTAATGTATAATTTGATTGATAGTACGTGTTATAGAAAATGGGCGACCATTCCTTCGTGCAATTGCTTCGTTGAGCATTCTCTGGGCAGCTTGAGGGCGACGGTGGTCCTTATTGTAGACTGCGCAAAAAGCTTCATAGGTTTTGCTAGCATAACGAATGATATTTTCATAGTCAGCCAGATCGTAGTAAACACGTGTGACTTTCCAACAAACAACCGCTAGCTTTAAGCTGTTACGGACTTGGTTTTGGTCTTGCTCCCTGCGGATAGCTGCTGACTCTATGAAACATACTAATGCAGTCTGGACTTTACCTTGCGCAAGGAAGGCATTCCCCCGCTTATTATAAGCTTTAGCCAACAAAGCGTCTACTAGCTCATATTTTGAGTGAACAGTCTTGAGAACCTCGAGTGCTCGCCCAAAGGCATGCTGGGCTAAGTCAAAGCTTTTTTCCTTCAAGCAAAAATCCCCGAGCTTAAAATGTGCTCGGACCAAAGGTTCATAGTTTTTCTTGGGGTCTTGCTTGTAGGCAGTTTCTAGTTTCTTGAAAGCTTTCTCAAACCAGTAAGTGGCATCCTGGCCCATAGCTGCCATATCGAGTCCAACATCGAGGTGGGCACAGGCCATTGACACATCCAGGCCTACACCCTTCAGCCAAGGTTTTTTCTTTGATGGTTTTTTGCAAAAACAGTTCGTGGAGGCACAAGGGCCTCCGTCAAAGAGAGGTGAAGAGATTCTCATGAAAAAACCTAGGGCTTAGTTACCTAAAGAAGAGATCTCAGATAGATTCTTCTGAAGAAATTTACTAAGGCCTTTGCCTTGAGCATCTGGGCGTAAAGAGCACAACAGATTGTCGGCTGAACTAAAGCAGGCGCGCATTTGAGCGAGCTCTTTTTTCTTCTTATGCTGTAAACCTTCTTTTACTAAGCGAGTGACGTCAGTCATGCTGCTAGAACGTTGCTGCAGACGAGTAAGTCTTTGATCAATGCTCAGTTCTGTCTGAATTTGAGTTGTTGAACGGCCATGGAGAACAGTAGCAGCGGATGTCTCAGGAGAAGGAGATGAAGGAGATGAGGATACAGGATTAGTAATTGTCATAACTATTTATAATGCTTGGATTCTTTTATAATTTTCGGCTGCTGATTTTTTTAAAAGGTTTTTTACAAGAGGGGTGAGTGAATGAGATTCCCCCTTCACGCAACTAAAATACGTGTAGGCTTTTTGTGCGTAGCGTTGAGCTTTGGCGTATTGCCTTTGCTCAAAGTAAGCATGAGCAAGCATCCCCTGTACATCTGCTCGGTCTCCTTCAGACAATAAGGAAAAACCTACTTTTTTCCAAAAAGACAGTGCTATCTTCAAAGAAGATTCAGCCTTTCCATAGTTACTATGGTTAAGATGACCAAAGCCTATTTTATGATAAATATTAAAAATATTTCTGTACACCGAAGCGACAAGAGCCTGCTCTTCTTCTCTTTTGCTATGCTCTAACCTTCCTGCTTGGATAAATACTACAGCCTTATCAATGTGCTTACGTGCAGCCTTTAAACCTTGCTTAACAATGTCTGGGCGCAGTTCCTTGAGGGCTGAAAGCATTTTAGGGTCTTCAGATGTAATAACATTAGCCAAGGAGGCTCCTAGGTTATTATTGACGTTGGCCAACGCAGCAAAATCTGTAGGCCCTGATTCTTTACCGAGAGCTTCAATGACCTTATAGATTGCATCAATCGATTTAACTATTTGACCTGATTTATTATACATTACAGAGAGCTCATAATAAAGGGATGAAAATTTAACTTTTATTTTGCCTAAATGTGAGAGTGCCCTCCTCACCTCTATTTCTTTTTCGAGGTAAACAATAGCTTCCGGTAGCTTGTCTTGCTCTACACAAAGAGAGGACAAGGCACTATAAAGGTTAATCAAAGCAAAACTTGGAACTCCTTTTTCATACCTAGGTTCTACAATAGCCAAAGCCTGATCGTAGAAAGACTTAGCCTGGGTATAGTCTTTCTGGGCACAGTAAAGGTCCCCTACTTCCTTCAACAACTCTGCATAAGAGAATGTTGGAGGCCGAGGAGAGGCTGAAGGGCCTTGCATCACTTTTAGTGCCTTTTGGTAATATTCTTGGGCATGATCCGGTTTATCTATCTTCTTAAGAAACCTCGCATATTCTCGGTAAATAGTGAGTAGATTCAGATGGAAAGGATCATCCTTGTGTGCACACTCCAAAATTTCTTGGGAACGCCTAAAATTAGCTAACGCAGCCTCAGACTCCTCTTGGATAGCATGAGCAATCCCTAGATTACAATAAACCAGGCCTAGGTTAGGATGGTTGGGATTATCTGCATATACAGTAGCCCAAATCTGCTCGGCTTCAATCAAAAGCAACAAGGCATCAAGAGGCTTATCTTGACCAATATAGACCATACCAAGATTATTACATACTCTAGCAAGATTTGGATGCGGACTTTCCTTATAAGCAAAGCGGTAAAGTTCTAGAGCTTTTTTCAGCTCTGGCGTTGCAGCCTTTAAGTCTCCTTGATTATAGAGTTTTACTCCCACTTCACTGCGTTTCTGGGCGAGCTTAAGGATTCCTTCTACGGATCGCTCAGAGGGTGCGGGGGCTTTGCTCTGGGCTTCGGTTAGAGGCGTAGGAGCCTCAGCAGACTCTTGGACGACAGTCCAATCATTAAAGAGTTGCGAGTTGTCTTGGATATTAGATTCAAGAGTACCAGGCGTTGCAGAGCCATCGAAAGGGATGATAAGTGTCATAGGAATGTATTACTGATAGACCTAGGACCCTAGCGGAAGGTTTTGATAAAAGCAAGTCGGATACTAAAGGGAATAAGAGAAATAGGGCCAGTGAGCCAGCACAAGAGAAGCTCTGCGGGGATGCGTAAGCCATAGCGGGTAGCCCGCTCGAACATGAATGAGCCTAGAAAGAGGTTGAGGAGCTGTAGTTGGCACCAGAAGCACAGGAAGGCGATGGGGTGGCTAAAGAAGCCTTTGACCTGGTGGTACTCTACCCCACTGGCAACGGGGACGCGCATGGTAAAAAAGAGGAAGTAGAGGTAGAGCTGAACGCCTATAAGGACTAGAGGGAGCCCAAAGGGCGAGACAAGGCGCTGTACCCAGGGATGCCCGGGGACGATAAGCATGAGTAGCCAACAAGGCGCAGTCATCACGCTTAGGTAGAGAAAGCCTTGAGCAAGCTGAGCACTACCAAAAAATGCAATAAGAGTTGAGCTCATAGAAAAATCAGGAGCCCTAGCATACAAAAACATCCCGCCCTGCCAAGGTTTGTTTAGCTTCCTCCTTCGCTAAAGCTTCCTACTTCGCCAAGGCTACGAAGGACAGGGCGAAGGACAAGGCGAAGAGTGAGGCCGGGCTCGTCACCCAAAGCTTTATGCGACGGGTGAAACGCATCGTGCATGCGTGATCAAGAGAACGTAGGCAATAACACCGCAGATCGCGCAACACTTGTTTTGTTCGATTTAAAATCCTGAAAGGATTTTAAATAAATTTCAGCGAAAGTTGGAGTAAACTGCAAGGCTTTGGCGAGTATCCCGACATGAACGCATCGTGTATGCGTGATTAAGGGAACGCAGACAGTAACGCCGCAGTTTGCCCAAATTTCGCTGAAATTTAGATGCTTTCGCGGCGGATGCGCAGCATATCTTTGAAAGCCTGTTCCTTCTTGGTCTTGCGCTTGCGTTGAGCGGGTTTGACGAAGTAGCGTTTTTCGCGGACGGTGCCGATGACATCTTCACGCATCATGCGCTTTTTTAGACGGCGGAGGGCTTTTTCTACGGGTTCTCCTTTGCGGATGTGAACTTCAACTGACATGGATATGAAATATGATTTATAAAAGATTAGAAGGTGTCAAATAGGAGTGGGTGGGTCAAGCTTTTTGGATAAAGTAGACCTAACATACTTATAACAAAGGCTTTAGGTGACGGGGCAGCCGATGTGGGCGTGGCCTCGTTTTTTGGCGAGGTGGATTTGGTGTTGGCGCTGGGAGAGGCGTTGGCGCTTTTCCTGGGTGAGTTGGCTGGCACATTTTGGGCATTGGATGCCTTCTTCGTAATCGCGGGAGGCCATGTCCTCGGGGCTGATTGGGTTTTTGCAGCCGAAGCACATGCGGTGCTCGCCGGGCTTGAGGTTGTGGTCGACGGCGACGCGGTCATCAAAGACGAAGCACTCGCCTTCCCAGAGACTTTCTTCTTGGGGGACTTCCTCGAGATATTTAAGGATGCCGCCTTTGAGGTGGTAAACTTTCTCGAAACCCTGGGTGAGCATGAAAGAGCTGGCTTTCTCACAGCGGATACCGCCGGTGCAAAACATGGCTACTTTTTTGTGCTGTTGGACATCGACGTTGTCTTCAATATATTTTGGAAATTCGCGGAATGACTTTGTCTTGGGGTCGATGGCGCCCTTGAAAGTACCTAGTTCGTATTCGTAATCGTTACGGGTATCGATAACGATGGTCTCTGGGTCAGAAATAATGGCATTCCAGTCCTTAGGCTCGATGTATTCCCCTACGCATTGTGTAGGGCTTACCTCAGGGATACCGATGGTTACGATCTCCTTCTTGAGCTTAACTTTCATGCGATAGAAAGGACGTTTGCCTGTAAACGATTCTTTATGGTCTAAATCCGTAAGGCGTGGGTCATTGCGTAAGTAAGCAAGAAGAGCATCGATCCCTTCTCGGGTTCCGGCGACGGTACCGTTGATGCCTTCTTCAGCAAGTAAGAGGGTTCCGCGGATGTCATTCTCTAGGCAGACATCGAGCAAAGGCTGCTGCAACTCTTTATAATCAGGCAGGGAAACAAAGTGGTAAAGTGCGGCGACTACGATTGTGTTACTCATTATTTAACGTTGTTGGTTTTTTAAATCCTTTAAATAGCGGTCGGCTTCGCGCTTTGCTTCTTTCTTCTTGAGGTCCTGGCGCTTGTCGTAAAGTTTCTTGCCCTTACACAGGCCTAGCGCAACCTTCAGCAAGCTCCCCTTAAAATACATTTTCAGTGGGATGAGCGAATGCCCCCCAGCATCTAGAGCTAGGCGCAGGCGGTTAATCTCGCGCTTATGGAGCAAGAGCTTACGCGGGCGCGTTGGGTTGTGGTTTTGGTCCGTCCCGAACTTATACTCATTAATATGAGCGTGGTGCAGGATGATCTCCCCTTTTTCGAAGCGTGCAAATGCGTCGTTGATTTGGGCTTTGCCCGCGCGGATCGACTTGATTTCCGTACCCTTAAGGGCGATGCCTGCTTCGAAACTTTCGACTATAGTATAGTCGTGGAAAGCCTTGCTGTTGCGGATTTCCTTATGACGCTGGGAAGGGTCTTTCTTTTTGGCACACACGGAGCTACCTTAGGCAGACTCTTTCTCGTCCCACAAAACGTAGTCAATCTTACCTTCAATGATTTCGCGCAGGGCGATATCCTCTGGGTCCAAACGCTCGAGGGATTCGATCAAAGGCTTCATCCCACGGTTAAGCTGCTTCACGCGGCGGGACACCACATTGACTAAAATATTTGGGTTGGTAATAACCTTCTGGGCTTCGAGTAAGTAATCGTCTCTCATAATATATCTCCTAGGGAGTATTGAGAGTGGCTTATTCGCTAAATTTTAGCAAGTGAAAAAACGGCCTGAGCTCTTAAAGAACTCAGGCCGCTTGATTTAGGATTAAATAATTAGAGCATTAAACTGCAACTGGCTCTTTTACAGGCACTTCTGACTTTTGCTCTTCGGCCTGAACAGGGGCGATATCAGCCTCTTTCTTACCCAAGATGCTTGCAAGAACATCTTCAATAGCCTTAGCAACATCTTTCACGCCCACTTCAACAGTGTGGTGGCTGACGCTTAGGCCATAAGGTTTGAGCAGGTCGTTAATGTCCTTAAGGAGCACATCCACGGTCTTATCTTCATCGGACTCCTTAGCCTTAGCTGCGGTGTATCCGGCAAGTTTTTCATTCAGGGAAGCTACTGTCTGCTTGGCTTGCTCGGTATCAGCAACAGTACGTGCAGTCATGTGAGCTTTAACAAGATCATCACCAGGTTGTGCTGTCTTACCTAAGATGCTTGCAAGCACATCCTCGAATGCCTTAGCAGCACCCTCTACCCCTACCTTAACGGTCTGGTGGTTTACACCTGGAAGGCCATTTTGACTCAGGATAGCATTGATATCTGTCAAAAGAACACTGACGGTTCTAGCCTCATCACTGGCGGTAGGCGTTCCAGGAGCATTGTCTTCTCCGCGCTCATTCATGCGAGCCTTTACCTCAGTGTAGCGAACCATTTTATCAATAAGAGTATTCAATACATTATGAACCTTCTCAACAGATGCTAAAGCACGCGCATGCATAGAAGGTCTCAGTAGTCTCTGATCTCGAGTAATATTATAGAGCTGTGTCGCTTGATCTGCCACATAGCCTAAGGTTGTAGCACCCACCTGAGCCGAAGCCTTATTGGCCACAAGACGAGTCATCTCAATATAATTCCTAAGGACATCTTGGCTCTTAGCCTCTACAGCATTATGATAAACCTCATAGCCTTCAGAGTCAGTTCCCCAACGTGTCCACTTCTCACCTGCCGGTGTACATGCACCCTTGTAATACTCAAGTACATTAGCAAACTTTTCGGCTTTAACTTCCTTTTGAGCTGTATAGACATCTGCTGCGGCCTTCTTTACTGCTTGGATTTCAGTTTCTAATCTTGCTTTTTCTGCTACAACTTTCTCTTGCTTATCCTTCAGGTTAGCATCATGAGCAGTCTGTATCTCAAGCTTTTTAGCTTCAACTTCTTTAGCTTTCTTACCTTCAGCCTCTTTATGCGTTATCTTAAGCTGAGCTAATTTTTCAGCATTCGCTTTCTTAGTTTTTTCATAATTTGCTTGAGCCTTATCAGCAGCTTCACGCTTGGCTGTAGCATCTTTGCAATAACGATTATACTGGGCTTGCTGTGCCTTAGAGTTCAAAGCATTGACAGCTTTATTGACTAGGCCTTCAGCTTTGTTAGCCAAACGATTTGCACTCGCGCTAGCATTCTTCAGGCGTTGATCCTGGCGAGCTAACCTACCTTTTTTATTATTATAGGCTTGTGTGTTTTTTCCTCTTAGAGCTACTAATGAGGCATCTTGGCCATTAAGCTTGTTTGTAAGGTCTTTTTGCGCTCGTGCAGTAAAGCTTTCAAGCTCTTTATCTAATCTTTCAATTGCAGTCTTGAGCGTTGCATCTTGCTCGTTATTTACTTGCGCATGGGCTCCTTTGGCAGTCTTAGTACTTTCTCGAGCAGCCTCGTACTCATTCAACAACTTAATAGGCGTAGGCGCTGGTGCACAGGTGTGTTCTTTAGCTTCAGCTAAAGGTGTTTGAAGGTTTTGGTTCTCGACTTGAACAACAGTTCCTTGCTCTTGAGGTGTTGCAGGCGCTTTAGGCGCATCAACTTGTGGCGTTACGTCAGTTGGTAGAGTTACAGGTTCCATGGTTATTTTTATTGAGGTTTTTTAATCCCTAAAGAGGGTCCTTAATACATTTTTGGTTAACAACAAGCAGCCACGTCAACCGCAGCTGAACGAACCTCTATTCATACGCTTTTCATGAAGGAAAAGCAAAGCTAATCTGGGAATAACCCGTGCTAATCCACAAACACCTTAAAACCAAACGCTTGCAAGCATAGCTAAAGGAGAGCAAAGAATCAAAAAAATACCCCCGGAGTATAAAGCTCCGAGGGCATTTAAAAACTTAAGTTATAAGCTTAAGGCTTAGCCATTCACGGTAGTAATCATACCAGTCTTAGGGGCTTCCAGGATACCCAAAGCAATACAAAGTTCTCTAGAGATCTTTTCTTGCAATAGAGTAACAGGGTCTTTCATGCCTGAGACCTTCTCAGACTCCATGACTCGTGATCCGTCTATCTTAGATAAGCCATGGCCCTTGAAGATAGTATTAATAGACCCCAAGAGACGAGTTCTAGAGCTTTCATCCTCATGATTATGAGTGGCTTTCCTGTAGTTAGTTACAGCAGCCTTAAGATCCTTGAGGTCTCCGGTCACTCCTCTATCGAGCATCACCTGAGCTTTCTCATGAGCACGTAGAGCGCTGCTATCAACAATGCGCTGCTCTTTCTCGCTCTCAACATTCTTAGTAGCCCATTGGACCACCTCTTCTGCCTTTTTGAGCTGATGGGTTTGATTAGGATCAAGCGCTGCTAGACGCAATGCTAAATCATAAATCCCCTGGAAGAGGCTTGTGGCTTCTGTAGGTAGAGGAAGGGTGATTTGCGGAACAGGCTTATCTGGGTTTGCTTCTTCAAAAGCTTTCAACTGAGCCTTCTTATCTGCTCGGACTTTTTCAAGAATATCAGAACACACTTTGAACATCTCACCTAGCAGATCGGAATACTTTTCAATAAATAGAGCTAGCGTTGCTTCTGCTACTGTTGTAGCAGGAGCCTGCACCATCTCATAAGTTGACCTATAAACAATAGCGCGTATTCGTGATACTGTTGCTTGAAGATCAAGGAAGTCTTTTTTCTCTTGAGAGTCAAGGTAATGAGCAACACTACTAAACCCAGCTGTGCCAACAGCAGTCTTGAAGTACTCTATACGTGCTGCTAGTGCTGCTGTCTTTTCATCTACAGCTTTGTTACTCGCTTGATTTTTTTCAGTCTCTGCTGCCTCTTTCTCAGCGATTGCTTTTGCATTAGCTGCATTCACGTCTTCCAGAGCTTTTGTTGTAGCTGCTTGAGCCGCTTCGAGGTCTTGCTTAGCCTTCAACTCAGCTGCTTCAACAGCTTGCTTTGTTCCGGCTTCTGTTGCCTTTGTGTTTGCTACAGATTCATCAAAAGCCTTTTGGGCTTTATCTCTGTCTTCCTGAGCTGTCTTCAATGAGGCTAACAAAGTAGCTACATGGCCTTTAGCTTGAAACAAAGTATATTCTTTAGCACTTTGTACACGCTTTGCATCCTTAACCTGGTCTTCACCATTTATCTTTTGGACAACAACTTCGTTTTCACCGTCTTGCTTTGCTTTCTGCTCAGCGGCTTCCCGATCAGCTTTAGTTTGTGTTAAAGTTTCTTCACCTTCTTCCTTAGTTTTAACCAAAGCGGCCTTAGCGTCTTGAAGGGCTTGCTTGCTTGCCTCACACGTTTCATCCTTAGCAGCACGATCTGTTAAAAATGTACTTACTGCAGCCAAAACAGGGTTTTGCTGAGCTTGCTCAAGTGGTGTAAGCACTTTAGGTGCTTCTTCTTTAGGTGCTGCATCTTGTTGTACAAGATCAGGAGTCACGGGTTTAGTGGTAGTAACAGAGTCCATCATGGTCCTTTAATTGAGTTTTGTTAGATCATTAAAGCACTCCGCACAACGTCTCCGCCGGACGTAATCGGTACGATGAATGGGTTATACGAGAGCACTAGAAAATTAAGGGTTTTAGGATTTGGGTTTTAAACAGTCACAAACAGAGCAACTGGAGTCAAACCTCATTCATAAATAAACTTCGGTAAAACGCAAAACTAAATTTTAAGCTAACATAAGGAGAATTAATACGCTTGTTTATTTATAAGACCTAACTAATATTGCTTTTATGGATACGCTCATGATCGGCTGGACAACGACCGAAACAATTGATCAAGCCCAAGTGCTTGCCAAAGGCTTGGTAGAAAAGCGTTTAGCTGCCTGCGTACAAGTAGAAGGGCCAGTACTTTCGCACTACCTATGGGAAGGTACCCACCGCGATAGTGATGAATACCGCCTGATGGTTAAATTCCTCAAAGGAAACTCAACCGCTGTTGAAACTTGGCTGATGGAAAACCACCCCTATGATACACCTCAGTGGGTCGCCGTCCAAGCAGCTCAAACACAGGCCAATTACCTCGCTTGGGCCCAATCTGTAGCACCCACTAAAGGTATTTAATTATCAACAAGGGGTGCCTATAAATTGGCCGATTTTAGGGTTGCGTTCTGGCTCAGGTGCTTTTTGATAAGAAGCTTCACTTTAAATTTAATATCTATGTCTCAACATCCTAGCTTTAAAAAGGGAGTCAGCAGTGCTCTAAAGAAACGCAGCGTCCTCAAGCGCTTCGAACGTATTGACCTACTACGTAAGCGTGGCCAGTGGAAGAACGGCCAAGTGGTGGGACTGCCTAAGACTCAGCCAGAAGACTAAGCACCGCTTGGTATTCTATAACTTTCTGAAGCTCCCTAACTTAGGGAGTTTTTTTTATGGCCTGATACGCTTCAAGTGCGCGCTGGCGGCTTTCCTTAGCATCGACAATAGGGCGCGGGTAAGTCTCCCCTAGCCTCACCCCAGCATCTTCCAGAGCCTCCTCAGGGGCTAACCAAGGCTGGTGGATAAATTTATCGGGGAGCTTGGCTAGCTCAGGCACATAGGTGCGGATATAATCCCCGGCCTCATCAAAACGCTCACTTTGGGTAATTGGGTTAAAAACTCGAAAATAAGGCGCAGCATCTGCCCCGCAACCCCCGACCCATTGCCACCCTAGGGTGTTACTTGCCAAATCTGCATCTACCAAAGTATCCCAAAACCAACGCGCCCCATGCTGCCAATCGAGCAAGAGGTTTTTAACTAAAAACGACCCTACTACCATACGAACGCGATTGTGCATCCAACCTGTTTTATAAAGCTGGCGCATCCCTGCATCTACCAAAGGATAGCCTGTTTGCCCTGCTTGCCAGGCCTTAAGCTGGCGCTTATCCTGGCGCCAAGGGAAGGCCTCAAAGGCAGGGCGCAGCGGCTTCTTAGGGGTATGCGGGAAGTGGTAAAGCAAATGGTAGGCAAACTCACGCCAGAAGAGCTCCTTGAGGTAAGTTTCTGCACCTTGATTTTTCTTCATAGCAGAGGCACCCCCGCAAGCAGCAATAATCTCACGCGGACTTATTTGGCCAAAATGCAGATAAGGCGATAAGCATGAAGTCCCTTCTATGGCGGGGTAATCCCTATCCTTACTATAGGAGGTGATGATTTTCTTAAGATGCCTTAGCTGCTTTTTTAAGCCTTGGGCGCTAGGGTCCCAGGCTTCTTTTAGCCCCTTGTCCCACCGGATTTTGGGGAGGAGGCCTAAGGTGCTCAGTTTATCTGACTTTGGCCAGCGGCTTGGAATAACCTGCTTCTTCCAGGAAACAGACGCAACAGAACCCCAGTCTAAAGTGAGGCAATGCTTCCAGAAAGGTGTGTATACCTGAAAAGGTTTACCTGACTTATTCGCAACCTTAGGCGGCTCTACCAGCAGGTTTGCATTAAAACTAGAAACGTCTAGCCCGGCTTGAATAAAATGACGCTTAAGCTCAGTATCGCGTTTAATCGCATGAGGCTCATAGCAACGATTCCAACACAGGTGCGTTGCTTTCGTCTCTTTAACTAAAGCATCCAACACCTTTTGAGGGTCCCCTTCACGAATAATTAAGCGCAGGCCTTTTGAGCTGAGGGCTTTATCAAGCTCTTCCAGAGCGTAATGAAGCCACCACCGCGAAGCCCCACCCAAAGCCCAAGGGTTCTCTCCTTCAGGCTCCTTAATAAAGAGAGGATAGACAGACTCCCCTACAGCAAGAGCATGCGCCAAGGCAGGGTTATCCGTCAGGCGTAAGTCCGAACGAAACCAAAGCAGCGTAGCCATTTTTTGTAAGGCTTAGGCCTGTGCAGGCTCTGAGGCTAGGCCAGTATCATCGGCTTTACCCCGTGAGACTTTCTTGCCCTTCTTCTTACCACCCTTTTAGGCTCAGGTGCAGAAGTGTAGCTTGTCTTAACAACCTCAGACTGAATCTCCCCATGCTCTAAGATTTCATGGACATGCTTACCTTCGATCGTCTCGTACTCGAGCAGTGCCTCGGTAATCTTATCTAAATCCTTGCGGTGCTTAACGAGGATATCGGTAGCACGCTTGTACTGCTCGTCTACGATGTTATGAATCGCCTGGTCAATTTTCTGGGCAGTGCCCTCGCTATAGTTTTGCTGGCGGGTGATCTCTCGGCCCAAGAAAACATGGTCTTGGTTTTCACCAAAAGCAAGAGGCCCAAGATCACTCATTCCCCAGTCACACACCATGTGGCGTGCGAGCTTAGTGGCTGAGCGAATGTCACCGGAAGCACCGCTGGTAATCTCACCCAAGACAGTATCCTCAGCAATACGCCCGCCCATCATGCAGCAAATCTGATTCAGTGCGTGGCCTTTAGCGTGGTTAAGCATGTCCTTCTTAGGGACGAACATCGTTGAACCTAAGCTTTGGCCTCGTGGGATTATAGTCACCTTATGAACAGGCAGTGTTCCATCATCAATCACCGCTTGGACCAAAGCGTGCCCTGCTTCGTGAACGGCTGTGATTTTCTTATCATCATCGTCCATCAGCTTACGGCGCTCGCGGCCAAAAGCGATCTTCTCGCGTGCTTCCTCGAGGTGGTGCTGGGATACCTTCTTTTTGTTACCCCGTGCAGCAAGCAAAGCTCCTTCGTTAAGGAGGTTCTCTAAGTCTGCCCCAGAGAAGCCTGGTGTACTGCGGGCAACCACATGTAAATCAACTTCTTTGGCTAACTTAATTTTCTTAGCGTGGACCTTTAAAACTTCTTCACGGCCTACAAGATCAGGTAAATCAATAGTGACCTGGCGGTCGAATCGACCCGGGCGCAATAAAGCACTGTCCAAAACATCAGGACGATTCGTAGCAGCGATCACAATCACACCCTCGTGCCCATCAAAACCGTCCATCTCTACCAAGAGAGAATTCAGGGTCTGCTCACGCTCGTCATTACCGCCCCCGAGGCCAGCACCACGCTGACGACCGACTGCGTCAATTTCATCAATAAAGATAATACAAGGAGCATTCTTGCGCGCTTGCTCGAACATATCACGCACACGAGCGGCCCCTACCCCTACGAACATTTCAACAAAGTCCGAACCACTAATGGTAAAGAAAGGTACGTCAGCTTCACCAGCTACTGCTTTGGCGATAAGTGTCTTACCTGTCCCTGGAGGGCCCACCAAAAGAACACCCTTAGGAATCTTCCCTCCGATGTCATTAAACTTTTTGGGGTCCCTTAAGAAATCAACAATTTCGGACACTTCTTCTTTGGCCTCATCACAACCAGCTACATCCTTGAAAGTGACCTTATCACGCTCGCGGGTAAGCAAACGAGCCTTACTCTTGCCGAAGCTCATCGCACCTTTACCAGCCATGCGTAATTGACGCACAAATAAGAAATAAAGCACCCCTACAATAATTAGGAATGGCAAAAGCCCTGCGGCAAGCTCCATCCAGAAAGTACTTCCAGGGACTTCAGCAAAGTCAAAACCACTACCCTCTGCATTCACGAGCTCGTTATAACGCTGAGGGGTTAAACGGCCTTCGGCTTCGAAGAAAATGGTCTTGGGGATTATAGGTTGGCCTTCCTCAGCCTCAACACCCTTGTACTCAGGGTTCATGACCTCACCTTTAACGATGTACCACTCTGCCCCACGACTCGTATCGGCCTTAATCGAGCCACTCACGATCTTACCATTATCAGACGCCTGAAGGACCTCATTAATGCTCCACTTTTTGGTGACAGCAGCTTGATCTGGATACATTGACCATAAACCCATAATCGCAGCGACAATCAAAAGCCAAATAAACATGACTTTTGGCTGGAACCGCTCTGGGGGTAGTTCTTCAGAATGCTTTCTTGGTGTTTCTGGATTTTCCATGATAAATAAAAAGGAGGAAGGCCTTAAAATAGCAATTTTGGTACCACTTTATGGGCCTGAGTGATTGAATTTGATCGCGTATGTTAGGGTATTCTCTTGGCAATGCGTTCGAATCATTCAACAAGGCTATGGAGGTAAGTCAACCTCAGAGCCTCAGAAGTACTGGGTAAAAGCTTGTAAGCATCTGCAGGCGGCAAACCTGGACACCACAAGATCTCATTCTCACCTTTAGAAATAATCGGTAAGGCTGAACGCAATCCACTCGGGATCTTTCTATTGATAAATAAATCTTGAAACTTTTGGGTTCCTGGCGCTCCGAGTGGGCGGTAAGCATCCCCCGAGATCCACGAACGCGCTGTAAGGACAGCTCCAGGATCAATATTAAGGTACGCTGTGGTACCATTATCCATGTGTCCCGCGAGAATAGCCGCCCGGGTAGCCTCATCTAGGCTTACCCAATGCGCTTCTAGAACGGCCCCATTAGGCAAAGGCAATACGTCCCCTAAATTGAGCGAAAAACTAAAAGGACTCGGGCGTTGTTCAAAGGTACGCTTAAACTGAAGCTGCTTATCCTTGAGCACAATAAAAACATCCTTACCTGCGCTTAATGTAAAAGAGGCGTAATTTTTTTGGCAGGCCTCAAGTAAGAGCTCAAACGCCTTACGAGATAAGCACTGCGTTTTGTTATGTACCCGTAGCCATAGTTGTAAAGCCCTGCGCCACAAAGCTGTAGGCTGCCCCATCAACTTACTGAGGTCCCAGGGCGCATTTACTTGAGGTTGCGTAATGAGTGTCCTTAACACCGCATTTAAAGCAGCGTCATCCTCTTCAAGTAAGCGGCGTGAGAGTGCAAGGCCTTCAAGAGGATCATTAGGTGAAGCAGATTGCAATGCAGGTACTACTGAAGAACGGATCCGATTGCGGAAGTAGTCCCCCATTGCGTTTGTTTCGTCATAACGAAAAGCAATCCGACACTTGTGCAAAGTGCTTAGGAGGTCTTGCTTGGTAAATTCTAGTAACGGACGTAAGTAAACGCGCCCATCGCTAAATGATTGGATGGGGCGTGGGCCTGCCAAGCTTGAACTACCACTTCCACGCACTAAGCGCATTAGCAAAGTCTCTGCGACATCGCTTTTATGATGGGCGGTAAACAGTATTGAGGCACCGATTTGCTGCAAGGTCTCTTTAAAAAAGGCCTGCCGCACCTCACGCAAAGCAGCCTCAGAGGTATCCGTAGCACCATCTTCGTGCTGATGAGTATAAAAAGGAAGGCCGAGGTCTTGTGCGAGTTCTCGAACAAACTGCTCGTCTCCATCAGAGGCTAACCCACGTAAGCGGTGATTCACATGCAATACATGAATATTCCCTGCTTGCTCTGGAAAATGAGCTAATAAGGACAAAAGCAAACAGACTGAATCTGCCCCCCCTGAACAAGCAACAGCCCACGGTGAAGATTGGTAAGCAGGCTGCATTAAAAACGCACGCACCTGAGGGCTGAGTTGCTCAAAAGGCAAGCACTGCTTAAGTTGTTTAAAATCGCTGGTAAGGTCTACTGGCAAGGGTTTAACTTTTCTCCGATAAGGTTTCTAGGGTTTCGCCTTCGTAAATGGTGCGCATCAATGCTTTGGCTCGTTTCTGGGCAGCTTCTACTTCTTCCTCTGTCATTAAAGAAACTAAGAGTGGCTTCTTCCAGTCAGTTTCTCCTTGGGCTTCTGCGATAATCCCCCAGGCATAAGCCTCAATACGGTCTTGGGGCGTCTCTGGATTTTGTCCGTAAAGAGAAGCTACATAGTTTTGCGCAACGGGCTGACCTTGTTTAGCACTCTTAAGGAAATGAGCTAGGGCCTGGCGTTCATTTTTAGAAACACCTTCACCCTTTAAAAGGAGTTCACCCAAATAAATTTGACCGATAGGATCTCCTAAATCGGCAGCTTGCTTAAATAATTGGGCAGCACGTTCCGGGTTCTTCTCGGTTCCTTCGCCTTCACGGCACAATTTGCCTAAGTATATAATACCTTCAAGGTCTTCTTGCTGGGCCGCTTCTTGGAAAAGAGTGAAAGCCTTTGTGTCGTTCTTCTTAACACCCTCGCCACGGTGATACTTAACACCTAAAGCAACTTGGCTAGCAGCATCACCTTGCTTAGCAAGGTGATTAAGCCCCTTGAGGGTAGTATTCGCATAAAGAGAAGGACAGGCACTAAGCAAAACAGAAAGTGCCAAGAGGGGTAGTTTTTTTTGTTTCATAAGTTTGTTCATTCAGGAGTTATCCGATAAATTCTCCTCCGTAAAGTGGTTGCAACACCTTAGGAACACGCACGCGCCCATCCTCTTGAAGGTTGTTCTCTAGAATAGCTGCTAATACACGCGGGATCGCTAAAGCGGAGCCATTCAGCGTATGTACAACCTCGGGCTTTCCTCCTTGAGGGCGGAAGCGGATATTAGCCCGGCGTGCCTGGAAGTCTGTAAAGTTACTGCAGCTAGAAACCTCGAGCCAACGTTTTTGCCCACCAGCCCAGACTTCAAGGTCGTACTGCTTTGCATGAGGAAAGCCAATGTCTCCGCTACAAATAAGAAGGACACGGTACGGCAACTCGAGCTTTTGCAATAAAGACTCTGCATCCTTGCGCAATCCTTCAAGCTCCTCATAGCTTTTTTCTGGGTGAACCCACTTCACAAGCTCTACTTTATCGAACTGGTGCAAGCGATTAAGCCCGCGTACTTCTTTACCCCAACTACCTGCCTCACGACGGAAACACGGTGTATACGCACAACGGTTTACAGGCAACTCTTTTTCCTCGAGGATTTCATCTCGGAAGAAGTTAGTTACGGGGACTTCTGCTGTAGGAATCAGGTAAAGGTTTTCGTTCTGGTCAGAGTACATTTGACCTTCCTTATCAGGCAGTTGACCTGTTGCTGTAGCGCTGGCTTCATTCACCACCAAAGGCGCTAGCACTTCTTCATAACCACCCGCTGCAGCTTCATTCAAAAAGAATTGAATTAAGGCCCGAACAAGACGTGCCATATCTCCTACGTAAAAAGGAAACCCTGCACCAGTGACCTTCACCCCACGCGGGAAGTCAATCTTTTGCTCAAACCAAGGAATGTCGTAGTGGGCAACCGCATGCTCTGAGACAAGGGCATCGACATCACCCCAGGTATCAATTTGTTGGTTATCGGTCTCGTTTTTACCCACAGGGACTGATTCGTGTGGAACGTTAGGGATCGTAAGTAAAACGCTCTTCCACTGCTCATTCACTTCCTTAGAGGCTGACTCTAGCTCCTTAACTTCTCCGGCAAGGACCTTCATCTCTTTAAGCTTGGCTTGAAATTCATCAGACCCCTTGGGGAGCTTTGCCATCGCTTGGTTTGCTGCCTTTTGGGCTGCACGTTTCTCTTCAGCTAACGCAACTGCCTCACGACGTTGTTTATCCAGCTCAAGAAGACGATCTAAGTCGCACTCAAATTTCTTTTTGGCTAACCCCTCACGGATTCCTTCGAGGTCTTCTCGCAAAATTTTAATATCAATCATAAGTCTTATATTGAAAGGATATCCTGGTATTAGGATAGAATAGAGTCAAGCGTCTCTAAGACAGAACTGGCGGCAAGATCCTGTAGCCTTCCCTTAGGGGCACGCAGGAGGTGGTGCCTCGGGCAAGTCAGCGGGTAAGGGCCAAAACATTCAGGGGGTGTCGGGCCAAACAAGGCCAAAACCTCAACCCCCATCGCTGCAGCTATATGCATGGGACCACTGTCATTAGTCACCACAATGCGCGCACGCTGCAAAAGAGGCAATACATCCAGCAGCTTAGTCTTGCCCATTAGATCTATAAACCGGCTGCGATCCCAATGAGCAGCAGGCTCTAAGGGTTCTTGGCCAGACCACACCACCGCTTTATCCGGGAAATGCTTTAGCAACGCCTCGGTCAGCTCAACAAAGTAAGGCCATTCCTTTTCAGGGCGCCTACTATTAGGGAATAATAGTACAAAATCATCTAAGCCCTGGGGAAACTCGCAGGACATCGGCGGGGCCTCAAAACACAAAGGCCCCCGCAGTTCGGGCTTAAGCCCCATCAAAGGCAAAAATTCTAAAAGTATCTCTATAGCATGCGCCTGAGAAGCTTGTTTGGGTAAAGGTGCTTTCTGAGAATAGGCAAAACCAGAGAATTCCCGTGCATCACTACGCCCGATTTTATGATCCGCATGACTCAAAAAGGTGAGTAGACCACTGCGGGCTAAGCCCTGGAAATCTAGGACCCAATCAAAATGTTGCGCTCTTATTTGAGAAGCCAGACGCTTAAAGCCACGGATTCCTCCTTTGCGTTCAAAAATAAAAACCTGGTCTACTGTCTCACAAGCCTCTACTAATGAAGAGAATGCCTCACTCACCACCCAAGAAATATGCAGGGGCCCCTCCCATTGCTCGCGCAACGATTGGGCGACCTGTAAACCGTGAAGGATATCACCAAGAGAAGAAGGCTTGATAATGAGAATTTTTGTCATAGCTTGTAAGGAACGACAATAGGGATCTGCAGACTTAACTCGATATTTTTTTACCTTTAGTTTTGAGAATATTAATTCATATACTGGGCTGGCTTCTGTCAAAAACCCCCATGCCTGTGCTTTCAGCGTTTAGCTGGCTGTTGGGCACCATTATCTACCTACTTCTAGGGAAGCGCAAACGCATCCTGCTCTCTAACCTGAGCCGAGCCTTCCCCGAAAAAACAAGGCAATGGCATAAGAAAATCGCCAGGGAAAGCTGCCAGCGTATGATCGAGATGGGGATGCTTGTACTTGCCTCACCTTATTTTAGCAAAGCACGCATCCTTAAGCAGTTTTCTATAGATGAAAACCTCAAGGAGTTACTCGTCCAACGCTGTGAAGACCCCTACCCAACGGTACTACTTATCCCCCATTTCTCCCAAATGGACACGCTGACTTTTGCCCCTATTCTCTTCGAAGGCCCTATCCCCGAAACAGGTGTTCTCTATCGCCCATTAGATAACCCCAGCCTTGAAGATTGGGTTAAAGAAACCCGCCAACGCTTTGGTGTACAAATGCTCTCACGCAAAGAAGGCCTCACTCAAGCCTTAACGGTATTAAAACGAGGCGGCGTCGCTGCACTGCTCTTTGACCAAAGCGCTGGATTGCGCGGGGTTCTTTCAACTTTCTTTGGGCGCTTAAGTTCTATACCAGAGCTACCCGGATTTATGGCCGAGAAGTTTCAGGCTGATGTTCACATGGTCCACACAAAACGTACTGCGTTTTGGTGCGGAGAAATCTGTATAGAACCTCTGGCTGTGAACAAAGACTGCAATACAATTAATATAGCAGCCAATGCATGGCTAGAGAACAAACTCAAAGAAAATGATGCCCTGTGTGCGGACTGGCTATGGCTTCATGACCGCTGGCGCTGCCAAGATGAACCGCGCTGGCGTTTTCAAATCCGTGCGAAGAAAAACATCCTCGAAGATACCCTCAAGTTTGAAGGTAAACAGCAACTCGACAAAAAAACTCACTTTGCTATCCGTCTACCAAATTGGCTCGGTGATGTCGTCATGGCCCTTCCTCTAATACGTGCCCTACGCAAAGCACGCCCAGATGCACACCTCACCCTCTTAGCACAAGCAGGGTTTATCCCTCTATTGGAATCACTCCAAATCGCAGAAACGATTATCCCCTTACCAAAAAAAGGCTTAGGCTACTTCGCGTCTTTCTACAAACTACGCAGCCTATATCCAGATACGCATATCCTTTTTACGAATTCATTCCGTGGAGATTTAGAAGCCCGCATTATGGGAGCACGCCAACGCTTTGGCATCAAACGCCCAGGCCAAAAGAAACGTCTCCTTACCCATACCTGGAATCTCCCTCAAGAACTTGATGAAGCTCAGGTTCACCAAACACAACTCTGGGAAAAGTACTTTCAAAATTTTGGACTCGAGGAGCCGCTTGATTTAACTCCATTTACTGCGCCCACAGGCATAACCAAAAAGCCTAAGCATTTCGGCCTTATCTGTGGGACAGAAAACTCACCAGAAAAACGGTGGCCTATAACTCACTGGCGCGCGCTTATCAAAGAATTGCTTAATCAAGATGAGCAGGTATGCATTTCACTTTTTGGTACACCCCGTGACACAGCAATCACTCAGGTAGTTGCAGAGGGCTTTCCTGAAGACCGTGTTAATGACCTCGCAGGAAAAACAGACTTAACCGAATTCATCACAGGCCTTTGTAGCTGTGAAACAGTTATTTGTAACGATACCGGGGGTATGCATTTAGCGAATGCCTTTGGAGTAAAGGTGGTAGCAATCTTTGGCCCGACAAACCCGGTGCGCACAGGTCCTATTTTTGATGGACCTACAACTCTCTTGCAGCCGAAAGGATGCCCCAACACAGGAGGCATGCCAATTGAACAAGTAGGCCCTGAGGTTGTACTAAAGGCGGCAAATCAATAGCTCACGCTCGAAGATCAACTCACTCGGGAGGTGCTCAGAAAGCTCTAAGAAAAGTGCCTGATGCTGGAGGACTTGGCCTTTGATGCGCTCGCGGTCAATTTCCATCAGCGCATTCCAATCCTCTTCTGAGTAATCAAGGCCACTCCAATCGATATCTTCGTAACTAGGGATCCAACCCAAGGGAGATTGCTGACTGCGCGCATGTCCATTAGCACGTTCTACAATCCACTTGAGTACACGCATATTTTGACCAAAACCGGGCCACATAAAGTTTCCTTCTTTATCTTTGCGGAACCAGTTTACATGAAAAATACGAGGAGTTTCTTTAAGACGCTTACCAACTTTGAGATAATGACGGAAATAATCTCCCATGTGATAACCACAGAAAGGAAGCATTGCCATGGGGTCTCTACGCAGAGCCCCGACTTGACCTTCGGCTGCTGCAGTTTGCTCGGAGCCCATAGTAGCGCCTAAGTAAACACCGTGACTCCAGCTAAGCGACTGAAAGACCAAAGGAATATCATTCATCCGACGCCCGCCATAGATAAAGGCCTTAATAGGGACCCCTTCGGGGGCTTCGAAGGCTTCATCTACACAAGGGCAGTTAGCAATTGGGGCAGTAAAGCGTGCATTAGGATGTGACGACACACGGCCACAATCAGGAGTCCAGTCCTCACCTTTCCAATCAATTAAATGCGCTGGAGGCTCTTCAGTCATGCCTTCCCACCAAACATCACCCTCGTCAGTAAGGGCCACATTAGTAAAAATAGAATCCTTCCTGCAAGATTCCATAGCATTTGGGTTTGTGTCATAAGAAGTCCCTGGGGCTACACCAAAGAAGCCGGCCTCTGGGTTAATCGCGTAAAGCTTGCCATCCTCTCCGGGCTTAATCCAGGCAATGTCATCTCCTACGGTAGTAACCTTCCAGCCTTTCATTTCTTTAGGCGGGATGATCATTGCAAAATTTGTCTTACCGCAAGCACTTGGGAAGGCTGCTGTCACGTAGGTCTTTTGCCCTTCAGGGGACTCTACACCAAGGATAAGCATGTGCTCGGCTAGCCAGCCTTCATCACGTGCCATCGTTGAAGCAATACGCAATGCAAAACACTTTTTACCAAGCAAAGCGTTCCCTCCGTAACCACTCCCGTAAGAAACAATTGTGCGCTCTTCAGGGAAATGAACTACATAGGTATTCTCAGGATCACAAGGCCAAGGAACATCGTTCTTTCCATCAACCAAAGGTTGACCCACAGAATGTAAACAAGGAACAAAAAAGCCATCAGCGCCTAAAGCCTCCAAAGCGTTATCCCCCATTCGTGCCATAATACGCATATTAACCACTACATAAGGAGAGTCTGTCACCTGAACACCAATCTGAGAGATGGGAGACCCTAAAGGCCCCATACAAAAAGGAATCACATACATCGTGCGTCCTTTCATAGACCCTTTAAAGAGAGCCTTCATTTTACGACGCATGGTGCGTGGGTTCTCCCAGTTATTAGTAGGCCCAGCATCATCTTTGCTATTACTACAAATAAAAGTACGTTTTTCTACGCGCGCAACATCCTTAGGGTCTGAACGAAAGAGATAACTGTTGGGACGTTTCTCTTCATTAAGACGAATGCACATCCCTTTCTGCACCATCTCCTCGAAAAGTGTATCCGCTTCATCTTGGGAGCCATCGCACCAGTGTACCGCATCTGGCTGACACATATCGATCATCTTATCGACCCACTTAAGGAGTGCTTTATGGGTAGTCTTTGGTGCTTTCTTTGACTTTACTGACATGAATAATACGTATTTGAAATAGTAATACCAACCCTATCAAGAAGAAGGTGTTAAATTTTGTTGTTGCTGTAAGATAAAATCATTCATCCTTGATCCTGTGTCAAGGCCAGCCTCCATACACTGCCCTAAAGCCACCCCGTTACAAAAGTTTCCTGCAAAGAAGAGCCCGGGGTGACTTTCCTCAAGCTTGGACAAGGCCTGCATAACAGAAGTTGTATGCAACGTATACTGAGGAATTCCACGCGGCCAATAGCTGTGATTTGCAAAAACCACTTGCCCAGTTGCCCCCAGCAAAGATTCTAGATCATTCAAAACTAAATGCTTAAGGTCTTCAAAAGGCATTGCTGCATGTCCGGACTGGCGCATCCCTCCGACAAAAGTAGCCAAAGTTGCATATCCCTTGGGGGCACGACCCGCAAACATGCTCGAAGAAAATAAAGTCCCTAAAATATTATAATTTTCTTTTTGAGGCACCAACATACCTAGGCCACGCAAAGAATGGCGGATCCCTGCTTTACGGAAACCAAAGGTCAGCAAAGAGATCCCTGCATAAGGAATCTCTCTTAGCACATTAAGCTGACGCTTTAATGCATCCTCAAAAGGCAATTCCTCCACACGGTAAGCGGGAACCGTTGAAAGGATAGATGCAACCTCTTCAGTAAAGAGCTCCCCGCCTTCCCTCCAACTAATAGACCAACCTTCATCTGTTTTTACAATACGCTCTAACTTTGTGTTAAAATGCAAATAATCTTTTACATGAACAGCAAGCATCTTAGGTAAAGTATGCATACCATTGCGGAAAGATATAATTTCGCGTTTAAAAAGCCGCCCTTGCCTTTTCTTTTCAAGCGTCTCTTTGAGGAACCCTTGAACGACAGACTTATGCCGAGCCTCCCAAGCTTTTAGTTGAGGGAAGGCATAAGAGATAGAAAGCTCCTTAGGGTCACCAGCATAAATTCCTGAAATAAAAGGATCCACAGCATACTCCAAAAGCTCCTGACCAAAGCGCCTGCTAAAAAAGTCCGCTACACTTTCATCTTCTTCTAAAGTTTTTGCTTTTATAAATGGCTCTGCAAACAAACGACACTTACCCATGATACTTAAAGCAGGGCTCCCAATAAACTGAAGCAAAGATTGAGGCACTGGTGTTAATTTCCCCTGACGCACTATAAAACGATTTTTAGCCTTAGGAGAGGCTTTTTGAACCTCGGGGCCTAGCCCAATAGATTCGATAAAGTCGAGCATGCTCTGTGAAGTGAGCGCTAAAGAGTGTGGGCCAGCCTCTGCTAAAAAATCATCTTGCTGGTAAGTCTGGATAACACCGCCTACACGGTTAGTACTTTCCAGGATGAGGGGTGTTTGGTTCAGTTTACGTAGAGCGTAAGCGGCACATAAGCCTGTGATGCCAGCTCCAATAATAGCTACTTTTTTCATACGTGGGGTCTTCGATTGCTAATTAGCCTATACAAGCACGCGCTCTCGATCCACACTAAAATTGTGCACACAATCTACTAACGCCTCTACATTCTCAATTTTAGCCTGAGGTAGAATACCGTGCCCTAAATTAAAAATATGACCTGGGTAAGGCGCCATCTCACCTAAGATTGAATTCGCAGCGGCGCAGACTTCCCCAGGGGTCGTATTCATCAAGCTAGGCTCTAAATTTCCTTGCAGGGCAAATGGGGCTGGGAAAGCCTCCCTTACTGCGCGCAAAGAAACAGTAGCATCAAGACTCAACACCGAAGCCCCTGTTTTTAACAAGGACTCGATTCGCTCATTCACACCTTTTGCAAACAGGATAACGGGGAACCCTTCAGGAAGCGCCTGGATAATTTTATGAATCCATTTTAAAGAGTGCTCCCAGTAATTTTCCTGCTCACACAACGACCCCCAAGTATCGAAAATTTGAATCGCATCTACACCTGCTTCAATTTTCATTTTAAAGTAAGCAATCAGCGCCTCTGTCAACTGCTCCATCAGCATTTCAAACAACACAGGCTCTTGCCAAACAAACTTTTTTAATTGAGGAAATCCTTCCGCAGATCTTCCTTGAACCATGTAGGCTGCGAGCGTCCAAGGGGAACCGCCAAAACCAAGCAATGCTTTTTGCGTGCCTACTTCTTTACGAATTAAGCGTAATGCATCCGCTACGTAAGAAAGCTTTTCGGTAATAAATTGAGGCTCTAGGGCATGAATAGTCGCTTCATTATTCATCGCAAAAGCCATGTTAATGCCGCCCTCATCGCGGAAAGAATAAGGCTGCCCTAAAGCTTCAGGAATTACTAAAATATCACTAAATAAAATAGCCGCATCAAGATCGAATCGCTGCAAGGGCTGCAACGTTACCTCTGTTGCTAACTCAGGCGTACGCACCATCGTCACAAAGCAGTGGCGCTCCTTAAGCGCTCTATACTCAGGCAAATAGCGCCCTGCTTGACGCATCAACCAAATAGGCGTTTTATCGACAGGCTCGCACGCACAAGCTGCTAAAAATCGTTCACGGGAATTCATATAAGGGTTGGCTCCTTTAGTTTTAGGTCTTCTTGACTTAACCAATCTTGGGGTTTTAAAAATGTTTCGTACAACTCAGCCTCTGGAGTGCCTGCTTCGGGAGACCAATTATAATCCCAACGCACAAGCGGGGGCAAAGACATCAAAATAGATTCGGTTCGTCCGCCTGATTGCAAACCGAATAAAGTACCACGGTCATAAACTAAATTAAACTCAGCGTATCGACCTCTTCGATACAATTGAAAATTACGCTCTTTTTCCGTATAAGACATTTCTTTACGGCGCTCAACAATAGGCGAATACCCTTTCAGAAAGTGATCCCCAACACTCTTGGTAAGCGCAAAGCTACTTTCAAACCCTCCGGCATTATAATCATCAAAGAATAGCCCACCAATACCGCGCGTTTCATCACGGTGCTTTAGATAAAAATAACGATCACAGTGTGCTTTAAATTCTGGATAGACCATTTCTCCAAAAGGAACGCAGGCCTCATAAGCTACCTGGTGCCAATGTGCCGCGTCTTCTCTAAACCCATAGTAGGGGGTTAAGTCAAAACCGCCCCCAAACCACCATACAGGAACCTCTCCCGCTTTCTCTGCAATAAAGAAACGTACGTTCATGTGAGTCGTGGGGACATAGGGATTACGCGGGTGTATCACCAATGAAACGCCCATACCTTGGAACTGCCGGCCAACCAACTCAGGCCGCTGGGCTGTAGCTGCCGCAGGTAGAGTTTCTCCATGCACATGCGAAAAATTCACCCCAGCCTTTTCAAAAACAGCCCCATTTTCTAAAACGCGTGAACGCCCCCCTCCACCCCCGGGGCGCCCCCAAGCATCTTCATGAAATGCTTTCTTTCCGTCACAGGCTTCTAGAGCTTCGCAAATAGTATCCTGCAAGGTTTTTAAATAATCGACAATAGCCTCGGTATTCATCACGTACCTTTCGTTGGTTGAAGAAGATCTTATTGAACTGCATTTAGTAAATAGCTAATTTATAAGTAATGACAACCGTGAACGGAAAAACGCTTACTCTTTTTGGGTGTGGCTACGTAGGAACTGCTTTTGCGCGTGAAGCCCTCGAAAAAGGCATGACCCTACAAGCACTAACACGTAACCCACAAACAGCAGAACAACTCCGCGAGCTAGGCGTACACAAAGTTGTTGTAGCAGAATTACACACCCATGACTGGCACTCAGAGCTTAACCCCAACCAAGATTACGTCCTCAATTGTGTCAGTGCAGCCAGCCGAGACCTTGCAGGTTACCAAAAATCATATATCGATGGTCAAAAATCCATTCTCAAATGGGCTACATTAGGCCACCTCGGAACTTTCGCCTACACCAGCAGCACGGGAGTCTATTCTCAAAATAACGGCGAGTGGGTTGATGAGAATGACTCCCTAAAAAACCAAGATGAACGTGCGGCCTTACTCCTCGAAGCTGAACATCTTATATCAAAAAATAAAACAGATTTATGGGATCGGTTTTTCATTTTAAGACTTGCGGGCATCTACGGCCCCCATCGACACTACATTCTAGATAAACTACTCTCAGGAGAGGGTGGTTTTAATGATAATGGAGAGCATTTTCTTAACTTAATCCACAGAGATGATATTTGTAACGCTTTATGGGCTGTTTTTACTTCAGAAAATACACTCAAAAACCGAATTTATAATCTCTGTGACGATCACCCTACTCCTAAGAAAAAAGTGGCCCAATGGTTAGCCCAGCAATTCCAACTTCCAGAACCTTCTTTTTGTAATAAGGGAAAATCAGAAACAAAAACTATCCCCAACCGAAAGGTCTCTAATCAGCGTATCCATAAGGAATTGGCATTAGAGTTGCATTGTTCGGACTTCCGCGAAGGTTATAAAAAAACAATAGATAACATAAAATCAAAACAATAAAACTTATTTAAAATTCGTTAGTTTTATCTTGCCAAATTATTCATGCTTCGCGTACAATTACTGCTGGATTCAATTTAACCCTAAATTCTATTAACCCAAACTACTAAACAACTACCTATGAAACCATTACCTAAACTACTCGTGGGTATTATTGCAGGTTCTTGTTTGTTTGCCGCCAATATGGCGACAGCATCCGATGCTCTGCTTAATACTCTTGTAAGAAAGGGATACTTGACACAGGACGAAGCGATGGATTTACGCTCCGACCATGCTGTGAACACACAGGATCCTGATTCTAACATCCACCTCTTTGGTTTGATGCAAGCTCAGTACGACTGGGTAAACACCGAAGCTAAAGACACCGAGAACCCAGCTGCACAAAACAACTTCAACATGCGTCGCCTGTACCTCGGTACTAAGGCTACCATGAGTGATCAGTGGAGTGCTACTCTTGTTGCTGACCTTTCTAACGAAGGCACCAAGAAGATCGACCGTGCGTTCATTAGCTATGACTGGCGTCCTGAAGCAAACTTCCGTTTCGGTTTTGCTAAGACTCCATTCGGCCACGAAAACACCACAAATGTTGCAAACCGTAAGCGCGTAGAGATTTCCCCTCTACTCGGCTTCTTTGCTGATGCTCTTATGATGACTGGTCGTTACACCGGTATCTTCGTAGACGGTGAGTGGGGTGAAGACAACTGGTTATACTACTCAGGTGCTCTCACTAACTCTGACCGCAACAATGCCTTCGAAACAGGTATCAAGAGCACAGGGAGCACAGCAGGTCTCATCAACAATGTCTCTGACAACACTCCAGCCTTCTGGGCTCGCGTAGGTGTTCGTGGTGACTGGAATGATGCTAACTACGACCTCGGATTGAACGCAGGTTACCTCCGCAACCAACGCCAAAAGGGTAGCAATGGCACACAAGACAAAGTCTATGGTGCTTACCTAGCTGGTGACTGGCATGAGTTTGCTCTTAATGCAGAATTCATGGGAGCAAGCATCTCTAACGCTACAGTTAATGCTGCTGGTACTGCTGACAACACCACTGCTAACGTTTGGGGTGTTAATGTTGTTCCTTCCATGCGCTTCATGGAAGACTACGAGTTGGTACTCGGATACAGCTACATCAAAGCTAAGAGCCTAGGTGCCCAAACCGGTGCTGCTACTGAGCCATTTGGTGTTCCTGCCTCTAAGGCAATCCGCCGCTCAACAGCTGCTCTAACTGGTGTTACAGAAACTGGATACGAAAAGCTACACGCCTACTACATCGGTGCTAACTGGTACATCATGGACAATGACCTCAAGCTAGGTATTGGCTATGAGTATGCTAAGGCTGAAGACAGAGTAGACGTTTCTGCAACTACACGTCCAAACGACGTAAAGATCCACGCATTGCGCGCTCGTTTACAGTTCTTGTTCTAATCTTACAAGATCAACTTTATTGCAAAGCCCGGCAGATTACTGCCGGGCTTTTTTCTTGTCCATAAACCCCGAGCCTTATTGAATACACAGATGATCAATGAAGAATTCTCCCTAGAGCAAGACTGCCCAGCTACCCTCATCCCCGCAGGAGATGAAGTCACCCTCGAAAAAGGCACCCTTGTCTTTGTGACACAGGCCCTAGGTGGGAGCATTACCGTACGCACGGACATGGGCCTCTTCCGTATTGGGGCACAACACACTGCCGCCCTAGGAGAATCCGCCCAGACAGCATTCACCCCAGAAGAAACACAACAAACAACTCCAGAAGGCCCTCTCGAAGAGACACACATCTGGGAAGCCCTCAAAGGCTGTTATGACCCTGAGATCCCTATCAACATTGTTGATCTAGGCCTTATTTATGACCTCACCATCACCGAAAATGGCGATCAAGCCTATACTGTAGGGGTAAAGATGACCCTCACAGCCCAAGGCTGCGGCATGGGCCCAACTATCGCTGCAGATGCTAAGGCTAAGGTTGAGGCCCTCCCTCAAGTAACTGAAGCGACTGTAGATATCGTGTGGGACCCACCCTGGACCCCTCATATGATCTCTGAAGAGGGGCAAAAGACACTCGGGCTAGAATAAAGGCCCTACTCTTGCCTTTCCCTCAGACCAAGAAATAAAGCAATCGCAACAAAACAGGCGCTTAAGCAGACAAACCAGTCCCCATGGCGCACATAAAAGCTTGGCAATCCCGCAAAGGCTTTAACCCGCTCGACCGAAAGCACCCCTGTGCCCCGGAAATTAATCTGGCCTTTATTATCTGTCACAATGTGGCGAACGACCCCATATTCGTCGATCCACCCACTCCAGCCATTATTCCCACACCGAATGACAGGCCGACGGGTCTCTACAGCCCTCAGCACAGAGTGCGAGGCATGCTGATACGCCGCGGCGCTTTGGCCAAACCAGGCATCATTCGTCACCACAACCAAGCAATCAGCCCCCAATCGAGCAGCGCTACGGGCTAGACCAGGGAAGATATCCTCATAACAAATCAATCCACCTAGGTTCACTCGCTTCCCACGGGCTTCAAAAGGGATAAGCTCTAGAGTCCTTCCGGGGAGGATATCAATGGGCAAAGGTACTACTTTCCCTAAGATGCCAAAAATTTTAGGAAAGGGTACATATTCCCCAAAAGGCACACACTGGATCTTGCTATAATAAGGACTAGCAACCCCTGTATCAGGCTCTACTAGGAAAATCGCATTATAGGCATGCTTTGAGTCTTCCCCAAAAGTAAGGTTCCCCAGAACGATTGGCGTATTAAGCTCATCTACCAAAGGCACAATCCAAGGGGTCAATGTCACGGAGCCTCCGTACATAGGGAATGGCGTTGCTGCCTCAGGCCATAAGATAAAGTCAGGAGCTTGTGCAGCAAGCTGATGACTATACTCAGCAAGAACAGCTATATTTTCACGGGCTGAAGCCGTATTCCACTTAAGCTCTGCAGGCGTATCTGGCTGGACGATACCTACCTCAAATAAAGACTCCCGCTCTTGTCCCCAAGGGGTCAGCTTCATAAAAATGAATGCATTAATAAAAATCAGGGCGAATGCAGCGTAAAACTCTGGTGAAACACGCCCTAAAAAGCCACGAGAGCCGTCTCTATAGGCATTCACCAAAGGTAAGCAGGCCCGAGCAATCCAGAGGTTACAAAGCACAATCAGAAAAGAAATACCATAGGCACCTGTCCAAGCTGCGATTTGAAGCATTGCTGGGCGCTCCCACTGGGTTGCAGCTAAAGGCAACCAAAGAACACCTCCCAAGAAGAAAGTACGGCACCATTCTAGTAGAACCCATAAGCCTGCTAAACCTAAGAAACCACAGGTACGCTTAATAAAAGAAGCATGCCACACACGGCCCACAACCCAACGTAAAGCGATGAACCACGCTAAATAAAATAGACCTGCCAGAAATGCTAAAAATAGAACAATAATAAACCCAGCCCAAGTGACATGATAGAGCCAGTATAGTAAGCATACCCATAAAACCAAAGAGGAGCAAAAAGCAGTCTTTAAATAAGTTTTGCGGCTAGGCTTGCTTGCAGCAAATAAGGTAAGAGGAACCAAGAAACCATACGCAGCCTCAGCAAAATTAACATTAGGAAAGGCAAGCACCCCAAGCAGGGTGGTTAGAAAAAACACTAAACTGACTCGAGACTTTAAGAGCCGCAGCACTTCTTGTATTTTTTGCCGCTTCCACATGGACATAAATCATTACGCCCTACTTTAGGAACATCGCGCGTAACGGTAACACTAGGGGCTTTCACTGTTGCCGTTGCACTTGCTGCTGTGCCTGCAGGGCCGTCTGCTTGCTGCGCCCCTGCACTCTGGACTGATCCAGTAAGTGTTGGGTGCGTAGACTGGGCCTGGGACACACGTGTAGCCTGCACCTTTTGGTACATGACTAAATTCGCAGCCGTGCGGAAAAGCTTTATACAAATATCTCCGCGGATGCGCTTGATCATCTCTTCAAAAAGAAGAAAAGCCTCACTCTTATATTCATTGAGAGGGTCTTTCTGGCCATAACCACGCAAACCTACACTACGACGCAACTCTTCCATTTCTGTCAGGTGGTCTTGCCAGTGCTTGTCGATTGGGTAAATCACTGCATAACGTTCTAACTGAAGCAGCAGTTTAGGATCAATCGTATCCTCCTTAGATTGAAAGGCTCGCTCAATACGCTCCCGCAAGAAGGAAACCAAAGCCTCTTGATCTTTACCAGTAAGGTCTTCGAGCTTTAGAGACACAGGGAAATGCATATTGATCCAGCCTAAGAAGCTTTCTAGGTCTTCTGTGCTGTTTCTAGAAGCTGTTGCCTCATCCACACGATCCCTAAGCTCGTCTTCAATCATATCAAAGAGAACCTCTTTGGGATGCTCGCTTAAGATAGCATCATTGCGAATACCGTAAATAATTTCACGCTGCTTATTCAGCACATCATCATACTGCAGCAAACGCTTACGAATACTGTAGTTGTGTTGCTCTACTTTCTTTTGAGCAGACTCGATCGATCGATTAAGCAATGGGTGCTCTAGCTCATCCTCCTCAGAGAATGACTTCTGTAAGATACTAGCAATAGGACCAGAGCTTGCAAACAAGCGCATAAGGTCATCCTCTAAAGAAACGTAGAAACCAGACGTACCAGAGTCTCCTTGGCGAGAACAGCGCCCTCTTAACTGGCGGTCGATCCGTCGAGATTCATGCCGCTCTGTCCCAAGTACCAAAAGTCCACCAAGTGCTTCAACGCCTTCACCGAGTTTAATATCTGTACCTCGACCAGCCATGTTCGTAGCGATCGTAACCGCTCCACGCGCTCCCGCACGGGCCACAATTTCTGCTTCTTGCTCATGGAATTTTGCATTAAGTACGCTATGAGGAATCTTCTGACGCTTTAGGAGCTTACTTAACACTTCAGAGGCTTCAACTGAAACAGTACCTACAAGTACAGGTTGCCCCTTTTTATGGGCTGCCTCGATATCTTGAATCGCCGCGTTGTATTTCGCACGCCTTGACTTATAGATAACGTCATTCAAGTCCTTACGGATGCACTTACGGTGTGTCGGAATCGTTACCACAGAGAGTTTATAAATATCGTAAAACTCTGCAGCCTCTGTCTCGGCTGTTCCTGTCATCCCCGAAAGCTTTTCATACATCCGGAAGAAGTTTTGGACTGTAATCGTTGCGTATGTCTTTGACTCTGTTTCGATCTGTACACCTTCTTTGGCTTCTACGGCCTGGTGCAAGCCCTCACTCCAACGACGCCCTGGCATCGCACGGCCTGTGTTCTCATCAATAATAACAACCTTACCCCCTTGAACGACATACTCTACATCACGCTCGTAAAGGCAGTAAGCTCTTAGGAGTTGGCTGAGGCAGTGGATCTCTTCACTGATCTTAGCAAATGCCTCTTCAGCTACCTGGCGTTTTTGCTGCTTTTCCTCATCTCTTAGGGTTGTGTTTTTATCTAAGTCACTGAATAAGGTAGGTAAATCAGGTAACAAGAAGGCATCAGGTGCATTGGGGCGTAAGGTATCACGTCCCTTCTGGGTGAGGTCTGACTGACGCTGCTTCTCATCAATAATAAAGTAAAGCTCTTCCTTAAGTTCGTAGAACTGATTGCGGTTTAAGTCGCCCTTCATTTCTACTTCATACTTCTCGAAGAGATTGCGGTACTGACCACTTTCCATCAACCTAAGCAACTTTTTATTCTTAGGCATCCCCAGCTTCACTTGAAGCAACTTCTCGAGCGCTTCCTCTACTGCATCATCATTGCCAGACTTGAGGAGCTCTTCAGCCTCAGCAGCTAAGCGTGTACACAGTTTTTGCTGCAAGGTAACAAGCTTCTGAACATCAGACTTGAGGCCTTGAAACGGAGCCTCTCGGTCTTCCTGAACGGGACCTGAAATAATAAGAGGCGTACGGGCTTCATCAATCAGGATAGAGTCAGCCTCATCAATAATACAAAAGTAATGCTCGCGCTGGACCTGATCTTCCTTACGCGTGGCCATGCCGTTATCCCGCAAGTAATCAAAGCCAAACTCAGAAGAGGTCCCATAAGTAATGTCACACGCATAAGCTTCTGTGCGCTCTTCTGGGCTCATTGAGTTTTGGATACACCCGACAGTCAGCCCTAAAAAGGTAAAGAGCTGCCCCATCCACTGAGAGTCACGACGGGCCAAGTAGTCATTCACGGTAACTAGCTGACAATTCTTCCCCGTGAGCGCATTCAAATATAAAGGCAGGGTCGCTACTAAGGTTTTACCCTCTCCTGTTGCCATCTCAGCAACTTTATTCTGATGCAAAGCAATGCCACCGATCAGCTGAACATCATAATGCACCATATCCCAGGTAAGCTCTTGATCACAAACCGTAATCGTTTTGCCACACAAGCGCCGTGCTGCATTCTTAGCAACTGCGTAAGCTTCAGGTAAGAGGCTATCGAGCGCCTCTCCTTGTGCTAAGCGGTCTTTGAACGCTTGTGTTTTAGCAATAAGCTGATCATCAGAAAGCGACTGATACTCTTGCTCATGTGCATTAATCTTTTCTACAAGAGGCTTACACGCATCTAAAAACTTACGATAGTGCCGCCCCTGAAATCGCTTAAAAAGCCACCCCAACATAATATTATACCTTTGCTGTTTCTTCTGCTGTTTCTTCTAAGAGATGCTCAAAGTAAGGAATGGTTCGTTCTAATCCTTCTTGGAGCTTTACCTTAGGCTCCCACCCAAGCTTTTCTTTAGCCAAGCTAATATCAGGCTGACGTTGCATTGGGTCATCCTCAGGAAGAGGTTTAAAAATCATTTCTGATGGGCTTTCGGTCAGGGCTAATACTTTTTCAGCAAGCTCTTTAATCGTGAACTCATCAGGATTACCAATATTAATTGGCCCGACTGCCTCATCTTGGTTCATAGCCAAGACCATACCCTCGATTAGGTCATCTACATAACAGAATGAACGTGTCTGAGAACCATCACCATAAAGAGTTAAAGGCTCCTCGCGTAAGGCTTGAACAATAAAGTTAGAAACTACACGCCCATCATCCGGAAGCATTTGTGGGCCGTAGGTATTAAAGATACGCACGACACGAATATCGACCTGGTTCTGACGGTAGTAGTCAAAGAAAAGCGTTTCTGCGCAACGCTTACCCTCATCATAACAAGCACGTGGCCCTAGCGTATTCACATTACCACGGTAAGCCTCTGGCTGTGGGTGCACATCAGGGTCTCCGTAAACCTCTGAGGTGGATGCTTGCAAAATACGGGCATTCACACGTTTGGCCATGCCTAAACAATTAATCGCCCCAACAACCGAAGTCTTCGTAGTTTTAATGGGGTTGTACTGGTAGTGTATGGGGGAAGCTGGGCAGGCTAGGTTATAAATTTGATCAACCTCGACCTTGAATTCATCCACCACATCATGGCGCATGAATTCAAAATTAGGGTCGTTAAGCAATTCAGCAATATTGGCCTTCCTCCCAGTAAAAAGGTTATCTACACACACCACTTCATGGCCTTCACGCAGAAGCCGTTTACACAAATGGCTACCTAAAAAACCTGCACCGCCTGTAACTAAAATACGCATATTTGATAATATTTTTTCTTTAAAAGGAGTATATTCTACGAGTTATTCAACTAGACCTATATCTATATAACTTCTAAGGGTTTGGAAACAAAGAAATCAGACTGTGCCGAGGCACCTTCATAACGTGCACACCATTGAGAAGCCCAACTCGTATAATCCCCAGCTTCTAGATGAGCCCGTGCCTGCGCCATGAGGTCTAAGAAAAAGTGAGTATTATGAATACTCAACAAGGTACATCCCAGAATTTCTTGGGAAATCACTAAATGACGCAGGTAGGCACGACTGAAGTACTTACACGCTTCATTATCCATACCCTCGACTAAAGGCCGCTCATCTTTTTTAAATTTCTCATTCCGGAGGTTAATAGGGCCATCAGGGGTGAATGCAGTTCCATGGCGAGCTAACCTTGTTGGGATCACGCAATCGAAAAGATCTGCTCCTAAAGCAATCATTTTCAATAATTGAGAAGGCGTTCCTACGCCCATCACATAACGGGGCTTATCTTCAGGCAAGTGAGGGGTTGTCATAGCAACCTGTGCTAACATTTCAGGCTCAGGCTCCCCTACGCTCACGCCTCCGATAGCATACCCCGGGAAATTCATTTCGGCTAATTCCAAGGCACACTGCCTACGTAAATCTTCAAAAGTAGAGCCTTGAACAATCCCAAAAACATGATGCCCTGCAGCAAGAAACCCTGATTCCTCAGCACAGTTACGAAAGTCTTTAGCCCAACGTAGGGTTCTTTCAACCGCTTGCTGGCATGCCACACGCTCACAAGGCCAAGGCGGGCACTCATCCAAAACCATAGCAATATCGCTCCCTAAATTAGACTGTATCCGGAAGCATTCCTGAGGAGTAAGATAAATCTTTTTTCCATCAAGGTGAGAAGAAAAAATCACACCTTCATCCGTCAAAGTACGTCGCTTTGCTAAGCTAAATACCTGGAACCCCCCGCTATCTGTCAGGATGGGCTTATCCCAGCTCATAAAGCGGTGCAAGCCACCCATCTCACGGATAAGGTCTGAGCCTGGCCTTAGGTTTAAATGATATGTATTCCCTAAAATAATCTGGGCACCTGCCTCATTAACCTGCTTAGGGGTCATCGCCTTTACCGTAGCCTGAGTGCCTACAGGCATAAAAATAGGCGTCTGGATCGTACCATGACGTGTAGTCAACTGAGCCCGTCTTGCAGACGAATTAGAGTCTTGAGCCAAAATTCGAAAATGATCTACCATAACCTAAATTATTTAGGCAGCAGTATCTAATACAAGCACCCCCTAGGCAACTTAAAATCTTACCTCAGCGATGAACTCTAAGCGAATCAATGACCTTAAAACGAATTTCGTCACTATTGGCCTGGATAGCAGGTGCATAGATGGCACTAGCCTGAGCAGGTAAGGCATGGAAATAACCAGGGTTCTCAGCCCTAAGTTGATAACGAATTTCCCAAATCCCCTGAGGGAGCTTATCAACAAAAAAGGCTACCTGACTAAGGCGAGGCTCTTGCCAGACTAAAATCTCCCGACCTGATAGATAGCGATCCCGAGCTTTTGTTTTTTCGGAAGGCAATAATGGGCCAATAAAAGCTAGCTGCTCTTGAGCATAGGTGGTCGAGGCACTTTTTTGCTCAAGCAGTTCAAAGCCTGAGGGCTTAAAGTCTTTGAGCACCAAATATTCATAATCATGGTCAGCCTCGAGCATAAGCGCCACCTCAATCCTATCTCCTACTTGCAAGATAGAACCATCCTCAATGAGCTCTCGTTCTTCCTCATAGCCCTTCAATAAGGTGGGGATGAGGCGAATACGGTAGTAGCGCCGCTTAAGCGAAATGTTCTCACCAGAGGCCTTCATAAAATCCTCAGAAGTGAAATAGGTTGCACTGGCCATGTAGTAAACAGGCCCACTCCCAGGTTCTTTAACAATTTCAAATGTATTATTACCTTCCTGAAGAAGATCAGGGTTGATTCGGAGTAAACTTGCCCCGCGCTGAACCACAGGAGGGTATGTCTTACCTTCATGAACCGCTTGGCCATTAATCAGCACAGTACAGTTGATATCTTCCTCAAGCTCAGGGTGCTTCTTAAGATAGTTACTGAGGGCCAACAATGCAAAACTGGTATTTTGCGCATGACTCCAACGAGCCCCATGGCGGCCATGCATAAGACCACTGACTGCAGGCTTAATCAACTCACTAGTAGGTTCAATTTCAAGCAGAGCCATCAACACAAAAGAAGTGGCAACCACACTCCCTTGAGCCCAGCGTGAGTCCTTAAAATCTTCCCCCCACACAAGCGTTTCAGAAAAAGCCTCTTGGCGATCTTTTTCGTTCTGAGCCAAAACAGGTGCATGCGCTTTTCCTTTGAGATCTTGAATTAAAAGGGCAGCTTCTTCATCAAAACCTAAGTGATGAGCAGTCAGCGCGAGTAATGCTAAGCCTTCTTCTTTAAGAACCTCCCGATGTCGCCAAAGTGTTGTAAAGTATTTTGCCTCAGAGCGAGAAGGACGCTTTTGTTTTATGCTATCTACCTCATTGCTTAATACTAATGCGTAAAGCATCCACGTCTTCTGCAAAATATCTGCATCTGATCCCTTTAAACTCTGCTCAACAAAAGACCGCGCATGTATCAGCACATTAGGATCAAGCATAGAGCCGGAGCGCTCTAATAACGCCATTGCCCACAAACTATAAGCAGTAATGAAGTAATCACTACGACTTTCCTGGCGCCAGCTCCACCCGCCATCAGGCCGCTGATGCTCATCTAGCCAACGTATTGCTTTAGCCCGCGCAACACGTAGAGACTCTAAATGCTCTTCAAATAATTGAGCATCACTAAAAATACCCGTTTGCTCGACGGCTTCGGTAATGAAAGTCATAGCAAGTGCACGGTTTAAGACTGTCTCAGTCGATTTATCTGTATACTCGATCAAATAAGGAAGGGCATCAAACAAAGCCAGAGCCAGACTAGGTGTTACCTGAACTTTTAGTGTAGTAGAATCTTGCCTTCTGTCTTTAGGTAGCCCCAGAGGTAGGCTAAAAGAATCTGAACGTAGTTGACCCGCAAAAGTGGTCCCACGCTTTGCACCGTGCTCAAACACATGATAAGAGCGCTTAACTGAAACAGTGTCTTGCTCTCCCTGCCCGGATAAAAGCAATTCTGCTTTGCCTGCTTGAGTCACTGCAACCTCCCAAGAGGTTTTCATGCTTTCTTCAGGGTTGAGCTGGAAACTCAGAGGAGATCCCTGCAAGGTACCCTCAGTACCTTTCTTATAACCCAAAAGTGCTAAACCCTGTGCCTCTAAGGCAACATTCAGAGCAACGGGCTCTTCCTTTTTATTTGTGAAGACACCAGAAACAATTGCCCGATCACCATTAACAAAAAATTGAGGAGCATTAAGACGGGCCATAATAGGCAAACGTGTTTCCACATAAGATTTCCCTCTTCCAAAACGATGATCTTCAGTCACCGCACGTGCTTGTACTCGCCATTTAGCCAAACCCTCCGGGAAAGAAACTTCAACCCGGGCATTTCCGTCATCATCTGTCTTCAGACTTGAGATCCAATAAAGAGAAGGAATATCACCTCGGATACGCAAAACATGATGATCCTCATTAAATATCTCTGCCATAGACTCTAGAGGCCCCCTTTTATTTAAGTCCCAGGGTTTCCGCTCTTCATTCTTACCTAACAAAAACCCATTAAGACTTTTATAAAGACCTTGATCTGTAGTGGTTGCCATTTGAATGGCCGAAGGCTGCTTCTGATTATAGAAATAAGCCCAAGGATCACTAAGAGAAAAGGCGCTTTTTGAATTCAAAAATGTAGCATCCACAACACTGAATGAAAGTTCCGCCTTCACAGGGTTTCCTGCCTGATCTGTTACCTTTACGTTAAAAGCAACATCTTGATTAGGCTCTAGAATAGATTTCTCAGACGTAATCTCTACATTGAGCTTTTTCTCTAAGGGAGGAACAAAAAGTTCTTTATCTACAAAACTAATATTAAAGTCTGACACAAGAAGGGCTTCAAGTGTGAGATTAGGGTAGATAGTCTTGGGGACTTCTAGCTCTACAAAAGCAGCCCAACCGTCAGAGCCCACAACCTTCCAGTCGAGCACATCATCAGACTGGAAGCAAATCAGTGCATGCTGATTAGCATCAGGAAAAACTAACAACACGGGCACCTTCTCTCCGATACTAACCCTCGACTTATCTGTAATAATAGCTAAGTGATCATGCACATTAACATCTAATGCTTTTTGATCAGCCACCCAAAATAAAGCCTCTGCCTCTACAGACAACTGAGCGCCTTCATCGTCACTATACCACTTTACCCGATAGAGTCCCTCACGAGGAACATCAAATGCTAGAGTAGCCTCACCCTGTTCATCCGTTTTTATTTCAAGCTCTTGAATCAAATGAGGCTCATATCCCTTCGACTGCAGCTTATACTCTTGAGAGCGTGTAAAGTCATTACGCTTTAAGCGATGAAAGGTCTTCCCATCTATCTTACGCCCTTTGTAATCAACATGAACTTCCTTCCAAGCTTCTCGTTCTAGAGTAATAGTACCACTGACTGTTTTTGGCTTACCATAAGGACCCAAAGCCTGGAGCTTGAGGGCAACACGATCATTCGGAGAGTAAAGTTTGCGCTGCGTTTTTAACGCAACAAGATAAGGAGTTCGAGTCACACGTATCTTCTGAGTTTCTAGACTCTCATAGCGCGCATCATCCATCAAGCGAGCTTGTATAGTGTACTCATAGTCACGCTTTAGGTAAGCAGGGATCTGAAAACTAAAATTTGCATTCCCCTTAGCATCGGTTTTCAGCTTTTTAACCTCTACTTTTTGACTGCTTCCGTATCGAGATTCCCACCCAAGATCACCTTCTACATGAGGAATGATAGTAAAGGGCCTGCGTGTTACAATAATTTCTACCTCGGTATCTTTGGCAGCTCCTCCTGAATAATACTCAGAGTGCACTGTTGCTTTGATAAGATCTCCGATACGAAAAGAAGCTTCTTCAAGGCCTTCTTCATTAAATGTACTAATTTCAATTTTAAACTCAGGTAAGCGTCGCTCTTCTAGAGCAAAGAAAGGTTCCTTATCAAGCCAGGCTCCTCCTTGCTCATCCCAGAACTGTATCGAATAAGTACCTAAAGACATATCCTGAAGAAGTTTTAAGGAGCCCCATGCACACCCGTACTCGTTGAGCTGTACTTCTGACTCAACGATCTTTTGCCCCTGAGGATCATAAATCACATAACGCAAAGGCGTATCTAAAAGTTGTCCATAAATACCATCCTCATAATTTCTTAGCATTACTTTCCAACGCACACTATCTTTGAGGTAATACACAGGTCGGTCAGTATAAGCATATACTTTAAGCGTGCTTAGTTCAGGAGATTCAGCACTTTTACTCTGTGCAAAAGCTTGCATGACACCAGAATTAGCCGCTACAAAAAATTGGCTTAGTTCCTCCCCTTCTTTTAAATTAAAAACAAAAATACCCGATTTGTCTGTTTTTCCTTCAAAAAAACGCCAATGCTCAGGATCACTCGCTAAGCGCCCCCATAGCCCAACTTTAGAACGTACTATAGGCTCCCCATTTTCCCCATCGCAGAAGTAAGCTAATAATTTCGTAGGAGTCACTTTTGCAACAAGCATAGCCTCGGTAATCAACAAGAAACTACGAGCCCGATAGCCTTGTGCAACTGCCTCTACTATATAGGCACCTGGACCTAACTTGTGGGGTAAAACAATCCTATGCTCTTGCTCCATATAAGGGGCCTCTGGCGGACACGCCTCTAATTTAGACCATACCGGCTTAACGCCACTCAGGTTAACCTCACGATACCAATGGCCCTTAGCCTCCCCCTCAAAAGAAACATCTTCAGTAAGATCCACAGGATAAACCTTAAGGTCCACTTCCTTAACATTACGCCAACGCAATAAAAACTCTATTTCAGAGCCAGGTAAAAAGAAACTGTCTACCTGCAGCGCTAATTGTACCGCAGTAATCGCTTCGATATTTTCCTGAACTCTTTTTCGGTATAAAGAAGTTCCTTCCGGGAAGACTCTCAAGAAATCCTCATAAAGCTGCAAAGCCTTCTCATAGTCAGGCCGGACGTTCCACTGCCCCTCCTCGTTGAAATAAGATTTTCCATTTTCTTGGATCCAATGGGCATAATGAAATAAAGCATCGTCATACCACTCTACTGTATTGCCAATAGCCAAGCATTTCTCGAACTCATCTCGGACACGCAAATAAGCATCATCATTGCCTTCTTGGAACTTCAAAGTCATGGCCATTAGGTAATGAATCTTAGATTGTTCCTGAGCAGAGCGAGCAATCTTCAAGGCATCCTCAATCACAGAGACAGGCAGCCAGTTCTTCCAGTAGTTAACATCATAAGCAGAGTGCGCCCCTGCATTTCCCATAACCTTGAATACAATATTTAAATAATACTCTTGAGCCTTAGCTAAATCTGTAGATCCTGCCCAAAAGCTCAAAGCCTGCTCGTAATGGTCCCAGGCTCTCTCCCAGTCTCGGTATTGTTGAGAAAATAAAAAAGAATCCCCTAAAGATTCTTCTATTTGTGCCCAAAGCTCATTCTTACGTTCGGTAATTACCAGATTTGCAGCTAAAGCCTCTAAAGATTCACGAGCAATAACAATAAGGCTATCATCTTTTTGCCAAACACTCGCCAAAGCGCGCCACTGAGCATCATACTGACGGAACTTAACTTCTATCTCTTCATCAGGACTCAAAGAGAACTTTGCCATAGCATCAAACTTGATACTAGCCAGGGTATAAGATTTTTGGTCGTATAGTTGTTCTGCTTCAGCCTTAAGGGCACGGTAACGACTTAAATCTCCTTCTTGTTTTGCCAAAGCGACCCAAGGTGCAGTGGTAAAACAGAAAAACAAGCCGAGCCAGAAAGCAAGGTATACTCTATTGCCTGAAAACATAAGTGCTACGTGTTGAGCTATCTTAGCTATTTATAAAGGAACCTACAACAAAAACCTAATATATTAATAGAGCAATATACTCTACCCCAATAATTTGACAAGATCCCCTGCTACTGCGTCTGCTCCTTGCCCAAGAAACTATAGATAATGTAAAGAGCTACCCCTACGGTAATACCACAATCAGCAATATTAAAAGTAGGCCAATGATAACCAGGCAACTGGAAGTCTAAGAAATCAACCACATACCCGTACAGTAGGCGATCAATCAGATTACCTACGACGCCTCCACAAATGAGACCAAATAATAATTGCATAGAAGCCCGCTCTAATTCGAGAATCTCGCGAAAATAAAACATGCACCCTAATGCAGCAACGGCCAGCAAGGCCAAGAAGTAACTTTGCCCTTCAAACAAGCTCCAAGCGGCTCCAGTATTATGGACATAGATAAGACTAAAAAACCCATCAATCACATGAATACCTGGAGCATTCAAAGGCAAAGACGTACGCACCCAAGCCTTGGACAACTGGTCTAAAAGAAGTAGGGATATACTAATCCCCCAGAAGAGCTTATAAGACCCAATACCGGTATAGATGGATGAAAACTTAGTTTTCAAAGTCTTCATCACCAAAACGAGCGGCTTCTTCAACACTCACTTCAGAGAAAGCATTTCCCCGTTGGTTGGTCTTCTTCGTGCGCTCCAACTCCTGTTGTCCTGCCAAAGAATAACGCGTGAAAGGCACTGCCATCAAGCGGTCCTTCGCAATAGGCTGACCAGTGATTTCACACACACCATACTCGCCTGCTAAAATACGCTGGATGGCCTCTTCAATCTCAAACAAAGCTTCTTGCTCAGAAGACACAAGGCTCAGTGCGAAATCTCTGTCAGAGTTGTCGGTCCCTGCATCCGCCATGTGCTGGCCATAACCAGAAAGGTCACCGGCATCTTCTTTGCTTGAGCGCTTGAGTGTTTCCTGAGTATGAACCTCAAGCCCTTCCATTACGTGAGTACGCAATTGAATTAATGCCTTATAGTATTTCTTAAATTTCTCAGGAACACGCTTAGCTTCGTCTTCTGTTTGAGTGGGCTTACTCTTCTTAGCACTTGGGTTAAACCCTAAGATATCCGTAACAGAGGCTGCCCCCAAAACACGTTTTTTGACGACTTGCTTCTCTTCTTTTACTAAAGCTGCCTTCTTCTTTTTGGCTACACTTTTTGAAACAACCGCCTTTTCCTCTTTCTCAGAGGTTTTCTTTGTCTCTAAGATGCCTCGAACATCTTCTAAGGTGAACAGTACGGGCGTATTTTTGCGTGAGCGCACCTTAAAAATAGAAGGTGTCTTGGTACGCTTACGTGCCTCTAGTAAAATATTCTTCGTTTTATCTGTAGTTTGTTTCACGGCTTTCTTTTTAGGAGCTTTAGCTGCCACAACTGCTTTTTTAACAGGCTTAGCAGTCTCCTTTTTGAGTTGTGTTTTTTTAGCGGCCTTCTTTTTAACGGGTGCCTTCTTCTTAGCAACCTTTTTAATCGCCTTTTTGACTGCTTTTACCACTTTCTTGAGTGCTGAGACCTTTTTCTTAACAACCTTCTTCTTGGCAACTTTTTTGACCGTCTTTTTGACAGCTTTCTTAGCTGTTTTCTTTACCGTCTTCTTAACGGCCTTTTTAGGAGCCTTCTTCGCTACTTTTTTGGCAGGTGCCTTTTTCTTTGCTACTTTGGTTTTAGCCACCTTCTTTTTGGCTTTAGGCGCTTTTTTGGGAGCCTTCTTTGCAGGCGCCTTAGTTTTCTTCTTAATGGCTGCCTTTTTAGCCACTTTCTTCTTGGGGGTTTTCTTTGTCATTGGCATAGCAAATTTAAATAAATGAATTAGAGGTGTTTAGGGAGAGGAAATACTAGGGTCTTTCTCAGGCATTAACAAGGCATCCCGGCAACGTGGGGAAATTTCACCGTAAGGCTCGGCCATTACTAGCTCAGGAACCCAGCGCCAACTACGAGGGCAACGCACACCTTCTGCGTGCTTCACCTCAGGCATAGGAGCGCCTGTTGCCTCAGCCTCTAAAACAACTTGAGAGACAATAAAAAATTCTGGAAGGCTTTTCTCGTAGCGAGAGAGCAGCTTAAAGCCTTCATCATCCTTAGCCCCACGAATAACAATTTGTGCATCCATGGACTGCCCTAGTAGCTTACTCTGACGAGCTTCTTCCAGCTTTTCATTAACAGAATCTCTAAACTTGAGCAGCGCATTGACCTCCTCAGTCACTTGAGAGTTACGCCACGCTGGGTCTACCTCAGGCCATGATTCTAGATGAATTGAACGCTCTGAGAAATCTTCAGAAGTATAGAAGTAAGCAAACGCCTCATCTGTGGTGAAACTCAGGATCGGGGCAAGAAGCTTCAGAAGCGTATGGAAAACATGGTAAATGACGGTTTGGGAAGCACGACGCCCGGTCCACTCAGGAGCAAAGGTATACAGCCTATCCTTTAAGATATCATGATAAATTGCCGAGAGCGTTACCGCACAAAAGCGGTTAATTAACTGATAAGCCTTATGGAACTGATATTCCTCATAAGCTTGGGTTACCGCCTCGATAAGGTCTGCTGTTTGATGCAAGGCCCAAGCGTCAATCCCTTCGAGCTTATCAAACGGCTGAGCATGCACCTCGTACTCGAAATCACACAAATTACCCAATTGGAAACGCAAGGTATTGCGGATGGTACGATAAGTCTGAACAACCTGCTTTAAAATATCGTCTGACAAAGGAATGTCATTGCGGTAATCCTCAGAAGCGATCCACAAGCGAACCACATCCGCACCGTATTGCTTGATATAAGAATCTGCAGTCTGGGGCTTGCCATCACTCTTAGAGATCTTCTTTTTATCTCCGCCGACAACAAAACCATGCGTAATGATAGACTTATAAGGAACATCCCCATCTGCAATCTGAGAAGTCCACAAAGAGGACTGGAACCACCCACGGTGCTGGTCACTCCCCTCTAAATAAAGATCTGCAGGCCACTGGAGCTGAGGTCGCTTTTTAAGTACTGCGCGGTGACTACAGCCTGAGTCAATCCACACATCTAAAGTGTCCATCCCTTTCTTGAGGGACTTTCCGGCAAATGCATCCGGCAGTGTAACCCCTTCCAAAAGCTCTTCGGCGGAGGCTTCATACCACAAATCAGTACCGCGTTTTTCAACCTTCTGCGCAATCGCTTCAATCACTGCAGCATCCAACAGTGCATTACCCTCTTCATCATAAAAGACAGGGATTGGAACCCCCCAAGAACGCTGACGCGAAATACACCAGTCTGGGCGAGATTCTACAGCTCCAGAAATACGCTTCTGGCCCCACTGTGGCATCCAGTTTACCTTTTCGATAGAATCCATAACCGTTTGGCGCTTACCTTCTTTATCTAAGGCAACAAACCACTGCGGCATTGCACGGAATATCACAGGCGTTTTGGAACGCCAACAATGAGGATACTGGTGCTGGATTGTTTCTTTATGTAAAAGGGCTTGCTTCTGTTCAAGTAGGGCCAAAACACCCTTATTAGCTGGAGACTTCCCGTTTTTATCTAAAACCGCAAGCCCCACCAAAGCCTCAGGAATCTCTCCATCATTACGGTACTCCCCTTGGTCATTCAGCGGACAATATGCCTCAACGCCATAGTTTTTACCAACAAGATAGTCCTCTGGACCGTGTCCTGGAGCCATATGAACGCAACCAGATCCCTCTTCAGTAGTTACGAACTCTGATAAAACAAAGATGCTTTCTCGATCAATAAAAGGATGTTGTGCCTTGAGGTTCTCGAGCGTTGCTCCAAGAAATTCTTTACCTAAAGAAGCGCCGTCAAGCTCACATGTTTTGATGAAAGATTCCGCCAATTCTTTAGCAACAACAAAGCCTTTACCTTGGTGCTCTACGACTACATAGGTAAGCTTTTGATGAACCCCTAGCATACGATTAGCCGGTAAGGTCCATGGTGTTGTCGTCCAAATAACAACACTACAAGGGGTTGTAATCCCTAGTTTCTCGCAAGTTTCGCCTGCAAGCGGGAAAGGTACCCAAATAGACTCACTTTTGTGTTCCTTGTACTCGATCTCAGCCTCAGCCAAGGCAGTTTCACAGGGGATAGACCAATACACAGGCTTCTTGCTGCGGTATACCAAATCTTGATCCACAAAAGAAGCAAACGTTCTAAGGATCTCAGCCTCATAGTCTGAGTCCATAGTTTTGTACTCTGCATCCCAGTCAGCCAAGACGCCTAAGCGCTTAAATTGGGAACGTTGCTTTTCGATATAACGCGCAGAAAAAGCAGCACACTCTTTGCGCAAGAGCAAAGGATCGAGGTCCTGCTTCTTAGCCCGCAGCTCGCGCATAACCTTATGTTCAATGGGCAGCCCATGGCAGTCCCACCCAGGAACGTAAGGGGTACGATACCCTCGCATAGACTTATAACGCTCTACAATGTCTTTTAAGATCTTATTCAGCGCCGTACCAATATGAACATCTCCATTGGTAAAAGGAGGCCCATCGTGCAAAATAAATGTCGTGCCCTGAGCATTTTTTTCCTGGATACGCTCGTAAAGCTTTGTGCTTTCGCGCTTGGCGATCCACTGGGCTTCTCGGGCCACCAAGTTAGCGCGCATCGGAAAATGCGTCTGAGGAAGATTTAGAGAGTCTTTAAGATTAATTGACATTTAAATATCGCTTAAGGGCAGAAAGCTAACACACGCTTCCTTAAAAAGACGTGCGTCCATGGAGAGTGTATTTTATGAGATTTAAGTCAAGATTATTAGGCCTAACCAATACCCCAAAAAAGACTAGAAGACAAAGGCACACTGTGTTAAGCTAAGTGCTTATCATACAAGTACCATGGAGGGTTCTTTTCTTTTAGAAGCACGATCTCAATTAGGACTTAGCGCTTTGCTCTACCTCGCAGCATTCGGCACAAAGCTCTATGCACTCATCAAAGATAAAAACTGGGATAATCTTCTGTTTCGGCCCCTTTTGTATAGTGGGTTCTTATTCCATAGTTGGGGCCTCTACCTACGAGGGCTCTCCACCCAATCACTCCCTTTCAGTAACCCCTTCGAAATTTTCCAGGTAATCGGGTGGTTAGCTGTCGTGCTCGTTCTCATCTTTAGAGCCGTCACACAAATGCAGCTGCTAAGCTTCTTTGGTACTGGGCTTGCAGCACTACTCGGAACCATTTCCCTACAAGCCAGCAGCTGGGACTATGCGTTCACCCCTACCCTCATGAACAACCCATGGATCCCCTTCCATGCGGCCCTGGCTATTTTTAGCTATAGCCTTTTTAGCCTAGCAGCACTCACAGCACTCATGTATCTCATCCAAGACTATGGCCTGAGTGCTAAACGGGGGCACATGCTCTTTAGTCACCTTCCCTCGCTTAAGCAACTCGATGCGATCAGCAGCCGTTTTTTGCATGTGGGGGTCATCATCTTAAGCATGGCTGTTGTTTTGGGGAGCATGAATTGGTTTGCAGCCAAAGATGTCATTACGCTGCCTAAGCTCATTGCTGCTTGGACCATTTGGGCTGCCTATTTATTTTTACTACTCCTTAAGCACTACAAACAACTACACCCGGGTGTTTTTTGTAAAGCATGCCTTTTACTGTTTATCTTAGCCCTAGTTGCCCTATGGCCCCTAAACCGTGGACTGCATGCCCGAGGTATCCCGCCTTATACCCACCATGGCTGATACACCCCTTGAAAAATCACTTTTCCTCCTAGGTAGCTCTCACCATGTCGCCCCCCTGCATGTACGTGAGCGCTTTGCTCTAAATAAAGACACTTCTGCAAGGCTTTATAACCAACTCTACCAGATCCCTCAGGTTGAAGAATGCCTACTATTAAACACTTGCAATCGTGTAGAAATTTACGGATTTGCTCACAGAACAAAAAGCTTACAAAACCACCTCCTCGACTGCTTCTGCACAACTAACACACTCCCGCAAGAAGAGTTCAGCCGTTATAGCATCTGGAAAGAAGGCCTTGCCGTAGTGAAACATCTTTTTGAGGTAGTCTCTGGAACAGACTCCCAAATGGTCGGAGAGACAGAAATCTTAGGCCAAGTAAAAAACTCTTTTGAAAATGCCCAGCAAGCTTCGTATTTGGGTCCGGTTCTCAACCGCCTGTTCCAAAAAAGCTTCCAGGCTGCAAAATGGATTCGCACAAATACAGACATTGGCCGAGGGCAAGTGAGCTTAGGGAACGTAGCCACAACCCTAGCCTTACGCATCTTTGAAAACCTTAATGAGTGCAAGATCCTTGTTCTAGGTACTGGTGAGGTGGGACAACAAGTCGTTAAGGCCTTCAAGAGCCGAGGGGGGCATAACATCACAGTTGCCAGCCGAGACCTAGCCCATGCCAAAAAACAAGCCCAACTCAGCGAGGGTCAGGCCCTTAGTATTGCTGAAGTCCCCCAACAACTCGACTCTTTTGATATTATCATAGGGGCCAGTGGTGCTGCGAAACACATCCTTACCCAAAAGCTACTGAAACCTATCCTTAACCAACGTACCGATAAGCCTCTATTCCTAATCGATCTTGCTGTGCCTCGTAACTTTGAATCAAGCATCGAAAGATTATCGAACGTATACCTTTATAACTTAGACGATCTAGCAAAAATTGCCCAAGAAAATCAAAAAGCACGTGCAAGTGAGCTCCAAAAGTGCCAAGCAGTCCTCACAGAAAAAGCTGAGTACCTCTGGGTAAACCTAAATGACGCTCATATGGCGTCTTCGTCAAGTAAATCACCCAACCAAGAGCCAGCCGTTTTATCTCCTTCCTGAGTTAAAACCCTGTAGATCTCCTGAGAGGCATCAAACGCTTCTTGTTGGGCATCTGGATCCTCCAAACAACGCATCAGTACTTTTAATAAACGTCGGGGGCTAGCCTTGCCTTGAATATACTCTGGGTAAATGGCCTTATCTAAAAGCAAATTAGCAATTCCTAAATAGTTAATGCGAACCATAAGCCGCCCGAGTAAATATGTCAGCGGGTGCGTGCGGTATACGATTGCTCCAGGAATCCCCGCTAAGGCGCACAATAAAGACATCGTGCCCGAGCTAGTTAGAACAACCTTCCCTCGTAAGGTTTGGTTATTTTTTACAAAGTATACGTGCCCGCGTAATGTATTGCGCCTCTTTTCAAAAATCTCTTCAAGAACCTTGCGTACTTCTTCATTAGGATAAGGGACTACTGCATTTTCAGTAGGGCGCTTTTTCAGGAAGCGCTCGAAGGTCGCTAGCATCACCGGGAAGATACGCTTCACTGCTGCAACGCGACTCCCTGGCAAGAGCAAAACAGGCCCCTTTTCATCATAAAGCATTTTTTGCTCGCACCCCTCTTCTACAAAAGGATGCCCCACAAAAGAAACAGGTAAAGCGGTGTCCTTATAGCAGTCTACCTCAAAAGGGAAAATCACCCCTAAAGCATCTAAGAAGCGAGCCATCTTAAAACGACGGTGCGCCTTCCAAGCCCAAACCTGCGGGCCAATATAATAGTACAAAGAAATATCTCCGCCTGCTTTACGAGAGAGGCCTTCTTGGTGAAGTACTTCTGCTAAGCGCAAGTTAAAGCCTGGGTAATCTACAAAACAAATCGCTCGCGGGCGGTGTTCACGCACCCACTTAATCACAAGGCTAAAGAGCTTCTTAAAAAAGTCGTAATGCTTAAGTACCTCAACCAAACCTACAACCGAAGCCTTCGTTAGGTCATAAAGCAATTGAGTCCCTACTGCTTCGATCTCGGGGCCCCCTATGGCACAAACATTGAGCTTAGGGTGTGTCTTTTTGAGTTGAGCCAGCATGCGCGCTGCATGTTGGTCCCCAGAGTGTTCGCCCGCTATCACAAGTAAGTCAGGCCTCCCCGTGAATTGAGGTGCAGCTAAAGCATCTTTTTCTAGTACGAGCCCTTCCATAGTATCCTATACTTTGGCTGAAAGCATTTGTTGCTGAATCTGCTCGGTGATAGTAATTGCAACTTCTAAAGCTGAGCGCCCCAAGCCAGCCCCAACCTTGGGCTCCGCAGCCTTACGGACGCAATCGACAAAGGAAGACAGTTCTAAAACTAAAGGTTCTTCTTTTACAATAGGGATCTCCTCTTTTTTGAGGCCTGTAATTCCCTCACCTACTTTACGCAGTAAGTGCCCCTTCTGATTCATAAAGTCTAAGGATAAATAAGTAAATGGCTGGAAAACCCGAATCTCGCGCAGCTTCTTCAAGCTTACGCGGCTGGTATTAAGGTTAGCCACACAACCACTCTCAAAGGTAATGCGTGCATTGGCAATATCCTCTGTTTGGCAAAGCACATTCACTCCAACAGCTTCTATCTTCTTAATCGGAGAGCGTACTAACTGCAGGACAATGCCAATGTCATGGATCATCAGGTCTAGCACTACGCCTACCTCTGTCCCCCGAGGGTTGAAAGGTGCTAAACGATCCGCAGTAATAAACCGAGGGTCATCCACGGCGTCTTCCAAAAAGCTCATAACCGGGTTGTAGTGCTCGATATGCCCAACTTGCACCACCGCCTCTTTAGCCTTAGCGGCCTCTAGGATACGCTCGGCCTCAGCCAAAGAACTGCATAAAGGTTTTTCCACCAGCAAGTGACAGCCTTGATCGAGCAGCGGCAAAGCCACCTCACAGTGTTTATCAGTAGGGACTACTACACTCACTGCATCACACGCCTCAGCTAGGGCCTCTAGTGTATCAAAGATCTTACAGCCGTGTGCCTCAGCTACTTTTTTAGCCGCCTTAGCGTCTACATCATAAATGCCCACAAGCTCACACCCGGGCAAATCATTATAAATACGAGCATGGTGCTGACCTAAGTAACCAACCCCCACAACTCCACAACGAATATTATTATGATCTGACATTATTAAAACAAATAAGGCTAATAAGAATTCTACGATACCCCAGAGGACTTACAGAGAGCAAGCCTTCAAGGGTTTTTCGCAACTAGGCCGTGCAATTAGATTTTCATACGGCTCTGGGGCAAACAACTTATCCGCATTCTCCCCTAAACAAAACCGCTCACAGACTTCGAAGAAATCAGCCTTCGTTACCGTGCGACGCATCTGCTTTAAAAACTTCCCCTCTGGCTCTACCCCTAAGCCTACAAAATTAACAAACTTCTTCATCCGTGCGGTACGGCGGGTTTCAGAGTCTCCCGGGCAAGCAACACGGTCGTACAAGGTCTGGATATACCCAAAAACATCGCTCAATTTGGGCTGAAAAAGCTCCTGCCCCAAGAAGTGTTCCCGAACCTGGCGGAAAATCCATGGGTTACGAATGGCCGAGCGCCCAATCATCACTCCAGCAGCCCCCGTATAATTGAGCGTCCACTCTGCTTTCTTGGCCGAGGTAATATTACCATTGGCAAAAACAGGGCAATTGACCGACTCGACGGCATGCTTAATCAAGTCATAATGCACCTCACTGCGGTACATTTCCTTTACGGTGCGCCCATGCATGCTCAAGAGATCTACCTGGTGTTTATTGATCAGGGCCAGCAAGGCATCGTAGTTTGCCCAATCCTCAAAGCCCACACGCATCTTTACCGTGAACAGCCCTGGGATATAGTCACGCAAATGCCCCAAAAGAGAATCGACCTTGTTGACGTCCCGCAATAAGCCTCCGCCCACGTTGTTCTTGTACACCTTGGGGGCTGGGCAGCCCATATTAAGATCAATACCCGCGACTGGGTACTTAATCAGCTCCTTAACCGTACGCTCCATGTATTCGAGGTTCTCCCCGATGAGCTGGGCAAACACAGGACGCCCTGAAGGGTTTTCAGTGATAGAGTCTAGAATGTACTTCTCTAGTGTAGAGTGTACGTGCACCCGGAAGTACTCTGTAAAAAAATAATCAGGCGACCCTAGCTGATCAACAACCTGCATGAACGGTAAAGTCGTTACATCCTGCATTGGCGCCAACGCGCTCAGTGGTGTTCCTGCGGCTAAAGGCCCAGGTAATTTATCCCCTAAAATCCCCATGTTACTTTATTAAAATTCTGGCGGCTCTTCGCCCCCTTCTTGATTCATTAATTTCTTTAGAACCTCTGTCACATCATCGACTGAATCCATAACCAGTCGATTTGCATACATCGGCTTGCCTGCCTGGAGGGCAAGGACAATGGCATCACTCGGGCGTGAATCCACTTCCGTGATCTTCGTCCCCAGCTCATTTTCCATTTTGAGGATGATCCTAGCATAAAAAGTCCCATTATCAACATCATTAATAATAATGCGCTCTAGACTAACCCCAAAGCCCCCAAACATATGGCCAATTAGGTCATGCGTTAATGGGCGCTCCTTACGGACTTCGTTGACTATCATAGAGATAGCATGCCCAATAGAGGCCTCCACGTAGATGACAAAAGTCTTAGCATCCGAGCCTAAAAACAGCGCACACCCATTAGGCGTAGGCATCACCCCCCGTATGCCTATCTCAACGACATCATTCTTCATTAGGATTTATCCTAGCACGTAAATCCCTGAGGCGCAAGAGGGATCGGCAATCAAGCCTCGACCTACTCGCCGTCGTCTCCGATGGCTTCTACTGGGCAGCCTTCTAGGGCTTCCATACATTCTTCGAGGCCTTCTTCGGACGTGGGCTGGTTATGGACAAAGGAATACCCCCCGTCGTCGTTGCGGGTGAAGTATTTAGGCGCAGTCTCCCGGCATAGGTCGCAATCGATACATTGCTCGTCTACATAGAACTTGCCGGTGATATTTTCGGGCCATTTTTCAGTCTTATCTGCCATAACGTGAGCCAACCATTCTGAAAATCCCCTCCCGTTTGTCAAGCAGAGAATAGGGACTCAAAAAGGCCACGAATTCCGCATTGCCAAAGGGCCTTCATTTACCTTTAATAAAGAGGTCTTATGATTCATGATCGCCCTTATATGACCCAACGCTCCTACCACTCAGGAACCGCTTCCCTCCTCAAATGGGTACTACTTATCAACTGTGTGGTGTTTGTACTGCAGAATGCCTTCTTTGTATGGTTTAACTCCCCCATATTAAGCAATCTGTTCGGGCTTTCTCCAGAAACGCTCTCCCAAGGCTTTGTCTGGACACTTTTCACTTACGCTTTCTTACACGGGGACTTATTGCATATCCTGTTTAATATGCTGATCGTCTACTTCATCGGGCAAGCGGTAGAATCCCTAGTTGGCCCTAAGCGCTTTGCTATTATTTACACAACAGCAGCACTTGTAGGTGGCCTTGTGTGGCTACTGATCAGTATGCAACGCCCGAGCACTGAGCTCATCGGGGCATCTGCTGCAGCACTTGGGCTGCTTACTTACTTTTGCTGCTCACAGCCCAACCAGCCCATTACCGTCTTACTCTTTTTCGTCCTGCCTTTAACCATTAAGCCTAAATGGCTAGCACTTGGGTTGCTTGCTATGGAGCTATTTGGTTTTCTTTTTTACGAACTGCCCGGGCGTAGTGCTATTGCCAACTCTGCACACTTAGGGGGCATGCTTGGTGGGTACTTGTGTTTTTTGGCGTTTCAGTCGGGTTATTCATTTTCTTTATTTGGCTCAGGCACACGTATCAGTGCACCGAAGTGGCTCCAGCACCGGGGCAAGGCACCGCTTAGTAAACAGCCTTTCAATGTTAACGTGAGTTCACGCCAAGTGTTACGCACTGAGGTAGATCGCATCCTCGACAAAATTAACTCCAAAGGATTTGGGGCCTTGAGCAACGAGGAAAAGAAAATCCTAGAGCAGGCTAAAGACATTTTGAAATGACGCCTGAAGCAACCGCTGGCAATACGCAACAACAGCGGGAGCGCCTAGAGCGCATTAGCCCCGTTTATACCCAATGGCTAAAAGCCCACCCAGAAGTTTGGGAGTGGCTCACGCAGGCCCACAATAAAGATGAAGACTTTCGCTTTAGTGCCTTCACCTCCGTATGGGAAAGCACCTTCAAGAAAGATTTCACGGCTGAAGAAGACTTCATCAAAGCCCTCCAACAATTCCGCCGGACGCTTTGCCTTAGGATTGCCTTTCGAGAAATTAATAACCTAAGCACTGTACAGAACTCTATGCATGAGCTCAGTCTCTTGGCGGAGTTTTGCTTAGACCGAGCCTGCACCTACACCTGGAAAGCCCTCACTGAGCAACTAGGCACCCCTTGGGATGAAGACCGCAACAAGCCCGCACGCTACGGCATCCTAGGGCTAGGGAAATTAGGCGGAGAAGAACTCAACTTCTGCTCGGACATTGATTTAATTTTCTTCTACCAAGGGAAAGGGCAATGTAATGAAAAGTCCCGCCTTAGCAATAGTGAGTTTTTCCACCGCTTCTTTGCAAAACTTAGCACGGCTCTGCAAAAACAAACGGACCAAGGCTTTTTATACAATGTAGACCTGCGCTTACGCCCTGAAGGGGATGCCGGGCCTATCGCCCACTCTTATGAAGCCCTCCAGAAGTACTACTGGGACCGCGGGCGCACCTGGGAACGCTTAGCACTCGTTAAGGCCCGCCCCGTAGGCGGCAACCTAGCCCTAGGCAGAGAGCTACTCGAGGAACTCCATCCCTTCCGCTATCCGCGGTTTGCACCCCCCAAACTTTTAGAAGAGGTCGCGGGGCATAAAGTCCGCATTGAGCGCGAAATTGTCGGCCAACATAAACTCGATAAAGACATTAAGTCAGGCTATGGAGGTATTCGAGAAATTGAGTTCCTGACCCAAGCCCTACAACTCTTGCATGCGGGGAAGTACCCTTTTCTACAAACAGTCTCTACGCTCAAGGCACTCAACCAACTGAACCGCTATAACCTTTTCCCTAAAGAAGAAGTTACCTTCCTTAAAGAGGCCTACTTATTCCTAAGAAAGCTCGAGAATTGCCTACAAATGCGTGAGGAGCGTCGCACCCACACACTTCCCAGTTCTTCAGCTACTCTAGAATTAATTGCCAGCACCCTTGACTTTGACTGCCTGGATACATTTCATACTCAGCTAAATGAAGTACGCCAAGGTGTCCAAAAAATTTACAAACGCCTCCTCCCCCACACCGACTCTGTTGAATCACTGCAAGACTGGATCCTCTTCCTAAGCAAGAAGCAATTACGAGCAAACTTAAAGCAACAGCTTGAGGCCTGGTTTGGCACCAATGAAAACACACAAGAAGTCATCCGTTTCTTTATTCTTGGTGGGGATACACAAGCCATCACCCAAGAACATATCCATTTATTCTTAGGCATAGCAGGCAACTTCGAGCAAATACTCCCAGAATTAGCCCAACCACTCAGTACGCTTAAAGCCGTGAGTCACTTTATTGATAGCTATGGAATTACGCGTAAGCACTTTTTTAAGAGCTGTGCGCTTAATCCATCCCTCTTTAAAGTCCTCTGCTTACTCTTTGACCGCAGCCCTTATATCCAGAAGCTCCTTTGTAAACACCCTGAGATCATCGAGGAAGTCATCCTAGAGGCCCCACGCAGGCAAAAGCCTGTTAAGAGAATTCTTCAGGAAATCCAAAAGCTCCCCCAAGGAGAAGAATTCTCCCAATACTTTTGGTTGTATGTAAAGGCTGAACAAATCCGCCTATGCATTAGCGAGCTACTTTATAAAATCCCTGCCCAAACACTCGAAATCAACTTCACTCGTTTGGCAGATGCTGCCGTACACGTGGCCCTCAAAAAAGCAGCTCCGAATGGAGAGCTCGCCGTGGTTGCACTAGGAAAGTATGGGAGTGAGGAGCTCACCTTAGGCTCCGACCTAGACTTACTCTTAATCGCCCAAGAGCATAAAGAGGAGCACACAACTATAGCAAAGGCGTTCATTCAGTTACTCCAAACCACCCACCCACTAGGGAAGCTCTTTGAAGTAGACCTACGCCTACGGCCCTATGGGCAGGATGGCCCTCTTGTATGCACTCCTTCGAGCTTAGAGGACTACCACCAAGGCGCTGCTAAACTTTGGGAACGCCAAGCCCTTACCCGTGCCCGATTTATTAAAGGACCAGAATCCCTCAAGCATACATTTGGGGTTTTTAATAACAAACTCCTGTATTCAGAAGCAATAGCCGAAGAGGATGTCAAAGCTATTTGGGATATGCGCCTACACATCGAAAAAACAAAGGCCGCCACAAACCCAGAACTCTACTACAAAGCAGGCCCTGGAGGGCTTCTAGATATTGAATTCTTAGCCCAAGTGATGCAATTACGGCACTGTCATCAATATCCAGAACTCAAGAACCCCAACACACGCCATATCCTAGAATCACTAGATTCCTTAAGCCTAGTCTCTAAGGACTTGTGTCAGAGCCTCTTATTATTTTATAATTTCCTACGTAATATGGAGCGGTGCTTAAGACGCAGTAAAAATGCTGCCGTAGATGTGCTAGAGAAAGAATCGCAAGTACTAGCTAAGTGGCTAGGATTTGAAACAAGCGATGACTTCTGGGCCCACTACCACAAGGGCCTAACTCAAACGCGCACCACCGTAGAAAAGCTTATTAAAACATTATGAAAATCAAACGCTATGTGCCTCTTCTCGGGCTTTTGTTTGCCTTCCAACCCCTCAGCGCTGAAGCGCTTGAAGAAGCGCCCCTCTTGGTCCCTACACCCAAGATGCAAACAGAGACACGCTACCTGGTCCATAGCCTAGAGCAACTCCACTACCTTAATAAAACTTTGTCTGAAATTGATGCTCAGGAGTTCTTAAAGAACTATATGAGCGACCTAGACTTCAACCGACTGTTCTTCTTAAGGTCTGACATTACTGGCTTTCAGGACCGCTTCGCCAATTCCATCACCCTTTACTTACGCCAACAAGGGAATCTCTACCCAGCCTTTGAAATTTTTGAGACCTACCGTGACCGGGTAAATAACCGCATCGAATGGATCGAGAAGCGCCTTGAAGAAGACTTTGATTTTACCCAAGACGATACTTACACCCCAGATCGCCACGAAGAGGACTGGCCAGAAACGATCGCCGAAACAGATGACCTGTGGACCCGCCGCTTAAAATACGAGCTCCTCAACGAGATGCTCAGCAGCAAAGCGTTCTCTGGAGAGCAAACAGACCAAGACACTGAAGAAGATACTGAAGAAGATACTGAAGCCAAAAGTGAGCAAGAGATTTACGAAGAGCAACTCGGCTTTGCAAAAGAGAATGTCCTAAAGCGTTACAAACGTATCCGAGAAGCGCTTGAAGAAATCGAAGCTTTTGAAGTTGAAGAGATTTTCTTAAGCAGCTTCACCCACATGTATGACCCCCACTCAAGCTTTATGTCTGCAGACACGCTCGAGGAATTTAGCATCGCACTGCGCAACTCCTTAGTGGGTATTGGCGCAGTCCTCGCCGTAGAGGATGGTTATTGTGTGATCCGTGAGCTCATGACAGGAGGCCCTGCAGAACGCAGCAAACAGCTCAACCCTACCGATAAAATCGTAGGTGTTTCTGACGGAAATGGAGAAATGGTCGACGTTATTGGGATGAAGCTACGTAAAATCGTAAAGCTCATCCGCGGCAAAGAAGGCACCGAAATCAGACTCCTCATTCAACCTGCAGATGGAGACCCTACCGACCGCAAAGAAGTCATCCTTAAGCGCGGTACGATTAAGCTTACTTTCAGCCTAGCTCAGGCCGAATTCTATGAAATAGAGCAAGGCGAAACAACCGTCCCGATTGGGGTAATTTCCCTACCTACGTTCTATGGCCCTACAGATATGAAGGGAGAAAGCGCCAGCACTACGCGTAATGTTGAAGAGCTTATCGATACTCTCAAGCGTATGAACATCGAAGGGCTTATCGTTGACTTGCGTGGAAACGGGGGAGGCCTACTCGAAGAGGCTATTGACCTCACAGGCTTATTCATCCCGTCGGGGCCTGTCGTTCAAGTAAAAGATACCGTAGGCCAAGTGAATGAGCGTATCGATAGGGATAAAAAGATCTCTTGGAATGGGCCTATGATTGTGCTGGTGTCCCGACACAGTGCCTCAGCCTCAGAAATTTTCGCCGGTGCGCTTAAGAACCACAAACGCGCACTTATTGTAGGAGAAACAAGCACCCACGGAAAAGGAACCGTCCAGGTACTCTTTGAGATGGACCGCTCTTTATTCAGCCGCCGTAACCGCCCTAAGATGGGTGCAGCTAAGGTGACTATTCAGAAGTTTTACCTCCCTGACGGTAGCTCTACCCAGCGCCGAGGCGTCCTTGCAGACATCGCAATACCATCTATCAATGACCACCTCCCGATTGGAGAGGATGACCTACCCAATGCACTGCCTTGGGATTCTATCGACCCTGTCAAGTGGGACTATAGTGAAACAATCGATGCGCTAACCTCTCCAATAGATGAAGAGCTCCTAGCAACCTTGAGCTTAGAAAGTCAAAGGCGCCAAGAGAGCCTACCAGAGTTCAACTACCTAGAGCGTCACATCAACTACTTCAAAGAAAAGCAGGAGAGAAAAACCTATTCACTTAACTTTGAAGAGCGTAAGGAAAAGCTTAAAAAAGAGAATGAGCACCGTAACGCAATGAAGGAAGAGCTCAAGGCTCTAGCTGAAAATAATTTCGAATCTCAGGAGATCCTCCTTGCGGTAGCTGAAAAGCAAAAGAAAGACAAAGAGGCTATCAAGAAGGCCATGAAAAAAGCTAAAGATGCCGCCGATGAAGAAGCAGGCAAAGCAAAGAAAGAGGAGCTCCCTAGCCTCGACATTTACCTAAGAGAATCGCTACGAATCATGGCTGACTGGATTAACACCATTCAACAAGAGGAGGGCTCTAACACCTCTTCTTTAGTCCAGAATGAGCCTAGTAATATTAGCTAAAGCTTACTCGTCAGAACCACTCAAGAAAGCCTTGATACTGGCCTTACCATAGTCGCGGTTAAGCTTAGCTATAAAGTCCAAGGAGATTTCCTTAGGGCACACGGCTTCACACTCACCATAATTGGTACAATTACCAAAACCTGCCTCATCCATCGTAGAGACCATTTTAAGGACTCGACGGTCCTTCTCGGCTTGCCCCTGAGGGAGGGGATTTAAATGAGCGGCCTTGGCTGCTACGAAAAGCATTGCTGAGGCATTCTTGCAAGCAGCAACACAGGCACCACAACCAATACAAGCAGCTGCATCCATTGCTGTATCCGCATCGCACTTAGGAACCAAAATACTATTAGCATCCTGAGCACTCCCTGTACGCGCTGTAATAAAGCCGCCAGACTGGATAATGGCATCGAAAGAGCTACGGTCTACAACTAAATCTTTGACCACAGGAAAGGGTGCGGCACGCCAAGGCTCAATCGTAATTGTATCTCCGTCTTGGAAAGAGCGCATATGCAACTGACACACAGTTGTAGCACGCTCAGGCCCATGAGCGAGTCCGTTAATACGCAAGGAACACATCCCGCAAATCCCTTCGCGGCAGTCATGGTCAAAAGCCACAGGCTCCTCCCCCTTGGCAACGAGCTGCTCATTTAGCAAATCCAACATCTCCAAAAAAGAAGAATCACTGGACACATCATCAACAGAGTAACTAATAAATCTACCTTGATCTTCCGTGTTTGCTTGCCGCCAAATCTTTAAAGTTAATTTCATGTTTAATCCTTATTTGTAGCTGCGAGTTGCAAAATCAACTTCTTCATAGCTTAGGGGTTCTTTATGTAGCTTAGGCGGTTGATCTTCTCCTTGATATTCCCAAACAGCAACGTAGGCATATTTTTTGTCATTACGCTTAGCTTCTCCTTCTTCGGTTTGGTGCTCTGTGCGGAAGTGTGCTCCGCAAGACTCATCACGGTCTAAAGCGTCATGGCACATCATCTCTGCAAATTCTAAGAAATCAGCCACACGCCCCGCACGCTCAAGCTCCTGGTTAAAATCTTTTGCCTGCCCGACCACACGGACATCTTCCCAAAACTCTTTGCGTAAAGCAGGGATCAGCTCAAGCGCAGTCTTCAGGCTTTCCTTACTACGAGCCATTCCGCAATGCTCCCATAAAATCTTCCCAAGCTCTTGGTGGAAAGAGCGGGGCGAACGCGCACCTTTAATAGAAAGAAGGTGATCAATTTGGTTACGCACCTGAGCTTCTGTTTGGGCAAAAGCTGTATCTGCAGGATCGTAAGAACCCGCGCCCACTTCAGCTAAATAATTAGCTACTGTATGAGAGATCACAAAATAACCATCTGCCAAGCCTTGCATGAGCGCACTGGCTCCAAGGCGGTTTGCTCCATGGTCTGAAAAGTTAGCCTCCCCCAAGACAAATAAGCCAGGGATATTACTCATTAAATTATAATCTACCCAAAGCCCCCCCATCGTATAGTGTAAAGCCGGGTAAATACGCATGGGGCGCTCGTAAGCATTCTCCCCAGTGATGCTCTCATACATATCGAAGAGATTACCATAACGCTCTTCAATAACATGGCGCCCTAAGCGCTTGATTGCGTCTGAAAAGTCTAAATAAACACCACGTGTGCCAGGCCCTACTCCACGGCCTTCATCACAAACTTCTTTTGCCGAACGCGAAGAAATATCCCGCGGGGCTAAATTCCCAAAACTTGGGTATTTACGCTCTAGGTAATAGTCGCGGTCTCCTTCAGGGATATCACGAGGATCCTTAGGGCAATCCTCCTTGCGCTTTGGTACCCACACACGCCCATCATTACGCAAGGACTCACTCATAAGCGTCAGCTTGCTTTGTTGGTCACCATGCTGGGGGATACAAGTCGGATGAATCTGGGTGAAACAAGGGTTCGCAAACCCAGCCCCACGCTTATAAGCACGATAAGCTGCTGTCACATTACAACCTTGTGCATTAGTAGAAAGGAAAAACGCGTTTCCAAAGCCACCCGTTGCTAAAATAACCGCATCTGCAGTATGCTTGCTAATCTCTCCAGTAACAAGGTTGCGCGTAATAATACCCTTAGCATGCCCGTCTATGAGGACTAAATCGAGCATCTCGTGGCGGTTATACATCTTAACTTGACCCAAACCAATCTGGCGACTCAAGGCTGAATAAGCCCCTAATAAAAGCTGCTGCCCCGTCTGCCCGCGCGCATAAAAAGTACGCGATACTTGCGCTCCACCAAAGGAACGATTCGCTAAAAGCCCCCCATATTCACGTGCAAATGGCACCCCTTGGGCCGCGCATTGATCAATAATATTAACACTCAGCTGCGCTAAGCGGTAGACGTTAGCCTCCCGCGAACGAAAATCGCCCCCTTTGATTGTGTCATAAAAAAGGCGGTAGATACTGTCTCCATCGTTTTGATAGTTCTTAGCTGCATTAATCCCCCCCTGGGCTGCAATACTGTGTGCACGGCGCGGGCTATCTTGATAGCAAAAGCAAGAGACATTATAACCAAGTTCACCAAGCGTAGCTGCAGCAGCCCCACCCGCTAAGCCAGAGCCCACAACAATAATGTTGTATTTCCGCCGGTTCGCAGGGTTAACGAGCTTGATATCAAACTTATGGTTGTCCCATTTTTGGGGTAAAGGGCCTTCTGGGATATTGGGGTCAAGTTTCATGAGAGCCTCAAGAGTACGTCTTGTACAGGAAAGATATTTAAAGAAGTGTATTCAGAAAGTAGAACAGCGGCTGGATTGCTCACAAAGCCAATAAAAATAACCCAACCATACAGCGCCGCAAAGATATCAAAAGTCTTACGCCAATAGTTATTACGCAGGCCCAAACTCTGGAACATACTGCTAACACCATGACTCAGATGCATACAGAGCAACCCCATGGCAATGATATAAAAAGTAGCTATCCACGCATTAGAAAACCCATAAATAACCATGCTGTAAACGTCGTAGACTTGCTGACCATCTAGATCAGTCATAAAGGTCTTATAAACAGGAAAGATTGTGTGCGTTGTGAAATGAAGAATATGAAAGACAATAAAAAACAATAAGATGGAGCCTGAAAGGGCCATTGTTTTTGAGGAGAGCGTTGCTTGTACGCGCTCTTTCACCCCCGGATCCGTCGGACAGGCTTTACAGTTTTCACGTGTTAAAGAAATTGCTGTAGCTACATGAACTCCAGCAGCAGCTAAAAGAAACAAGCGCCCCCCCCACATCACCGCAGGTGGCAAGGTCTTCAGAAAGTGAGCATAGGTATTAATAGCATCTGGACCTTGGAACATCTGGAGGTTACCCAGCATATGGAAAAGGACAAAGCCCACCATAATCAGCCCTGTAATGGCCATAAGAAACTTTTTAACAATAGAGGACATAACACAAAAAGAGTAAGGTAAGGATAATGCTACTTAGAGATAAGTAGGAATCGAAGCTATAATGTACCTAAAGCCTAGTCAAGAACGGCGGCTATTTTCTTCACGGCAGTATTGCATGACATGTAGCCACAACTCCCGCATATCGAAAAGAACCATGCTCGCGTCTTTAACAAAGAAGGTAAATAAATTCTGCTGCTTCTCCGTAAGGCCTTCCGGTATTTTTTGTAGACATGCCAAAGTCGCATTCAATGAACGTAATGCACGCTTAAGCATACAAATCGGCAAGGACGCATCCCCTAAATCTAGAGCATAAACCGCTAGGATCGCATTGCGCTCTGCATCATTTAGGTTCACTACAAAATCCCAAGAGAGCTCGCGCGCTACACGATCCTGGTCACGCTCCATCAGTAGCTCCCAATACTTCGTTAAGTAAACACTCAAGCCCCGGCTAATTACATACAAGGGGTGTTTATGAATTGTGTATACTTCAACAAGCTCATCCTCTTCTTCCTCCTGGAAAAGATTTTCCGTATCAAAGTAAGGCGTTTCCGTATCTGAAAATGTATCCGTAAAGCCCCCTTCACGACGCGCCCACCCCATTAAGCGAGCGACTTCATCCATATGATCTGGACGATACTTAAGCTTCTGATAAAGCGTAATAAAGCGGGCAACATCAGTATCTACATGCTTAAGGTAGCGTTGCCATTCACGCTCTCCCCAGACAAGCGGGCCTCTGTCGTCCCAATCGCTATCTGAAGAATTTTCTGCGTTGTAGTGATTCATCAAATTATAAGTTTAACTTTAGCAGAACTTACCCTAGGGTGTCAATTGCGATGAATAATAATGTCTTCTACCTCCAGGCCTGGTTTAGCGGGCACGTCCAAGGCGTAGGCTTTCGCTACAAAGTGCGCCAGATTGCCAGTGAATTTATTGTATGCGGCACCGTCAAAAACCTAGATGACGGAAGAGTCTCCCTCGAAGCCGAAGGCGAGGAACAGGAAGTCCTCGCCTTCTTAAAAACAATTGAGGAGCATATGGAGAGCTTTATCCGTGAGGTAGTTACACAAAGCTCCACCCGAGCCGCCTGCTTCAAAGGCTTTACGATCAGCCTGCAATAAAAAGATATCAATAACTACATTGTCTTGGCAGCATACTCAACGGCCTCAGCAGTCATCCCTAGCTCTTTCATGACTAAATCCCCAGGAGCGCTAATACCAAAGCGATCAATTCCGAGGACTTTTCCATCTAGGCCAACATACTTATACCAAGCTGCTGTAGCCCCTGCTTCAATCGCAATACGCTTACGACAAGCCTTAGGGAGAACAGACTCTCGATAAGAGTCGGTCTGGGCATCAAAGCGTTCGCAACAAGGCATCGATACCACACGGACACAACCACCCAGTTGATCCGCCGCAACCATAGCATGCTGAAGCTCACTTCCTGTAGCAATAATGATAAGATCTAGGGACCCAGTCTCCTTCTTGGCAACATAACCTCCCTTTAGGACGCCTTCACGGCGGTCCTGAGGTAAAATTGTATCCTGAGAAGGGACACCCTGGCGCGTAAGAATAAGCGCTGTAGGACCATCTTTACGCTCCATAGCTGCATAAAAAGCCCCAGCAGTTTCTTCTGCATCCGCAGGGCGGATTACATCAAGATTAGGGATCAAACGCAAAGAAGCTGTTGTCTCAACGGGTTGGTGCGTAGGGCCATCTTCACCCACTCCAACAGAGTCATGCGTCCAAATAAAACTCACTGGCAAGTGTGACAAAGCTGCCAAACGTACTGAAGGGCGCATGTAATCAGAGAAGGTCAGGAAGGTCGCCCCAGAAGCCCAGAATAAACCATAATAACCAAAGCCATTTACAATAGCTCCCATAGCATGCTCACGAATACCAAAGAAGATATTACGGCCCATAGGGTCCGTGCTTGAGAAGTCGCTAGCCTCCTTAATCAAGTTCTTAGTAGAACCATGAAGGTCTGCACTGCCGCTGACTAAAAGAGGCATCGCCTGAGCCAAAGGCTGGAGGACTTGGCTCCCTGCCTCACGTGTCGCAATTTTATTCTTAGGTTCAAACTTCGGGATATCTTCTAGCAAACCGCCTGGTAACTCACGGCTCAGCCCTTGCTGAAGCAAGGCTGCCAACTGAGGGTTAGCTTCTTTCCACGCCTTGAAGGTTTCTTCCCAAGCGTTGTATTTCTCAACCAAAGCAGCCTTATGCTCAGAAAAATAAGTTTGGACTTCCTCAGAAACGTAAAATTTTTCTTCAGGCAAGCCGAGTGCTTTACGCGCTTCATCTACAAATTTAACCCCTGCTTCTCCATGGGCTTTATTTGTGCCTGCAACCTCAGGGATACCACGGCCAATTTCTGTTTTAGCGATAATGAACTTAGGCTTACCGTTGTCGTTTTCTTTAGCCGCACGCACCGCAGAGTCAATCTCTGTCATATTATGCCCGTCAATAGTCACTACATCAAAACCATACGCCTCAAAACGCTTTGCAGTATCCTCACTCTGTGTTTTGTCTGCCATAGCATCCAAAGTCACATCGTTAGAATCATAAATAATAATGAGGTTATCTAAACCAAAGTGCCCTGCAAAAGAGGCAGCCTCGGCAGCAACACCTTCTTGCAAACACCCATCTCCACATAAAGCAATAATGTGGTGATCAAATAAAGTGTGCTCTGGGGTATTAAAGCGTGCTGCAGCCATCTTAGCAGCAACAGCCATTCCTGTAGCATTACCGACACCCTGCCCTAGAGGGCCTGTAGTACACTCTACACCAGGTGTTTCAGAGAACTCTGGGTGTCCGGGTGTCTTGCTGTTTAGCTGACGGAAGTTACGCACCTCTTCTAGGGATAAATCATGACCACTGAGGTGTAGCCATGCATACAAAAACATACTACCGTGCCCTGCTGACAAAATAAAACGGTCACGGTTGAGCCAATGAGGGTCTTCTGGGTTATAGCTTAAGCTATGACCAAATAATACAGCACCAACTTCAGCAGCCCCTAGTGGGAGGCCTAAGTGTCCTGATTTACAAGCAGTCACTGCGTCCATAGCAAGACCGCGCGCTTGAGTTGCGGCTTGAGTAAGGCGTTCAAGATTCATTTCCATCAAAGGTTGAGTCATCATAGTACAAGTTTTTTTGTGTTAAAGTGATTTTAAGGTTAATTTAACGAAGGATCCTCTGGCGCTGCAGCTAAAAGCATAAGTTCAGGCCTAATGGAGGCGATTAAGTCTAACCAAATATTCGGCCGGACACTGTGCTTAATAATTTGGGAGTCAACAGGAGTTACTAGCCAAGTATGCTGTTCTATTTCTTCAGTTAATTGATCAGTTGTCCAACCAGAATGCCCAACAAACCCGCGTAAATGTACGTGAGGGTCTGTCTCCAAAAGGTCACAAGCCTGAGCTTCGGTTATTCCAAAATGGAACTTAAACACATTGCCAGGGGCTATCCACTGCCAGGCAGTCAGAATGATTTGATCTACCCCAACAGGCCCTCCAATAAACAGAGGTACACCTGCTAAAGGCGTATGCGCAAAATGACTTGCTTTGCTGCCCAAAGTCTCATTCAAAGGCCTGTTAATAATAACCCCTACAGACCCTTCCTCCTCATCATAGGTCGCCATCAAAATTATAGATTTTATAAAATTGGGGTCCTGCAGACTAGGATGCGCCGCCAGCAGATAACCAGCAAGATTTTGCTCTGAAGGGTCCTTTTTTTGCATGTGTGAAATTGAGCCTACAAGCTCACACACGTTTAAGCAATACTTATAAGCGCTCTATCTTAAGCTGGGACTCTTCCGCCAAAGCTTCCACTAAAGGGCTATTCTTATAATCTTTATGATATTTAATTACCTTAACACCTGCAGAAGCCAGAATCTTAAGACAATGCACGCAGGGGTAATGAGTAATATAAGCCGTAGCCCCTAAAAGGGAAACGCCACGCAAAGCCGCATTAGCAATAGCATTCTGCTCGGCATGAACGGTTCCTTGTTCGTGGTCCTCCTCCACTCGAGAAATATGAGGAGCCCCAGAAAGAAAACCATTATAGCCTGTAGAAAGAATCCGGTTTTTATAATCCCCCCCAGAAACAAGGACACACCCCACATGCAAACGCTCACAGGCAGAGCGGGAAGCGACCAAGAGCGCTATGCTCATAAAGTAGCTATCCCAATCAGGGCGGCTCTCACGTGCTTCGGTAAGCTCGTGAATCTGATCAAGCAAACCGGTCACTATTGCTGCCATTCGCTTGTTTCCTTAACCGAAGGAGCTCCATGGTCAAAATTATCATCAATCATGGGGGGCATTTGCGTAGGCTGTGGTTGGCTCAGCACCATTTCTCGCATCAAGCGAACTAATTCAGTTATATTATGCACAGAGACTTGCGCAAATGCCTTTGCTTCGCCTGAGCCCAGAGCTACTCCTCCAGTGATAGGATCAAGTTCGAGCTCTTCGAGTGCGGCAAAGGTTGCCTCCTGAAGGGCTATGGCCTCTGGGGAATTATCCGGAAATTCTTGAAAGGCTAAACGGCTAACAGAGTCTAAAGACTCCTTAAGATTAAAGGTAAATTGAAGCAACTCTCCATTCCTAAGGGTGAACGACTCTCCCATATTATTCGAAACAGCCTCCTGAGCTTGGAGCGTTTGAATGAGAGTTGCCATGTCTGCAGGATTAACGGTGCTTAAAAAACTCCCCCGCACAATCGCAAAGTATTGCTCTTCTAGCATGACAGGGGGGCCATCAAGCTCGTTAACGGAAAAGGTGACTTTATGCACAGGGACCTCTTCCACCTCAAACGCACTTTCAATAAAATCAAAAGTAATTAAAGGTGTTCCTGTCTTTTTAGCAAATTTCTGAGCCCAGTTATTAAAGAAGTCAGTGTAAATAGTTTTTAGAGATTCAATCAATGACGCATCATCATAATCTCCTCCAAGTACTTCCATGAAATCTACAGTGGCTTTCCCATCACGATAATTCTCGGCAAAGACGAGAGTACCATCATGCATGAGGTTCAACTGCCGAATGTGATGCTGAAACACACGTACGCGCCCCTCACGCTCTGGCGGGAAGCTAGCCTTAGCTACACGGTCAAAAAAAGTATCAATATAAGCTTGGGTTGCCTGAGGGTCATACTTTGCCACAGCAGCAAGCATTTGATCTGCACTCAGAAAACGAGCTAAAGGAACGGTACCCCCTACTTCTTGAGAAAGTAGAGAATCTAGAGCTGTACCAGGCTGAGCTTTTAAAACAACTGCAGAATCAATCGCCTCCTCACCTAGAGCAATTTCAAACCCTAAGTATTCGCTTGTGCCCAATTCCTCCCATAGGGCATTAATATAAGCCTCGTAATTAGGGGCCACTTTACCCTTTAGAGGGATGGGCTCGCCCTTTTCGTCTGAGATAAGGTTCCCCTGCTCATCAACCTGATAACTTACTGTGCGTGTTAAAAAAGCCTCACGCATATGAGGGCAGCGCAACATGGACTGCGTGTAAAAACGACCCTCGAAGTCGCCAGACATTGGCGCGTTATTCATCTCAGCCAAAAGCTTTACATCCTCGTCACTAGAAAAAGTGTAAACCCCATCGCCTTCTTCGAATACAAAAGTCCAACCTGCTTGGTCTGTCACGGTAAACCCTGAAGCTTTTAAAGCCTCACGCACAGGGCTATTTTCATCCATCTTTAGCATGAAAGCCATGTGCTTTTTACCTAAAGGTAAGTTACGTGTGGCATCATCATCAAAAACAAAAAAAGTAGCGTGCTCTGTTTTAGAAACCCCTGGGTACTCTGGGTAACCAAATGCCCCAAAAAAGATTAGCGGAAGCATTTCCGTTTGCTGGGAGGGGTACACTTGGCGTGCCACTTCCATAAGACTCCCCGTAAGTTGTTTAAGAGGCGAACACTTCAAGTACCCAACCACCTCAATCGATGGGGCTGACTTTGCACTTAAAGGAAGAACGAAAAGCCCTGAACATAGAAGAAGGTTAAGGGTGAAGAAAATGTTCTTCAGACGAGGAATAGAAGTAATGGACATAGGGGGTTATTATAGATCTGGTTGAATATTTAAGTAGAGCGTTATTATTAAAAAAGACCCTAGTCTTGTAAAACATAAAAAGGGCCTACAAACAGCAGGCCCTTTTCAATAAAAATGTAAAATCGAAAGACTTAACCCTTGATTTCGCGGTGCAAGGTATGGCGCTTCAAGAATTTATTATACTTCTTCTTCTCCACGCGCTCTTGCTGGAGCTTTTTATTGCGAGTAGTCATGTAACGAGAAGGGGACTTTCCTTCTGCGCGTGCTTCTGTGCACTCTAAAATAACGTGGTCTCTTGGCATAAGCTTAAATGATTAATGAATCTTGGTAAATTAGTGGTATACCCTTAAAAAGCAACCCTAAAAAGTGACCTTATTAAAAAGTTCTCTCTACGCTCTTTTCTATCAGAGGCAACATCTGCCCTCGCCTAAAGAGAGTTACCTGGCCAGAGCTAGCTGATACAGTAATCGCAATACAGTCTGTTGCCATCGATATGGCCGCAGCAGCCGCATGACGTGTCCCTAGCCCACTAGGCATCTCCTGGTGGAAATCAGGCGCGTGAATTAAGCTTCCTGCAGCCTCCAGAACCCCATCTCCCCTAATAATAAAGGCTCCATCAATGGATGAAAATTCTTTAACTGTCTCATCCATAAAGGGATTGAGAATATTACGGTCCTCCTCTTTGTACCCAAAGAAAGGGTTAAGCACCAAAGGTTTAGTAAAGGGTTTTAAAGATTCTGCCTGGCCTAATACAAAAAGACAGCCCACAGGACGCCCTTCACGCCCTTCGAGGCCCAGCTCAGTCGCAATGGCTAGAATACGCTCAAGCACCTCAGGCTTCACCCCAGCAGGGAGCATATTGCGCTGTTTAGTGAATACGGCCTCAAATTCACGCTCTACATCAACGACAACTAAAGTATCGAACTGGTTACTCTGGGCAATCCCCGAGACACAGCAGATTTTCTCGTTATACTTGATAATACCCCGGGTCAGGCCAATCAGGACGGCACTGCGCAATTGAGAAAGACGCGCATTTGAAAAGGAGCGGACCGTGATAACATCATTAATAGCGTGTTCGCCCTGGCTCACCTCGGTCGAGGACTGAGTAACCAAAATAGTCTTAAATTGACTAAAATCGTGAGGGAGCTCTACTCCACCTGCAAAAGCATCCCCAAAAATTAGGATAGAGCTGCATTCAGCCCCTTTGGCCACCTTCTCGGCTTCCTTTAGGATAAGGCGGTTAAACTTATTGTTCTTTGGCTCAGAACGGGTTGCAACCCCACCAAAGGCTTGGATAGATTCTTCACGAAATGTTTTGAGATCTGGAGTCTCTACCAAACGCGAGATAACTGCTGTATCTTGAAAAAGGCGCGCTAAAGAAGCCAATACGTTGAGGTAAGACTTTTCCTTATCTGAGGCTAATAATAAAAAGATGAGGCGAATTTCCTCATACTCGACCATGCCTTCATACTCGAGTCCTTCTGGACAGCGTCCCAGCGCAAAGATATAAGGGCGCTTCATGGGGAGCTTGACGTGAGGTAAAGCAACCCCATTCCCAAGGTAGGTCGTCATTGTTTTTTCACGCTCTAGCAATGACTTCAATAACTTAGCCGAGCTTTGCTTTTCGGGCAGGACTGATGGGCAAGCATCCAAAAGCTCTCCAAAGGCATCAGGAAGCTGCTTGCTTTTGATGTCTATGATTCGAGATTTTGCTATGTAACGATCTAACCGCATATAAAATTGTTTACTATTTTTGCCATTCTAGCGCCCCTTTGCGCAACTCATAAATGAGGCCCACGGTCAAAACCAGCAAAAAGAATAAAATAGGTAATACTATAGGAATGTTAGCAGCCAATAACTCTCGGTGCACTAAAGCCCAAGGGAGAAGAAAAACAACCTCAATATCAAAGATAATAAAGAGCATTGCCGTCACATAAAATTTCACAGAAAACCGAGGGTGCACCCTCCCCTCAGAAAGCATCCCACATTCGTAAGGAGAATTTTTTATCGAAGAATTGCGTGCTCGTTGACCAAACACTATACTTGCTACCAAGATTGCAACAGCAATGCCCAAAGCTAGGGAAAACTGAATAAATACGGGGATGTAGCTTTCAATCGACGACATGGGGAATAACTTTATAAAACTCAATCAGATTGAGCAAGGTCTTTTCTTATCCACTGAGGATTCCGGTAATTCCCTAAGCCCAAGGCTCTAGTATACTCTAAAACAGGTAAAGTATTAGGGAGTGGATAGAACTTAAGTTTTTTACGGGCGGTATTAACACGCGCTAGGGCCGCATAGTCTAGAGCTGCTGCACTGGCACTTAGCCAAAGCAAATGCTCAGCATGCGTGTAAAGCGCATTAAACTGAGGACCCACCATAAATTGATAACGCTCTAGTGTCATTATAGTAAAAATCCAGCCTGATTGAAGCTCAGGGATAGCTGCTATTTCAGCAATGGCCATGGGCGCATTATGCGGGCTCCTCAAAAATCGCTGGTTATTACTTATTGCCCATACGGTAGGATTAGCTAATGCGCCGCTAACACCAAAAGCATCACTAACCGTGACCATAGGAAGGTTAATCCAAAAATCTATACCCTGCAGTAAAGGCATTGGTAAAAGGCTATTACGATCATCCCCAAGCCTTTCCTTAATAGCAGTACTATCAGAAAGCGTAGACGGAAGTGCACTCTCATAATACCAGACAGGGTTCCAATACTCGCCAGAACTCAATGCATAAACAGGGACGCCCTCAAAATCAGCCCAGCCTGCGCTCAACTTAGGTAAAAACCCGGCTTCACGCAATAAGTGCTCTTCTAGGCCCAAAATAAAAAGATTTTCCCGCTTGAAGCCGCGCTGCTCTAAAACATGAATCACCGCACGAACCAAAGGCAATGGAGTAGACAGCCCAGGCCCAGAGCTTGTGTAGACCTTAATCCCTACTCGCCCCGTTTCCCCTGGGGATAGCCGTGCGGACTGATCCTCGAAACCAGAAAATAAAGCAGCCACAGCTTGAACGTAGCCTTCATCCTCAAAATCGTTCAATCGAGCCTCCCAGATATTGGGCCCCTTTCCTTGAGCATAGCCTAGGCTTGTACTTAAAAGGAAGACGAGCCCTAAGGAAATCTGCCTAAAATAACGCCCAGCCCAACACATTCTGAAAGAGCCCTAAAAGGAGTGTGAGCATAGCTAACAAACCTAGGATAAATACATGCACTCCGCTAAGAGGAATAGCAGCAACAGGGGCTTCTTGAGGCGCATGCCAAGAACGGAAGAAAGCCTCGCGCATCCATCCAAAGTAATAATAAATAGAGATAACAACCCCAAGGATTGAAACCCCCAATAAGGTGTAAAGCTCTGCTCTGAATGCTGCAATAAAAAGCAATACCTTACCGATAAAGCCAACCAAAGGAGGAATCCCTGCCAAGGACCCTAAGCCCATTGTCAGCACAGAGGCCAAAGTGGTATTACGTTGGGCAAGATCTTGGTAATCACTGAGTTCTTGAGCCTCATCCTGCTCACCAGCTACGTGCGCCATCACCCCAAAAACAGCAAAGGAGCCCAGAAGATAAGTAATGAGATAAAAAAGAACCGCTAAAGGTGCCCAGTGCACATGAAAGGCCGCAACGACCCCGACTAAAAGATAACCTGCATGAGCAACCCCAGATAAGCCCATAAGACGCTTCAGGTTTTGCTGGGATAACGCAGCCATATTTCCAAAAAGGATGGTAACGACTGCCACAGCTGACAACAAAGGCTTCAGCAAGTATTCCATAGATGCAAAGGGGCCTTGTATTAAATTGAGCAAAACCATAAACCCTGCCGTCTTGGAAGCTACCGCAAGAAAAGCTGTCACGGGTGTGGGCGCACCTTGGTATACATCTGGAATCCAAATCTGGAAAGGGACTGCGCCTATTTTAAAAGCAACTCCAGAAATGACTAACAATACCCCAAGTTGAACGAGTGCGTTATGAGCATTGTTCTCTATAAAGGTTTGCAAGGAAAGGAAGCTCATAGAGTCCTGAGTAAATGCGGGAAGCTCGGGGTTCCCTGCTACGCCATAAAGCAACACAATACCAAACAGGAGCAAAGCAGAACTCAAAGCACCTAAAATAAGATATTTAAGCCCAGCCTCTAAAGAAAAAGCGCTCGTACGGCAGTAAGCAACCAAAACGTAAAAGCCAATAGTCACAGTCTCTAGAGCAACAAAGAACATCACAAAATGAGCGCTTTGTACGAGAAGCATCATTGCTGCAGTAACAATGAGCATTACATGGAAAAATTCGGTACGTGGTAATGGCTGTTTTTTGAAATAGACCAGTGCCAAATAACTCACGAGTAAAGAACTCAGCAGAAAGAATGCGCGTAGCAAGCTCCCAAAAGAGCTCATATAAATAAGGCCATTGAATGCATAAAAGGCATCCATGCCTCGACTCTCTATAAAGAATACAGAAACTGCTAAGAAAAGCCCACCCTGCAAGAAAACAGCCAAGCCAGGAACGAAAGAACGCTTATCCTTAGGCAAAAAGCAGTCGAGCAAAAGGAGTATGAGCGCTATAAGACCAAGGCTAATTTCGGGCCACAAGACACTCCATTGGTTATTTTCGGCAAAGACACTAAAGGCACTAGCATTCATAAAATAGACTGGTTTTGAAATTCTTCTGCAGAGGCTGTAGCATAATCAAGCACGACGCCTACATCTTCATAGACCTTCTGGAGGCTATCATTCAATGGATCACTGATAGTTTTTGGCCAAAGCCCTATCACAAGTAAGCTGCCGAGTAATACTAGGCAACAAATACGCTCATACGGTAAAATATCTTGGATAGAACCCGAAAGCAATCGGTCCTTAAAGGCTTCATCAGGGCTGCCAAAGAAAATATGTGCTACTGCGCGTAAACCATAAATTGCAGAGATCACAATCCCAAGCACAGCAGGAACAACTAACCAAGGGTTATATTTCCATAGGCCCATAAATATAGAAAACTCCCCCCAGAAATTGGCAAACCCAGGAAGCCCTGCGCTGGCCAAAATAGCCGCCACAAAAAAAGCAGCTAGCACAGGAGTCTTCATACATAAGCCCCCCATTGCTTTCAAATCATAAGTTTGCGTGCGTTGATGAATGGCGGTAGCTAACAGAAAACTCAGCGCTACTGAAAGCCCGTGGGCAAACATAAGCATAACAGCACCGCCAGCCCCTAAAAAACGACCTTCTGGCGAGAGCAAACATACAACACCCAGGAAGCAATACCCCATGTGCATCACAGAGCTATAACCGATCATCTGCTTAAGGTCGCGCTGAGCCATGGTGACTAGCCCTATAAGAACAATATTACCTAATGCCAACCAAGCTAAAGCGGTCGCCCAACTATTAAGGCCAACAATAAGCAAAGGTCCTGCTACTTGAATTAGGCCATACAAACCAAACTTTTTGAGTACTCCTGCGTGTAACATCGCCGCTGAGGTAGGCGCAGCTGCGTAACCACGAGGGGCCCAAGTATGAAAAGGAAATAAAGAGACAAGAATACCAAAACCAAAAAGCAATAAACCTACGATATTATGCTGCAAAGCCTCAGCCAAAGGCGCTGCAACCAAGTAGGTACGCAACTCTATAAGGTCAAAAGAATGGAATCCTGACCGAGAGTAGATTGCAATCAGACCCAACAAAGAAAGCATAGCCCCTAAAGTCAGGTAGATAGTCATCTCCATAGCCGCGGCACGACGACCGGCCCCACCCCAAATACCAATCATGATAAAAGTAGGAATCAGCGCTAATTCATGGAAGAAGTAGAAAAAGAAAATATCAATAGAAGCAAAGGTGCCCATGAGCCCCGAGAGCATGAATAGCAAAAGCATCCAATACATTTCTTTGCGCTGCGCATCTGTATGTAGAGCATAGAAGCCTGCGACAAAGCCAACAATTCCTGCTAGCAGGAACAGAGGCAGGGCAATCCCATTCAAGCCAAGCTTCAGGCTAATTCCAAATAAGTCTAGCCCTGTTGAAAGATCACTACGGAAGGCATACCCAGTAACAGCATCTGTTGAAGCAGTAAAGTGAGCCAGCAGCCATAAAGCAATCGCCACGGGTGCAATAAAACCACAAAACGCAATCGCTCTAGAAAGTTTGGCCCCCCAATAAGGAGCTAAAAATAATAAAAGCGCTGCACTAAACGGAATCAGTACAGAAAGCTGAAGAAGAAGGGGGTTCAAATCGTTCATAATCCTAAAATAAACCAACAGCAAACCCCCAGAAAATCAGGACACCTGCCAAAAACCAATACACATAAATCTGGATACTACCCACATGCGCCATACGAAAAACAAGTCCAGCAAGGCCAACTAAACCAGCACTCCCACGGACGAGCAGGCCAGAAATAAAAATAAGATCTAAAAAGGCAAGGATATCGGCAAAGCGTTGCTGTACCTTGCTTACATAAGCGTTATAAAGCTCATCCCACCATAATTTGCTTTCGAAGAGGCAGTATAGCTGAGGGGATTGTGCCTCCATCCGATCTGCAGAGGCCCCTAAGCCATAGTACCAAAGAGAAAGGCCAAGCCCCAAGGCCCAAGCTAAAGACCCGTATAGAAGCATATGAACAGATAGGCCCATTTGTAAAATAGCCTCGTGCACAACATGAACCTCTGGCTCGAAGGCAATGCTTGCCACATGGGGCCAAAGAAACTCATACCCTGCTAATAAGGATAATACCGAAAGAATAATAAGCGGTAGAGTCATAAACCAGCTGCTTTCCTTTGCAGATTCAGCAGCCTTACTGTTTGCAGGACCAAAGAAAACAACCCAGAGCACCCGACCCATATAAAAAGCTGTTAAGAACGCAGAGAAAAGTACCACATAAAATACAGGACGGTGATGCAAGTAAGCCGCTACAATGATAGAGTCCTTACTAAAATAGCCAGAGGTACCAAACAAAGCACATAAAGCAAGAGTGCCAATTAAGAAAGCACCACTAGTAATGGGCATACGCTTGAATAAGCCCCCCATCTTGAAAATATCTTGCTCGTGATGTAGTGCATGAATAATGGAACCTGCACTCAAGAACAACGTTGCCTTAAAGCAAGCGTGCGTAGCCATGTGGAATAAAGCCAAACCAGGAAGGTTTAAACCAATACCCACTGCCATATAGCCGAGTTGAGACAAGGTCGAGTATGCCAAAATCTTTTTGATATCCCGCTGCCCCAAAGCACAAAAACCAGCATAAGCAGTCATAATTGCAGCCAGCCAGATAATAACCTCGAGCACTTCCGGTGAAAGCATGAATGCAATTCGAGCCAAGAGGTAAATCCCTGCGGCAACCATCGTTGCTGCGTGAATCAGAGCTGAGACAGGCGTGGGGCCTGCCATTGCATCAGGCAACCATACTTGTAACGGAAATTGAGCAGACTTACCCAAAAAACCACACATGAGTAAAAGCCCAATGGCTGTTTTCACCATATCGGGGTTCACCATGACTTGATGGCGTAGGCCTTCAAAACTGACCGTACCAAAGTGCCAGTAAGTCCAGATGATCCCGAGTAAGAAACCAAAGTCCCCTACACGGTTAACGATAAAAGCTTTTTTAGAGGCCCAGGAAGCGAATGAAGTTTCGTAGTAGTGGGCAATCAGCATATAAGAGCTAAACCCGACAAGCTCCCAAAAGATAAAAAGCATGATTAAGTTATGGGAGAATACGATGCCAAGCATTGAGAACATGAAGATCGAAAGACCAGCAAAGTAGCGGCCTTTAGATTTGTCCTCATCCATATACCCCACACTAAATAGATGAATAAAAAAGCTAACAACCCCCACAACCAATAACATGAGTGCTACTTGGCCTTCGAATAGAACCCCCAGCTCGAGCTTAAAATCCCCTAACTGTAACCAAGTAATAGACGTGCTAATTGTCTCACCATCCCAGTCTTGAATAAACTTTAGGGACAGCAACATAATCCCTAAAGCTGCTAAAACGGACACAACGGCACCGGCCCAAGTGCGCCTCCTAAGGAAACAAGCGATGAGTGCTGCACTTGCTAAAGGAAGGAAAAGGATGGCTAATAAAGTTTGTACTGAAGAATCCATGGCTATTAGTGGCTTAGGCTGGTAAGTTCGTCGGACATGACACTATGGCGCTTGCGGTATAGCGCTACGATAATAGCTAGCCCTACAGCGACCTCGGCAGCTGCTACGGTAATAATAAAAAAGACAAACAAGCTCCCATCCATGGTGTTGTTAAAGCGAGAAAAAGTCACAAGAGCTAAGTTGGATGCAGTGAGCATCAACTCTAGACACATATAGATGACAAGGATATTCCGGCGTAATAATACGCCAAAAAAACCGATCGCAAATAAGAGACCTGCTACAACAAGATAAGCATTAAGGCTTGAAGTCATTTTGTTTCTGATGTGGGTTCAGGGGCTTTGGCAGTAGATTTACTCAAAACAACAACACCTACCATAGCCATGAGCAGAAGGAAGCCTACTGTTTGTAAAGGCAGCAGGTATTTCGTAAAAAGAGCATAGCCAAAAGCCTTTGCATGAGCAGGGAAGCCTAGTGGAGCATCAGGCATATCCAAGGGCATAAGATCCACAGAAGGCAAACTTGGGGATTCCATGAGCAGGTAGGTTACGCCAATAACCATTACCAATAAAGCGCTGACAGATAAGACCAAAGATACTTTTTTTGGCAAAATGTGGGATGTTTTCTCTACATCCAGGAGCATCACGATAAATAAAAACAACACCATCACTGCTCCGGCATAAACCAGAATTTGTAGAGCAGCTAAAAATGTAGCATCGAGCAATAAGAAGAGCCCCGAAATCCCCACAAAAGACAACACAACCAGCAATGCTGCTGTGACGGTATTACGGCTAAGCACGACAAGTAGCCCAGCCCCTAACGTGAGGGAGGCAAACAAAACAAAAAGGACATCTGGAAGTATCATATAAATTTAATGGTTCTCGTTTCCATGCAGGGCGTCATCACGTTTCTTATCCCATTTATAATGCTTATCGGGTAGGACACCTCCTAATTCATAGAGCTTGCTCTTGTTAAAAACAAGCTCCTCACGTGAAAGTCCATTGATAGAGTAAATATCCTGCAAGAAAATAGCCTCTTCCGGGCATACTTCTTGGCATAAGCCACAATAAATACAACGCAGCATGTTAATCTCAAATTCCTGAGGCGCTTTCTCGACATGAGCAGTATCTGCCTCTTCAGAGATGGTGCCTGGGGTAATACGAATAGCCTTTGGTGGGCACACAAACTCGCACAACTGGCAAGACACGCACTTTTCACGCTCGTTAGGGTCTTTTACTAAGGTCGGCACCCCTCTGTAATTATTAGGGATTACAGGCCGCTGATCAGGATACTGCAAGGTTACCTTAGGGCGGAAGAAGTTCACCAAAGTAATATAAAGCCCCTTAAGAATCTGAGGAATGTTCGTCTTTTCCAGTAAGGATAGGGGTTTTCTGTCAACAATTTTAGCCATACTATTTATGCCTTATCCAAAAAGCCAATGAGGAAAGTATTAAAAACAAGGTTCACTAAAGCCCAAGGGAGCAGGGTGTTCCAGCCCATATGCATGACTTGGTCATAGCGGAAACGCGGCAAAGTCCAGCGTACCCAAATGAAGAAAAATATCATAAAGCACACCTTAAAGAAAAACCACAGTACTGATAAGACAGAGCCTACAAGCGTATGCGGCCAAGGCGCTGCGAGAAAGGGTAGGAAATTCCAACCGCCTAAAAAGAGCAGTACGAACAAGGCAGAGCCCATTACAATATGAGCATACTCTGCAGTAAAGAAGAGCCCAAATTTAAATGACCCATATTCTGTATGAAAGCCACCGACTAAGTCTGTCTCGGACTCTGCCATATCAAAAGGTAGACGATTCGTCTCGGCAAAAAGCGCAATTAAGAACAAGAATGCAGATAAAGGTTGTATAAAGGCTAGCCAGAGTCCGTCCTGAGAAGCAACCACATTGCTCAATGTCAGCCCCCCAATACCATCAGCTGTATTGGCCCACATAAGCACAGGTAATAAAGCCAACCCCATAGTAAGCTCGTACGAAACCATCTGAGCAGAAGCACGAATACTCCCAAAGAAAGGATATTTACTATTAGCAGCCCAGCCCGCTAGTACGATGCTGTAGACACCTAAGGAACTCACAGCGAGTATAAAAAGAATCCCGATGTCGATATTTGCTAAAATAAGTGGGTGCCCAACTCCAGCCTCATCCCAGTACTGACCAAAAGGAACAGCAACCATTGTCATGAGCGCAGGGACTAAAGCCAGTACCGGAGCCAAAAAGTAATAAACCTTATTTACATGCCCAGGGACGGGGTCTTCCTTAAATAAGAATTTGAGCCCATCTGCCGGGAGCTGCCAAATACCAAGTTTTTGTAAAAAGGGTCCAATAATAGGAATCGCAGTAATGAAAGGTAAAGATGCTCGATTGGGCCCTACCCGCCCTTGAATCCAGGCGGCAACCTTACGCTCAGCCAAGACACAATAACCTGCGCAAGTCATGACAACTGAAATCATCACAAGCGCATAAACAACTTTGAGAATAAGGGTTATAGGATCCATGGGTTATGAAGTCTGTGGGTCGTAGTGCAAGGTTTGACTATCAAAAAAGTTAAAGCTCTTAAAGGTGCTGCCATCAAGCAACAGGCCACCATCTGAAATATTACTGTCCTTAAAAGTAACCCCCTTGAAGGCAGGTAATTCTTTATTCATCGAAGCCCAAATAGCCTCAGCATTATCTAAGGCACACTCTTGCTTGCTCACCAAGGCGAGTAACCTGGAAAGCACAAGCATATCAGGCATAACGCCTGCAGGGCCTGGGACTGCCTGAGCAAACCCTTGAAGACGGAATTGTTGGTTCACGAAAGAGCCTGACTTTTCAAAGACTGTCAGTGTGGGAATCGTGACTTTTGCTGCAGCACTTGTGGCATTCTCGTGCGTTCCTAAATAAACAATATTAAGCTTCTTTAATTGAGCTGTAGTGATTCCTACAGCAAGCAAGTCTTCGTTATGAACTAACAAGGTCTTTACAGCACCTGAATCGATCTTCTTAGAAAGCGCTTTGAGGTGTGCTTCAGGAACTTTATCAATCAAGCCTGTTAGGAGTGCCCCGCGCACATTCGGGTTACGATCTGCAGCAAGAAGCAGTCCATCTCCTGGACCAAAACGGCCTATAAGGTGAGCATCTCCTGGGGCTTGTTTAACCATAGCCTTTAATAAGTACTGCTCTTCTACGCTAGCCCTGCCAGAACCGACATAGGCGATAGAGCCTCCTTGAATAAATTCCGCCGCACGCTCAAGTGCTTCTTTAAGAACCGCAGGCCCTCCATTAATAGCCGGAGCCTTCAAACGTTTTTCTGAATCGACTAGCTTATAAAGCTCGCGACCACTGTCGGTCATCCACGTATCGTTAACTGCATCATTACGACGAGGGGTAATCCGATAAATAACACCTTCACGCGACCATACTTCAGTATTAGTCCCGGTACTGCTTTCTGTACAAATACTTGGAGTACGCTTAAGGAACCAAGTCCGCATCTTGAAGCGGAAATCCGTACTGGTTAGTGCACCTACGGGGCAAATATCTACTGTATTTAAAGAATAGTTGTTATCTAAAGATTCTCCGGGGTAGCAAGTGAGGGTCGAGTAACTCCCCCGGTCAATAAATCCTAAGACATCATCCTTTGCAATTTCCTTAGAGAAGCGTACACAACGTGAGCACAAAATACAGCGTTCATCATCCAAGGTAACCCGTGGCCCTAAGCGTGTACGTTTGGGTTTAACGTTTTTCTTTTCTATATAACGGCTCGCACCGCGTCCGTAGTCTGTTGCAAATTCTTGAAGCGAACACTCCCCAGCCTGGTCACAAATAGGACAGTCTAGCGGATGATTTACTAGCAAGAATTCCATCACACCTTCTTGGCAATTCTTGACTAACTCAGAGTCTGTCTTGATGCGCATCCCTGGGGCTGCTTCCGTAGCACAAGCAATCGCAGGCTTAGGCATCCAACCAATCTTAGGGTTGCCTTCTTCATCAAGGATAGCCTCCCCCGTGGCTCGATCGCGCATAGGCATACCCATCTCAACTAAGCACATGCGGCAATTCCCCGCAACACTCAGTTTAGGGTGATAGCAGTAATGAGGAACCTCTTTGCCTAACAAAGCAGCAGCTTCAATCATATTAGTACCTGGGGGTACTTCTACATCTAGGCCATCAATCGTTACGGTTACTGTTTTGTTTTCTTCAGTCATTGGGTTTAAATTAATCGAAAAGCCGACTCTCCTTGACGGTCACTCAAGGCAGCCTCCTTAGGCTCTGCTGCCTTGGCAATAAATTCATCTTTAAACTTGGTTGCTAATGCTTGCACAGGCCAAGCTGTTGCTTCTCCGTGGGCACAGATTGTACGCCCGTCGATCTGATCGGCGATATCTTTTAATAAATCAGCGTCTTCCTTACGTGCATCACCTGAGCACATGCGCTTCGTTACTCGGCTTAACCATAAGCTTCCTTCACGGCAAGGTGTACACTGGCCACAACTCTCATGCGCATAAAAGGCATTAATATTTGCGGTGGCTTCGACCATATCGGTCGTGTCATCCATGACAATCACCGCACCTGAGCCAGACATCGTTCCAGCAAGAACGAAAGAATCAAAATCAAGCGGGATATCTTCTAGGCTCCAATCAAATGGCGTTCCGTCCTTGAAGGTTCCTTTATAGCGCTCTCCAGCTTTTAATACTTTTGAGGAAGAGCCTCCTGGAATAACTGCTTTTAGAATACGCCCTGGAGCAAGTCCACCACATACATCGTAGATAAGCTCGCCTAGGGTAGCCCCCGCACACGGAAACTCATAATACCCCGGGCGCTGGACATGGCCACTGACTGACCAAATACGCGTACCTGTATTCCCAGGAGTGCCGATTTTGGCGAATGCATCCCCACCCATTTCGATGGCATGCTTTACATGGCAAAGTGTCTCTACGTTATTTACGATTGTAGGACACTGATACAAACCTAACACAGCAGGGAAATACGGGGGCTTAATACGAGGATAAGCACGCTTGCCTTCTAAAGATTCAATCAGGCCTGTTTCTTCTCCACAGATATAAGCGCCTGCCCCACGGTGCACGATCATATCGCAGGAATAACCACTCCCACCGATATTATCTCCTAAAAAGCCTTTGGCTCTAGCCTCTTCAATCGCACGCTCTAAAATGCGCGCGCCTTCATACATTTCTCCTCGAATATAAATGAAAGACAAAGCCGTCTGCGTTGCATAAGCAGCAATCATCATTCCCTCTAAAAGTTGGTGAGGGTCCTTGTAGAGAAGCTGACGGTCCTTAAAGGTACCAGGCTCAGACTCATCTGCATTACAAATCAAATAAATAGGCTTTCCTGATTTACGGTCCAGGAATTTCCATTTCATGCCTGCAGGAAATCCTGCTCCCCCACGGCCACGAATGCCTGAGGTTTCAATCTCCTTACATAAATCTTCGGGCTTTCTTTTTAGGGCTGCTTGCAACACCTTATAGCCACCATGCTTCATATAGCACTCGATGTCATTCGTGTAACCAGGCTGATCGACATTCTTTAAAAGGATACGTGTTTCTTTAACTGCCATAACTTATGCCTTTTGCTTGCTAGAGGATTTTAATTCTTTAGCGAAGTCACCGGCCTTGTCCGGAGTCACTTCCTCATGGAGGACATCATCTACCATCACTACAGGTGCTGTACCGCAGCTGGCCAAACATTCAACAAATTCAATACTAAAAGCGCCATCTTCAGACTTTCCATTCAAAGGACAGGCTAACTCTTTTTGTAAGGTCTCGCACACTTTATACCCTCCACGCAAAGCACAGGAAAGCGTTCTGCAAACTTTAACTTGAACCCGCCCCACTGGCTCTTCCTTAAGCATGGGGTAAAAAGTTACCACTTCGTAAACTTGCATAGGATTTAGGTCCAACTTTTTAGCAACCCACTCCATAGAAGTTTTGGAAATATAGCCTATCTCCTCTTGAATAATATGTAAAAGCGGCAAGACCGCACTACGCTTTGTGGGGTAGCGCGGAATCAGCTTTTCAATCCGTTGAAGTGATTCTGGACTCAATTCCATAAATTTTAAAAATACTTAACTTTAAATAATAATCCTACCAAGGCGTTATGTTAACCCTAACGGTCGCACTCCCCCATCACAAAATCTAAACTTCCTAAAACGATAGGAACATCTGTTATCATAAGCCCAGGCATAACCTTAGGTAAAATAGATAAACTACAAAAACTAGGGCCCCGAATTTTCATCCGATAAGGCACCCCACCTCCTTTAGAAACAATGAAAAAGCCCAGAACACCTTTCGGGTTTTCAGCCTCAAAGTAGACTTCACCGGGAGGAATCTGCGGCCCCTCAGTGACGATCATGAAGTTTTGGATAAGCTCTTCCATCTTCGTAAGGATTTTATCTTTACGCGGTGGGAAGATCTTTTTGGCTTCTTCCGCATACCAGGGGCCATCAGGCATTTTTTCTATGGCTTGGCGTACGATAGACATACTCTGACGAATCTCTTCCATACGGACCAAATAGCGGTCGTAACAATCGCCTGAAGTACCGATAGGGATTTCAAAATCATAATTTTCGTAACCACTATAAGGCTTGTCCCTGCGCAAGTCTGCATCCACGCCACTTGCTCTTAAGTTCGGCCCTGTTAACCCATAAGCTAAGGCATCTTCTTTTGATATAGGACAGACCCCTTCGGTCCGCTTCATCCAAATAGTGTTACGTGTCAAAAGCCCATCAACCTCTTCAAGGATAGGTCCTAATTGGTTGATAAAATTATTCACGCGACCAAGCCACCCTTCAGGGATATCACGCATTAACCCTCCGATACGTGTATAGCTTGTTGTTAGACGTGCCCCCGTAAGTTCTTCAAATAAGGTATAAAGTTTTTCTCGCTCAGTAAAGGTATAGAGGAAAATAGTAAAAGCCCCTGCATCCATTCCATAAACGCCAATTCCCAATAAATGAGAAGATATGCGAGCTAATTCACAACAAATAACACGAATAGCCTCGCAACGAGGAGGCATCTCTAACCCTGCCAGCTTCTCTACAGCAATTGCGTAAGTAACATTGTTATGCAAAGGTGCCAAATAATCTAAACGATCCGTATAAGGAACGAACTGGTTATAAGTCATATTCTCGGCAATTTTCTCATCCCCACGATGCAAATAGCCTATGACAGGATCGCACTTAGTAATAAAATCACCATCCAACTCGAGCTTAAGCCGTAACACACCATGCGTTGCAGGGTGTGAAGGCCCCATGTTCAGGCTCATGGTTTCCCCAGGCACTTCACTTTGATAGCGAGCGCTATTGTCACCTAAATTGATTTCTTTTTGTTGAGTTGCCATCTATTAATCTCTCTTAGGGTTGCTCTCTGCCCAACTTTGATCAGCTGCACTTGGCTCACGCTGACTCATATGATCCGCTGCCTGAGCATAAAAAGGCCCACCCATCATGGGGGCAGCAATAACGTTAGCATCTACACGCTCACGAACATCTGCAGCGGGGAGTTCATCTTCTATACCAGCTAAAGGAAACTCCTTGCGTAAAGGATGATATTTATAATCATCCCACATTAAGATACGACGCAAGTCAGGGTGGCCTTTAAAGTGAATCCCAAACATGTCATAAGTCTCGCGTTCATGCCAATTTGCAGCCGGCCAGACTGAAACGATTGAGGGAACTTCAGGAGATTCATCGCCAACACACGCACAAACCAAGCGAACGTAACACTGTTTTATGACAGAATATAGGTGGTAAGCTACTGAAAAACGAGGGCTTTGGTCATTCCAGTCAATCCCTGCAACATCTACTAAAAGAGAAAAGCCCTCTTTATCACGCAAATGTTCACATAAAGCCACAAGCTGATCCGCATCTACATTAAATGCATCATAATCGCTGCTTGGGCGCTGTGTTAGAGAATCAAACTGCTTAGCAAGCGTTTCAAAAGAAAGGGTCATTATCGTTTTTTAGTAAGCTGTGTAAGTGAGCGCTCTTGACTGATTTTTTCTTGTAAGCGCATCATGCCATCAAGTAAAGCCTCGGGGCGGGGCGGGCAACCGCTAATGTATACATCTACCGGAACAATTCGGTCCACCCCTTGCATCACTGCATAAGAACGGTACATCCCTCCGGTAGAAGCACAAGCACCCATTGCAACAACCCACTTAGGCGAGGCCATTTGCTCATAAACCCGGCGGACTACTTCTGCTGCCTTATAAGTGACAGTTCCTGCAACAATCATACAGTCTGCCTGACGTGGAGAAAAGCGCATCACTTCCATCCCAAAACGGCTCATATCAAAACGAGCTGCACCTGTTGCCATCAGTTCAATCGCACAACATGCTAAACCCATAGGCATAGGCCATACCGAGTTTTTACGAACCCAATTGATCACTGCGTCTGCTTTAGAAACAATGACATCACCTTCGATCCGACTGTTGTAACCTACTTCTAAATTCTCAGTACTCATTAAGCATAATAGTATACACCGCTATCCTCTTGAGACTCAAGCTGAAACGATGGTTGAAGCTTTGCCCCATGCCCTTCTAAAAACGTAACCTGCTGTACTAAAAACGAAGGCTAAAAAAGTAAACCAACCAATAAAAACCCATCTCTGTGGCAAAAGTACATGAAACCAGCCTTTAATATAAATATGACACAATAAGACTGCCACAATAACACCAAAAATCGAAAACATTCTACCGAAAAAACTCTGGCTTGAAAACTCACAACGCCCTTCAATTAAAGACCAGCCTAAAGAAAACCCAAGCATCCCTGCAAAATAACCTACAGTAGGTACCCAAGGTACAAAAAACAATAAGGGTGAAACCCCTAAGGCAAGCAATACCCCTGCCCAATACGGCTGATCCTTTATCCAAGGACGGTCAAACAACCAACGACAAGTAAAACACCACCAAAGCCCTACAATGAGACCTGCAGGAGGGTCGACAGGATAATGGTAGCCCATGTGAACAATCGCCCATAAATAGCCAGCAAGCCAGACAACAACACCAATACTAAACCAACGCTGCTTCCATTCAAGGGCAAGCCAGGTTAAGATCAATGTAACAGATTGTGTATGCCCACTCGGGAAACCATAAGCCTTGGCATCAAGATTTGGAGCCACACCAGGAGGCAATGGTACTTGAAAAAAGTGTTTCAAAAACTTATTCAAAATAAAGGACCCCAACAAAGCTAACAAGAGGGCCCCAAAAATCCTACGTTTAATACCCCAAAAGCCTATTATCAATAAAATCATGATAAACCATTCTTGACCCGGAAGGAGGAGTGTTTTCGCTATAATCTCTAACATAGACTCTACTCAATAAAAGGATACTAAAAAACCGCTACATAATTTGAGCGGTCCATAACAAGTTAATGACTTAATCACTCATAGCTTGTAATTCAAGGCAAAATCTGCAGCTTCTTATAAGATGAGTACTGCTTCGCAATCCGAATCAACCGGCTGCACCGATTATAATTTCCTCAAGCTAGAGCCTTTTTGGCAAGCCTACTGGGAAAAGAACAAGACTTTTAAGGCTGAAGACTTTTCTGAAAAGCCTAAGTACTACGTACTAGATATGCTCCCCTATCCATCTGGGGCTGGGCTACACATTGGTCACCCAGAAGGCTATACCGCTTCAGATATTCTGGGGCGCATGAAAAAGGCTCAAGGATTTAATGTCCTACACCCTATGGGCTGGGATGCTTTCGGCTTACCGGCAGAGCAACATGCTATCACTACAGGGACTCCGCCTGCTGTTAATACTCAAGCTAATATCGATACTTTCCGTAGGCAGATTAAGAGCCTTGGCTTTGGAATTGACTGGGACCGCGAGATCAACACGACAGACCCTAGCTTTTACAAATGGACCCAATGGATCTTCTTACACCTATTCAAAATGGGCTTAGCTTATGTAGACAAGCGCCCTGTATGGTGGTGCCCTGCCCTAGGAACAGCTCTAGCTAATGAAGAAGTTATCGAAGGACGTTCTGAGCGCGGGAATCACCCAGTAGAACGACGCAACCAGCGTCAGTGGGTTTTACGCATCACCGCTTATGCGCAAAAACTTTTAGAAGGCCTTGATACAATCGACTGGCCAGAGTCTACCAAGCGTCAACAAACTGCTTGGATCGGGCACTCTGTCGGGGCAGAAATCAGCTTCGACATCCAGGACAATGCCGAAGACAAAGTTAAGATCTTCACGACTTGCCCAGATACACTCTTTGGCTGCACCTACATGGTACTCGCACCCGAGCACCCACTCTTAGCGAAACTTACAACCGAAGAGAACTATAAAGCCGTACAACTTTATAAAGAACAAGCCGCACGCAAGAGCGACCTAAACCGTACTGACTTAGCTAAAGATAAAACAGGAGTCTTTACAGGCAGTTATGCCATCAACCCAGCCAATAACAAAGCAATCCCCATTTGGGTGGCTGACTACGTGCTCATGAGTTATGGTACGGGGGCTATTATGGCAGTACCTGCGCACGATGAACGTGACTTCGAGTTCGCCCAGAAGTTTGAACTCCCCATCACTCCTGTCATTGCTCAAAAAGACTCAGAAGAGACGCCCCTACCTTATACAGGCCCCGGAAAGCTTATCAACTCTGATCAATACAATGGCCTAGAAAATAAAGAGGCCAAGAGAGTTATCACAGAAGCGCTGAATAAAGAAGGCCACGGTAAAGAAACTGTTAACTATAAACTTCGTGACTGGATTTTCTCACGCCAACGCTATTGGGGAGAGCCCTTCCCTATCGTATGGGTCAGTAAAGAAGATTACGAAAAGGTCGCAACGAACAAACAAAGTCCTTTCCAAGAGTTTCTCCCTGAAGTACCCGTAACCTTCAGTGAAGAAGGAGGCACTACACGCTACGCGCTGCCACTCCCTACGCAAGCCCTACCAGTAGAACTTCCTGAGGTAGACTCCTACCAACCTTCAGGAACGGGGGAAAGCCCCCTAGCCAATTCAAAAACATGGCTACAAGTAGCACTTGATATTGAAACAGGAGACCTCCACTGCCGAGAAGCTCAGGGTAACGAAATCAGTGGAGTACGCGAAACAGATACGATGCCTCAGTGGGCAGGATCTTGCTGGTACTACCTGCGCTACCTTGACCCTAGCAATACAGATGCATTTCTTGACCCTAAGATAGAGGCTTATTGGCAAACGCCAGACTTTTATATTGGTGGAGCTGAGCACGCGGTGCTGCACTTACTTTACGCACGTTTCTGGCATAAAGTACTTCATGACATTGGTGTTCTCAATACACCAGAGCCATTCCCTAAGCTTTTCCACCAAGGGATTATCCTAGGTGAACTTGAATTTACAACCTTCAAGGATAGTTCAGGAAATTATGTAAGCGCCAATCAAGTAGAGCATGGCCCCATCCATAAAGAAACAAAAGTATCCCTCAGCTCAGAAAAGATTGAAGCTGACGCCGTAGAAAAGAAAGGAGACCACTTCGTCCTAAAAAGTGACCCTAACATAACAGTGGATGCACGTGCTTACAAAATGAGTAAAAGCCGCGGAAATGTAGTCAACCCAGACGACATTGTCCAAAACTATGGTGCAGATGCTTTACGCTTATACGAAATGTTCCTAGGCCCGTTAGAGGCAATGAAACCTTGGAGCACCCAAGGAATCGGGGGAATGTCACGCTTTTTGCGTAAGGTCTGGCGAGAGGTAATTAACCCAGAAGGAGAGATCAACCCTAAGATCACCCAAAGCGAAGACTCAGCAGAAACAAAGAAACTGCTCGCTAAAACAATTAAAAAGGTCACACAAGACATCGAAACGCTTAACCTTAACACAGCGATTTCACAAATGATGATCCTCTTGGGCCACTTACAAAAACAAGCAACAATTAGCCAAACAAGTATCAAGCAGTTCTTGCAACTCCTTGCACCCTTTGCACCCCACATCACTGAAGAACTTTGGGCACGACTGGGAGAGAAAGAGTCTATCGCTTGTGCTGACTGGCCTACCTTCGACGAAGCTATTTTTGTAGAAAATACGGTCAAAGTTGTCGTTCAGGTAAATGGAAAAATGCGTGCAGAACTTGAGCTACCTAAAGACGTTTCCAAAGAAGACGCTCTTACTCAGGCTTCCACTCATGCAAAAGTAGTCCCCTTCCTGGAAGATAAAACACGTGTTAAGGACGTATATGTTCCAGGAAGAATTATTAACTTTGTTGTACGTTAGATGTTTTCGCAATTCCTCCCCCAACCTTTCTACGCAAATAAACCGATCGCTTTGATCGCAGGTAAAGCGCTTTACCCAGTGCTGACGGCCGAACAAATCCGGAAGCACAATATCCCCTTACGCCTCATTGCTTTTGAAGGGGAAACACGGCAAGACCTCATTGACTCAGTCCCGGAGCAAGATCGTGTCATTATAAAAGTAGGACAACTAGGAAAGCTCCTTAAAGCACTCAAGCGCTGGGAGGTTGGCTATGCTATTATGGCGGGGCAAATCACCCCCAAGCGTCTTTTCAATGGATTAAGCCCGGACTTCAAAGCCATCACAATCCTTGCGACCCTAAAAGAACGCAATGCTGAGACAATCTTTGGTGCCATCGCCCGCGAAATCGAAAAGATCGGAGTCGTTCAAATGGATGCTCGAGCATTCTTAGATGACCAACTCGCCGAACCGGGTTTGATTGCAGGCAAAAAACTAGCACTCAAACAAGATCACGTCGACCACGGGATCCATATCGCTAAAGAATCAGCAAGACTAGATATTGGCCAAAGCGTCGTTGTTCGTAAGGGAACCGTTATTGCTGTAGAGGCCTTTGAGGGCACTGATGCTATGCTGCTGCGCGCAGGTGAATTTAAATCGGACGAAGCACTCTTTGTGAAGACAACAAAGCCTGAGCAAGACTACCGCTTCGATGTACCGGTCTTCGGGATGAAGACCCTAGAGACAATGCTTCAAGCGGGCCTAAAAAATGCCGCCCTAGAAGCTAACAAGACCATTATCCTTGAGAAGGAGAAGGTTCTAGCCGAAGCAAACCAGCAAGGGGTTACCCTCTGGGGGTACTAAAGGGTAAAAACATCCCCACATGCGCCGGGGCATAAACGCAAAGGATTCTCATGCCTTTGTATATCTAGGTGGGTGCTCTTTAAGCGTCTTTTGCCTTCCGATTTACGGCTGGACAGCCCTCGCTTAAGGTCAAGCTCCCCTCATGATGGGAGTAAGGATAAGAATGCTTAACAAACCCCGTACGCGGCAGGGATATGTACACCGTAGCATAAAAAGATTTATTTGAAAGGTTTTTTAGCCTAGAACCTAAAGGTATGCCTAAGGAAACCTCTGAAAAGCCCTTAATCCCCATCAGCTGGGTTTTAATCGCCATTTTGCTCTATATTCTCCTACACACAACGCTCATCGCCCTGAGCTAAAACCCCATAAAAAAACCTTGGGCCCGAAGGCCCAAGGCTCAGTAATACATTATCTAATTATGGACTGAATACCCCTCTCGGAGCATCAAAGTGTTGTGATGCATCCCCCCCTATCATGCTATAACCAATAAAAACTTGGTTTTTCATCTGGAAAAGAGCGTACATCTCCCTAAAGTTTTTTTACACTAACTCGTTCTTTATAAGAACTTTATATAGACCAACCTATTCCTGGCCTTGACGAAGTCGAGTGTAAATTAATAATACGCTGTAAAAAAGAACTGTTAATAGCTTAATAAGCTACCTTATGCCGATCATTAAGCTAATAATATTGACCTTTGTCAATTATTTTTTTAATATATTTTTAATAAAAAAATCAATAAAAGAATAAACACTCCATTATGCCATCACCAAGCAAGAAGTCCAAAGAGTCCTTATTTACAGGCAAAATCATCAAATCCCTCATGGAAGAAGCTAATATCTGCGAAGCAGAACTAGCCCGTTTGGTGGATTTACCTCAGCCTACTGTCCATAGCCTCCTCTCTGGAGCCACCCGGGATCCACGCTCATGCACCCTTATTCCTATTGCTAAGTTTTTCGGGGTGACTATTGGGCAACTCCTTGGCCAAGAACCGATTAGTAAAGAGCGCCTCAAAGGATCCTATCAAGTATCTAACCGAAGCGCGTGGATGGCCCTCCCCATTATTACCTGGGAAGAAGTAAACGGCTGGCTTTTCAAAAAAGAACAAGCGACCCCTTCGACCCACCAAAACTGGATTAATACCGAGCTTGCCTGCAGCAATGATGCATTCGCTCTAGCTACCAAACCGTACATGTCCCCCATCTTCAGAAAGGACTCCATCTTACTCCTGGACCCTAAAAAAGAGGCCGAAGATGGCGCTTTTGCTCTTGTTCTCACTCCTGGTGAAACAATGCCTGTACTCAAAGAGGTAGTTCAAGAGGGCTCAACGACCTACTTCCAATCTCTTAATCCAGGGATGCCTGCTGAGAAGCGAACTCCTCAGCACCAAGTACTTGGAGTAGTTTTTGAGTCAAGAATGCGTTTCTAAGGGCTTAAAAGGCTGAACGTTGTCTTCCTTCCCTTGTTGCCTGAGCATAGAAACAATGGCACAACTCAAAGGAAGTAATACTAAAGAGACAGCCATCTTAACAAGCCAGCTCCACATAATCATCACCCACAGAACACTCCAAGGGAATTGCCCAAGGAAAATCATTGGGTAGAAGACAAAAGTATCTGCCAGGGCACCAAACATCGTGCTGGTCCCAAACCGCGTCACTAAGTATTTCCCCGAGGTCAGTATCTTGAGGCGGCTGAGCAAAAATGCATTGGTTAAGGCGCCCACAACATAAGACATTGCACTGGCAAAGAAGAAGCGCAGCATTTCCTCAAAAATAAAGGTATACTCTTGTCCGTATAAAAACACCTCAGAATCAGGCAAGGCCAAGGACAGCTTTAGAGGTAAAGTCCCTGCAAATAGACAGGCAAAGCCCCCAAGAATCATCACACGTGCGTAACGAAAGCCATAAAGCTCTGTCACAATATCGCAGATAAAATTAACAAAAGGGAAGAAGAGCACCCCAACTCCAACATAAATAGGGTTTCTCCAGAAGTGATCTAGAAAAGGGATCGCTACTTGTAGATCAATGATTTTAAAGGTCGTGATATTGCTCAATACCAGGAAAGACATGTAAAACATGCAAAATACCCCATAATAGCTAAACAAAGGGCGATATTCTTTCTGATGGATAGACCGTAACGCATCGGAGGTTTCTTTCCCCTTATAAGCCAACAAAGCAAGATAGGCTGCATCCTTTTGGGAAAAGTCCTCTATAGAGTCCTCATAAAGCTCGACAGCTGAACGAGTGAATACCCGGGAAGAGCCCCTTAATTGAACCCGGACTGATATTTTATGCGGCTGCTTGGGGTCATGTATGGTAGAAACAATCACATAGCGCGCTGCACTACTCTGAGAGTCATCCTTAGGGCCAAACAATGAACTGAACCAACTCATACCAATATCATCACGGGAAATAATAAACTATTCCTAATCGATCGCAGGTGCAATCCTAAAAGTATTGTCTCTTGGAGCTTTTAAAAATAAAGTTTAGGTAACATAACTATTCTTACCCCATGGAGTCCCCCGAAGTTTTTGAAAGTGCACTTATTTTTCTGCTAGCTGCGATCATTGTCGTACCGATTTTCCGGCATTGCCGCTCGAGCACCGTACTGGGCTACCTCACTGCAGGCGTTATTATTGGCCCCTCAGCACTTGCCCTTATTAGTGATGCTAAGGAAATCCATATCTTAGCAGAATTTGGTGTAGTACTCCTGCTTTTCATGATTGGGCTAGAATTATCCCTGAACCGCCTAAAAGCCCTGCGGCGTTATGTTTTTGGCCTAGGCACTCTACAGGTACTCATCACCGGAGCACTCATCACCGCAATAGCACTGCTTTGCGACATAGATACACAAGCCTCTATCATTATTGGCGCCGGCTTATGTTTATCCTCAACAGCATTTGTTGTTCAACTGCTTGTCGAGCATAACGAGCGCACTACTCGCTTTGGCCTCGTAAGCTTTGCTATCTTGCTTTTACAAGACTTAGCGATTGTTCCTCTGCTGATTCTTGTAGGCTTATTAAATAATGATGAGACTTCTTACCTAGAAGTATTCAGCCTGACTATTGCTGAAGCCGCTGCAGCCTTGGCCATTGTTATTATTTTAGGGCGATTACTTTTCCGTCCAATCTTTCGTATTATCGCAGGAACAAAAAGCACAGAGCTTTTTGTTGCTGGAGCGCTTTTAGCTATCTTAGGCACTGGTTGGATCATGTCCTTTGCGGGTGTTTCTATGGTACTAGGCGCTTTCCTCGCAGGCCTCATTTTGGCAGAAACAGAGTACAGACACCAAATTGAGGCAGACATACGTCCGTTTAAGGGAATTTTCCTTGGGTTATTTTTTATGACCATTGGGATCTCCCTAGACTTAGCCTTTATCCAATTCCATCTCGAGCTTGTCTTAAAAATCGTCGGTGCCCTTTTATTAGGTAAAGCCATCATCATTGCTTTGCTCTCTCGTATCTTCGGGATCCCCTGGATTACATCCACACGAATTGGAGTGATGCTCTCTCAGGGAGGAGAGTTTGGCTTTGTGCTCTTTGGGGCCGCTCATGTTGCAGGGCTCATTGAAACAGAGATGCAACAAATCATGCTGGCTGTGATCACGCTGAGTATGATTGCGACCCCCTTCCTTAATTACTTTGCAAGCTTTCTGCCTAGGACCTGGGAACTCCGCTGTACAGACAAGCCTGATAAAATCGATATCGATACCGAAGAGATTGAAGAACACATTGTGATTGCAGGCTTTGGACGCGTAGGACAAACAATTGCTAAACTGCTCAAGTCTGCAGACATCCCCTATCTAGCCATTGATAAAAACCATTCTTTAGTTACTCATTGCCGGGCCCAAGGGATTCCTACCTATTACGGAGATGCAAGCCATCTACATATCCTCGAGGCTGCTTGCGGCGGCAAAGCTACTGCGGTTATTGTGACGCTAGACCGCGTAGAGACCGGGAATAAAATCGTCAGCATCTTACGCAATAGCTACCCGGAGCTTAAGATCTTTGTGCGTGCTCAAGACATGAAACACATGCACTTACTCGAGAAGGAAGGCGCCACAGCCGTCATCCCAGAGACGATTGAAGCAAGCCTACAGCTCGGTAGCATCGCGATGAAGTCTCTAGGCGTAGACCCAGAAAGGGTAACCGAAATCATCCAAAGCCATCGGCAGGACGACTACATCCGGCTCGAAGAGATTATTAATTAAGAACGGCCCCTGTGGTACAAAGCTCGCCTAAATATTTAAAGCGAGGCTGCTTCACCCCTTCGATAATAACATCTTCTTGAAACATAGCTGCTGGACGGACCCAGAGGCTATAGTCTCCATAAAGGCTTTGATAAACAACTACCTCTTCTAAGCTCTCCGTATGCCGCGCCACTCCAACCACTTGATACCGCTTTCCTTTGTAATGTTCGTATAAACCTAACTTCATAAAGTTATTTTTAGCGTAGCTAGCGTTTTGTCCATCAGTAAGTTACGTGGTATCAAAAATGCTGCGTATTTTAGTATTGAAACTGATGCTTAATACAAGAATATCTCACCCCTAACACAATACATTATGGATATACCTACTACTACAATACACACTACAACAACATCCCCGGAAGGTGAGTTCACAACCCCCACAAGACAGGCAAAAAAGATGCGCAGGCAGCAGCGCAGAGCTGTACAGATAAGAACAGCAAGCAAGGCTCATAATTCAAATCACAGGACTCAAAGAACAAGCCAAAATCACAGAAATCTCCAGATAAGGAGTGCAAAAAAAGTTGCTAAGCGTTTATCCAAGACAGGTAAAAAAGCATCTCGCTCTGTCTCCCCGGTGCGTAGAAAACTCCAAAAAGGGCTTAATAAATCACGGCAAATGTGCGCCAATAAAATGAGGCTCCACAAATGCAAAACCGCCAGTTTACCCCCTAAGGTTAACGGTAACAGTGCATGCCTGGACTTACACTATCTGAACCGTAAAGAAGCCGAGCAAGCTACTAAACAGTTCCTAGAACAAGCATACCACTCAGATAAAGAACAAGTAACCATAATAACGGGCAAAGGAAACCACTCCAAAGGCAGCCCTGTGCTTAAAAAATACTTCCCTCAGTGGCTAAAGAAAACCGAAAATGAACTGGGCATTAAACATAGGAAACCCAGACACCCTCTGAATAATTCAGGAGCATACGTCGTTCAGTTCGGGACATCTAAGTAAAAGACGCGACGGCCTAAGCCATCAGCTTCAGTGCAAAGTATGGCACTATATTGAAGGTAATGATCAAGACCTTGAAGCGTGCTAAGTAGGTGAAATAGGCCTTAAGGAGGTCTTTTTCGCTTATAGAGAACAGCTTATTGTGGATCTTGAGGGGTACTTCTCTGAAGCGAACGACCATAAAGGTCGAGAAGAAGAGCAGGAAGATGTTAATCACAGACATCCATCCGAAGAATTCAGCGAACTGACTGGTAATCATAGTATTCAGCCTTTTGAGGGGTTATAGGGGTGGGTAAATTAAAGGCAAAAAAAGGGGATGTGGGTTGACGGGGGGTCGAACCCCGAACCAATGGCTTAAAAGGCCACTGCTCTACCATTGAGCTATCAACCCGCAGAAGAGAAAGCCAATTCTTCGGCCTTGTGGCAAGAAAAAATCTCAATTTTTATTATTTTAGTTGTTTTTAAAAACAGGAAATCAAAAAGTAGAGCATTTCGCATTTGACCTGAGGCCGAAAGATTGACTTTATGGCTTACTCAAAATGGTTTACGTAACCATAAGTGGCCCGAAGGAGAGATGACAGAGTGGCCGATTGTGTAGCATTGGAAATGCTATGTACCTCACAAGGGTACCGAGGGTTCGAATCCCTCTCTCTCCGCCACCCTGCTTCGCCAAGGCTTCGCAGGGCTACGCCCAAGGAGGCTTGCTGCGAACAGGAGTGCCCTTCGAAGCTCCGCCAGGAGCGTAGTAGGGCTGAGAGCTAACTAATAATATATACCACAGGACGCGCTATGGCGTGATGAACTACCTTTATCAAGACAAACGATTCAGTCTTGCTAAAACTCCCTTTTTAGGGTTATTTACAGGAAGTAAATTTTGATTTGTCCTATGAAGAACTCCCGACTTCCTTTCCTTCCTTTAGTCATCGCGCTACTCTCTTTACTCTTTGCAGGGTGCCCGAAACAACACGAGCTATCCCCTTCTGACACGGTTGTAGGCCATCGCTATGGTGGGGGTTACCACTCAGATTTCTTCACTGGCTCAGAGCTTTACGATGACAACCTAAGCCCACGTGACATTTCTTTAGCCGAAGGCGGTGCCTTTGATTCTTCTGGCCGGCCCCTAGCCTCTAACGTAATGGCATCGGTTTACTTTGGCTTTGACAAGTCTAGCATTGATGCATCCGAGCGCAACAAGCTCACCGATGCAGCCAAGAAGCTACAAGCCAACCCTCAAGCACGCCTACTCATTACTGGTCACTGTTCCTGGCACGGAACACGTGAATACAACCTCGCTTTGGGTGACCGCCGCGCACGCAGTGTAAAAAACTACCTGCAACAAATCGGTGTGAATGCCTCCCAGATTGAAACCCTCTCACGCGGGTCCCTTGATGCGCTTGAAGCTAACAGCAAAGGCAGTGTATCAGAGACATCACGCGACCGCCGTGGCGATGTTATCTTAGTTAAGTAAATTTTTACTTACCTAGTTCGGTAAACACCTTCTCGTAAGTTTCAATACCACGTTGCATTAACGTTAGGTCAAAACTTTCATCCGGGGCATGTAAGTTATCCTCTGGGGTAAACAACCCAAGCATTAAGGAGTCTAACCCAAGAACTGTTTTAATCTGTGCAATAATAGGCACACTACCCCCCTCACGCAAATACAGCGGGGCTTTCCCAAAAACATCCTTCACAGCATTGTCCATAGCTGTAAAGGCTTTCGCTACGACTGCTGGCTGATCCTTAGGTGTATTGGGTTTGCCTGGAGGGATAACACAATAGGCCTCAGCCCCTGCATCCACACGGCACTCCAAACGCACTCCTTCTGGGCAGCGTTCTTTAATCGCTTGAACAACCTTTGCTTCAATGTCCTTAGGGTCCTGGTTCGCCACCAAGCGGCACGTAATTTTTACTGAGGCCTTGCTAGGGATAATTGTCTTACTCCCCTCGCCTTGGTAACCCCCAGTGATCCCGTTAAACTCCAAGGTAGGCGCAAAGCGGATAGACTCTAATGCGTTGTAGCCTTCTGGCGGAGTAAATGCAGGCACACCTAAGCTTTGTTTATAAGTACCCTCATCCTGAGGAAGCGCTGCAAGCTGCTCACGCTCCCAAGCCTCAGGCTCTATAACCGTGTCATAGAACCCAGGCACGGCAACACGTCCTTGCTCATCGTGCAAAGAAGCACAAAGCTTCGCAAGCGCCCGGATAGGATTCATCACAGGCCCGCCATGCAAGCCTGAGTGTAAATCCACATTGGGGCCATGCAGTGTAACCTCCAAAGCCATTAACCCGCGTAATGCAGTCGTAACAGTCACCTGATCTATACTCGGACTACAAGTGTCTGACAGGATTACCAAATCTGCTTGTTTGAGGCGGTCTTGGTATTTCTCGAGGAACCCCGGAAAACTTGGGCTGCCGATTTCTTCTTCCCCTTCAATCATCACCGTAATGCGCACTGGCAAGTCAGGGTGCTTCTCTAACGCACGTGCCAACCCTAGTATCATTGCAATCTGGGGGCCTTTGTTATCTGCAGTACCCCGGCCATAAACACGGTTACCCCGTACTTCAGGCTCAAAAGGCGCACTTGACCAGAGCTCTAGAGGATCTGCAGGCTGAACGTCATAATGCCCATACAGCAGAACATGCGGCCAGCTAGAGTCTCCCTCACGCTCAGCCAAAACGAGCGGATGCAAAGGCGTCTCAGCAATTTCTGTCTTAAAGCCTAGAGAGCTTAGCAAATTACAAATATAATCACGCGAGGCGACCATCCCTTCCTTGGCCTCAGGGTCTGTAGAAATACTCGGGTGACGAACGTAGTCTTGAATAATTTTTAATGGGTCTTGCATTGTGTCTTATTTATTTCGGGTTGCCTCGTTATACTCAGCTAAAGCTTGAGGCATTAAAACCTCTAAATTCCGAATACGTGTATTATGAGAAGGATGTGTAGATAAAAACTCAGGCATTTTAAACTTAGACTGGGCGCCCATCTTCTCCCAGAAGGGTATAGACACACGCGGGTCATACCCTGCTCGGGAGGAATACAAAAGCCCAATATGGTCAGCCTCGCTCTCATCACGCCGACTAAACGGTAAAGCCACACCAACGGTGGAACCCAATCCATAAGCAGCTAAAATAGCGCGCTGAGTATCGGCATCTTGCCCTCCGGTAGCGACCCCAAGACCAATCCCGACACCCGTGATGAGCAATACTCGGGAAACGCGCTCATTCCCGTGGTGCGCTGCCACATGAGCAACCTCATGCCCAATAACCACAGCTAAATCATCATCAGTTTCAATCAGATCAAACATACCTGTATAGACACCGATTTTCCCGCCAGGCATCGCAAAGGCATTCACCACCTCGTCATTATCGAAAACAACCCATTCCCACTGTGAGACTGGGGGTAGGTCCGTAGTCTGATTTGCCTGGGTGATAATTGCCCGAGCGACTCGATCAAGCTGCTGGTTATAGGCTTTATTCTTAGAAACCTTGTCCTTTTCTTTAAGTTGGTTAAAAGAAACCTCGGACAAATTCGCTAGCATTTCATCCGACACCAAAGAAAGGCCCTTGCGCCCTGTTTCAGGCACCGTACGGCAAGCCGTTAAAATGATAGCCAGAGTAGTTAAAGCAAAGAGCGTAAATCGTTTTTTCATAACTCAAAGCTAGACTATTCAGGGAAAACCAGGCATGCAAGACCCCAAAATTAATAATATGACCTCAAAAACTTGCTTTTAGATAGATAATCCTCTAGCTTCCCCTTCCATGGAATTTGTGGATCTAAACCGCACCCAAGAAATTGGGGCAAGCTCGTTTTGGGTAAAGTTAGGGCCTTTCGAGCTTATCATTGATGCTGGGCTAAGCCCTAAAGTAGCTGGGCATGACGCCCTACCCAACTGGGATAAGGTCGAGCCAGGAACCATTGATGCTATTTTACTGACCCACTGCCACCTAGACCATGTCGGCGGTCTGCCGGTACTCATCCGCCAACAACCCCAAGCAGCAGTCTTTACTAGCCCCGCCTCTGCAACTCTAGCCCCTCGGATGCTGAAAAACTCCCACAGTGTGATGTTCAAACAACGTGAGGAGCTTAATATTCTCGAATACCCGCTCTTCAGCTCAACAGACATACGCGTTACAGAAGATAAACTCCGCCCTCTACGTACAGAAAAAGAGATCACCCTCCACAAAAACGATGAAACGCTCTCTATCACATTCCATCATGCGGGGCATATTCCCGGAGCTGTAGGAATTCTTCTAAACTATAAAAACCGAAAAATCTTTTTCACGGGTGATGTCCTTTTTGAGAAGCAAGCCATTCTAGCAGGTGCGAAATTCCCTAAAGGTCCTTTCGATACCCTCGTCCTCGAAACTACTCGCGGAGCAACCGAGCGCCCAGAAAGCCTCACCCGCAGCTCTGAGACGCACCGCCTCTTTGAAGTCATCCGCAATACGCTTAAAAATGGAGGCAGCTGCCTCATCCCAAGTTTCGCCCTTGGGCGCATGCAAGAAATCCTCACTCTCTTGCATCAAGCCCGCTCAACCAAAGAAATACCAGAGTGCCCTATCATATGCTCAGGCTTAGGAATGGACCTTGTGGACATCTTAGATACCGTCGCCCCAGGCACACCTGAGATTACCTTCAGGCGCAAGATTATTAAAGACCTCAACGTCAGGAAACTCCCTAAAAAATGGACGCCTGGTAAAAAAGAGCTGAAACAGGGTATTTATGTTTTAAGCAGCGGGATGCTCGTTGCTAAGACGCCCTCTTACCGTGTAGCAGCAAGCCTCCTCGGGGATAAGCGCAATGCCATTTGTTTTGTGGGGTACTGTGCCCCAGATACTCCTGGAGGGCAATTGCTCGAAGCAAGCGCTAATGAGCCCTTCCTGTTTGAAGATTTAGACCTAGCCCCTGACTTAAAAGCCCATGTAGAGCAGTTTGACCTAAGCGGACACGCTCAACGTGATGAACTCCTGGACTATGCCCACAGCGTAGACCCACGCTCTGTTGTGCTCACCCACGGGGACCCAGACGCACGCACATGGTTTGAAGAACAACTCGCTGAAACGCTCCCCAAAACAAAGGTTATCAACCCAACGCCTGGAGAAGCTTACTTAATTTAGCAACTCCTGGATATAACTACAAAATGCACTTGTCCCTGCATAATAGCCAATAAAGGGGGCAATCTTTGGATGGAAGCGCTTTAAGGGAAATACGGATTCCTCAAAGAAGTGAAATTGCCCGCCCCCTGCCTGGAGGAGTGCATAAGCAGCAGCAATATCCCACACCTTCACATTAAAGCTTATGGATCCATCAAAACGCCCAAGAGCAGCATAAGTAAGATTAAGGGCCCCTGTACCAAAATTACGCGAGCGATGCTTTTCCATGAAAGGAAGCAATTTATTGAGCACTGCTTCAGGCAAAGGAAACTGCAAGGCAGTATAGCTAAGACGCCCAAACGAGCGATCAGGATCTAAGGTCACTTGTTTATCCCCATCCCAAGTTCCACAAGCAGGCCCACCCTGGATGAGTGACTTCGTTAAACTATCATAAATGATTCCATAAATGGGCATTCCATCCTCAAGCAAAGCCAAAGAAATACAACAAGTCGAAAGCCCCATAATATAATTGTTTGTCCCGTCGACAGGGTCTAAGACCCAACTAAAACGACTTGTTAGATCAAAAGGCTCAGCCTCTGCAGTCTCTTCACTACAAAAGTGGTCTAAGGGGAAGCGTTCTTTAAGGGCTTCCATAATCGTCGCAGAAAGCTCTAAGTCCGCAGGGGTAACACGAGTCTGATCCTCCTTAAAGGTGCTAGACACATTCCCTAAATGCTCTTCAAAAAAAGCAATCTTACCACGCACAACCGAGACTGCCCATTGCACACGGGCCTTCATTTCAGCCTCTAAAGATTCTATTGCAGTTTCTAAGCTTAGAGAGTCAGCATCCATGACCTCTAAGCATAAGCGATAGTCCCTATTTTGCAACGCTGTATCGCAGCTTGTACTTTATCTAACTGCGCAGAAACATCAACAGGACGCTTCACAAAGTGCTGTTTAGCTTGAGCATTTGGGTGCAAAGGATTCAACAAAATATAACACCATTTTAGGCGGATACACTGCTCAACCTTGGGCAGACGTTCCATAAATGCTTGCTGATAAGCTTCTGGAAGAAGTGTTGCTGTGCGCTCAACAAAAGACTCATAAAGAATTCCAGGGGCTCGAACTGCCACCTGACAGAAAAAGTCTGCTACAACTTTTGCAGGGTCATCCCAGCCTGCATATTCAAAATCTATAAAACTTAAGTTTCCTTCTTTATCTTCGAGCGCATTATGTAAGCCAAAGTCAGAAGGACTTAAAACTGCAGCATCTCGAGGCCATAAAGTATTAAAGTCTTTATCTGCCAAAAGATTTTCGGCCAGCACTTGATACAAAGGTTCGAGCTCATTCGATACAAGCTCCTGAATAGATTTACTCAAAGACTCAAGACTTGCCAGATGAAGCCATTCATCACGCCTGCGCTGAACAAACCCAAGATGCTGAGCTAATGACCAAGCAGACTCAGCTGCTACAGGTAACTCTTTGGCAGCGTTTGTATTTCGAACAACCTGCATTTCTTCAAAAAAATGCAAGCACTGTTCCCAATGGTGAGAGATTGCATCCTGTGGTGTACACCCTTCTATAAAACTATAAAGCGCCATCCCATAAAGATCATCTCGCAACAAAGCCTTTGCACAAGGTAAATGGGGGTTCTTTTTTAACACTGATAAAAAAGCATATTCATGGTTCAGCCGGTCTCGTTTATCTTGGATAAAACGGTAATAGCGTTTCCCAAAGAAAGTACGACCAAAACCATCTTTAATGCGATAGCCTTGGTTATTCCCCCCTTGATACAAACGCTCACAAAGAGTCAACTCAGCATCAAACGAACGCTTTAGCAAAGTCTCAAATCGACCACGCACTTCATCTTCGGAAAGCTCGTTATATTCAAATGCTGTCTTATACGACTTAATCTCCTGAGCTGGCTCATTAAGTAAATGTTCCTTAATTTCACTCCAAGAACTGAATGAATAGAAAGGCCCATCAGCAATGTCTTCTTTTCCAGGTGAAAATAAGATTCGTGAGATTGAATCAGGGAATTCTTCACGAGATAAAAATTCAGGCAAGTCATCAATAAAATGAGTACATCCCTCTAGAGCAATACGCCCAATTTTTTCTTCTTGAGAATTCTCCCAGAAGCAATGCTCTTGTTGGAAACCTACCTCTTCATCCTCTAGTAAGTCACAATCACGCAACCAGTTCAAAGCTGCCTCTCGAAAAGGATAAAGACTCCCGATCGCCGGATAGCGGCTTTTATGACTTATAATACAATACGGAATGCCTGCTTCTTTTAAACTTTTTAAAAATTCTTTAACCTCAGGAAATGGCTTAGCCTTTTTAATAAAGTGCCCATAAAGCTCTCCTTGCAATTGAGTCCAACGAAGGTTCCCTCCCTCTGTAGCGCTCAAGGTGCTCTTAAGGACCTCACGAGCTGACTTGTCCTGAGGGATTTTTATTTTTTCGCGCTTAGCTATAGCCTCGTATGCTTTTTCATAGCAAACAATTGTGTTGTCAAAATCTATACCAACTTTCATAAACCTCAGTCCTTAAAATGTATCATTGCATGCATTACTTCCCCTGAGCGCATTTTAGCAATAGCATCATTAGTTTCCTCCAAAGGAATGCGGTGGGACACAAGGCCCGTCGGATCAAAACAACCTGCCTCTAGCATACGTAAAATACGTGGGATATCTTTATCTGGCTGACTACTTCCACCCTCAGAGCCTGTTAATATTTTTCCAAAATGAAGCGGAAGCGTATGCAAGCATACCTTTTTCTCGTGAGGCATAACCCCAAAAAGCACACAACGCCCTTTAGCATGTGTTAATTCATAAGCTTGCTCTATAACGCTAGGGATTCCTGTTCCATCAATAGCCACATCAGCACCATCTCCTCCGACAAGAGCACGGATTTTCTCTTCAAGCTCAGGGTCATTCCCTAAAAAAGTATGCGTAGCACCCAATGCTTTGGCTTTCTCGAGCTTATGCTCATAAAGATCAATAGCTATAACAGGGTAAGCCCCTGCCAAACGGGCCCCCAAAATGACGCCTGAACCAATGCCACCACACCCCCAAAGCACAACAGACTCTCCAATCTTGAGCTTAGCATCATTACTAATAATACCAAATCCTGTTGTGAGCGTGTCCGCTAATAGTGCCCCCACCTCAGGATCTACTTCTTTAGGCACTGCAGTCAAACGATTTTCAGAAATGACTGCATAACGGTTAAAAGTCGTTACCTTACCTGCATTAATCACTTTACCTTCCCATCCATACTGAGGGCATTGTGCTTCTATTCCAGATCCAGGCCTCCAATGAAGGACAACCGAATCTCCAGGCTTAACAGTCTTCACCTCAGGCCCTACTTCAAGGACGCTCCCAAATCCTTCATGCCCAAGTAAGTGAGGTAACCATCGATCAGGTCCTTTAACTCCATCAATTTCACCAATCTGTGAACCACAAATCCGGCTTACCTGAACGTCTACTAACACCTGCCCATAAGATAAAGGCGGAAGAGAAACCTCTGCAAATTCAAGAGGTTTGTTTTGTTCAATTAAAATAGCTGCAGGCGTTTGCATTACTCGAAATAAATAAAACCGTAATCTCCTTTATATCCTGTTTTATGGAACCAAAAGGCCCATTCTTCTGGAGTAAAAAAGCACTCACAAGTCAGCTGCCAGTATAGCAAATTAACCTTTTCTTGCTCATTACGATACGATTCTACACAAACATATTTATCTTTCTTACTCACGCGCTCAATCTCTTGAAGCGCATCAAAAAGCTCGTAACAATAAAGGTTATGCAGGGTATTAATAGAAAGGACTAAATCGAAGCTATTATCCTCAAAAGGAAGCTGCTTGGCATGCCCCTGCTGGATATTCCCTCTTACCTCTTCTTTAGCATTTTCAATCGCATAGCCCGAAATATCTAAACCATAGACTTCTATACCAGGGACAACCAAAGAGAAGTCATGCAATAAAAATCCTTTTCCACAACCTACATCTAGAATTTTATCCCCAGCCTTAAGTTGATAATGGTCCGCCATCGCTTGAGCTACCTTCTTCCAGCGTCCATCATAGTTCATCCCCCCATATCCTGTAGTACGGTCTCCATCCCAGTAGTCATAATCCCAACGTTTAGCAATCTCGGCAACCTGTGCCTTAGGGGATTCATTCACCCGAGAAAGATAATCTCGCTTTGTAGACTTATGAATAAGCCCTATAAAATCGATTTCTTTAAGCATAAACGTGTGTACTAGCAAATGTTTCCTGAACAATAAGAGACAAACTGGGCAAAGTAAAACCTGAAAGCTCACGTGCATAAGACTGCCCTCCTGTCTCAGCAATAAAGCGATCTGCAAAGGCCAAGCGCTTGAGCTTACCAGGCAAAAAAGGCCTATCTACAAGCCATTCTGCAATGGCTGAGCTAAACCCACCGATACAGCTATGTTCTTCCAGGGTAAAAGTCCAAGCATAGTTACTAAAGCAATGCCTCAGCACCGCATCATCCAAAGGCTTGACGGTATGAAAGCTATAAACAGCTAGATCAATCCCTTCCTGTGCTAAAACCTCAGCCATTTCTAAAGCCATAGGCACCATATTTCCTACAGCTAAAAGAGCTCCCGCATAACCTTCACGGACCTTCAAAGCTTTTCCTATACTAAAATCACTGGGAACCTCTTGGTGTACTAGAGCTTCTCCTTTTTTACCCAAGCGCAAATAAGTAGGCTGAGGGTTGCTCAAAAAATCTCGTAGGGCAGCTCGGACCTCCCAGGCGTCCCCCGGGCAAACAACTTGCATCCCCGGCAACGAACGCATCACCGCAATATCCTCAAGCGTATGATGCGTTGGGCCGTTACTCGCATAACTTAGCCCTCCTCCAACACCTACAATCAGCACAGGAAGCTTATGATAGGCAATATCTATACGGATTTGTTCAAAAGGCCGATAGATCATAAAAGAGGCAATGGTATATAAAACAGGGACTAGCCCATTCATCGCCATTCCTGCGGCCATCGTCACCATATTGGCCTCAGCAACTCCACAATTAAAAAAACGCTCAGGATTTTGGCTTTTAAAATCATCAAATAAGCGGTTTCCAATGTCGCCACTCAAAAGGACTGTTTTTGAATTTTCTAGGGCTAACTGCGTAAGCTCTTGAGCGAATGCATTTCTCATACAGCTAATTCCTTATAGGCTTCTAACAACTCCCCTTCGCTAGGAATGCGGTAGTGCCAATTATTATCATCTTCCATAAAGGAAATACCCTTCCCCTTTATGGTATCGGCTATAATGGCCAACGGTTTTTCTGAGTCTTGCCCACAAGCCTGTAAAGCTGGCAGTATCTGACTAAAATCGTGCCCATCAATCCGTTGAGTTCCCCAGCCAAAAGAAGCGAATTTTTCTTCTAGAGGCTCTAAGGCTGTAACCTCTTGACTGCGCCCTGTAGCCTGCCACTTATTAAAATCCACAATCAAACACAAATTAGACAACTTATGTGCAGGCGCCAACAGCGCAGCCTCCCAGACTGATCCTTCATTACACTCGCCGTCACTCAACAAGACATAAGTCTTGAAGCTTTGCTTTTGTACTCTTGCTGAAAGCGCAAGCCCAACCCCTAAAGATAAGCCGTGCCCCAAAGACCCAGTCGAGGCTTCTACCCCAGGCACACACCAAAAACTAGGGTGCTCAGGCAAAGGAGAGCCTGGCTGATTAAATTCCTTCAGTAATTCAGGCTTAAAAAACCCTTTCTGTGCTAACACAGCGTATAAAGTCGTTACCGCATGCCCCTTGCTTAAAATGAATCGATCTCGATTAGGGTCTTCAGGGTTTTTCGGGTCTACATTCAAAATAGAGTCATACAAAGCTACGATAATATCTACGCAAGATAATGAAGAACCTAAATGTGGCGTGCGCGCATCATGAGAAAGACTCACCACTTTAGCACGTACCTGTGCCGTAAACTCTTCTAACAAGCGATTAGTACTCATAAGCTAAAAACTCAACATAGTCGTTCCACTTTTTATTAAATCTGCCTTAGAAATAGAATCCTTGTTGCCCACAATCTTAACTGCTTGAGCTCCAGCAAGCTGCCCCATAAAGGTCGCTAAAGCTAAAGGTAACTTTCTCACAGCCCCTAAAGCAGCCACAGCAAAGAAGGCATCTCCAGTACCTACAGCATCTACAATTTTCTGCTCCAAAGGCGGGCAGACACAAAGATCTTCTTTCCCAGAGAGCCCAATCGTCTCAATAGCTCCACGCGTCAGCCAAGCCGCCTGAGCACCAAGCTGACCTTTCAAGTGCCGTAGCTCTTCAATAAAGTCAGGGTTCCTCAAACCACAAGCCAGCTTAATTTCAGCAGCATCTAAGGAAAAAATGTCCGCACGCTGATACTGACGGTTAATAATATTAAAGCCGTGGTTATTGCTATTCGTCTGACAATTAAGCGCCAAACACGGGGCCTCAGCTTGTATAAGCTCACGAATGCAAGTACTCAAAACACCATGACCAAAGTCTGTCACAACAACGAGGTCATAACCCTTAATCTCCTGACGAATTCTATCAAGTACTCGCTCTTGGAGATCCATTTCGGGTGGCCCATCATTAAGATAATTCGTAGAAAAAAGCTTACTCAGTTCTTTTCCTTCTGCCTGAGGCTCTACAAACCGCTGCTTCACCACACTTGTAAAACTAGAATCGTAAATGACTCCATTTTCCTCAGGGCTTAGGTATGCATCAAGGTCTCGCGCCACCCAAGGCTCATTCCCTACTAAACTAATCAACCGCACCGAATCAGTAAAAGCTTTCAAATGCCTAAAAACAGCTAAGCTACCACCTGCCTGAGTTTGCTCTTTTATAAAGCGCCCAGAAAGAATTCGATTTTTAGAGGTTAGTCCCTGAACACATACCGTTGTATAACGGTCAAAAATAATATCACCCACGACAAGCACCTTAAGCCCTTGAAAGCTATCTACCGCATCTCTAAATTGATCAGCAGAAACTGTCTTAGATAAATGTTCACAAAAAGCTTTCACCGCGGGTGTATAAACCTCGAAACGTTTATTAAGCAAACGCGTAGAACTAAACACACGTGAACCTAAGTAAGAGACCTGCCCTCCTAAAGCTTTAACAGTCTTTATATCATCCTGAATATTACCTGTAGCATCATTCTCTGGTTTCGCGTATTCTATCCCTTTGCAATAAACGTCAGGGTTTACACACTCAATAGCTTCCACTGCAGCTTTATAAGGTACGACCACGACATGGTCCACACACTCCAAGGCTGCTAAAGATTTCACACGCAACTCATCATCAAAATAAGGCCGTCCTGGGCCTTTATTTACAAAAGCCTCTGCAGTAACGGTAACTACAAGCACATCGCCTAAACCCGCTGCTTCTTCTAAATGGCACACATGCCCCGGGTGCACTAAATCAAAGGTACCGTGGCATTGTACAATGGTTTTTCCTAAAGCCTTCAATTCCTTAAAGAACTGGGGAGCTTCTTCAAAAGTAAGGGCTTTAGTCGTTGTAGCAACCATGCCTAATTAACAAGAGAGCAATTCATAAGGCGCCGCATTTCGCTCTAACTGCATGGAGCGCATATTGTAATAAGTATCGGCTTCAACATCTGGGTAAGAACCAAGTTCGAGTGCTTTACGTAAACTGCGCACTTCCTGCCGGATAGAGCTTACAGGCTTATAATCAAGTTCATTTAAAATCTTTTCTGAAGAGATGTGGTAATCTCGCTGGTCAAAAGCATCTGTTACCTTGATTTCTACATTCAGGTCTTTTAGCTCATCCCGAATAATTTCAGCAATTTCAATGACCTTATGGTTCTCGAACCCAAAATTAAATGTACGACCATTAATTTGAGCAGGGTCTTTTTTAAGTAGAACACTATAAATCTCAACCATGTCTGTCATACCCACGTTAGGCCGACGTTGCTGCCCTCCATGAACGGTAATAACTCCTTTTTGAACACCATCTGCAGTGAGCTTGTTCACAGTAAGATCAAAACGCTGACGCGCAGACACACCACAAACCGTTGCCGGACGGATATTCACCGTACACATATCTGGAGCACTCGCTGCAACCACCAACCACTCTGAAAGCATCTTGTACTTAGAGTAATAAGTAATCGGTTCTGGCTCAAGCCCTTCACTAATTTGTGCTTCAGACTTTATCCCAAAAACACTACTCGAAGATGCATTAATAAACCGACTCACGCCTGCTTTCTTAGCGGTAGCAAGCAAAATACCAATAGCATCATAATTTACCTGACGCGTGAGGACCTCATCAATTTCTCCCGTAGGGTCATTAGAAATACCTGCTAAATGGATAACTCCATCTACTCCTTCCATAGCCTCAGCCACAGCCTTAGGGTCACGGATATCTTCCTGAAAGAAACTAAAGCGTTTTTCCCACTCTGGAAATTTAGGGTCATTCTTAAGAGCTACCAGCCCAGAGTCTCCGTAAAGCATCAAGTCTATAACGCTTACGCTATAGCCTTCTTCTAACAAATGAGGCGTTAAACGACTGCCTACATAACCAAATCCACCTGTAATTAGTACTTTTTTCATCATTTTATTTTTTATGTATATACTCTAAAGGCTCTTCTTTAAGGGCGCCCAGGTACTGCTCTATCCAGTAATGCGTTTGATCAAGCCCTTGCTCTAAATCTATTTTGGCCTCCCACCCCAATTCATCCTTAGCACGTTGGCTACTCAACAAATAGGCAGCATCCTTCCCGGGTCGCTCTTCAGCAACTTCAACAAACTCATCAAAATCAACCTGCATCCGCTCACAGATTAGCTCTACTAGTCCTTTGATCGAAATTTGCTTATCTGTAGATAGGTGGTACACATGCGGAGGTTTTCCTTTTTCAATAATATCCAAAGTACCTTCTGCAACATCACGCGCATGAATAAACGAACGCACCGAAACACCCCCACCATGAAGCTGCAACTTTTTACCTAACTTGATATAGAGCATCGTACGCGGGATAATACGATAAAGCTGCTGCCCGGGGCCATAAACATTAGCCGCCCGGGTAAATACAACCGGAAAGTCATAGTTGTTAAATAAGTTCATCAAATGCATATCACAAGCAGCGCGCGAACTGGCATAAGGCGTACTCGGGTTATAAGGAGCCTCTTCAGTCACCACTCCTGAGCAATTCCCATAAACCTCAGGGGTCGAAACATGCACATATTTCTTGATATAAGGCAATACTCGTAAAGACTCCAAAAGCCTTACATTACCCAACACATTGGTCTGGTACCAGTGATCTGGGTTTTGCCAACTCTCTGCGACCATACTTTGCGCCGCGAAATTAACTACAGCCTCAGGCTGAAATGTCTCTAATAGACTTACGATCTCTTCCCCATCATTATTCAGATCACACTGATGAAACTTCAATACTCGATCATCCCATTGATAAGGCAAAAAAGCTTCTATAGGCTCATGCGAGCGGCTAATACCAATCAACTCATGTCCTACTTCAAGCGCTCTAGCTACAAAACTAGCCCCTGAAAATGAATTACTCCCTAAAACTGCGATTCTTGTCATAATTTTAAACTTGGCTTAACCTCCTTGATTGGAGCCACTGCATCAGCATGTGCCCCACCATCAGCTGAAGATCCTCAGCAATTTGCATATCATCAATAGGAAAGTGAATAGGTACCTCAGCCAACGAAAGCGCCTTCCCTCCTGAGTAACCAAGGATGGCAAAGGTTTTCATGGCCATTTCTTGCCCCATCTTAAGCGCTTGAACAATGTTGGGAGAATTCCCACTCCCTGAAAGAGCGATAAGCACATCATCGGGCTTGGCTAATACTGATAACTGCGCGCTAAACACTTGCTCATAATGAACATCATTGGCCAAACATGTAAGCACTGCGGGGTTAGCCGTCAGCGCATTCACTCGTAGGCCTGGCCCCTCTCCCGCTCCAATTCCATAGAGGTAATCATTGGCCAAATGCGTTGCATTAGCTGCACTCCCTCCATTACCACATAAAAAAACTTGGTGCCCATGCTTCCATGCATGCTCTAGTGTGTCTGCTAGGATAGACACCGGCTGCCAATCAAAAGCAGTAAATACTTCCTGCAGTTTCTCTCCATAACGTTCTGCATGCTGGAGAAAAGAGGTTTGAGTCTCAAGAACTGATGGGGTAACAGGGGACATAAGGTGCTAGAAACCTAGTGCTTATTACCTCGGGTGTCTAATAAAAAAAGCAGCCTCTTCGAATTATTCAAATATTGGAGAAATAAAAAGATTTTGAAGCCTTAGGGCTCAAAAGAGATTATTGATACAGTGTTTGAATTATTTGAGGAGGCAAAAAAAGCAGCAAGTTTTTAAAACTTACTGCTTATCAAAATTTTAGTAGCTGTATAAAGCTTACGCCTTATCCTGGCCCGCTCCTACAAGCTCTTCAGCTTGCTCTGGTGCTTTTTCTTGGGCGGCGACCTGTGTAGGTGTAGGCTCTGGATCGGCATTTAGGTTCTTTTCAATGTCTGAGGCTGCCTTACGGAATTCACGCAATGCGTGTCCTAAGCCACGGGCTATTCCTGGCAGACGTTTTGTTCCAAAAAGCAAAAGGATAGCAATGATGATCAACATCAACTGCCCGCCTTGTATATTGTAGAAAAAAGCTATAGGGAGTTCGTTCATTACTCTTCTAGAATGGCCTTATCCCACTGATAATTCAACCTTTATTTGCTCACGCACTGCTTCTGTAATCGCACAGGCCTGTAAGCTTCCATCCTCACGATCAAATGCCGCACAAACCGTAGTCATCTCCCCTCGTGCCACGAGTACCTCTTCGGAGGCCTCATCTAGCTTATAAAAACTAAACACATACCGGATTGCCTGCGACAGCACCTCTGCAACTGACAATTCAATTATCACTGTATCCTGGAAACGCAGGGGCTTCTTGTACTGGCAGCTCACACGTCCACGTGGCCATCCTTTTATAAAGGCTTCTTCTTTTTCTATAATAGGCAAAGCCAAGCTACGGAAAAACGCATGCTCAGCACTCTCCATCCACTTAAAATAATTCGAGAAATGTACGATACCCGCCATATCGGTATCAGCAAACTCTACGATGCGCTCAATTCTAAAAGACATTGATTAGACCTTTGTTAATATTAGAGATTCAGGAGCATTCGTACCCGAACCACCTTCTATCTCAAGCAAGTAAGCCTCCTGTGGCAAGCTTTTCAAAAAAGCTTTTACGGCATGAGCTTCCTCACTCCCCCCTGGATGCCCTGGGTAAAGCAACACACTCAGACACCCACCCTGAGCCAAACAAATTAACGCTGCCTGAATTGCCTGCAGGGTTGTTTCTGTCTGGGTAATCACCTGTTTGTCTGAGCCTGGCAAATAACCCAGGTTAAACATAATTACCTTCACTCTCCCGATAAATTCAGCAGGCAAAAAATCTAATAAACACTCATGGCCATTCAAAAAAAGATCGACCCACTCTCTCACTCCAGCAGCCTCCAAGCGCACGCTTGTAGCATCAATAGCCGACTGTTGGACATCAAAGCCAAACACCCTACCCTCAGGCCCTACTGCCTCAGCTAAAAAAGCAGTATCATGCCCATTCCCTACGGTAGCATCCACAACCCCATCACCAGGGCAAATAATTTTAGTTAAGCGCTCATGGACTTGCTGTGTTAAAGTCTTTCGCATTACTATACCCGCGCAATAGTCACATCCGCGTGGAGTTCTCCTTCATTATTAAGCACATCAATAAATTGTCGCGCATAAAAAGGCACCCACAAGGTCCCCCGAGCGCCAAAACCATTAAAAATTCCTACACGAGACTCCTCTGGGTGCATTCCAATAAAAGGATGTGCATCACGCGTTGCAGGGCGCACGCCCGCCTCATGTGTAATCACTTCAGGAGCATCCTTCGTATCCATAATCGAATAAAATGCTTTCACCAAACTCTTTTTCCCACGCTCACTAGGCACTTCGTCCAAAACATCCCAATTATAGGTAGAGCCGATCTTAACGCCTTCTTGTGTAGAGACCATCCACTGCTTACGGATGAGGACTTCTTCAGGTAATGCTACATCTGTCTTCAGTGTCAAAATATCTCCTTTAGCTGGAGAGAACGGCAAGTAAGAGAAATAAGGGTTATCCTTAGCCTGATACCCCTCACAAAAAATAATCATCTTAGCCGCCTGGTCTTTATACAGCACACCTGCAGGGGCAGTACGCAAATGGGCATGATCAAAAGTCTCGCACTGCAATACACCCTTTTGCTCAAAGTACTGCTTCATACAGGCGAGGAAGCGCTTTGTATCTAAAACATAGGCAGGTTTAATTTTAAAACTTCCCAATTCATCATGCAAACCCTCTCCCCAGGCACCCGGCGGATAAGCTTCACTCAAATACGGGGCATAATCAGGGTTCTTTAAGCGCCTTTCAAATTTAGCTTTCTCTTCCTCCGTCTGGAAAATACGTAAGACTTCATGTTCGGTTAAAAGTGTTTCTCCAAAAAAAGCTTCTAGGCTCCGGTAAAAAGAACACGCTACCGGCAATATGGAGTCTAAGTACTTATGCTTTACTAAGCGTTTCCCTGTAATGGGGTTCAAAAGCCCTGCAGCAACTTTTGTGGCAGCATGCTCGTGATTGTTGTCAATAATCCTGACACTCCCCCCACGAGAAAGAACCTCCCAGGCCAAAACACTCCCGGCAACCCCCTGCCCTACAATCAACATATCTAGTGGTTTATTATCCATCTCATGCAAGGGGTACGATGCTTAGACTGAATACTCAAGATCTTTCTTGCAAAGAGGCTTAGGTATACGAGAATAAACCCTAACATGAACCCACAAGTATCGACCAAAAGCACACCCCTATCAGCACTCTATAATACAGAGACACCCCCTGCTGGCCTCGATTTACTCGGCTTAATTGGCTACCCCTTAGACAATAGCCCCAGCGACACCATCCACAATACCTACTGCCAAACAGTAGGCATGCCTGCCCTTTATGGAAAAACCAACCTTTCCGCTAACGACTTAGGCAATTTTTTGAATCAATCCAAAGCTGTAGGGATCAAAGGCCTTAGCGTTACAATGCCTCTTAAAGAAGCGATCCTGCCTTATCTAGATACTTTAAGCCCTGAGGCTGAAGCAATCGGCGCAGTAAACACGGTTCTTTTCCAAGACAGTAAAATAATCGGCCATAATACCGATGGCGTAGGCGCCATCCGCGCTATTGAACAAGCCTTAGGCGAGCCCGTTTCTAATAAGCGCATTGTCATTGTAGGTGCAGGTGGGGCCGCCAAAGCTATTGCCTGGGAGGCCACCCAACAAAAAGCTCAAGTCTTTATCCTTAACCGTACGAAAGAAAAGGCGCGCCTCCTAGCCGAGAAAGTAGGCGCAAGCTATGACTCGCTCATCAAAGCTTCCGCAGTCCTTAATGAAGGCTGCGATGTCCTAATCCAAACAACTCCGATAGGGATGCTCTCTAACCATAGCCTTATCCCGCCAGTGATCCTTAAGCCAACAATGCTCGTTTTTGATATCATTACAAAACCTGCTACCACCGAGCTACTCAAAGGAGCCCAAGAGCAAGGCTGTAAAGTCCTCCATGGGCAAGAAATGTGGATTCATCAGGCCCTAGAGCAATATAAGCTCTGGCTAGGAGAGGCTGCTATTATCGATGAATCGACCCTGCGCACCGCAGTAAACCAATCTGCCAAGCAATAAATTGATTTTAAGCTATCAAGAGAAAGGCTTATAGCCTTGCCTCAAGCCGCTTAATGCAAATGATAATCCTACACATATTATGATTACCACGGATATACCCACAAATCTTTCTTTTTCAGAAATGAGCGAACGGACTGAGTCTCCGGTCATTATTGACCTGATGACCCGTGCGCTCACTATCCCAAACCTCCTTTCCTTAGCTGCAGGTTTTACTTCAAACGAGATCCTCCCCGTAGAACAGGTCACTCAAGCCCTGGAGACCATTAAGGCCGAAGCTGCTAATAAAGAATACCTCCAATACGGCACAAACCAGGGCCGCCCTAAGCTGCGCAAAGCTATCCTCGATATCATTGCGGCTCACCCTGGCGAGCAGCCTGAATCCTGGGACCCGAATCATCTTGTAATTTCCAACGGGTCTCAACAAACCTTGTACATCGCAATGCAAGCTTTGTGCAACCCAGGTGATATTATCTTTGTGGAAGAACCCAGCTATTTTGTTTACCTAGAGCTCCTGCGCGGACTGGGCATCCAGGCAATTTCAATCCCTACTCTTGGCCATAACCAGATTGATTTTGAAGCCTTTGATGCCCTCATCCAAGAGCTCGACTACAAGGGCCAAGCGGATCGTATCAAAGCAACCTACTTAGTCAGTTACTTTTCTAACCCGTCATCAGGCTGCTTATCTGCCGAAGATAAAGCTCAACTAGGAGTCCTCTTCAAAAAACATAAACTCCCTACAGCCATCATCGAAGATGCTGCCTACCGGGATCTTTATTACGAGGCCCCCCACCCAGCACCGAGTATCCTCAGCGTTCCAGAGCTCGAAGGCATCGCCTGCTTATATTTAGGCACCTTCACCAAGCCCTTCTCCTGCGGGATGAAAACCGGCTTTGGCTACTGCACTGATGCTCAATGGCTCCAAAATATTTTAAATATTAAAGGGCACCACGACTTTGGCTCTTCTAACTTCAACCAAGCTCTGATTGAGGCTGTTTTGCTAGATGGACAATACGAGCCTCACCTAAAAACTCAGCGCGCGTTTTATGCAAAGAAAGCAGCACTACTCCAAAAAACCTTTACTGATGAAGGCTTGGTTAATCTGGGTTGGCACTGGGATACCCCTAAAGGGGGACTATTCCTATGGCTGATAGCCCCAGAACACATTGACCTTTCCATCGGGAGTGATTTTTACGAGGCCTGTCTCCAAAACGGAGTACTCTATGTCCCCGGTGATCTTTGCATTGCCGAGCGCTCTCCCAAAAACTGCACACGTATTTCTTTTGGAACCCTTAATGACGAAGGTTTGATTGAAGCTGGTAAGCGCTTTGTCAAAGTCGCTAAACAATTTTCTTAATCATGCAAGCCGGACCTTACACGCTTGAGTTAAAAAACAACACGCTCTTGATGGGGGTACTTAACCTAACGCCTGACTCTTTCCATGATGGTGGTCGTTATACCTCCATCGAAGCTGCCCTTGCCCAAGCCAAAAAAATGGAGGCCGAAGGGGCAGATATTATCGATGTAGGCCCAGAATCTACGCGTGAAGTCCTCGGACAACGCACGGCTACTTCCATAGAGGCCAGCACAGAAATCCAACGCCTACTCCCTGTCTTAGACGTTCTCCTTAAGGAGTGTCGTTTACCTATTTCTATAGATACCTATAAATCTTCTGTAGCTGCCCTCGCCCTCGAAGCAGGCGCTCACATGATCAATGATGTTTGGGGGTTTCAGCGCGATCCTGACATGGCCCGCGTAGTTGCCGAACATAACGTTCCTGTCACCCTCATGCATAACCAAGTGGGTACCGATTACACCCAAGATGTTGTCCATACCGTTATCGACTTCCTCAAACGCTCTATAGACATCGCCCTCAAAGCAGGCGTTGCTGAAGATAAGATCATCCTAGATCCAGGCAGCGGCTTTGGGAAGAATGTCGAGCAATCCAGCGCAGTACTCGCACGCTTAGGGGAACTCAAAGCACTAGGCTTTCCCGTTCTTATTGGAACCTCCCGCAAATCAATGATTGGGAAGATTCTAGGCGGGGTTCCTAGCGAAGAACGCTTGTATGGAACAATTGCTACTACCGCACTTGCTGTAAGCAACGGTGCTAATATCTTACGCGTGCATGACATTAAAGAAAATAAAGACGCAGTCAAAGTCACTCAAACGATCCTTCAACACACAACCCCCGTACTTAGCTAATGGACACGATCACACTCACAGGACTTAGCTTTCACGGACACCACGGCTGCCTCGAAGAAGAGAAACAAAACGGCCAGACCTTCACCATCGACCTAGAGCTCCAGGCCGACCTCAGCAAAGCCTGTCAAAGTGATGCGCTCGAAGACACGCTCAACTACGCAGAAATTTTTGAAACAGTAAAAACCATAGTCACCCAAGAGCGTTTCAACCTAATCGAACGCTTAGGCGAGGTTATCTGCCAAACCTTACTTTCCAATTTTAATCAATTAAACAGCATCACCATCCGCGTCAAAAAGCCAGAAGCCCCACTCGAAGGCACTTTTGACTATTCCAGTATTCAACTCACTCGTACACGCACATGAATAAACCACACATTGCCTACCTAGGCCTAGGTAGTAACCTAGGAGATAAAAAAGCCAACCTTGATGCCGCTGTTGAAGCGCTTGCTCAGCACAATGCCATCACCTTGCTAAAAACATCAAGCTACTACAGTACCGAGCCTGTAGGCTACACGGAGCAAGATTGGTTTTTAAACGCAGCTATCAAGATCGAAACCGCGCTAGACCCTCATGGTCTACTCAGCTTTTGTAACAGCATCGAAAGAGCCCTTGGGCGCGAAAAAACAATTCCGATGGGCCCTCGCATCATCGACCTAGACTTACTCTTATTCAACAAACTTACCTTCCAGGATAACACACTCACACTTCCTCACCCCGAGATGCTTAACCGTGCTTTTGTCATGATTCCTCTTCTAGAGATTGCTCCAGACCTAGACTTTGGCAGCGCCCCTCAAGCCTGGAAGACTGACACCGCCAAGGTAGAGGCATTAAGCAAACAAGCTGTCGAGCCTTTGCCAACAGCTTAACGGAAGCTCCTCCGGACGCTGCGTAAGCGCATAGCCTTCTTCTTCCAAACAAGATTGCCAAGCTGCAAGAGGTGCATGCTGCTCAAAACGTTTTGCTAGGGACCCCACTTGCTTGCGCCGTTGTGTAAAGATATCACGGATACACACACGTGTCTGGCCTTTGAATACAAAAGGATTCTCTTTACGCTTAAGGCCAAGCAGGACAGAATCCACACCAGGCACTGGGTAAAACGACTTGCGTGATACCTTCTCAAAAGCAGATTGCTCATAAGCCGCCTGCAAAAAGATCGCAATAGCCCCCCAATGTTTTTCTCCTGGCTGGCTAGTGTAACGTAGCGCCGCTTCCTTCTGGAGCATCAATACCATCTGCTCAGGCAACACACGTTCTAGAACACCATCAAGCCAAGGTGTAGAAATCGCATAAGGAAGATTCGCAACTACTTTAAAGGTGCCCTCAAAATTATCAGGCAAATCTGCCAACGGGCACTCAACAGCATCCCCTTCGAGCAATGAAAAAGCGGGTTGGGTTAAATGCTCACGCAAGTGCGCTGCTAGGGTTCGGTCTTTTTCAACCGCATGCACTTGGGCTCCGGCTTCAAGAAGTGCCCCTGTCAAAGTCCCTAAGCCTGGCCCGACCTCAAGCACCACATCCCCAGGCACCACAGCAGCTAAGCTCAAAGATTTGCGCACAATATTCCCATCAATCAAGAAATTCTGCCCCAGTTTCTTTTTAGGAGTATGCTCTAAGCGCTCTAAAAGTTGCGCAGTCTGTTTTGGTGTTAAAGCCATTTAGTTTTCCAAATCCGCCAAGTATTGCTCCTCTAACACCTTAAAGGCTTTTGGCTCAGGATGGTTCTTTATGTAGTCCTGAATTAAGCGCGCACATTCCTCTGGGGTGTGTTCAGTAGTGTCTACTTCCAGGTCGTAAAGAACAGGGCGCTCAACTTCAGAATCCTCAGGCCCATAAACATGGACTCGAGCATAATGACTACGCGCATGCCCCACAGGGGAGGTCCCACGGTTCTTTTCACGCTCTTCAATTACTTCTAAGGGTGTCGTAATCCCTACCAAATAGACTTTGTACGGGCGTAAGGTCTGTGTAAGTTCACCTAGCCAATGTTTTTCATAGGCAATGTAATCCACAACCAAATTATTCCCATGCTTCGCATAAGCAGCCAGGGCATCATGCATCCCCCAAATTGCGCGTTCCCCTATAGGACCAATTTCTAAGCTCAGCACAGGTTTTCCTTCTTCATCAAAGGACTGGATTCCCGAGCGTATCATTTCTTGGGTAAATTTACCCTGGGGCTCAACCCCCATCGTATGCACATCAGGCACAAGGGCATCAAAAAAGCCATCGATCCCTGCTTTCAAGTAAGGCTCTTCAAAAAGAATCTGGACTTGGCGCTGAATGCTGGATTTCCCTGCAGCTGAAGGCCCATTAAGCACAACCACAGTCCCTTCCCCCAAAAGAGTCCCCGAAACAATAAAAAGCCCTAAGGTCAAAACACCACGAATAAAAGTCCCAAAATGCATACCTCCTATAAAAAAACCTACCAACAGATTTGCAAGTCCATTTTCAAAGACCACCTAGCCATTCATTACTAAGGAACCAAATCTCAAAAACGTTTCACTATTGCCATCACTTGGCTCGCACTTAAGCATACTGCGCTATGGCTAAATCTGGGACGCTGACACCAATGATGCAGCAGTATTGCGATATTCGCGCTAAGCTGCCAAAGAACACACTTTTGCTTTTCCGTCTAGGGGACTTTTACGAAATTTTCCAGGAAGACGCCGAAGAAGGCGCGCGCTTACTCGGCATCACACTGACCAAACGCAATGGAATGCCTATGGCAGGGATTCCTTACCACGCCGCCGAGACTTATATCAACAAAGCCCTCACTGCCGGTAAAAAAGTAGCCATCTGCGACCAAGTAAGCACCCCTCAGCCAGGGAAACTCGTTAAACGAGCCCTCACCCGTATCCTCACCCCAGGCACCACGTTCGAAGCCAGCCAACTTACCGAAAAACAAAACCACTACCTGCTCGCGCTCAACAAAACCCGCCAAGGCATCCATGCAGCCTGGCTTGATCTTTCCACTGGGGATTTCCAAATCGCTACAAGCCCGGACCCAGAAAGGCTCCTTCCCCTCTTTAACGCCCTCAATCCAAAAGAAATCATTTTAGCCGAAGAGGCCCTTACCGCTTGGAGCTCCGAGAAGGAAAGCTCCCCTTGGTACACACAGTGTCAACTATTACTCGAAAACCGCCCTCTTTCCGAGGTTCCTGGCTACTGCTTTGATGAAGTCAGCGGCGCACGCGAAGTCATGAAGGCTTTGGGTGTCCTCAACCTAGACGGCTTTGGAATTAGCAAAGACCACCCTGCTCTTGGCGCAGCAGGCGCTCTGATCCACTACACCAGCGAGAACCTCTGCACCCCACCCAAGAATTTACGCACTCTAAAAGAATACCGCTTCAAGCAAGCTCTATTGCTTGACCCAGCAACATTACGTAACCTCGAGATTTTCAAATCCGCACAAGGCACTCATGAGGGTAGCCTCCTTGCGGCCATGGATGCGACTGAGACTGCCGCAGGCGGACGCCTACTCGAACAATACCTAGCCTCCCCCTCACAAGAACTCCCCGAGCTTTTAAGACGCCAAGAAAGCGTAGCAGAATGTTTTGCCGAGCCAGGCACATGTGCTCAAATCCACGAGACACTCTCTCAAACACGTGACATTACACGTATCCTAAGCCGCCTACAGAATCGCTTACGCTCTCCACGTGAGTTAGGCGCCATCTCCGAGACACTCGCTTGTATCCCTCCCTTATTAGAGCAACTATCTTCCCTGTCCGGGCCACGCCTAACAACTCTGAAAGAAACGATTCATACCTTTGATGAGTTGCGTGAACTCCTCGCAAAAGCACTACTCGAAGAACTCCCCTCCACGCTTCAAGAAGGAGGCTATATCCGCGATGGTTTTTGCGATGAGCTTGATCACCTGCGCTCCTTAACCCGGGACAACAAGACCTGGTTAGCTAACCTAGAGCGCGAGGAACAAGAAAAGACAGGCATCAAAAACCTCAAGGTTAAATACAACGGTGCGTTCGGCTATTTTATTGAGGTCAGCAAAGCAAACACTGCGCTTGTGCCCGATACTTATATACGCAAGCAAACGATGACGAATGCCGAGCGTTACACCATGGAGATCCTAAAACAAAAAGAGAAGGAAATCCTTAACGCCGAAGAACGCTCAATCGCTCAAGAGGATAAACTCTTTAAAGACTTAGTCGCCAGCACTCTAAACGAAACGGATAAGCTCCTAGAAACAGCCAACACCCTGGCCCAAATTGACCTATTCATTGGCTGGGCAAAACTTGCACGCCAGTGGAACTACTGCTGCCCCACGCTTGATAAGAGTGACAAACTCTTCATCGAAGGGGGACGCCACCCGGTTGTAGAGCAAATGCTAGCCAAAGAACGCCTAGGTTTAGCAGGGAATGACTCTTTTGTCCCAAACAACACAGACTTATCTTCTTCAGAAAAGCAAATCGCGCTAATCACCGGCCCAAATATGGCAGGTAAGTCTACCTATATCCGCCAAGTTGCTTTAATTACCTTAATGGCTCAGATAGGCTCTTGGGTCCCTGCAAAGCAATGCCATATTGGCCTGGTAGACCGCATATTCTCTCGGGTAGGCGCCAGTGATGAATTAGCCAAAGGAAACTCAACCTTCATGGTAGAGATGAACGAAACGGCTAACATCCTTAATAACGCCAGCGAAAAAAGCCTCATCATCCTCGATGAGATTGGACGAGGCACTAGCACCTATGATGGACTCAGTATTGCCTGGGCAGTCATCGAACATATCCACGGAGATCACTACTGCGGCCCTCGTACTCTTTTTGCAACTCACTATCACGAACTTACTCAACTGCATACGCCACTTCCGCGCCTAGATAATTACGCAGTAGCCGTCAAAGAATGGAATGACCAGATCATCTTTGTACGCCAAGTAATCCCTGGGGCCGCAGACCGTTCCTACGGGATCCAAGTAGCACGCTTAGCAGGTCTTCCCAACACAGTGATCGACCGGGCTAAAACCATCCTAGATGCCCTCGAGAGCGAGGAGACTGTCCCCAGCTATAACCCAGACATTCAAGCACCCCCAGCCATCGAGCCAGATATCATCGAAGAGGTCCCCTTTCTGGAGGAGGCCACGCAAGACAATCAGCTTGAACTCTTCTAAAAAGCCTTTTAGCCTCAGTCTTAATGATCGTCGGCGTTTTAAAAGAAATCAAAGAGGACGAAAATCGTGTAGCAATCACCCCTGCAGGAGTTGAGCTACTGGTTAATGAAGGGCATACTGTCCTTATCGAATCTAACGCCGGCCTAGGCAGTAGCATCAGTAACGAGGCTTTCACAGATGCAGGGGCCACCCTCGAAAAATCTGCTAAAGCCGTCTACGACAAGGCCGACATGATCCTGAAAGTCAAAGAGCCGCTCCCCCAAGAGTACAAGCTCATCCGCTCAGGCCAAATTGTGTTTACCTTTTTTCACTTTGCTGCCTCCCAAGAGCTTACCCAAGCCATGATTGATTCTGGCTGCACAGCAATTACCTACGAGACAATTGAAACCAAAGACGGTAAACTCCCCCTCCTCACCCCGATGAGTGAAGTTGCAGGGCGCATGTCCATTCATGAAGCCAGTAAATACCTGGAACGCAAATATGGCGGACGAGGGATTTTACTAGGCGGTGTCCCTGGTGTAGAACCAGCCCAAGTGGTTGTACTCGGAGGTGGAGTAGTAGGCACCAATGCCGCTAAAATGGCTGCAGGGCTTGGGGCCAAGGTCTTCATCCTAGATATTTCCTTAGATCGTTTGCGCTACCTGCATGACATCATGCCGCCAAACGTAGTCACTATGGCATCAACTCCGCACAACATTCGAGAATTACTCACCCGTGCGGATGTGGTGATTGGCGGGGTCCTTATCCCTGGGGCTAAAGCACCAAAGCTTATCACCCGCAAGATGCTCAGCAGAATGAAGCCCGGGGCTGTTATGGTAGATGTCGCTATCGACCAAGGCGGCTCCTTTGAGACTTCAAAACCAACAACACACGACGACCCTATTTTTAATGTGGATGGCATAATTCATTATTGCGTTTGCAATATCCCCGGAGCCATGCCTATCACCTCCACCCAAGCACTCACTAACGCAACACTTCCTTACGCCCTCAAGATTGCTAAACATGGCTGCCCTAAGGTTTTCCAAGAAAGCCCAGAAATCAGCAAAGGCGTTAATATTATTAACGGGAAAGTAACCCATCAGGGCGTAGCAAAAGCCTTTGACTTGCCCTACGTCTCTTTAGAAGAAGCCCTCTCCTAAAGAATAATAAAGACTCAAAAAGTAAAGTATTGTTAATATTATATATTTGCAATGCATCCTGGAGCACCTAGCCTTGCATGCTACCCTCTTGGTATCACAATAATTAATAATAATGAGTCAAAATAAAAAACTGCCCGTATTTTCTGTTAGTCTAATGATTACAGGGAACATGGTGGGCGCAGGTATCCTCGGACTACCCATTAACACAGGCCTCGTAGGTCTATGGCCAGCTTTAGGCGCTCTTGTTGCCACCTGGGCCATGATGTTTGCCACGGCCTGGATTATTGCTCGTCAGGCCATTAATGCCAAAACAGACGACTTTGACTTACCCAGTCTATTCGGCCAAGTACTCGGGCCCGCAGGAAAGTGGCTAGCAATCATCGGGAACTTAGTCATCCTCTACGGACTACTAGTTGCTTACCTAAGTGGTGCAACGACTATTCTCTTCCACTTATTTGACCTCCCCTTTTCTTATAACACATTGCTGCTTGCCTTCTTTACGCTCACTACAGGGCTTACTCTGTTTGGGGTAGAGATTGTACGCAAAACGAATGCCTTGATGACGGTCCTTATGTGGGTAGCCTTCATTGCAATGGTTTGCTTTGCAGGTAAGTTCATTCAAACAGCAAATATGAACCTCCTAGAATGGCGTTTGATGCCAATCGCCTTGCCAGTGATTGCAACCGCGTTTCACTTCCATAATATTATCCCTACAGTTTGTGGCACCCTCGAATGGGACAAGCCCGCCATTAAAAAAGCAATCCTCACGGGTACCCTCATTGGTTTAGCTATGAACATTGCCTGGACCGTTGCTGCAGTAGGTGCTCTACCTTTATCAGGAGAGTCTGAAAACACGATCCGCTACGCCTTCTATCATAACGAGCCAGCAACCATTCCTCTGTCTAAGTTGATTAATTCTCAACTCTTTACAATTGCGGGTCTAGTCTTTGCATTACTTGCAATCCTCACCTCCTACATCACGAATGCAATCGCGCTGATGCACTTCATTCGCGATATGCTCCATACCTTCTGTAAGAAGCGTTCTCAAATTCTTGAAGCTGCACTCACCTTCCTTATTCCATTAGGGCTTGTGTTTGCATACCCGAATATCTTCCTACGAGCACTTGATGTTGTGGGCGGTATCGGTGTTGTACTCTTGTTTGGAGCTCTCCCAAGCTTGCTCTATATCAAGTATGCCGAGCGCAAGCACGACCGCTTCGTAGGAATGGTGCTTCTTGGGCTGTTCTGCTTTGCGCTATTCTTCGCTATCATGAACATCCTAGGACATTACCCTATCGACTAATTTCTAAAAAAAAAAGCCCGCGGTTATTACGCCGCGGGCTTTTTTATTGAGAAATAGGGTCTTAAGCCACTTCCTCTTCAGCAACAGAAGCTTTTACAATCTTCTTTTCCTCTTTAGGTCTATCTTGAACATCCGTTGGAGACTGCTCAATTTTGGTCACGACTTCATCATAACCTTCAACTACCTTACCAAAGATAGTGTGCTTCATATGGAGCCATGGGGTTGCTGCAGTGGTAATAAAGAACTGGCTTCCGTTGGTATTAGGTCCGGCATTAGCCATAGCAAGTAAGCCAGGCTCAGTAAATTTAACACCTGGATCACACTCATCCTCAAAGGCATGGCCCCAGATAGACTCGCCACCCATGCCTGTTCCATCAGGGTCTCCTCCTTGGATCATGAATTGCGGTATCACGCGGTGAAAAATAATCCCATCGTAGTACCCATTTTTAATGTGTGTGACAAAGTTCTCACACGACTTAGGTGCCACGTCAGGCATCAGTTCGATCTTAATCGTTCCTTCGTTTGTTTCTAGTGTTACAATAGGTTTAGACATAAATATAAATCCTCAAGAAGAGCTTCCTCACAGCAAAGATATGTGTTTAAAGAAATTCTTTTAACTTCAAGTAAAGTTTGCGGCTAATCCAGGCATCGGTAGCAGCATAACGGATCTGAGCTTCAGTGAGGTGCTCACGGGCCCAATTAGAAAGTTGAGCGCGCTTGGAAATCCGCTTTTCAAATAATAAAGCAGTTAAGTTGCGTAGGCCGGAGCGTTTAATCCCCAATACGTGGGCCATTTTGCTGACATCCATAAACCCATTTCCTTCGAAAGGTTCTAGTACCGCAAGTTTTTTGACATCATCACCAATAGCCACCCCAACCTTCAAGACATCAGGGTTCTCTAGCAAAGGGATAAGTTTTTTGATTCCAGAAAATCGGTTTAACTGAATAAGATAGACAGAGCGACTGCAGGCTAACTGGATGAGAGAGGGATGATAGCTCTTTCCCTTGCGAAAGGCCGGGCGGGTTTCTGTATCAAAGCCAAGTAGCTTTTCTTTTTTCAGCGAAGCTAAAGCCTTATTGAGTTCTTTCTCTGTTTGGATGAGGTGTATGGGCCCTTCATACTGCACCAAAGGCATCGCATTCACCTCCTCAGAGCTAAATACGTTTGCAAGGTCAGATCTTTTTAAAAAGCTACGCACGTCTTACTAAAAAAGAGGGTTTTGCTAAAAAGGCAAGCCTCGTAGGCTGTGGAGTGTGCCCTAGTTAGGTATCAAGCTCCAGAGAGTCATAGGCCATGATAATTGATTGAGGATAACACTCACCTTTGTTTATTGATTTATTTTTCTCAAAATATTCTTTCCGGAAACACCGAGCATCCTCCAATAATTGATCCAAAGCCTCATCATCTAAAGCTGGGTTCTGATGAAAGAGAACCACCTTCTTCACCCGAGCCCAGGCAGAAAGCATGATCGCCGAACAATGTGTAGAATGCCCCCAATAGGACATTTCTTTACACACAGTAGCCATGGTATCAAAAATCAGTAAGTCTGCATCTTTAAAAAAGTCGACGAAGGGGGTGTCCTTAGGGTCAAGCTCTTCCTCATGGTGTTCTGCATCGGTTGCATATACGATGGCCTTGCCTTCCTTCTCAAAGCGATAGGCATAAGAGTCCCCTGCATGGCGCTGCTTAAGAGTGCTTACCTGGAATCCCTTAACAGCTTCAAATGCCTCTTCAGGTTTACGTACATCAAAAATAACCGAACAAGGTAATTCGTCAAAGGTAACAGGAAACCCAGGTGCATTCATTTGGGCGCGCAAGAAAGCTTCTGTCTCTTCATGACGCGCATGAATCACAAGCGTATCTTCGGCCTTACACTCCACCGCAAACATAGGTAAGCCTTGTACATGATCCCAATGCAAATGAGACAAGAAAACATGATAAGTAACCGGTTTCTTATTCTGGTGTGCCTTCAAGCCAAAAGACCATAAGCCCGAACCAGCATCACATAAAATATAAGTTTGGGGGTCTACTTCAATTTCAACACAAGGCGTACACGTCCCATAGGTGCCTTTCAAACTAAAGGGGAGTTGCTCTATAAACCGCTCAATTGCATCAGGGCCAGCGAGATCTTGCCCTTGCACTTGCTCAAGAACTTTAAATAACTTATCGCGATAACGCTGCGCCGAGAAGCAACTCGGTACAGAGCCACGCGTACCCCAGAAGTGAACTTTCATGGCTAAAAATAGGGTATCTTAAGGATATTCACCTGGCTTTATTATAGAGAATGGAATCTCTTTTGGCCAGCTTAAAGCCCCCTAAATCACATAAATCCTTAATCTTCAACACCTACAAGCTCTGGCGCCTGGGGCAGATTAGGGGCTAATTCCGCCGGCTGGAGGTCTGGTAAGGCCGCCTCAGAGCCAATGTGTAAATCCTGAAATTTTCGGGCTGTCGGCAATACGCGGGTCTCCATAGAACGCACTGTCTTATTATAGGCCCCCACAGTGCGCTCAAGGTTCTTATGCAGATCTCCAAAATGGCCTCCCAACACACTCATGCGCTCATAGAGTTCACGCCCCAAGGTACTTACAACTTGGGCCTCTTTAGCAATAGAAGCTTCTTTCCAACCAAATGCAACGGAGCGCAAAAGGGCGATCAAGGTCGTAGGTGTTGCCAAAATAATCTTCTGATCCACCCCAAAATCAATCAATGCAGGGTCCTCCTGGAGTGCTGCACTAAAGAAAGGCTCTCCTGGCAAAAAGAGCACCACAAAGTCTGGGGTCGGGTCAAACTGCTTCCAATACGCCTTCTCTGAAAGTTTTTTAATATGATCACGGATGTGGCGGGCATGGGCACTCAGGCGATCTCTAATAGTAACTTCTTCCTTGGCCTCAAGCGCTTCCAAATAAGCAGTAATCGGGGCCTTAGCATCTACAACAACATTACGTCCATTCGGCAAGCGGATGATCATATCCGGGCGTTGTAATTTATTATCTGCAACGACACTTTCTTGCTCATCAAAATCAACATAGTTCACCATGCCTGCAAGCTCCACACTGCGGCGTAACTGTAACTCTCCCCACTGCCCGCGTACATGAGGCGTACGCAAGGCCTTTACCAAATGTGCCGTTTCCGTCTCTAGCTTCACTTGCGTATTAGCTACCTGCTTCAACTGTTCAGACAAACCACTATAAGCATGAATCCGCGTTTTCTCCATGCCTTGCACCGTCTGATCAAACTGCGCCAAGGTCTCCTTCATCGGGTTCATGAGTTGCTGGATAGCTTCCTGACGTTTATTTAAATCCCCCTTAGCTTCATCCTGGAAGCGCGCTAAACTTTCCTTGGCCAAAGCCAGAAAAGACTGGTTATTATTTTTTAAAGCCTCCGCTGATAAACCTCTAAATGCCTCCGAAAGGTCTTCATGCGTCTTCTTCAAAAACGCCTCTTTTTGTTCAAAATTCTTTAGTTCTTCTTCGCGCCGTGTCTGTAACTCATTCAAGGCAATCTGCAAGGACTCCTTTTGGGTACGCAATCCTTTTAAATCCTCATGAGCTGCTACACATTCTGCTTTTAAACGCTCGACTTGCTCATCATTAGCACGTGCTCGCTCCTGGAGGCTTGCATGGGCTAAAGCCTGCTGAGTTGCCTTACGGTTACTGAATACCAGGGCCCCAAAGGCACCCACAACCCCTCCTATTAAAGCAGCAATTACTATCATACTCATGGTCAATAAGCTAGAGGCCTCTTCATCAAAATGCAATGATTCAAGAAGACCCAAAACTGGCATAAAAACTGATACACATCCCTTACCGAGAGCTTCCTCTTAATTAAAAATAAAACGCAATCAATATCAAATGGATGAAGGTTTTTTAGATTCCGATCTTTCTTTTAAGGCAGCGAACCACTTTCTGCCTGTTAAAGACGAGCTCCTAGAGGCAGCAAGACGTTTTGAAGAGGAGAAGGTTGAAAATAGCATCGTATTTTTTGGATCTGCACGGATTCTCCCCGAAGAGGAAGCTAAAGACTCTCTCAAAGAGCTAGAAGACAAAATCAGCAAACAAAAGGATCCCTCTTCTAAAGATCTGCAACTCCTTGATCGGGCTCGCAAGGACCTTTTTGTCTCTCAATTTTATACCTCCGCTGAAGAGTTAGCTTACCTGTTTACAGAATGGTCTCATAAGCACCCAGATCCTAAAGACCATTTTTTGGTCTGTTCCGGAGGCGGCCCAGGGATTATGGAGGCCTCTAACCGCGGAGCTCACCGTGCAGGCGGGCGTTCAATCGGCTTAGCTATCCAAATCCCTTATGAACAACGGCCAAACACCTACGCATCCCCTCAGCTCCAATTTAATTTTAGCGCCTTTTTGCTGCGTAAGTTCTGGTTTTTCCATTTCGCCAAAGCCATGGTAGTCTTCCCAGGAGGGATTGGCACCTTAGATGAGCTCTTTGAGATCCTAACCCTCATCAAAACCGGCAAAATTGACCATTATATCCCCATTGTGCTCTTTGGGTCCGAATACTGGAAAAAGGTAATCAACTTTGACATTATGGTAGAATATGGTACCATTAGTCCTGAGTACATGGAATACTGCCACTACTCTGACAGCGTTGAAGAGACCTTCTCCTACATTACCCAAGCCCTTGAAGAGCACCACCCCAAACCCTCATAAGTCCTTTTTCAGATAATGAACACCTCCTCCGAAAAACTTGATGCGCTTGTAAAAGGGCTTACTGAATTGCCCCCAACGCCTCAAATTTTACCCAAGCTCCAACAGCTTTTGCAGGATGAGGATGTTACACTCTTAGACATTGCCTCTCTGATTAAGATAGATGCTTCTTTAACGGCACAAATCATTCGTCTAAGTAATAGTGGCTATTTCGGGACCTCAACACCTTGCGCGAGCCTAGAGGAAGCTATCAACCGAGTAGGCTTTAATGAAGTTTATCAGCTCGTCAGTATTCTTTCCTTTAAGAAAATTCTCGATACCGGTATAGAGGTCTATGGCCTTAAACCCGGAGAACTCTGGGAAGCTGCCATCAGTACCGCAGTAGCATTTGAGTCCTTTGCGTCCTTAGTCAACGAAGATTTAAACACCGCCTACACTATTGGGATGGTACACTCCATCGGGAAAGTTGTAATCAACCACATCCTCATTCAAAAGAAACGTGGGGTCGATACATCCAGCATCGCACAACAACTCACCCCTGAGGAAGAGGAAAACACCCTAGGCTTCAACTACGCACAAGCCGGAGGGGCGCTTTTAAGGAGTTGGGCCTTTCCTGAAATCGTGTGGCAAACGCTTGAAGACCAGCTCAGCCCTATGGAGCCTGCTCACGAAAACACACGGACTCTTGCCTGCCTGCTAAACCTCAGTAAACATGGCGGCAAGCAACTTGTTGGGCTAAAAGGAAAAACCGAGCCTTTTGATTCAAAAATTATCGAAGCACTCAACTTAGATATAGAAGCGCCGACCAAAGTCATGCAAATGGCTACCAAACGCTTCCAAGATATCCAAAACCTTTTAAGAGCATTTTAGGGTTTTGAATCCTCAGGCTTTGCTCCAGCATCGCCCATCATGTGCTCAATCAAGCGCTCATTAAACTCCTGAGCAGAATCGTGCCCCATCCGCTTAAGCGCCTGTATCAGCGCCGCTACTTCGGCCAGACGTGCCAGATCTCGACCAGGACGCACCGGAATCTCCACATGCGGCACAGAGACTCCCAAAATCTGGTAATAACCTTGGTCCAATCCTGTGCGCTCTTCATCCATCCCAGGCTCCCACTCGATAAAGCTGACCACTAAATCGATACGTTTCTCTAAACGAACAGAACGTATCCCAAAAAGCTCTGCAATGTTAAGGATACCAATCCCACGACACTCCATATATCCGCGGTTAAGCTCAGAGCTATCCCCCATAAGCTCGTGATCTCCTAAGCGACGCACATAAGTCAAGTCATCAGCAACCAAGCTGTGCCCACGCTCAATCAAGGCCAAAGCACATTCACTCTTTCCTACTCCACTCTTCCCTTTAAGCAAAGTGCCGATTCCTTTAATATCAAGAAGCGTTCCATACTCCATCGTGCGCGGTGCAAACTTATCTTCAAGCATCACCGTACATTCTGCCGTAAAGTCCTTAGACTTCATCGGCGTCTTAAAAAGCGGCACCCGAAACGTTTCTGCTATTTTAAGCATCGCTGGGGTAGGGTCTAGGTTACGCGATAAAATCATACATGGGATATTCTTACGCGCAATTTCTGTCATCAACAGCTCCTGCATGTTTTCGCGCAAGTCTCTCAAGTAAGCCATTTCTCCCGCCCCAAAAAGCTGGATACGTTTATTTGCAAAGTACTTAAAATACCCCGTAAGCGCCAAAGCCGGACGATTTATACTCTTTTCCTGAATAACTTTAGACAGCCCTTCTTTCCCTCCCAAAAGCTCGAGCTGCAAACGCTTCTCGAAGGACTCATAAAAGTCCCACACAGGGATACTTTCCACAACCTTAGCAGAAGCAAGCGATTCTTTTACATTACTCATATCGAGAAATTCTCACCCAAATAAAACTTCCTACTTTTTTCATCATTCACCAAGAAGTCACTCGAGCCTTCACAAAGAACCTTCCCCTCATGAATTAGGTAAGCACGGTCTACAATACTTAGAGTCTCACGTACATTGTGGTCTGTAATCAAAACTCCAATACCTTTCTTTTTAAGATCACGAATAATGCCTTGAACTTCGCTCACGCTGATAGGATCCACCCCACTAAAAGGCTCATCCATTAATAAAAATCGTGGGCGTGTAACCAAAGCACGTGTAATCTCCAGGCGTCGGCGCTCACCACCACTTAAGGTATAGGCCATTTGACCTGCCAAATGAGTAAGGCCTAACTCTTCAAGAGAAGCTTCTACAGTAGGAGCAATTTCTTTCCTAGGGATAGGGAGGGTTTCGACTACAGCCTGGATATTCTGAGCAACCGTCAACTTACGAAAGACCGAAGGCTCCTGCGGCAAATACCCAATCCCCAAACGCGCACGCCGGTACATAGGCACATCAGTAATATCATGATTCTCTAAAAAGACCTGCCCACGCGTTCTAGGGACAAGCCCTACAATCATATAAAAACTGGTTGTCTTACCAGCACCATTAGGCCCCAACAAGCCAACAATCTCCCCAGCACTGACATTAAGGTTTACACCGCGAACAACCTCACGCTTTCCATAAGCCTTCGCTAAATCTTTTGTTTCAATTGTAGCTTTCTGCTCCATAAATTATGACTCCTCATCCATCTTCACTAAGCCTTCATTCAGCTCATCATCCGTATAAACAACGCGGGACTTTTTATTTTTACGTGGGTCAAGGTTAGGCAAAGCAGGCAAAGTCACACTTGGGCGGGCCCCTTCAGGGCTTCCCTCAATTTCTGCCCTGCGGTCATCCTTATGCAACACCATACGATACCCACGCACAACCCCCTGAGAATCTGTCACACTTGGGTTGCCCATCAACACAACCTCTCCTTTACTTGGAAAGATCTCTGCACGCTCAGCCTTAGCCGTACGATCAAACTGATCAATCACCACATTACCCACTGCGATGATCTTCGCAATAGAGCCTACCTCACCTAAACCAGGCTCGGCTTCTGCCTTAGCACGCTTAGCAATGACCATCATCTCATCACACTTTGTTTTCAAAGCCTCACCATCAATGCGCACATTCCCAAAAAAGCAAAACGTGTTGACCTCATCAGTCGTCACCATCTCCAAGCGCTCACTCTCAATCACTGTTGCACTCTTAGTATTCTGCTCTTGGGCAGAAAGAGCTGCAGGCATAGCCATGCAACATAAAACTAGATAATAGATTTTTTTAAGTTGGGGTAATTTCATGATCCTAAAATATTTGTAAGGTTATCGCCTTTGAGGGTCACACGCACATCTTCGTTAATGGTCACTTTTTTATCATTGCCGTCCCACTCCCAGTCACGTCCCATAATCACAAAGTCTTTTCCTTGCACGACAATAAACTTAGCGCCTGTTGCCTTATTCTGCTCGATCCACACGGAGGCCTCAGGGCTTTCGATCCGTGTCTCCAGAGCCACAGACTCATCCCCCGAGAAGGTCGTCAGCAGCATGTCCACAATGTTCACCTGCTTGCCATTCACATAATGGCCTTCTTTTCCTTCAAGGGTCCAAAGCTTATAAGTATTCTCTCCGAAGCGAGGCAGCTTAAAGCCCATCACTGGGGCATCAGGCACCATAGAGCTAGCAAAGAGGCTCAGGGGCAGCCCTACTCCTGTGATCAGGAGAGACTGACGAATGAAACGTAAGGGTTTGCTTAACAACAGTTTTAATTTAAACGTAGACATGCCGTGGTCAACGTGATGGTATCACCTGCCTTAAATAAAAATCGAGTTAAAAATGGATCTTCCTTTCAGAGTTAGCACTCTCATTTTCATCCAAAACCCCCAGGACGAATTTCTTCTGCTTAAACGAAAGAAGAGTCCCAACAAGGGAACCTGGAGCCCTATCGGTGGAAAGCTTGAAATGAGTAAAGGAGAATCCCCCTTCGAATGTGCGATTCGGGAATCTCAAGAAGAAGCTGGCCTAGAACTCACTAACAAAGACCTCCACCTCTTTGCCATGGTCTCTGAAAGAGGCTACGAAGGCACAGGCCACTGGCTTTTATTTCTCTTCAAAAGCCTCAAGAAAATCGAGCACATCCCCCAAGACTTTCACGAGGGTGATTTTTCATTCTTCTCAAGAGAGGCCGTAGATACCCTTTCCCTCCCCGAAACCGATCGCGAAGGCTTATGGCCTTTGTATGATCAATATCATAATCGCTTTGTTGCCCTAAAAGCCGATTGCCATCCCGATAAGAATTTGCAAATAATACTTGAGGAATCATTTTAAGACCCAAACCATGAGTCATAACCCAGCCCAAGCCAGTATTAATACGCTTCTCTCCCAAGAAGAGAAGATACATCTATACCGAGAAATGGTCCGTATACGTCGTTTCGAAGAACGCTCCGTACGGTCTTACCAACAAGGCCACATTGGTGGCTTTTGTCACGTCTATAATGGACAAGAAGCAGTTGCTGCAGGTACCATCTCTGTTCTCGGACCGGATGACCACATCATCACCGCTTACCGTGACCATGCCCACGCCCTCATGGTCGGGATGGACATGAATAGCCTAATGGCGGAGCTCTACGGAAAAGAAACCGGCTGCTCTAAAGGTAAAGGCGGTTCTATGCACTTCTTTGACCCGAGTAAAAACTTCTGGGGTGGCCATGGTATTGTTGGCGGGCAAACACCATTAGGCGCAGGGCTAGCCTTTGCACTGAAGTACCAAGGCAAAAAAGGAGCCTGCTTAACCTACTTGGGTGATGGTGCCGTTAACCAAGGACCCTTCTACGAGGCATTAAACCTAGCCTCCCTATGGAACCTCCCACTGATTTACATCATTGAAAACAACCAATACTCCATGGGTACGAGCCAAGAACGTGGCTGCGCTGGGGACACACTCGCAGGCCGCGGAAGTGGGTTTGGTATTTATAACGAGGTAATCGAAGAAGGTAACGATGTCTACACGATCCGTGAGCGCACTTCCGAAGCGCTGCAGCGTGCTTACGAAGAGCAACGCCCTTCTATTCTAGAAATCAAAACCTACCGTTACCGCGGTCACTCCATGTCTGACCCAGACAAAACCTACCGCAGTAAAGAAGAGATCGAAGAATACAAAAAAACCAGCGACCCGATCGACCGCTTCCAAGAGCAACTCGTGGGCGAAAGCGTCCTTTCTGTAGAACAAGCAGAGGCTATCAATAAAGAGGCTAAAGAGGAGGCCGAGCGTGCTGTTGAATTTGCTGAACAAAGCGACTTCCCTACCAAGGAGGCCATCCAACAAGATATCTTCTGGGAAACCGATAATCCCGAACAAGGCTCTTCACAAGGAACCTTCTTCTTTAATTAATTTTTAGATTATAAACCATGCCTGAAATAACCTACCGCGAAGCGATTAACCAAGCGATTAAAGAGGAGATGCAGCGTGACGAGAGCGTTTTCCTCATGGGTGAAGAAGTCGGCCAGTACCACGGTGCCTACAAGGTCACACAAGGCCTCATGGATAGCTTTGGTCGTGATCGTGTTATTGATACACCAATCAGCGAAAGTGGGTTTGCTGGCCTAGGTGTTGGTGCAGCAATGATGGGACTGCGTCCGATTGTTGAGTTCATGACCTGGAGTTTCTCCTTTGTCGCCTTTGACCAAATCATCAACAACGCTGCTAACATGCGTTATATGTCTGGTGGTCTTATTAATGTGCCAATCGTATTTCGTGGTCCTGCAAACGGCGGAGTAAACGTCGGGGCGACCCACTCCCACACACCTGAGAATTTTTACGCCCATATCCCTGGGCTTAAAGTCATTTGCCCTGCGAATGCCTATGATGCCAAGGGCCTCATGAAGATGGCTATTCGCGATAATGACCCTGTCTGTATTCTAGAAAACACTATTCTTTATAACCAAACAGCAGAAGTCCCCGAGGAGGAATACCTCATCCCCTTTGGTGAGGCAGACATTAAACGTTCCGGCTCAGACATTTCTCTAATCGCGCACGGCCGCAGTGTCATCACCGCCCTAGAAGCCGCAGACAAACTCCAAGCCGAGCACAACATCAATGCTGAGGTTGTGGACTTGCGCTGCCTACGCCCCTTGGATGAAAAAACCATTCTAGAGTCAGTCAAAAAGACGAATCGTGTTGTCTATGTTGAGGAGAATAAACCTTTCTGTGGTACCGGAGCACAAATTGCCTGCCTGATTCAAGAAAAAGCATTTGATCACCTCGATGCAGAAATTAAGCGCGTCTGTACTCTAGATGCCCCTCAAATTTACAGCATGCCACGTGAGAAAGACCAACTCCCTACTGCAGATCGCGTAGTAGAAACAGCCCTAACCATTTTATAAAAAGAGACTATGGCTACCATTATCGACATGCCCAAATTGAGTGACACCATGACGGTGGGCACTCTCGTACGCTGGCTCAAAAACGAAGGCGACACCATCCAATCCGGAGACATGATCGCCGAAGTTGAGACTGACAAGGCCACTATGGAGCTTGAAAACTTCGAGGATGGCGTACTCCTTAAGCGCTATGTCGAAGAAGGCGCCCAAGTCCAAATCGGTACAGCTATCTGTGCTGTAGGTGAAGCTGGTGAAACCGCACCCGATGCGCCTACAACCTCAGCAGCACCTGAGGCACAAGCAGCTACCCCAACTCCAGAGCCAAGCCCTGTTGTAGCCCAAGCACCTACTGCAACAACAAGTGCACCCGCTTCTAACGGGCGTGTTATGGCCTCTCCACTAGCGAAACGCATCGCTGAAGACACCGGAGTTGCCTTACAAAATATTCAAGGTTCTGGGCCACACGGGCGCATTGTTAAGGCAGACGTCTTAGCTGCCTCTCAAAACCCAAGTGCTGCAGCACCCGTGGCAAGTGCTCCAGCTCCTCAGGTTAGCACACTAGCTCAAGCCTCTATCCCTGTAAGCAATATGCGCGCAACGATCGCACGGCGCCTAGTAGAGTCTAAGACACAAGTCCCTCACTTCTACCTAGAGACTGAAGCAGATGCCGCAGCACTGCTAACGACTCGGGCTCAAATTAACAAACGCCTTGCAGAACTTTCGGCGGAACAAGGCGGTGGCATTAAGCTTACTGTCAATGACCTTATCCTAAAAGCAGCCGCGGAGGCCTTAGTAAAAGTCCCTGCAGCTAATGCTTCTTGGATGGGGAGCACCATCGAGCAACACGGCAGCGTACACCTTGCATTTGGGGTAGCTATTGATGACGGCCTAGTAACGCCTGTTATCCGTGATGCTCAAACCAAGACTTTGCGCCAAATCAGTATCGAGGCTAAGGAGTTAATTGCTCTAGCCCGTGCGCGTAAGCTCAAGCCCGAGCAAATGACAGGCAGCACCTTCACCGTGACTAACCTCGGTATGTTTGGCATCACAAAATTCTTCGGCATCATCAATCCACCCAACGCGGGTATTCTCTCTATTGGTGCAACCATCACTAAGCCGGTGGTTAATGAAGACAACCAAATCGTCATCGGCAAACGCATGAGCCTCGGTTTTAGCGGAGACCACCGCGTAGCTGATGGAGCTGTAGCAGCCACTTTCTTAAGCACACTCAAGGACATGCTCGAAGCCCCTTCCCTACTCCTTTGGCAAGGCGTGTAAAATTTTATGAATCTTCCTGCAGAAATCCGTTCCCAACTCGACGAAATCGTTAAACGCGCTGGCTACCTATGGAGGTATCTTTGACGTCGAGACCAAGCAGCAAGACATAGCCCAACTCGAAGAGAAAATGGGCGCCCCTGGCTTTTGGGATGACCCTAAAAAAGCCCAAGTTCACATTGGCAAGGTTAACCAACTAAAAAATGCTATTAACGGCATCGTGGCCTACCAAGCTAAGCTTGAGGACCTTCAAACCTTAGTCGAACTCCTCGAAGAAAGTGACGAGACCGAGGGCGAAGAACTCCTGCCTGAGATCGCAGAAAGTGCCCAAACGCTTTTTGATGGCTTAGACACACTCGAGATTGCCTCCTTCCTAACAGGACCTCACGACAGTTGTAACGCCATCATTAGTGTCCACGCCGGTGCCGGCGGGACAGAATCCTGCGACTGGGCAGACATGCTTTTCCGCATGTACCTACGCTGGGCTGAGCGTGAGGGCTACAAGACCGAGATCCAAGATATCCAAGCTGGTGAAGAAGCAGGCGTCAGTAAAGCCACCTTCCGCCTTATAGGCCCCAATGCTTATGGTTATTCTAAGGCTGAGCGTGGGGTACACCGCCTCGTACGAATTAGCCCGTTTGACTCTAACAACCGCCGTCACACCTCCTTCTGCTCAGTAGACATTATTGCAGAGATCGAGGATGATGTAGACCTAGACATCCGGGAAGAAGACCTACGTGTTGATACTTACCGTGCTAGTGGTAAGGGTGGGCAACACGTTAATAAGACAGACTCTGCGGTACGCCTTACTCACTTACCTACGGGCATCATCGTCACCTGCCAAAATGATCGCTCCCAGCATAAGAACAAAGCCAACGCCATGAAGACACTAAAATCCCGTATTTACGAAAAGATGCAGGATGACAAGCGTTCCGAGATGGAGAAGTTTTATGGTGAAAAAGGTGAAATTGGCTGGGGTAACCAGATCCGTAGTTATGTCTTCCAACCTTACCAAATGGTTAAAGACCTACGCACTGGCCACGAGACAGGAAACGTCCAGGACGTAATGGATGGTAATATCCAGTCTTTCGTAAATGCCTGGCTACGCGCAGGCTGCCCTACTTCGCGTAATAAGAATATCCAGGATGACTCATGAGCCCGCAGTGCCCTGAAACACTCGCCTTAAATCACGACACACTCACCCGGGCCTTTGCTCAAACACCTTTGTTTGACTCAAAGACCTGGCAACTTTCACCTGAGCCATTCCCCTTAAGTCCTGGGCAAAAAGAAATGCTCCAGGCTATTGGAGAGGCTTGCCTTGCTTTTTATAAAGCCCAGGAACTGCTCTACCAGCGTAGCACTCACAATAAGAGTCTCCTGCGCAATCAAGAACTTAAGGCCCCCTGGGTTGCAGAGCTACTTAATGCCGGCAAGCCCACTAAGCTTTGTCAACACAGCCTCCACAAAAGGCTCAAAGGCACTCACCCTCAAGTCATTCGCCCGGATATTTTAATCACCGATTCTGGCTTCGCTTTGACTGAGCTTGATGCTGTCCCTGGAGGCATCGGCCTAACTGCATTCCTGCAAGGACTCTACACCCTTCAGGATCAGGCCTCTCCCACAATGCTTGAGGCTTTCTACCAAGCTTTAAAAGCTACCTGCCCTAAGAACGACAATCCTTTTATTGCTATTGTGGTAAGTGAAGAAGGCTCTGACTATCGGCCTGAGTTTGAATGGCTCAGCGAACAACTCTGTGCCTTAGGCAAAACTATTACCTGCATCTGTCCTGAACAACTCCAAGCAAAACCGGATGGCTTATACACTCAGTATGAAGGCGCTGAACAACGGATCGACCTTATCTACCGTTTCTTCGAGCTGTTCGACCTAGAAAACGTAAGCACTGCACGTACCATTATGGATGCGGTAGAATCAGGCATAGTTCAAGTCACCCCACCTATGCGCCCCTTCCAGGAAGAAAAACTATTCTTAGCGCTTTTTCACCACCCACGCTTAAGTCCTTTCTGGCAAGAAACACTTTCTTCAAAGCATTACAAACTCCTTAAACAAATCATCCCAAACTCCTGGCTCTTAGACCCAAGCCCACTCCCTCACAGCGCTTTCCTAAACGGTCCACAACTCAACGGCCTCCCCCTGCATGATTGGAACCAGCTTGCACACGCTAGCCAGAAAGACCGTAACCTAATCATCAAAGCCAGTGGCTTCCATGAAACAGCCTGGGGCTCGCGCAGCGTAACTCTCGGTGCAGACGTCGCCCAACAAGAGTGGCAACAAAAGCTCGAGGCTGCCCTAAACGCTTTTCCCGAGACGCCCTACATTCTCCAAGACTTTCATAAACCTAAGCAACTCACCCACCCGATTTACCAGCCAGACAAGACCGTACAAGAAGCAAACGTACGCGTACGTCTGTGTCCTTACTATTTCATACTCGACGGGCAAGCCACTCACGCAGGCACCCTAGCCACACTCTGCCCCGCTGACAAAAAGATCATTCACGGCATGAAAGACGCCGCCCTACTCCCGTGCGCTTAATATGGCTAAGGAAAAACCCATTCCACACCTTCTAGTAGATGGCTATAATATTATCCATGCTTGGCCTCGCCTCAAAAAGGTATTTGCTTTCGGGAGTGAACCTGCTCGCGCTCAACTGGGTAATCTTTTACGTACAATTCACGATACGGACACCCTCCGCCTAACAATCGTATTCGATGGTCAAGGGAAGAAGGTAGAGATCGAGCGCCCCTATGAAGACCTCAGTTTTTCTTACCTGTTTACCTCATCAGACTTAACTGCAGATGAGCTCATCGAGCAACTTGTCCAAAAATCAAAACACCCCGAAACTATCACAGTAGCAACCAAGGATAACCTCTTGGCTGACACGATCCGTGCTTTAGGCGCTTTCCCTATCACCCCAGATGCACTAGAAGACTGGATCACCCGCTGTGAAAAACAACAAACCAGCAGCCTGGATCAGCATAAGCGCTCTACCAATAAAGACTGGAACGCCTCTTCCCCCTGGAGGGATCTACGATAGCCGGCGGAATAATACCAGCGCAACTACAAGCATTACTGCATTGGGTAACCAAGCCGCCAGCATGCTACTAAGCACTTGCTGGGAGGCTAACAAAGTCCCCACATTTACCAGAATGTAGTAGGCAAAAAACAAACTCGCTGCCTTAGCCACCCCAACGGCTGGGTTCACCCGCACGCCACTGACCACAAAAGGAATGGCCAGAGCAACTACCAACAAACACCCAAAAGGACTGGCCAAAATACTCTGGTAGCGCACCTCATAGCTATAAAGAGCTGGGTTCTCCTCGGGGGAGATCTTATCCAAAAGCCCCTTAAGCTCCCACAAAGACAAGTCCACAGGTCGCTGGCTCAGCGTATCCATGATACTTGGGGGCTCTGTAAAGTTCGGCATGGGTTTGCGCTCAAAAGGAATATGCCGCAAGGGCTCCCCATCCTCAGGATCATAAGTCCACTCAGCCCCATCAATAAAGACCCAGTAATGCTCTACATCATCAAAGTAAGCCTCATTAGCTACCAAGCGGTAAATCTCTTTCCCTGCCTTATTGCGCTGGTACACATTCACCCCAAAGCCCTGGTAAGTGTACTCACTAAAGCCATCCATGAACCACAGGCGCCCTTCCTTCAAGTTATCAAAAGCAAAGGCGGGTACTAAGCCTACCTCCTTAGCATCTTTGTGCTGCACCTCACTCGCAAACTTAAGGTTTGCGAGCATCGAGCGTGAGCGCTCTACCGAATACGGGACTAGCTGTGCGTTTAGGTAAAACAACAGCCCAGCTAAAACAGCCCCTGCCACAAAGAGCGAACGCGTAATCGTAAACAGATGCATGCCCGCGGCACGCATCGCGATAATTTCATTATTCTTATGCAGGTGCCCCAAGGAGAATATTAAAGAAATCAACAAAGCCAGTGGGATGATCGCCGGCAAAAAACTCGGAATCAAAACAAGGTAGTAGTGCAAGATAGTCCCAACACTGGCCCCATACTTAATCAGGTCTGCCACATAGCCGTACATATCTTGCAGGATCAAGATCCCCAAAGTCATCCCCAAGGCCATCAAAAAGGCCTGGAACCACTGCCAAAAAATATAACGGTCTAAAAGAAGCATCAAAGACGTTCTAAAGGATCCAATCGCCCTCGTCGATCGTCTTTTTAAGAGACTACACTATCAAGACCCATAGAAGATTCTCTTAAAGCCCCTGGATCAGCTGGTTGATTTGCTTCACTCGCTCATCCTCACTATACTCTGCTTGTCTCTCAGCAATATCGGCAATCGTCTCACCCTCTCTTATTAGGGCCTTCGGGTCCGCCCCTGCCTCTAGCAAAAATTCCACTGCAGCAACATCAAGCAAGGTAGTCGCATGATACAAAATCGTAAATTTATCCGGATCTCTATCATCTAGAATTCCCCACTGCTTAAGATCATTAGCAATTTTGTTCCTCAACCCCACCGCACAAGCACAGTGTATAAACTTCAGAGACGCCAACCAAAGAGTCGGATGATAACGCACCTTAAAGGACCTACGAATACAGTTTTCTTGCTCCACCCATATTACCCCTCCTCCTTTATTTACAAACAACTCAACCAGCTCAAATAAACCTGCACGGACTGACAGAACTAAAAGCGCAGACAATAAAAACTTATCTTCTTCTAAGTCTACCTCCCACACTTCATTAACAGCAGCCTGCCCCCCTAGCTCAAGCACCACAGACTTAATAAAATGAAAAAACCACTCAATACGGTCTGCACGATCGATAGAACACTGATTGCGCGCCCTATTAATCAGGTAAGGCAGCAATAATTTGCAACATTCGATAGATCCCCCCTCAAGCACAAAGTTGAGCAAATCAGAGTCTATATATTTGCTGGGATTTTTCGCAATCTTACCAGAACTAAGCAGAACTTCCGCCACCCGAGGGCGCCCTTTAATCATAGCCATCTCTAAAGGAGTCCGCTTGTGCTTATTCAAGGCATCCACATTAGCACCTTGCTCAAGCAAAAATGCAACCGCACGGGGGCAATTCCCCTCAACTGCATAATGCAAGTAACTCATCCGATGCCGACCTCTCTTATCAAGGTCTACGCGATTCTCCTTAAGGAACTTTTCAAGCGCTTCAGTATCGCCCGCTTCTAACGCTCCCTCCATAGAGCGAACCACCTGCATCATCAACTGGCCCTCCTGTTTTTCCAACTGGGCTTTCCGCTTTTTTAATGCCTTAAAGCCTTCAAAGGCCGTCACTACCCCGTTCACCCCAGCCTTATCCGCATGCCAGTGCCCAGCAGTTACCTCCCGAGAGGCTCCTCCTGCCCGAACTGTTTTCCCAAACAGCCCACACAGATTATTATTTTCATCAACCTCCGTTACCCCAGAAGTTCTTCTACCAGTTTTACCACAGTCCATAATGGCCTATACCCTAAGTATTCAATACTTTCCGTCAATACTTCCCTCATCCCGATACAATTTCTGAGTTCAGCCTACCCTATTGACTTCTCTTTCTAAATAAGCCAGTTTAAGCCTCAAATGGCTAAGCGCAAAAAAGAAACATGGAATTCCAATATCGGCGCCATCCTCGCCGTCGCCGGCGGTGCAGTAGGGCTCGGGAATTTCTTACGCTTCCCCGGGCAAGTTGCCCAATACGGCGGAGGCGCCTTCATGCTAGCCTATTTCATATCCCTAATACTCATCGGCCTGCCTTTATGCTGGGCCGAGTGGACCATCGGGCGCCACGCCGGCAAGCTCGGCTTCCACTCCTGCCCCGGTGTTCTCAACGCCATCTGGAATCACCGCTTTGCAAAATACGCCGGGGTCATCGGGGTGTGCATCCCCCTAGTGATCTACATGTACTACATCTACATCGCTTCGTGGTGCTTTGGCTACGCCTTCAACTACGCCCTCGGGAACTTCCACTTCGACAGCACCGCCCAAGCCGTAGGCTTCTGGGAAGGGTTCGTCGGCATCAAAGAAAACGGCTCGGCCTTTGGCTTCACGAGTAATCGCGTAGGCTTCTTCCTCATCGCTGTTTTCCTGATTGATTTCTTCATCATCTACCGCGGCGTCACCAAAGGCATCGAAGCCTTCTGCAAGTACGCCATGCCTAGCTTGCTAGTGATGTCCTTAATTGTACTCGTACGCGTCCTCACTTTAGGCACGCCCGATGTTGCAACACCGCACAACAACATCAACAACGGCCTAGGCTTTTTGTGGAATCCCAACAAAATCACCCTACAAGCCCAAGACGGCGACCATTGGCACGACCTAGAGTCTATCATCGGCCCAGCCGCATTAGCCGAAGCCCAAGAACGCGTCGCTGCAGATACCACCCTACGCCTCCAAGAAAAAACCGTCCTCGACCAACTCCAGCGCCCCAAGCTCTGGCTCGCTGCGGCCTCTCAAGTATTCTTTTCCCTAACCGTCGGCTTCGGGGTCATCCTCACTTACGCCAGCTACCTCAAGCGTAACGACGACGTCGTCTTAAGTGGCCTCAGTGCCGTCAGCGCGAATGAATTTGCCGAGGTCGCCTTAGGCGGTCTCATCAGCGTCCCGGCAGGCTTTGCTTTCTTAGGGGCTGCAGGCCTAGCCGGGCAAAGCTCCTTCGGCCTGGGCTTCCACGTATTGCCGATGGTATTTTCCTCAATGCCCTTGGGTAACCTCTTCGGCTTTACTTTCTTTTCTTTGCTTTCCTTGTCGGCCATCGCCAGCACCCTTGCAATGCTCCAGCCCGGCATCGCCTTCCTCGAAGAAGGCATGGAAATCGGCCGCAAACGCTCCGCTGCGCTCCTTGTACTCATCTGCGGTATCGGGTGCGCCTTTGTCGTGTACTTCTCCAAGGACGTAAAAGCCCTCGACACCCTTGATTTCTGGATCGGTTCCTTCCTTATTTTCCTTATTGCTACGATCAACAGCTTTATTTACGGCTGGGGCTTCGGCGCTCAACGCATCCTCAAAGAAGCCAAGCGCGGCGCCTGCTTTCCTATTCCTAAAATCTTTGGCTTCATCATTAAATACATTAGCCCATTCGCTTTATTAAGTATCGCCATTCTCTGGTTCATTCTCGATGTCTTAGGCATTGGCGCTCAAGGGCTCGATCACCATATTGCCGAGCTTACCGGAACCAGCACCCAAGCCCCTAACCCCGTTGCCTGGTTCAGCGTGGTGCTTATTTTATTTATCCTTACGTTCCTCATGCTCATCGCATCCCGGGCTCAACACTACAAAGACTTCCAAAAGAAAGCGGCAAAATGACTCTAGGCGGTTGGATAACAATGATTCTTTCAGTAGGCAGCGTCACACTCCTACTGCTTTGGTGTATTTACAAGATCATCACCACCCCCGGTGAGGCTGATCACGTACACGGCTTCGATTACCACGACGTAGACGATGAGCAAACCAAACCTCTCCCCTAAGCTTCCTGAGGTTCCACACCCGGCCAAGCCACTCCCTATCCTACAGCTCGGGCACCCGCGCCTCAACGAGGCCACCCAGTTTGTTGAGGACCCTACCCATCCTTATGTACAGTGGGTCGTAGACTCTTTGTTTGCTACTGTAGATAACCTCGGTAGCCCGCGCAAAGCCGCTATCTCTGCACCACAAATAGACATTCCTTTGCGCATTGCTTTATTTGGCGTCCCACCCGGGCGTGGCGATGCCGAGGTCATTCCACTCACCCCGCTCATCAACCCTGTCATCCTAGAGAAAAGCCCAGAAACACTCCTTGCCTGGGAACGCTGCCTCTCCTTTCCAGACCTTACAGGGGAGGTCTGCCGCCACCAACACATCACCTACCGCTACCAAACCCTAGAAGGAGAAACCATTACCCGAAAAGCCAGTAATTTCCACGCACGCGTCATACAACACGAACTGGATCACCTTGACGGCATACTCTACACCCAACGCATGCCCGACATTACCCGCTTCGGTTATGTCGATGAAATCCAAGCACAAGTCGTTAAGTAAATATCAATACCAACTAATAAATATTTCTAGTATGGACTGCCCCGCTTTTTTCCTTAATCATAAGACTCTGTTGAACACTTTCATTTACTAACTGACACTTCATATGCCAAAGAAAGACGCAGATAACCAAAAGCCAGACTCCTCTATCGATCACCGCATCCAAAAAAAATTCCTGGATGATCGTAAAGTTTTCCTCTGGGGTGAGATTAACAGCGACTCGGCCCGCGTAGTGACCGACAAACTCCTCTTCCTAGAATGGGACAAACCCGGAGACGACATCACTTTCTACATCAACACACCCGGAGGTTCCGTGACCGATGGCCTCGTCATCTACAACACCATGAAGATGATTTCCTCTCCCGTCACCGTAGTGGTTACCGGCTTGGCAGCAAGCATGGGCTCTATCCTATTAAGCGCACCCCAAAAAGGCCGCCGCTTGCTTTACCCACATGCCCGCGTGCTAATTCACCAGCCTCTTATTGCTGGCCAGTTCCAAGCCGTAGCCGTAGATATTAATATCCAAGCTACCGAGATGGAAAAAACCCGCGAAGAAATGAACACCATCCTCGCTGAAGCCTCCGGACAATCCATGGATCAAATCCGTGAAGACACCGACCGGGACTTTTACCTTTCCGCTGAAGAGGCGATCAAATACGGCAAGCATGGCCTCGCCGATAAGATCATCGACAAGCTCTAAAAAAAGCCCTGCTTAAGGGCTACCTACAAACTACTCCAGGAGACATTAGGGTGAAAACGTGCTGCGTAAGATTACTTACCGTTGTGTTAACGAGTCTGGCCTTATCAGGGTGCGCCTCAAACAGTGTTTTTAAGAACTACCCCAGCCAAATGTATTCGGTAAAAAATGATGTTACCGATAACAAGCTGAACGACGCTTACGAGCGCTTATCTAAAAACATCAGAAGCGCTGATAAGATTCTCTATCTCCAGGAACGTGGGCGTATCGCGAGTATCCAAGGCAACTTCGAGGGTAGCATCGCCGACTGGGAGGCCGCCTTTGCCAATATAGAGAAAAACCGCATGAAGGCCACCGTCTCAATGTCCAAGCTCGCCGGAGAGGCCGCTGGGATGATGATTAACGACAATGCCATCCCCTATGCTGGAAAAAGTTACGAACTTGTCTTCCTCCATACCTTTCAAATCTATAATTACCTTGGCAAAGGAGACCTAAGCGGGGCCCTCGTAGAGGCTCGCCGTGCGAATAACGAGCAAACCTACGCTCTAGAGCAACACCACAAAGAGCTTGCGAAGGTAAAACAAGATATCCAAGAGGCTCAGGTAGACAGCGATACCTTCCAAGACGCTCTCCAGAAAGGCTACAAAGAAATGGCCTTCGCAGCAGGCAAGGTCAAAACCTCTTTTCAAAATCCTTACACCTACTACCTCTCAGGTGTCCTCTACGAAATGACGGATGACCTAGACAACGCTTACATCGCCTACAAGCAAGCACTAGAGCTCACCCCAGACAACACCATCCTCAGAGCTAACGTCATGCGCCTAGGCAAACGGCTGCGTATGAACTCAGATCTTGCTCACTTTTCAAAACTCTTTGGCTCTATTGAAGAATCCCCCTGGCCCCGTAAAGACCAAGGCCGCCTAGTTGTCATTTACGAAGACGGCTGGATCCCCGCCAAAGAGCAAATCAAAATCCCCATCTATTTTAATAAGCGCAGCTACACAGTCGCCATGCCTTACTACGACTTTGGCTGGAAGAACATGACTGCACTGTCCATTAAGGCTCCTAAACGTTGGCTAGGGAAGACCGAGCCACTATGCTGGGTACGCTCTCTAGCCGCCAAAGCCTTGGTTGAAGATTACCCCCGCATCTTCCTGCGCCAGCTCTTGCGCCTAGTCACCAAGACTGAACTTCAAAACAAGGCCGATAAAGAAGACCGCACCCTAAGAGGCATTACCTCACTAGCGAGCCTCTTGAGTGAAAATGCTGACCGTCGCAGCTGGCTTACCCTCCCAGACACAGTCCAAGTTGCAGACTTTTTCCTCCCCGAGGGGACCTATCCGCTTGAATTCCAATCACGTAAAGCAGACAACAAAATTCGCAACGTGCATATAGAGGAAGGGAAAACAACGCTCATTAGAGTAATCCGCCTCGGCTCCAAACTTTACATAAACGCTTTCAATCAGCCCAAGGCTTGACCTTCAGGGCCTAGACACTTAGGTTAACACAAATCTATTATCATAAAGCTATGAAAAATAAATCTATAACACTGCTAGGACTTCTCGGGCTATGCCTTCTTTTTAGCGCTTGTACTACCCCACAAAATGTAGAGGTAGGTAACTTAGGAAAGTCCGGGCTCAAAGCTAAGGGGAGCTTTAATATAGACGGTACCTTTAGCCGTTCTGCACTTACCGATAAGGGCCAGAAGAAGCAAAATTTCCAAATCATGACGGTTACAGGTAAAGAAGTCGATGGCTTCAAAAAGATCCAAGTAACCGTAATGAACAAGCTCGATAAAGACCTCAACCTTCAGTATCGATTCAGCTGGTACGATGCTCAAGGCATGGAGATCGAGTCTGACTCTACAAGCTGGCAACCACTCCATCTCTTTGGCCGCGTTACACGTCCTATCAATAGCGTCGCACGCTCACGCCAAGCCGTTTCCTTTGAACTCTATATACGCAACTTCAAATACACTAAATAATGCAATACATCAAAATTTTATTATCCAGCACCCTATTAGTTCTACTAGCAGGGTGTAGTGCCGGTCCTGTAGTCTATGAAGATCCCGCAGGAGGCAACCCTCTAACCACAGGTTTTACACTTTCTGATCTTAATCAGATTGCGGACAAGATGATCAACTCAATGCTCACCTCCCCTGCAGCTGAAGAAATCACCCATAAGAGCCGTCCTATACTTGTAGTAGATCGTATCCAGAATCGCACAGATCAGCACATTGATACCGAGTCAATCACTGATACCATCCGTACTGAGCTTATCCAATCAGGCAAGTTCCGCTTCACGGATAAAGCAAGCCGTGCAAGCCAGCGCGAAGAGCTCGATTTCCAAAACAAAAGTGGTATGGTTGACTCTAGTAAAGCGATTGCCTTTGGCCGTCAACTAGGCGCCCAATATATAGTTTCAGGGAGTATCGTCTCTTACCAAGAAAGGACTTCTAAAACACTGCGCAAGAGTTACAAGTTCACCCTGAATTTAATCAACCTAGAAACAGGTATTATCGAATGGGCGGATGAGAAACCAATTACGAAAACTCAACGCAAAACCTTGTTTGGAAGTTGATTATTTTTTAACCCAAGGCGTGCCTTAACATGAAGAAATAATATCCATATTTAGGGGTTGCATATCTTTACGATATGCATCATTAATTCTAATAGAATTTCCTTCCATCCCTCCCAAAGTAAGGCAGTGCTTCCTCGTTGAAGCGCTGCCTTTTTTCAGAGGGTATTGTTTAATGAAACACGTACTGTATAAATAAAGCCTTTTGGCCTAGAGTCCAGGAAGTGAGACTTGAAATACTCTACGGGTATTCCTTCACCTCCCTTCAAGAACTCTAGACTCAAAATTTCTTTATTTCTCCAACACGAGTTTCATTAAACAACACCCTAAATACTTTCCATTTAATTTATTTATTAAATCAAAACAACTAGTACATCTCTTTCTTAACACCACTTGGCATTATCCTCGAGCCCGAGCCCGAGCCCGCGTGCCTGCCCGATTTCCCTAACATCACTTGGCATTATTAAGGTAAAACAATGAAATCATCTCATGCATTGTACGAGCACTTCGGCTTTTCCGAATTCCGCGGAGTTCAGGAAGAGGTCGTTAACGCTATCCTCAATAAGCAAGACACCTTAGTCATCATGCCCACCGGTGGGGGTAAGTCCTTGTGCTATCAACTCCCCGCGCTACTGCTCGAGGGTGTAACCATTGTCATCTCCCCCCTTATTTCTTTAATGCAAGACCAGGTTAACAGCCTGCACGCTAAAGGAATTGCCGCAACCTTCCTCAATAGCTCCCTGTCCCCTACTGAGCAAACCGAACGCCTCGCAGAAATCGAAGCAGGCCAACACAAAATCGTCTACATTGCTCCCGAGCGCTTCCGCAACAACCGCTTTGTACGTTCGCTCAAAAACATCACCATCAGTTTCTTTGCTATTGATGAGGCTCACTGCCTTTCTCAATGGGGGCACGATTTCCGTCCGGACTATATCCGCCTTGGCGATGCCATCGAAGCAATCGGGCGCCCTCCTGTAGGTGCATTTACCGCAACAGCAACTCCAGAGGTTCGTGAAGATATCCACACACACCTCAAACTCAAAGACCCTCAAGTTTTTGTATCCGGGTTTTCACGACCGAACCTCAGCCTCAACATCCATAAAGTTTCTAAAGAAGTCCAAAAGTACAGCCGTCTTATTGAACTGATCGAGGCTCAAATAACCGGCATTGTTTACTGCTCTACTCGTAAGCGCGTTGAAGAAGTTTATGACTACCTCAAGGCCGAAGGCCTAAGCGTTGCGTGTTACCATGCCGGCATGACTGATCAAGCCCGCAAGAAAGCTCAAGAGATTTTCATGCAAGGTAAAGTCGATGTTGCCGTAGCCACGAATGCATTCGGCATGGGGATCGATCGCTCTGACATTCGCTTCGTTGCTCATTTCGATATGCCCGGCAGTGTCGAGGCTTACTACCAAGAAGTCGGGCGAGCAGGCCGTGATGGCGAGAGCTCTGTTTGTGAGTTGTATTTAAATTACCCCGATAAACGTACCCAAGAATTTTTTATAGACGGCAATAATCCCAGCGCACAAACCATTCGGGATGTTTACCACCGCCTCCTCGAAGATGCAGACAATCAACACGAAGTTTACTTATCCATCCAAGACCTCAAAGACTTACTTCCTGGTAAAGTAAATGTCATGGCAATCAGTGCAGCACTCAGCTGGCTAACACGGATTAAAGTAATCTCACGTTTTGATGTTCCTGGCCAACGTATCCGTGGCACACGCATCCTCAACCCAGACCTCATGCCCTTTGAGCTTCCCTTGGATACTGCCCTACTCAACGAGAAATACGAACGCGATAAAGACAAGCTCGAGACCTTCATCCGCTTTGCCTATTCCCACAGTTGCCGCCAACAATGGATTCTAAATTATTTTGGAGAAACACCACCCCATAGTCACGACGAAGCTCAAAGAGCGAAGGCGGAGTGCGGCACTTGTGACAGTTGCGCTCAAAACCATTCCCCTCAAGCCCAAGCAAACAACCGCGCCCCTACAGAAGCAGAATTCACCTTAGTACAAAAAGCTTTAAGCGGTGTTGCAAGAGCGTCACGACGCATCGGGCCAGATAGCTGGGAAGGACGCTTCGGCATCTGGAAAATCATCCACATGCTCCTAGGCTCCAAACGGACCGAAGTCCTAAGCAGTAATCTCGACCAACTTTCAACTTACGGTCTACTCAAAGGAGAAAAAAAAGAACCTCTCCAAAAACTTTTTACCGAACTCGAGCGTATCAAACTCATCACCACAACGCCTGATTCTTACCGGCTCGTGTCACTTACCCCCAAAGGTCAACAAGTCATGCAAGGGAATAAAGACTTTGAGTTAGTCTGGCCGCCTTTCGCTTCGCGAGGTAAGCGGATGCAATCTGATTGCTCCGCGCTTAAACCAAAGAGCGCCCCTCAAAGCCTTAGTGAGGCAGGACCAGATGCAAAAGAAGAAGCACCCTACGACCCAGACTTATACGAAGCCCTCCGCCAAAAACGTCTAGAGCTTGCCAATGGTAAGCCTGCTTTCACTGTCCTTAGTAATAAAACCTTAGAAGAACTCGCGCGCCACCAACCAATCACACAAGAAGATGCCCTTAATATCCCTGGCATAGGCCCTACCAAAGCAAGAACTCTCATCCCCGAGTTCTTAAAGGTAATCCACAGGCACAGGGCTCAACTCACACTCGCATAAAAAGCGAAGATTCCGTTGACTTAGCAAAGCAATCATGAACACTTATCCTCATGGAGCCTAATTCTCTCAATAGACAAACCACACCTATAACCCCAAAACAAGACCGCGACCCTGCAAGAGAAGAAGTAGATAATCAGCGCGCACAAAAAACAGTCTATACCGAATATCAAAACCATGCCAATGAGGCTGAAGCTTTCTGGGAGCTTGGCCAACTCTACAAATGCCTTGATACTAGACAAAGGGCTCTACTTCAAGATTTCCTCTCTAGTTAATCCCTATTCAATTTTCTATGACTGCCAAGGAACGCATTTTATCTCTACAAAACGAAGTAGCCCGGCACGATAAGCTGTATTACCAAGAGGCAGCCCCAGAGATTAGTGATTTTGAATACGACCGCCTCAAGACCGAGCTCGCACAACTCGAAGCCGAACACCCCGAACTCGCCCAAACTTCCCCCACACTCAAAGTCGGGGATGACCGCCTGGATGAGTTCTCAAGCTTCCCTCATGCCGAGCCAATGCTCAGTCTGGACAATACCTATAGCCAAGAAGAACTTTTTGACTTTGATGCACGCCTTAAACGTCTTCTAAAGATAGAAGCACTCCCTTATGTAGTAGAACCTAAGATTGACGGAGTCGCTGTAAGCCTAACCTATCAGAAGGGTAAACTCATCCGCGCACTTACCCGAGGCAACGGCATTCAAGGGGACGACATCACACACAATGTACTCACTATTGCTGCAGTCCCAAAAAGTTTATCCGGCAAGGACCACCCGGATTCTGTCGAGATCCGGGGGGAGATTTATATCACCAATGCTGAGTTCGAGCGTATTAACAAAGAGCGCGAAGCTGAAGAACTCCCCTTATACGCAAACCCACGGAACCTCGCTGCAGGGACTGTTAAGCTCTTAGACCCTAAAGAAACTAAAAAACGTAAACTCTCTGTCGTATTCTATGGCCTAGGTGCGTGCGAGCCTGTACTTCCTTTTGCTGAGCATGCTCAGGTACACCCTACCCTAAAAAGCTGGGGCCTACCCACCCTCGAAAAATTCTGGGAGGCTTCCGGCATTACAGAATCCTGGGATGCGATTGAAGAACTCGACGGGCTGCGCGAACAATTCACCTACGCTACTGATGGGGCCGTCATCAAGCTCAACCCCTTAGCCCTACACACCAAAGTAGGCAAAACAGCTAAGGCACCCCGTTGGGCGATCGCCTATAAGTTTGCCGCCGAGCAGGCCGAGACTTTACTTAAAGACATCACCATCCAAGTAGGCCGCACAGGCGTACTTACACCCGTAGCAGAGCTAGAGCCTGTATCTTTAGCTGGCACTACAGTCTCCCGGGCCACCCTACACAATGCCGATGAAATTCAGCGCAAAGACATACGCCCTGGCGACACCATCGTAGTTGAAAAAGCCGGTGAGATCATCCCCTGCGTCGTGCGCGTAATTCCCGATAAGCGCTCTGGCAACAGTACAGCTTATGAATTCCCTAAAACATGCCCAGCCTGCAACACAAATGCAATCCGCCTCCCCGAAGAAGCTGCCTGGCGCTGCCCAAACCCAAGCTGTCCCCCACAGATACGTCGCCGTATCCTTCATTACGCTTCTCGCGTAGCCATGGATATCGATACACTAGGGATTGCCGTAGTAGACCAACTCACAGAGGCTCAACTGTGCAACACCATCGCAGACTTATATACCCTCAAAGAAGACGACCTCGTCACACTCGAGCGCTTCGCGCCTAAGTCTGCCCAGAATTTACTCAAAGCGCTTGAAGACTCTAAAGCAAACGACCTATGGCGCTTAGTCCACGGCTTAGGGATACCTAACGTAGGCTCCCAAAGCAGTAAGGACTTGTGCAAGCACTTCACTTCCCTAGAGGCACTCCAACATGCCACCGAAGCAGACTTGCTTACCATTGATGGCGTAGGCCCAATCGTTGCCCAAAGTATCTTGCAGTTTTTTGAAAACCCCGCCAATCAAACCCTCATCGAGCGCCTAACAAGCTATGGCCTCAACACCCAAGCCCATCAACAAGCCCAAGGCACACAAACCCTAGAAGGCCTAAGCTTCGTACTCACAGGGACCCTACCCACTCTAACCCGTGATGAGGCCAAAGCCCTCATCGAAAAGGCAGGCGGCAAAGTAGTAGGTTCGGTCAGTAAAAAGACCGACTACCTATTAGCCGGTGAGGCCGCAGGCTCTAAGCTCAAAAAAGCGCAAGACCTCGGCATCAAAATCGTTGACGAGGACCAGCTCAACCAGATGCTTGCTTCCTAAGCAATAAAAACCTACTATTACTGCATGAATAGTATGACAGGCTTCGGCAGCGGGACTGCCCAAGAAGATAAGCTCGAGCTTACTTTAGAGATCAACTCCGTCAACCGTAAGGGCTTAGAGGTGAATGCCTCCTTACCCAAAGATTGGCAAAAGCTTGAGCCCTTTATTGCCGAGAAAGTTAAAAGCACCCTCAAGCGCGGGAAGCTCAACATCACGCTTAATGTTAAAGACTTAAGCACAACCGAAGGCCTCAGCTGGAATAAGGAAGCCGTCCAAGAAGCCTACCAAAAACTCGATGCCCTCAGTAAAGATTTGGGCATTGAACTTAAGCCTGATGGTGACTTTCTGATGCGCTTGATTTCCACTTTAGGGACTGATGCCTTGCCTGATGCTGAAGCCCTTAAGCCGCTACTCGATAAAGCCTTAGACGATGCCCTAGGCGCACTCTGCCAAATGCGCGCCACTGAAGGGGCGGCGCTTAAAAACGATACTCTAGGACGTTTAAATACCTTGAGCGAAACCCTCACAAGCATCGAAGCAGCAAGCACTAACACCGTCGCGCGCCAACGCGAACTCCTCCTAGAGCGCTTAAAGCAAGCAGGCCTAGAGCTTAACCTTGAGGATGAACGCATTCTAAAAGAGCTCGCCCTCTTTGCAGACCGTTGTGATATCACTGAGGAAATCACCCGACTTAAAAGCCACCTCGATCAATTTGTAAACCTCTTGGAATCAGAAGGTTCCATTGGCAGAAAGCTGGATTTCCTCTGCCAAGAGGTCCTGCGCGAACTCAATACCATTGGCAGTAAGGCCAATAACATTGAAATTACCCGCTTTATTATCGACTCTAAGAATGAATTAGAGTGTATCCGCGAGCAGGTACAGAATATTGAGTAACTTACTCAGCTGCAGCAGGTTCTGCCGCTTCTTCCGCAGCACCCTCAGCGGGGGCTTCACCTTCAGCAGCAGGGGCTTTCTTCTCTTTAACTACGACTGCCCCGGAGGCAATAGCAGCTTCTAAGTCTTTGGTTATCTGCTCCTTAAGTTCTTCTGCTGTCGGGAAACTCTCGGGCGCGCTCTCTAGCTGGCCCGCAACTGATTCGGTTAAATAAGCCTTAAGGTAAGCAGCCGCTTTAAAGGCTTCTTTGTTTAAGTCGCCCTCGTCTTCTACTAGGACAAAATTCGAAATTTCTTTCTCGTTGAGGGCCAAAGAGTAAGTGACCTGGTAAGCACTCTTGGCCCCCTTCTGAGGGACCCCTTGGATCTCTAAAAAAGCGATGCGCTCGAGCCGTGGCAAGGGGGTCTCTTCAGGCGTAGGTGCTTGATTAGCAGGCTCTTGTGTCGTTTCCTCAGCAGCGGGAGCTGCCTGTTCACCTTCAGCAGGTTCAGCAGGAGGTGTAGCGGGTGCCTCAGCTTCTGGAGCTGGAGGGGGTGCTTCTTCGGCCTTAGGGGTGACTTCCATCCATAAATCTAGGCGGGAGCACTCTTTTTCAAAGTTTATAATCCGCTGGTTATCAATAGAAAGCGTCTTGAGAGACTCATCCTCAGTAAGGGCCTTAAGGAAGAAGCGCTCCATTTGATCTAAGAACTGGAAGGGGGAGAGAACGGGGAGATCAGTCATAGCAGCCCTCATTTTTCACAGAATATTCACTAAAAAGCAATCCTATTGAGAAGCTTATTGATAATAGAGAAACCCGTTGACAGACCATGTCACCATGCTATCGTGTTAGCATGATAGCATGGTAGTATGCTAGCACGTTAGTATGACAAAAAAGAAAGAACAAGAAGACTTGGGCGTTTTTAGCTCCGAAGAAGAACGCGATATGTACAGGGCGATCTCAGTAATCAAGACCCCCCTAGAAGCCTACATATTCTTCCGTGATTTGTGCACCCCCTCTGAGCTCAGTGCGATGCAAGAGCGCTGGACGATCGCACGGATACTGGATGCTGAGCCTGAGCTTTCCTACCCCAAAGTACGTGAACGAACAGGGGCGAGTATGGCAACTATTGGCCGTGTTGCGCGTTATTTGCGCAAGGAATACTTCCGTGGTTATGAAACCATCATCAACCGCTTAAAGAGCATGCCGTCCCTTAAAGAGATAGACAAAAGTCTTTCCTAAGGATGAACAAAATCATAAAGATAAAAACACTTATTGTAGGGGTATTTTTGCTAGGGCTTACCTTTTTAGGGTCTGCAGCAAAATCAAACGAAACCAAGCAAATTGCTGTATCGGTGATCCAGGTTGTTGAACACCCAGCTCTTGATGCTACCCGTAAAGGCATTCTGGATGAACTTAAAGAACAAGGATACAGCCCTGAGAATAATTTGAAGTGGTCTTTTGAGACAGCACAGAATAGCCCCCTGCTAGCCTCACAAATCTCGCAAAAATTTGCCTTTGATAAACCTGACGTGATTGTTGCGATTGGGACTTTGGCAGGACAGTCAGCCCTGAGGCCAGCACGCACCCAGGACATTCCTGTAGTGTTTAGCTCTGTCACAGACCCACTCGGGGCACAACTTGTGAGCTCTCTTGAAAGACCTGCGGGTAATGTTACCGGAGTCTCTAATTTAATTCCTGTAGTGCCTCAGTTTGAACTCTTCCGAGAGATCCTACCACAGCTTAAACGCATCGGGATGGTTTATAACCCAGGTGAAATAAACTCGGTAAAAATGGTTGAGCTGTGCCAGGCCGCTGCAAATGAACTAGGGATAGAGCTCATCACTGCAATGGCTGAAAAGTCCATTGATGTGAATGCTGCAGCACACCACTTAACAGCCGAAGGGGTAGATGCCCTTTTTGTGAGTAATGACAATACAGCCCTGTCTGCTTTTAAAACCTTGATTAAAATTGCTACCGAAAATAATATCCCTGTGTTTTGCAGTGATACAGACTATGTCTACTTCGGCGCGTTAGCAGCCCTAGGGCCTAATCAATATCTACACGGACGCCAAACTGGGCGCATCATTATAGATATCCTCAAAGGGAAAGCTCCAACGGAAATACCTGTAGGCTTCCCTGAGAAAACAGAACTCTTTTTGAATCAAAAGATGGCTAAAACTTTAGGCATCACACTGCCAAGCAAGCTTATTCAAGAAGCGAGCACGGTGATTAATTACTAAAACTATGTCTAGTTTACAAATTTTGGGAGCGGTTGAACTGGGTCTTATTTATGGCCTAGTCGCGCTGGGCGTTTACTTAACCTTCCGGGTGATAGACTTCCCGGATCTTACCGTGGATGGAAGCTTCCCGCTGGGGGCCGCTGTGTTGGCTGCTATGCTGACTACAGGAAGCTCTCCTGCAACCGCAACCTTCTGTGCTTTTTTAGCCGGTTGCGTAGCCGGTTTAATCACTGGGGCTTTGCATATCAAAGGAAAAATCTTTGGCTTGCTTGCAGGGATCCTCACCATGACAGGACTCTACTCGGTAAACCTGCGGATTATGGGGCGCCCTAATATTGCGCTAATGTCCGAGCCTACTTTATTCTTAGAACACATTAATCCCTTATGGATACTAGGAGTGATTACGATCCTTGTTCTAGTACTGCTTATTTGCTTGTTGCTGAGTGACTTTGGTTTGGGCATGCGTGCAGTTGGGATTAATTCACGCGTGAGCTTAGCCTATGGGATTAACCCAGATACGATGCAGTTCATCGCGCTGGCTTTAGGCAACGGTATCGTCGCTCTTGCCGGAGCTCTTTTTACCCAGCACCAAGGTTTTGCGGATATTTCTATGGGAGCCGGTACAATCATTCGAGGCCTGGCTGCTGTTATTATTGGAGAGGCCTTAATCCGTCACTCCACAAAAGTCCCCTTGGCCCTTTTGGGATGTATTGGCGGGTCGATTGTGTATCACATTGCTGTGGCCTTTGCTCTCAGTGGTTCAGACATTGGCTTAAAAGCCTCAGACCTTAATTTGATTACAGCGACCTTAGTTGCCGTGACTATGATTCTACCCCGCCTTAAACGTAGAAAGGGGTGTGTTGCATCATGATTAAATGTACTGATTTACGCGTTACCTTTGGACAAGGAACTGCTTTAGAAAATCCTGTTCTTAAAGGGATAGACCTCACGGTTCCTACTGGAGAGTTTGTAACGATCATTGGGAGTAATGGTGCAGGGAAATCAACCCTGATGAATGTTCTCTCGGGCGATACGCGAGTAGACTACGGCAGCATCATCATTGATGGTGAAGATGTAACTCGACAAGGGACCCACAAACGAGCTCAACGTGTGAGCCGCGTTTTCCAGGACCCTATGTTAGGAACCTGCGCAAGCCTGACCCTCGAAGAAAACCTGGCCCTTGCACTGAAGCGTGGGATGCCACGCGGGGTTAAACCGGCTTTATCTACAAAAAAGCGCAGCTTGTTTAAAGCGCTACTGTCTGACTTAAAAATCGGACTTGAGGAACGCTTGGGTGACCCAATGGGGCTGCTCTCTGGAGGACAACGCCAAGCAGTCAGCCTATTGATGGCAACGCTACAACCCTCTAAGGTATTGCTGTTAGATGAACACACTGCAGCACTAGACCCCAAGATGGCAAAGCTTGTATTGGCCTTAACACAGCGCCTTGTGGTGGAACATAATCTAACCGCAATCATGATCACCCATAGCATGAGCCAAGCCCTTGAACTGGGAGACCGAACCCTACTGATGTGCTCCGGTAAAATCATCCAAGATCTTTCGGGCGATAAGCGCAAAAAACTTAAGCCTCAAGACTTACTTGGATTCTTTGAAGGGTAAACGAGTTAAAAAAAACGCCGGCATCAACTACCGACGTTTTATGTAATAAACGTTTTAACTTATACTAAGCACTTGTAGATACTAGGGCTCCTTCAGGGATTTCTTCTAAGAACTTTTCGTAGAAGAATAGATTCTCTAGGTATACACCACGGAGGCGCTCGCGGTTTCCTGCGTCTTCAACCTCACCAAAAGTGGGCACGCCTTTAGCATCAAGCTCGTACTCAGTTGGCTTACCAAAACCAGTACTGTTGATTGCGTGTCCATGCCAGTGGTACATGTTCTCAGGTGTTTTCGCTTCGTGCCAAGCCGTAGCACCTTGGAAATTATCTCCACCATCTTCCCACTGTAATGACTCCTTAAGAAACGGAATGCCTACGCGATCACAAAACTGGTGAAGCACCTGCTCAGGATGATCCGCTAAATCCTCAGAAAGAATGATTGTGACTGGGTTCGGTGAATATTGCTTAGCAAGCTTAAGAACTTCATACACACCTTCGAATCCCATTACTAAACGAGTACGATCGAGCTGCTCGATGGTCGACACAAGATCTTTGTTCCGGAAATAGCGAGACAAAGTGACAGAATGCGGTTTACGCACTAAGAAAGCAACATGGACATTAGGGTCCTTAAGAATACTGGGGTCTTCCCTTAAAAAGTCTTTAACCGCATACCCCATTTCTTTAGCAAAAATGTTTCTGGACTCCTTACCTTGCATGAGCAAGGCTTTGAGAGCTTCAAAATCAACAGGGCTACTTTCATTAAACAGACTATTACTCTTGGGCCAGTACTTATTCATGAAGGCACGCTGTGCCGGCTCGGAATAAACATCAAAGTCCCCACGTTCGCTCATCATACGAGTAAACACCGTAGATAAAGAGCGCGAAGGCGTGATGAGATAGATTGTTTTATGAGGAGCCTCTTCTGAAGCAGCCTGAACGGTATTAAAACTCAAACAAGTGAGTAGGAGGATTAGGTATTTTTTCATAAGGAATCAGTAAGATTATAAATCGAAATTTAGATTTATAATTAATTAAACGATTCCATCAAGACTCCATTTTACCTTGGCATAAGACTAAAGCACTCAGATTCAGTATAAAGTTTTAAGAGCCAGTAGATACTAAAGCCCCTTCAGGGATTTCTTTTAGAAATTTTTCGTAAAAGAATAAATTCTCCACATAAACACCGCGGAGACGTTCACGATCTGCCTTATCGCCTACTTCACTCAAAGTGGGAGCCCCTTGCGCATCAAGGTCATATTCTCTAGGCTTGGCAAAGCCTGTACTCTTGATAGCACGCGCATGCCAATAATACATACCGTCGAGCTCTTTAGTCTCATGCCAGACAGTAGAGCCCTGGAAATTATCCCCGCCATCAGCCCACTGTAAAGCGTCTTTAATAAAGGGAATCTCCAGCTTGGCACAAAAAGAACTAATAATACCTTCAGGATTCTCAGCTAAATCTTCGGAAAGAATGACCGTAATCGGATTAGGCGAATACTGTTTTGCAAGCTTAAGCACCTCTAACACCCCCTCAAAACCAGTTTCAAGCCGGGTCTTATCAAGCTGCTCTATGTTTGAAACCAAGTCTTTATTCCGAAAATAACGAGATAGTACCACGGCATGTGGTTTACGCACTAAAAACGCAACGTGGACATTAGAATCTTGAAGGACACTCGGGTCCTCTTTCAGAAAATCCTTAACGGCATACCCCATTTCTTTAGCAAAAATATTTTGACCCTGGTGGCTTTGGAGTAACAAGGCCTTAACCTCACTATAATGGCTGGCAGCACTTGTATCAAAAACGGCATTTATCTCGGGCCAATAGGTCTCCATGAATGCGCGTTGGGCAGGTTCGGAATAAACCTCGAAATCCCCACGCTGGCTCATCATACGCGTGAATGCTGTAGATAGCGAGCGTGAGGGCGTAATCAGATAGATTGTTTTAGAAGGAGAAAGACTCGTTTCTGACAAAAGCAAGGAGGGTATAAGGCAAAAGAGAAGGAGGAGTAGGTAGTTTTTCATAAGGGGGGTATGGGTTAGAAATTAGATTTACGATCCTTCATTAGCCCTGGTTGCGCAAGGAGTTAGCGAAGAAGAATCCTAAGTAAGAGATTTCTATAAAACTAAATTCTAGAAAATCTTTAGCACGTTAACAAAACTTAAAAAAAAGGCCTAAGAAAGGTAAAGACAATGCCTAAGGAATAGCTAAAAATCCCTTGACAGGTTCTCATTATTAACGTTAAACTTTATTCACATTGTAATAAGATTACTTATGACACCTAACGCAAACATTATTATTGGATACACTGCTGGAATGGTTATTATTCCAGGGGTGCGTGCGGTTGTAGGTAATTAAAATAAACGAAATTTAAAAACCTAAAAACCCGCGCTGCCCCATTCCAGCGCGGGTTTTTTTATTTTTATTAGATGAGATTCTAGAATAAGTCATAAATTCTGCAATCCCATCTAGGAAGAGCGACCAAGCATAATGACAGAAATAGCAAAAACGAGAAATAACACGAAAATCATCCTAACCGCGGGGTTTGCGATGTTTGCGATGTTCTTTGGCTCGGGGAACCTAGTCTTCCCCCTGGCTTTGGGAGCGCAATGCTTAGACCAAGCCGCCGCCGGCACTGTGGGTCTACTCTTAACGGCAGTAGCGGTACCCTTTTTGGGACTAATCGGGATTACTCTCTACCATGGGGACCGGGAACACTTCTTTGGACGTATTGGGCGTATTCCTGCGCTGATCCTATCACTGATTATCCTAAGTTTGATGGGGCCTTTTGGGGTGGCTGCACGCTGCATCATCGTTGCTTATGGGGGCTTAGAGCTCATCCTGCCTAATGTTAATTTCGACCTATTCAGTATTACTTTCTGCTTAGTGACCTTCATCCTGGTGTGGAATTACCACCGCATCGTACCGATTATCGGACGCGTCCTAACACCATGGCTCTTGGTAGGGATATTTGTACTGACCTGTGTCGGCCTCTGGAAGGCCCCTACAGCACCTGCGGGAGAGCTCTCCAATCTAACGGCTTTTCTAATAGGACTTAAGCAAGGCTACCAGACGATGGACCTGCTGGCGGCATTCTTCTTCTCGGCGGCTACGATTTATTACCTCAAGACCCACCTAGAGGACAAACATGACACAAAAACACTCCTAAAATTAAGCCTTTCAACGAGTTTTGTAGGAGCTGGATTACTAGCCTTAGTCTATGTCGGGTTTGTTCAATTGGGGGCTAGTTATGCAAATCAATTAGCCAACATACACCCAGAAGGCGCCCTGGTTGCTATTGCAGAATACACCCTCGGGCCTTTGGCTGTACCGGTAGCCAGTGCTACCATTATGCTGGCTTGTTTGACAACCACAGCGATCCTAGTGTCCTTATTTGCGGAGTTCCTAAACCATACGCTGACCAATGATTACTTAGGCAGGCACCCGGCCATTGGGATTACCCTATTTATTACCTACTGCACCTCTCGCCTTGGGTTCACGGCCTTGTCTGTCTATTTAGATTTGGCCCTACAAATCGCCTACCCTGCACTGATTGCGCTGGTTTTGGCAAATATCTTGGCTATTTTTGCACCTATCCGGATAAGTAAATGGGCTTTCTGGGTGACCCTAGCTATCAGCTTGATTTTCAGGGTATTAGGCAGTTAAAAGCTGAATTTTACAGGAGGATTGCCGACTTATTAGGGGATCATGAATTCAGCTCCTCATGACGGTGATGCTCTGCAAGTGTACCTCAGGCAGATTGGCGAAACGCCTCTGTTGACGCCTAAGGAAGAGCTTGCTTTGGCCAAGCGAATCCAAAAAGGAGATGAAGATGCCCGGGACCATATGATCAGGGCAAACCTGCGCCTAGTCGTTAAGATAGCCTATGACTACATTAATTTAGGCCTTCCGATATTAGACCTGATTAGTGAAGGGAACTTAGGGCTGATTAAGGCAATTGAACGATTTGACCCAGGCAAAGGCGGAAAACTAAGTACCTATGCCTCGTGGTGGATTAAGCAATCCATTAAGAGGGCCTTGGCTAACCAAGGGAAAACCATACGCCTGCCGATACACCTCGTGGATAAAATATCGAAAATGCGTAAGGCCGCTAAGCATTTAACCGAAGAGCTGAGCCGCCCTCCTACGAATGAGGAGATTGCCTGGGAAATGGGGATCCCGGTATATAAGGTAACCGTGCTGCAATCTGTGGCAAACCCTTTGCAGTCTTTAAATGCGCCTGTAGGGACAGATCAGAGGACCCAGCTTGGGGATTTATTGAGTGACTCACGCATAAAAACCCCTTCAGAGAGGCTAGATGAGAAATCCCTTAAGAACCAGATTCATAGCATTGTGGACCTGCTTAATGACCGAGAGGCTGAGATTATCCGGATGCGCTTTGGATTTAATGATAAAACGCCCAAAACCCTGGAAGATGTGGGCGAGCATTTTGGGGTGACCCGAGAACGCGTTAGGCAATTGGAGCTGATTGCGATGAAACGCATCCGGGAGGCCATGAAAGACCAAGGCCGCCAGCGCACCCCCGAAGAAATCGAAGAAGAAAAGAATAAACACCTGCAAATTGAGGTACTGCAGGAATTCTTAGAGGAACTGAAAAAAGAAAAAGGCACCCCTGAATAGAGGTGCCTTGCAAAATAAAAACCTGAAAGGGTGATTAGTTACCCCCAGTGGCTTCGTCAAGAATGTCACCTAGGCTGGTAAGCTCTTGATCCTTCTTGAGGTTCTCGTAAGCGGCTACTTCGGCCTCGAGTTGCTCAGGATCGTAGCTAGCTGCCTTGATAGATAGACCGATACGACGCTCGTCGCGGTCAATCTTGATTACGCGGGCGGAAACTTCGTCACCAACGTTCAAGACGTCCTTGATCTTCTCTACGTGGCCTTCGCTCACGTGGCTGATGTGAACCAGACCGTCGATCTCGTTCTTCAAGGAAACAAAGGCACCGTAGTTAGTGATCTTGGTAACCTGACCAGAAACCACATCTCCAATCTTGAAGTGGTTGTCGATCTCACTCCAAGGATCTTCTTGAAGCTGCTTCATACCAAGAGAGATACGCTGCTGTGAGGAATCTACATCCAACACGATTGCGTCGATCTCGTCACCCTTCTTGAGGACTTCACTTGGGTGGTTAACCTTGCGCGCCCAGCTCATGTCAGAAACGTGTACCATACCGTCGATACCTGCTTCTAGCTCGATGAAGGCACCGTAAGTAGTGAGGTTACGTACCTTACCACGTACACGGGCACCTGCTGGGTAATTGTGCTTAGCCATATCCCAAGGATTCTCCTCGAGCTGACGGATACCAAGGGAGATCTTCTGGTCTTCCTTTTGGATACCCAACACAACTGCTTCGATTTCTTCACCAATCTTGAGGACTTCGCTTGGCTTAGTAATGCGCTTAGTCCAGGAAAGCTCAGTATTATGAACAAGACCTTCTACACCGGCTTCTAGCTCGATGAAGGCACCGTAAGGGACCAAGTTGACCACCTTACCCTTGATATGACCACCGATAGGATACTTCGTCTCGATGCTTTCCCAAGGATTGTTGTTCATTTGCTTCAGACCCAAGGATACACGGCCGCGCTCGCGGTCTACCTCGATGATCATTACGGTGACTTCTTCACCGATCTTAACCATCTCACTTGGGTGAGAAATGCGGCCCCAGCTCATATCTGTGATGTGAAGCAAGCCGTCTAGACCGTCTAGGTCTACGAATACACCGTAGTCAGTGATATTCTTAACAACACCCTTGCATACATCACTTGGCTGAACGCGAGAAAGAAGCTCTTCGCGCTTCTCGCGGCGTTGCTCTTCGATCAGCTCACGGCGGGAAATAACAATATTACGGCGCTCTTGGTTGATCTTAAGGATCTTAAAGTCGTACGTTTGCCCGACGTATTGGTCGAGGTTCTTCGGAGGCTGTACATCGATCTGAGACGCAGGCAAGAATGCATCCACCCCGATACTGACGATAAGACCACCTTTAACCTTAGCCTTAACGCGGCCGGGTTTAACAGTGCCTTCTTCACACTGGGTGAGGATGTTTTCCCAGTTTTTCTTCTGCTGGGCTTTATCGAAGGAGAGGACAGGGCGTCCGTCGCGATTTTCACGCTTTTCGAGGTAAACCTCGACAGCTTCTCCTACGTTAATGTCATCAGTGTCGATAAACTCAGATGCGGGAATCACACCTTCGGACTTTCCGCCAATATCAACGATAACTTCGTTTTGACGCACTTCGGTGACAACACCACTAATAATAGAGCCTTCTTTTTGGTTCTCAAAAAGACTTTGGCTCAACAATTCTTCCATTAAGGAATTAGAACTCATATGATTTTCTTTTCTGGCCCTCACGACAAAAGTCACAAGGGGTTTAAGGTTAACGATTTATAGTTTATTTATCCGATTACAAACAAGTGTAATACGAAGCGTGAGATAATCCCGGTTTTTAGGGGGTAGAGCAAGTATAAAAATCAAGGGAAGTTGTAGTTTTTGATCAACAAATATCACTTGATGGATTTTGCTTTTGCGGGTGGGGGTCTGTGCTATATAAATAAGCATACTACCCATGAAATACAAACACCACCTATTGATCTTCTTTATGAGCCTCATTATGCCTGCACTTTCTGCCAGTACTGACCACCCATTCCTGGATGATAACTTCCATATCCGCTGGGACCTTCTTGCCCCGGAGCATATTCAGCCTGATATTGAAAAGGCCTTGACCCAGACGGAGGAGGCACTTTTAGCGATTGAAGTGCAGGACCTTAGCACCGTGAGCTATGACAGTACACTCTTGGCCCTGGAAGAAGCAATCGAGCCTTTAGAGGCAGCCTGGGGGAAAGTTTCCCACCTAGAAAACGTCAATAATGTGCCTGAGCTGCGAGAGCCGTATAACCAGATGTTGCCGACAGTATCTGCGTTCTTTACGAATATTCCTTTACGCGAAGACCTCTGGAAGGTCATTAAAGCTTTTTCACAGACAGAAGAAGCCAAAAGCTTAACAGGGACACGTAAGCGGTTCCTCGAGGAAACAGTAGCAGACTTTGAAAAACAAGGTGCAGACCTACCTGAGGATAAAAAAGAAGAACTTGCCCGCCTTAATGCAGAATTAGCTAAGGTCACGCAGAAGTATTCCGAGAATGTCTTGGATTCTACCAATGCGTGGGAATTGATCATTACAGACCCTAAGCGCTTAGAAGGCCTACCCCAAAGCGCTAAAGATGCAGCGCAACAAAGTGCCGCTGAAAAAGGCCATGGGACCAAAGAGAACCCAGCCTGGCGCTTTACGCTGCACTACCCTTCCTATTCCCCGGTGATGCAATATGGTGAAGATGAAAGCTTGCGCAAGGAAATCTGGGAGGCGCGCAATACGATTGGAACTGCTGAGCCTTATAATAATACTGAAAATGTGCTAGAAATCCTTAAGCTGCGTCAACAAATCGCAACCCTCTTAGGGAAAAAGGACTTTGCAGACTATGTCTTGAGCCGCCGTATGGCTAAGAACGGGGAGACAGCTCTTAACTTTACAGAAGACCTCCATGATCGTGTTAAAGAAGCTTTTAATAAAGAGGTAGCTGAGCTTGAGGCCTATAAGGCTGAAAAAACAGGAGAACCTGTTGGGCACATTGAGCCGTGGTCCCGTGGCTATTGGATAGAAAAACGCCGCCAGGAGCTTTATAGCTTCAATGAGGAAGAGCTGCGGCCTTACTTCCCAATGAAGGGGGTTAAGCATGGGCTCTTTGAACTGGTGGAGCGCTTGTATGGAGTACAGGTAGTGAAGCGTAAACAATCCGTAAAGCCAGCTGAAGGAGAGGTTCCTGTGTGGCACGAGGATGTGCGCTTCTATGATGTGCTAGACAAAAACGGAACCCACCTGGGCTCCTTCTATGCCGACTGGCACCCGCGGCCAGAAAAACGAGGCGGTGCCTGGATGGTTCCTCTAACAACAGGAAACCGTGCAGACGGTAAGCAAGAACCCCACTCAGGGATTATTGCAGGAAACCTGACCCCACCCATTGGAGATGAGCCGGCGCTTCTCAACCACCGCGAAGTAGAAACGATTTTCCATGAATTTGGCCATTTATTGCACCACCTACTGGGTAATGTAGAAGTCAAAAGCCTAAATGGAACAAGCGTAGCTTGGGACTTTGTGGAGATGCCCTCCCAGGTGATGGAGAACTGGTGCTGGGAGCGCGAGAGCCTGGACCTCTTTGCCAGGCACTACGAAACAGGGGAACCGATCCCGGAAGACCTTTTCCAAAAGTTAGTAGCTACCCGTACCTATGGGCAAGCCCTCTTCACGATGCGGCAGCTATCCTTTGGCAAAATGGATCTAGACCTGCATATTAAGTATGACCCAGCCCAGGACAAAGACCTAGAAGCTTACATTCAAACACGCTTGGAAGACTACTCGGTCCCGACGCCGACCAAGGAGCCTTCTCATATACGGGCATTCACTCATGTATTTGGAAGCCCTACAGGCTATGCGGCTGGCTATTACTCCTACAAGTGGGCAGAAGTACTCGATGCTGATGCCTTTACCCGCTTCAAGACTGAAGGCCTCATGAGCCCTCAGGTAGGAGGAGAATTCCGCGATAAGATCTTAAGCAAAGGTAATAGTGAGGACCCAGCAAAGCTCTTCCGCGACTTCATGGGCCGTGAACCAGACCCCGATGCGCTGCTAAGACGCGCAGGGCTTCTTTAGGAAGAATAAAATATCAAATATAAATGGCTTTTTCCTTGCCCTTAGCGGGCAGATAAGGCCTTATTATGGGCTTTATATCAGAACACGATGTCTAAGCGCTTCTCCTTCTTCGTTTACGTTATCACTGCACTGTTTTTCACGTGCTTCTTCCTGTGGCCTATCTGGGAAATCCTGCATGGGGCCTTTTGGGATGTAAACGGGGAATTTACCTTCGCCTACTTTAAGGAAGTCTTCATAAACCCGATCTACTTAGAGGGCTTATGCAACTCATTCGGATTAGCCTTCTTCTCGACCTTGCTGGCACTGCTGATTGCTTTGCCCTTGGCGATTGTATCAGACCGCTATCCATTCCCAGGGAAAACCCTGTTCATGGGCTTGGTGCTCTTGCCTATTATGCTGCCTCCGTTTGTAGGGGCGATCGGGATCCGCCAAATTTTAGGACCGTATGGGGTGCTAAACACCTTCTTGGAGTACATCGGCCTCGTTGGGCCAGGAATGCCCTATGACTGGTTTGGGCACGGCCAATTCTGGGGAATGGTCCTACTAAATGCCTTCAGCCTGTACCCGATCTTGTACCTCAACTCGATGGCGTCCTTGGCTAATATTGACCCAGCCATGGAAGAAGCCGCAGCTAACTTAGGCTGCCGCAGTATCAAAAAGTTCTTCACGATCACCCTCCCGCTCATGCGCCCAGGTCTCTTTGCGGGCTGTACGCTCGTGTTTATTTGGGCCTTTACGGAGCTTGGGGTACCCTTAATTTTTGACTACGACCGGATCACTTCGGTACAAATCTTTAACGGCCTCAAGAAGATTGGGGGGAATCCTTTCCCTTATGCCCTGGTTACAGTGATGCTCTTCTTCTCGGTTGCTTTCTATGCGATTGGGAAAGGGTTATTTGGGCGTAATACCTTCTCGATGATGGCTAAAGCCTCCCACGCGCGTGAAGCTAAACCCCCCCACTTTATCGTACAGGCGCTGTGCTTTTGCTTCTTTGGGTTCATCAGCTTTTTAGCGCTGCTCCCGCACCTCTCGGTAATTTTTATCGCCTTCTCCTCGGACTGGTACGGAACGCTCCTGCCTGCAGGCCTCACCTTTGATAACTTCCATATTGCTTTGGGTAATGCCTTAACGGTTCCTTCGATTAAGAACAGCTTGATTTACGCAGGGCTAGCCACGGTGCTAAATAATATTTTAGGTATATCGATCGCCTTTGTGATTGTGCGTACAAAATTCCCTGGACGTGGGATGTTGGATGCGATGTCCATGCTGCCCTTGGCTGTCCCTGGACTCGTCATGGCATTTGGATACTTAGCGATGAGCCAAGAGGGACGACTCTTTGCCTTTCTCAACCCTACAGAGAATCCTACCATGTTGCTTATTATTGCCTATGGTATGCGTAAATTGCCCTTCATGGTACGTGCCGCTGCCGCAGGCTTGCAGCAAACGTCAAAAACCTACGAAGAAGCTGCACAAAATTTAGGATGCCCGCCTCTCAAATCAAGCATCATGATCACTATTCCTTTGATCACAGCTAATTTGCTCGCTGGAGCGCTTCTAGCGTTTTCGCAATCGATGCTAGAAGTATCGGACTCTTTGGTACTAGCGCAAAAGCAACAGTACTACCCGATCACCAAAGCAATCTATGAGCTAATGAGCCTCTTGGGTGATGGGCCGTACTTGGCCAGTGCACTCGGGGTATGGGCGATGGCCTTCTTGGCAGTCACCATTATTGGATCTTCTATCCTCCTGGGGCGCAATCTAGGAAGTATCTTCCGAGTATAAATTAGGCATCGTTGCCGTTACGCTTATTATGCTCGAGGAAAATCCATTCCTCTACATCAATATTATGCTTATTAAGTGCTTCGGCATATTCCTTCTTCTTGATTAGGCTAGCTGGAGAATTCATAACCATCTGCACCTTGTTCCCGTAAATATGATGCTTGAGCAGCATGATAGCAGCCTCATAATCACGGCGATCGTAGCTGACCCCGAGCTTATGGTACGACTCATTCGTGTCATGGCTTAAACCTAACTGAGTGAGCATCTTATCCTGAGAATAAGCACCAAAACCAGCACCCCGACCATCATTATAAAGCATCACGATAACACCGACACCATAACGGATAATTTCTTTAACAGTAGCCTTAAACTTCTCGCGATTATCCATGTCTTTGACCGGAAAACGATTAAAAATAGATTCGCTATGCAAACGCACCACAGGCAACTCATCTGTTTTTAGATCCCCGTAGGTAAGGACAACAAAGTCCTCCCCAGTGATAGTATCAAAGTAGACGTGAGTCCTAAACCAGTAAGGCGTCGTTAGTAGCTTAGCCAGAGGAGACTCAGGCTCGCGCCGTTGGAAAGTAGTCATGTTGCGCTCGTGAATGGTAACCATGACCCGGTTATTACGAATCATGTTATATTTCACGATGAGAGGATCCTCACGCTCGATGTAAGAGTCTATAGGCTCGTCCTTAAAATAGTGGCGTAGTTCTTCCTCACGTAGGCTTAAGACAACTTCCCCATCAATAGGCCGCACGGGCAGCATATAACTAGCTGCGTATACAAAGCGTTGGGCATCTTCTAGCGCATAAGGAGCAAAGGGGACGACTTCCTCAGGCAAAGCGATGCGCTTAGTCGTAGCATCCATTGGCTTTTCGAGGATATGCCCATACTCCATTTTAGAGGTTAAATAAGCTAAGTTATAAGGACTTGGCTCGATCTCGAGTGTCTCGGTGGCCGCTACGTGGATATTCTGGCGTTGCATTGCTTGGACCTTGTCTGGGTTATTAGTAAGCAACACAAAGCTGGCCTGGATATTTAAAAGGAAGCAAATGTCTTTAATATTACGATACTGGCGGTAGTCACGATGTAACCCCAGCATTTCGTAAGCATCGAAGGTAGAGATCTGGTCGTTCGTTGCTTGGACAAGCATACGATCGCGTGCTTTGGCAACATAGCCGATACCCCGGCCCTCTTGCATGAGGTAGAAGAGGATACCACTCCCCTTCTCTACAATGAGATTAAAGGCAGACTCAAGCTGCTGGACGCAATCACAATCACACCCGCGTAAGGTCTCACTTGTGACGCAAGAGGAGTGCAAGCGTACGTAAAGCGTATCAGCAGCTTCTACATTACCATAGGTCAGTGCAATCACGTAGCCCTTATGGATGATGTCTTGAAAAATATAAGCCTTAAACGCTCCCATGCGCATATCAACCGAGCACGTTGCTAAGTAAAGCGTCGTTCCATAAATAGGACGTGCAAGGACATCTTCTTTAAGAGAAAAAGCTTTATCCTGAAACGCTTTTATAAGCGCATTAATCTTAGGAGGTAAAGGCGAGCATGTAGCAGACTTAATCTTAGAGATTACTTTTTTGATCTTCTTATGAGGCATAGAGGAACGATTGTTGGGGTACTCGCATCGTTATATAATCTGAGGTGTCGTGTAAGCCCTTAACGAGTATGCGCTTACATTAAAATAATGTAGATAACAAAGGGTAATTTCAAGCGGCTTTGTTGAATAATTCAATACATCATGAGAATAAAGAGATTTTGAATTCATAAATAGGGACTTGTCTCAAAAACTCTTAATAACAGCTTTGAAAGCTAAGATGATTTATGCTAGCTATGTACAGTTACTTAGCAAACTTAAGCCCCTTAAAAAGAATGATAAACTTATTGCATCGATATATCTTAAAGCAGGTCTTTCTGGCCTCCTTGGGTGCAGTCAGTTTTTTTATCGTAGTCTTAGTTGTTGGAGATGCCTTGCGAGATGTATTACAGCAACTTATCAATAACCAAGTTTCTTGGAATGGGTTCTTTCAGCTCCTTATCCTCATCATCCCAGGCGTCATTCCTTATGCACTGCCAATGGGGTTCTTATTAGGAATTCTCTTAGTCCTAGGGCGACTCTCCTCCCAGCATGAGATAACGGCAATCAAAGCAGCAGGCATTAATCTATACACCCTTATCTGCTCTATCCTCTTTTTAACTTTTGCAGGAACGGTTCTTTCGGTGCTTATTAACCTCTATTATGCCCCCCTTGCCGACACGGCCTATAAAAACGGCATCGTGAATGCGATCCGGCATGACCCCTTACGGTTCATTAAGCCTCATACCTTTATTAAGACCTTCCCTGGATATGTGATCTATACAGAGGGCCAAGAAAAACAGCAGCTGAAAGATATTTGGCTGTGGGAAATGGATAAAAACAACCATGTCAGCACCTTCATTAAGGCACGCAAAGGCGCCTTCTCCTATGATGAAGCCCAAGAAGCTATCTTGCTGAAACTTATCAATGGCAGTGGAGAACGCCGTTCTTCAAACAAAAACCTGGGTGAATATGATAGCCAAAACCCCTCCATCACCTTTAAGGAACTCTCCCTCTCGCTTTCTTTAGACAAAATCCTAGGAAAAAAACGCGTCGACCGCAAACTTGCCTTCTACACCTTTGGGGAACTACTCCAAGAGCGTAAAAACTTAATTGAGACCTACGAGAATGACCCTAGTGAAGAGAACTATAAAAATAAGATCCAAATTCAGCTAGAGATCCAAAAGAAGTTTGCGATGGCCTTTTCTATCTTCTCGCTCGTTGCAATCGCCATTCCTTTAGGGATAAAGACCAGCCGTAGCGAAACATCGGCTAATCTGGCTTTGGCTCTTGGGTTGGCATTAAGCTATTACCTATTGCTTGTGGTGCTATCTTGGCTACAGAAACAGCCTCACTTACGCCCAGACCTGCTGGTGTGGATCCCGAATTTACTCTTCCAGACAGTGGGGATTTATTGGATCTACCGGGTTAATAAGCGCTAAACAATCTGGCAAGCTACATTCCCAGAGCGCCCGGGTACAGACTGTTGGGCAACAGCGCATACAGGAATATTCTCACGGTCTTCTAGGCAAGCTAAAGCCAAGAGTTCAAGCGTTACAAACTGAACCCCGATGCCCTGCATCTTATCTAGAAGCTTACAGAAAAGGTCTGCCTTACCCATCCCCTCAATCTCGGCATGGATCGTAAGGACATTCGTGTGCTTGAAACTAAGCAAGCTCATATAATGATCAGGGATCGATTCCTCTGGAAATTCGGGATGGCCTAAAAGTTCATCTAAGGTAGGCAAGGTCGTAGGGATTTGCAGTGTCCTAAATTGCTTGTCCCCAACTTTTGGAAAGAAGGGTACGGTTCCACGTGTGTCACTGCCATAGAGAAACCCTGCTTGATCGTAGGCACGCAAGCTCCTTTCATTTGCTTGCCAGCCAGGAGCTCCAGCACCGATAGCCTTGCGCCCAAAGATACGCTGAAACTCTTCTAGGGCACGACCAAGCTCTTCATAAGTTTGCTCTGAGGAAAAATGATGCAAGTAGTCTTGCCATTTAAAATGGTCGTAACAATGAATACCGACATCAAACCCAGCATCACGAGCATCACGCATGGCTTGTTCATTGCGCTTCCCGATGTGAGGAGCAGGCAATAAAGTTCCGTTGAGTAGAGTCCGATAGCCGTAAAGCTCGGTAACCTTTGTGCGTGAGACTTTCTTAAAAAAACCAGGGCGGAAAATCCTACGGATAGCCTTGCCTGTATTATCTGGCCCAAGGCTAAACAAAAAGCTAGCAGCAATGCCACGCTCTTTGAGGATGTTGACCAAACGCGGCACGCCTTCACGAGTGCCACGATCGGTATCCACATCGATTTTAATAAGAACTTGCATGGGGATTTAGCGCAGGTGCTTACGGTTCAGTTCGTAATCTTCGTTCTTTAGGTGGTAATCTAGGGTGAGTCTCAGGGCGGTCTCTAGGTCTACCTTAGGCTCCCAGCCGAGTTGCTCTTTAGCCTCTTTAATAGAAGGAACACGGTGAGTGATATCTTGGTAAGCCTCCCCATAGTATTCGTTTGAGTGGACTGTTACAATTTCTGCCTTTTCAGCACGCTCTTTGTATTCATCATACTCCTTAACCAGACTTACGAGCATCGTTGCTAGCTCGGCAATCGAGTAGTTCATTTCTGGATTACCGATGTTAAAGATACGCTTAGAAGCTTTGCCGTCTTTATTCTCGATAATACGCAACAAGCAGTCGATACCATCATCAATAAAGGTAAAGCAACGACGTTGCTCCCCTCCGTCCACAAGCTTAATGGGGCGGCCATGAATAATATTATGCAAGAACTGAGTCACGACGCGTGAGCTTCCTTCCTTAGGCTCGTTAATATCATCAAGCTTTGGCCCCAAGAAATTAAACGGACGGAACAATGCATAATCAAGGCCCTGGTGCTCTCCGTAGGAATAAATAACACGGTCTAGCAACTGCTTAATGCAGGAGTAAATCCAACGACCCTTAGGAATCGGCCCTAGAACAAAGTTACTTTCGTACTCATCAAATTGAGAGTCTTTGCTCATGCCGTAAACCTCTGAGGTAGAAGGGAAGATGAGGCGCTTCTTGTACTTAACGCATTTACGGATGATTTCCATGTTGGCCTCGAAGTCTAGCTCGAACACTTCAATCGGCTTTTTTACATAAAGTGCAGGGGTAGCAATCGCAACCAGAGGGATAATGACGTCACACTTTTTGACGTGATACTCGATCCATTCTTTATTGATCGTGATGTCCCCTTCAAAGAACTTGAAGCGATCATGACCGAGGCAGTTTTCTATCTTATTAGAAAACATATCCATACCGTAAACGACCCAGTCTGTTTTCTCGAGGATGTTCCACACAAGACTGCTGCCGATAAAGCCGTTAACACCAAGAATAAGTACTTTTTTTGGTTGATTCATAATTTATTAATTTGCATTTGCAGAAGCTGGAAGGTCCTGCCATTCACATTCTGTAATTTTAAGAAATCCGTCACCGGTGGCGATCATTAGAGGCTCTTGGCTGACGCATTCACCGGGTTTAAAATCGCTTGAAGGTTTGTCTTGGAACCGCATCTCAGGCTCTGCCCACCAGATACACAGCCGCTTATTCTCGAAGGCATCCGTAAAGGCACCTGGGAAAGGATGGGTGACTGCGCGTATTAAATTAAAAATAGATTGAGCCGACTGTGTCCAATCGATCCGGCCATCTTCGGGTTTGCGCCCAGAGAAATAAGTGGCCTGAGAGTCGTCTTGAGGAATACGTGGCGCAGTACCAGTCAACAGTGCTTTTACTTGGCGCTCTAACACCACACAAGCCGCTTGTTGGACTTTGCGCATGACCTCAAAGGCGGTCTCTCGAGGGCCAATAGAAACTGCTTCCTGGTCAATCATATCCCCAGCATCGGCTTGCTTCACCATCGTGTGCAGTGTTGCACCGATTTGTGTTTCCCCGTGTAGGACTGCCCAATTCACTGGGGCACGCCCACGGTACTTAGGTAATAAAGACCCATGCATATTAAATGCCCCTAAAGAAGGAAGGTCCAAGACAGCCTCAGGGATCATATTACGGTAGTAAAAAGAGAAAATAATATCTGGACGCAGATCCTTAAGCCCCTGAAAGACTGCCTCATCTTTTAAGCTCTTGGGCTTAAAAACAGGAATCCCTTTGGAGGCTGCTAAATCGGCGACGCAACGGAACCATTGTTCTTCATTGGGGTTATCCTCATGCGTAAAAACGCCTACAACCTCAGCCCCATGTTTGAGCAATAGCTCAAGACAATCATAGCCAACATCACTATAAGCAAAAACTAAAACTCTAGGTGCTTCTTGGGAACTCATGAAAGATCTTCGAGAACTTCTTTGGTTACGTAGCGTGGCCGGCTTTGAACACATTGGTAAGAGCGCCCGACATACTCTCCGATAAGGCCAATCCCTACGATAGTAACACTGATTAAGAAAAAGAGGATCGCGAATAAAGTAAATAGACCTTCGGCCTCTGGTCCGATGAAGAGACGGCGATATAAAAGAATAAGGACCAACAAACCACTACACCCTGAAACAAAGAAGCCAAACAAGGTAAATAATTGAAGCGGTAACAGGGTAAAACCGGTGACTAAGTCAAAGTTAAGACGGATGAGCTTATAGAAACTGTACTTGGACTCCCCTTCTGCGCGGGCCTCGTGAACAACCTCAACCTCACCGGGTTTGGCAGAGAACTTATGCGCTAAAGCAGGAATAAATGTAGAGCGCTCCCCCGATCGGGCGATAGCATCTACAATAGGACGCTTGTAAGCACGCAGCATACAACCCTGGTCGGTCATTTGGATGCCAGTAGCGACCTCACGAAATACGTTGATGATCTTTGAGGCCCACTTACGCCACCAAACATCTTTGCGCTTTTTGCGGTAACCTCCAACCACATCATAACCCTCATCAATCTTGGCAATGAGTTTCTGAATCTCTTCGGGCGGGTTTTGGAGGTCTGCATCTAGGGTTACTGCAATCGCACCGCGCACGTGCTCGAAAGCTGCGATAATAGCCATGTGTTGACCAAAATTTCCGTTAAAATCGATCACACGTACTTGCTTAGGGCGCTGCGCGTGGAACCCTCTGAGCAATTCGATAGAGTGGTCTGTGCTGCCATCATTTGTAAAAATAATCTCGTACGGACGATCGAGCTGATCCATTGCGTTTGTTAGGCGCTGGAAAAGCGGCGCGAGATTAGCCTCCTCATTAAAAACAGGCACCACTACGGAGATTTCTGGAGGATTTTTCATAGATCTTAGAGATTTAACCAATTTTGAGGACCTTGGCAAGGGCCGTGATTACCCGATCTTGATCGGCTTCAGTCATATCAGGGAAAAGGGGCAAGCTTAGGACAGTATCAGAAATACGCTCGGCATGAGGGCAATCCCCAGGCTGCATACCCCATTGCTCGTGATAATAAGTGCTGAGGTGGGGGGCTTGGTAATGAAGACCCGTCCCGATGCCGTGCTCTTTGAGGGCACTCATGAGTTGATCACGGTCCATACCGGCAACTTCAGGGTTAATGCAAGGAGCAAACAAATGCCAAGCATGGCGGCACTCGTAGTCAGGGGCCTGAGGCAAAACTAAGGCCTCCCAGCTAGAAAGTTTTTCGTAGTAGCGCTCTACAAAGCGTGTACGTGTTGTGATGAAGCCGTCTAAGGCAGGGAGCTGATGCAGGCCTAGAGCTGCCTGCATATCCATCATATTAAATTTGTAACCGGCTAAAGTGATGTCGTACTGAGGAGTCCCCTCTTTGGCAAAGCGGTTCCATGCTTCTCGGTCAATCCCATGGAAACGCAATAAGTTAATACGCTTTTGCATGGATTTGTCTTGGGTAGTCACGCAGCCTCCTTCACCGGTAGTCATGTTTTTATTCGGGTGAAAGCTAAATACTTGAGTGTCCCCAAAACTTCCAATGCGTTTGCCCTTGTACTCGGTACCAATCGCGTGAGCGGCATCCTCAATAACACGGAGGTTATGCTTCTGGGCCAATGCGTAGAGTTTGTCTAAGTCTACCGGTAAGCCTGCGAAGTGAACCGGCATAATCGCGCGAGTCTTAGGCGTAATCGCAGCTTCGACAAGGGCGGGGTCTATATTGTAAGTACCCGGCTCAACATCAACGACAACGGGCTTACCCCCTGCTAGCACAATCGTGTTGAGTGTGGCTACGAAAGTCATGGCTGTAGTAATAACCTCATCCCCAGGCTCTAGATCTAAGGACAAAAGAGCCATGAGCAAACCAGCAGTTCCGGAGGCACACGCTTGTGCGGAAGGGGCGCTTAAGTAGTCACACAGCATACCCTCGAACTTCTTGGTACGCGGACCTGTGGTTATCCAACCTGAGCGCAAGCACTCAGCTACCTCATCGATAGCGGCTTGGCTAATCGAAGGTTTTGCAAAAGGAAGGAAGGGTGCCTCAACGGTGTCAGCCATAGGAAATTCAGGGTTACTGGTTACTCACGATGATGAAATTAAAATCTGTCAGAACAACATGACAATAGTCTGCACCCACATCGTTTTTAAAATTATCAAACTTCTGCCACTCTACCAGGGCATAGGCACGCTGCGAACTTTGCCAGAAATCTCTGAAAGCTTGCCCTTCTAGGTAGCGTGCGGAATGGTCCTCAAGCTCAAGCCCAAAGCCATGCTCATCAGGGCTGTGGTTGGCTAAAGACGTCGTACGCTCTAGGTACGTGGTGAAGTCGTGAAAATAGTCGTAAGCATGGAAAACGCGGTCCTGCTCTTGTAGCTTAGGTTTGAGCGCATAGGCCATTTCCCGCGTACTTGGACGCTTGAAGCAGCCTGCTACAGGGTTGAATAAAGCCAAGATGCATGCTGCTGCGCCCATCAAGACAACCAAACCATGGCGGAGCTTACCCAGACGGGTGAAGAAATGGATAAGTACGGCACTTAGAATAAGGGCACCCAGCAAAAGCGCTAGCCAAGGAATCGCCTCGAAGGTAACATCTTCGCTCTTATGCTCTAAGACAAAGGGGAAGGCAGTAGCCAGCCCCAAGATAAGCCAGGTATAGGCGCGTAACCCCCACTTAAGGCCTACTGTATTAGCCCCGTCCCAGGCCTGGGCCATATAACGCCCCATGATAAGCGCCAATGGGAAGTAGGCCGACAAGATGTAAGGGATTAGCTTGGACTTCGAGAGAGAGAAGAAGAACAAGATGAACAAGATCCAGACTAAGCATAAAAGCTCTGTCGAGCGTTCTTTAGCGGCTTGCCAGCCCCCTCGGAAAATAGAAGCCACGGATTGAGGCAAGAAGCTTGTCCAAGGTAATAAGCCCAGGGGAAGAAAAGCGAAGAAGAACCAAAACGGTTGAACGCGGCTGTGGGTAGAGCTCAGGTAGCGCAAGAAGTGCTCATGGACGAAGTAGAACCATAAGAACTCTGGGTTCTCACGGGCGGCCATCACGTGCCAGGGGACTGTAACGGCTAAGAAGATGAGTAAGCCCATCCCCATATAGTAGCGAGCAAGGTCCTTCCATTTGCCCAATAAGATAGTCCACAGGAAGATGATAAGGGCGGGAAAAACCCAACCGATGAGGCCTTTACTGAGAACAGCTAAGCCCATGAATATATAAAAAGCGACAAACCAAAGCCGGCGCTGAGTCGAGAGCGGATACTTAAGCCCAATAAGAAAGCTAAACAAAGAACAGCCCGTGAACACACTCACGGCAATGTCCAAGGTAATAATCTGGCTAAGGGCAAAGTAGATGAGGCTTGATCCTAAAATTGCTGCGGCAAACAGCCCAGTACGACGGTCGTAAAGACGCCGACCTGTAATGTAGGTGGCTAAGATCCCAATAAGGCCTAAAAGTGCAGGCATAAAGCGCCCGCTTACTTCGTTAATGCCCCCTACTTTAAGCGCAACGGCTTGCATCCAATAAAACAAAGGAGGCTTCTCGAAATAAAGGACCCCGTTCAGGCGCGGAGAGACCCAATCACCTGTGACAACCATTTCTCGGGGGATCTCAACATAGCGCCCTTCATCTGGGTTGGCTAAAGGCCGCACTCCAGAAAAAGCCAGGTACAAAAAACCAAAAACGAATAGCAATAAAACACAGTCCCTAAAAGCCTTCATAATCAAAGAAATGACTCTCTCATTTGACACCCAAGAGTCAATGTTTAAAGAGAGATAATGGACAATCAAAAGCAAAAGATTTACAGATAAAGAACTTTACGGGGATTCTCAAAAAAACTATGATATTTACTTACCCTATGGCAGCCTCACACTCCATCGCCGAAAAGCTTAACCAGAGTAAACCAGTTCTCTCGGTAGAGTTCTATCCCCCTCGCTCAGAAGAAGAAGCACGACGCATCATTAAATCAGCGCAGGCTTTGCAGGAACACCATCTCGATTATGTATCGATCACCTACGGTGCGGGAGGCTCTACTCGAAAACTGACTATCGATTACGGAGAAATTCTGCATGACCTTTTCGATTTCGAGGTCATGCCTCACCTAACCTGTGTGGGACACTCCCAGGACGAACTCAAAGAGATTATCGAAGGCTTTCAGCAATCTGGGTTTCATAATATTATGACGCTAAGGGGGGACCCTCCGAAAGGGGAAGATCATTTCACCCCGCACCCCGAAGGATTCCGATACGCCTCAGAGCTGGTTAATTTTATCAAACAACAATGCCCTGACTTTTGCCTTGGCGTAGGGGGATACCCCGAAATGCACCCTGAAGCAGCCTCTGTTGAAGAGGACCTACAGCACCTCAAACATAAGGTAGACCAAGGGGCCTCCTTCATCACCACACAGCTATTTTTCAGGAATGAGGACTATTTCAGCTTTGTAGAACAGTGCCGGGCATTAGGCATTACAGTCCCTATCATTCCAGGGATTCTACCGGCTCTATCGTTCAAACAAGTCCAGCGGTTTTGCAGCTTCTGTCATGCAACTGTTCCTCAGGAGCTCCTCCAACAGCTCGAGGCGACCCAAGGTGATAACGAAAAATCCATCCAGACAGGAATCGATTGGGCCTACAAGCAAATACAAGGACTCCTAGAGTTTGGCGCCCCAGGTATTCACTTATATATCCTTAACCGCTCTGAATCTGCAGCTGCTATCCTTAGGCAACTCCGCGAAGATAAACTAGTCGCAAAAGCTTAAGAAAGCGCTTGCGCTGAAAATAGTCTGGATTTGTTAGGCAAAGTGGTGTCGAATATACACATATGAAACGTGCTCTTATTACTGGTATTACAGGTCAAGATGGTTCTTATCTTGCAGACTTACTCCTCGCGAAAGGTTATGAAGTTCATGGAATCATCCGGCGCTCTTCTACCTTCAACACAAGCCGCATTGACCACATCTACCAAGATCCCCATGTCGATGACAAGCGCCTGACCCTACACTATGGTGATTTGACCGATTCTGTGAACATGGTCAAACTCCTCTACCAATTGGAAGTAGACGAAATTTACCACCTGGGTGCGCAGAGCCACGTGCGTGTTTCTTTCGATATCCCTGAATATACCGGAGACACTTGTGGTATGAGCGCGATCCGCATTCTAGAAGCTATCCGAGAAGCAGGATTAGCCAAACGCACGCGTTTCTACCAAGCTTCTTCCTCAGAAATGTTCGGGAAGGTACATGAAACACCTCAAAAGGAAACGACACCTTTCCACCCACGCTCACCTTACGGGTGTGCTAAAGTGTTTGCTTATCACTTGACCGTGAACTACCGCGAATCCTACGGGCTGCATGCTAGCAATGGCATTCTCTTCAACCATGAATCTCCACGACGAGGTGAGACATTCGTAACGCGTAAGATCACTCGAGCTGCTACACGCATTAAGATGGGCCTACAAGATGCGCTATACCTAGGAAACCTAGATGCAAAGCGTGACTGGGGTTATGCACCTGAGTATGTAGAAGCCATGTGGCTAATGCTTCAGCAAGACAAGCCGGATGACTACGTCATCGCTACCGGAGAAACCCACACGATTAAAGAATTTTGTGAGGCTGCTTTTGGTCGCCTAGACCTAGACTGGCAAGAATACGTTAAGTATGATGAACGCTATGAGCGCCCTGCTGAAGTAGACCTACTATTAGGAGACCCTGCTAAAGCGAAAAAGCAACTTAACTGGGAGCCTAAAGTACTCTTCAAAGAACTTGCCGAAATCATGGTAGATGCAGATCTAGAACTTGCTAAAAAAGAAAAGGCACATCTAGAAGCTGAAAAGGCACTTTCCTAATAATGAAGCCTGAGGATAAGATTTATTTGGCTGGCCATCGGGGGATGGTAGGGTCCGCCATCTTGCGGAACCTCAAAAAACATGGATTCACGAATGTCATCGTACGCACACGGGAAGAATTAGACTTGTGTGATGGACAGGCAGTCGATGCCTTCATCGAACAAGAAAAACCTGATTGCATCATTAATGCCGCTGCACGCGTGGGGGGGATTTATGCAAACAGCACCTACCCTGCAGAGTTTATCCACGAAAACTTAGCCAGCGCACACAACTTAGTGCACAGCGCTTGGCGCCATGGCGTACAACGCCTACTCTTCCTGGGAAGCTCCTGCATTTACCCACGACGTGCGCAGCAACCCATGAATGAAGATGCGCTGCTGAGTGGCCCTCTCGAGCCTACGAACGAAGCCTACGCCATTGCTAAAATTGCAGGGCTTAAGCTATGCCAACACTACCGCACGCAGTATGGAGTCCTCTACCACTCGGTCATGCCTACAAACCTTTATGGCCCGCATGACAACTACCATCCGGACAATTCCCATGTGTTGCCTGCGCTGATTGCACGCTTCCACCAAGCAAAAGAAGAGGGCTGGCCTGAAGTAGTCCTCTGGGGGACCGGCAGAGCACAACGTGAGTTTTTACATGTCGATGATCTAGCTGAAGGGGTCTTTATGATCTTACAACATCCGAACCCTCCAGATGTTGTTAACGTAGGCTTTGGTAAAGATATCACAATCAGTGAGCTAGCCCGAATGGTACAGCAAGCGATTGGCTATGAAGGGAAAATCACCTTTGACTCCTTTAAACCTGATGGAACACCCCGCAAAGCCTTAGATATCTCTAAGATTAAGACCCTAGGCTGGGAACCTACGATTACACTAGAAGCAGGGATTGCACAGACCTACCAAGATTTCTTGAAAGAGAAAGAAGCAGGTATCCTAAGAAGCCACTAGGTTAACACCAAGGCAACAGCTACGAGTAACAATAAGGCACCGAGCAAACGCCGGAACATGATAGCTCCGCCAATCTCGCGCTCTTGGTTATCAAACCAATGGCCAAGAAACCACACCAAGACAATACTCCATAAACTCCGGGTATTGTAAACGATGTTAGCGGCGGCTGCTTGGCTATAAAAGCTGATAGCACAGAACAAGAGGATCACCTCAATCCCTAAAAGGAAGGACCCGAGCCACAACCAACCCCAGCAACCCCTAGAAATATCTTGGAGACGGCTCCGGAAGAAAGGCATTAAAAAGACAGAAGCAATAGCAGTTCCCCCTGAGCTCACAACCATAAAGGGGACAACACCAAAGTGAGGGGCTTCAACCTGGACCAAGGCATCATTCATACCAAAAAGAATCGCACTGAGTAAGGTATAGATAACCGTCTTAAAAATACGGCCAGCATCCTGACTAGAGGTAACCCCTTTACTCATCAGGGCAACGCCCCCGACCGTCATAAAGGAAGCAATCCAAAGTTCGGTACTAATCCCTGCGGCCCCCAATAAGTAGACAAAAAAGGCTACAAAAATAACTTTAGTCCCGATCAAAGGGACTTGTAAAGAAACGTCCCCAACTCGAATGGTATGGAAAACAAGCACAAGCCCTACAAAACGGATCAAACTGCAGGCAAGAGGAGCCCAGATATGAGCCCAGTCCAAAACCTGAGAATCCCAAACTAGAAATGGGAGCGTTGAGGCAAAAAACATCCAATTAGCCACAAAGAAAATCCGCATAACCCCCGCTCCTCCTGCTAAAGCGCGTTTGCAGAAGAGAGCTGAGAGCGTATAACCAAAACCAGCGGTTAGCGCTAATGTGAATGGGACGAGTTGCATTAAAAACGTTGAGGTATACGGGAATTCAGCCTAAGATTCAAGGGTCTTCTTTTAGATCCCCTTATCAATTAGCTATGTCCAAGAAAGTTCCTATCACTGTCGCCCATGGAAATGGGATTGGCCCAGAAATCATGAAAGCTGTGCTTTTCATCCTCGAAGAGGCTGGAGCCCAACTAGATATAGAAACAGTAGAGATTGGAGAAGCCATCTATCTCAAAGGGAACCCAGCCGGAATTGAAGAAAGCGCCTGGGAATCCTTACGCCGCACAAAAGTATTTTTTAAGGCCCCGATCACAACCCCTCAGGGTGGTGGAGTAAAAAGCCTTAACGTGACCGTACGGAAGGCCTTAGGCCTCTATGCAAACGTGCGCCCTTGTGTTTCGTATGCACCTTTTATTCAAACCAAGCACCCAAATATGGATGTGGTCGTGGTGCGCGAAAATGAAGAAGACCTATATGCAGGGATTGAACACAGGCAAACTACGGATGTAATGCAGTGCCTGAAGCTCATCACACGCCCAGGGTGTGAGCGAATTGCGCGGTACGCGTTTGAATATGCAATAGCTAATGACCGCAAGAAAGTGACTTGCTTCACTAAAGACAATATCATGAAGATGACAGATGGGCTCTTCCATGAAGTCTTTGAAGAAATTGCCAAAGAATACCCTAGTATTGAGCCCGAACATTGGATTGTAGACATTGGCGCAGCAAAGCTTGCAGACACCCCAGAAGCATTTGATGTGGTGGTCCTACCAAATCTTTATGGAGATATTTTAAGTGATGTAGCTGCTCAGATATCAGGCTCTGTCGGGCTTGCTGGCTCTGCTAACATTGGAGCAGACTATGCTATGTTTGAGGCCATCCACGGGTCTGCACCACGACGCGCAGGGCAAGACCTTGCAAACCCTTCAGGTCTATTCTTCGGGGCGATGATGATGCTCGTTCATATTGGACAAGCCTCTATTGCACGCCGTGCGCATAATGCATGGCTGAAAACAATTGAAGAAGGTATTCATACTTATGATATTTTTGAAGAAGGCCTAAGCACGAAGAAAGTAGGCACCCAGGACTTTGCAAAGGCAGTAGCCCAACGGATGGGACAAACACCCGAAAAACTCCCTGCGGCACACTATTCAGAAACAGAAGAAGCTGCGAAACACCCCCCAGCCTACAAGCGCCCCAAAGTTGAACGTAAGTGCGTAGGGGTAGACATGTTTGTCCACTGTACAACCAGTACTCCGGAGCAATTAGGCAAGCAACTCCAGACCTGCGAAAGCGATGGCCTGAGCTTAACTATGATTGCTACACGAGGGATGAGCGTATGGCCACAATGCGCAGAAGTTACCTTGTGCACCGACCATTTCCAATGCCGCTTCCAACTCCCTGAAGACAGTAAGGACGAGATAGGCCCTGAGGTCATCATTGCCCTACTCAATAAGCTTCATCAAGCAGGCGTTGAGATCGTCAAGACGGAGAACCTCTATACCTTTAATGGAGAAGAAGGGTTTACGCGCGGACAAGGCCAGTAATACTCCTCTAGAGCACTTCCTTAATTAAGAGTCTCGCAGAATTGCTTGAGACGGTTAAGGCCTTTAGTGATTGTTTCCTCAGAAGTAGCATAGCTTAACCGGATGTAATCATCCGCACCGAAGGCAATACCGGGAACAACGGCTACTTTTTGTTGTTCCAAGAGCTGTGCTGCAAAATCCGTAGAGCTTAGGCCATAGTTATTAATCTTTGGGAATAGATAAAAAGCCCCTTGGCTTTTAAAACACTCTAGACCAGAAATACGAGAGAGTCCTTCGAAAAGCAGAGCTCTTCGTTGATCAAAGACAGTCCTCATATTTTCAATCGCCTTTGCTGCTTTATCTTTCTGCTCTAAAGCCGCTAGGGCTCCGTATTGTGCGAATGTAGTGGCGTTAGACGTCGTATGACTCTGGAGACTAGAGACAGCCTTAGCTAAGGCTGCAGGTGCGACCAAGGTCCCTAAGCGCCAGCCTGTCATTGAATAAGCCTTACTGAAGCCATTGATCGTGATCGTTCGTTGGGCGATCTCTTCAGATAAAGAAGCAATACTGCAGTGCTTGGCACCGTCATACAGGAGGTACTCATAAATTTCATCTGTAAAAATCCATAAATCATTTTTGAGTGCTACCTGTGCTAAAGCCTCAAGCTCTTCAGAAGTATAAACAGCCCCTGTTGGGTTAGAAGGGCTATTCAGCATAAGGACTTTTGTTTTTGGGCTGATGGCTTCTTGAAGTTGCTCAGGCGTAATTTTAAAGCCGGTATCATCACCAGCAAAAACGACTCTAGGCTCTGCACCGGCAAGTTTAACCATTTCTGGGTAGCTTACCCAGTAAGGTGCGGGGATGATCACCTCATCACCAGGGCTACAAGTTGCCAGAATAGCCAAATAGCACGAGTATTTGCCCCCGGGGCTAATGACCACCTGAGACGCTTCAAGGCCTTGGATTTTATTTTCTTGGATATGTTTTTGGGCAACGGCCTCGCGCAATGCGGGCAGGCCTGGTGCTGGAATGTATTTTGTTTTGCCTTCTTTAAGGGCTTGGATACAGGCCTCTTTGATAAAATCAGGTGTGTCAAAATCAGGCTCCCCTGCCCCAAACCCACAAACATCCTCCCCAGCTGCTTTCATAGCCTTAGCTTTAGCATCAACTGCTAAAGTAGGTGAGGGAGATACATTATTAGCCCAAATCGATAAAGCGCTAGACGGTGTACTCATAATCTAGAGACAGTATAAAAAATGAGTATGCATTGCACTCTAAAAGTGCATTAAGGCAATAAGCTTACCCAAGTATTCCAGGCCTGCTCTTCTGATTTTTGGGAATAGAATATCCTCCCCTTCCAATACAAAACGTAAGGCGGCAAGGGGCCTAGCTCGGCTAATAAAGCTGCTGTACGTAAAGCATCCCTCCACTGTTCTTTCTCGATCTGTAGTTTAAATAATAACGTGCCCCGGACCATATCGGTAGGGCTCATTAAAAAACTGCGTTTAATTTCTTCAAAAGAGCGGCGTTTCTGCTCTTTAAATTCTGGAAGCTTGGGTTCTTCTAAATTCATTCTAGCAAGCCTAGCCGCTTTTTCGTACTCACTTTGGCGCGCATAAATTCTAGCAGACCATACCCAAGAATGAGGGATCTCTTTAGAATACTCTTCTAGGTAAGCCAAAAATGTTTCGGTATCATTGGCATCAAGCCAGCGGGAGAACAGTTGACGCTGCTGATCAACCGAGTATTGAGCGAGCAAAGGATCTTTCCTAATGTCATCAGCAAGCTCTTTTGTAAAAGCTTCTCCGTGCAAGTGTTGTAAGTAGAAAAACCGATACGCAGGATCCAGCTTGGAAAAGTTGCTCAGGTACTGAGTATACTCAGGCTTAGACGAAGCATACACGTAAATATTTTTAAAGGCGTCAGCCTTATCAAAGTTATAACGGTGAAGTGCATCGCGCCAAACAGCAAAGGCATAGTCTGAATCATAAGGGAGCCAAAGCTTCCCTTCCCACAGTGCTATTTTAAAATCATGAGGGGCTAAAAAACGAGACTTCCTAAAATCTTCTTTAGCAGCACCCTGATTATTCGCATAGAGTAACTTTGCTTGGCCCCGCTGAAAATACCACTCCCACTCTAGAGGCTTGAAACTAAAGCCTAGAGCAACTGCAGCGTCTACTTGTGTTGAGTCTTGATCTTCTAGAGCTTTTTTAATCTGTGACTGAACTAAAGGGCGCGTTGCGGCAAACACCCAAGGTTTTTGAAAGAAAAGGCTCCAGGAACTAAAAAAGCTTATAATCAAGAACAATGCACCTACTCCACGAAAAACATTAGGAGGAATAATACAGCGGACAATAGAAGTACTCGGAAAACTCAATGCAAGCAAAAGGCCTGCGAGCATAAAGGTTCCTAGGCGGTGTGCAGGAACATCAAAACAGGAATGTGCTAGAAAAACTAATACCGCAACAAGAGCAACGATACGATAAGGTTGTGCCTGTGTTTCTTTGAAAGGGTGCGCATAAAATAAAGCACAAAATACTGCCGAAAGACAGACCAAGAAGCCCACCACCCCTGTTTCTGAAAGCAGCCACAGCCAATCACTTTCGGGGTGAATAATAGCTCCAAACAGTAAGGAATGTTCGCGGTAATAAGGAAATATATCAGCAAAGTTAGCAAGCCCTACCCCAGCAAACCAATTATCCGAAGATAAGTTAAGTGCATCTCTAAAGACTAAGATCCGAAACGGTAAAGCCCCACTAAAGATATCAATGAAACGCCTCCAAACGTCACTCCCTAGCAACAAGAAGAAAGCGAAACAAAGAATCACAAAAGGAATCCCGAATTTTAGAAAATTCTTAAATAACGAATAGCGGACATGTAGAACGCCCCATAAAAGAACTCCTAAGAAAAATAAAAGAATCCCTCCGCGCGAAATACTGTAAGGCAAACTTACAAAAGAAATACAAGTCAGTAAAAAGCTCACTAAAAGAGCTAACTTATGACGAGTGCGCATCGCCTCCATCATAAGCCCAAAAGAGATAAGCCCCCCTAGGCATAAAATATTGCTAGTCTGGTTACGATTAGGAAAATAAGTAAAATTTTGGGCCGCTTGAGCAAAAGGATATTTTAGATTGAGGGTATTACCGATAATGATACCTACAGCAAGAATACTCACGACAATCGCCAATCCCCACAACATACCCCTGCGTTGCTCATAAGACCAACCATCGCCCAAACATCCATAAATCCAAGAAACCCCGAGGAGCACAAAAAACCAAGCCTCAAGGCTAAGTCTTGGCTGTACGGATACCGTATTTACAAAACTAAAACCATAGCTATCTACCGCTTCCTGGAGCCATAAAGGATCTTGCCCAAACCAATACCTCGGTAAAAAGGCGGATAAAATAACAATTAAAAATACAATACACGACCAATCAAACCACTTACCAGGAGAGTACTGCGGAGGACTGTACAGTAAAAAACACCCTACAAAAAAAAATACAAATGCTTGAGCCCAAGGCAGAGTCCCGCCGCCCAGAAGCACCAAGGCAAATAAAAAGAGAGGCAATAGAGTGCTTCTTAAACCAAGGGGTGCCCGATGCGTAGGCCTCGTGTCCATTGTTATTCGTCGTCCAGATCAGTTAGGGAGGTGTAGTAGTCTCCGTAGCTGTAACGGTAGAAGCCAAGTACCTGTGTATCCATACCGTTGAGGACAAACCCATAGAAGGGAACCTTACGCGCGTGTAGATTTTTGAGAGCTGTCTTAACGTGCTGCGTGCGCGTAAAGCCAGAACGCACCACAAAGATCAAAGCATCAAACTTACTTGCAAACCCGGGTGTATCGTCTGTTGCCAATACCGGAGGGGTATCAAATAAGATAAAGTCGTAACGGGGCTTAAGCTCTTCTACGATGTCCTCAAGACGAGAGCTCATTAACATATCACCCGGGTGAGAAGGATACTGACCGCAAGTAATGAGGTCTAGATTCTCTACGTGCGTCTTTTGTATAGCGCCTTCTAGGGTAATGTCTCCTTGGATAAGCTCTGAAAGACCAGGAGATGCAGGAACCTCAAAAACATCATGCAAACGCCCACGCCTCATATCTGCGTCAATAAGCAAAGTCCGAGAGGCGGCAAAAGCAAGGGCCACACTCAAATTTCCAGAAATAGTCGTCTTACCCTCACCAGGAACGGAACTAGTCACCAGCAAGGTCTGCGGACGGAACCCATCCTGATTGAGGTATAGCATTGACGAGCGAATATTTCGACAAGCCTCCGCAAAAGCCACCCGTTCATCATTAGGCTTGAGGAGCCCTAGCTTGTCGCTTGCATCAGGCTTCTCCTTAGGCACGACACCCAAGACCGGCTCTTCGTAGCGCTGGGAGATATCCTCGGTAGAGACCACACGGCTATCAAGATTACCCGCAAGAATAATCAAACCAACACCAAGAACAAGACCAACGGCTGCGCCCATTAAAATCTGTTTAGCAAAGCTTACACGGATGGGGATAGGCTCGGAAGCATGCTCGAGAATAGAAACAGTTTCTTGGGCTAGATTACGGTTAATATCAATCGATTGCGTAGACGCTAAAAGCTGGTCATGCAACTTCTTGAGGCGGTCTAGCTGAGAATTGATCCGCTCAAACTCAGCAAGCTTACGGCTATACTCTAAAGCTTTTCCTTCCCACTCTTTGACTGCAATCTCTAGACTCGCAAGCTCTGAGGACAAGTAACGCTTCTTGTCCCTGACTTGGTTCAAGGCCTGACGGCGCACGATCTTAAGCAAGCCTTCTTGACGATCAATTTCTAGATCGAGTTCCACCAATTTAGGGTGGTTGCTCTTCATGTAAATTGCTGTTTCATCACGCTCGGCTTTAAGACGGCTTAAAGCATCACTCACCTCAAGGTATTCGTCAGAAACGACCTGAAACTCGGGGTCCAATAGTACTTGCTCAAATTCAGGGGGGAATTCTTCATCAGGGCCTACCTCATCAGGGATATTTGCAAGCCGTGCAAATTGTACCTTAAGCTCTGAATATTCATCATTGAGCCTTGCTAAGTGTGAGCCTGCGCTACTGCCCTGCTCTTGAATAAAGACTATATTGTTGTCTTCTTGGAAGGCAAAGCGCGCATCCTCTAGACGAGAAACATCTGCCTTAATCTGGATCACCTGATCTGTGATGGACAAGAAAGTGCTTTCGGCAGTTTGGGCACGCATCTCACGCTTGAAGTTCATGTACTCCTCCATCGCCGCATCCAAGAATGCCTGGACATAAGGGCCGCTGGTACCCTCACTACTCAGCATGAAGATACTAGACTCAGGGCTCTGAGAGACGTTCATGCTCACCTTAACGGGGTCTAAGTCTGGATGTAAGGCAAGTACCCGGTCTAGCGCACGGCTCTGGACCTTCGAGCTTTTCATCAAACTGATCTGAGTACCAAAGAAGTTTGAGAGCTCTTCACGGTAGACCGCACCCTCAGGCAAAGCAATCCGCCCACTCACGATCATTTGCGCATAAGATACATAAAGCGTCTCCTTAGAGAGCTGGCGATAGGCCTGATAAGCAATACCGATGCTTATAGTGAATAGGAAGATCCACCAAAAGCGCTTAAGAAGCACTTTCGCTCTAAAGAGTATTGAAAATAAAACATCGGCCCACTCTACAGTGGTTTCCGATTCCATGGCGCCTGGGTTTCTCATAGGGGGATGTGGGAGCGCACAAGTCTGTTAGGTTAGAAATTGATCCATTTTTCGTCTACGACGATCATATCTTCGTTTTGTATTTTTACGTCTAAGTGGCGGTGTCCATCTTCTAGTATGTCTTCTACGTTTACGATTGTAGTTTTCTCTTCGTCAGAAAGATCAGGATTGGCGTGCACAATCTTGACATTCGATCGATTAGCAAATTCGGTAAACCCTCCGGCAAGGAAAATCGCTTGGGTGACCGTGAGGCTCCCCCCTGCAGGGATAGGATAAAGCCCGGGAGAGCGAACCTCTCCTACGATAAGGGTCTTCCCTTGGGATTCTCCCTTCTGGGGCACAAATACCATATCTTCTGGCTGCAAAACAGGGTCATCCCCTAAGGTTCCAGTCTCGAGCATTTCACTCATGTTGACCTGCTTCTTAATCTCTTGGCCAGGGTTATCAGGGTCCTTCCTGACGATGCTGACTAAGGTCGGGTCGGAATGATTGGTGAAACCGCCTGCAGCCAAAATAGCCTTACTGAGGGTCAGAACCTCATCACTAGGAATGTCTAAGGGGCCTTGGTTTCTAACTTGGCCTAACAAGTAGATCTTCCCTCGCGTCTGTGAACCTTTGAAAAAGGAAAGTAAAACGGTCGCTTTGTTGTAATAATTTTTGGTGAGCTCTTCTTGGATTGCGTAAGAGGCTTCCTTACAAGTCTTTCCGGCAACTACAAAAGAGCCCACTAAGGGGATGTCAATCTCTCCATTTTCATCTACGAAAAGTACGCGCGCTCCTTCCCGATCCTCCACTAAGGTGTAGCTTAACTTGTCCTCGGGTTCGATAACTCTTTCAGAATCAAGCAACTCCATAGGGTCTTGCTTACCCTCTTGCGCAAAAGCAAAAGAAGTAGACATAAACGCCAATAAAAACATCCATAAAGTGATGCGGGAGTAGTGAGATATCTTAGAAATCATAGTCTATCCGAAAGGAAACACGGTGGCGCGGGAAACTTCGCCCCTCTATATTGGAGTTTTTCTTGGAGTAGTCATAAGTGAGCTTCATGCCCGTTTGCTTATTTATAGTATATCCTATGCCAACCTTCCCCGAATAGCGATCAAATTTTTCAGGATTAGCCCCCCCTGAATCAGCTTTTCTTGAGTATGCGATATCACCGTCTATGTCACTCCACTTGAAGGCCTTCCAAGTCCAGAGGTAGGCAATTCGATTCGTTGTCGTGGTATTGGAAACGAACCCGAAACTGGAGCTTCTGCTTAATGCTAAAGCATGATTATAAGAGCGACTCCAACGGTGTTTTACCCGGAAATTGAGTCCAATTGATTTAGGCTCAGAGCTAGTATCTTGGTTATTCCCGTTGTTATCAAAAGATGAAACTGAATATGATCCGTCAAAAGCAAATATTAACAGAGGTGAATACTGATACTGGAACGAAGGCCCCATAGCTATACTACTACTACCATTTTGGAAATTAGTGGCATACTCATTCGTTGAAAAAGAAACAAAGGCGCCCACAATAAATGCACGTGTAAGGATCATCGTACCCCGCAATAAAGCGGTGCGCTGAGTACGTTCAATGTGTTTGAAACGTTCGCTACGAGGTTTTACATCTAGCTGACTTAATTCTAAATCCATCACTAAGTGGTTCATGTTCCAATTAGTGTTAACGGCAAGCTCGTTAGTAAAACGCTCGAAAGTGCTTACGCTAGTGTCCTCACCCCCACTGGAATTCACGGCTACAGCGTCTGTAGCATCAATGTCATAGCTAAATTTATCGATAACCTCGATGGTAATGTTATCAATGAGAATTGTGAATGAAACCTCTGAGTCTGGAGAAAGGCTTATGAAATTACGTCCAGAATTAAGGTCTCCATTTTTTAAATAGCGATCATACGCAATTCCAAAAGTCCACTCTAAGGTGTTAATCTCTGTCAAACGCCACATTCCGGTCATGTCTAAACCTGGCCTAAAAATAATATCGCGCCTGGGAGAAGTCCCCGAATTAGTGATATTAGAGTCCGCTACTGTTTCAAAAACGCCTTTTAGGTCAAACTTAATGGCTCCAAACTTAAAATTAGCCCCCTGGGCACTTAAGTCATTGCTAACCAGCAAGAAAAGCAACAATACGCAAGCCCAACACCTAAGCCTGATAAAGGCTATTGTGCTGCTAAGTAGCTTATTATTCGGGGTATAGGGAATAATCTGCATCTAGGGTACCGCAAACATTATTACAGATTTCCCCCCTTTATAAAGCTTTAAAGTTGCAATTAACCCCTTTTTATATTATATTATCAATATATCAAGATCTATTAATCCCAAGGACTTATGGAAAAAATGTCTGTTTTATTTTCAGAACCCAGGAAAATAGTAGCGTTTTCCTTGGTTTGCGTATTACTAGGCCTAAGCACTTCTATTGGATTTGCGGTAGACCCCCTATGGCCTGACCCCGAAGAAGACCCAGAAGGTGTTCCTAAACTCCGAGAAATTCCTAAAAATTTAGCGCGTTGGCATATGGGCTCTCGTTTATTCCTCTCGGAACCTACTGGAGGATTTATCGAATATAGCTTTGCTCCAGGAGAACGTGGTAACGCTGAGTTACCAGAATTTATTATTCTAGGAGAAGATGCAGCCCAAGGTTACTTCCTTAAAAAAGGAGATACTTCTTTTGTGATTAAGTTAGGAAACTTTGGTTTACTAGAGCGGTTTATTTTCAATAGCTTCACAGCTGAAGGGACTTTTGATCTATATTATTCAAACACACTTAACAAACTTGATAGCAGAAAATGGAACGTCATTGATGAAGGCGTTCCTTTTAGTATTAAAGAGCGAGTAGAAGTACCTGTTGGGCCGCTTGAGTCTCTATACATTCGCATCACCATTCATATTGATGAGCCTGGTGAAATAGGCCGTTTAAACCTGTACGGAAAACTTTCTGTTGCTGAAGCAAAGCCTCGAAGCCTCGAGGAGTTTGATAGAGAAATCCTCACCGAAGCAGAACAAACCATGGTGCCTTATAACTATGCGCCTTTACATAATGGATCTCAGTTTATCCACACTAACTCTGGAGACCCACGTGAGACGGATGCTATGTTGGATGAAAACGCGCAGTCTGCCTATGTGTGTGAATCTAAACCTGAAGGTAATGTATTTATCTTAGACCTTGCTGAATCAAAGGAGGTAAATGGTATTTCTGTTGTCTCCGAAAGTGGTGCAGGGCGGTTTGATTTCTACCTCATGGATGCGCTCCCTGAAGGACAGCAAGTAGGGCCTTCTACTGTCTACATGAATTTATTCTCTAACAACTTTGTCTTCATTGCTGCTGATGAAAGCGCATTGAATGATGCCTTAAGCAGAGGGGTGCTCTTAGCCCAAGTAGGCGGAGGAGAAACCACACCTGGTGAAGGCATTACTGAAGAAAGTACAGAAGGAACTAATTTCGAAGACTCCCCCCCTGGATCCGCCTTATTCGGGAATGCACTCCAGCACTTTTCTCGTGGAGTCCCTGGTGGACAACAACGGATCAGCATACAACTTGATGACACCTTGAATGCCCGCTATTTAGCAATGGTATGGACCCCAGAGATGCCTGGAGACGGCAGTGCTCCGGCTAACCTACAAATCTACGAAGTCGCAGTATTGGGTGAGATCCCTCAAGAAAACTTCGAGGTACTTGCAGTGCCTACCCTTGAATTCCAAGGGGAAGAAGACGGTGACCCTACAGACTTAATTGGCGATACCGACGGGCCTGAAATCCCTGATCCAGAAGATCCATTCGATCCTGATGTGTCTCAAGAAACGCGGGACCCTGTAAGCCTTTAAAATCGAGTGCTTACTTAAAGCTCTTCGAGTACCTGAATTAGGTTTCCTTCTTGGAGCTCTGTAAGGAATTCCTTTTCTTCAGGCAGCAAATCAATGGGATTGATATCCAAAGCAAGCGTTTGGGCTTCACTCAGATAATCATTAGCTTGAAGTGTGAGCGCATAAACAAGCTGCCAGCGTGAGCGCACTTGACTCCAATCCACATCAAGGTTTCCTAAAATTTTATAAGCTTCATCTGATTGCCCGCGGACCCAATAACTCATGGCCCAAGTAATCCGATAGGCTAAATAAGGTGGGTTATCTTCCACAATTTCTTTAATTTCTTGAGAAGCTTTCTCGAGGTCTTTCCGAAGTAATAAGCGGATGTAAATCCAGTCGCTCTTTACAGTTGGATTATTAGGATAAAGCTTAACCATTTCGGCAAGGAGCTCTTCAATTTTTGTGGTATTACCTTCGATTTGCTCGAAATTAACCCACTCTTCATAAGCCTGACGCATGGTTGCAGGTGTTTCAGTAAGACGCTTTAAAATCTCGCGTACTTCCTCTTTTCGCTGAATACGGTTAGCATAATTATAAGCAAACCAGAGCTTATCGGGCTCATTATTAATGCGCAAACGGAGCCTATCCCAAGCAAGCTTTGCTTGGGCTTCCTTCCCAAGTTCTTGATAGGTGCGCGCTTCAAATAAGATTTTCAAATAGCCCTCTAGAGGTGCATTAGGATCTTTCAAGGCCTCATCAATAACTTCCCACTGGTCAGTATAGGCCATAGCATCTAACCACACTAAGAAAACATCTTTACGCCGGAAAGCATCATCCTTGCTAATGACCTCAAGTGTTTTAGGTGCTAAATTTTGCTGATTAAGCCACTGCCCTAAGCCACGCTTTTCATCTTCTTTAGAGATCTCAAATAAAGACTGAGCCTCTTGAAGTAGAACCTCTTGCTCATCTCCAGAAAGGCTTCTTTCGTACTGAAGGGCTACAAGCTTATCTTCACGCCCAGCTTCAGGATGGTTTTTAATACGCTCAATATAGACTGCAAGCTCTTCAGGCGTATTATCTGGATAAGCAATAAGGCGCTTGAGAGCTTCTAGGCCAAATTCACTTTCCTGCTCAGCAAGCTCTTTAAGAAAAACAACACCTTCGTGACGGTCTACCCAAAAGGGTGAGAGTTGTGTGAGTTCATAATAAAATAAAGGCGCTCCTTCAGGAAGGTCTCCTCGTTTTACTAAGGCACGCATAACATCTAGGGCGCGCTCAAAATTGTTTTTAATGGCATAATAACGTGCCTTAAAAAAGACTGCTTCAGCATCCATCTGCTCCTCTTCTTCAAGGATATCGAGCTGCTCTTTAGCTTCTTCTAGGCGACGTGATTTGAGTGCTGCCTCAATAAGATACTTACGGTCCTGAGGATCTCCAGTAATATCTACCACTTTCTGAAAAGGATCTACCGCACGTGCTGGATTAAGATCTAAATAGATAATCCCCATGGTACGCAAAATACCCTCGTTCTTAGGGGACAAATTATAAGCAGTGTGCGCCTTATTGACTGCCTCTAGATAGGAGCCTTCTTCGAAAAACGTCAAAGCCTGATCGGCAAGTTTTTCGGCCCTCCATAACTTAGTAGCCCGATATGCAGGGCGTGCAAAAAAACCTATGCCAAGAATAACCAATAACGCCAAAGCGCCATAGAGGTATCTTTTTCTCATTTGGGGGTTCATAAGAGGGGGATTTATTGTATTTTTACAGGTTTTTAGAGAAAGGTAAAGACCTTAAGGACCTCAAGGGCTAAGCCGGACATAAAGGCGCATCCTTGGCCGCAGCTAATTTCATAGGCTCGATAAGAGAAGATTTCTCTCTCTCGGGATTAAGCAAACCTGCCCGCCTGAAAGAAAAATGGTCTTCTTCGGTAATAATAAGGTGGTCAATCAGCTTAATGCTTAAGGCGGATGCGGCACGTATAAGTGCTTGAGTAAGCTGTTTATCCTGGGGTGATGGGCGAGCATTCCCCGCAGGATGATTATGTGCTACTACTAAAGCTGCAGCTCCACGCCTCAAGGCTGCTTCCATTACTTTGCGCGGGTAGACTTGCGTGCGATCTACAATACCTTCTTCCAGACGCTCTACTCCATCCTCAAGAAGATGATAACCGCTATCCAAGTAAGCAACCTCGAACACCTCATTGCGCTTCCCCCCAAGACGAGAATGCCAAAAAGCCTCTAACCGCTCGGTACTATTAAGCAAGGGTTGCTCTTCGGCTGACTGCTGCAAGTAGAGGCTGGCAGCATCACGGATGATGCGCAAAGCCACCGGGGCAACAGCCCCCAGACCGCTCACTTCGCGCAAGTCTTCTAGCGGGGCATCAAGAATTGCTTTAAGAGAACCAAAGCGCTGAATGAGTGCTTTAGCAGGAGGCTTCACATCACAACGCGGAATACATAAGGTGAGCAAAAGTTCCACAACCTCATGATCAGAAAAGCCTGCAAACCCTACTTTTAAAAAGCGTTCTCGTAGCCGTTGGCGATGACCGTCTGCTGCTGCCATAAGGGGTAGGACTCCTAATAATTAAGCTAAGACGGCTTCTTCCTCTTCTGCCTCAAGCGTTTTCTGCGTATCAGGTTCTTCAATAATATCAGGACCGATATCAGCTACCTGGGCTTTCTCTTCGGAGGCTTTTGCCTCGGTCTTACCTGTAGCTGCATTAAACTGCATAGAGATCAAGGTAGTTACCCCACGCTCTTGCATGGTCACTCCATAAATAGTGTCAGAGGCAGCAATGGTGCGCTTGTTGTGGGAAATCACCAAAAACTGAGAGTAATTGGTAAACTCTTTAAGCATATCCGTGAAGCGCCCAATGTTTGCATCATCCAAAGGTGCGTCCAATTCATCTAATACACAGAAAGGACTTGGTTTCACGCGGTAGATAGCAAAAAGCAAAGCAACTGCAGTCATTGTCTTTTGCCCACCACTAAGCAAAGATAAAGTCTTAAGGCGTGTACCTGGAGGCTGAGCGATAATATCAATCCCTGAATCTAGGATATCTTCCCCTTCAGAGAGGCTTAAGTCAGCCTTACCGCCGCCGAACAAAACATTAAAGGTATAAACAAAATTCTCACGGACCTTTTCAAAAGTCTCCTGGAAGAGCGTGCGGGAAGTTTGGTTAATATCTTCAATCGCGGTCAGAAGCGCTTCCTTAGAAGCAATCAAATCATCCGTTTGAGTCTTGAGGAAGTCATGACGCTCTTTGAGTTCTGTATATTCCTCAATCGCATCTTCATTAACAGCGCCCATAGAATGCACGCGACTGCGCAAAGTGCCAACTTCTTCCTCTACAGTTTTCCAGTCTGTCTCGGCAAGTGTTTCTAAATCTTCCTCAGTAGGTTCTGGATATACCTCGTCTTGTTCAGGAGCAGATTGCTCATCCTCAGGAATATCCTCCTCAAGCTCTTGAAGGCGCAAGCGCGTGTCAATCGGGCGGTTTGCTTCCCACAATTCTTGCTGCCAGTTAATTTGGTCTAGCTGCATATCGTGATCGTTGACTGCCTTCTCGATCAAGAACTCACACTGAGAGCGCTCTTTAGCCAAGCGTACTTCTTTCTGATTTAAAGCTGTCTCACGATCATGTTGCTCAGACCGCTTTTGGGAAAGACCTTCTTCAACACCCTTAATCACCTCTTCCATATTAGCAAGAGTACCGCGGACGGACTCCAAAGAAGCCATAGACTCTTTAAGCATAGCCTCGAGGTGCTCGCTCTTTTGCTTTTGCTGGAGTTGCTCTTCCTGGAGGGTCGCGCGTTGCTTTTGAATATTTTCTTTCTCTTGAACGAGTTGGCCGATGCGGTCTTCGATTGCCTGGCTCTGGTTTTTAAGCTCACTCAAGCCGCGCTCAAGAAGCTCGAGGCGTTGTTTTTTCTCGGCAAGATCAACACGCACCTGGGACAAAGCCTCTTGGCGTACTTCTCTTTCCTGGCGGGCAGCTGTTACGGATTCTTCAGCCTGTGTAACGGCTTCACGCGCTGCCTCAACCTTGCTATCAATTTCTTGAAACTCAGCCAAGGCTTTGTCTAAAGTCTCACGTGCTTCATCATGACGCTTCTGTAGACGTTCAAATTCTTTCTGAGCTTGCTCGATAGCTCTTTGGTTTGACTTCTGGGATTGCTCTAGCGAACGCTGCTGTGCTTGCACCGAAGAAAGCTCCTGTCCAATTGCCACAAGGGCTTTTCGGTTTTCTTCAACAGACTCTTCAGAAGATTCAAGCTTTTGGCCTAAGGTTTCAGCCTGAGCTTTTAGTTGTTCTAAAAGAGCATCTTCTTTTTTCTTCGAGGCTTTGAGCTTACGAATTTCAGCTTCACGCTCTAAGAAGCTAGACTGCTTGCTCTTAGAAGAGAGAGCACCTCCGTATACCAAACCTCGACGGTCGACGACTTCACCTTGAGCGGTAGTGACTAGCAAAAACTCAAAGTCTGTCTGCTCGCTCCAGAAGGCTAAAAACTCTTCGAGTGATTCACAAAAGAAACAACCGCTTAAAAGATTCTTAAATAGAGGCTCGAGCTTGTCATCTTTAATCGTGACTTTATCAAAAGCAGGACATAACCACTCGGGCACATTTTTCGAAGGTTTTTTTACTGCCTGCGTAAACGGGGCTTCGATTTGGAAGCATGCACGCCCTAAACGCTTTTCTTGTAAAGCCTCACTCAAAGGCACTACAGACATCCCTTCATCCAAAGCAATCGCATCGATGGCAGAACCTAGAAGCGCTTTAAGGTGCGGGGTAAATGCTTCCTCAGCCTCTAAGGACTTAGTAAGCACGCGTACCTGATCTTTAGGGAGAAGGTCCTTAAGCTTTCCTTGGAGGATTGCTTTGGCGCCTTCACTAAAACCTTCTAGTTTCTCTTGAAGGCCTTCTAAAACATTCAACTGAGCACCAAGACGAGCAACCTGGCGGTCTTGATCTTGGACCTTTTCTTGAGCAGTACGAAATTCACTACGACAAGAATCAAGCGCTTCTTGGCTTGCTTTTACAGTAGCCTGAGTCTCGGTTTGTTTATCAGTACAAGAAGAAACTTTCTCTACAATTTCTGCTAAGGACTGAGTGAGCTCTTCTTCCTTTTGACGCAATGCTTTGGCATTTTCCTCAAAAGACTCTTGCTTCACTTGAGCTGCCTTGAGCTCAACTTCTAAATTGTTAGCCTTCGTCCGCAAGCGTGATCCATTACCTTCGAGCAATACAAGGTCCTGCTTTGCTTTATATAAAGTACCTTCTTCTTGAGAGAGTGCGGATACAGCTTCACTCAGAGCATCGTTCTTTTCTTTAAAGACAGCATCTGAAGATCCTACAACCTCTTGCTGGCTTTGGCGTAAAGCAACATCGTCTTGGCTGCGTAGCAATAAAGCTTCTTGGTTTTTCTTGAGTGTCGCTGTCTCTTCGTCAATACGCTCTAGACGTTCCCCCAAATCTTGAGAACGGATCACGGCAAGCTCAGCCTGGTTATCTGCCTGGTCTTTCTCTGAGCGGTAGTCAAAAACTTTTTGCTGAGTCGTCTGGAGAGATTCGTAACATTCCGCACGTTGCGCTTTGTGTGCAGCTAAGGCAGCTTCTTGCTCTTGTAGGTGAGTTTGGGCCTCTTCTACCTGAGAAGAAAGCGTGCTAGAGTCTCCAGATAAAGCAGCGATCGTTTCCTGCCGCTGGGTGTACTGCACACTGTACAAGGCTAACTCAAGATGAGTGAGGCGGTGCTTAAATTTCTTATACCGCAAGGCTTTACTTGCTTGGCGTTTCTTGGAACCCATCTGGCGGTTGACCTCATCCATCACGTCCGTTGCGCGGGATAAGTTTTGGTCCACTGTATCGAGTTTACGCAAGGCCTCTGCACGTTGGACTTTATAGCTGGTAATTCCTGCAGCTTCTTCAAAAATCATACGACGCTGCGCAGGGTTGTTAGACAGAATGCGGTCAATCTGCCCCTGCATCATGAATGAGTAAGACTCTCGCCCTACTCCTGTGTCCATAAAGAGCGTCTGGATATCGCGCAAACGACAACGTTTTCCATTTAGAAAATAATCACTAGCCCCATCACGCGAAACACGGCGGGTAATTTCTACCTCATTAAAAGCTGTACCGAGTTCTTTTTCACAATCACTAAAGATAAGGGTAACTTCACAAAAATGGAGAGGCTTACGCTTGTCAGTCCCCTGGAAGATAACGTCATGCATCTTACCCCCACGCAAAGCCTTAGCACTTTGCTCACCCAGTACCCATCGAATAGCATCGACAATATTACTCTTCCCGCACCCATTGGGGCCGACAATTGTCGTCACTCCAGGGCCAAGAAGTACACGGGTACGGTTAGCAAAACTCTTGAAACCGTTTATGATGATTTCCTTAAGAAACATAATGGACTATAAAAGGGGGGTTTTAAAGATAATGAGTAATTATATCAACCAAAAAGGTGCTATTTTAAGCTCTGTAGAGAGTAATTGACGATGTGCCCCAATTTGGACTATTTTTAAAGGAGCAAGCTTAGGCGATCTTTAGCCCTAACACAAGCCTGACAAAAAGATATATAATTATCATATGAGCGAGTCTGTACCATCCTCTCCAGCGATTCTCGGCGTAGGGGTCGATTTAATCGAGATTGACCGGATCCATAAGGCCTGGGAGCGCCATGGGCAGCAATTCCTCGAACGGATCCTTACCCAAGAGGAGCGAGACTATTGTATGAGTAAAACCCACTCAGCCCCGTCGATCGCAGCCCGATTTGCAGCTAAAGAGGCTGCTTCCAAGGCTTTAGGAACCGGCATTGGCAAAGATCTAGAGTGGCATAGTGTGGCCATTCATAAAGGCCCCCGAGATGAACCCATCGCTGTTCTAGATGAAAAAGCCCAACGATTAATCGAAAAATGCGGCGGAAAAAAGCTTTTGATTAGCCTCACCCACACAAAAACCCTTGCCCAGGCAGTAGCTATCATCAGCACCTAACCCTACTCCCATGAATTACCGTACCCCTATTTTGAATGCTGAAGAAGCTACCCTCTGGGAAGAAAAGCTCCTCCAGAACGATGAGACGAAGGTTTGGCAGGCAATGAATGCAGCAGGCCGAGGTGCGGGAAAAAAGATACTCCAAGACTTTACAGAAATATCTTCATTGCCTGAGAGCCCTAAAATCCTGGTTTTGGCAGGAAAAGGGCATAACGCCGGGGATGCGCTTTTGGCTGCAGAGCAAATCCTTGAAATGCACCCTGAAGGTGAGGTCTCTATTCTTTTTGCCTTAGGTAAAGATGGCCTGAAGCCCTTGGTCGCTAAGGCACTTGCCCTTTTAGAGAAACGTGAGCGAGTGAGCCTGTTCGATGCAAAAAAAGGCATCTATGGAGAACTCCTACAGCAACCTTTCGACTTTGTTATTGACGGGATTTTTGGGATGTCATTCACCCCGCCCGTCGAAGAGCCCGTACTGACAATCCTCGAAGCTATCAATAAAAATGAGCAAATTAGCCTAAGAGCAGCTATTGATATTCCTAGTGGGCTGAGCGATAACCTACCGGCTATGGTCTTTAAGGCAAACTTTACCTATGCTACAGGTATTGCCAAAACCCCACTATTCCGGCCTGAGAATACAGAGTATACCGGACGCATTCGCATGGTAGATATTGGTTTTTTTGAAGAAGACTACTCAGGAGGGTTTTCCTCCAACCAACATATCTTAAATGAAACAATCCTGGATCCTTTACGCCAACTAAGGCCCAGTACGGTTAATAAAAAGAACTTTGGGCACCTCTTTATTGTGAGTGGCTCGACCACTATGCCAGGGGCCCTCCTCATGAGTATTCAGGCGGCCTTGCGCTCAGGCGTCGGGCTCATTACCGTATTTACGCCAGAAAGTATTGCTACCACATTGGCAACCTCAGTCCCTGAGGCGATGTGGGTTCCTTGCCCGGAAACCTCTGCGGGGACACTTAGCTCTAAAAGCTTAGCACTAGTGAAAGAAAAAAGCAAAAACGCTACAGCTTTGCTCACGGGCCCTGGGTTAGGCCGTGAACCTGAAACGATAGACTTAGTCAGTAAATTATTAAAGACCATAGCCTCTCCAGTCCTCTTAGATGCTGATGCGCTCCAGATTGATACCGTGCAAGCCGCTAGCTCTCGTAATTCAGAATTTGGATCTGTCCTAGCAACCCCTCATCAAGGGGAGTTTATGCGCCTAAATAAATCAGAGAACCAACCTTATAATAAGATGCACCTGCTAAATTTTTGCCAAAGAGCACGCATCACAACACTCCTTAAAGGCGCTATCACACGCATCTGCAACGGCCGCACGACTACTTGCAGTACTTTTGGTGGCCCCGTACTAGCACGAGGAGGCACAGGAGATATCCTCAGCGGACTTGCAGCAGGGCTGCTAGCTCAAAAGCCTGAAGAGACGCCTGAACTTATTTTAGGCCAAGCTGCTGTTTGGCATGGGCTAGCCGCTGACTTACTCGCCCGCCAGCAAGGCCAAGCTGCTACAGCAACAACAGATCTTTTGCCTTTCCTTAGCGAAGCACTTCGTGAAGAATGCACGGGATGCTCTTAAAATCACCCGCTTCAATACCCACAGTCAAACAAGCTTTCATGGTCCTACAGGCCTTACCAGGCATTGGCCCAATAACCCTGAAGCATTTGCTTGAAGCTTTTAATAATGACCCTTGTGCTATCTTAGCAGCCGCACCGCATGCTCTCCAAAAGGCCGAAGGCGTAGGCCCTACCCTAGCAAAAACAATCCATCAATGGGATACTACTGTTGATTTACCAAAGTTACAAGCAAGGCTCACGCACCTACACGCAGACTTTATTACTCTACAAGATGATGGTTACCCGCCTTTACTTAAAGAAATTTATGACCCTCCCACAGGGCTTTACTGTTTAGGGAACTATCGCCCTAATGCGATGAATGTAGCGATTATTGGTAGCCGCCGCTGTACGCTCTACGGGCTTGGTGTTGCCCGGAAGCTGGCTAGCGAGTTTGCTAGCCGTGGGTTCTGTATAGTCAGCGGAATGGCCCGGGGGATTGATTCGGCAGCTCATGAAGGCGCGCTTGAGGCTCAAGGAAAAACAGTCGCAGTCTTGGGGACAGGGCTTGATGTGATTTACCCACCTGAGAATGAAGGCCTGTACCACCGTATTGCTCAGACAGGCTTAGTCGTGAGTGAATTTGCCTTAGGCCAGCGCGGAGACAAAACGAGTTTCCCAAGGCGTAATCGACTGATAGCAGGGATGTCCCAGGCTGTTGTGGTTATTGAAACTGATAAGCAAGGCGGCAGCATGATTACCGCACGATTTGCAGCAGAACAAGGCCGCCATGTTTTTGCTGTGCCGGGAAGAATCGACCAAGTATCCTCCCGTGGGTGTCTCCAGCTTATTCGTGAAGGGGCGACCTTGCTCACAAAAGCTGAAGATCTGCTAGAAGAATTGCCTTATTTGATGGGCTCAGTAAAACCTGCACAACAAGAATTATTCGAAGAGCCAGCTTGGCAAGAACTTGATTTGAGCGAAGATGAGCGCTGTGTCTTGGGTGCTTTACGTGAAGGAGGGCTCATGGGTGATGATGCTTTGGGTCAAGCGACAGAGCTAGAGCCTCAAGCAGTGGCCTCGGCCTTGATGATGCTGGAGATCAAGGCGCTCATCACCAAGCGAGCTGATGGACGGTTTGAAAGCGCGGTTTAACTTGACCTAAGGACCCAGAGCTTACTTGATTAACCCTATGTTACAAGTAGGTATAGTGGGATTACCCAACGTGGGGAAGAGTACGCTTTTTAATGCGATAATGAGGTCTCGAAACGCAGAGGCTGCAAATTATCCTTTTTGCACAATTGAGCCTAATGTAGGCGTTGTGGAAGTACCCGACGAGCGACTTGAGCCTTTGCGCCAGATCGCCAAGACCAATGTGGTCATCCCAGCTGCTATTGAATTTGTAGATATTGCTGGCTTAGTGGCAGGGGCAAGCCAAGGCGAAGGCCTCGGGAATAAATTCTTAGATAATATCCGTAAGGTAGATGCGATTGTTCAAGTAGTACGCTGTTTTGATGATGACGATGTGATTCACAGCATGGGAGCAGTTGACCCTTTGCGTGATATTGAGGTCATTGCCACAGAACTTATCTTAGCTGACCTACAATCCGCAGAGGCCCAGTTAGAGCGAAACAAAAAAAGAGCTAAGGGTAATGATAAAGAAGCTGTAGCTTTAGTCAGTTTGCTCGAGAAAGTCGTCCCACATCTTAATGAGGGCAAGCCTGCCAACATGCTAGAGCTTACCGATGAGGAAAAGGATTTGATGAAATCCCTCCATCTACTATCAGCAAAACCGGTACTATTCGCCTGTAATGTCCCCGAAGAAGACCTCGTAAGTGGAAATGAGAATACTTATGTCGCTCAGGTGAAAGATTATGTAAAGAAGCACCACGATGCAGGCTGCTGTATGCTGTGTGCAAAAATTGAAGCTGAACTAGGAGAACTCTCTAAAGAAGAGGCCGAAGAATTTCTGGCAGACCTTGGAATCAAAGACAGTGGTGTCTCAAGCCTAATTCAGGCCAGCTACGACTTATTAGGCCTAGCCTCTTACTTCACTGCAGGAGAGCAAGAAGTACGGGCATGGACGTTTAGAAAAGGAATGAAAGCCCCTGAATGTGCAGGTGTCATCCATACGGACTTTGAAAAAGGCTTTATTAAAGCAGAAGTGGTCTCTTATGAAGATCTTACTGAAGCGGGAAGCTACCAAAAAGCACGAGAAGCGGGGCGCTACCGCCTGGAAGGGAAAGAATATCTATTTAAAGACGGCGATGTTGCCTTGTTCCGCTTCAACGTATAGGTTCTGCTAAACTAACAATGACCCCCTCTAAACTACCCATCTTTGGCCTATGTCTTTTGCTCGTGCTATGCGGCTGCAAGCAGGAGACCATCACGACTTATAGCATTCCTAAAGAAGAAAGCAAAGCAACTGCTCCAGGCACGCCCCAGATGATGCCCGGGCTTGCACAACAAACCTCAGGGTTTACTACCCCAAATTGGCAACCTGCACGCCACTGGGAGACTCAAGACCCTGGCCCTATGCGCAAGGGACGCTGGAATATTGCTCGAGATAACCAAAAAGCCGAGGTGACTGCAGCTGCATTCCCTGGAGATGTCGGTGGTGACCTTGCAAATGTGAATCGATGGCTAGGACAAATTGGCCTAAGCTCCATTGATGCTCCTACCCTAGAAAAACAAAGCCTGTGGGTAGCTATTGATGGAAAGACCTGTCGACTCCTCATTCTCTATTCAGACGACACCCCTCAGGCTATCATTGCTGCGATTGTTCCCCACCAAGGCAGTACTTGGTTTTTTAAACTTATGGGAGAGACTGCCTTAGTATTGCAAGAAGAAGCAGCCTTTCGGGCTTTTCTTGATTCTATCCATTTTGATGAAGCGTAATTGAAATGAAGCGTTTACTTAAATTCTTTTCCTCTTTGCGCCTAACGATTGTCTTACTGAGTTTTGCGCTTTTGGTTGTATTTTTTGGAACCCTTGACCAGGTACACCTAGGGATCTATGAAGCCCAAAAACGCTACTTTGAAAGCTGGCTTGCCCTATGGTTTTATCCGGCAGAATGGCCCGGAGGTAATAGCCTTCAAACATTTTTCATCCCTTTACCTGGAGGATTCCTTTTAGGGATTTTGTTGATCATTAATTTGATCTGCGCGCACTTCACCCACTTCCGGCTTTCTTGGCAAAAAATAGGAATTGCTTGTATCCACACAGGACTACTCTTCCTTATTGTTAGCGGGTTCCTCACGGGCATGCTCCAAGAAGAAAGCCAAATGGCCCTCGATAAAGGCCAAGCAGTGCGCTTTTCACAAAACATGCGTCAAGCAGAGCTCGTCATTATTGATAAAAGTGATCCCTATATGGATTATGTGACCAGCATCCCAACGAGCTTACTCGAAGAAAGGAAAACCGTCACAGATCCAAACCTCCCTTTTAGTCTAACAACCTTACACTACTACCCGAATGCAGAACTTGGGCTACAGGCTCAAAATCCGGAAGCAGTCCCTACTTTGGCAACTGCAGGGGCTGGGGCAAAAATGGGATTAGTCGTATTTCCTCAACCATTGAGCCGCCAAGACAATGTGGTAAATGCCCAAACAGCTTATATCACTATCAATACCGATGAAGGCCCTTTAGGAACCTGGCTTGTATCTAGCATTCTAGACTCAGACCGCTTTCCACCACAACAGTTTGACTACCAAGGCAAGACTTATGAAATAGCCTTACGTTTCAAAAGGACCTACTACCCTTTCTCTCTCAGTCTAATTGAATTCACTCACGAGCGCTACCCGGGAACGAATGTTCCTAAACACTTCTCAAGTTTGGTACAACTCGTAAACCCCGAGCACTCCGAAGATCGACAAGTCCTTATTTACATGAATCACCCTCTTCGGTATTCAGACTACACCTTTTTCCAAGCTTCTTTTGTACCTGGCGGCAACACTTCCATCCTCCAAGTTGTTAAGAACCCTATCCGAAGCCTTCCTTATTACGCCGTACTCTTGGTAGGCTTAGGACTATTCTTTCAATTTTCTACTTACCTGATTCTCTTCTTAAAGAAACGTGAATAAAATTTTAAACTTTTTTATTTTAGCAGGTGCCCTAACCCTGATAGGGCTTGGTTTCCTCCCCCCGAAGATTTCTTCTAAATTTGATTATACTCAATTTGGCGCACTCCCTGTTCAGCATGATGGACGGATTAAGCCTATAGATACTGTTGCACGGAACACATTGCTACAGCTAAGTGGCAAGCAGGTCGTTGTTGTACGAGAGCATGGAACTATACATCCGACTACATGGTTCATGGAGATGACGATGTTCCCAGAGTCTGCCCACAACTACCCAGTCTTTCGTATCGACAATCCGGAAGTACTTGGTCTCTTGGGGTGGACGGATGAAGAAGGTAAATACTTTTCATTCAACCAACTACAGCCTTTCTTTCCTACACTAGCCCAGCAGTACCAAAAAATGAACCCAGACCCAGACAATCGGTCTGTGTTTGAACAACAACTTAACAAGCTTTACAATGCCCTCACACTTTATACCAAAACACTCTACGGCTTACACCCGATGGGGATGCTCGATTCACTCACGCTTGAATATGCTAGCTGGGTAGCACTTATAGGCCCCGGAATGGAAGCCATACGCCTTCAACAAGAAGGGAAGCCTTTTAACGAAGAAGCCTTGCAACAATTTGCATTTGTTGCAGATCATTACCTCGAGGTTTCTAAAACCTCAACACTAGGTATTATTCCAGTAGCCACTCCTGAAGAAACTTGGAAAAATGTAGGGCACAGTCTTCTAGACGCGATCCCTCAAGGATCTGTAGATACCATCACACAAAATTATGCTCAACTTATTTCAGCATACCGTCAATCAGAGCCTGACCTTTTCAATACTACTCTCACCGAAACAGAAATACTATTAGCCGGACATATTTCTTTAGGGAAGGTAAAGTTTGAAGCATTTTTCAATCAATTTGAGCCTTTTTACAGGAGCATACTACTTTATATTTTTGCTTTTGTACTCATTCTAATGGGGTGGCTTTTCCAGACACAATCACTCCTGCGTAATGCATTCTATGTGTTACTGCTTGCCTTTGCGGTTCATACCTTTGGCTTAGCCGCACGCACTTATATTCAAGCACGCCCGCCTGTTACTAATTTATATTCTTCGGCCATCTTTGTTGGTTGGGGGGCTGTATTGTTTGGTTTATTATTAGAGCGTTTTTACCGTAATGGACTGGGTGCTGCAGTAGCTACCATGGTAGGATCAACCACTTTAGTCATAGCGCATCACCTAGGAACGTCTGGAGATACACTTGAGCAAGTCCGTGCTGTGCTAGACTCTAACTTTTGGCTCTCGACTCATGTTGTTGTCGTTACCTTAGGTTACTCAGCAATGTTTTTAGCAGGAGCACTAAGTATTTTTGGAATTTTCAAATCTATATTTTCACGCACGCTCGATAAGCCATTCATTCAATCTTGCTACTCAATGATCTATGGCGTCATTTGCTTTGCGACACTCTTTAGTTTTGTAGGCACGATGCTAGGAGGCATTTGGGCCGATCAAAGCTGGGGGCGTTTTTGGGGCTGGGACCCTAAAGAAAATGGAGCACTCCTTATTGTCTTATGGTGCGCGATTATGCTCCACGCCCGCTGGGGAAAGCTTGTGGGGGCACACGGCTTCATGATCATGGCTGTTTTTGGAAATATCATCACCAGCTGGTCTTGGTTCGGGACTAACATGCTCAGCGTAGGCTTACACTCTTATGGCTTTATGGATAGTGCTTTTGTTGCCTTGCTTGCTTTTGTGCTAAGTCAGCTCGCCGTAATGGCTTTAGGTTGCGTAGCTTTATACAGGAGCTCTTCGGCATGACTCAGGGCTGAGGCAGACTCACGATCGCCTAACATGCGTGCTATTTCGGTAACACGCTCTTGAGGGTTTTGGTCGATAGCCTTAATAGTAACCTGGGTTCCTTTGCCTACTGTATCTTTAGTCACCACATAGTGGTTTTTTCCGAGTGCTGCCACCTGAGGTAAATGCGTCACACATAGAACCTGATGACCTATAGCTAATTTAGCTAACTCTTGGCCTACAACCGCACCAATCTCTCCTCCTACATTAGCATCAACCTCATCAAATACGAGAAGCGGAGTATTATCCGCACGAGCCAAAACCGCTTTAAAGGCAAGCATAACGCGTGCTGTCTCTCCAGAAGAGGCTATTTTATTAAGGGGGAGCAAGTCTTGTCCTTTATTAGGTGAAAATAAAAACTGGCACGTGCTATAGCCCGCAGGGCCCAAGGTTGGTTCAGTCTTCATTTCTATTTGAAGGCCTGCTTTTTTAAAGCCTAGGCTCAAAAGCAATTTGCTAGAATCACGGGCCAACAACTTAGCTGCTTTAACACGTCGAACATGCAAGTTCTCTGCTAGAGATCGAAGCTTTTTTTCCTCAGTCTGGGCCTGTGTATTCAGATTCTCAAGCATGCCTTCCAAATCTGTCTGTAGAGCCACCTTTTGCTTCAAGGCCTTATAACGCTCTAGAACAGATGCTATATCAGGGCCATACTTACGCTTAATCTCTAGCCAAGCGTGCATACGTGTCTGAGTTGCTTGTATAGCCTCCTGATCCCAAGCATCTTCTTGGACAAGAGAGCCATATTCACTCGCTAAGTCCTCAAGCTCTACAATCAGAGAATGCAAGCGCTCTTCAAGAGGTTTAGCAGTACTCGGATCAATCTCTACTAAAACTTGTGCTTTCTTTATGAGCTCCGGAAAAGGCATACTGCTAGAAAGCCCTGCCTCTAAATTGCCCGCTGCTTCACTCAATTCTTGCAAGCGTGATAAGCGATTAAAATCACTCTCCAAAGCTGTGACAGACTCTACAGAAGGATCCACTGCTTCAATCGCTTCAATCTGACTTTGCACGAAAGCCAGTTCATCTTCATTCAATTGATCTGTATTTTTAATAGCCTCAATCTGTTGTAGCAAGTCTGTCCACTGGCGGTAATGCACTTGGTACTCCTCTAGAAGTTCATCCACTTGCGCAAAGAGGTCTAACATCGCTAGCTGGTACTTTTCATGAAACAGCTTTTGAGGCTCTCCAGGGCCATGGAAATCGACCCAAAGCTCTCCGAGTCTTTGCAAGACCGCTACAGGAGCCAAAGCCCCGTTAATATGAACTCGGGAGCCTTTGTCTCGGGCAACAATACGTTTGAGCAAAAGAGTGCCATCCTCACAGAGAGGAAGCCCTAAAGAATCTAGAAATTTGTTAATAGCACATGGAGCTTCAAAAAACAGCGATGCTTCTACATGACAAGCCTGGGCTGCTTGTCGAATAACCGTTTTATCAGCCCTAGCCCCAGAAAGGAGGCTTAACGCCCCTAGTAATACGCTCTTACCAGCTCCAGTCTCTCCAGTCACAACCGTAAACCCAGGTGAGAATTCTAAAGAGACCTCATTCATCAATGCAAGATTCTCAATTCTTATATAATTAAGCATAGGTACGGTTTGAGGTTTTTTTATTACTAAGGACCTGCTCTATATCTTGACACTTAAGTACCACCACCACAATAATAAGCTGCATATAGCCTAAAAAACCTTTATATTACTATTTTAGTCTCAAGGAAATTTTCCCCGATTATCCACCTACTAAGGTAGTTCGTCTAAATAAAATTTTATATGATTTATTGGTGGAAATTTATTATAGTCCTCACCACATCTGTACTTTCCCTACGGCTACTCCGTCCTTTGGCAATTCACCTCAGCCTTGTGGACCATCCTGACACGCGCAAGCAACATACAGGCACAATTCCCTTAATTGGCGGCTTAGCTATGTTTTTAGGCTTTGGGGTAGGAATCCTCCTGCTCACCCCAACAGTGAATGGCTTATGGACCTTACTAGTAGCACAATTAGTACTGATTTGTGTAGGCGTTTTTGATGACTATCACTGTCTGTCTGCCAACATTAAAATCCTTGCCCAGATAGCATCTGCCCTAGTCATGGCCCTCATCGGTGGCCTAATGCTCTGGAACCTAGGAGACCTAACCGGAGCTGGTATTGCTGTAGATCTTGGAGTTTGGGCCGTTCCTTTTACCGTCTTTGCCGTTGTAGGTGCTGTGAATGCGGTAAATATGATCGACGGACTTGATGGGCTTGCAGGGGTTCTCACCCTAATCACCTTTACTGCAATGAGTATCTTGGCCTTTGCTGCAGGGTTTGAAGAAATAGGCGCTCTACTCCTAGTGTTCCCTGCTATCATTATTGCGTTTCTACTGTTTAACTTAGGTATCTTTGGAAGACGAAGGAAAGTCTTCATGGGAGATGCAGGAAGCATGTTCTTAGGGTTCAGTGTTGCTTGGTTCTCTATCCTTTTAGCTCAAGATAATGTTCAGGCCATGTCCCCTTCAGTTGCACTTTGGGTCTTTGCAATCCCACTTTTTGATACAGTCACTGTCATGCTACGCCGGATATTTAAGCGCCAATCTCCATTTAAAGCAGACCGCAACCACCTCCATCATATCCTCCAAAAAGCAGGCCTTTCCTACAAGCAGTCCTTATTTACTATAGCTACAGCTGCTTTGGTTTGTGCTACGATTGGGGTATTTAGCCAGCTCTATCAAACCCCTGAGCGCATTCTCTTCAGTAGCTTCTTGGGCTTATTTGGTCTTTATTTCTGGTTCATCGGGCGCCTTCAAAAATCTTTAGCTTAAAGTAATGCATTATTTAGTTACTGGAGGAGCTGGGTTTATAGGCTCACACCTTGTTGAGGCACTGCTTGCCTCAGGCAATACTGTTACCATCATTGATGATCTTTCCTCAGGCTCGGAAGATAACTTAGCCGCGATCCAAGGGGCAGCATTCATTGATGCGAAGCTCCAAGACTATAACCTAAAAAAGCTCGAAGCCATTGATGGGATTTTCCACTTGGCTGCACAAGTCTCGGTACCTTTATCTATTAAAGACTTTAAGAACAGCTCGATAAACAATATAGCCTCAAGCCTGAATGTGCTTGATCATGCTAAAGAAAAACAAACCCCAGTTGTTTATGCTTCAAGCTCTGCGGTTTATGGGAACTTGCCTGCAGGGGATGATGAGCAAGCCCAAGTACACCTAAAGTCTCCCTACGCAGCGGATAAATATTGCCTAGAGCAATATGCGAAAACGTGTCACGAGCTTTTCCAGCTTCCTTCCATGGGCATGCGTTTCTTCAATGTCTACGGACCACGCCAAGACCCCAATAACCCTTACTCAGGGGTTATCTCTATTTTTATTAAGCAATTCATTGAGCAGCGCCCCATTACTCTTTTTGGCGGAGAACAAACACGAGACTTTATCTTTGTTAAAGACATAGCGAAATTGCTCATCAAAGGCATGCAACGCCTACACGGCAAACCCTGCTGCGAAGTGACTAACATAGGCACAGGGCACTCAATTAGTATTCAAGCCCTAGCCGAACTCCTAGCTAAGCTGTTCAATACCCAACTAAACGCCCAATATAGCCCTCTGCCTGCTGGAGACCCCCTGCATTCTACATGTATCTCTAAACACCTCACGACCTTACTAGAAGTCACCCAAAAAGACTTCCTTCCCCTAAAAGAAGGCTTGCGCCAGACAATCGAGTATATCACTGCACGCGCTTAGGATTAAGAGCGTATTTGACTTTTAGAGTTTAAAAATACTCAAAACCCGTTAGTATTAAGCATTAAGGAATGCTTCGTGCTACAGATTGCATACACCCCTGAATGCCATGACAATGAACCCCAAAGAACTTACCACGGCTAATAAAGCCCTTACGATTAATCTTGATGAAAGTGTCTATGGAACTTTTGCCGAAATCGGTGCAGGACAAGAGGTTGCGCGTCATTTCTTTCAGGTAGGAGCCGCCGCAGGAACTGTAGCCAAGAGTATGTCAGCCTATGACATGAAGTTCAGCGATGAGATTTATGGGGCCAGTACACGGTACGTATCTCAGGATCGACTCATCAGAATGCTTGGGCATGAGTATGACTTACTTGAAGAACGGCTTGGTAAAGCACGTGGAGATGATACTCGATTCTTTGTTTTTGCTAATACCGTATCAGCTCGGAACTTCAAAGGGACAAATGAATGCCACGGGTGGATGGGTGTTCGCTTCCAGCTTTCCCCTAAAGCCCCCACCAATGATATTGTAATCCACGTACGCATGTTTGATGACTCTAACCGAGAGCAACAAAATGCATTAGGTATTATTGGGGTAAATCTAGTATATGGAGCCTACCACTACCATCAAGACAGCCGCGAATTCATTAAGTCACTCAAAGATGGCCTACGCGGGCACAAGATTGAGATCGATATGATTACGGTGGATGGCATCTGCTTTGAAGGGGTAGACAATCGTGTCTTAAGTATGGAGCTTGTTGAAGTAGACCTTACCAAAGCTGTAATGTTTGGAAGCAATCGAAGCGTACTTCAACCTTCAGAAGTCCTTTATAAAAAAGCTATCATGCTAGAGCGGGGCTCTTTTTGCCCGATCAATAATGTCCACCTAGATATGCTAGAGTGTGCAGGGTCTCAGTTTGTGCAGGAACCCAAGGTACGAGGGAAAAAGGTGCTCGTGTTACTTGAAATGACGATGCACAACCTCTTAGCAAATGATGTCCCTCTAAGTGATTTATTGGATCGAGTAGATACCATCACCGCTTTAGGGTACCATGTGCTCATTTCCAATTACTCGGAATACTATCGCCTGAGTGCTTATTTACGCCGCTACACCAAAGAGATGATCGGGATTGTACTTGGCATTAACCTGCTTCTAGAAATCTTTAATGAGCAATACTACGAGAACCTCGATGGGGGCATCTTAGAAGCCTGTGGACGCCTCTTTAAAGAAGACATACGCCTCTATGCTTATCCCATGAAAGGAGATTGCTACAATCAATATATTGAGCTGTCCCAGGGGAACCTCGAGGGGCAAATGGATGTGAGTGGGTTTACCTCAGACATGCTCATTACGGCACAAAATCTACAAGTAAAGACTCATTTGCGCAGCCTATATAGCTACCTGCTCGAAAATCACTCGATTGAGCCGGTTATTGGATTTAACCCAGAATATTTAGGCATTCTCTCACGCTCTATCACCAATCAGATTAAAGAAGGCGACAAAGACTGGGAGCTAGTCGTCCCCAAACAGGTAGCTAATTTCATTAAAACGAATAAGCTCTGGGGCTACAGCAATAATGGGACAACGCCACAAAAAGTAAGTACCGCGAAGAAAGCGACCAAGAGCAAGAAGAAAAAACCTAAGCCCTCTAAGAAGCAAAAAGCTTAAAAAAGCTTACTTCTTTTCAGGAATAGCTTGCTCGGTCTTATTCCAAATACATAGGAAGCAAAGTGCACCGAGAACTGCTGCAACAACGAACGAGCATAGAGTAGCACCCCAACCCCAATTTGTAGCTACATAAGCCACACCAATCCCAGAAGCTGCCCCCCCTAAGTACCCAAAGGTACCGGTAAGCCCAGCTGCAGCACAGGCTGCTTTTTTGGAACCAAATTCTGCAGCAGCAACGCCTACCAAGACTTGCGGTCCATAGACCAAAAAGCCCATCATAAATAAACAGAAAACACCTACAAACGGCATAGATGCAGGAACAAACCAGAAACCAGCCACTGCAAAAGCTAAAACAACCATATACAGGAAGCTCACCCGGCCACGACGCCCTCTAAACCAATGATCTGACAACCAGCCTGCCAAGAAGCCGCCCACTAGACCCGCAATCTCAAAGAGCGAAAGCTGCTTACCTGCCTGGAATAAATCAATACCTTTATACTCCTGAAGGAAGGTAGGGCCCCAATTGAAAACCCCCATACGCACGATATAGACAAAGAAATTGGCAATACACACGCACCACAAAGGTTTATTAGGGAGGATCTTCTCAAAGAAAATCTGGCGGTAAGTTAAGCGTTCTTCAGCGCTAGCTTCTGCGGCTTGCGCTTCAGTCACAAGACCTTCTTTCTCTTCAATAGAAGGTAAACCCAAAGAAGTAGGAACATCACGCAGGCGCATGAACACAAAAAGAGCTAAGGCCAGACAACCGAAGCCAGGAACAATAAATACATGCCTCCAAGAGTAATTAGTTATTAACCAAAAAGCCCCTAGCAAAATAACAACGCTCCCGATTTGGTGAGATGCATTCACAATCCCCCAACGCGTACCTAACTGGCTCGGGCCATACCAATGCGTTAGCAAACGTGTGCACGGAGGCCACCCCATGGATTGAAAAAAGCCATTTGCCGCATACATCACACCAATGAGGAATATAGACTCCGAAAAGCCCATTACTAGATTAACTGCAGCAGCACCGAGTAGACCAATAGTCATAAAATAGCGGGCATTAGACCTGTCGCTAATTGTCCCGCTAATAAACTTCGAAATTCCGTAAACAATACTAAACGTAGTAAAGACCCACCCGATTTGATTTTTAGTATACCCCAACTCATGAAGCATACTAGGGACAGCCATAGAAAAGTTCTGACGCACTACGTAAAAAGCAGAGTACCCAATAATCAGGGTGAGCATCAGACGGAAACGCCAATAAGAATAGGCCTTATCTACTTGTGTCTGAGACTGAGCCTCAACAGGGGCAAAAGGGGTATCCAGTACCTGCTCTTTAGTGTTTGCTGCCATCGCGTGTTATAAAGTTAAAATTTAAGAGTTATCACAAGGGTCTTTCCTAAGCATGAAAAAACCTTTGGTGAACCATCGAACCAAAGGATCGAACAAAGCCTAGAAACTAGATAATTATTTGATTTGTAGTTATCATAAATACAAAGCGTACAGTACCGTACCCTTTAGGGTGAGCTGCTTGCAACCTTTTTATTAAAAAAACAGTCCTTTTTTGTTCACAGTTAGCCCTCAAAAAGTTATATATAGAAGAGAAATGAAACGCTCTTGGGTATCTTGCGCTGTATCAATACTTTGCGTACTTATTGTCTGGGGAATAACCCAAGGCCATATGCAGCAGCGCCAAGCCCAAACGCAGCAGCAAAGCCAGCAATTTGCCCTTTCCGCCCAGAAGACCACCCAGGTCCAGCAAGAATCTAAGCAAAGAAGCAGCTACCAGAAAAAACTCCTCCAAGAAATTGAAGCTGAAAAAGCCCGGGCCCAAACCCAAGAAGGCAAGCAATTAGACGCCTTAATTGAACAACTCGAGAAGGAGGAAGAGGCACGAACTCAAGCTGAAACAACAGCCGCCAAACTCGAAACCAAGATCCAAGCCCTTGAAGAAGGGATAGCCCAGGCGCTCACCCAACAAAAAGATTTAGCAGAAGCCTCACCAGAAAGTGAGATCCAAGAGGAAATGAGGACTATTGTTGAGCAGCTTAACGATAACCAGCGGGAACTTGAGCAACTGAGGCAAAAGCACCAAACCATCGATGAAGCAAAGCAAACCGCACTTAAGCGACAACTTAGCCTTGAAGAGGCCATCCGTATTCAGCAAGAAAACAACTAGGGCTGCTTCTCGATCTCGACAGACCGGTCTAACATCTGAATAAAGGCTTTTTTAGCCACTTCCAGGGAGGGAGCGTCCATGGCAATAACCTGTAAGATCTTTTTACCGTCTTTAACATCGGCATCCCAGGCATCCTGAAAACGGTCCAAGTGCATTCGGCCTCCCTTTTCATAATAAGGATAGCCTACGGGGTCCCACTGGGCGTAAAACACGTAGATAATATAGCCAGAATATTCAAAAGTATAGGTAGTGAATACTAGCTCAAGATCACCGCGCTTCCATGTGAAGATGTTATTTTGATAAGAATCAGTCCAGCCGGCAGAAGGAAGGCAAAGCTCCGGGCTATGAAACCCTGCCACCTGAGCAGCCTTACCAATATCCCACTCCATAAAGAAGGCTCTCCAGCGTAAGCCTGCCTTGTCTACCCAATTAGCCATCACACCACGATCATAAACGAGTGTTTGCTGAATATCTACAGGAATACGCTTTTCCTCAACCTCTGGACCCATTTTATTCCATGCAATCCCCCACTCTTCAGTCATTTTCGGTACAGGCTGACGGATCGTATACCACAAATACACAACAGGCTGAGTAAACAAGAGCAACCCAATTAAAAACAACATGGGCGGCCAACTTAGAAAACGGGGCTTTGTATTCAGTGCTTCCTTATTAGCTTGGATAATTACGGGTGTACCCCGAATGCCTAAGGCAATAAAAGTCAGGATCAACAAACAGCCTAAAAAGACAAAATAACCGGTCATGTCATGCCAGTAAGCCATAGCATCCATCCCGTAGCTATTAGCAATCAGGGCAAGACCCATCGTGCGTACTACGTTAAGCGTAATGGCAAAAAAGGCTGCCAAAACAAGCAAAATGCCCCGTTTCAAAAGCCCTAGGCGATATAACTCACCCAAGAAATAGCCTAACATCAGCGTTGACTGGAATGAGCGCACCCCGCTGCAGGCTTCAGCCATACGCATAGGCCCAGTTGAGAGGTGAACATAATTTGCGCTTTGGTGTGCATAAATACCTAATAAATTAAGAACCTCCACCGTACACATCGTCACAAAACGCAACAAGACCTCGATCAGGAAAAGCTCTGCGGTTTTAGGCCAGGGGATTGCAAACAGCAAAAAACAAATAGGGAGGATAAAATGCCTCACCCAAGGTGTCCCCCCCCAATAAGAAATAAGGAATAAAGACCCCAAAAGGACAAATAGACCCTGGGTCCAATGGATTAATCGCCAGTCTACATTCGCCTCAAAAAGAATCTTAAGGGGGTAATGAAGCAGAACGATAAACAATAAAAGACCTAATAAAAGTGTAAGGCTTGAGCCTTTGCTTGGCTCTGGAGCAGGACGATCCTCCCAACGTAAGTAAATAAGATAAAACCCTACAAAAGGAATAAAGAGGCCATAATTGTACTGTACATTATAGCGCCACTCAAAACTCAGCTGCAGGAACAAGGTCCCCCAGAGGAGGACTGCAAATAAAACATTACTCCAATACGGAGCTTTTTGCTCAAAAGTGCTTGTTGGGGAAGTCATAGGGGTATCCTTTAGATATAACGCAAGGGAGGGGAATAGGGTCTTATTGGATAATTAATTTACTGGAGAAATAAAGAGATTTTAAAGTTATAAGCCCTGAAGACGGACGACGCAATACTGGATAAGTCTGGCTAGGATGGCTTCTGGGATTAGAATTTAAAAGCATTTGTTTATATGATAAATCACCTAGGGTGTGTCGTCAATTAATGGATTTTGAGACGAAAATGGAGGATTCTGAGAACCGGAAGAGTAAATGTACAAGCAGTACATGCGAACCGGAAGCGCAAGAAAACTCCATTTGCAGACCAAAAGACTTCATTGAAGACATACCCTATCCAATAAGACCCAAAAATAGTCTAATAAAAAACTCTATCGAGAAATAGGCCTCGGGCAGGTCCGGTGGGGATTTTGTGGGTACGCTTACGGCTTTTTAGGATAGTCTTAAGATCTTGAGGTTTAAGTTTTCCGATCCCTACTTCAACCAGAGCTCCGACAAGGCTGCGAACCATTTTATACAAATAGCCGCTAGCTTCTGTAGTAACTTTTAACCGAGGGCCTTTAATGACTACATCCAAGCGCCTTAAATCTTTAACAGGGTTCTCTTTGGCTGAAGTACGCACGCCAAAGGCTGAAAAGTCGTGCTTACCTAAAAGACCGTCAGCTGCCTTTCGCATCAAATCGATATCGAGATCACGCCGGCCTAAGGACCAACAATAGCGTGTCTCCGTAGGGGGCGCATACCCCAAGAAGAGATTGTAGCGGTAACGTTTGCCTACAACACTGTAACGCGCGTGAAAGTCGTCTGTAGCTTTTTCAAGGGAAGAAATCTGGACTGTTTCAGGAAGCTTAGAGGTCAGTGCGGTCAGGAGGTCTTCTTTACTATGTTTCCAGACTCCATCGAAGTGAAACGTTTGCCCTTGAGCATGAACACCTGAGTCTGTACGCCCACTCCCATGAATACGCACAGGCTTTTTGAAAACTCTCTTTAATTGAGCTTCTATGAGATCTTGGATGGTGTTACCCCCGGTCTGGCTCTGCCAGCCGTAAAAGTCTGTCCCATCGTAAGCACAAATACACTTCCAGCGCATTATTTCTCGGCCCGTGATTGGGCATCTCTTTCAATATTTGTCTTAAGTGCCCTCAAGGTCTCCTGTGTTTGATCTTTGACTGACTGCAAGTCGTTAGCATCCTGAATAGGAGTATGCGCAAATAAATAGAACTTTATTTTAGGCTCAGTCCCAGAACCTCTGACTGCATAGCGATAGCCATTTTCAAGCTCTATAAAATAAAAATCTTGGCTTGGGATACGTCGGGCATCGTCGTCCTTAATTTCTTGAACCCCAAAGTCTGTAAAATTTTTTACTCCGACACCGTCAAAATCTTTAGGTGGATTTTCACGATAAGAGGTTAAAATGTTTTGGATTTTTTGGGCCCCTGCTGCACCTTCGTAATAAACACTCAAAAGATCCTCTTTAAAATAACCATACTTAAGGTAAATCTGATCTAAATACTCAGGAAAGGTCAGTCCTTCTGACTTCAGGTAGGCTGCTAATTCACAGATCATCAATACAGCAGCATTAGCATCTTTATCCCGGACACTATCCGTACCTAAATAGCCGTAACTTTCCTCCCCTCCAAAAACAAAGAAAGTACTATGCTTCATTAGAAGTTCCGCGCGTTTGCGGTGAGTAGTCCAGTCATAATCTAAACCTAGGCCTTCTTGGTCATACAACGCTTCCTTGAGGGTTTCCTCATAAATTTTGAGCTTCTCCCCTATCCACTTAAATCCTGTTAGAGTGTTAATCACTTTCAAGCCGTGCGCCTTCGCAATAGTGTCTTGAAGCGGGCTGGTCACAAATGTTTTAACCAAGGCTGCTGACTGCGTTCCCTCCTGAGGAATCCAGCCCTTGGCCTTATATTGAAAAATGCGATACTCAGCTAAAACAGATCCAATCTGATTCCCTGTAAACAACTCCATCTCACCAGAGGAAGTCTTTACGGCCATTCCCATGCGGTCTGCATCAGGGTCAGTAGCAAGAAGTAAATCTGCATTAACTTCTTTAGCTTTTTTAATCCCCATGCTGAGTGCTTCAGCATATTCAGGGTTAGGAGATTCCACTGTAGGGAAATTAGGATCCATACTGGCTTGCTCAGCAACCTCAGTCACATCAACCCCCATGGCCTTCATTGCAGGGATGGAAGTCACCTGCCCTGTGCCATGAATTGAAGAAAATACAACTGAGGGCGCCTGTTTACTCATAAGCTCCGAATCAATGACCGACTCTCTCACTGTGTTAAAATAACTCTCTTCAGCCTCAGGCGGTAAGACGACAACGCCTTCTAGTTTTTTATCCAGAAAATGAGGAATTTCTTCCAGGCCAACTCGGTTTACCTCATCAATAATCCCTTCTGCATGAGGAGAAACTACTTGAGCACCATCCTCAAAATAAACCTTATAACCGTTATCATGAGGAGGGTTATGACTTGCCGTGACTACAACACCAGCTGTTGCCTGAAATGCACGCACCGAAAAACTAAGCTGAGGTGTAGAACGAGGGCCCTCAAAAATAAGCGCTTTACCACCCAGTTCCGTCCATGTTGAAGCAGCTAGTTCACAAAAGTGACGTGAAAAATGTCTCACATCATGGGCTATCACAAGTTTAGGGGCCTCCAGGTGTGCTCCCCTTGCCTTTAAGAAACCGTCAGCATAACGGTATAAACCCATTGTCGCTCGAATGATATTAAAATCATTTAACACATTACTGCCTACTGCAGCATGCTCAGGGGTTCCTTGCTCAGAAGGCGTCCCCATTTCAGCCTCGGTATGCACTTTAGCAATGGTCCGTCCACGCATACCTCCAGTACCAAATGCAAGAGTCTTATAAAAACGATCATTCAACTCATCCCAAGCTTCTTGTTTGACTAAAGACTCTATAGCACAAAGCCCCCACTCAGGTAGAAAGTTTTCTTGCAACCAAGCTTCTAGGTTTTCTTTGGTTCCATCAAGTAACTTGCCGGCCTTATGAGCCTGGCAGATTGACTCCCACAAAGGAGCTGTAGGCGTAGCTGTTTTCATAGTGGTTATTCTAAATAAGTGCCTTCTTTTATTTCAGGCTTAGGGTCTAGGCTGTTAAATCGCTCAACAAAGGTAGTTTCATTATCTGCAAATAAAGGGCTTATTTCAAATGAAAAGGGAGGCAGTCCTGACTCATCAACAGGAACATCAACCCCTGCTGCTTGAGCCCAGCGGGCAAAAAGCCTAAGCTGGTCATCATGGCAAGTTTGGACTGAATCAGCCCCTTGAGCATTTTTAACAGGGCTAAATTCACGCGCACGCTCTGTTTCAATAACAATTGGGTTCTTAGCAAAAGTGAGCGCATCAAAAATAAAAAGCTCAAACTTAGTTCCATTCGGGTGTTCTGGGGCCAGTGGGTTTCCTTCAGAGTCAATGCAAAGCACTTTCTTCTTCGCATAATGATAGGGCATTGAAGCAGAAGCATCATGACCGCCCAAGCGCTCCACAAAATCACGATTAATGGTATGAATAGCAACATTACCACAGCGAAAGGCTAATACTCCATCAGCATCTTTTTCCTGTGCCTGGCTTTCAGGAAAATCGCTATACTCTATAATACGAAGGTGATCCTTCTCTGAGCAAAAAACACCCACACGTTCTTCTGCAGAAGATTTAGGAACCATCTTACTCGACATCTCTGAGTTTTGACTCAAATGGAACCCAATAAAAGCTGGATCAATAACATTGATCAAAGGATTATCCACCTGAAAGAAGCTTATAATGTCTACACCCAATGTCTTCATTGTCTGGGTTGCTCCGCTTTCAACAAGTGCTTTGAGCGCCCCACCGTGTCCATTTGGGGACATTGCAATGCTATGCTTTGCTGAAAGAATCAGCTTTCCCGATTGGTTCACCGCAGGAAAAGCCCCTTGCCTAAAGAAATGAACGTGCTCTAAGCCAAAGAAGGAATGCTCTTTAAAGAAAGCGATCGTAGCTTCATGGTTTTCTAGGCCTGTCATGATAAACCAATGAAAGTCCACGCCATAACGTTCCTGTGCAGTGCGTAGTTTTTCGGCAAATACCTGAAAGATAGGCTTACGACGTATTGGTGTAACAGGGAAAGCACCCTTAGGCCCTTCATATCCTAAGCGAGTTCCCTGGCCTCCTGCTACGGTAAATGCTGCCACACGCCCCGCACGCAAAGCCTCTTCTCCAAGGTGTGCTGCCTCTTCCCAAGGTTGAGATGTACCCCCTTGGCTTGGATGAGCTATATAAGGCGCTGGAGTGATTGAACTCCAGTCATAGGCATCGGCCTTAAGCGCCTCTTCTTCTTGATCAATCAACTTTTTTAGCAGAGGCAAATCTATCTGACGAGCCTGAGCAAGTAGGTGCTCCTTTTGAGACTCATCCAACTCGTCCCAAAATCTAAAGACATGGCCTTGCCCTGCTTCTTTAAAGATATCTATTAAAGTTTGTGTTTCCATGCGACTATTACTACATCGAATTAAAATTAAATGAAGGCAGCTGCTGCTTTAAGTCTTCCTCTTCGAAGCGATAGACAACTTCATCCTCTCGAGTATAGCCTAAACGCTGGCGTACAACAGAATCGAAAAACACAGGGTCTGTCAGTAGACGTTTCAAATAGGCCTCATGCTTATTAACCTCTCGATGAAGGGACTCAAGCTCTTGCTTAAGCTCTCTGTTTCCTTCTTGCGTTGCCATATATACACGCCAATTCCCTATCCATTGAGTCGAGAAAAACGCACCTAAAGCGATGATACAAACAAAAAGCAATAACAAGATTATTTTATGTACTCTAATTGTCATGATTTATTTTCACTACTGCCTTTAAGGAGTAAACGTAAACTATTCAAGCAAACCAAAGCTGTTGACCCTTCATGAGCGAAAACACCTAAAGACAGAGGCACCCAACCTGCAATTGAAGAGCCCACCATAATGATGATCGTTCCCAAAGAGATCACAAGATTTTGTCGAATAATCCTACAAGCGCGCTTACTCAGATAAAAGGCACTCAAGAAATTCTCGATACGATCTTCCATTAACACAAGCTCGCTCTGTTCAAGGGCCGCATCGCTCCCACGAGCTCCCATCACTACAGAAACAAAAGCAGCTGCCAAGCTTGGCGCATCATTCACGCCATCACCCACCATAGCCACCTTCTTTCCTTGCTCAGTGTATTTTTTGATTACAGCAACTTTATCCTCGGGCTTTAATCCAAAACAAACTTCCTTAATGCCTAAAGCCTCTCCTACAGATTGTGCTGCATGACGACGGTCTCCGGTAAGCATGACCGTATGAACGCCAAGTTTATCTAAAGCATCCAATACAGGACGCGATTGCTCTCGAATTTTATCCTTAAGGAGGATTCTCCCCAAAAGGCCTTCGTACACAACCCAGACCTCGCTATACTCCTCATCTAGCTCAGGCACTTTCTGAATCCACTCTGCTAACGGGCCTATCTCTAAAAGTTCACGACGCCCCAAGACACAGAAAGCTTCTCCCATCTTACCTTGAACCCCCTGCCCTGTCAGTGACTGAAAGTGCTCTACAGACTCGGGATGAAGGCCTTGTTTTTTTGCGTATAAAACAATGGCTCGTGCCAAGGGATGATTAGCTTTGCGCTCTAAAGAGTAAGCAAGCCGCGCAACGGCCTCTTCATTACCAGGAGGGAAACTCTCCACTCGCTCGACCTCAAGGTCTCCAGTAGTCAATGTCCCTGTTTTATCTAAAGCAACAACGTCCACCTCAGAAAGTTTTTCAATGGCTGCGCCCCCACGGAATAATACACCCCGCTGCGCTCCCCAAGCAATAGCCGCCAATATAGCAGAAGGAATCGATAAGGCCAAAGCACAAGGACTTGCCACAACTAATAAAGTCATCGCACGGTAAAACGCAGAGACTTCCTCTTCAGTATTTAAAAAAGGATTAAGCCCAAACCCAAGCCACCACACAAAAAACATCAGCGTAGTGACCCCAAGGATTAGAAAAGTATAAGAAGTCCCGAAGCGATCTGTAAAGCGTTGGCTAGGGGCCTTAAGGTGCTGAGCCTCTTGTATAAGGCGGATAATTTTTTGAAGGGAACTCTCACTGGCAGGATGCAACACCTTAACTTCGATAGCTCCCCAAAGGTTTAGTGTTCCACTATAAAGAAGGTCCCCCTTACCTTTGTTAACAGGCGTCGACTCTCCTGTAAGGTTAGATTCATCTGCGGCAGACTTACCAGAAAGAACTTCTGCATCTACAGGAAATAAGTCACCTGGCTTGATAACTAAAGTATCCCCACGCTTAACGGTTTCAATTGAAACGGTCACTTCCTCACCATTCTGAAGTAAAGTAGCGTTCTTAGGTGCGACCTTAAACAAGGAATCGATAGACTTACGCGTACGGTGTAAGGCAAAGTGCTCTAGAGCCTCAGAAAAAGAGAAAAGGAATAAAAGCAAAGCGCCTTCTTCCCAGGCACCAATAACACTCGCCCCGATAGCAACGGCCAACATCAGAAAGTGAATATCAAACTTCCCCTTAGGAAGTTTATGGATAACATCTTTAGCGGCATCCCACCCACCGAAAGTAAGAGCGGCCATAAAGAAACTGACAGATAACCACTCTGGGCCAATAGCAAACGTTTTCAGGATAAATCCCGTGAGCCCAGCGATTCCGCAAGCACCTGCCAAAAAAGCTAATACTCGCCAGTCTTCCTCATGAGCACATGATTCTGGTTCGGGAAGTGTGGGCCAAGAAATCTCACGCCATTGATAAAGCGAAGGGGCCGTATAGCAGGAAGGCTTTTCTAGTAAGGTTTGTCCTTCCTGGTGCTTGACGGTAAAACGCTGAGCGCCTTCGGGCCAGACTTGTAAAGCGCCTGAATGGATAGTCTCTTCGATAGATTGTAAAGTCTGCTGTAAAGCTGCCTCAAGTTGCTTTTGATCTATTGGGCCAAGGGTCGCTACCGAAATCTTCTTATGCTTAGCATCTAGAAGCACAGCCTCCACCCCAGCTTGCTCCTTCAAAAAAGCAGCCAACCCCGGTATCCAAGAATCATCTGCCTGGGGGTCTATCTGATTATCTTCCATAGGTCTTATTAAGTAATTAAAGTGCTATAACTTACTGGGGGAAATTCATTTAATCCTAAGCGATCCCAGCGCAAAACCGCAAGATTATCCCTATTTCTTAGAAAAAGCCGGCTACCATAGGGGCCTAGGGTAAAAATAATAAAGTTCTGCTTGATATTTTAACTTAAATAGTCAAACTACCGTTCTCTACAGATAAATGTGCACCCGTAGCTCAATTGGATAGAGCACCTGACTACGGATCAGGAGGTTAGGGGTTCGACTCCCTTCGGGTGTGCCATTTACTTTTTTTAGGGAAATAAGCCTTATTTCAGCTTTTAAAAACAGAAAATCATTGTTTTTCCCTCAAATTCTGCCATCCTGGAGTCTCTTATGACCGAAAATCAAGAAGAAGTTATCAATATTTTCAAGGATGCCCAAGCACTCCTGGAGGGTCACTTTATCCTCCGATCAGGACTCAGGAGCCAATACTACTTCCAGTGCGCCCAAGTTGGCCAGTATATGGATAAAGTTACCCGCCTGGCAGAATTGCTCATCCAAAAGCTTCCAAATCTTGAGATCGACACCGTTTTAGCTCCGGCAATGGGAGGCCTAGTGATCGGCCAAGAAGTCGCCCGGCAGCTCAAAAAACGCTATATTTTTGTAGAAAAGGTCAATGATGTCTTAGAGCTACGCCGTGGCTTTAAAATAGCCCCAGGGGAGAAAGTCCTTGTTGTTGAGGATGTGATCACCCGTGGAGGACGCGCCCAAGAAGCCATCGACATCGTCAAAAATCAAGGAGGAACCCCCATTTCTCTTGCTGTTTTAGTAGACCGTAGCCAAGGAAAGGCCACTTTCGAGGTCCCTTGTACCTCTCTTGTTGAACTTAGTTTTCCTACCTATGAGCCGGATCAGTTGCCCGAACATCTCAAAGCCATCCCAGCAATTAAGCCCGGAAGCTAAAAAACGGCATTCCTTTAAGGTCTCTCATAACGGGACCGAAAACCGTAGCTTTCTAGGTCTATCCTGGATGAGTTTTTTCATTAGCACCTCTTCGCTAATGATTTTCGCGATCCTGCCTATCTTCCTGAAAGAAGTTTTAGGCGCCTCTACCCTCAAAATAGGCTTAATGGAAGGAGTTGCGATTGGAGCTAGCTTCTTAGCCAAATTTTTTGCCGGACTCTTGAGTGATCGCTGGCGTACCCGCAAACCTTTTATTCTGCTCGGGACTACAGGGTCTTTCCTTACACGCTTACTTTTTCCTATAGCTACCTCTGTGGGCTTTGTCTTCTGGACACGATTTGCAGACCGTATCAGCAAAGGAGTACGTTCCGCCCCCACGGATGCTTTGATCGCAGACTTAGCTCATGAAAACTACCGGGGCAAAGGCTTTGGATTGCGCCAGGCGCTCTACACCCTGGGTGCGGCCTTTGGGGCTAGCTTGGCCACGGTACTAATGCTCTCTAGTAACAATGACTATCGCCTTGTTTTCTGGTCTGCTAGCATTGCGGCCTTTCTTTCGCTGGCAATCCTCATTGTGTTTGTACGTCCTTCTGAGCAAGAAAACACACACAAACCCACAACCCGGTGGCGCCTGAAAGACATCAAACTCCTTCCTATAAGCTACTGGAAGGCTCTTGCTGTCATTACACTACTCATGCTTGCACGCTTTAGTGAGCTATTCCTCCCCCTGAAAGCTAAAGATATTGGCTGGAGCATTGCCTCCCTACCCTTACTCATTGCGTTCATGGATGTTATTCACGCAGGGGTAGCCTATCCAATTGGAAACCTTGCTGATAAACGAAGCCGCAAAAAACTACTCTTTTTAGGCATGCTCATGTTTGTCGTTGCTCATCTAGTACTCATGCGAGCAGACACCATCCTGTTATCTATCCTGGGTATAGGCCTACTCGGCCTGCATATGGGAATGACTCAGGGCCTTATTAAGACACTTCTCATAGAAGACATCCCCTTTGAACTACGAGGGACTGCTTTTGGAATCTTCAACCTCGCTAGCGGCATCGCTATTCTCATAGCTAATACGCTAGCCGGATACCTAGCAGATATCTGGGGGATCTCTGCTTCTTTTGCAGGAGGAGCGGTATTCGCTGCAGCAGCCTGTGGTTTGCTGATTCTTTTCAACCTAAGACGTACTGCCTAGTAGCCCTTAAGCTTAAAGAGGCTTGTCACACTCTCATTATGGTGGGCCCGCATAATAGCTTCCCCCAAAAGCTCAGCAACTGAGAGGACCGTTATCGGCAAGCCATTAGGTTCTACTGGCGTTGAGTTTGTGGTAATCAACTCATCTAAAAGCCCTTCACCTAAGCGCTCATACCCCTTTTCATTAAGTACTCCATGGCTCACGACAGCACGGACCTTTGTTGCTCCACGCTCCTTAAGCAACTTAGCCGCAGCATTAAGCGTTCCGCCAGACTCTGTCATATCATCTACCAAGATGACTTCTCGGCCCTTAACCTCACCAATAAGGTCAAAAGCATTCACATTCTCAGCATCGGTACGACGCTTAGCCACTACCCCTAGAGGACAGCCAAACATATCTGCATAGGCTGCTGCCATCTTCATTCCACCTATATCAGGTGAACAAACTGTTAGATTGTCTTTATTATACCTCTTGAGGTAGTCAAAGAAAACAGGGGCTGCAAAAAGGTGGTCTACTGGAATGTCAAAAAAACCAGTGATCTGCTGAGCGTGTAAGTCCATCGTGAGGATACGGTTAGCTCCTGCGGCGACCAACAAATTAGCAACAAGCTTGGAGGTAATAGGCACCCGAGGGCGGTCCTTACGATCCTGGCGTGCATATCCATAAAAAGGCAGAACAGCTGTAATTCGAGCAGCAGATGCCCTACGAAGGGCATCAATCATGATCAAAAGCTCCATAATGTGGTGATTAGCCGGCTTGCAAGTCGACTGCACTACAAACACATCCGTCCCGCGGATATTCTCATTCACTTGGACAAAGGTCTCTCCATCAGGGAAGCAAGTCACCTTTGCTTCACCTAAGCGAACGCCAATAAATTCGCAGATATTTTTAGCCAATTGCGGGTTAGAACTGCCAGAGAATACTTTTAAGCTACCAACGATCATAGTCAGGAACTAAGTTACAAAAATCCCTCAAGCATGAAAAGCTTTAAGGCAAAACCTCACAAGAAAGCTTATGATTATCCCATTATTAATAAAGCTCAATCAAAAACAGATCTCCTGCCCCTTCTCTATAACACTTTTTACCCAAGGCAGCTTTTGGTATTCACCCGTATCCAACCCCGTCAAGATATGAAGATTATGATACCCCTTCCCATGCAGAGTCTTAGCGACATCACCACCATCAGTACCATGAATATCTCCATCTATACAAAATTTTGTATCAAAAGCATATTCTTCATAATGAGCAAAAAAATCTCTTACTGTATTATAGGTGTCAATAAGCCTATCACCATGCAAGGCTTTGAAGGACTTGGTGAAGTAAACGGCATCATCAAGCATGACTAAATCAACCTGTTTTTTTGCCTGTGGCTTTTCTTGAATAGTAAGCCTTACTCCAGAAGGAGGAGTTGCGACAATGGGAATATACGGAACAATATATTTGGGCAATAACTTAACTCCTAAAGCAAGGCAACGACTATGGATAGACTTCTCTTCAAAGAAACTTGTCACCAACAAGGCATTTGAAGCAAGACCTGATTTTTCAATTAAATCCAAACCGTTTTGATCTTCTTCCGTAAATGTGTAGTCAATTAAGTATTGGGTGACTTTCTCTTTACCATGACGCTGATACCATGCCAAAAAGTCCTCAGGGTTATAGTGATGAATCAATTCGACCTTATCCTTAAATGTCTCCAAACGGCTTTCCCAAAGCTGGTGAATAGACTCTACATCATCTACAATTACAATACGCTGAGCTTGTGAATCGATTGAACAACTAAACCAAGCTGGTGAAGCTACCCGCTTAAGCTCAAGCGTCACACGTGTGCCTTGATCGATTGTCGACTCAACAGAAATACACCCTCCCCAACTTTCTAAAGTTCGCTTAGCATGAGCCAGACCCATCCCAAAGCCATTAGCTTTTCCAAAGCTTTTGCCTTCTTCAAAAATAACTTGAAGATTTTCGGAGGGGATACCACAGCCATTATCTTCAACATAAACACGAATAGTATCCCCAACAAAATTTAACCCGATAGAGACAATACGCTTTTCATCTGACTCCGTAAAAGCCTCTGCTGCATTATTCATTAGGTTGCAAAGCACTCGCTGCAATTCCACCCGGTCTACACTTGCAAACAAAGTATAATCAGCAATACTAGTTTTTAACTCTACACCTTGATTCTCAAAGGCAATACGCTTCTCTGACACAAGAGAGTCAATCACCGCAAAGAGTAACTCTGGTTTTACACGAAGCTCTCCTTGAGTCTGGCCCTCTGTTTCATTGTCACTCAACAAAGTATTTGAAATATCCGTAATACGATTTGTAGATCCAATAATAACATCACGATTATCTTCAGATAGTCCCCTCAAGTGCTTACAAAACATCTTTAAAGAAACAGCAGGCGAACGGATATCATGAGAGACCTGCTCTGCCATATTTTTAATCTTAAAGGCGTGGGTCTTTTTTAGAGACTCTCTCAGTGCTTTATTCCTAGAAAAGATCAACCCAATAAAAGTCGAAAAGAAACACATATACACAAGTAAAAACATACCTGCAGGACTCAATGTAATAGAAGGCATGCTATGCGTAATGATATAAAAGATACCTCCCAAACTCACACCAAGGGGAAGGATAATCACAAAACTCAACCAGTCTACAAGTATTGCTAAGAACAATACCCCCAAAGACATATTCATCACCCAAAATAGTGAAGCCCCTTCTTTAAAAAGCATATAGGTGGTAAGAAAAGGAAGACAGTAAAGTAAGGTAAAATGCCAATAAATAGGGAGGCTTTTCTGTGATCTCTCTGACCAAAAGTCATTAAAGATTAGCCCACCTGCTAAAATCGAAGCCACTACACGTAAAACTAGATTAGACCTATCCACATACCCTTGTGGAGACCACATAAAGAAAGGAACCAAGTACATAACCATCGCGAAGATGCCAAAGGTACTGTACTGAGCCCCATAAAGTGCTACACGCTTTTGAGAGAATTGATAAATGTTAGAAAAGGTAGGAACATACTGAGCCACTCGACCCAAACTAAGTGCCAAAGAAAAAGGACGAGGCTTCTTGCTTTCAATAGGAGCCTTAAGCTTAAGCGGAACAGTACGTCCTCTGTCTAAGTAGTGAGCTGAAAAAAAGGCGAGGGCACTTACAATCATGCTAGGGATCAGGCTATCAAACCCTGAATATTCACCTATAAATAAAGTCCATAAAATAAATGAACTCATACCCGCACTCACACTAACGAGGAATGTACGCGTACTAGCACGCAATCCAAAAAAACCTGAGAATAAAGGAACAACAATAACAGGACCCCAAAAGTTCAAGAACTTAAAGATAATATCGAGGATACTGGTAAACGAAACAGACACTACAATAGCCATGCCCCCTAAGAGCAAATTTCCAAGTCGGGCTATACGTAGTTCCGCCTTCTCGGAAATAGGTTTTTTACTCAAAGGCTTTATAACATCATGAACAAACGCTATACTTGCTGCATTCAAATAAGAATCTGCTGTAGACATAATTACAGCGAACATTCCAGTAATAGCTAAGCCACGAAGACCTATGGGCAAAACATTGTTTACCACGATAGAAAACACTAAGCTAGAATCGACCGTCGAATCTATCGACAAAGCAACGATCCCCACAAAACCTGCCACTAAAGTAAAAGGAACGAAAATTAAGGCTGTGATGTATAAAGATTTTCTAATCCGCTGAGCACTCCCTGCCATTAATAAACGTTGGGTAACCACAGGATCTAAAAAGGGAATACTCACGACTAAGAATAAAGCCAAGCAACTCCACAATGTAGTAGAGTCTTGCAAAGCGGTAATATGTTTTGCCTGCGTAAGATTAGAAGACTGAAACAGCACTGAATACCCACCTACTTCGTTAAGCCCTACGTCAAAAAGAATCGGTACTAGAATAATCAACACAAGAAACTGCATGATATCTGTAGCAGTAACAGCACGAATACCTCCTAGTGTGGAGTACGTAATCACAACACCCGACCCGAATAAGACCCCCCAAAAATAAGGCACCCCAAGAACAGTATCGCACAAATACCCAATAGAAGCCACCTGGGCCCCAATATAACCTATCGATAAGAAAAGGGATGCACAACCTGTGATAATACGCCCTGGTTTCCCATAAAAACTATGCATAATATCCCCAATGGAAATCATTCCTTTGAAGGACTCCATGCGCGGAGCAACATAACGAGCAATTAGGCATAGGCTTAAAGAGTTCCCCAACCAAGCCATGACAAAAATAAACCCAATATCGAAAACTTTCTCTGATATACCCAGAATATTTTCTGCACCAATCAAAGAAACAACCATCGTAGCCACGATAGCCGCACTCGGGTAAGTATACCCTCCAATAGAAAAGTCCCGGATATTTCTTATCCCGCGACTTTGCCAAATACCAATAGCTAGCGTTAAGACAAAGTATCCCGCTATAATTCCTAAATCTATCCCAGTCATGATTACATAGAGCCCTTTAAGTTTTAAAAAGCCATTATCAAAAGCACTTTAATAAGAGTTCCATGCAATGCTTTTTCACACACCAAAGCAAGTAAATTTTTTCTACAAAACTAGAGCGTTTTGCCCACTAAGCCTCCTGGGCCGCACCTAATCTATCTTCTAGCTCTGCAACCCGCTTATAAAGTTCAGGTAACTTTTTCTTGAAGATTTCCAAACGGTGCGCATCCCGATAAGGGTAAGCAGGCGTCCCCCGGACATAACTTTTAGGGGGTAAATCATGATTTAGCCCGCTCTGGCCTCCAATCATACTCCCCTTGCCGATATGCAAATGGCCCGCAAGGCCAACTTGCCCAGCCATCACCACATGATCTTCAACGACTGTACTTCCCGAAATGCCAACCTGAGAAACAATCAAGCAATGCTTACCCATAGAAACATTATGAGCAATTTGTACTAGATTATCAATTTTAGTACCTTCTCCAATTTGGGTCTTATCAAAACGAGCACGGTCAATAGTTGTATTTGCGCCAATCTCAACATCACTCTCAAGCACTACATGCCCAATTTGAGGAACCTTCTGGTGCTCGCCCTTATCATTAGGCTCGTAACCATAACCATCGGAACCTATAACAGCCCCAGGCTGCAAGCGCACACGATCCTTCAGTATGCAGCGGTCCATCACAGATACATGAGGCATTAGTACGCAATCACTACCAATAACAACTTGGTACCCAACATGGACGTGAGACTGCAGCACACAACGAGGGCCAACCACAGCACCGCGATCAATAAAACAGAAAGGCCCTACACTCGCAGTTGAATCTACCTGGGCTTGTGGATCTACAAAAGCGGTTGGATGTACCCCTGGCTCCGGCGTTGGCACAAGCTTCTTTTCGATCTCTGCACAAAGCATTGCTAATGCCATTGAAGGGTTTTCTACCCGTAAATAGACCTGGCCTGCCTGTGGACTGCCCTCATAATTCTTAGGCAATAAAATGACTGAAGCCTGAGATTCAGGGACCTCGTTTTTATACTTCTTATTCCCTAAAAAAGATAGATCTCCGGCTTGAGCCTTCTTCAGGACAGCCAAGCCACGAATAGTTTCAGTAGTTTCACCCTCTAGGCTTCCCTCTGGGAAAAAGGCTTTCAGGTCTTCTAGTGAATATTCAAACTCCATAAAATTAGTAAACCATTAAATTATCTAAAAGAAAACCCCCAACTTATCAGTTGGGGGTCTCTTGGAAAGAAAATTATTAGTTCATGTCATCATCAGATGCCTTGCCCTGGTCTTTGTTAAGGACCTCAAGCACCTCATCAGTAATGTCATACTGGTTCTTAGAATACACTAGGAGTGGCCCTGCTGCATTCAGAACGAGGTCTGCATCACGTTGTTGAGCAACATCAGAAACAACCTCACGGATTTTTCCGATGTAGTACTCTACCATGGTTTGACGACGCTGGACGATCTTCTGCTCTGTATCTTGACGGAACTGGTTGATCTCAAGCTCTTTCTGCTGAATCTTCTGAGCTAAACCACGAGCTTCTTCGAGAGTGTTTTCACGAGCATCGTCAGTAATTGCTGGGTTATTCAGCTTGTTTTCAAGCTCCTTAAGAGAGTCCACAATAGCAAGACCCTCATCCATCATTCCACGAATGTCTTTATTTGCAGTCTCAAGCACTGCCTCAAACTTCTTTTCGGCACGTTGCACTCGGTAGTAACCACTGTAAACAACACCCATGTCTACCGTTAGGATAGTCATGTTATCAGCAGCACGAAGTCCGCAAGCAGCACAAGTTAGGAATAGGAATGTGAGTAGAGTTTTCTTCATAAGATCGGTTATCAGTTAAATTTAGAAAGTAGTACCAAAGGAGAAGTGGAAACGAATGTTACCTTTGTTCCTATCATCAGAAGTGATTGGGAAGCCAAAGTCAAGCCGTAGGGGCGCACCCATAATAAAAATCCGCAAACCAACACCCCAGTTATCATTATAATCTGAAGGGTTGAAACTCCATTTATCTCTGTTTACGAATCCAATATCGTAAAAAGTGGCCGCACGGATAGGGTCTACCAACAAGATAGAATATTCAGCACTCAAGAATCCGTAAGTATTACCTCCGACAGGCTCTCCTTTTACATCCTTAGGACCTACCTGACGGTAGTTAAACCCGCGCATATCGTCTGGACCTCCTAAGAAATATCTATCAAAAAGAGGCACTTGCTTGCCATCAAAAGGTGCGACTGTCCCCCCTCGTCCAATAATGCTCAACACTTGATTATGTGTCTTAGAGATAGGGAACCACTGCCCTGCACGTGCCTCTAACCGGTAGTATTTAGTGTTCCCTCCAAAGGGGCCCCCTGCTAGCTCACTCAATAGAACAACCCTGTTTCCTTCACTTGGATAAATGAAGTTATCTGTCGTATCACGCTCGAGCTCAAAACTTAGCTTTGATGTAGTGCGTGTGCCTTCCTCATTCTTAATAGACTGAGATGCATCTTTATCCACATCTGCAATAGTGACCTGCTCAAGTGTGTAACTCAAGCGCCCTACAACGAGCTCAAAAAGGTGCTTCCGTAAGTAAACATCAAACCCTTTACGCAACTCATCATAAACAGAACTAAAGTAACGAGTCTCTGTGCGATAAACATCAAAACCAAAAGCGAGCTCGCGCTCAAACAACCAAGGCTCTTCGAAGTTTAAAGACACTTGGTTAGAACGTGCTCCAACCTGGAAACGAAGTTTGAACTTCTGCCCTCCCCCTTGGAAGAAAGAGCGGTAATTAAATAAATCGAAGTTAGACTGGTGTAACTCCGCATAAACTAAAAAGTTTTCTACTGAGCTAGCAGCAACCCCAAAGGTAATCCCACCTGTACGGTCTTCTTTAACTGCTATACGCAGATTACGACGTCCGGGGACGTTAGTAGCCTCAGGAGAAAGATGCACATCTTTGAAATAGCCTAAATTCTGCAAACGGTATTGGCTATTCTTCATTCGCACCAAGTCAAAAACATCTCCGGGAGCCAAAGCTAATTCACGCAAAATGACATTACTCTTAGTCTTTGTATTCCCCTGAATATTAATGCTTTCCACGTAAAACTTACCGCTTTCGTGAATATCATAAAGCAAATCAATAGCTTTAGTTTCTAGATTAGGGGTGCGCTGAGCATCCGCTTGAGTATCCAAATAGCCGACCTGACCATAAAAGTCCCTAATTGTCTCCACATCTGCGTCAATAAGAGCAGGAGAGAAAATATCCCCAGTTTTAACAGAAAGGACTTCTTCTAGGCGGCGTGTAGGGAATAAAGTGTTCCCCTTAAGCCCTACAGAGCCCACATAATATTGGGACCCTTCATCCACATGGATGACAATAATCACACTACCAGGTTTAGGGTATTCAAAAATGATCCCAGACTCAGGAATTTCAACATCAAGATACCCCTGATTTTTATAATATTCACGCAAAGACTCTATATCTTCTTGAAGGCGCTTTTCCTCGACACGGCCCGAACCGGTAAACCAGGAAAACCAATGCCATGAAGAAGTACGCATTTGCTTAAGCAAAGTACGCGATTTCACTCCTTCATTCCCTACAAAGAGAATCTTTTTGATGTGAATCTTGGACCCTTCCTGAACTTCGAAGACGACCCGCCCATAACCTGTCGTACGGTTCTTTTCGATGCGGTAATCTATCTTTGCTTGAGAGTAGCCCTTCTTGCGGTAAAATTCACGAATACTATCTACGTCGTTTTTAAGACGTGCCTCATCAAGCCGGGAAGCTTTCTCGGTCTTAATCTTTTTACGCAACTGATTTTTAGAAATCTCTGAGTTGCCTTCAAATTCAATTTTGGAGATCTTATACTTAGGTAAAACCTCAAAAATAACATTAACCTCATTCCCCCAAAGCTTATCCACGTGTACCTTGATAAAATCAAACAGCCCCGTGTCATACAAAGAACGAATAGACTGGTCGACTAAGGGTTGCTGGTATTTACCGCCTTCCTGGAGTTTAATGTGGGCCAAAACCACATCAGGGTTGATGCCCTCAATCTCTCGAAATTCTACCTGGATCTCTTGTATAGTAGCTCCTTCTTGGGCATACGCTGCAGGAAGCCCCACAAAAGCTAATAAGTAAGCAATAAAAATGAGAGAAAAGAATTTATGAAATCGCATATAAACAAAAGTGCTATTTAACGAAGCCTTGTTAATTAAAAGTTAAACTTGAGCAGGCGTGTAATTATCAAAACGAGTCAAGTTAGGTGTAAAGGTTACCGTGATGCTCCCTACAGGTCCATTACGTTGCTTAGCAACGATAAGATCACGCAAAAGAACTGAGCTAGCAGCGTCCTGCTCTTCGTCAAAGTCCTTCTTTTTAGAAATAAGTATGACCACATCAGCATCCTGCTCAATAGAACCGGATTCACGCAAGTCAGAGAGTCGTGGCTGACGTTTTTCTTTTTCAGATTCCCGGTTTAGCTGACTGAGAACAATCACAGGGACATTTAGCTCTTTCGCCATTCCTTTAATCCCTCTAGAAATTTCTGCAATTTGTTGCTCACGAGGAACACGTGAATCGGTACCAGAAATGAGCTGCAAATAGTCGATAATCACAAGGCCTAATTTACCATCAAGCTGTGACTGCACCCGACGCGCCTTAGCACGCATTTCTAGGATGGTCAAACTACCAGAATCATCAATCCAGAAAGGCGATTCTTTCAGCTCTTTAGCTGCATGGCCCAAGTCTTTCTGACTCTCTGCGGAAATAAAACCATCTTTAAGCTTGGTCATATTAACCCGCGCACGACTACAAAGCAGACGCATCGCAAGCTGATCGGCACTCATTTCTAAACTGAACATGAGCGTAGGGGTCGCTTCCTTCCCTGCACGGGGCAATGCAGCTGCTTCAGCTACATTCAATGAGAAAGCGGTTTTACCCATAGAAGGACGCGCTGCAACCACGATCATATCCTGAGGATGAAGCCCGAAAGTCATTTTATCGAGGTCTGTAAACCCAGAAGATACGCCGGTAAGCTCCCCTTTGCGTTGCAGCATCTGACTCACCAAGTTAACGGCCGAGTCAATCGAATGCTTTAAAGGCTTTGCTGAATCAGAGATACGGTCCTCACTGATTTTAAAAATCTCTTGCTCTACGTGCTCTAGGAATTGATCCAAGCTCTCTTGCTGAGTATAAGCCTGTTCTACCGTCTGAATTGAGGCATTAATGAGGCGTCGCAGCAGAGCAGTATCACGCACACGCTTTAAGTAATGAGGCAAGTGTGCGGGGGTATCAATGCGGTTTGTTAGCGCATTAAGGTATGGGTGCCCACCCACTTCATCGAGCTTATCTAGGGCTGCTAGCTTGTCAGCAAGGATAATCTCGTCAACAGGGGTACCTTCTTCATAAAGGGCTAAAAGGGCAGCAAAGACAACTTGGTGAGCGGGTTTAAAGAAAGAATCAGGCTTTAGCTTTGCTTCAACACAAGTCGTTAGACTCTCTCGCCCTCCTTCAAGGATACAACTCCCCAGAAGGGCCTGCTCCGCGTCAATACTATGAGGAGCCACACGCTCGAAAGTATTTATGGAAACAGCAGCCCCTTGAGCAATATCTGCAGAAGAGTTCTTACCTGCTTTGGGGGACGCAGTTTTTTGGAGGGTGGTTGTCAAATGTATGGGGCCCTAAAAGGGCTGATAAAAATTAGATAAGCAGCTTTTGCAACACCTAGTGTATTATTCTAGGTATTGCAAAAGCTAACGCTTAAGCTTCCTCGATTGGATTCTCGGAAACAACTTCGAAAGTAAAGTCTACAACAACCTCAGGGTCACGGTGTAGCTTGATCTTAGCTTGGTACTGACCCAAAGCCTTAACCGTTGCAGAGAACTGAATCTTCTTTTTCTCGATTTCAATACCTTCTTCTGCAAGACGCTTGACGAGATCGTTAGCGGTTACTGAGCCAAAGAGCTTAACATTGCCTTCTTTATCGCCTTTGCCTGTCTTAACAGCAAATGCAACAGAAAGCTTCTCGATCTTCTCTTTGAGCTCGTTTGCTTGAGCAAGCTCTTGAGCCTTACGCTGCTCACGAACACGCTGCAATGCTTCCATCTGCTTGCGGTTGGCACGGCTAAAAGGCAAAGCCTTCTTCCTAGGAAGCAAGTAATTGCGAGCGAATCCCGCCTTAACGGTAACTTCATCTCCCTCTTCACCAAGTTTATCAACGGGCTCTAAAAGTAGTAATTTAGACTGTGCCATAAAGAATTATGTTTAATTATTAATATTTATATTTAAAAGACTTATCAGAAAGGAACGTCGTCATCAATAGACTCAGCGTGGCCGGCTGCTACAGGAGCCTGCGCACGTGCTGGCGGAGCAGATTGCTCGTACTGGGTCCCTCCTGCGCTGTTATTATCGCCACGAGCGCCAACGAACTGAAAGCTCTCTAGAGTCACACCCAATTTGCTGCGCTTCTCACCATTGTTGGTCTCCCACTGGTCTAGACGTAAACGCCCTTCCACAAATAAAGGCTTCCCCTTGGAACAATACTGGGAAATGACCTCACCCTGGCGACCAAATGCGGTCACATCAACAAATGCAGTCTCTTCACGCTGAGAGCCATCTTGCCCCTTGAAAGTCCGTGATACAGCTAGGGTAAACGTGCATACCGCAGTACCTGTCTTACTGGTACGCAATTCGGGATCCCGAGTAAGGTTTCCCATGAGGAGGACTTTATTGAATGATGACATATGGCTTCAGGGGTGAGGGGTTAGTTAGATTCGACAAAAATACGATTAACGGTCTTGTCTAGACGCAGCTTTTCTTTGAGTGCCTGAGGGCTGGTTGTAGCACCATCAAAGTCGATGCTGACGTAAATGCCCACAGGGAAATTACGGTCAGTCACTCGAGCAAAGGACTGTGAGCCAAGATCTTCCACGTTAGTTACCGTCCCGTCGACAGCGCTTATTGTGCTCTTAAGCTTTTCAACAAGCGTTTCTACAGGCTCTTGATAATTGCGTGTATCTAGGATAAAAGTTGCTTTATAACTGCGTTTAGTTTGCGTTTCCGTCATTCGTCTTATTTTTTTGATTTATCTCATTCATGGCAGATTCAGGCCCCTTGTCAACAAGGAGGTGAATCCCTTGAATAAATTTTGGTAAATTCTTTTCAAGAATAGCACTTTCTTCGGGCATCAAACGCCCTAAAACGTGCTCTGCTAAGTCCATCTCTGGGTGAGACTTACCCCCTATACCAATACGATAGCGGATAAAACCCGGCCCAATGTGCCTCAAGACACTTTCTACTCCATTGTGCCCACCTGCGGAACCTTGAACGTTAATCTTAACGCGGCCAAGCTCTACAGTGATGTCGTCATAAACAACAATTAAGGAATTGGGAGGCCATTTATAGTAACTAGAGAGGCGCTGAATAGACGAACCGCTATCATTCATGAAGGTTTCGGGCTTCACAAAATGAACGGCAGTATCACCCACAGTACCGTCGGCTACCATCGCTTTGTAGCGACGCACAGACTTCCAGGCAGAAGCACCCACAGAACGAGCTAGGGCATCAACCACCATAAAACCCAGGTTATGCCGAGTATTTGCATACTCCTGCCCCGGATTTCCTAAGCCTACAATGGCCTTGATGGACATTTCTCAAAGAACAATAAATTACAAAAGGAAAAAGCTTACCCTTCTTTGGGTGCTTCAGAGGCGTCCCCTTCTTCCTTCTTCTCTTCGCCTTCAGCAGCATCTCCTTCGGCAGCTGGTGTTTCTTCAACAGCAAGCTTTGGTGATGCACAGGCAACAACTGTTAACTCAGGATCACCAAGGTAATCTACGCCCGCAAGAGCAGGAAGGTCCTTAATATGGATGGATTTTCCAATCGCTAGCTCGGTGATATCTACGTTAATACACTCAGGAAGATCCTTCGGCAAGCAACGGACCCCAACAGTGTGCAAAGAAAATTCTAAAAGGCCTCCTTCATTCTTAACGCCAGTAGACTCTCCCTGAAGATGAACAGGCAAAGTAGTCTGCATTGGCTTATTTTGGCTTACCTCTTGGAAGTCAATGTGGAGGAATTTGTCTGTGCAAGGATCGCGCTGGGAATCCTGAATGACAGTAAGCACAGAGCTTTGCCCATCATTCACTTCTACCAATGCTGCAGAACCACCAACACTACGCATAAGCTGACGGAAGTCATCAGATTTAACGGACAATGGCTTTACACCTGATTGACCATACACGACCGCAGGAATACTGCCGGCTGCGCGTAGGCGTCTCATAGGCCCCCGACCGGTCTCAGTCCTCGGTGAAACGGATAATTTGAACTGTTTCATGATTTAAAAAGAGGATAAAAATAGCACAGCTCCCTAAGAAATCAAGGGATTTATGTGAGTAAAATATCATATTTTACGATAACGAAATATCACAACAGGACAGCAGACCCAGAAAGAACTGCTTGCGATCCCAGATAAAGCAATTTAAAGCTTATTTCCATGGCAAAATGGCTCCTTCTTGATGGCTTCAATTTAACTTTCCGCGCATTTTATGCGATTCGGGACCTTACCCGATCTGATGGCTTCCCTACTAACGCCCTGCATGGCTGGTGGAAGACCATTCTCAAACTCCAAGACACTGAAAAACCCGACCACATCGTTGCGTTTTTTGACCTAGATGGATGCACTCATCGCACTGAGCTGCACCCAGAGTACAAAGCAAACCGATCAGAAACACCCGAAGAACTTATTAAGCAAATCCCTCTCATTAAAGAACTTACGGCTGCCATGGGGGTGCCTGTTATCGAACAGTCGGGCCAAGAGGCTGATGACTTGATCGCTACTGCAGCTAAAAACCTCAAGGCCCAAGGGCACGAAGTCTTTATGGTCAGTGCGGACAAAGACCTTGCCCAATGTATTGAGTCTAATATCAGCCAACTCCTCCCGCCCCCACCAGCAAACCCTAAAGTTGGCTGGCGGCACCTCGACACCCAGGGCGTAGTCGAAAAATTTGGTATTAACCCCAGCCAAATCATTGATTACTTAGCCTTAATTGGTGATAGCTCAGACAATATCCCTGGCATTCCTGGAGTGGGCCCTAAAACAGCCGTTAAGTGGCTACTAGCCCATGAAAGCCTAGAAGGCATTATCGCTCAGGCCAACCAGATCAAACCCGAGCGCTTCCGCGAAAAGATTCAGACCCTGAGTGAGCAGTTACGGATCAACGTGCAACTCATCCGCCTGCAAAGCAATCTTGAAACAGGCCCACTCGAATCAGGCCAAGCGAAACTCAGCGAATTACTCAGACTCCTAGAAGACCTTGAAATGAAAACAGCGCTCAAAGAAGCAAGCACCCGCTTTGGCCCGACTCAAGGTGAGCTTGCCTTCTAATACTAGCTACTTAGAATAAAAGCATGAAGACAATAGGCGTATTGAACGGCCCTAACCTAGCCCAACTAGGAACACGAGAAACGGAAATTTACGGCACAGAAACCCTTGAAGACCTTGAACAACTGCTGCGCAAGGAAGCCCAAACTTTGGGTGCCACCATCATCACCGAGCAATCCAACCACGAAGGCATCATGATAGATACTCTTGAGCGCTGGAGTAAACAAGGTGTTACAGGAATTATAATAAACCCTGCTGCCTATTCTCATACTAGTGTGGCGCTGCGCGATGCTATCAGTGGGCTCTCGACCCCGTGCATCGAAGTACATATCAGCAACCTCTACCAGCGCGAGAGCTTCCGCCAGCATTCACTCACTGCGGCTGTGTGCCAAGGTGCTATTTGCGGTCTTGGGTTTACTGGTTATGTGTTGGCCCTCAACGCGCTTATACAGCAAAGCAACCCAACAAGCCTAACACACCAAAAAGCAGATGCAGTAACAAGCAAGTAGCCCCTGCTGCTGCAATATCATCCATCACAACACCTTGCCCCCCAGGCCAGCGCTGAAAACGGTCTATGCCAAAAGGCTTTATAATATCAAACACCCGAAAGATCACAAAACCGACTAATAACAAAAGCCAAACAGGATAAGGCTCTTGCAACGGAGTAAATCCAAAAAAGCAGAGCGGGATAGCAACAAATTCATCCAAAATAACCTCCCCAGGATCTCGCTTATGTAGGCGGACTTCTGCCTCCTCACAAAAAATAATTCCTGCATAGATAAGACCCAATAGCAAAAGTGCCTGTAGCGCAGGACTTGTCCCCACAAAAAAAACAGTGTAGGCAAGCAGCCCAAAAAAAGACCCTACTGTACCTGGAGCTTTTACGTACTGCCCCACGCCTAGCGTTGCTATATTAATCACAAGGGGATCCGATAAGGTCCGAACCCAAAATGGCCTACAATTCATCTAAAGAGGTTAAGCAAAAAAAAGACGAAGGGTCAACCTTCCTGGGGCACCTCGTTAATACTCTGGGCACACCGAAATCCGACATTATTAAAAGCATACCCAGGAGGACTCTTCCCTCGATACCCAGGAAAATAGGCACTACAGTAATTTGGGGAACAAAACCAAGACCCTCCACGAGCCACCTTGCGGTCCCCTGAAATAGGCCCTTGAGGATTATCCGTATGGGCTTTGCGGTAAGCTATATCTGCGGTATACCAGTCTTGTGTCCACTCCCAGACATTCCCAAGCATTTCATAGACACCTAATTCGTTAGGCTCAAATGCTCCCACAGGAGCTACATAAAAGTAACCATTCTCTAAGGTGTTATAATCAGGCCAGTGCCCCTGCCACATGTTAGCGGAATTGTCAGTAGGGGGATCTTTTAAGGGGACATCACCCGAAGAACGCCTTGCTCGGGCAGCAAACTCCCACTCGGCTTCTGTGGGTAAACGCTTCCCTACCCATTGTGCATAGGCCTGGGCATCATACCAAGAAACCAAAACAACAGGGCAGTCCTCGGCGCCTTCGATCGAGCTTCCTGGCCCTAGAGGGCGCTTCCAATTCGCCCCCTTAACTAATTGCCAATCTCTCTCTCCCCCTTTGTAAACCCAACCTCCTCCTTGCTGTTCAGCAGTCGTCACATGACCGGTAGCTTCAACAAACTGAGCAAATTCTTTATTTGTGACTTGATAGCGATCAATGCGAAAAGGTTTCACACGAACTTCAAGCTCGAAAGCATCAAGTCGGGCATCCGAACGTTCATCCCCCATTCGATAAGTCCCGCCCGCAACCTCGACAAGACTGCCAGGCTCGTAAACACGCTGCTGTGGCGGTACTGAGGGGGCCCAAGAAAAATTAAATGCAGCCTGGGCAGGTTTATACCGTGCAAAGTACCAAAAAAAACTTGCCAGCACTGCAACACACAGTACTGGCAAGGAAAGACTACGACTAGTCATACTACTGAGCCTATTGTTCAGACCTTCTGCAAGAAAGCATGTAAGCTAGGGCCAAAGCGTAAACGAGGTGGTTCATCCAGCTCATTAGAAACTTTTTAGCCTTAGGATTACCACTGCCTCCAGAGGGGTTCATTTTCGGGTGACAATTACAAGAACTACAGGGGTTCATGTTCGCAGTGCAATTGCAAGCACCACAGGGGTTCATTTTCGCAGTACAATCACAAGAGCTGCAAGGGTTCATCTTTGCATAATAACCACAAGGATTGCAGGGGTTCATCTTTGCGTAATACCCACAAGGGTTACAAGGATTAGCTGCTGCGCCCTTCATTTCCTTCATCATGCTCATGCCGTACATAGCAAGAAAAGTAAGTAAAGTTCCGTAAATAACAGCCTTAAAAAGAGGGCCAAAGTTTTTGAAAACTTTATCAATGGAAACAGCGTATAAAACGCCAAAGAAAGAACCGATCGCAAAGTGCATTACACCACCAGCAATATAGTGCATGGTCATGCTAGCCTCTGGACCCATGATCATTCCTCCTAGGGATTTCATAACATTCATGCCTACAAATGCCATAGTAATCGTCATGACAATAGTAGCCACAAAGCCTGCAGTGGCAGCTTTCACATAGCAACAGCCACAAGAGCTGCAAGAATTCGAGTTTGTTTTGGACATAGGGTGTCTGGGGTTAGTGTAAGGGTTTTTGATTTAAGCACTTAGCCTACTTAAAGTCAGCTCGATCATAAAAGAATATGAACCCCCACGTCAATTATACTATTACCTAAGTCGATATCAAAATATCACGGAAAGCAAATTTTCTCAGATTTTGCCACACTCCTGTTCGCAACAAGCCTCCTTGGGCGTAGCCCTGCGCCTGTCCTTCGTAGCTTTAGCGAAGTAGGAAAGCCTTGGCGAAGCAGGGTGGTGGGAGATATTGGATTCGAACCAACGACCTCTTGCGTGTCATGCAAGCGCTCTAACCAACTGAGCTAATCCCCCGTATCGGGCCATTTATGACCTCCTACAAAAGCCAGCTCACCCATAAGCGCAAGCTTAAAAATAGATTTCCACCGTGTAGCCCTAAAAATCCCTAGTAAATAAGGGGGGTAAAATGACTTATATTGACATAAGAGCCAAAAGTTGATTCTTACAGTTAGCGCTATGCCACTTATTAATTACTCGGAGAACCCAACCTCTTTTGCCCAGCTGCCGACTAAACTTGAGGATTGTTTAGGGACAGCCCGCTTAGCTTTTCGCGACCTGGGAATGCTCGCTATAGAAGCGTTCCCACATACACCTTTTGAGGAACTAAAAGCTCTTGATTATGGATGTGGCACAGGGCGCTCTAGCTTATATCTAAAAAGATTGGGTATCAAAGATATCACTAGCGTTGATATCCAAGAAAGCATGCTCCAAGAAGCACGAAAAAATGACCCCGAAGGCCATTACCTTCACATTAAAAACGCATCAGTACCCTTCCCTTCTAAAACATTTGATTTAGTCTTTTCTAGTTTTGTAATCATTGAGATTGATACCCAAGAAGCCATCCTCGAAGTCTTCTCTGAGATTTATAGACTCCTTAAAAAAGGAGGCGTTTTTATGTTGATCACGGTATCCCCTGAGCTCTACAACCCCAACAACCTTTGGGTTAGCATCAACAATCAATTCCCCGAGAACCACAACCCCTACAGTGGGTCAAAGGTTAAAATGTCAGATAACAACACTCTTCTTTTCGAAGACTTCTTCTGGACAGAGCAAGATTTAAGAGAGCTTTCCCAACAAGCAGGATTCAGTGAGATAAAAATCCACCATCCCCTAGGAATCCCTAGTGATGGAGTTGAATGGTTGTGCGAAAGTGAGGTAGCACCCTACCATCACTACCTAATACGCAAGTAAATATGCACTAAAGGGCGCCTTCTAACCTAAGGACTTTCTCCTTCAGGGCGGGACCAGGGCCATAATTACCAATCCCTCCTTGTTTTGGCAAAACACGGTGACAGGGAACAAAAAAGCAAAGCGGATTAGCCCCGACTGCAGTACCTACTGCACGGACAGCTTTAGGCTTCTTGATTGTTGCTGCTAGCTTAGCGTAGGTAGTCGTTTTCCCTGAAGGGATCTTCAATAAAGCCTTCCACACTGATCGTTGAAAGGGAGTCCCTACCAATAAAAAAGGCAAATCAACTTTTTGCGTAAGAGAGGCCATTGCTTGATCGCAAAAAGGCTTAGTTTGCTCCGGTGCTTTTTCTAAAACTGCGCCAGGGAAATATTTTTTGATACGTTGCTTTGCCTCCGCCTCTGACTTAACAACAAAAAGCCCGCAAAGTTTTTTACCCCATAAGGTAACACATACCTTAGTTAAAGGTGTACCATGAAGCCCAAAAAGGATTTTGGGTTGATCTAAAGAAACCCAGTCTTGTTTGTTATATTCTTCCATTATTGTTGTGTTTATTAATTAAAAAAGACCCAGCTGATTATGTCCCTCAGGGGCTTCTATGCCTAACACTTGCCAGGCTTTTGAAGTTAAAACTCGTCCTTGTGCTGTGCGCTGTAGATAGCCTTCTTGTATTAAGAAAGGCTCATGAACTTCCTCCAACGTATGCGTTTCTTCTGCTACGGCTACGGCAATTGTTTTGAGACCTACAGGACCTCCTTTGTAATACTCTGCTAAGATGCGCAAAATCCGCTTATCCATTTCATCCAAACCTCGCCTATCAATCTCTAATAATTCTAGCGCAGCTGCGGCTACTGATCTTGTGATGACTCCCTGAGCTTTTTGTTGGGCATAATCACGAACAAAATAAACAAGATTATTTGCTACACGCGGCGTCCCACGAGCACGTCCTGCAATTTCTGAGGCGCCCTCTTGATCAACTGAGATATTAAGCAGGGTACAACTCCGTTGTATAATCTTACAAAGATCCTCTCGGGAATAATAATCTAGGCGAGTCTGCAAAGTAAAACGACTCCGCAAAGGCGCGGTTAACAGTCCTTTACGTGTAGTAGCCCCAACTAAAGTAAAAGGAGGAATAGTTAAGCTTACACTACGCGCATTTGGCCCTTGGTCGATCATTATATCGATCCTAAAGTCTTCCATAGCCGAGTACAAATACTCTTCGACTGTCTTAGGGATACGATGTATTTCATCGATAAAAAGAATATCCCCACGTTCTAAATTGGTGAGTAAGCCAGCAAGGTCTCCTGCTTTTTCAATCACAGGCCCAGAGGTAATACGCACCTGAGTGCCCATCTCACGACCCAAAATATAAGCAAGCGTTGTTTTACCTAACCCTGGAGGACCATTAAACAAAATATGGTTAAGCGCTTCGCCACGAGCACGTGCCGCACCCACCATCACACCTAAGCGCTCAATTGTCTTAGCTTGTCCAACAAAATCATCAAAAGAAGGAGGACGCAAGGGTGCCTCTTCTTCTTCACGCCGTGAATTTAGTGCCTCGATTGGTGCGGTATTTGTTCCCATAACTTACCTTATCCAATACACGATTCTGCCAAAGCCTTTGGCATTTCTGTTGCTTCCATACGTACAATGTCTGCACCTAAATCACGTAATTTTTCATCAAAGCGGTCATACCCACGATCTAAGTGATAAATACGCTGTACCCACGTCTCCCCTACGGCAGCCAAGCCGGCCAGATAAAGGGCCGCACTCGCGCGTAAGTCGGAAGCCATAACAGGAGCACCTGAGAGGTGCTCGACACCATTAATAATCGCACTAGACCCTTCTATAGAAATATCAGCACCCATACGCTGCAGTTCAGGAACATGCATAAAGCGATTAGGGTAGATGCGCTCGGTAATGATGCTGATACCTTCGGTCAATGTCATGATGGCGCACATCTGGGCTTGTAGATCTGTAGGAAAGCCTGGATAAGGAAGCGTTATGGTCTCGATAGGCTTGAGCCCTCGGATATAGCCTCCTTTGACAGTGATCGTATCTTTTTCAACAGTTATGGGAGCTTGTGCTTCTTCAAGCTTGTGTAGAAACGCTGTTAGAATGTTGGAGTTCACCCCTTTAACCTGAACTGTCCCTGAAGGAGCCATAAGCCCTGCAGCAATGAAAGTGCCTGCTTGAATACGGTCTGCAACTACACGGTAATTAAAGCCACTGAGGCGGTCCACCCCTTCAATAGTAAGAGCGTGACTACCAATACCTTCAATCTGGGCTCCCATGCTTACTAGCAAGTGACACAAGTCCACAATCTCTGGTTCACAGGCCGCACTCTCAATATGAGTGACCCCAGGAGCTAATACAGCTGCCATAAGTAGATTAGCTGTTCCCGTAACAGTACTCCCTTGGCGCCCGCCTAAAAAGACATCAGCCCCTTGCAAGCGTTTAGCATCTACATAGACATAGCCTTGGCTAATAGTCACATCACACCCTAAGCGTGCTAACCCTTTGAGGTGCAAATCAATAGGCCGCTGCCCAATAACACACCCTCCTGGTAGGGAAATTTGAGCCTGGCGCATACGCCCTACAAGAGGCCCTAACAAACAGACCGAAGCACGCATCTTACGGACTAAATCATAAGGCGCATGCGTACCAATCGTTTGAGCAGTGATGGACCACGTATTATCATCAATACGCGTAACTTGCGCACCCAAATGCTGGAGGATATCCGCCATAAAACGGATATCACTTAAATCAGGCACATTGTGCAAAATACAAGGTTCGTCTGTCAGCAAAGCTGCTGCAAACATAGGTAGGCAGGCGTTTTTAGCGCCGCTTACCGTGACTTCTCCATCCAAGGGTTGTCCTCCGCGTATCCTTACGACTTGCATAAACTAGGTTTGTTAGGGGTGATTAAGGTGTGGTTGGTTGTTTTGTATGAAAAAATTATTGCTCAGACTCTTTATTGGCCTGCGGGCGCCTTCTGCCGCGAGAGCGACGGTGCTGCCCTCCTGAGCGGCGTTGCTGCCCCCGTGAGCCGTCTTCTTTCTTGTGCTGTCGAGACCCAGAATGCTGCTTACGAGGCATGCTTACAGTAGACTCAATGATTTCTTCCTCGATGCCAAAAATAGCACGGAAGACACGCTTAACCGTAGCAAAGAACGAAGAGGTGTCTTGCTTCTTTGTAGGACGGTTCTGGCGCGCTCTAGGATTACGAGATCTTTGACCAGAACGGTTACCCCGGTTCTCTGATCTATTTCCTCGATTCTTATTAGACTTGTTATTCTGAGAGCGCTTAGCAGGCTCAACTGCCTTAGCCTCATTTTTTTGAGGGGCATGCTGCTTCTTAGGCGAACGCTGCTTCTCGTTTGTACCTTCAGGCTTTCTTTCGGTCTTTTGAGCTTTTGGGCGGTTATTAGAAGGCTTTTCAGCAGAAGCATTCGCAGGCTTCTTAAAGGATTCCTTCAGAGCCTTAACGTCCTCTACCTCCCCAATAGTAGCCTTAGGCTGATCAGCAGCTGAAGACTGCGCTCCTCGCTTCTTCCAACGAGAACGCATATTACTGCGAGATGAGCGGGTTGATTTAGACTCTGATTGGGCAGGCATTACGTTTTTCTTTTCGTCACTAGGACTGTATTGGGTTTGCTTTTCTGTTTCAATATTTTCGAATTCTGGCATGTGTTTATAATTCTTATTATTTTATAGTTTGATGCTTTCCCGGGTTCATTAGATTATTTTGCTACTAATTTCCATCGGTACTCTCCATGAGACCACTGTCTCTTCGATATCGAAAAACTCAACTCATTGAGATTTTCCATTCCTAAGCCTGAGACCTATCATAGGCTTGGGGCAATAGCTTGCTCATTTTACAGGGGGGCATCAACCTTAATTTTCAAGCTTGCCTAGAATAGGGAGAGCTTTATCCCTAGTAGTATGGACAAGCTCGATCAAATCTTTGACCTACAGCAAGACCTCAACCGTCGTATAGGCGTTGAGACTGAAGGACTTAACGAAGAACAGAAGACCACCTGGGTCCTCAACTACACCCGGGCCATGCAGCAAGAGCTGGCCGAGTTGACTGATTCAGTACCTTGGAAATGGTGGGCTAAATACCAGAAATTTGACGAACAAAACGCCAAAGTAGAAGTGGTAGACCTTTTTCATTTCCTAGTTTCCTTGGCTCAAGTACTCGGACTTTCTGCTGAAGACATCCACCAGGCCTATCTCAAGAAAAACGAGATTAACCACAAGCGCCAAGACTCCGGCTACGCGGTTAAAGACCACGACGACTCTCGCAGCGTCTAGGAAGCCCTTCAAGGCCTAGTCACCTTACCCCCTTGACAAGTTATTTTTTCCATGTCTTTATCGGACGTTATGAAAATAGCTCTTATTTGGATTCACTAGCTTTGCTGCGTCTTTTTGGACCCTTCTTTATTCAATAAATCTGTCTGTGATTTTCTTAGACAGACGTACCTCTTCCAAAAAGTCTCTTCCTAGTACCATGATGGATGTCCTCATGGAGTTTCTGTGGCGCCGACCACAACCAAATATTTAAATAGTTATTTTTATTATGTCTTCAGACAACACAGCTTTAAAGCAACTCACACGCCATAGACCTGGAAGCCTTCGTGAGCTTTGCGTCATCTCGATCCCCTTAATGCTTAACAGCCTTTCAGGGACCCTGATGCTCTTCTTCGATAGGCTTATTTTAGCCCAATATTCGACTACCGCAATGAATGCTGCAGTCGCTGCGGGAATCATGTGCATTACCTTAGGCTTCTTTGTTTACGGGATTGCAGCCATCTCAGAGGTCTTTGTAGGCCAATATAACGGAGCTAATAAGCCTGAAAAACTAGGCGAGCCAGTCTGGCAAATGATCTGGCTTTGTATCTTTGCCTGGATCTGCTTCATTCCCATTGCTGTTTGGGGAGGAGCCCCACTCCTAGCAAAAACACTCGAACCAGATGGGGTTCCTTATATCAAGGTTTACATGCTTTTCGGGGCACTACTCCCGATGTCCGGAGCTATCGCTGGCTTTTTTGTGGGCCAAGGCCGCACCCAAATTATCCTAGTGGCAAGTGTCATTGGAAACGTGGTTAACCTAATCCTAGATATCTTCTTTGTATTTGGAGTTGAAGGCTGGATTCCGAGCATGGGGACCAAAGGAGCCGCCCTAGCCACAGGGATCGGGCTGCTTGTTCAAGTACTTATCTTGCTTGCCATGTTCCTAAGCCCTCACAACCGGAAGGCACACAACACACATATCTGGAAATTTATTTGGGACCCCTTCTGGAAATGCGTGAAAGTAGGAACGCCTAGTGCCGTCAGCCATTTGCTTGAACTAGCAGCTTGGTCTATATTAACCAATGTGGTAGCACTGGTCAGTGATGCCCACATCACTGTTTATGCAGTTGGGCAAACCTTGTTTATCCTCTTCACTTTTGGGGTCGAAGGCTTATACAAAGCCATTATAGCCATTAGCTCGAACTATATCGGAGCAAACCGCCACGATGTCATCCCTGAAACAATGAGGGCTGCAGTGCGCTTAACGGTGATTGCCTCGAGCTTACTACTGATCCCTTTGATTATCTGGCCAGAGCCACTCATCTATGTTTGCCTAGGTGACTATACAGGAAGTATGCCTTTTGACACCATCGTTGGCTTGATTAAAACGTCCCTAATATTTGTGTGGTTCTTCTTCATCGCCGACATGCTAGCATGGACGTCTATCGGAGTCCTCACAGGAGCCGGAGATACTAAGTTTGTCATGGTAGCGAATGCCATTACCTCATGGAGCTTCGCCCTTGTCCCCACTTACACCCTTGTTGTTATTATGGGTTATGGCCCCGTAACACCGTGGATCCTGGCTGTGGTTTATGGGGGGCTGAATGCGCTTGTATTCTACCTACGCTATAAAGGCGGCAAGTGGAAAACGCTAAGCATCCAGTAAATTTACATGCCTGGGAGCCCTGGAAATCCTCCGGGGCCTCCTAGGCCTCCTTTGGCGGCAAGCTGCTTCATCATCTTCTTACCCTTGCCACCCTTCATGGACTTCATGAGTTTGCGCATTTGCTGGAGCTGCTTCATGAGTTGATTAATATCACGCACTTCACAACCAGATCCTTTCGCAATACGCAAGCGCCGTGAACCATTAATAAGCTGCGGGTTTTGACGCTCAATAACCGTCATAGAAGAGATAATAGCCTCAGTCTTCTTCATCTGGTTGGTTTCCTTGTCACCCACACTGACCCCACTCATACCAGGGACCATCTTCATCAAAGACCCTAGAGAACCCATTTTTTTAACTTGGTTCAACTGGCTTAGTAGATCTTCGAAATTAAAGTCTGCACGTTTTAATTTTTGAGCCAAACGCTCAGCCTCTTCTTTGTCTACGTGCTCTTGGGCCTTCTCTACTAAAGAGACCACATCACCCATTCCTAGAATACGCTGGGCCATGCGGTCTGGGTAAAAGACCTCTAGATCGCTGATCTTCTCACCCACCCCTACAAATTTAATAGGGACCTGAGTGATTGTCTTCATGGAAAGCGCCGCCCCCCCACGTGCATCACCATCAAGTTTCGTCAGCACAATACCTGTTAGATCAACCGCTTCATGGAAATGCTTAGCCACATTAACGGCCTCTTGCCCTAAAGCACTGTCTGCCACAAGTAAGACTTCATCAGGAATAACCTGCTTTTTGAGATCTTCAACTTCCTTGATAAGGTCCGTATCGATATGTAAGCGCCCGGCAGTATCAAAGATAATAGCATCTGCCTTTTGCTCTTTTGCCCAAGCAAGCCCATCTCTTCCAATCTGAGGGACATTCTTGCTATTACGGTCCGCATAGAAGAGGAAGTTCTCTTGCTTAGCCAAAATTTCGAGCTGGTCAATCGCTGCAGGACGTTGAACATCACAAGCAATCAGCGCAGGGGTGTAGCCTTTTTTAGTCAATAGCTTTGCTAACTTAGCTGTCGCAGTCGTTTTACCAGAGCCTTGCAGACCTACAAGCATAATACGCAGAGGCTTCTTATCCACAAGGGCAGTAGCGCCTTCTCCCAAAAGAGCTACTAGCTCATCATGGATGATCTTGATGATCTGCTGCCCGGGTGTTACAGAATCAAGAACCTTCTGTCCTACACAAGCCGACTGAACCCGATCAATAAACTCTCTAGCTACACGGAAGTGTACATCGGCCGAGAGCAAGGCTGTACGCACCTCTTTGAGGGCCTCAGCCATATTATCTTCAGTGAGTTTACTTAGGCCTCGCAGGCGCCGCAAAGCACCTGTCATCTTATCGGTTAAAGTCTCTAACATAATGGTCTTATTGAGGAGAAACGATATAAGACACTCAAGACTCTAGGCAAGAAAAGAATCCTCTAGGACCTGAAAGGTTTAAGAAACGTCTCGGCGCTTCTTTTCCTTGGCCTTTTGCTGAGCGGCCGTAAAGCGAATGAAGGCCTCCAGCGTCTCAATTTCAGCTGGGTTCATATCATGCTCTTTCTTAGCCTCTTCCAAAGCTTCACGCGCACGTCTTTGTGCCTCGAGCACCTCTTGGATATCAATATCCTCTACCTGGATAGCTGCCTCAGTAAGGACCGCTACCTTCTCTGCCGAGACTTGCACAAAGCCTTTATCCACAGCCAAAGACTGCGGCTTGCCTTCATGCATTACCTGGAGCTCTCCGGGAACTAATTTTGTCGTCAGCGGGATGTGCCCTGGCAAGATGCCTACTTCTCCCATTTCGGTAGGCAGCACGACAGAGTCCACACGCTCTGAATAAGCCCGTCCATCAGGGGTTACTATTTCAAGCAAAAGCGTCATGACACGTGTTCTTGGGCTGCAGCAATCACCTCATCGATTGAGCCCTTCATATAGAAATCATTTTCGGCCAAATCATCGAGCTCACCCGAAAGAATCATCTTAAAGCCTTTGATCGTCTCAGCAATAGAGACGTATTTACCTGGGAAGCCAGTAAAGACTTCTGCTACATGGAATGGCTGAGAGAGAAACTTCTGAATCTTACGAGCACGGAAGACGATTTGTTTGTCTTCAGGAGAGAGTTCATCAATACCCAAAATAGCAATAATGTCTTGAAGTTCTTTATAGCGCTGAAGTACGGACTGAACCCCGCGGGCTACCTGAAAATGCTCTTCACCTACAACACTAGGCTCCAAAGCTTGGGAGGTTGATGCCAGAGGATCTACAGCAGGGTAAATCCCAAGTTCGGCAATACGACGCTCAAGTACGATCGTAGAATCCAAGTGAGCAAAGGTATTTGCAGGCGCTGGGTCTGTTAAGTCATCAGCAGGAACATACACCGCCTGGAAAGAGGTAATAGACCCCTTCTTAGTGGAAGTAATGCGTTCCTGCAAGTTCCCCATTTCCTGACTTAAGGTTGGCTGGTAACCTACCGCAGAAGGTGCGCGCCCCAAAAGAGCAGACACCTCAGAACCTGCTTGAGAAAAACGGAAAACGTTATCTAGAAAGAAGAGAACATCTTGGTTTTGCTCATCCCGAAAATATTCAGCCATGGCAAGCCCTGTTAGCGCTACACGCATACGCGCCCCAGGAGGCTCATTCATTTGCCCGTAAACAAGCGCTACTTTAGAGCTACCAATGTCTTTCTCATTGATAACGCCTGACTCGATCATTTCATGGTAAAGGTCATTACCCTCACGAGAACGTTCTCCTACCCCTGCAAATACTGAATAACCACCATGGGCAGTCGCAATGTTCTTAATAAGTTCCATGATGATCACGGTCTTACCCACACCTGCTCCACCAAAAGCACCGACTTTACCTCCACGTACGAAAGGACAAACAAGGTCGATCACCTTAATCCCTGTCTCCAACACAGAGGCTTGAGTATCTTGATCAACCAAGGGCGGTGGCATGCGGTGAATAGGATACTTTTTCTGGGCTGTAACTGGGCCCTTCTCGTCTACAGGCTCACCTGTAACGTTAAAGATACGCCCTAGAACAGATTCTCCCACAGGAACAGAAATAGGCTCTCCGGTGTCAGTAACCACAGTGTCACGCACAAGACCTTCTGTCGATGTCATCGCAACAGCACGCACTAAGCCTTCGCCCAAGTGTTGCTGAACTTCTAAAACAATGACCTCTTCCCCATCCTTTGTTTTATTACGCACCTCGAGTGCATTATAAATTTCGGGAACTTTTTTGGCGTCAAACTGCACGTCGACCACAGGGCCGATAATCTGAATAACTTTTCCTTGAATGCTCATAGGTTCTTTTTCTTTAAATTAACTCGCCATACTGGCTGCTGAAATTTCTAAAATTTCTTGAGTAATATTCGCTTGCCTTGCCTTGTTATACTCCAAGGTAAGGTCATCAATTAAATTATTTGCATTATCTGTGGCTGTTTTCATGGCCACCATCCGAGCACTGTGCTCTGAAGCCTTAGCCTCTAAAATGCGGTAATAGATCTCGTGCTTCACAAATAATGTAGGCAACTCATCTAAAATAGCCTGCACTGTAGGCTCAAAGAGCATTTCACGGTTATCTTCTGCATGAGGCTTCTCTTCCACACCATGGCGCTTACGCAGAGCTTTTAAGCCCTCTGTTAGGCTTCCAAAAGGAACTAGAGTTTCTAGGATAGGTTCCTGAACTAGTGTATTTTTAAAGGAGGGGAAAAGGACTTCAATAGTATCAATCTCACCATCTTCATAGAGCTTCATCATATACTCTACAACCATGCGCACTTCCTGAAAAGGAACTGAGTCTTTAACTGTAAAGTCTGCCAAGAGCTCACAAGAAGCTAAGCTCAAATACTGTGTTGCCTTGCGCCCAATCGCAACAAACCGCGCTTCCTCACGCATGGCTAAGATAGAACGGAAGAGATTAGAGTTGAGCGCACCACAAAGTCCTTTATCTGTGGCAACAACAAGCACACCACGCTTATTAATAGTACGTTTCTCTAGAAGAGGATGCTTGAGGCCTTCTAGCTTCGGAGCGACTGACTCTAAAATTTCAGTCAGTAAGAGCGAATACGGTCGTTTAGCCAAAGCATTGTCCTGGGCTCGCTTCATCTTAGACGCGGCTACCAACTGCATTGCTTTGGTAATCTGGGCAGTATTTTTGACCGCTTTGATACGGCCTTTAATTTCTCTTAGCCCTTTCATTTATGACTGCACTAATCCGCTTCCAGTAAGCCAAGTCTCGACAGCTGTCTTTATTTCAACCTCGAGCTCTTCAGAAAGCTTCTTTTCTTTGTTAATCTTAGTTAAAAGAGCATCTTGGGTCGTGGTGAGATAATCGCTTAGGCTTTCTACAGCCTTCACCATATCATGCACTTCGATTTTATCGAAAAACCCGTTTTGCATTGCCCACAATAAAGCTACTTGTAGCTCCATTGGCTTAGGAGAAAATGCAGGCTGCTTAAAGAGCTCTACGATACGCGCTCCGCGGTCAAGCTGCTTCTTGGTACGCTCATCAAGATCTGAACCAAACTGAGCAAACGCTGCCAATTCACGGTACTGCGCTAGCTCAAGTTTCACTTTTCCTGCAACTTGCTTAAAGGCCTTTACCTGAGCAGCAGACCCCACACGAGAAACAGACAACCCTACAGAAATCGCTGGGCGGATACCTTGGTTAAACAAATCAGTTTCCAAGAAGATCTGTCCGTCCGTAATAGAAATAACGTTTGTAGGAATATAAGCAGATACGTCCCCTGCCTGGGTTTCAATAATAGGCAAAGCTGTTAACGAGCCATTACCATTATTTTCATTCAAGCGTGCAGCACGCTCTAATAAGCGAGAATGCAAATAGAACACATCCCCTGGGTAAGCTTCACGCCCTGAAGGACGTTTTAGGACCAAAGAGATTTGTCGATACGCAACCGCGTGCTTAGATAAATCATCAAAAACAATCAATGCATCCATGCCATTACGCATAAACCACTCTCCCATCGCAGTCCCTGCATACGGGGCCAGGTATTGGTTAGCAGGGTTATCCGCTGCAGGAGCATTGACAATAATCGTGTACTCAAGCGCATCTGCTTCTTCCAAGGTGCTAATAATACGAGCCACACTGGAGTTCTTTTGCCCTATAGCTACATAAATTGAGTAAACCGGGCGGAAATCAGGATCTCCGCTAGCGAGCCCTTGGCGGTTAATGTTGGCCTGGTTAATGATGGTATCGATCGCAATCGTTGTCTTCCCTGTGGAGCGGTCTCCAATGATAAGTTCCCGCTGTCCGCGGCCGATAGGAATCATGGAATCAACCGCAACAATCCCTGTTTGCACAGGCTGACTAACCGATTTACGTGGGATAATTCCAGGAGCAATACGCTCAACCGGGTAAAATTCTTCAGAGGCAATCGGGCCCTTCCCATCAATGGGGTTCCCCAGTGCATCTACAATACGTCCCAAAAGGGCCTTACCCACAGGCACTGACAATAAGCGTCCCGTTGTCTTAACTTCATCCCCTTCTTTAAGCTTACTTGGGTCACCCAAGATCACACAACCGACTTCATCTTCCTCTAAGTTCAGGGCAATGCCATACACGCCCCCAGGAAACTCGATCATCTCATTGTACATAGCCTCAGACAGGCCATCGAGCTTAGCCACACCATCGGCTAAGGTTAAGATAGTCCCCACGTTCTTCTTCACCATAGAGGCCTGAAGGGTGGATATCTTTTCTTCTATTTGCTGAACAACGTTACTCATGGTAAAAATTTTTAATTAAAAAGACTGCTTTAAAGTATGTAGAATATTAGCTGCAGAACGCTCCCATACATCATCCCCGACGCGCATACGCAAGCCAGCCAACAACTCTGGCTTTTCTTCTGCGTGAAGCTCAATGGGCCGATTGTAGTGCTTAGCTACTTCCTTTTCTAAGGAGGCAATTGTCTCTTCGCTAATAACTCCAGCGTAATCCAGAGAGGCCTGGGTCTTAGCAACCTCCTGCCTGATATAGTTTAAATAAAACTTCAGTAATGGTTTGAGGTCTCGGCTGGGCTTTTTTAACAAAGTTTGTAAAACAGCGCTTACACGTTCTTCAGAAACGCAACTATTCTCAACGGACAGCCCAACCAATTTTTTAGCAAATGACTTTAGTGCCTTAGCATCTTTCATTAAGCACTACCCCCCTCATTTGAACAAAACTCTTTAGCAGCAGACTCACTAAAGGCAGCACGCTCTTTTTCAGACAAGTCTTTCCCGAGCACCTTGCTAGTCGTGTCCACAACCAAGTGAGTGATTTCCTGCCGAGCAGACTCTATCATCTTGTGGCGCTCTAGTTCTATAGCCTCTTCTGCTTTTTGCATTACGCCTTCTGCTTTATGGATAGCCTCTTGAGTCTTTTTCTCCATAAAGGTTTTAGCCTGCTCATGAGCCTCACGCAAAATATTCTGAGATTGCGCTGCTGTTTCTTGAATTTTCTCGTTATGCTCACGCTCTATCTGAGCCAAACGTAATTTGCTTTCTTCAGCAAACTGAAGCCCTTCATCAATCTTACGCTGGCGCTCAGCCACGGTCTTAAGGACAGGTCTGAACGCAAAGTAATAAAGCACAAAGGCAACCAAGCAGAAGTTCACAACCTGAGCAATCAACAGAGGCCATGTTACGCCAAATTGACCGGCCATTTCTTCGATCATGTTTGAAGAAGGTGCTGCTTGTGTCGCTGCAGCTGCAAATGGGAAAACAGTGTTAAGCATAATTTATAAAACAACAACGAAAGTAAACTGGCCATATGGCCAGTTTTTTAGCCTTGGAAAAGGAAAAGAGAATAAAATGCAACAGCTTCAGCCAATGCCATACCGATGATGGCTTGAACCAAAATTTTACCGGAAGCACCTGGGTTACGGCCAACAGACTCTACTGCTTTAGCGCCAACAACACCTACCCCTAAAGCTGCACCAAGACAACCTAAAGCGGCAGTTAAGCCCATTCCAATATTTCCTGTAAGTTCTGCGATTACTTGTACCATTATTTGTTAATTTTAAGGTTTAATAAGGCTTGGTGCCCTCACTTTGCTGCGCAAGGTCCCACCAAGTAAAAAGGGTTAATGAGCATGCTCCTCTCCGTCGTGATTACACATCAGACCAATATAAACTGCGGTTAAGAGCGTGAATACAAAAGCTTGAATGAGGCCGATCAAGACTTCTAGGAAGTAGAAAGGAACTGGCAAAATATACTTAAATAGCCCGTGCATGCTGGTCAAGAGGTTCTCCCCTCCAAAAACATTTCCATAAAGACGGAAGGAAAGCGACACCAAGCGAAATAAGATTGAAATACACTCGATCAGACCAACACCGAAAAAGATAAAAAAGAGCAAAAAATAGATAATGAAGCTGACTTCTTTACGATCAGCCTTGTTCCCAAAAATGTGGAACATCACGCTCTTAATCCCCTCATAGCGGAAAATAAAGTAGACCCAAGTAGTAAAAGAAATAACAGCCAGCGCTAAAGTCGTATTAAGGTCTGAGGTTGCCGGACGAAAGTAATAAAGCAAATGCCCATGCTCATCGTAATGACCAAAAGTACCTACACCCGGGAGCAAACCACTCCAGTTATGGATTAAGATATAAACGAATAGGCACAATAATAAAGGAAAGGTAGGCCCAATCATACGTTTCCCTACGATAGGCTCCATAGTACTGCGTACCCCTTCTACTACGCTCTCAACAATGGCTTGAGACCGGGTCGGCACCAACTGGGGCTTACCCCCTACAGCCAAACGAATGACAATAATCAACCCTAAGGCCATTACCCAGGTTGTCACCATGGCATTCGTAACAGGAAAACCGCCCAGCTTAATAAGCTCGTATGCAGAAGGACTCACACCATCTGCTGCCAGACAGGACTGAGTACTCAATACAAGTGTTGCGCTTGTGTATCCTAAAAATAATAAGGTCTTGCGGAAAAAAGACATAATCGACGAGATTCTTTTCATAATCAGGAATATCACCCTAAGGGTCAATTCTCGATTGCATAAAACTAACACAAGTGTTTTCTTTACCTGCATGGGAAACCCTAAGGATATTACAGGGCAGTTAGTGCGAAGCAAGGGTGAGCGCCTGAAAGCTAACAAGCTTGAGGACTTCTCTAACGCTGGAGGAACACAAGGCCGAAAGAGTGCTCATGACTTATTCCGCGTCTTCACCTACTCATTGATTATCATTTGTTTTATTGCACAACTCTTTCTTATTGTCTGGATGGATTTATTTTGACGAAAACCATTTGGTGACTATGGTTTTCTAATATTATGGTATTCCTTGACCATCTTTCCTTGCGCTATGGCGCCCAGCTTCTCTTTGATGGAGCCACTGCAACGATCCATCCACGCGACCGGATTGGGTTAGTAGGCCCGAACGGAGCAGGAAAGTCTACCCTACTTAAAATTCTGCTAGGGATGATTGAACCCCACGAGGGCAGCATTCAAAAACCACATGCCCTCACCATTGGCTACCTCCCTCAAGACGGTATTGAGCATTCTGGATCAACTTTATATCAGGAAGTCGAATCCTCCTTTGAGGACATTCTTTTCATCCAAGAAAAGATTCAAACGGCCAGCAAAGAGCTCGACACACTCGCCCCAGACTCTGAAGCCTACCAAGAAGCCTTGGAGCTTATTGGCGGCTGGGAGCATCGCCTAGAAGAGCTCGACGCCTTTCGCTTAAAATCAAAAATTGAAAAGATCTTACTAGGCCTTGGGTTTTCCCTAGAAGATATGAGTCGCGATACTGGAGAATTCAGCGGAGGGTGGCAAATGCGTATTGCCCTAGCAAAGCTACTGCTTAAAGAACCTACACTGCTACTCTTGGATGAGCCTACCAACCACCTAGACCTCCCCTCACTACGTTGGCTAGAACAATACTTAAAACGTTATGATGGGGCCATCATGCTAGTCTCTCACGACCAAGCACTCCTAGACTCCTTATCCACACGCACATTTGCCTTGGGCCTGGGCAAACTAGAAACCTACAGCGGGAACTATTCTTTCTTTCTTAAAGAAAGTGCCTTAAAGAAAGAGCTTCAGCAAAAGGCTTATGCAAGCCAGCAAAAAAAGCTCAAAAAAGAACAAGCATTTATCGATCGCTTCCGCTATAAAGCAACTAAAGCCAAACAGGTTCAAAGCCGCATTAAGGCGCTAGACAAAATAGACCGTATCGAACTAGAGGCTGAAGCAAGCGTTGTCCAATTTAAATTTCCAGCCCCGCCACCTAGCGGCCATGTCGTGCTAGAGCTGGAAAACATTCAAAAGGCTTATGAAGACAAACTAGTGTTTTCCAATTTAAGCCTACGCCTAGAAAAGGGAGACCGTATCGCAGTTGTGGGTATTAACGGAGCAGGAAAATCTACTCTGGCAAAAGTTTTGGCAGCAATAGAGCCCATACAAGGAGGAGAGCGTACAGTCGGTCACAACGTGAAAACAGCTTATTTTGCCCAACATCAAACAGAAACCTTCAACCCGAAGCATACAGTCCTAGAGGCCCTTGAAGCAGAAGCTCCTGCTGGAGTTTCTGAAACTGATTTACGCTCTATCCTCGGAGCCTTTTTATTTCAAGGAGATGCAGCCTTTAAACTCATCTCAGTCTTATCAGGTGGAGAAAAATGTCGTCTAGCACTCGCCCAGATGCTGATCAAAAAAGCTAATTGCCTTATCTTTGACGAGCCTACCAATCATCTCGATATGGCTTCCAAAGCAATGCTACAACAAGCCCTTAAGGAATACCCAGGTACCCTTTTTATTGTCTCTCACGACCGCGCATTTCTTGATCCCCTTGTAACCAAGGTGCTGGAGATTAGCCCTGATGATGCAAAGACTTACCTAGGAAATATTTCTTACTACCTAGAAAAAACCGAGACCACTCCTTCAGATACCTCGAAGCTCTCCAGTAACCAAACAGAAAAAGACCTTAAAGCAAGCAAACCTGAGAATAAAGCCTTCTCCTCTAAAGAGCGCCGGCGCTTAGAAGCTCAGAAGCGCGAGCGGGTTGCTCCGCTCAAAAAACAAGCCAACAAGCTGGAGGAGTCTATCTACTTGCTCGAAGAGGAAAAATGCAACTTTGAACAAAAGATGCTAGACCCTCAATTCTTTAAAAAGGGGGAAGAAACGACTGCCCAGCTCAAAGAATATGATGCCCTCAAATATAAACTTGAGGAAGCCTATGAGAAATGGGATAGCTTGCTGAAGCAACTCGAGGATGCTTAATTAGGCTCTGTGAGAACCTCGCAAATGCTAAATTTGGCAAGGTTGACGTTCTCATCCTCAGAACGCATCCAACACAAAGGAACTTCTCCGTAAAAGCTAGAAAACTCTGAAAAAGTACTCGGAGGGCCGAATAAATAATTACAGGCACTCATGAGTACTAAATCGCCATAAAGACTATCTCCCCCAGCAAGGATGCGTAATCCTGAAAAATAGTTGGAGTCGATCGGTTCACTCGAACAAATAACAAAGGAAACAGAATCTTCCCCAAAGTGACGCGCTACCTGATCCATCCACTTGCGATACGTTTCCATAGAGTAGTAATAGCGCCCATCAGCCCACTCTTTATAATCCCCACGACGAATGTGAACGCCTACTAAAATCTTCTTATCAGGGTTAAAGGCATCTATACGCTCTAAAGCTGGCTTTTCAAATTTTGGATGGATTTTAAAAAATGCACGAATCGTCTTCTGATGTTTCTTAAAAAGCTCAGGACAACGGAACAACCACCCTGATAAGGCTGTAATACGGTAATCTTTAACGTCATGAGAGAATGATTCATCCCATACGCGAGTAGGTGCTGTGACCCCTACAGATAAATGGGTGAATTTTAAGCACCGCTTTAAAAACAACACCATGCGATTGCTACTATCACAGAGGCGCTCAACTAAACGCCCCAGCGGAGAAACTAAACTCCTCGGAAAAAATGAACGTCTAGGCGGAAAACGGAACAAAGCGTCTTCGGAGGCGTGTAAGAAACCCTTGCTATAACCCCTAAACGCGACATTAGCTGCAGACAGGCCATACTCACAAGCAAACGCAATCACATGACCATAAAAGACCAGGCGATTACCAAGTCGGCCAAATTTATGAGAGACCAAAAGGGTGCTAGATGCAGGCTTTTTCATTTATCAAAAAGGTCTTATTGTAGACAATAGTAAGAATGTATTTCTATATACTGCAGTCAAATTAATTATTTAAACTATTGATTATAAATAAATTAAGCTAATTAAAAGGCAGCATTCTAACAGTATCATCTATATTGACATTTAACTGACAATAACAGATATTTAATTATTAATTAACAAATCAATATGTCGGATCTTACCATAAATAATAGAGAACTAGCCCCACCCAACGGGAGCACTGCAAGCCATACCCACACCCTTGGCAACAGGAGCGTTTCTGCTAGAGCGGATGCGTTAAGTGCTTATAATGACTTTTATAGACGCGCTGCCGCCGCATTAGCAAATTACGAAAACACCCCCACAGCAGATAATTACAATACTGCTTATTCGATTATCAGTCTAATCGATAACCATCGACGTGTTGCTTTGGCTGCTGGACTCGAAGGCGCTCTCCTCCCCTATCAAAGCACTTTAGAGGCCCACCTCCAAGTGATATACCGCGAACAAAGACAGATGAGACGATCCCCACAAGCAACCGCTGCTCTCTTAGAATTTAACGACTTCTATGCATATGCAGCAAAACTGCTCGAGTTTTACGAGAATACCCCCACAACAGACAACTACACCATTGCTCATTCAACTATCAGCATGATTGATGCTCACCGGCGGACTGCCTTAGCTACTGGAGTTGAAGATGCTGACCTAGCCTACCAGAGCACCTTAGAAGCTCGCCTAATCAAGATTCATATAGAAACAAATCCACACGAGCCTACTACCAGTCATACTTTGCCTAGCCATCCTATAGTAAACGCACCCAGTGCTGGATGGACAGAAGGAATGGGGATTTTGCCCGAAATACTGGCCCCCAACAGGATACAGTTTAATTTTAACCCCACACTATCCAGCATGACAGGCAACCTCGTCACTGTGCCTCATAATCCTGCTACTTTTGCCCCAGAAGATTTCAGAAACCAAGCTTTTGTCCCCCCATTGCCTGCAATTTTCTGCTATGGCCAAGGAGGCCTTAACTCCACAAGCGCCAATTACTCTATATACATGGAGCTCCCGAGAGCAGCTGCACTCCTGCCTCCACGCCTACTTCAAGAGCTAAATAGCAAAGGCATAGAGCTTCAAAACGTCCCCATGTATTTACTTACCTCAAAAATGCCTACATACCCCAATGTGTTGCCAGGAGGGTGGGTTAAAAGAGCCGAAGGGGTAGATCTCAATTATTTTACGCACTGTTGGATCCATGACCGGATGGTAGAGAATAGAAATACGGCTGTGGCATCAGGTGTATTTGAACCAAAGGGCATCACAGCAGGTTCCGAAAACTCTTTAGGCATCAACAGCTTAGCCTCCTATGGTCAAAATTTTCACGACCGGGTCTACCTCTCGGGCCCAATGGCCCGCTTCAGGCTCACTTCTTATGAAGAAAGCCCTATAGCTTCGGGCTGGTTTTTGTCCATTTCAGGTGATAAAGCTGTGATTTGCTACCAAATGATCCAAAAACGCCCTCCTGAGGAAGAAAATAGCCCAATACTCCCTGAAGGGGAAAATGAAGAGGAAAATAGACCTCTACCTGAAATTGTCCTTACTAATGAGCTCTCTAGCGCCATCTACAACAAGACAGACTTACTCGCTTTCAAGGCACAGCTAGAGGCTCGCAAGGATACTGCAGAGGAGGTCATCCGCCCTGCACTCCAAGATATATTTGATAATATTTTCTCCAAAATATAAGATTTTTAGGGAAATTCCCTTGCTATTAGGCTGGGAAAGCCTACTTTATAGAGCTTCTTACACGCTTTCTTTGGTGAGAATGCGTTAACCAAACCTTAACAAAAAAATCCAAAATTGGCCTCTTTGGCTAATACGGAGCCTTATTATAATGAATCTAGAAGTTAAAGATCTATTCGATGCGGGTGTACATTTCGGACACCAGCTACGCCGCAAGAACCCTAAGTCTAAGACATTCATCTTTGATGACCGCCACGGGGTTTCTATTATCGACCTTGAAAAAACCCACGCTTGCCTAGAAAAAGCCTGTGCGTTTGTAGAAGAGCTCGTTGCTAACGGAGGAGATGTTCTTTTCGTTGGAACTAAAAAGCAAGCTCAGGACATCGTCCGCGAAGCTGCTGAAGCGACTCAAATGCCATTTGCTGTAAGCCGTTGGATGGGTGGAGGGCTAACCAATTTCACAACTATCAAGCGTAGCCTCGAGAAGTACAAGAAGTTCCTAAAAATGGAAGACGACGGTACACTCGGCAAACTCCATAAGAAGGAAGCTTCTGCAATCCGCCGCGAAATGAGCCGGATGCACCGCAACTTCGAAGGCTTCATGCAAGTAGAAGCTCCTCCTCAAGCACTCTTTGTAATCGATATTAAAACCGAGTACATTGCTGTAGCTGAAGCTAACCGCTTGGGCATTCCTGTTATTGCACTTGTTGACACCAATTCAGATCCTGAATTAATCAACTACCCAATCCCTGGAAATGATGATGCAAGTAAGTCTATCCGCTTGATCGTGGATACCGTCACTGAGGCGATCCAAAGAGGTCTTAACGCCCGAGAAGCACGCATGGCTGAAAAAGCTGCTGCAAAAGCTAAGGCTGCGGTGAAACAAAAGCCTGCAGAAAAAGCTACTGAAGCTCCTGCAAAGCAATCATCCGCACCAGAAGCACCTTCTGCATAATCTAACACTAACTTTAGATCCTTAAATCATTATGTCTACATCTACACAAATTTCGGCAACTATGGTAAACGACCTGCGCAAGCGCACAGGAGCGGGACTCATGGACTGCAAAAAAGCTCTTGTTGAGTCTAACGGCAACGCAGAAGAAGCGATCACCCTCCTTAAGAAGAAGGGTATGGCGACTGCTGCGAAAAAAGCTGAGCGCGAAACCAGCCAAGGAATCATCGACTCCTACATCCACATGGGTGGCGGCATTGGGGTTCTCATCGAACTAAACTGTGAAACAGACTTCGTTGCAAAAAACGAAGACTTCAAGAAGCTTGCTCGCGATATCGCTATGCACATCGCCGCAGCTGCTCCTGTTTGCGTTTCTCGTGAGGACGTTCCTCAAGAGCTTGTAGCCAAGGAAGAAGAATTTGCAAAAGCTAAGTGTGAAGGCAAGCCAGAGAAGGCTGCTGAGCAAATCATGAAGGGCATGGTAGACAAGTACCTGAAGGAAGTCTGCCTTCTTGAGCAAGCATTCGTGAAGAACCCAGACCAAACCATCCAGGACCTACTGACCGAACAAGTCACCAAAATGGGTGAAAATATCACAGTAGGACAGTTTGCACGTTTCCAGATTGGTTCTTAAGCTGCTAAAAAGCTTTTAAAATCAAAGACCTGCCTTTATGATAAGGGCAGGTCTTTTTTTGTGATCATGCGAATAGACGCTCACATCCACCACTACCCCCCCGAGATTTGTAAAAACCCTAGTGCCTGGGCTGATGCCCATCAAGAGCTTTACTGGAAAAGTCTTGTTACCGACACAGAGCAAAACAAGTCCCTACAAGCCTGGGCAAGCACTGAAAAGCTTTTGGCAGACATGGATGCTGCCCAAGTGGATTATGCGATACTCTTAGGCTGGTACTGGAAGCATCCACAAAGCTGCACTTTCCAAAATCAATGGCATGCGCAGTGCGTTAAAGAGAACCCCCAGCGCCTAAAAGCATTCGCTAGCGTTCAGCCTGCTGCAGGCAAACAAGCACTTGAAGATCTAGAAAAAGCAGTCGACCAAGGTCTTTGTGGGATTGGCGAGGTCTTCCCACAAGCCCAAGGCTTTAGCATGCAAGATCCAACCTGGCTAAGTATTGTCGAATGGGCCATAGAACAAGACCTGCCCATCAATATGCATGTGACTGAACCCGTTGGACATGACTACGCAGGAAAAACTCATTGCTCCTTCCAAGACTATGAATGGCTAGCGAAAACTTACCCAGAATTAAAACTGATCCTTGCACACTGGGGAGGTGGCCTAGCCTTTTACGAACTTAATTCAAGCTTCGCTAAGACATGTAAGAACGTCTACTACGACACTGCCGCAAGCCCCCTACTCTATAAACCTAATATCTACAAAATTGCTGCCGAGATAGTAGGGGCAGATAAAATACTCTTTGGGTCCGACTACCCCCTTAAGGCTTACCCCAAAGACCCGAGCGCACCTAACTTTACACGCCCGATTGAGGAGGTGCTCTCTAGTGGGCTAGATAAAGAGCCTACGGACAAAATCTTAGGCAACAATGCGCAGAAGTTATTCTTCTAGGGGATTTCCAACTCTTGCCCAGAGCGTAAATCATGAGGGCTGTTTAACAGACCACGGTTAGCCTCAAAGATTTCTTTCCAACGGCCTGGGTTTCCATAGACTTTCGTACTAATGCGGCTCAACGTATCCCCACCTTCAACAATATAAGTTTTTGGCTGAGGAAGCTCTTCTACAACCTGGGGGCCATACTGAAAGCGTTTTTCGACTGTCTCTGTCTTAGCAAGTCTTAGGGTGCCTGATTTGACTGCAGAAAGCTCACGCTTGAGTTGAAGGTTCTCGTCCCGCAATTGCTCAACTAAATCCAGCATATCGAGCCGGTCTACTTCTTGAGCATAAAGACGCCCTGGCAACTTACGCGCAAACTCTTTCTGCGCTGTTTCTATAAGCTGTCGCACTAAAGAGGATTGCTCAGAATCCGAGCGGTATTCTAAATATTTACGAAAGTGGTAGATAGAAGTCACAGGATCTCCAAGATGCCTGAGATAAAGCTGACCTACTTCGAGATGAGATTCAGGCGCCTCAGAGCGTTTTTCAACCACCTTTAAAAAAGCTGCTAAAGCCTCGTTATTACGACCCTCCTTTAAAAGACGCTGGGCACGCAAGTAATGTTTCTCTTCAACCTCAGAAACAGTATCTACATCCTCACCAAAGCGACAGCCACAAGCTAGCCCCAGGTAAAGCGCAAGTACCGGCAGGAGGATATACTGTTTAAAATTAGAATACATTGTTTATTCAGTTATATAGACAATCCGACCACAATGATCACAATGATGCGGGGTTTCTTGGTCATAAGCCTGTTTAAAAACTTCATTAGAAACTTTTAGGTGACACCCTTGGCAACGGTGTTCAGAAGTTTCAATGGGGACAACAAAAGGTGCTTTTTTAGCTCGTAACGTGGCCTGCTTATACGCATGCAAAAAGACTTCTGGAACAAGCTCAGCAGCTTCTTCACAATCTTTCACTAGTGACTCAAGCTCAGTCTCTGCCTGTTGCTGATTCTTCTTAATACGCTCTATTTCTGCCTCTAAAAGCTCAATTCTCTTTTTATTATCAAGCTCTGCCTGATCAAAAACTTTTTGGGCTTCATCTATCTCGATCAATAAGGAGATTTCTTGAGTCTCTAAGCCATCAATCGTCGTGGTGAGCGTATCTATTTCATTATTCAGAGCAGTATACTCTTCATTCTTTTTGACCTGGATTTGCTGGGTCTTGTATTTCGCCCTTTGGTCTTCTGCCGACTTGAGCTGATTATCCAAGTCCTTACGAGACACTTCCAGTTCTAGCAATTGTTTGCGTTCTGCCTCAAGCGCATCTTTCTCTTGCTGAACTTTCTTTTGTTGCGCCTCTAACTCTAAAGGTGCTTTCTCTAGCCGATGTTGCGCATTAATGCGTTTTACATCACATGCTTGAAGGTTTAGTAAAGTGTCAATAGATGCGCCCACTCTATTAATAGAATAGGCCCTCAAGTCAGGGGTCAAGCGATTTAATTAAGTCTTATTGAATAATTAAAAGACTTACTTATCGTTTTTTGCCTTGGACTGATCACGCAGCTTTTGAAGCGCCTTTTGAGGTAGAACCTCAGTCTTATTCGCGGCAACAACTGCTGCTTGATTGCTTTCTTTAATAGACTCGTAAACTTCCTTACGATGAACAGGGACTGCTTTGGGTGCTTTAATCCCTAAGCGTACAGTATTTCCATCAATACGGACAATGCATACCTCTATTTCATCGCCAATTACAATGGATTCATCTTCTGAACGTGATAATACAAGCATATGAGTTACCTTCCTTAGGTAGCTACCTGAAAGGAGTTTTTAGAAAATTAGAAAAAAGTTATTCTTCCTCAAAAAGAAGATGCTTTGCAGAATGTTCCTGATAGTTTGCTATTACCACCTGCTTTCCTTTTTGGGTCTTTCTATTCACAACGATAGGGCCAACTAGGTTTACCAGCACCTTACGCTTATCGTCTCCAGCAATCGTTACGATATTGAGGAGCAAGACATCTTCAGGTGTAGTAAGCTCTAGGAATTCTAAGTCTTGATCTGCAATCTCAACCTTATAATCAGGTATTAAGCCGTAAGGCTCGACTACTAAGAATTCTAGACCATTAGCTTCCTTTTGCTGCAAATGCATAAAAGGGAGTTCTTCTTGGCTATAGACTAATTCCAACTCTTTAAGATCCGCAAAGCCCATAAGGCCTAAAGGAAGCTTAACCGTGCTGCAAGGCTCGGTGGTTTTTTGTTCAGGAGGCGTTTCCAGTTCCAGTTTCATGACAACAAGTTAGGGGGTTAAAGTAGTTTATATATAACTTATTATAAAACAGCAATACTAAATAAAATCCAATATTGATAAACTCAGTGCACGAGCTCCAGCCTGCATTGCAGTTTGCAAACCCATTTGCACTTGATTTAACTTCTGTATTGTAGAGACAAAGTCTACATCAGCTTCATTTGAAATACTTTTGTCGATATCAGCAAACCGAGTACTATTTTGAGTCTTAGCTCCTTCGATTCGAGTTAACTTTGCCCCCAGGGTTCCTAGGCTTGCAATCACTTTATCTCCGTCGGCTCGCAAACTTGGCTCTAATGCCGCAACTGCAGTAGAGTCAGAAGCCTCTAGGGCATCACGCAATAACCTTAAATTGTCTAGAGAAGAAAGGAGCCCTTGTGCTTCAGAGCCATCGAGCACAGGAGACAGATTGGTATTCTCTGCCACGTCATATTTAGCAGAGGCTGTTGTAGCACCATTATAAGTAATGGCAGTGATTTTATTGTTCACATCGCGGGTTACCTGAAAGGGCTGCACATCACTTTGATTACCCGCAAATAAAGAATCACCCAAATGCTTAGAATTAAGCAAATTAACAGCCTGCTCTAACATACCATCAACTTCTTTGGCATAAGGAGCAAACTTTTCTGCTGCGAGTTCATTATTTGTTGAGGCCCCTATTTCTTGAGCATGAGTCGATATATCACGCATTTTATCTAAAGCATTATAACTAGACTGTGTCATAATGTGAGCTCGATTAGCATTTCTAGAAAATTGAGCCACCTCACGCTTACCACTTTGGTAATCTAAAATACGGGCCATAGCAGGAGCATCATCACTAGGCTTAGTAATGCGTTGGCCTGTAGTCGCCTGGAGCAAAAGCTTAGACTGCTCTTGATTAAGGCGGGCCAAGTTATTTTTTAAACTTTCTGGAAAGGTGTTACTGCTAACTCTAAAACTCATGATTCATCTCCTTGTTAACGTTTCATGTTGATCCCAATATTCAAGAGCTCATCAATAATAGAGATAATCCTTGCTGAAGCTTGGTATGCTTTTTGGAAACGGACTAAATCTGTTATTTCCTCATCCAAAGATACACCAATAGCAGCATCACGACGGTTTTCCAAAAGCTGCTTCACTAAAGTTGTATCTTCTAGTTTTTGATTAGTACTGGCAATGTCCTGCGCTGCCTTTGTGACTGATGCAATATAATAATCTTCAATGCTTCCATCAATGTCATCACCCCCACCAACAGAAAATTGTGTGTTAATAACCTTAGCTACAGCCACAGCAATGTCATTATCTGCAGCATCACCCGAAGTGCTTGTGGTTAAGCTTGCTGCAGTAATAGCAGCATCCATATTTATAGTTGCTGCAGTAAGACCGGTAGGATCAAAGAAATCAGCTTGATAGGCAGCATTAACTCCTTTTGTTATCTGAGAGGCTAAAGTATCTAGCTGTGCTCTGAAGGTAGACAATGTTGTGCTTCGTGCTTGATGAGCTCCATGAATCGCACCTCCAGTAACTTTAATATTCTGGGCGGGTGATCCTATTGTAAAATTAGTTCCATCATAGCTTATGGTGTTCAGGTTCATACCTTCTTGAACCAAGAATACATCATTGTCACTTGCATCCTTAATCGTAATATTAATTTGATTAGGATAAGTTGTAGATGCTGTTGCTTCAAAATTGGTATAACCCGCAAGCTTTTCTAGAGCCTCTTGGCGCTTATCCCTTAGATCAAGTGCTTTACCTGTCTGACCTAACTCCACATTAGCAATTGATTTGTTCAGGTCTGCGATGTGCTTTAATAGATTATTTAGCTCTTGAACATCTGTGTTGATTTGAGTGTTAATGTCGGAGTCTAAGCTAGATAAACGTTGCTCAACCGTGTGAAACTTATCGGTCAGCATAGTAGTCTTAGAGATCGCATTTTGCTTAAGCTCTATTGAGGGATTAGCCGACAGCTCTTGGAACGCATTGAAAAAGTTATTCATGGACTCCATGATACCACTTGAAGAAAATAAACTAACCGGCGAAAGCTCTGAAGCAGAAGTATCACGTGAGCGGTCTATATTTTCTCCAAGAGAATTTTCTATATAGCCATTAAATTTTGACTGAGCCTCTAAAGAACTAAATGTTGAACCCTCTTTAACAATTTGGGAATCTAAAACAGCATCACGCATATTAATGATGTCTGTAATTTGAATCCCTAAAGATTGAGAGCCAAAACTAGTGTTCACTGCTCCAGCATCTTCAACCATAGCGCGCTGACGTGCATATTTCGTGTTCCCTACGTTCTGTAGGTTACGACCTGCAATTTCAATCTCTTGGGAGCGTATCCGAAGAGCTTGCGTATTGTTAAAAAGTGAACCAAAAAGACCAGACATAATAATCCTCTAAACGGAAGTTTTCATGCAAGTGCCATCAGAAGGAGCCTTGACACTAATTGAACCTTTCTTGTCATACGTTTTTGTAATCAGCTCTGGACAAAGCGCACGCACTACTTGCTCTACAGCCTCAAAAGCACGAACAAGCAACATTTGGTTTTGCCCTGCCTTGCGTTGCGTTTTCTCCATTAAATCAAATATCTCATCCGAAAGGGCTTGAAGTAGGCCTTGAACTTCTTCTGGAAAATAAGACAAAAGAGCTCTCACAGAAACCTCTTCATGTTCATTTACTCCAGATGCTAAAACAGTAACTACATCTTCTCGGACACGACGCATATCACGACAAAGCGCTATTTGCTCATCAATTGTTTTATTCATCTCCGTTATCCCTTCAGGATCACGCCCTAAAATACGATTCTGCTGCTCATCTAATAAATTAACGAGTGCACCAAATTCTTCTATCTCATTGCGTAAGGCAACGACTAGAGTCTCCCACTGCTCTTTACTAAATTTAATTTGTGTGTTCATTAGATGAAGAAGATTGAGGTTTAATTTGAGCCTGCAAAGAAGTCGACAATCCAAATTGATTTGTCTGACTTAGACTATCAGCTAGCATTTCTGTCACCAAAGTCCCGTAAATATTTTTATTAGCCCCAGAGGGATCAAGATAGCCCTCAAATTGACTCTGCATAGACTCCTTAAGCATCATCCCTAGCATCACTGCTTCAAATTGCCTTGTAGCTTCTTCTATCTTTTGAGCTTCACTCAAGTGCTTAGAATGCACCATATCCTTAAGAGCCGTAGGATCGACACTTGATAAGGTAACATTTGGGGTAGCTTCAGCCATAAGGTTAATTAATGATTAGTTCTGCCTGCAGAGCTCCTGCACTTTTTAGAGATTGTAAAATAGACATCATTTCACGTGTGGTAACACCCAGAGCGTTTAGTCCTCGTGTCAAGCGTTCGATTGTAGGGTAGTCCTCAATTAACTGGAACCCTCCACTAGCTTCATCAACAGTTGTCTGCGTGTTTTCAACCTCTGTAGTTGTTCCTGTCTCACTAAAGGCGGACGGCTGGCTTGCCTGAACATTAGAGGCGATTGTAATAGTTAAAGAACCATGGCTAACAGCAACACGTGTAATCCTAACGTTTGAAGTAGCTACAATTGTTCCTGTGCGCTCATTAATAACAACACGTGCTACACCATCTGGAACAACTTCTATATTTTCGATAGAGGCTAAAAAGTTTGCAGACTGCCCAAAATATTGACTTGGGATCTGGACGTTAACCGTAGAAGAGTTTTTAGCCTGAGAGCTACCTGGGTAAACTTTATTTAAAGCATCTGCAAGACGTACTGCAGAAGTAAAGTCAGGATTGATTAAGGATAAATTAATACTTCCCTTATGAACAACACCGCCAGGGATTTCGCGCTCAACAATAGCTCCACGGCTTATGCGACCAACCGTAGGGTGGTTCTGCTGGACAGAAGAGCCACCGCTTCCGCCTCCACCACCTAAAAACCCACCCACAGCAATAGGACCCTGAGCGACTGCATAAACGACCCCATCAGCACCCCTGAGAGGGGCTTGTAAAAGCACACCCCCTTGAAGTGTAGAGGCCTCCCCTAAAGAGGAAACAGTAACATCAATCCGTGATCCTGGTTTTACAAAAGGGCCAATGTCTGCCGTAATTAGTACAGCTGCAGCATTTTTAGACTTAATTTTATCAATAGGTATATTGAGGCCGAAATGCTTCAACACGTTAGAAATACCTGCCAAGGTGTAGCGAAGGTCTTTATCTCCCGTTCCCGCTAAACCTACGACAATCCCATAACCTGTAAGCTGATTATCTCTATCTCCCTGGATATTAGTCATATCCTTAATGCGTGCAGCAAAGACTTCCGCGGGAGTTAATAACCCCAGCAAAGCAATGATGAGCAAAAACTTGTTAGAGATAATTTTCATAAAATTAATAAGGACTTAAAATATCGTAAGCGCGTGTGACCCAGCCTTTCTTCTGATTCTCACTCAATGCGCCTTCAGAAATGTACTCGATACGCGCATCTGCAATACGCGTAGAAGCAACCGTATTTTCATCTGTAATATCTTCTTGTCTAACAATTCCTCTTAGGACTAGAAATTGACGTTCTTTTTCGTAACCGACAACACGAGTGCCCTCTATAACAAGATTCCCGTTAGGAAGCATGTCTACAACAGTGACTGTTGCCGAAGAAGTGAGTGTCTGTGAATTGTCTATCTTCCCTGATGTTTTATAATCATGGTCTGACTTCCATTCCATTTTAGGAAGCGTTCCAGATCCTGATAGACCTATTTTTTTTGTAAAACCATCAAATAAAAACGTAGTCACAGAGTCTTTAACTCCAGTGTCTTTATTCATTTCTAATTTTAAATCGTTTTTACTGACCACAGATTCATCCACAGTAATCAGAAGCAAGTCCCCTACCTTATACGCAGTCTGGCCTGAGGCTAAACCACGTTCATTGGTTGTTGCCTTAAGCCATAAAGACTCCCCTCTAGCAGATGCAGCTGCACCCATGGAAAGACCAAATGCTAGAAGTAAAATAAGTACTCTAGAAATAAACTTTGACTGTGTTTGCATTAATAACCTGAGCCTCAATATTCTTTTTAGACTGGATGTTTTTTATAGAAATAAAGTCATTCACAATCCCATCCTCCAACGCGATTCCTCGCATACTAATTCGAAGCATTCCTTCACTAGCAACAACCTCGACAAAATCTCCCTTATGGATAGCTGGTGTTGGACGAACATCGCGCCACGACAAAGGACGACCTCCAGTGATAGTCTGGACACTCTCGTAATTGCTTAAGTCCACAAAAGATTCTATAATGTTAGAACGGTTCCTAAAGACATCGATAAACTGAACACTAAAGTCATCTCGACTGAGTGGCTGCCCTCGACTCACTTGCTTGCCACTCACAAAGCCTTCTTTCCAGAGCTCACAACGAAGAGGAATTGCCCATTGGCCATCAACTTCTCCGTTACTTACAATTTCTGCTCGAATTAGAATACGAGACTCTAACCCACTTGCAGGATACTCTGTAATATTAAGCTCCCAGTTCGGAGATTTTGCTTTCACCCCTTTGAGTGAACGCTTAAGAAAAAGCTTAAACTGCCCTTCAGGGTTAAAGTACTCAACAAGCTTTTCTTTAACGCGAGCGACTATTTCGCGCTCAGTGACCTCATAAACCTTAGGCGCCTCAGGAGGAGCCTGTATTCCAAAAGCGATTTTTCCTTCATCTCGAGTATCTTTAACGAGCTTGTCTAAATAGGTAGGAGATTCATGCTCTTCAGACTTTGCAATGACTTCTTCCAGGCTAATAATTGTCTCTTCAAGTTCTACGGTTTGCTCTTGAACAGGCTCTAGCAATTGACTCAGGTCTGCTCTTACTTCAAGCACACTGAAGGTCCAAACAACTCCTAAAACTAATGCTAGATAGTGTAACCTCATAATTTTAAATTACCGCTTGATTTGACTTACTTGAGCAAGCATCTCGTCAGATGTCTTGATAGATTTTGAATTCAGCTCATATGCTCTTTGAGCAACAATCATGTTAACCATTTCCTGGACAACACTAACGTTTGATTTTTCTAAGAACTTATGGTGAATACTACCAAATCCATTTTCTGCAGGGTTACCTAACTCAGCAGTACCACTTGCATCAGTAGCTGCATATAAATTGTTACCTAGACTCTTCAATCCACTAGGATTACCGAAACGAGCTAACTGGATTCTAAAGACAGTATCTCCACCAGGACTTTGATAAGTAACTTGCCCACTATTTGTAATGTGCATTCCGATAAGATCCGAAGGAACCGCTTGAAAACCACTTCCAACAATATTACCCGAACTCGTAGTGATTTGGCCTTGGGAATTCACCTTAAGCGCACCATCACGAGTATAGCCTGTACTTCCATCAGCAAGCTGAACTTCAAGAAAACCAGCGCCCTCAATAGCTAAATCAAAGTCTTCATCAGTCTTAGTGAGTTGCCCTTGAGTAAATACCTTACTTGTAGCGGCGACTTGACTGCCATTACCTACTTCAACTCCTACAGGAACCTCTGCACCTGTTCCTGCGTCAGCACCTACAGGCTTTTGATTTTGGTAAAGAAGATCTTTAAATTCTACCTTACTTTTCTTAAATCCGTTTGTATTAACGTTGGCAATATTGTTAGAAATGACATTGAGATTCGTTTGTTCGTTCTCCATGCCTGTTGCGCCTGAGTATAAAGAGAGTAAGCTCATGACTGTTGTGTGTTATTAGTTGTTGTGTTGTTGTTTAAAGAGATCTTTAACGTGAATAGCTTAAGTATTGTATTGCTTGGGACATTTGTTGATCGAAAGTGGTGATTACTTTTTGATTCATTTCATGTGCCCGAAGCACCTGGATAAGGTCCATCATCCTCCTAACAGAAGATACGTTGCTTTTTTCAACAACGCCTTGATACACTTCAGGGTTTTCACGGTCTTTTGTGACTAAAGGATCATTGCCATTTCCTACGAACCCATCACGTGATTCCTGGAGAGCACCTAGGTTTTCAATCTCGACGACCTTAAAGCGTCCAATCTCTTGCCCGTCTTGAAAAATAACACCATTACGGTTAACAGCAATCTCCCCACCGGCAGCCTGGCGGCTAATCGCACCTCCCTCACCCATAACCTTTGCTCCGGTATTTGTTACCAAAGTATTTTCTTTATCAAAACGGAACTCTCCATTTCGGGTATACACCTTTTCTCCGTCTTTTGTCTCAAGCTCAAAGAAGCCACTGCCATTAATCCCAAAGTCATGAGGATTCTCTGTGGGAGTAAGGTCCCCCTGAGCAAAACTAGTCTGAACGCGTTCCTTAGGTGTTACCCCCTTGAGGAACTCCACAAAAGAAGTATGGGTTGCACTGGGCATCTCTCCATGGCTAACGCCTTCAAACCCAACAGCAGCACTGCGGTAGCCAACTTTATTAGCATACGCAATATCCTTAGAAATAGCATCTTGCCATTTTTCTAAGCTATCAAGAGCAGAGGCTCCTTGGGATAGACCAGTAAAACTCATACCCCTCCCAAAGCAGGGGTAGTGCCAAATCAAGAAAATGCATTAATAATTAAAAATTATTAATCAAAAGAAACCCCTTAAGCACAATGAGAGGCTTCACTCGAGCCACTCATCCCCACATGCTTCACTGTAATAAGCGTAAGGTCATCATTAAGCTGCTCAGAACCGGCAAAGGCTTCTAACCCTGCGAGGATACCTTGGTTAATCCCTGCCGATGGGCGTTCTGTAAAGTCCTCAACAGCAGTGGCTAGACGCTCTTCAGAAAACTCTTCACCGCTGTGATCCACAGTTTCGGTCACCCCGTCCGTATACAAGACCATTATATCATTAGGGCCAAAATCAATAACTCTATCGATAATTATACTATCAAATATATCTCCAGGAACCATCCCCAGAGCCATTCCTTCTGAGCCGATTCGTTCTGCCTCAAGTTTCCCGGGGGTATTTTGATACCTAAATAATAAAGGAAGCTCATGCCCTGCCCGAGCTATAGTAATTTGATTTTTGGCAGTATCTACAATTGCATACGCTATTGTGATAAACATATCTCGGTTTATCTGCTCACTCATAGCCCGGTTTAATGCCCTCAAGACCTCTGCCGGTGAATCATACTGCCGAGCAAAGTGCCTTAAATTGGCCTGGCAAATAGCCATTACTAAAGAAGCCGCTATCCCTTTCCCTGAAACATCTGCAATCGCAATCCCTACTTTATTAGGGCCTAAAGCAAACGCATCGTAAAGATCCCCCCCTACTTTTTGGGCAGGATGATAGCACGCATCGATATCTAAAGAAGGATTTTCAGGGAAGGTCTTAGGCAAAAGCATTCCTTGGATATTGCTTGCTAAAGTCAGGTCTATTTCAATTTTGCTCTTCTCGATCTGAAAAGCCAATAAATCTGAGCTGTGAATCGCCATTCCTGCTTGCTCCCCTAAAGACTGGACCAAGGACAGATCACTCTCGTTAAACGAAGTGCCATCAGAAGGGTTAGCTACTGCTAATACCCCTAAAACCTCATCTCTAAAAGAGATCGGGACCGCAATCAGTGAGCGCACCTGAAGGGATACATCCTTATGCTGAACCACACGAGGGTCTTCCCGAGCATCTTCTATTAAAACTGCTTTACCCGACTTTGCCACCGAGCCGATAAGGCCTTCACTCATCTCAAAAACCTGAGAGCGCAATACATCTTCAATAAACTTAGAGCGTGTACGTGTAGAAGCATCTTGATCTTCCGGCAAAGAACGTTGAGGAGGAAACAATCCCTCAATCGCAGCACTGCGTAATTTGCTGTCTTCAGTACGTTCGAAAATACAAGCACTTAAGGCTCCTGTACTCAGAGCTGCGGCATGGACAATACGATCAAACAACTCATTACGGTCCATGCTCTCCCCAATCCCTTCGACTAAGGTATGCATAAACTCAACGACAATCTGCTTCTCTTGCTGTAAATGCTGTTTTTCCTCGTCGATGATGACAATCTCGCGACGAGCGGATAGGAACAAAAAGCCCATAAATAGGGCCCCCAAGGCAACACCAGCAAGAAAATAACTAACCATGGAAGATCCAGCAAAAGCCGTTCGAATACAGGATCTTAGAGACCTCTGAGCCAACAGAGCAAGACTTTAATACTAGACTATTTACGGAACACCTGTTCTGATTATAAGCATCCATGCTTAGGAAGCACACCATACGCAAACTCCTTTATATGCTCTTATTGGGCGCGGGCTTCTTGCTCATGCTCTCGGGCGTTTTATATTTCCTAGGGTTTGATATAAAATTCTTCAAAGATGGAGCCCATCAAATTTTGCCCTGGCTCGAGCAAACAAACCCGATCATCTTCTTTACAGCCATGGCCCTATTACCTTTGGTAAGCTTCCCGATAAGCCCTTTACTCATCGCTGCAGGGCTCATTTATAGTACAGCAACTACTGTAGTGGGTGTCAGCCTTGCCCTAGCGGTTAATGTTGCTCTGGGTTATTATGTAGCACACCACTTAGTTCGCTCTTGGGCAGAGAAAATGGTACGCAAAGCGGGGTTTGAAATCCCTAAGGAAATCCCAACCAAGCACATCCACCGTATTATCTTACTTGTACGCCTAACCCCAGGAATGCCGCTGTTTGCTCAAAACTATATTTTAGGCCTCTTGCGTATCCCTTTTAGTCCTTACTTTATGATTTCCTGGCCCTTGCAAATCATGATGTCCCTGGGGTGGGCCCTCACAGGAGGAGCCCTCTACCAAGGCAAACCTGGCCTTGCGATTATGGGCTTTAGCCTCCTATTAATAGGGGTTTTGATAGCCAAGCTAGGGAAATACTTCCTCAACAAGAAGACCAAAGAATCTTAACTTATTTTAAACAAACAACTTAAGATTCTTTCACTTAAAATCAATAAGGATTTCTTGACTTCACATTAATAATAAAGATAATCCCAACTCATGTTTTGGGATATCAAACACACTATCCGCCGCTTTTTTCTGACACTTATGGCTGTTTTTAGCTCATTAGGCTCGGGCTGCCCGACTATGGCCATGGCCCAGAAAGACCTACCGCCTGAAACTCCTACTGAGATTCATTCTACAGACCGCCTTGAGGAGTAAACCTACGCCCATAAAAGCCTAAGCCCAAACGGAGAGGGTGGGATTCGAACCCACGGTACCTTACAGCACACCTGATTTCGAGTCAGGCACATTCGGCCACTCTGTCACCTCTCCATTAAAAATTTCAGGCTAAAACCCTATAGGTGGGTTGCAAGTTTATTGAACTGTTCTGTCCAAGACTCCTTCTGGGGTGACTACAACTGGAGCCTGGAATAACGTGGCGGAAGGTCGCGCCTGTGGATTTTGGAAATTAGGCGCCCCACCTGGTGATATAAGGTTTGCTGTAACAAAAATCAGCAAGTTTCGTTTTTGTGAAGATTCTCCCTTTGATTTAAATAAGCGCCCTAGAAGGGGGAGATCTCCTAATACCGGCACCTTATCATGAACTTCTTTAACTTGCTCGCGCGTTAACCCACCCATCACAACAGTAGCCCCATCAAAAATAGTTACCTCTGTGCGAATCTGCCGGGTTGAGAAAATAGGCTGAAAAAACCCAGATGGGATGCGAGCTGAGCTTTGCCCTGTAATGGCAATACTCATGCCTCCATATTCAACAAAGCCTTCAAACTCAGTAACACGGGGTTCTAAGCGTAGACTAATGCTATTATCTTCTTCTACAGTAGGGGTTACTTCCATCTCTACCCCTACATTACGGACTTGGAAATTCTGAGGAGTCCCTGCAGTAATGGTAACACCAGCACTGCCCCCTCCACTACTGTTCCCCGTACCTACTTCAGAACGAATTTGCCCGTAAGACTCTGGGTAACGTAATTCTTGGGCCACAATAATGTCGGCAGTCTTTCCTGAGAGCACCGTTAGCTTAGGCGCGCTCATTAAGTCAGAACCGGCATGCTGCTCGAGGGCACGTACAAGAACATCTAACTGCCAGTTCCCGAGGATGCTCACGATTTGCCCAGCAGGAACCGCATTCGTTGCTAAATCTACTGTATTAGGAATCCCTGGAGCTCTATTAGGAATACTCACCGCATCTCCTACCGTCACTGCACCCGTCGTAGGGTTAGTCACACTCGGAATAAGACTTCCGTCCCCGCTAGAAAAGTTCTGGGTTGCAAATGCCTGAGAGAGATTGCGCAAATTATCCGCAGTGCTATTCCCTGTCTGCGCGACGTAATTAGCTCCCTTACTAATACCCCAACGAAAGCCAAACTCATCCAACACACCCTGCTGTACCTCCAAGAACTTAGCCTCGATCTCGACCTGCTTAGTATCTTGAAAGCGTTTTAAAATATTACGCACACGCTCTAAATTCCGCGGGCTTTGTGTAACAATGAGCTGAGCTCCTTCAAACGCAAGAGCACTCCCTGGGTAACGCTCAAAATCAACCCCCGCACGCTGAAAAAATTGCCTAAGCAGAGTCTCTTCTTCAACTAAAGGCAGTACAGGCTGCGTGTGTGATGCTTTAAGGTCCTCCCTCTGATTAAGCCCACGTTGCCCTGTTAGGCGTATCACCGTGGCTCGAGATATAGGGAAAAACTCTGTTTGTAAATTAGCTTCATTGCCCCGTGGGGAACGTATCACGACCATGCCTTCCTCGAGGTCGTACATAAACCCTACAGACTTAGTTACCCACTCGAGTATTTTGTCGAGAGTCAACCCACGTAGCGTGATGGTTACTTTAGGATCAAGCTGCTCAGGGTCTACTAAAACAATATTAACACCCTCTTGCTCTGGCGCATATTCAGCTGCAAGCTCCCCAAGCATTTCTACAACACGATTCAGAGGAGCTTCTACTACATGTAGCTTTGGAATCGTAATTTGTTTAAGCTTACCAAGGAGTTCTTCGGAGGCTAATTCTTCAGCAATTTCCTCTTCTTCTCTAACCAGTGCCTTGGGGCGCTCCCACGCACGGCTCACCTCCTGAAGCATTTCAGAACGTGCTACAGGGCGATAGCCTTCATTTTTGCGTTCCAGCTCATTTTCGATATTAGCCAGAAACTTCTGAATACGACAATCTAAAGGAGCCTGCTTTTCTAAGGTATCAAAAATGGATTTAGCAGCCACATACTCCCCTGCAAGATAGTGCGCTCTGGCCTTGAGGAAAGAATCTTGGTAAGACGCAGAACAAATACAGGGTAAGCACAAAGAAAATCCTATTAAAAGACGATGTATCATAGCACTCGGATAGGTTCTGGCCTTTATGAGGCTTTTTAGGATTAAGGCAAAGCTTTTATTCAAAATCCCTCAAAGAAGGAGAATAAGACGCCAAAGATATTTGCCTAGTATCACGCTCATCCCAAACCTCGATCGCCGCCCCGATAAAACAATCCTGCTCAGCAGAAAAATGCATCGGAACAAATGCATGAATGGTGAATCCTTCTTCCTTAAAGACTTGCCCTACCTGCCCTTTGAGCAAGGTTTTGCTTTCCTCATCAAAGATCCATAACAAAGGCTCTTCCCCCTCAGAGTAACCTAGAAACTGTAGTCGATACAGGGGTTCATTAGGGCGAGAATCTGCCTGCTCTAATTCCTGAACTGAGTTTACCCAAGGGATAGTTGCGACAAATTGATCCGCTCCACCGCTTAGTGTAATATCAGGAGGAGTAAATAAGTCATAAACCCAGCCCGCCTCTAGACGCTGAGGCTGAGGGTCACGCCAAACATGACTTGTAGCTGCATTTGATGAATGAAGGCTAAGATCCAATGCCTGTTCTAATGCTTCTTCATCAATATCTTCAAAAAACTGAGACCATTCTAAAGTGACTTCAAAGATCGAAGGGCTACTCGAAATGATATTATTTTTCTGACGCTTTACTTTCTTTAAATTCTTTAAATCTTTCGCGCTGACACTTGGGCGTACTTCAATATTCCTAATGGTGATAGGGAAGGCTGTATCTTCAAGATAGTTTAGAAAACGACGTAATGACTGTGTATGGCCTTCAAATTCTATTTTAAACTGATACGCATCTACCTCCTGAGCCAAGCTGGGGAAGCTCTGCTGGCGGTCCTCAAAAAGGTGGGTTACGCCTTGGCATTCTACAGACAGCAACGCTTGGGGATGACTTTGAAAAAGGATTTCAAGTAGATTGCCCAGAATTTGCTTCTGCCCCCATAATGTCTCTACCTCAGAGGCATGAGGTGGAACTCCCTCATAAACAAGGGCATCAAACCCGAAAGACTGCCCTTGCTCCACAGAGACGCCTTTCTTATTCGCAACCCGACGCATACGCTCAACAAAGGCTTTGACCTCAAAAAGTAAAGCTGCCGGCTCTCGATCTCCGAATGCCTTGAAGCGTTGTTGAAAGAATGCCCGGGAGCGTTCCAGGCGCTCCTCTGTCCATTTTTCTAGGTGCGCCTGCGCAAGGACAAGGTCTTCTTCTTTTAGCTGAGGGTTCAAAGCTAATAGACGCTCTCGATTCTTCTGAATGGCCGACTCTTTTCCAGCCAATTCCTTGCTATGACGAAAAGTGACCATACCGAGGCAGACCACAATAATAAAAGCAATAACAACGAGGATAGCCCAAGTGTATTTATGAGTGGTAGAGAGGCTTTTGAAAGTCCGAGGAGTATTCATGGGGCGTTATTTTCAGACGACAGCGAAAGCTTAGCACATAAGGTTCTTCAATTTCCAGCTGAATATCATTCACTTCCTCCACAAATTCCATTTCTTTTAACAGGCTTACTAAAACTTCCCATTTCGTGCCCATAGGCTCATAAACCCCAGCAATCGCCCCCTGGGCAGAGTGATCAAAAATATGGCCACACAGGTAGATATCACCTGCTTCAAGAACTGACAGTGAGTCCACCCAGGCATCTTTTGTCTTATCTAGCTGTTGAGCAAGATTACTCAAAAAATGGCTCCAGGCAAAGCGAGAGCCCCAAAATTGCTCTAAAGCTTCTATTTCTGCGGTAATTTCATCTACAGCACCCTGACAGGCTACAAGCTTTTGGGACTTTACTGTTAATTGATGAAGTTTGTTTTCTTGCTGAATCAGCTGAGCCTCCCTTTCTTGTAATCCCTTATTCCAGACGAGAAGCCCAATAAACGCCATGGTAGTGAAGCACGCCGCTAATTTCACAATAAAACTGTTATTCTTTATGGGCAGTCTTTTTCTTAAAGAGACATAAGGGAGGCCTGACACTCTAGCCAACAACGCAGAAATCAGGACATTATCATACGAAATGGTATTGGGAGGCAGTGTATTGTGCGAAGCTAAGGGCGCGGCAATAGACACTGGAACCTCTTGCTGCTGTGCTAAGGCATCTTTCACCTCCAACACACTGTCTTCGGGCCCCAATAATACTATTTGAGATATAGGACCCTGCCCCCGAGCTTCTTCAAAATAAGTAATAAAACGCCTTAATTCCCGAACAACTGCTTCTACCCATTGCTGCAAATCTTCTGTATTTCTATTTCTCAGCTCTTGCCTTCTATAAACCAGCTCACCCTCTTTTTCTCGAGTAAAAAAATGGATAAACCGATCCTCCAGATGAATCCACAATCCATTTTGAGGTGAAGCCAAAGCACTTTGGGCATAAAGCCAAGCGCTCAGAGACGGTACCGTCTGAATAGAGTTTATGCTTAACCCAGCCTCTTGCAAAGGTGTGCATAAAGTCTTCAAAAATGAGTGCTTGGCCCCGACAAAGAAATAGCAATCATCCAGCTCATCCGTATCCATTAATTGCGTGGTCCAGGCCTTCTCTTCTAAATCGCCCCCAAGTACTTGCGATGCAGCGAAGGTCATTACCTGGGCCTGCGAGCCGGGCAAACGAGGCACCCAGCGCGCTCCTGACGAAAGGCAATCTGTAGGGAGAATCAATGTGACACCCCCCGAGACTGAGTGCCTGCTTACAAAAGCTACTAAAAGATCTGGCAAGCTTTGCAGATCAACTTCCGGAAAAGTTTCCTTAAGGGAGTCTTTAATAACACCCTCTTTATTAAAAACTACCGCGTGAATAGAGTTACGCGATAAAAAGACAAACCAAGTTAATAAGGGGGTAAACATAGCAGCTGCTTACGCTTTAAAGCTATTGTTTCCTTAAAATAACAATACCATTCCAACTATCGAAACTAAGCGGAAGGTCTAGTTTCATCCATTCTAGACTCTCTAGAATCTCGAAGCCTGCATGCTTAGCAAAAAGCTCGATTTCTGGATAGAAGAGATAGCGCATCTGGTGATTCTCTTCGATACGTTCACGTTCTGCACTAGTCTTATCTTCTACAAGGAGCTCATAGCAAACGTTTACTTTATTCTCATTTGCATATAAGGTGGGCTCTGCAGTACGGGTAACACACCGGTTCTCTAGATCAAAAGTCTTAGTACGAGAGCCAGGCCTATCGGTCAGTACCGCAGGTCCATACCAAAAATCAAAAGCTAAAAGTCCTCCAGGCTTGAGCATCTTTGCAGCATTCTCAAAAAAGGAAGTTAAGGCAGCATTCTGGGTTTGATAGCAAACTACATGAAAAAGAGCCGTGATGATATCTACGTCCTTTTCCTTATTATACTGAGTCATATCTCCTACCTCAAAAGTGGCATTAGATAGCCCCTGATGACGTGATGAAGCAATCTCGACCATCTCTGGGGATAAATCAACGCCCTTCACTCGACCTATATTTTTAGCAAGATGCTGGGTATAATTCCCTGTACCACAGCCTAAATCGAGCAAAAAACAATCTTTATTATCCAACGCCTGAGTGTGCTTACTAAGCAAGGTATGCACATACGCTGACTCTCCTGCGTAGTCTTTATCTTGATAAAATAAATCGTAATATTGGGCGTAAGAGGCAAATGTAGACATGCTAGACTTTATTGAAGAATTATACTGGCAACGCTGCCTTGAGAGCCTCTTGAAGGCAAGCTGTAACTTCACTTACCTGGTCCGCAGTCAGGGTCAAACCACTCGGCAAGTAAAACCCATATTTGTATGCAAGATCTGTCTGTGGGTAAGCCTCTCCTTCGAATAGGCCTTTTTCCCAAAATACTGGCTGAGCATGCATCCCTTTAAAGAAAGGCCTTGTCCCAATCCCCTTCTCTCTTAAATAAGCCTGTATCGTGCTAGCCTCGATCCCTAGAGCAGGGTCTAGCTCCACGCAATACATCCAATAAACAGATTTTGCCCAAGGTTGAATAGGCATAAAACGAATGCCTTTTACTGAGGCCAGCTCTTTGGCGTATTGCTCCCCGAGCTTGCGCTTAATGGAAATAAAAGCTTCTATCTGTTCACACTGCGCAAGGCCCACTGCTGCCTGGATATTAGACATTCTAAAATTGTATCCCAACTCAGTGTGGAAAAATCGCTCTTCAGGTCTAAAACAAAGATTCTGATAAGACCGTGCACGCTGCGCATAATCATCGTTCTCAGTAACAACCATCCCACCTTCTCCGGTCGTAATAATCTTGTTAGCGTAAAAACTGGTAGCAGCGATGTCCCCCATGGCGCCGCACTTAAGCCATTTACCACCACGGTGAACACTGTAGTACTCAGCCCCTTGTACCTGAGCGGCATCTTCTATTATTTTAAAGCCATAATTTTCTTGGAGCTGAAAAAGCGGATCCATCTCGACAGGGTGCCCATACATATGAACAGGCATGACTGCTTTTGTCTTAGGGGTAATCTTGGCCTCTACCTGGGAAACATCCATGGTCCAAGTATCAGGAACAATATCGACTAGGACCGGCTTGGCCCCCAAGCGCAAGCATGCCGTAACACAAGAAATGATAGTAAAAGAGGGTAAAATAACCTCATCTCCCTCTCCAACGCCAATGGCATATAAAGCTGTCTCAAGGGCTGCGGTACCATTACAAACACTAATCCCATGCTTAACCCCGATAAAATCAGAAAACTGTTCTTCAAACCCACGGACAAAAGGGCCTTCACTGGAAATCCAGCCTGTATCAATACACTCGGCTAGGTACTTTTTCTCATTACCTTGGAGTAAAGGCTCATTAACGGGGATCATAAAAAGGCTTAATTCAGGATCAATTCAGAGGCTTTTTGCTTAGACACAAAGCGGATTTTGTCCTCTTCGCCCGCATAAGGTCCCTGCTTAACTTCGATCATTTCAAGGTTTTCAAGCACTTCAAAGCCATGGCCCCCTCCTGCTAGAAGGATTGCATCCCCTCCGTTAAGGACCCTGCTCTCCAGATATTCCTGGTCATTACTATAGAAATCGACCCGCAAGGCTCCTTTTCGGATGAAAAGGACTTCTTGAGTATAGGTAACCTCTCGAGGGGCTGGCTTATGGACATGTGGCGTAATTACATGGCCTTCAGGGTGTTGCATATATGCAAGCTGCTGGGAAAACTCATGTCCGGTAAAGAAATGAACCCCAGGTTCACTAAAATCAGCCCGGATAATGATAGCCAACAACTGATCTTCGTGAAAAATACGCTCTAAAGCTTTTTGTGCTTTCATATTAATACTTTCTCAATAAAGTTAACTTTCCGAGGTTTGTCGAACAATAAATAAACAATTATCTAAATGAAGCTAGGTATCTACGTATCGGGAACGGAAGCGCGATCAGGGGGAGCCCACACCTTTGAAAAGACTATCCTCAACTCGCTGAATAACATAGAGATAGCACATGAAGTATGCGTTTTCTCGACACTAGATGACATACATTTTTCCAACCCCAAGATCCAGTATGTACAAGTACGGCAAAGCAAACCGCGTAACCTATTCCAAAAGATAAAACGCGAGATCCGGCGTGTACTAAAACAGCTCCGCCCAAACAAAACCTCCCCTCTACAGCAAGCCATAGATAAACACCCCATTGATTTACTCTGGTTTGCTACCGAAGCATTTGAACCTGTTGAGGTCCCTTACGTCTATACGCTGTGGGACCTAAACCATAGGGTGAACCCCTATTTCCCTGAAGTGAGTGCGCAGGGCGAATGGGAGAGTCGCGACAGCTTTTACAGCAACATCCTCCCCAAAGCCACACTAGTCATAACAGGCGCTCAGACAGGAAAAGAGGAGATAATGCAATTTTATGGGGTACTCGAAGACAAAATAAAAGTCATGCCCTTCCCTACTCCTGTACTTAAAGAAACGCCTCAATCACAATCTATTGATTTAGAGAGAGATTTCGGCATTAAAAAGCCTTACCTGTTTTACCCTTCGCTATTCTGGCCTCATAAAAATCATATTCGAATCCTAGAGGCACTTAAGATTCTCAAAGAAACTCATTCTGAAACAATGAATGCCGTTTTCGTGGGACATGATACTGGGAACCGTCATTACATTGAAACTCAAATAAAGAAAATGGGGCTAGAGGACGCCGTTACCATCCTTGATTTTGTGGCTGAAGAAACCCTAGTCGCTTTATATAAAAATGCTTTTGCCTTAGCCTATGCTTCGTTTTTTGGCCCCGACAACTTGCCTCCCCTAGAAGCATTCTCCCTCAAATGTGCTGTTATTTCGTCAAACTATAGAGGCGCTAAAGAGCAATTAGGCGATAATGCACTATTTTTTAACCTAAAAGACTCACAAAGCCTTGCCGAGGCAGTCATACAGCTAAAGAGTAACCCTACACTAAAAGAGTCCTTGATTCAAAAAGCATTCCAGCAAAGTGAACAATGGACACCTCAAGACTACACTCAAGCCGTCTTACGAGAACTTGAGCCTTACTCTAAGATTAGACGGTGCTGGGGAAAACGATAGTCTCCTTTAATCAATTCCAAATCTACCTATTTCCCGAAACACTATGAGTATTTTAAATACAGGACGAAGCGTAAAAAAAGAAATAAGCTCCTTAAAAAAATTACACACACAACAAAATGAAGAGCTTAAGCTTCTTATTGCCAAAGGGCTCATCAAGCCTCTCCTAGGAAAAACGATCCAATCGCTACGAGAAGTTGAGTTTAAGGTTTTCTCTCAATTTGGAGATGACGGTATCATCCAATGGCTCGTCAACAATCTCGACATCAAAAACAACGTTTTCATTGAATTTGGAGTAGAAGACTACGAGGAATCCAATACTCGATTTCTCATGATCAATGATAACTGGTCTGGACTTGTTATGGACGCCTCGGACAAGAATGTAGCCAGAATCAAAAACTCCGACTACCATTGGAGACACGATCTCCAGGCAAAATCTACCTTCGTAACAAAGGAGAATATCAACCAACTCATTACCGAAGCTAACCTTCCATCAGAGATTGGGCTCCTTCATGTCGACCTAGATGGCAATGACTATTGGGTGTGGGATGCTATTGATTCTGTAGATCCAACGATTTTTATAGGAGAATACAACAGTGTATTTGGAGAAACAAGACCCATAACGATTCCCTATAATCCAAGCTTTATCCGTACCGAGGCTCACTATAGCAATCTGTATTTCGGAGCCTCTATTAAAGCATTACACCACCTAGCTGCAAAAAAAGGATATGCTTTTGTTGGCTGCAATAGCGCCGGGAACAATGCTTATTTTGTAAAAGAGGAAAAACTTAATGACGTGGTGAAAGAGGTCTCCCTAGAATCAGGCTTTGTTTGTTCGAAGTTTAGGGAAAGCCGAAACCAACAAGGTGAATTAACTTACCTTTCAGGCGGAGATCGCCTAGCAGCACTCAAAGGCCTCCCTGTTATCAACGTAGAAACAGGAAAGACAGAAACACTCTAAAGAATCAAAACAACCCAAAACCAATCGAACCCGATCCTAATACTGGGATACCGAAATCTAGTGTTATTTTTTTAACCTTTGACAAGTCTCAAAAATCAAGCGAAGATGAATATCTGATCGATCGTTTCATGTACAAAGACAATGCTGCACAAGACCTTACGTAAGAGTGTTGGTTTTTTAGGCCGAAGTTTCGGATTCTTCTCCAATAATATTGGTATCGACTTAGGGACTGCAAATACCCTGGTGTTTGCCAATGATAAAGGTATTGTCCTGCGCGAGCCCAGTGTTGTTGCTGTTTATAAAGACAGTAAGAAGGTCCGTGCGGTAGGTCTAGATGCTAAACGCATGTTAGGGCGTACGCCCGGTAATATCTCAGCCATCCGCCCCATGAAAGATGGTGTGATCGCTGACTTTGAAATCACCGAAGCAATGTTGCGGTATTTCATCGATAAAGTATGCCGGTCCAATCGCTTTGTCCCGCCCCGCGTTGTCGTTGCTGTGCCCTCAGGCATTACCGAAGTAGAGCGCCGAGCGGTGAAAGAATCTGCCATTCATGCAGGTGCACGTGATGTTTTACTCCTGCAAGAACCTATGGCAGCAGCTATTGGAGTCGGTTTACCGATTGAAGACCCTGCAGCAAATATGATTGTTGATATTGGTGGGGGTACTACTGAAGTAGCTATCATCTCCCTTTCTGGCCTTGTTTATACACGTAGTTTGCGTGTAGGTGGGGACGAGATGGACACAGCCATCATGAACTACATGAAACGCGCCTACAACCTAGTGATTGGTGAGCGTACCGCAGAAGAAATTAAAATCAAGATTGGCTCTGCCGTCCCTCTCGAAGAAGAGCTCTACCTAGAAGTTAAAGGGCGCGACTCTGTTGCAGGATTGCCTAAGACCTTAGATATTTCTTCTTCAGAAATTCGTGAAGCACTCACTGACACCTTTAATGCCATCATTGATATGGTGCGCTCTGCCTTAGAGCGTTGCCCCCCGGAGCTATCCTCTGACCTTGTAGACCGAGGCATTGTTTTAGCAGGTGGAGGCGCTATGGTACGTGGGCTTGACCTTCTTCTTGGTGAAGCGACAGGGATCCCGGTTTTTGTAGCTGAGGATCCATTAAGTGCTGTTGCCAACGGAACAGGCCTTGTACTCCAAGACCTATCTTTTTGGCTTGATGAATCTCCCTAAGGGTGAGCAGTAAAAAGCATCATAGGCAAATAAAGCTTTTTATTTTGTTAGGAGGCCTACTGTGGGCCTGGTGGTCTCTTCCTGTCCTAGCTAAAGTCTTCTTGAATGACAGTTTTTTTGAATTCCAAGCCCCTACTTGGACTGTTGCCTCCCACCTTAAAGATCTTCAATCCTATTGGAACCTCAAATCTCGTTCACGCACAGAACTCATAGAAACGGGGCGTGACTTAGCACGGCTCAATGCCGCCTATGAGATTTCACTGCAAAAAGCACGCACCCTGGAGGATGAACTCACACGCCTCGAGGCGCTCCTAAAGCTCCCACCCATCCCTGAGTATCGCTATGAGGTCGCACGTGTCTGCCGACGTGATTTAAGCGCATGGTGGCAACAAATCCTGGTGCGAAAAGGCAAAAAGCACGGAATAAGAGAAGGGGCTCCTGTTGTATTTGCCGGAGGCATTGTAGGACGGGTTCACCGTGTTTACACTTATACGTCCCTGGTAGAGCTTGTGAGTAGCCCTAATTTCCGCATCAGTGCACACCTTGAGGGCGACCACCGCCCCGTCACTTACCAAGGAAGCATTAACCCGACTTTTTCCAGCCCTCGAGGTGAGGCCCGAGAAATCCCTCCTGACATTAAAGATGCCCAAGAAGAGGCGATACGCATTGTCTCTTCTAGCCTCGGGGGAACTTTCCCGGAAGGACTCACCATCGGATATGTTCAACAACTAGAACCAGGAACTGATGGTATCTTCCAGCGTACTGCTGTGAACCTAGACCAAAGACTGCTAAGCCTTACTGAAGTAGCGATTCTAATCCCTCTAGAAACTGAAGAAGAGCTAACCGATGCTATCTGAAACCCTACGCGCCATTATCCTGCTAGGGGTCAACCTCCTTGTCCTTGTTGTCCTTCAAGAGCTTAATTACTGGCTTTCTCCGCTTTCTATTTATCTGTATTTTCCGATCCTCTTTGTTTTTTACCCAGCACTCTATTTGAGACTCCCCTGTGGGTTGCTATGCATACTACTGACTAGCTTATTTTTTGATGCAAGCTTGATGATTCCCTATGGCAATACGTGGAGCATCTTATGCGTTGCCTACATTACAATTGTATTACTCGATGTAATCCTACTGCGCGGAAGAAAAAGCAATATAATCATCCTTGCACTCATCTTAAATGCTCTAGCGATCATGGCTAACACTTTCTTGCTTTACCCTCCTGGACAATTCAGCGGAGCCTACTTTTTTAGAGCACTTGAGGACTTACTTGCCTCAGAACTTTTCCTCGGGCTGGCAATTTTGCCTTATCTAAAGCTGCAATCTAGCATTCTAAAGCAATGCAACCTCCCCCTCACGTGGAAACTGGTCGATAATCCGTCATGAAGCACCTCACAGAGCTGCATACTACTTTTAACCAGAGGTTGTTTTTCTTAAAAATACTCTGTGCGATGCTTTTTGTGAGCCTCATTATAGGTTTAGGCTACCAACAAATCATCCTTAACCAAAAATATAAGAAGCAAGAGCAGCGACAAAGCCTCCGGCGTATCTTGCAGCCTGGCCCTCGTGGATCCATCTACGACCGTAACCACAAACTCTTAGTCGGGACCCGCCCGCGTTTTATTGCTGTTGTTTACCTCAATGAGCTAAGGCCTGATTTTCGTAAGGAATATATCAAGCGTGTACGGGCTTTACGTAATGCAGGCTTAGCAGTCAAAAGCTATGAAGTACAAAAAGCTGCCCGAAAAACGGTTTTAAAACGCTACCTCACGAAGGTAAATCGCATCCTTGGGCGCAAAAACAAGGTAAACGACAAGCTTTTGGAGCAGCATTTTAGCCAACGCTTGCTGCTACCCATGCCTATTATTGACGACTTAGAGCCTCATGAGTATGCCAAGCTTATTGAACAACTGCCCGTAAACTCTCCTATTCAGGTCTACACTGATAATGCCCGCTACTATCCTTATGGCTCCGCTGCGGCGCATACCTTAGGCTATGTAGTCTCAAGCTTAGATATATCCGAAGAAGGTGTCCCTGGAGAAGAGCTCACCACCTTCAGCCTCAAAGGCAAACAAGGTAAAGCTGGCTTAGAACGCTCCTTCGAAGAATACCTACAAGGGGAAAGCGGAGGCCAAATTTGGCGTGTAGACCCAGCAGGATTCCAATATGAATGCGTGGAACAAAAGAACCCCACCCAAGGAGAAGACCTAATCTGCAGCCTTGATATCGACTTGCAGCGCGCCGCAGAGCAAGCAATACGAGGAAAAACAGGCGCTGTTGTAGCAATCGAGGTGGCTTCTGGTGAGGTCCTCACACTGGCTAGTAGTCCTACTTACAATTTAAATGATCTAACTCCTTATATCCCCACAGCTGTCTATAACGATATTAATGAACGGGGTGCCTGGATTAATAGAGCGATACAAGGCCTTTACCCCCCGGGCTCTCCCTTCAAAATGATCACTGCATCAGCCGCATTGCGACATCAGCTCGTTGACGGACATACTTTGTGTGATTGCCAACGTACACTACAAGTCGGAACACGCGCCTTCCCCTGTGCAACTCGTTACGGACATGGACCTCTGAATCTAGTCGATGCAATTGCTAAAAGCTGTAATATATACTTTTATCAATCAGCCCTAGATATGGGAATCGCACGCCTCAGCGAAGAAGCCAAATTATTTGGCCTAGACACAGCTACAGGTATCGAGCTGCCTTTTGAAACAAGGCATGCGTTGGTCCCCACTCCTGCCTGGAAAAAGCGAAGAGGTCTAGGCCCTTGGCTAGGGGGAGATACTGCCAATATGTCTATTGGCCAAGGATTTTTGCTCACAACGCCTCTTAACATGGCCTGCTTCGCTGCTGCCTTAGCTCGAGGAGAGACACGCACAAAACCCACTTTGATCCATAATCCTAATCGCCCTGCAGTAGACCACGGAGGGAAACCCTTAGGCCTTACAGAAGAACAATACACAATCCTAATGGATGGAATGAAACGAGCCACAGAATCTGGAACGGCACGTCGAACCCAAATTGATGATATTGAAGTTGCTAGTAAAACAGGAACTGCCCAGACAAAGGTTAAAGGCAAAGACCGTGACCTTGCTTGGTTTTTTGGCTTTGCCCCAGCCGATAATCCTCAAATTGCGTTAGTTGTCATGGTAGAGGAAACGGAAGATAGCCATAATTTCTGGGGAAGTATTACGGCAGCACCCATAGCAAAAGTTGTCCTCCAGCACTATTTTAATAAATAATAGGTCCTAATATCTCTCTGCTGATAAATAAGCCTAAGAGAATAGCTTGTCATTCTGGCTAATTATGTTCAGAATGAAGCCTTTAACGCCAAAATAGTCTCGCATGGAACAAATAACCCTTATCAGTGATCTCGCAAAAGTAACCATCTGTGCAGGGACCGTAGCGATACTATTTTATTACATAAGACTGCCCTTGATGCTGGGCTACCTTATTAGCGGACTTGTTGTAGGCCCGCATCTCTTTTCTTGGGGCTCTGTCCTCAATCAAGAGATCATCAAAGACCTCAGTGAGCTCGGGGTAATTTTTCTAATGTTCTATATTGGGCTGGAGTTTGACCTAAAGAAGCTCCAGAAGATGTTCGGCCCTTCTCTACTAGCAGTACTATTACAGTGTATTAGCATGCTCTTCCTGGGAATGATGGCATTTCCTCTGCTCGGGGCTGGTTGGACACAAATGGATGGCATCTTTCTGGGGGGACTCCTTGCGATCAGCTCAAGCATGATCACTATTGCTATTTTGCGTAATCAACAGGGACTCAAGAGCAACTATGCCCAGTTCACCATTGGGATGCTCATCCTAGAAGACATTATCGCCATCCTAATGTTGGTGATTCTAACTGGTATGGCGGTTACAGGACACTTCGCCTGGACTGCCCTATGGAAAGGGACCTTCTTTGTCGGGCTATTTGTAGTCTTCGTCTTCATTATTGGACGCTTACTCGCACCTTATTTAGTAAAGGTTCTCACTAAAATTGGTAATATAGAAGTCCTCACCGTTGTCGTGGTCGGGGTTGTCCTCGGGATTGGAGAGCTGGCCATTCACTTTGAGTTTTCGGTCGCTCTTGGTGCCTTTTTAGCAGGTGCGATTCTCTCGCAGTCCAGTCTCTCTGCCTCTATTGAGAAGACGACAGAACCCCTAAGACACCTATTTTCTGCCATCTTTTTCGTTACCGTAGGCATGCTCATTGAGCCACAAATGCTGCTCTCCTACTGGAAACCTATTCTGTGCTTAACTTTCCTTGTTGTAGTCATCAAAACATTCACTTGCTGGCTCGGGCTTTTCTTAGCTGGGACACGCTCTCAAACAAGCTTCAGAGCGGCTTTATGTAAGTCTCAGATTGGTGAGTTCAGCTTTATTATTGCAGCGCTAGGGCAATCCTTAGGGGTTACTCACGCAGGCCTCATGCCTATTGCTGTAGGGATTTCTCTAGGGACAATCGTAGTGGTACCTTTAATTAGCATGAAAACGGATGCGGTGTACGACTATCTTATGCAACGCACCCCAGAGCCGTTCTTTGAACTCGGGAAGTTTTACCATAACATCCTCAGCGCAGCACAGTCACACCTCAGTAAAAGTGCCCTACTACAGCTCGTACGGCGCCCTATCCTACAACTCTTTTGCTACTTCTCGATCTTGATAGGCATTATCCTGATAGGTGCTCGTGGAGCAGATTTCCTTGACGACTCTATTGCAGAATCTGCCTATGCCAGTTTTTGGTACATTGGGTTTTGGCTCGTAACGGCACTACTATGTTTGCCATTTCTAATCGCAGTTATCCGCAATATCGATGCCTGCCTCATGCTAGTTGCTGACGCTGCCCTGAAAGGAAGTAGCCGGCAGCGTCTTCCTGGACGGATGCGCAACCTTTTTAACTTCATTGTTATTTCTGTAGTCTTGGTTGTCTTCAGTGGGTTTTTCCTCTCCACTTCTGCACACTACTTCCCCTCAGGCGTTGCATTACTTATCTTTGTAGTACTTTTAATCGGCATCGCATTCTTTTTCTGGAGGCATATTATCCGTATAAACAGCCGTCTGGAACATTTATTCATGGAGAGTTTTAACCAACGCTCCTTATCCCATGAAGAGAAGCGACGTAAGACCTTACAGCAAATCACTCAGAAATACCCATGGCCAGTCAATGTGCATGAAGCTATCATCGAGCGTAAATCCATCGCGTGCGGGAAGCGCATTAAAGACCTCAATCTGCGTGAGCAAACAGGAGCTTCAATCATCGGATTAAGCCGGAATTACTATACGCACTACGACCCTGCACCAGATACACCACTATTCCCAGATGACCACCTCATCCTTCTCGGGGACGAGATCCAAAACAAAAAAGCAGAAAAACTTTTGCGCACACAATACAAAGAAGAGGATGCTCCAAGTGTCCACCGTGCTTTCAAAATCGAGCAAATTTGCCTAGGAAGTCAATCAGCCCTCGTAGGAGAAACCCTAGCAGGAGCAGACTTCAGGCGTAAATTCTCTCTTAATGTTATTGGCATCCAACGCGGAGAAACACGCATCACAGCGCCTAAGGCTGAAGAGATCCTACAAAGTGATGACGTACTGCTCGTTGTAGGTGGGCCTGCTGCTATTAAACGCTTTGAGCAGGAAGTTGCTTCTAACTAAGCGACTTATTCATCATCCGTATAGGCTAAAGTAGCACCCTTAAGGTGCTTATTGATTGCGTATACCCCATAATAGACCAAGGGCGTATCTATGAGTGCGATGAGCCACTTCAGGCCAATGGAACCAACAATCAGAGGCCCAATGGGGTACACTCCATAAAAGGCAATAGTGATGAGCAAAACGGAATTCACAACTTGCCCCATAAACGTTGAGACATTATTCCTAAGCCACAGAAAGCGCCCTCCCGTCATACGTTTAAGTTTTGAAAAAATGATCACATCTGTCATTTGCGCACTTAGAAAAGCGACCATACTAGCCAATAAAATGCGCGGAGTGGTAGAAAGGATCGCCTTATAAGCTGCATCATTCGGCCATGCAGGGGCTGAAGGAACCCACAATGATACCTGAATTAACCCAACAAAGAGGCATTGTCCCAGGAAGCCAACCCAAACCGTTTTCTTGGCATATGATTTCCCCCAAATTTCTGAAATAATATCTGTTACAGGGAACGTGAGCAGCGAGAAAATAATATTGGAACAAGGAAAAGTAATCCCTCCGAGCGAAACAATCTTGTTAGCAGTGATAGCTGAAGCACACAATCCTACCACACATAGAAAGTTGAGAAACAAATAAGCCTGCTGAGAAGATATCTCCTCAGCAGGCTGTACATCTGTAAATATTTTTTCTTGTTGGGCCAGCATTAGACCTGCTTACGGCTGTGGCGCTCAGTCAACCAAATGGCTGCACCGATAATCACAGAACCAATAATCAGCTTGAGCAAGTCTGCTTTCTCACCAAAGACGGTTAGAGAAATCGCAATACCTAGAGGAATCTTCATATTATTGAAGACTGCCAATACGCCTGCACGACTCTTAACCGCAACCTTGTTCCACCAGAAGAAGCAAAGCCCAGAGGCAACTGCTCCCAAGTAGAGCAATACAATCATTTGACGAGGGCTCTTAACAAGCTCTGCAGCACTGCCCCAACCACCGAAGTAGTGAGTAGAAAGACCTGAAACAATGACGGCGCCTAGGTAAACTAAGGCAAAAACCTTACTATCTTCTAGGTTAGGCTGCTCCCTGCGCAAACGGCGGTACTCAATCTGGCCGAAGGCGAAACAAAGGTTACAAACCTGCATAATACCAAAGCCAATAAGGACATTTGCTCCGTCATAGCCGCCATCAAAGCGGAAAAGGATAACGGCAGCGCCAATCGCAGCAATGATTGCTGTGAAGAAATGAAACTGCTCAAAACGCCTAAGGTACGCATCATTTACCAAAGTCACAAAAAGAGGTGTAAATACAGTGAAGAGGGCAACCTGATACGAAGGTATGTATTGGTATGCAAGAACATAGAGACAATACATCACCCCATACTGTACTGCACCAATAAGGACCAAACGCACTCCTGTAATGAGGCTAAGGCCTTTAAGGCGCAAAAAAGGGATAAACAAAGGCAAAGCAATCGCTAGCCTAGCAAAGGCCACGAAGCTTGTATCTAAGCCCTTCAGGTCTTTCATCAACCCAAAGGAAAATCCCCAAATAAGTGATATTATGAATAACTGAATCATGACGCGGCCCAACGTGACAGCTTATGAATCAGGAATCAAGTCTTATATTAATAATTTAACGAAATTAAAATTTCAGCGATTAAGAGCGTAAGGGAATGGCTTTTTAATAAGACTGAATAACTTGAGCACCCAGGCCCTAATGCGAGCTCTGGCTGTTACATTAATACGCTGTAAAAAGAGCGCTGGTAACCATAATGGACGCAACCACTGTTCGGAGACAAATCTGTCCCTATGGATCGACTCTATACTGTCAATAAGACAAGACCAATGCTTGTCCGGAGCAAACCACTCTTCCCAAGCCTTACGGGCAAGCTGCCCCATTTCAGTAGAAGCCTCCTTATAAGGCTCTAAAATAGTAGGCAAGCTCCCGATAGAGCGCTCAGGAACTACTATAGAAAAACGACTCCAATCTGGCCCTTCAGGGAACATCCAATTATCAGCAATAATAACAGGGACTAAGCCCATTTCCATAACTTCAAAAAGCCGAATACTACTTAGGCCTGCACCACGAGGGCACAAAACAAAATGCGAGCGCTTAGAAATATCTACAAAATGCTGCTGCATCGCCTGACGATTTGGCTTATCAAAATCCCAGTGGTTATACTCCTGGGTATTTTCAATCCAAATATCGGACTGCTGAAAAGTTAAATTAAAAAGGCGTTTACGCACCCATGAGGTAGAGCCCCCTAAAAAGGAAAAAAGCAAGTCCTTCTGAGGAGTCTCATTTGATTTGTAATGAATACAAGGGTTACGTGTAATCGCATGTGTTGTGATATAGCAATAATTACGCAATCGACCCAAATTAAAAAAAGAACGCTCTATACTAGCATAAACACCAGGTAAAAAGACAGGAGGCGCATCCGATTCATTAAAAAAATAAACCTTATTACAGTGCCGCTTAACTAAAGGATGCTCTCGAATCCACCTACATAGGTGCGCGGGCTCATAGTCGATAAATAGGAGTATATCCGCAAGTTCTGGGTCTTCAATAAGAGTATGCCGTTCTACAGGGAATTCATTAGCTAATTGCCTTATCAGATTGCGGGCATAGCCACCTTCGGGAAGTGTGGGGCAAGGGACTAAATAGACTTTCATGGGGTTGATTGAGCCCTCCAAAGAGGGATAAATGAGGCTTTCGGGATCCAACCTTCTTGTTTATCAGATAACCGAACCTGAGTATAATTTTCGTAATTTTGCTTAAAAACGACCTCTTGGCCTGCATTCAAATAAGTAACCAAAGGGCCATTTTGAGTAGGACTTACCCTTAATGGAGTCTCTTCATAAAGGATAAACCCCCTTTCTTTATCAAAATGATAACCGATAAGAGCAGCCTGAGTGAGTAAAAATACGGACACACTTAAAACTAAGCCAACTTTTATCCAAAAACTATATCCTCCCAGGAATTTAGGGATAACCAGCAAAAATGCCAGCACCCAAAAGCTAAAAACAGCCCAACCTATCCATACATTGATAGAAACTAAATAGGCAAGATGAAGGATAAGTGGCTTATCCTCAGGATAAATGCTCGAAGTCGTGCGTATAAAAGCTAAATTCGCGTGAACATCAGGGTCTTGGGGACTCATCAAAAGCGCTCGCTCATAATTATAAACAGCAGGCCCTACTTTTCCTGCTTTGTAGTAAGCATTCCCCAGGTTAAAACGCAGCGCAACGGACTCTCCATGAGCCAAGGCATGAGTATACCAAGAAATCGCATCTTCAAAATCAGCCTGCTCATAAGCTTGATTTCCTTGGAAGAATCGATCTTCAATAACTGGCTCACCCCATAAAGGAATCGCTCCGACAATAGAGCTAACAAAGATTATAATATGTAAGGCGATTGCTCTCATAGGATTTCCTTAAGTTGAGCCACAACACGCTCTAAACGATTGAAAGATTCCCTTAAATTTTCTTGCGAGGAAGATTCCCCTCCGAAGCGAACCGCATTCGATAGTTCAAAGAATGCCTGAACTTCTTGCTGTAAGCCCTCAGGAACCTGATTTTCTTTCAACAAGCTCTCTACCTCAGGCCATGTGAGCGCATAGGCATCAGACCCGCATAAACGAACAAAGACGGCTAGCAAAAGAGTCTGCGCACACGCTGCAAAAGCAACTGTATTGCTTCCAGAGACGGCAATATTAGCTTTCGCCCAATGCTGCTTCAAGGATGCTTCGCTCTCGAGGGTACGAATGTAGTTCATGTCACTAAGTAAGCGTCTGCGATACCTTAAATAGAAAGCCCCTCCAACAAGAGCCGCAAAAAAGACGCATTGCATCAGCCAGAAAATAGGCGAGTAAAACAAAGGCTCGTAATGGCTCGTCCAACTCCCTAGCACTTGCTTTATCGGCAACAGATTCAAGTCTTCTCGAGAGGGAGTACTCACTTTCGGCCCCACTGGCCCCTCAGGGACTTGGCGCACATAAGCATCAGGGTCTTCTTTAATGTTGAGCGTGGGCCACTGTACCGTGAAGTCTTGGTATTCCCCTCTATCTGGATCAAAGAAGTTAAAATCTAAACTTGGCAAAGACTGTAAACCTGACTCCTGAGGGATAACGATATATTCAAAAGCCTTTACTCCTTCACGGCCTAAAATATCATTGGTTCTAAAATCTGTCTTAGGGGTATAGGTCTTCCAACTTGGATCAGCCACTAATTCTGGCGCATGGATACGATCAAAGTTTCCTTCTCCTGTTACTTCGATGGTTAAAGTCAAAGGCTCCCCTACCTGTATTGCTGTTTTATTCAAAGGCAGAGCTTTAACAACAAAAACACCAATAGCTCCTGTAAAATTTTGAGGGCGCCCTGCTTCAGGTAAAGGACGTATCTCTAAATATTCTTCTTCTGTAGAAACGATTACTTCCTGAGCATCAACCATCATATCCCCAAACATGGCAGAAAACCCAGAAAAAGGATCAAACGCTCGAGGGCGCTGTTTAGTTGAACCTTGAACAGCAAGGCCAAGCTCGAATAGCAGGGGATATTCTCCACGCTTAAAAGGCGTAAGGGCAAACTCCCAAGTCAGCTTATTATACCAAGTATCTCCAAAATTACTGTGCGATTTCTCTGGCCCTCGAGGTGCATCCGTCCCCATGAAAGCATCGCCAACAGCAACAGGATGATGAGGGGGCAAAATATTGCCTTTGACATCTCCTCTAGCATAAAGATCCAACCTAACAGGAATGGACTCTCCTACGTAGGCATAGCTTCGAGGTAAATTTAAAGCTAATTTTAAAGGATCTTGCCCATTCTCAATCGTAGATGCCCCTTGAGGGATCACATCTAATGAAGCAGCAGGGACCTGATAGCGCTCTCCCTCGATTGTGACCGTATATGCTGGCATTGTGTACGTCCCTGCCTTGCGTGCTCGTGTGCGAAATACATATAAACCACGAATATCCTGACGACCATTAGTCACCTGCAATGAGGTGCTGTTTTTAAAGTAAGCCAGTTCCAGCCCTGGAACTTTAGGTAGATTAAGGGGCCCACGAAACAGAGTTCCTGAAACTTCTAGCACATAAGTGCCTATCTCACCTACCTGAAGAGTTGAGGGCTTAAAATAAGCTCTTACTGTATCACCATTGTCAGCTCTCAACAACGGAGTGCAAAAGACAAATAAGAATAAGAAAGCAAAAAACCTACCAATTTTTTTTGTGCGCTTCATCTTTCCTTGTATTACCCCAACCCATAGCAGGTAATTTTTTTTCAGACTGTTTTAAAGAATCTAACAACTGGGCAGCTTCTCTTTTGGTCATAACTCTACCATAGGCAGCTTCATTTCCCGAGCCAAGCGTTTCTTTTGTAGAATCACTCCCAGAGACTCCATTTTCCTTAAGCTGCCTTCCCTGGGAAGACCCCTGATCTTGCTGCGAGCCTGTGTGCTCTTCATTCTCTTTCCCAGATGATTTTTGGGGCTCATCTCCAGAATCAGACTGTCTTGGACTCTTTTCTCCACGTTGCCCTTCCTTTTCTGAACCTCTGGAGTCCTGAGAGCTAGAAGATTGAGAATTTTTAGATTCACCCCGCTCAGAACCTTGCTGAGTCTGCTGCTGACTTTCTCGCTGCCGATCCTTCTCTTGCTGTTGCTGCTTTTTTTGCTGCCGTTGACTTGACTGCTCTTGCTGTTCTTTTTTCTTAAGCTCTTCCAAACGCTCCTTCAATAAATCATAGTTATCCCGTGCTTCATTATCCTTAGGGTTAAGCTCTAAAGCATTCTCATAATGCTCAAGCCCCTTTTCCCAGGCTGTGATTGTTTCTTGGGGGGCTTCTCTTAACATGGATTCTCCTAAGCGATAGCTTGTATTACCTAAGTTATAAAAGATATCTTGCTGCAAAGAAACATCTGCAAGAACCAAAGCTTCCTCAAAAGCATCAAGAGACTCTTGATAGTCCTCTATCCTATAAAGGCTTGCACCTAAGTTATAGTACAATGAAGCCTTGTCTTCAGAACCTTCTAAGGCCTGCTCATAATTTTTGGCGGCACGCGCATAATCACCCTGATCGTACCACTGCTTTGCCTGGTCCACAGAGGCACTCAAAGAATGAGTAGCGCACATGCCTAGCAAGAAAAAGAGAACTAAGTTAGCTTGAAGCCTCCTTAAGAACCCTCGCCTTTTCCGCTTGCTCATAAGCATTTCTACAATCAAAAGCAAAATAGCAGCTATCAAGGGCCAGTAATATTTCTCCAAAGGAACTTGCTGTAAGCGCGTATGTAAGTCTTCCTTAGGGATACGTTCTAATCCATTTCTGTAAATTTCCTCAAGACCTTGACCTGTTTTCCCAAGGGGAACATAAAAGCCCCCTGCAGCCTGAGCAATTTTACCCAAAGTATCTTCATCTAAACGCGTTTTCACTGGCCTACCTGAAGCATCCTTCAGGTAAGAAACTTGACCCCTGTCAGAACGCAGAGGAATAAGCTCCCCTCGAGAGGTTCCCACACCTACAGTATAAATAGTAAGCCCATGTTTATCATGCGCTTCTTTTGCTGCCAAAATCCCTGAAGCTTCTAGGTCTTCCCCATCAGTAATAAGGATAAGTATTTTAAAATTATTATCTTCGGAAAAAGTTTCTATGGTCTCACTAATAGCTGAAGCCAAATCAGTCCCTGCGCTTCCTACCGCATTAGTATCTATTGCCTCTAGCGTTTGTCGAAAAGCATCATAGTCCAAAGTTAAGGGACATTGAAGAAACGCACTGCCTGCAAAGGCAACAAGACCTACCCGATCTCCCTGCAAAGAACTAATAAAATCTAAGATAGAGAACTTAGCTTTCTCTAAACGATTAGGCTTTAGGTCTTCGGCAAGCATGCTCTTAGAGGTATCCAAAGCAAAAAGAATATCGATACCTTTCCCATGGACTTCTTTCCAAGAGTAACCCCATTGAGGCCTTGCTAAAGCAACTACAGCACATATTATAGCTACTATAATAAGCGCATTTTTTATGCGTGTTTTAGCAGGACTATAAGAAAGCAAAAGCTCCTCTAATAGCCTTCGAGAAGCAAACACCTGCATATAATTCTTCTTAACTCTCGCAGAGTAATAAAAGGCCAACAAGCCAAGCACTAAGACAAGTGGAATCAAATACAACCAATAGCTATGAACAAAACTCATGGCAATCGCCTCCATCGTGTATTAGCAAGACTCTTCTCCAAAATAAGCATTAACAACCCTGCTAAAACAGGCCACATAAAGAGCTCTTCGTAATAGGCATATTGCTTAAGCTTTATTTCTGTTTTTTCAAGCTGGTCAATTTCATCGTAAATAGCTTTCAGCTCTTTGCGGTCTTTGGCTCGGAAGGCTTTTGCGTTCGTGAGCCTAGCTATATCTTCGAGAACCTGCTCATCAACAGGAGTATCTGTTACTATGATATCAGGCTCCCCCCACCGATTGCGTGCAATACGCCCATGCCGATCTAAATATAACAAAGGCACTCGCCCTCCAATACCAACAGCCACAGTATAAATTTTAACACCATAAGCTGCCGCCGCTTCTGCTGCTACTAAAGGGCTTATGCGCCCTCTATTATTAACCCCATCGGTAAGCAAAACAATCACACGACTTTTAGCTGGCAGGTCTTTTAAACGGTTTGCTCCCATTGCCAGTGCAGACCCGATGGCAGTACCATCTTCAATCGTGCCCACACGGAGGCGGTCTAAATTCTTAACCAACCAATCATGATTAAGTGTCAGAGGGCTCACAAGATAAGGACCACCGGCAAAAGCAACCAGACCCATACGATCATTAGGGCGTTTTTTAATAAAGTCCTTCATCACCTCTTTCGCGACATCAATACGTGTTATATTGGCAGACTCAGTAGAAAAATCTAAAGCCAACATCGAAGAAGAAAAGTCTAAGGCCAACACAATATCTACACCACTTGCATTCGTCTCGGAATCTCCCTTGCCTGCCTGAGGCCGGGCCAATGCCACAATGAAAAGCCCAATAGCCAGCAAACGTAACACTAACAGCAAGTTTCCCACCTGAGAGCGCTGAGGGGATGCTATTTTGCGAGCCAGAGCAATGCTTGAAAACAGAATAGACGCCTGCTTACCCCGTCGTCCTTTAACAAAAGCCAATAAAGGCAATGAGAGCAGAAGCCACAAAATCTCAGGACTATGAAACTCAAACGTCATGCGTCCTCCTTTTGAGATTGATTACTGCGCTCATGCACATACTTAATAACCCCGAGAGCACTATTCCTAAGGGCTTCGCGCTGGACCAACTCTAGCTCTTGTTGTGCAAATTTCACCTCGTCACACTGAATCAAGAAAGGTTCCAAAACAGGAAGTAAAGAAGCATCCAGAAGCCCCCCCGAACGAGCATCTTCCAGGAATTCTTCTGTAGTATATTCCAGTACAGGTAATGACAGCACACGTTCTAGATAGCCACGCAAGGTATCACTTACTAGACTACAGTATTCTTTATCTGATAACTTTCCCATGCCTGCTTTTGCCTGAGACAAAGCTTCCAGAGCTTCTTCGTAAGGTGTTCTTGAAGATTGCACAACAGCACGCCTACGCCACCACCACAAAACAGCACTCAATAGCAACCCTCCTCCAAGCACAATCAGAAGCCAAGCCCACCAAGGGAATGGCTGATTAATCGCTACAGGACCTCTGATGTCATGAATATCTATCATGAAAAGCTAAAAACGACGTGCTCTAAGATCTAAGAAAGCACGTAAAGGTTTTAAGTAAGGTTCTGCTGTAGACACATGAACCGCATCCACATTGAGCCGACGTAATGCTCTTTTAAATTGTTCTTGGCGTTGTTCATTCTCTTGTGAATACAACATACGGAATCGTTTATTGTTTGTATTTACCTCAATAGTTTCTCCAGTCTCCGCATCTTCTAGGTTTAATATTCCCACCTCAGGCAATTCTGTTTCCTTGGGGTCTGCTAAAACAACGCAGATTAAGTCATGACGCTTATTAGTAAGTGCAAGTGAATGAAACAAAGGATCTTCCTCTATCTTCTCAAAGTTCGGCAGCCTCCCCAATTCATTCTGTAAAAAGTCACTAAGCAAAAACACCACTGCCTTGCGCTTCAAAATACGATTCAATCGATCAAGTGTCTGAACAATATTCGTCCGCCGCCCCTTGGGCTTGAAGAAAAGAATTTCTCGAATAAGACGCAGGACATGCTGGCGCCCTTTTTTTGGGGCGATAAAACATTCGACATGGTCTGTAAACAGAATAAGCCCTACTTTATCGTTGTTCTTAACCGCTGAAAAAGCTAACACGCTGGCAAGCTCTGCAGCGAGCTCTCGTTTACTTTGCTCCATAGAGCCAAACACACCCGACCCACTGAGATCGACCAAAAGCATCAAAGTAAGCTCCCGTTCTTCTCGAAAGACCTTCACAAACGGACGATCCATTTTTGCGGTTACATTCCAGTCAATTGCCCTGACGTCATCTCCTACGCAATATTCGCGCACTTCTTCAAAATCAATCCCCACACCTTTAAAGACACTGTGATAGGCCCCTGCCAAAGCTTCCGTCACCATCCGGTTTGTGCGGATTTCGATATGACGGACTTTTTTAAGGATTTGACGCGTTGTCAGCTGGGGATCTTCCGTTGCCATCCAAATCGTTTTTTATGGGACAGGGACTGTGTTAAAAATCTTATCAATCAAAACCTCACTCGTCAGGGCTTCAGCCTCAGCCTCGTAACTTACAATCACACGGTGGCGCAAAACATCCATACCAATGCTTTTTACATCCTGAGGAGTCACATAACCCCGTTCCTGCAAGTACGCCCAGGCTTTTGCTACTAAAGTTAAAGCAATCGTCGCACGTGGAGAAGCCCCATATTGAATAAGGTTACTCATCTGGAGGCCATATTGCTCAGGCTCCCGAGTCGCCAGCACAATATCAACAATATAGTCTTTGACCTTCTCATCTACATAGATGGAATCAAGCACTTTACGCGCTGCGAGTAGATCCTCCGGCCTAATAATAGTACTCACAGCCAACTGAGGATCTGTAGAGGCCATAGCCTCCAAGATCTGCAACTCCTCTGCCTTATCAGGATAGCCAATTTTCAACTTCATCATGAAGCGATCTACTTGGGCCTCTGGCAAAGAATAAGTCCCCTCTTGATCAATTGGGTTTTCTGTAGCTAGTACTAAAAATGGCCTAGGCAAGTCGTAAGTAGTATCCCCTAAAGTCACTTGACGCTCCTGCATCGCCTCCAGAAGAGCACTTTGAACCTTAGCAGGGGCCCGGTTAATCTCATCAGCTAATACCAAATTAGCAAAGATAGGCCCCTTTTTGGTGAGAAAGGAGGCTTCCTTAGGATTATAAATAAGAGTACCCACAATATCTGCAGGTAATAAATCAGGGGTGAATTGAATACGCTGGAATTTAGCATCAACAGCCTGAGCTAAAGTACGCACAGACAAGGTTTTCGCCAATCCAGGAACACCCTCTAGCAAAACATGCCCACCGGTCAGCAAGCCTACTATGAGTCGATCCACAAGGTACTTTTGGCCTATGATCACTCGGCTCATCTCATTACGCAGGGGGCCTATCCACGCCGCTGATTTCTTCACAGCATCATTAATATCAGCAAGATTGGTTGTCATACACAGTTTAGTCTAATTAAGGGGGTTAACTAAACTTCAATCCTCTGGATAGAAGCGACTAAACTCAAGGCCAAAAAGTGGCTGCCCGGCAAGGATTCGAACCTCGACAAACTGGACCAAAACCAGTTGTGCTACCATTACACCACCGGGCAAATCGAAGTGAACCGAGACTTTTGAGAACTTTCGGCCTCACGTCAAGCCCGAGTTCACCGATTTTTCGAGAAAAATAAACAATAACAATATATCACATATTATACAACGTCTAGGCTATTGACCTTAGCTTCCCAATCCCTCAAAAAGGTAGAAGCTCATGGAAACAAGTGAATCTCAATCTGGCGCAAAGCCAAAATACAAACGGATCGTACTAAAACTTAGCGGCGAGATGCTACGCAGCGAAACCTCCGGAGAACCTATCGGAGGCTCTGTCCTACACCGCATTTGTGAGTCACTTAAAGAAGTACATGCTATGGGCGTACAAGTAGCACTTGTTGTAGGTGGAGGTAATATTTTCCGAGGTCTAACCGGTGCAACCCGCAAAGGGATTGACCGCACTACCGGAGATTTCATGGGAATGCTTTCTACGGTAGTGAATGGCCTAGCTCTTATGGACTGCCTCGAAAAGATGGGAGTACCTGTACGTGTTCAAAGTGCCATTCCAATGAAAGATGTTGCTGAGCCCTTCATCTTACGTCGGGCAGTACGCCATATGGAGAAAGGCCGCTTAGTAATCTTTGTCGCAGGCACCGGAAACCCTTATTTCTCTACAGACACGACTGCAGCGCTACGTGCCAGTGAAATCAACGCAGATATTATTCTTAAGGCAACCAAAGTAGACGGGATCTACGATAAGGACCCGAACGAGTACTCAGACGCTGTAAAATACGAAAAACTTTCTTTCCTTGAGGCACTCCAAAAGCGCATTAGCGTCATGGACTCCACCGCCTTTTCCCTTTGTTTAGACAATCAAGTCCCGATCCTGGTCTTCCCGCTAGAAGAAGCCGGTAGCATCCGTAAAGCCGTTATGGGTGACAAGATTGGAACACTCGTACATTAATCACTAGCTTATGCCCACCATGGATCTTCAAGATATCACAAAAGAAGCACATGCGCAGATGGAAAAAGCCATCCAGCGTACCCAGCACGAATTTAACACGCTGCATACCGGAAAAGCAGCCCCGAACATGGTCGAGAACCTAACCGCCGATGCGTACGGTTCCCCCATGAAGGTTAAAGACCTCGCGGCAATCACCACACCAGATGCACAAACAATCCTGATTAATCCTTGGGACAAGGGGATGATTCAGCCAATTGAAAAGGCTGTCCTGACCGCAAATATCGGCCTAAGCCCGGTCATCCAAGGAGGCTCTATCTTCTGCAAAGTACCAGAGCTTAGCCGTGAGCGCCGTGAGGAATTGGTTAAAGTAGCTAGCTCTTTATCTGAAGATGGCCGCATTGGCGTACGCGCAGCCAGGCAAGACGCCCTAAACATACTTAAAGCTCAAAAAGGAAACCTCTCTGAAGACGATATCAAACGCACTGAAAAAGAGATCCAGAAAGAGACAGACAACGCCATTGCTAAAATAGCCGAAATCTTGAAGAAAAAAGAGCAAGAGCTCATGCAAATTTAAAGTTTTTTCAATCGATTTTTTTACCAAGGCGCTTAATAAAACTTAAGCGCCTTTTTTAAAATGATAGCAGCAGATCCTCACTCACCGCTTATGTCCATTAACTTCCGCGAAGCCCTCAATGAAGAGCAATACGCCGCCGTAACGGCTGAGCCGGGCCCCGCCTTGGTCCTCGCTGGAGCTGGCTCAGGAAAAACACGCACCCTGACTTATCGGGTGGCCTACCTACTCTCTCAAGGCCTCAACCCATGGGAGATTTTGCTGCTCACCTTTACTAATAAAGCAGCTAAGGAGATGCTCGCGCGCGTAGAAAACCTCACAGGCATCCCTGCGTATAAGTTCTGGGGTGGGACATTCCACCACATTGGGCAAAAAATTCTACGCCAACACGGAGAAGCTATTGGCCTTTCTAAAGCCTTCACGATCATTGATCAATCTGACGCTGAAAACCTACTCAGCGATGTCATCCGTAACCACAATCCAGGGTTCCTGAAAAACAAAGACAACCCCAAAGCAAAACTAATTGCGAACATCTTTAGCTACGCACGTAACACACTGACCCCCTTATCAGAGCTCTTAGATGAGCGCTATCCTTACTTTGATTTCATTAGCGATGAGCTTGAAATCTTTTTCAAGAAATACCAAGAGCGTAAAGCAAAAGAGCAAGTTCTAGACTACGATGACCTCCTAGAGAAGCTGCTTAAGCTTTTGCAGCAAGAACCTGCTATTGCTGCACTTTACCAGGAGCGCTTCAAGCATGTCCTTGTAGACGAGTATCAAGACACAAACCGCCTGCAGGCAAGTATTGTAGACCTTTTAGGGAGCCACCACCGCATCATGGCTGTTGGTGATGATGCTCAGTGTATTTATACCTGGCGCGGGGCAGACCATCAAAATATCATGTCTTTCCCTGATCGTCACCCGGGGGCAATTATTTATAAGATCGAAACAAACTACCGCAGCACCCCTAATATCCTCGCCTTGGCGAATGATGTACTCACCTTCCAAAGCGAAGAAAGTGGCTATAATAAAACGTTAAAAGCTACCCGCTCAACAGGCCCAAGCCCCTACTTTGTACCTATATTGGACACTCGTCAGCAGGCTCAGTTTATTTTGAAGCGAATCTCTGGGCTCTATCAAGAAGGTGTAGCCCTCTCAGACATTGCTATTCTATATCGGGCCCACCATCACTCAATGGACCTGCAGATGGAACTGTCTCGCCAAAACTTGTCCTATCAAATTACCAGTGGTGTCCGCTTCTTCGAGCAAGCTCACATCCGGGACTTAGTCGCTCAATTGCGCTTCCTTCATAACCCGAATGACACCACTGCATTTGTACGTTTTTCTTCCTTACTCCCTAAGGTAGGACCAAAAACAGCAGAGAAGCTCTTAACTTTAGCCAATAAGCTCGCGGAAGAAAACCAGACAACTGTCTTTAAGGCCCTAGACAACGAGGCTGTCCTCAAAAAAGTACCTGAGCTGGCCAAAGAGCACTGGACAGATCTAGCTTATACCCTTCAAGATGCTGCTGAGAACCTAGACAAACTCTCTCCTCAAGAGATTGTGCGGATCCTGATAGAGGCTTGGTACGGAGATTTCCTCAAAACACTTTTCACTAACTGGAGCGCTCGCGAAGATGACTTACAAAGCTTACTTGGTTTTGCAGGGCGTTATCAGGATATGGGCGAACTTCTCGCGCAGCTTGTTCTATTAAACTCAGAAACCAGTGACCGCTCTGTTGATATGGCTGAGGATGCCTTACGCCTAACGACTATCCACCAAGCTAAGGGACTTGAGTTCAAGGTAGTCTTTGTTATTGGCCTGGCAGAAAAACAATTCCCCATCCGCCGAGCTATCGAAGAGGGTAATATTGACGAAGAACTGCGCCTGTTCTACGTCGCAGTGACCCGAGCTCAAGACGAGCTCTATCTACTCTCCCCCAAAATGACTTTGCACGGAGCCTCGCCTGAGCTACTGCAGCCAAGCCGCTTTGTTACAGGCCTCTCCCCCGAGAGCTATGAAGTGTTGCACGTGAATAAACCTTCGTGGTAGACTTCTGTTAAATGGCTCCCATGTCAAACAACAGTAACAGATTCGCAATAATAATGGCAGGCGGTCGTGGTGAACGACTCTGGCCTCAAAGCTGTTTACAGCGCCCCAAACACCTACTGCCTATAGTCGAAGACAAGCCACTGCTTACTGAGACGATCAAGCGCCTAGGAGGCCTGATTGGCCCAGACAATATTTTCGTTATCACGAATCAGCAACAATACACGGCCACACTAGCAGCATGTACGGAGCTTCCTACTGAAAATGTAATCGCTGAGCCTATCGGTCGTGATACTGCTGCAGCAGTCGGCCTAGCCACTATTCTTGTGAAGCAAAAAGATCCTGACGGCATTTTTACTGTGTTGCCCGCAGATCATGTTATCCACGATGTAGATCACTTCAAGGCAGTCATTAATGCCGCCTTCGAGGCTGCTCAAGACGAGAGCCTGGTAACAATTGGGATCAAACCTACAGCCCCTGCCACAGGTTATGGCTACATCCATAAAGGCGAAGTCCTCAATACCTGCGAAAGGCTTTCCGTATATAAAGTGGAGCGCTTTGTTGAGAAGCCTGACCTTGCCACCGCCCAAAAATACCTAGATTCTGGGGAATATTATTGGAACGCAGGCATGTTTGTCTGGGGGGTCAAAGCCATTGAGGCTGCCTTTTCTTCCTACACCCCAGAAGTTTACGGCTCTTTACAGACAATTGAAAAATCTCTTCAAGAAGGAATTTCATTAGAAACAGTCCTCAAGGAAGAATATCCTAAAATAAAGAAGATATCGATCGACTATGCTATTATGGAGCATGCTCAAAATGTCGTTACGCTTGAGGCCTCTTTTGATTGGGATGATATCGGCGAGTGGCCGGCTGTCATGCGCCACAACAAGAAAGACAACTCAGGCAATGTAACTCGAGGCGAGGTTGTTGTTGAGAGCTGCAAAGACTCCCTAGTCATTAACGAAGACGATCACCTAATTGCCTTACTTGGCGTTGAAGACCTTGTTGTCGTCAAAACCCCTGATGCCACCCTCATCTGCCCGAAAGACCGAGCCCAAGATATCAAAACTTTAGTAAAAACCATTAGCGACAATCCTAAATACACAAATCTATTGTGACACCTGCACGTCTCAAAATCTCAACAAACAATTCTCAACCTCCTGCCGATGTACTTGTGGTAGGCTCCGTAGCCTATGATGATATCATTACTCCCTATACAACAGGAGAGCGTATCCTTGGTGGAGCAGCCGCGTATGCGGCTTTGGCAGCCAGCTATTTTGCCCCAACGCGTATCGTAGGCGTCGTCGGGAATGATTTTGATCAAAAGCACTGGGACCGCCTCAGCAACCACGGCATCGACCTAGAAGGCATGCAAGTAGATGAATCTGGACCGACCTTCTACTGGAAGGGGATGTACCACGAAAACTTTAATCACCGTGAAACACTTGAGCTTGAACTTGGGGTATTTTCCAACTTCCGCCCAACCCTACCCGAGAAATATAAAGAAACTTCTTTTATCATGCTGGGGAACATTGATCCGGAACTGCAGCTACACGTTCTGGACCAAACCCTCAAGCACACCTTTGTTCTGGCAGACACCATGGACTTTTGGATTGAGACCAAGCGCCATGAAGTTCGCGAGCTCATCCGCAAGACCGACCTTTTCGCTATTAATGACAGTGAAGCGAAAATGCTAACTGAGGAAAACAACCTCATTCTAGCAGGTTACAAGATTCGCGACATGGGAGCAAAGTATGTTGTCGTAAAGAAGGGTGAGCATGGTGCTTACCTCTTTTATCCAGGGGGTGTTTTTGCTTTGCCTGCCTACCCTATCACAGGAATCAAGGACCCTACAGGAGCTGGAGATACCTTTGCCGGTGGCCTCTTGGGCTACCTTGCCGCCGTCCAGAAAACAGATCTAGAAAGTATCAAACAAGCCATGCTCTATGCTACGGCTACAGCAAGTGTTACAGTTGAAGACTTCTCCTGTGACCGACTAGAACATGCAGGCCCTCAGCTCATCGAAGAACGCGTCCAAGCGCTACGCGAGATGGTTACGTTTTAAAGCTTAGCTAAAAGATCTAAAATACGTGGTTGTCCTTCAGGCCGCCTATAGGGCTCTTTGTTTTTAAACGGTTCAGACGCATAAGGCTGGTTTGTATAAAGTTGATTCATCGGATCGCGATGGTCTCCAGGCTCATATTGGGGCTCAGGGTAAGTGACCCGAACAGCAGCAGGAAGTTGTTTATCTTTAGCCTCTTCAGTGGCTGTACAAGTATTTGCACTGACCCCCTGCCTTCGTTCACTAGCAGGGACCAGCCTTATCGTATAGCCCTGCAGGGCTTTTCTCCATAAACGATCCAGCCTCTGGAAATCAGCAATTCTCTTTTCTAGACCTTTTCTTTGCGCGGGAGAGAGCTTATCGGCGTTATCTTTCAGCTTCTTTTCTAAGCCTGCTTGTGTCTTTTTGAGGCAACTTAGCACATGGTCTACCTCTGCAGAACGAAGCACTAAGGGCTTCCCCTTTGAATCTATAGTCCCAGAACAACGATTCATAGAAAGACTCGATGAGCTTCTACCCTTTTGATGAACAACTTTTCTCTTTTGCTCCTCATCTTCAGTGTCTTCGCCATACAGCACTGCTATTGTCGCGCTAAAAAGAGCTCCGTACACACAAGGAGGGAAAAAATAAAGGCCAGAATCCATACTCTTTGGAATACTGCCTATTCTTAGTCTTGTCTAGAGAATTAATAGCACTAGGATAAGAGGTGCATGGCATTAACACCGTTTACGAGTAAGATTTTGGCTGATGTAGGCATCAGCATGGGAGATGAAGGCAAAGGACGCCTGATTTATGAACTGCTCCAAGAGCTTAAGGAGCAAGAACATACAGATTCACCTGTAGCAACCATCCTTAAGGTTAATGGAGGAGCAAACTCAGGGCATACCGCTGGGGGGATAAAGCTCAACCTACTCCCCTCGGGCATTACAGACCCCTCCATCAACCATTTTGCAATTGGCGCCGGTGTTGTCGCAGACCCACGCAAGATCCACTGGGAAGCTAAGCCTTTAGAAGCACGTGGTTATAAAGTTTTTTCGCGCCTTATCATTGATGAGCGCACTAAGATGAGTGACCTAACCCACCGTCTTCTTGACTTGGGCTGGGAACACTACCGCAAGCACGAACTCAAAGAAGAGCCTCGGGGAACAACGGGGCGCGGCATTAGCCCTGCCTATGCGGATGAAGTCCTCCAATTCCCAATCCCTTTCTCTATCTTTAGAGGCTGCAAGGATGTCTTTGCACATAAAATCAGCGAACGCGTACACCGCTCTCTTAATACGCTAGAACACATTTGTAAAGTAACCCCTGAGGCTTGGGATAGCTTTTTTGAGACACTCACCCAGGCAGAGCAAAAGGCACACAAGGTTGCCATAGAAGAAGAAGTCTTCCCTGCAGAGTCCTTTGACTTCAGTACTTTCAAAGGCCATGAACCATTCTCCTTAAATCTCGAGCTACTCATCGAAACTTACTGGGACGCAGGACAACGTCTACTCGATAATATTGGTGATGTGCCTGAACTCATCTTAGGCAACCTCAATGCAGGCAAATACGTTATTGGAGAATTTGGCCAATCCTTCTGGCTCGATAAACGCCACGGCTTTAGCCCCAACGTGAGCGCCTCTCACACTTACACCCCTGAACTCTTTCAATCTGCATGCATTCCTGTCCAGGCGATTCATACACTCGGCTGCTGCAAAGCCTATGACACAAAGATAGGCACCCACGCCTTCCTGACTGAAATGCCACTGGAGCACCCGCTTGCCCAAAAACTCCGCACGCTTGAGTTTGGTACTTCCACAGGCCGTCAACGTATGGTCGGGTGGTTTGATGCTGTTGAAAAAGGAGACACCCTCCGCTACGGTGGCTTCCAAGACATGGTCATCAACAAACTTGATGCGCTTTCTTATGATGAAGCTGCTGGATGGGTCGGCGGAGAGCTTTTGGTCTGCACGGCCTACAAAAAGCCAGATGGCTCCTTATCTCACCGCGTCCTGCGCGATGCTGCTGAACAAGCACAGCTCACCCCGGTTTACCAACAACTCCCAGGCTGGGAGGAGGACATCTCTGAAGTCCGCCATTTTGCTGAGCTACCTGAAAATGCAAAACGCTACGTAGCTTTCCTCTTGCAGAGTACTGTAGCCGTAGCTTCACGTGGCGGGCACAAAATCACACTGCCTAACATTCGCTACATTGGAGTAGGCCCGGGGCCAAGCCAGGTAATTAAGGATGTACCAGCGCCTGAGGTACTGCTGCAGGAGTACACTGTGCCACAAGCGATTGGTACGCACCCATAATTCTTTGGAAGCGTGTTTCTACCTCCAGCGGCCACTCAACAGGGCCTAATGTCCAATCTGGATGCTGCGCGAGATGTTCTTGCGTCCAAGCAAAATAGCCTTTGTGGTCTGTACGAAAGTACAAGCAGGCCTCTGGAGCCATTTTTTTTGCCAGTAAACTGAGAAAGTCCGGTTGAATAAGGCGTTTTTTGAAGTGCTTTCCCTTAGGCCAAGGGTCTGGGAACAGCAAAAAGACTGCATCAAAAGCCATATGCTCGGGCAAGGTTTCGATCCATTCCGTAGCCTCTGCCCGGATAAAATCGACATTCTCGAGCCCTAACTGATCACGTTTCTTAAGCCCCTTATCTACACGCAGCTTATAAACATCCAAACCTAAGCAATACTGCTGAGGGTTCTCCTGGCCATAGGCCACCAGAAAGTCCCCATCCCCACAGCCAATCTCTAGAACACAACGTGAATGTCCCTCAAAGCGTGCAGCAGACTCAGCTGCTAACCGCGCTTTACGCTGGTCCACGTATTCAATAAATTTCTGATAAGAAGGTCCGTAAGTCATATTCACCAGAGTGTGTCACAAATTATAGGGTAGAAAAAAAGGGCCCATTTCAAGGCCCTTTTGCAAAAAATCTAGTTTTACCAGAAATTAGGCAGCTCCCCAGTGATATTTCAGAAACACCGCCCTCGAAAGCCATTAATGAGCCTAAAATATTAAAAGCTAAAAAATCAACGATTGACAGTTTGCGCTAAGCCATTGGGATAGAGAGCACATTGAAAACACATACTAAAATAATCATCTTTTTCCTCTCTTTACTAACCTGGCCTATTGCGCTCCCAGCTCTGGAGGTAGTTACCACGACAAGCCTTGTTGCTGATTGGGTGAGCCAAATTGGAGGTGAAGCTGTTGAAGTCCAAGTACTTGTGCCAGCTGATGGTGATCCACACACCTTTGAACCCACTCCACAAGATCTTGCTGCCTTAACCCATGCGGACCTTGTATTTGCCCACGGACTTCACCTAGAACCTTGGCTAACAAAACTTTATAAATCTTCAGGCTCAATACATCCTCCTGTCACTCTCGGAACTTCAGCCGCCACTATAGTAGTAGGAGATGAAATTGACCCCCACGTCTGGATGGATGTCCAAAATGTCATCCGGATGCTTGAACCCATTAAAAGCGCCCTCCAAAAGGCTGACCCAGATAATGCTGCCCTCTATGAGGCCAATGCCCGCACTTATCAAAATCGCCTCGAAGACCTTGATGAGTGGATTACTCAAGAAATTCAAGTAATCCCAAATGCTCATCGAACGATCATTACCGAGCATGATGACTTAAGCTACTTTGCTCAACGCTATCGCTTTACTGTACTAGGCAATCTCCTTGAGAGCGCTTCAACCGACACTTATGATCCTTCTGCTCAGCATTTTGCGTTTTTGCTTGAAGAAATAAAAGCCCACAAAGTACGCGCACTCTTTACAGAAGAATTCCAAAACGCTAGCCTAATGCACAGTCTAGCTAAAGAAGCAGGATTACCCCCTCCCTACGTTCTCAATGTCGATGCTCTCGGAGCTAAAGGAACTGCCACAGATACCTATGAGAAACTAATGCGCTCTAACATAAAAACCTTAGTTAAAGCTCTAAAATGAACCCCTTCCCTTATCGCGGCCGCTGTAGCCACCCAGCCAACTCAAATGCACCCGCACTGGAGTGCAAAAGCTTGAGTGTTAATTACACAAAAAGCAATGCGCCCGCTATCGAAGGAATCACCCTGGCAGTACAACCAGGGGAACGGTGCGCCCTAGCTGGCCCCAATGGGGCAGGCAAATCAACCCTCCTGAAAGCCGCCGCAGGACTACTCCCTATTGACGGTGGAGCGCTTTCTATTTTTGGACATGCCCCTGGTGTTTGCCAACACCAAGTGGCCTATCTTTCTCAGCGTAGCCAGATTGATTGGAACTTTCCTATTAACCTACGCAAACTCGTCCTCACAGGACGCTACATCCACCGCGGATGGTTTGCCAAAGTTAATGAAGAGGATGAGGTAAGCGTACACGAAGCCCTAGAGCTGCTTTCTTTAACAGACCTAGCCGACAGGCAAATTGGAGAACTCTCAGGCGGACAACAGCAGCGTGCACTCTTGGCTCGTACACTCGTTCATGGAGCAAGCCTCTTACTCTTGGATGAACCTCTTAATGCAGTAGATACCCAAACCTGCCAAATTATTGAAGCAACGCTAGACCGCCTACGCACTGAAAAGAAAACCGTAATCATGGCCACTCATGATTTAGACCGCCTAGATAATGACTTTGACCGGGTCCTATTCCTAAGCGAAGGCAAGCAAGTACAAGCCCACTCATGAACTTAGAGCTTTTCACAGAACCCTTACAGTACGCCTTTATGCAAAAGGCCCTGCTCGCAATTATCTTAGCGGGCCTTAATTGTGCACTGATCGGCACTTATGTTGTCTTACGTCGTATGGCATTCATCGGAGAGGCCTTCACCCATACACTGCTTCCCGGAGTCGTCTTTGCCTATGTGCGCGGGTTTCAACTTTTTTGGGGAGCTCTCGGGGCGGGATTGCTTACTGCCTTGAGTATTGGCTGGATTGCTACACATAAGAAAGTTCGTGAAGATACCGCTATCGGAGTAGTGCTTTCAACGATGTTTGCCTTAGGAGTCTTAATGATGAGCTTTGTCCGCTCCTTCCGTGATTTTGGCAGCCTCCTATTTGGAAGTCTCTTAGGCATCACCTCTTCAGATCTTGTCTTTATCAGTGCCACTACCCTTATTATTTTGGCAACCTTACGCCTAATCCATAAAGAGCTCGAACTAACCTCATTCGACCCTGACTATGGCCAACTTATCGGCGTGCGACCGAACCGCCTGCGTGCCATATTGCTTTTGCTCATTGCCCTCAGTGTGGTCTCTGCAATACAAGTCATTGGGGCCTTACTTACAACAGCTTTATTAATAACCCCAGCTGCTACAGCCTGCCTTTGGTCCAAAACCTTGTCTCGGACCATGGCTTTGGCAACCAGCATTGCGATTACCTTTGGGATCGTAGGGCTCTATTGCTCTTACTACTTTAAAATTGCCTCTGGGGCCGCTATCGTGTTAGGATGCTCTGCGTGCTTTTTGATTTCTTGGCTCTTCAAAAAGATACGGACCTAACGCCAAATAACTCCTCTCTACCCCTATCAAAACGCTTTTTTATCGGTTCTACGCAATAGCCCAGTGGACTTGGAAGCAGTACTCACGCTTACCAACCGTATTGCAATTTGTCTTCCTATTGGTTCCCGTACCTTTTGTCTGGGTGATGGCAAGCCATATGGGACTTCTTATGGGGATGGAAGGGATGGCCCTAAAATGGCGTTATAATTTCCGCGGAGAGATCGATTCTCCTGCCAAGCTCATTTATGTTAACGTTGATGCTCAAGCAGTAAAACTTATGGGAGAGCGCCCCTTCCCTCGCTTCTTTTACGCTGAAGCCGTTAAAGCACTCTTCCAATACGGGAAAGCACGGGTAGTAGGCATCGACATTGTATTCTCCGAAGCTGCGCATTCCTTCCTAACAGACCCCGAGAAAGTCATCGTAGACAACGCTGCCCTCAGGAAAATTGTAGATGAATACCCCCATCTTGTTTTAGCGGCTGCTTACACGCAACGCATCAATGAGCTCTCTAATGCCGAGCAAGATGAGTACGCACAATTCCCACTAATACATAAAGGGTTCACAGACCGCGATAAGAACGCACTTCCTGAGCAACCGGGCATTTCACTCTTGGGCGTTAAAGACAGAAACATCGCTCTTATTAATGTGGACGAAGGCATTACCGCAGGAGGCTTCCCGCAATGGGTGCCCGTCTTTGCGCATACCCCAGGGCCTACTTATTTAACAATGGCCCTAGAGCTTGCCCGGGTGTACCACCGCCTACCAAAAGATGCAGTCAAAATCCATGAAGACCGCGTAGAGCTTATCGGGCCTCACAACAAAGTAATCCTCGAAGTACCTCTAACAAATAAACAGCTCGTTGAGATTAATTGGGCCTCTAAATTTTATTCTGACAAGAATAATCACGTAAGCATGGAAGAAGTGCTGGTCGCTTTAGCAGGAATGCTCAAAGGCAGCCCCGAGCAAAAAGAACAAGCCAGTATTTTCTTTAAACGCTTTGAGCGGGCCATTGTATTAATAGGCCCTGTAGACCCGCTCTTGCAAGATCTAGCCCCCACTCCTTACGACCGTAGCCCTGTCCCAAAAGTTTCCGTACACGGCAACTTACTCAAAACTTTTTTTCTAAATGACTACGTTGACCGTCTCCCTCAAAAAGCGAGCGATGCCCTCACTTTATTCCTCACAGCCTTAGTTGCTTCCTTAGGTGTTTATGGGGGCCGCTACGGGAAAGCCTCTAAAGCAGCCAGTGTGCTCGTTCTGATCGGCTATATTATTGGAGTATTTGCTTTCTTTAATGCTGGGGCTATTGTGGTTCCTCTTGTTGCCCCGGTAGGCTCCGCGCTATGTACAACATTCATCGGGGTCCTCTATGGCCTCCTCCTCGAGGAACAACAAAAGAGCCGCATCAAAGGCTTATTCGGAACCTATGTATCCCCAGAGGTCGTCCACCAAATGGTAGAGTCTCAAGAAGAGCCACACCTTGGGGGTGCTGAGGAAGAAATCTCTGCTTTCTTTAGTGACATCCAAAGTTTCTCAAGCTTTTCTGAAGTCCTTAATCCAGCAAAGCTTGTAGAGCTCATGAACGACTATCTAACTGAGATGACCGATGTTATCCAGGAAGAAACAGGCACGCTCGATAAATACATCGGCGATGCTATTGTTGCGATGTACGGGGCCCCCATCAAAACAGAGGACCATGCGATGCGAGCATGCTGGAGTGCTTATCGAATCCAAAAGAAACAGATCGAGCTTCGGAAGAAATGGCAAGAAGAGGGCGACAAGTGGCCAGAGCTTGTATTCGAAATGCACACACGCATTGGTATTAATACAGGAAAAGCCATTGTTGGAAACATGGGTTCTCGCACACGCTTTAACTACACCATGATGGGTGACACTGTCAATTTAGCAGCCCGTTGCGAAAGTGGTGCGAAGTCTTATGGTATTTACACCATGGTGACCGAAGAGACTAAAGAGGCCGCACAAAAGATTAACGACACCCTAGCCTTTCGCTTTATCGATAAAATTATTGTTAAAGGCCGCAGCAAACCCGTAGGTGTTTATGAAATTGTAGACACCAAAGAAGACCTCCCCCGAACAGAGCTCCAATGCATCCAAATGTATGAGCGTGGCTTTGATCGCTACCTCAATCAACAATGGGATGAAGCCATTACTTGCTTCGAAGAATCAGCCGGACTAGAGCGCTTCCAGCCAGGGCGTGACCCGGGAGTCAAAGTGAACCCTTCTCTAGTGTTCATTGAGCGTTGCCGCATCATGAAAGAAACGCCCCCACCTCAGAATTGGGATGGGGTCTTCAAAATGACAAGCAAGTAAGCTTATTTACTTGATGCATCTCTTTGCAAGCGATAGGTTCCTGTCGAACTTTAATCTATTATGGACTCTTCAATCCCAGTACACCGCTTTAGCCTAGCCTCACGCATTACAGAAGCATGCATCGGAGATCGATTCGCAGGAACCCTAAGGCTTGCACAATCTCAAACATACTCCTCAGGCAGCACGCTTACTATCTGCCGCCTCAACCCGCAGGTAATCACTCAAGTTGAAAGAGAAGGTATTCAAGCCCTTACCTCTCAGCTTAATCCCGCAGGAGATATTGTCATTAAGTTCCGTAAAGAAGGAAAGGTAACAGTATATACTAACCTAGAAAGCCGCACAGTAAAACTTGAAGCCGGTAAAGACAGCAGCTTCAGCTTTTATGCCGAATGGAAAGAAGGGTGCGAACCACCCGTCAAAGCTAAAGTGGCTTAGCCTGCACGCCCATATCTTTTTCGATCGCGTCGTGCAAGGCCTTGTAAATCCCTACTAAAGAGCCCTTAGGCGAGTCTTTTACGCACAGTAAAGTCTTTTCGATGAAGCTCGTCTTAAACCCAAGTAAGCGTAGCGCTAAATAGACAGGCCCTTGCTTATTTGTAATACGACGCTCGCCCAAGCCTTGCTCAGGGTCCTCTTGCTCAGTCCATAAATCTAGCAAGAGGGACAAGAACCCATAAATAGGGTCATTCTTAATTCGACTGTAATCAAGTTCGTCGTTTTCTTTATCAGAGCGAACCTCTTTAAGAACATCTTCAAGTTCCTGAGAATTTAAAGGTTTCTTTTCTGGGAATAACTGCTGATAGACAGACAAGACCCCGTAGGAAGCAAGCGACCCCCCAAAAGCATATAAGCTCCATAAAGCTACATAGTTGTACTGAAAGTAGGATGCAATAGACATCGAAGCAGTACTTACCCCCGAAAGTAAACTTCCTGAGCTATTAATGAATCTGATTAGATAATGCTGCATATTCGCAATGAGCTCAAAGTAGGCCGTAATGCGTTGTGTAAGTTGCTTATCCTCGGTTTTAATACGGTTAAATGCTGCAGCAACATCACGCCTCACCCCCTCAGAAACTGTTGCACTAAACGTTGACTGAGGCTTTAAATCAGGCAGAGGAGGGAACTTAACCAACAGCGGAGCCCTTTCATCAGAAGAGCTAGATGGGCTGCTTATCGCAGGCTTTTTCAAAAAACAAGCAATAGCTTTACACCTAGAGCTTACTCGGCATTCATTGCGCATAGAATGAAAACCGTCCCAACTTTTACCCACAATTGGCAAAAACTCCAAAAAACCTTTCAAGGCCTTAGTAGCTGTCCCCATTATTGTAGCCTGCTTAGCATAAAACCCTGTCGTACCCCCAAATACGGGAACGGGTGCCGGGTCTGCTCTATTAGTAATTTTTTGTATAGCCGCAAGATCCACAATAATCTGGCCTTCCACCTCTTTGAGCTTAGCAGCTATAGCCTCCTGCTCCTGAGCATGTTGCTTATAGTTAGTGACCAATTCCGTCACGGAATTCGATGTTTGAGATACAGAGCGCCCACCAAGGGAGGCACCTGTGCTGCTCAACTCTGTTAATTGGGTAGAAGAGAGGGATCTTTGTATAGACGAGGATGAATCCATAGCAACAGTGTTAGGGGTGAGTTTTGAGCTTAAAGCCAGCAAGGATCTTCAGCAACAAAATTACTTAAACCTCTAACAATCAATGAGTTAAAAAGATTAATAAATTCAGCTTGATTCTTCGCTCAATCCCTGCAGTATAAGCTACTTCCTTAAAGGACCCTGGACGGCTAGCTCAGTTGGTTAGAGCACCTGGTTTACACCCAGGGGGTCGTGGGTTCGAGTCCCCCGCCGTCCACCATTTTATCTTATTAGCAATAAGTCCCTTGAGCCCTTCCGTCACTCTCGCTACCCGTCGCAGCCAGCTAGCCATCGCTCAAACAGAACTAGCGCGCACCGCTCTAAAGCAGGCATTCCCTGACCTCTCTGTTGAATTTCTCGAACTCAGCACGACCGGAGACCAACAACAACAATGGTCTCTAGAAAAACAAGGCGGCAGTGGCCTCTTTATTAAAGAACTCGAAAAAGCACTTCTAGACGGGCGTGCAGACATTGCAGTACACAGCGCAAAAGATATGCCTACCGCACTCCCCGAAGGCCTCGTGATCGCTGGCTACCTAGAACGGGAAGACCCACGCGATGTTTTAGTAAAAAAAGCGGGCTGTGATAACCCTAACATTATCGCTACAGGCAGCCCACGCAGGAGAGCGCTCATACAAGAACGCTTCCCTAACTCAAAATTTATCCCCATGCGCGGGACCGTACCCACACGCCTTAAGAAAATAGCTGAAGGCCACGAAAACGCTGAAGCAACCATCGTTGCCGCAGCAGGGCTTGCACGCCTAGGCATCACAGAGCATCTAGGGCTCACGTTCGAGTATTTACCCACAGATACCTTTATTCCTGCAGCAGGCCAAGGTGCCATCGCACTAGAATGTCGCACCGAAGACGCAGCAAAATGGGCACCCTACCTTGATCCCGACACTTTCTGTGCCGTCACGACAGAGCGCGCCTTTCTTAAAGGACTTGGCTGCGGTTGCCATACCGCTTTTGGCGCCTATAGAGAGCAAGACACCCTCATGCTCTTCCACGAATCTTTTGGGACACATAGCTTCTCCATGACCGGACAAGACGAAACCGCTATCGAAGCAGAAGTTAACACAATTATAAACACACTATGAAGGAACCACTTAAAAACCGACGCATCGTCATCACCCGTAGCCTAGATCAGGTCGAGCCCTTGCGCTCGCAACTAGAAGACCTAGGCGCTGAAGTTATCGCTTTGCCCTTGATTCAAATCAGCGCTCACCATGACCCTGCAACACTTGATGATATTTGGGCAGAGATTGCATCCTATGGCTGGATAGCCTTCACTAGCCGCAATGGAGTGCGTTACTTTTTTGAAGCTTTCTTCCGTCGCTTCTCTGACATTCGCTGCCTTGGCCCTATGCGCATTGCTTGCATCGGCGAAGGGACTGCAGAGGCCCTCAAAGCTTATTACCTAGAGGTTGATATTATGCCTGAAGAAGCTCTGGCTGACAAGCTGGCTGAAGCTATGATCAAGACAGAATCTCTAGATAATGAAAAAGTCTTGGTAGTCACGGGTAACCTCAACCGCCCTGACCTCGTTGTAGAGCTTGAAGGCGAAGGCCGCGCGATTGTAGACACCCTACAAGTCTACAAAACCGAAAAGACAGACCTTTCCACAAATCCCGTAGCAGGTCAGTTTCGAGAAGCAGGGGCTGACGCGATACTCTTCACAAGTGCATCAGGGGTAAGCTCTTTCCGCGATCAAGCAGCCTCCCTTCAGCTAAAGCCTAATGCAACACAGCCTGTCGCTGTTAGTATCGGCCCTATCACAACAGAAGCGATGACCCAAGCAGGCCTTCCTGCTGGTATTGAGGCAAAAACACACTCTTTGGATGGAATCTGTGAAGCACTGACAGAGCACTTTGCCAAGAAGACGACTACTTAAAGCTTGTCCTGAAAGTGGATACTGCCTTCGGCTTCTGGTGCTAGTAGTGCCAGAGCTTCTCCGATCAGGTAGATAGATCCTGTAAGTAACAAGGTCTCTTCTGGTTGCCCATAAGTACAAACGCCCTCGCCTGGGAAAACGTCACTAAGGAGTGCATGCTGCACCTTCCCCTGAAAACTTGCTGGAATAAAATCTTCAAGAACGGCAGTCGATAGCGCCCGGGGCTGATCAGGTTTCACCAAAATGATGGCTTGCGCAAATTCACTTAGTACCTCCATCACTGCAGGAGCGCGTTCTTCTCCCAAAATCCCAACAATTGCCGTAATAGGCTTCTCCAAAGATTCTAAATTCTTGCGCAGCATTGCAGCAGCCTCTGCATTATGAGTAGCATCCAAAATAAGCTGTTTGCCTTCACCTAAAGGTAACTGCTGCCAACGCCCTGGCCAATAGACTGCCTGCAAGGCACTCTCCATGGCTGCTTGCTGAACAAGGAACTTCTCCCCCAAAACACGACATGCGAGTGTAGCTATGGCTGCATTGATACGCTGACATTCTCCAAACAGGTTAGTCTCAGGGTATTGTTCAATACACTCACCAAAAACTTCACGCACTGAAAACACAGGGGCGCCCTTTTCTTGAGCACACCGGCGGATCTCAATTTCAGCCTCCTGCGGGAGCAGGCCTAAAACAACAGGCACAGAGGGCTTAATAATGCCTGCTTTTTCTTGGGCAATAGCGGTCAAAGTCTTCCCTAATAAATCCGTGTGCTCTAATGAAATAGACGTAATGACAGTCAAGCTAGGCTTTTGAATATTTGTAGAATCTAAACGCCCCCCTAAGCCTGTCTCAATAATGGCGACATCTACGGCACTGCGCTTAAAGTGCTCGAAAGCCATTGCTGTCATAAATTCAAAAAATGTAGGATAGTCATCTGAACCGAAATCCCCCACTTGATCTGCGACTGCCTTCAACTCATTTATATACGCCTCAAGCTCTTGAGTTGGTAATTCCTGGCGATTGACCTGAACACGCTCACCCAGATGAACTAAGTGCGGTGAAGTAAAAAGCCCCGTCTTATATCCAGACTGCCCCAATATCCCTTCGAGCATTGCACAGACAGACCCTTTTCCATTACTGCCAGCAACATGGACCGTTGGATAGTGATATTGAGGGTTGCCCAATACTTCGGCAAAAGCCTGCATCCGTTCTAGGCCTAATTTAGACCCTCTGTTCCTTAAACGATAGAGCCAGTCAAACGTACTCAAGAAGGACTACCTCCTGTGGTGCAACACCCTTAATAAAGAAGCGATACGTCCCTTAAGTTCGTGGCGATGGACAATCTGATCCACTAGACCATGCTCGTACAAGAACTCAGCTGTCTGAAACCCTTTAGGTAAGGCCTGGTTAGTAGCTTCTTTAATCACACGAGCCCCAGCGAAACCAATCATCGCTCCCGGCTCGGCCAAAATAACATCTCCTAAAGAAGCAAAGCTCGCCATAACACCAGCCATGGTTGGGTTTGTGAGTACAGAGATATAAGGCAACCCAGCTTTTTGAAGGCGTGATAGTGCCGCACTGGTCTTAGCCATCTGCATCAAGCTCAAAATACCTTCATACATCCGTGCGCCCCCAGAGGAAGAAACAATCACTATAGGGCATTTTTTCTCGAGCCCACGCTCAATCGCACGTGTGATCTTCTCACCAGAAACAGAACCCATACTCGCACCCAAAAAGCGAAAGTCCATCACTGCTAGACTAACAGGGATGTCTTCTAAAGTACCTATCCCACTCACTACAGAATCAGGCATACCTGTTTTCTTTTGGTACTGCTCTAATTTCTCAGGGTAGGAAGAAAGCCCCCTGAATTTTAAAGGGTCTACAGAACGTAGGTGGCTATCATGTTCCTCAAAAGAACCCTTATCGAGTAACAAATCGATACGGCGCTGAGCATTCATCGGAAAGTGATATCCACTTCCCGGTACTACCATCAGGTTTTCTTCGAGCTCTTTATTATAAATAATTTCCCCACTTTTCGGACATTTTGTCCAAATGTCCTTCGGGATGTCTTTCTTCTTAACCGTGACGGTAGAATACTTAGGCTTACTGAAAATAGACATACCCTAGAATGTGAATGATTTTTCTCAAAATGCAAGCCTATCCATGCCCTAAAGTGAGAACATCAACCCGTAAAGCCCCCTGAGAACGCAAAACCTTACAGCATTCATTCAAGGTAGCTCCTGTCGTAAATACATCATCTACAACAACATATCGACTTTTAGTATCAATAGATGCCCCCTTTTTGAGCATGAATGCACCTCGCACATTAGCTTGTCGCTTCTGACGACTTAATTTCGTTTGACTGGGTGTATCCCTTTTTCTTGATAGACAATTACTTATAGAAACACCCTGACAAGAACGCCCTATCCACTCAGCAATTAACTGACTCTGATTAAAACCGCGTTCACGTTCTTTGCGTGGATGTAAGGGCACTGGCACCAATATTGCACCCTCCAAAAACTCCAGATAGCCCAGAGGGGTGCACACAAGTCGTTGAATATCAGGCAATAAATAAGATCCTTGCTTATATTTAAGGGTATGAATTAGCTGTCGCCCTACACCAGAGAGCCGAAAACCTGTACGCCCACAGCTAAATGCCGGGGTCAACTCGTAGCAATGTGGACATAAACGCGTACCTTGGACATCGCCCTCAAAATTAATACCACAACTTTCACAACAAGGGGGCTGAATTATTTCAATCCTGCGGGCGCAAGTTGGGCATAAATACCGGTACAGCCCTTCGGAAACTAATCCATTACAAGCCAAGCAGTTCCGAGGGAACAATACATCAAGAACTGCCTGAGTCCCTTTTTTAAACGATTTTACGAGGGGAGGAAGAACGGGGGACATGGTATCTGCTTCTGCAAACTAAATAGAGATTGAGCAATAACAATAAGCCTAGTGTCAAAAGCCCATCAATAAGCTTAGACCCACCCCACAAAAAAGACTCTGGAACAAAAAACAGTTTTTTATACACCAGCATCACCCAAACAATGCCTGCATGGAAGCCAATGCAAGGAAGCAAAGAACGAGTCCTCAAAAATAAAAAGGCCAGAAGACAGCCCAACAAAAACAAATTAGTGAAGGCAAGCCACTGAAAGTCCTGGGTAATGCCAATAAGCGTCCAAAACCCCACAAAGAAACCACTTTTCCAGGTTACGATCTTATCCGTACTATGCCAAACTGCAGAAGGCATCTTGAAATGGACATAAGCAAAAAACAGAGCACTCCAAACAACGGCAGGAAATGGATTCAAAGCTGTATAAAAAAGGCGAACAATAAGACCTCGAAACACAATCTCTTCAATAAGAGCAACCAAAAGAGCTCCGACTAAAGAAAAACTTACAATCTTTAACAAGCTAACATCTGCCTTAATCGCAACAGGTAGCAGCTTGATCTGAACTAAAGCAATCCCTCCAACGAGTAAAAGCCCTCCCATAAACATCTTTATAAATCTGGCAAAGGCATCTTCATCAACATCAACGACCAATGCTTGCAATGACCACAAACGACAGACGCGCAAGATCCAAGGAAGCCCTAAAAGAATCGGCACGTAACGCAGACGATCAAAATAATCATCAAAAGCTTTTCCAGAAAGATAGGTATTAAGTTCATTCGGATAGGCCTGAGCCCATGACTGAACCATAAAATACACCCAAGGGGCTACCACAGCGGCAAATAATAAAGAGCCTAGATATACATAGGCTAACAGAAACAATCCGCGCCAAGAGTACTCACGCTCATTCAGCTCAAAAAGGGTAAAAGAAGGTCTACGCACCCAATCCATTACTTCTTACCCTTTGCTCGTTGTTTCATTAAGTCACGGGTGTGACGCTTAATTTTCTTTAGCTTTGACTCAAATCGCCTCAAATCTTGAGTGCTAGCATGATCGATAAATAAAATACCATTTAGGTGGTCAATCTCGTGCTGAACACAACGGGCCAAAATACCATTACACCAGAGCCTATGCTGCCCACCCTGTACATCCTGGAAAGAAATTTCTACTTCTTTTGAGCGCCTTACTGAAGGACGCACCCCCAAAGGAAAAGACATACAACCCTCTTCCATAAGATCTGTCTCTTCAGAAGAATATTCTATTTTGGGGTTAATCACTGTTAGTGGCATTAAGAGCCCTAAAGGAACCTCCTTGCCATCATACTTATAGTCAAAATCAATAGGATAGTTACGCTCTAGCATATAGCTAAAATCAATAACCGTAAGCATTATTGCTTCTCCTATCTGTTGGGCAGCTAAGGCAGCAGCATCTTCCGTTGTTATTGTCTCCTTAATATCCTCGACAAGCTTTGCAAGCTTATCATCAAACTCAGTAACGGGCTTGCCTTGCTCACGCAAAACAGGATCTCCATAAAGTCGTATTTCCAAAACCATATTAATTAAAACTCCCTATTTTATTCCCTAAAAGAAATTGCTATAATTCCTCTTGTCCTGAAGCTGTTTCCAGGTCTTTAGACGCTACTGGACGCTTCCCTTTCCTAAAGCTTGTCACGCACACATCTATAGCTCCTATTCGTTCCACACCAAGATTATCCTTAAGCGCCTGTGTGATTTGATCCTGCAAATAGACCGAAATATCACTAAGCGATTGATCGGTATAAAGCCTCAATTTAACACGCAAATAGACTTTGCCACGTCTAGCACGCAAACGAATCGAGGGGTGCCCGGCCATCTTTACCTGAGAGCAAACCCCATAGATGAGATCATTAAAAGCACTGCGTGATACAGATACTACACCTACATCATTTTTAAGCACCTGCAACGTACGCGAATGCTTCATAAAAAGGATTCGCGTATACTGAATAATGATCAGCGCCAACAAAGCACACCAACCATAAAGGTTGTTTGCCTGGTCAAAGAGACTATAAATGCAAGCTTCCCAGTCCTGAGGCATAATTTAGTCCTTAAGAGGGTCATCCCACTCTTCATCTTCTTGAGCAGAAGCTGCAGACTGCGGGGCCTTGATGCCATCAATGATAACATCCACATTAGCCACTTGTTTCATGGTCATGTGCAATACCTGACGGCTCACATTCTCTTGAATCAAGATAGCCGCTTTAGCAAGCTCTGTCCCGAAGGTAAGCACGACTCTTAGTTCAATCAGGTAGTCGCCTACTTCATCTTCACGAACACGTACACCACGGTCTGACTCTTTCTTTGAGAAGATCTCGGCAATGCCATCGACAAAGCCTCCTCCTACAGAATAAACACCTTCAACTTCAAGGGCAGCAAGGCGAACAATGCTGGCTACAACGGAATGATTGATGCGGATTTCCCCCAAGGATTCTTGGGCTTGAGAAATCATAGGAACTTCTTGCGTCTTTGCTTTAGTATCTTCCATGGCGCTCGTTTTATTAAGGTTTCTTTTTAGTAAATAAGTCTTTAGGGGTTCGATCTACAAAAGCATCCAAGTACTTTGTTGTTACCTGTTTACCTTCGCGAAAAGTAGGGTCATTAACGATAGCCTGACAGAAAGGAATGGATGTGGCAATCCCATGTATTAAATACTCGCGCAATGCCCGATTCATTCGGTCTAAAGCGATTTCTCGAGTATCCCCAAAAGTCATGAGCTTACCAATCATGCTATCGTAATGAGGAGATATGGTGTACCCCTGGTACACATGAGTATCCACACGCACTCCATGACCACCCGGCTGACTATAAAAAGTAATCTCCCCTGGTGAGGGTCTAAAGTTATTTGCAGCATCCTCAGCATTAATACGGCACTCAATCGCATGGCGATAAAGCTTAATGTCTGATTGCTTAAAGGCTAAAGGCTCTCCACTAGCAATCTGAATCTGCTGCTTAATCAAATCATACCCCGTTGCCTCCTCAGTAACCCCATGCTCCACTTGAATGCGGGTATTCATCTCCATGAAATAGAAATTACTATCCTTATCCACCAAGAACTCTACAGTTCCCGCATTCATGTAATTACAGGCTTTAGCCAAACGGACTGCCGCATCCCCCATTTTCTTACGCAACTTAGGGGTCAGGAACGGAGAAGGTGCCTCCTCTATTAACTTCTGATAACGACGTTGCACTGAACAGTCGCGCTCCCCAAGGTGCACTACATTACCACGCTCATCTGCAAGAATCTGGAATTCAATATGGCGGGGTTCCTCAATGAATTTCTCTAGATAAACATCTCCATTACCAAAGACTTTCTCTGCCTCACCTTGAGCCATATCAAGTTCTTTGACAAAGGCTGCTGCATTATGAGCCAAGCGCATCCCCTTGCCTCCGCCTCCGGCAACAGCCTTAATAATCACCGGAAATCCAATCTTTTGGGCGGTTGCCAAAGCATCTTTAGCATTACGCACAGGCCCATCACTCCCCGGGGTAATGGGTACGCCCGCTTTTTTGGCGACCTCACGCGCTTGAGCCTTATCGCCCATCATACCAATGGTTTTCGAAGAAGGGCCGATAAACTTGATATTACAGCGCTCACACTGCTCTGCAAAATCTGCACGCTCCGACAAATAACCAAAACCAGGGTGGATGCCATCTACATCAGTAAGTTCTGCAGCACTCAAGATTCGCTCTGGGCGTAAATAGCTTTGAGCACTCGGCGCAGGCCCAATACAGATAGCCTCATCCGCAAATTGTGCAGGCAAAGAATGCGCATCGGCCTCAGAATAAACCGCTACGGTTTTGATTCCAAGCTCCTGACAAGCACGGATAATGCGCAGGGCAATCTCCCCACGATTCGCAACAAGAACTTTCTGTAACATAAGTTTCTAGCTCTTTTTAACTTCAAAAAGAGGCTGTCCGTATTCTACGGCATGCCCATTTTCGACAAGAATACGCGTTATAACGCCTTTCACGTCTGCCTGGATCTCATTCATCACCTTCATAGCCTCAATGATGCAAACAGTAGACTCTTCATTCACCTCAGCCCCTACATCTACAAAAGAAGGGCTCTCAGGCGTTGGAGCCCGATAAAATGTACCCACGATAGGTGATTTGATAACCTCAACATCTTCCGCAGGCGCTGCGGGTGCCGCACTTTCTGCAGGAGCCGCTGGGCTTGCCACAGGAGCTGTAGCAAAAACAGGCGCTTGCCCAGGGGCTGCACGATGAATGCTCAGCTTTAAGCCTTCACGCTCGATTTCAAATTGAGTGAGATCTGATTCCTTCATGATCTCAATGATTTTCTTTACTTCGTCCGTATCCACGATTTTACTAAATTTGAATTATCAAAAAAAACGGTTATTGAGAATAGTCTAAGGCAAAGCAAGCCTGCTATGCAATGCCTTTTGAGGCCCTTTTGGTACCCGAGGCTTAAAAACATTAAAAGGATTGATAACAGGAACCCAAACAGGCTCTTCTAGGGTTCCCGAAAGACTGGCCTGTAATACATTAGTAACAGGTTTAATTAAATGAAGTGCCTGAGAAACAAAAGGTATTTTGAGCTGATCCAGTAGATAGAAGTTAATTTCAAAATTCACGCCATCGGTGAGCAAATCGTAATAGCCAGATCCCTCCATCTTAGCGGTCGGACCCCATACTTTTAAATGAGGCATACTTAAGACTCCTTTCTCAAACTCAAATTCACTTTCTAATTCATTCAGAGCAAAAGAACCTATCCCAAAAAGAGGCACCTCCAACAAGTGAGACAACAAGCCAAACAGACGAATCTTCCCCAAAGACGCCTCATAAAGGTGAAAACTGCCCACACCCTCAAAGTTTTCGAGCGCTCCCATTTGACCACTGCCCTTTAAAGAGATATCTAAAAGACCCTCTCCGGCATCTTGCTTCTTTTTGGCTTTTTTCAGCTTGTCTGATGGCTGGCCACCTACATTTTTAAAAGCAGCTACATCACTTAATGATGCTGTAGCCTTGGCGTAGCTTGCACCATTAATATTGAAATCGAAAGTTAATGCTGAATTGTCCTTCTGGTGCTTAACATGCATGGTCCCCTGAAGGTCTCCCCCAGAAAACACGCCCTCAAGCTTGCTAAGCTGAGTCTCTTGTGGCGTGTGGACCGCTTTAAAACGCAAAGACTCCAAAGGAATATTATAGTAAGCAAAAGGCTGCGCAATATCCCCTTCTACCGTCGCAAAGGTTTGGCCGGAGTAAGGGCTCCCTCCTCCAAAGAAATATCCCTTCGCAATAATATAAGGCGCTGTAGAGCATTCAAAAGGCTCTACTGTTTGAGCAAGCCCACCTCCCAATAATTGATTAATCTCTTGCAATCGAAACGCCCCCTGAGCATCAAACGTAACTGCATAGGCAAAACTATCTTGTTTTTTATAGAGCCATTCTAGGTCCCCTTGAACAGTCCCTCCAGAGTTACTTAAATAAAGATCATGTATACTCAAATATAAAGGAACCGCATAAAGATTAAGCCTGCATTGAGCAATAGGAACACCTCTAAAAACAAAGTCCTGCCCGTGCGCCTTCCCTAAAACAAATCGTTTTTGAGGGTCACCCCAACGTCCTTGAATATCAATATTAGCACCAGGAAGAACCTCCCCAAAAGTAAATTCACTCCATAAATCATCCCACCACTGTGGCAAGAGAGGACTCAGAACTGTTGGATCGATAGAGCCTTTTAACAGGAAGCGATAATCTTTAGTTTCCCAATCATGCTCATAACTCCCCCCAACAGTATAGCGAGGCGTCCATAATAAGGCCTGCTGAATATCTAATTTTTCTGGAGTTGCCTTTACTTGAACGTTGGTGGCATTCAACTCAATACCCAAGATACTAGCAGCCCCAGTGCGCAAGACTAAGTCCATACTCTCGAAAGTCCATTTTGGCCCTAGAGCAAAATTAGCCTCCCAGCGGCAGGTATCTTCAAATCGACTCCGCTCAAGAAAGCCCCATTTTTGCAACAAGGCTATCTGCCCATAAAGGTCTTCGGGGCGATAAGTCCCCCGCAAGGTCCCCTGAGCAGACTCGTCTTCAAGATCGATTTTTCCTTTAAAGTCTATCCACTTAGATTCCTGCGAAACTCTAAGCAAGCCATCTAGTTTAGGGAGTTCAGAAAGCGTAAGCTCAGAATAAAGATTCCCCCAGGTTGAACCATAAGCCTCTACTTCAGTCAAATAGCCTATTGCATTTTCTGGAGCCGCCTCTGGCCCAAAGCTTAAGACAAACCATGAAGGCCCGGCACGGAAAAGCCCCGATCGTTCTACCGACTGAGCATGACACAACAAAGGCTTTTCCAGAACCCATGTATCGTCAAAAACGACACTTCCCTTAGACCAAAACTTACTTAATTGGACTTCATCAGGGATGCCATAGTGATTGCATCCTATTTTAAAGTCTATACGCATAGAACCATCAGGCGTATTCCCAAAGTCAATTTCCATTATGGAGTTAGTCGCTACCTTAGCAAAAGCAGCTAACTTAAAAACCTGATCACAAAATTGCTTATACCCTTTATGTATACTGGTCACACGGTCCTGGCCCTTCATTTTCTTCTTCCAAGAAAACAATTTTCCCTCCCCCTGCATGATCAAGCTTAAGTTCCCAATACGAGCCATTACCGGATCCATTCTCCACTCATGATGATCTCCTCGACAATGACCGCTCACCTTTCCTATTAACAACTCTCTTTGGCCCGAGGGCGAATAGAGTGCAGGACAATATAAAGATGCATTTTCAACCCCAACGCCATGGATTCCCATCCGCCCCATAAGGAGATGCCCTAGGCTTAAATCAATATCAATCTGGCCTGCTTCCATTAAAAGCTCTTTAGAGTTAGCCAAACTCAATGAAGGTGACTCCAAAGACAACACCCCTCCACGCAAATCAAGCGTGGCTTCTTTTACCTGAAAGCGCAGCCCATAAGGAATTAATTTACTATTAATCTTATGAATAAGCGCTACAGGTACAATAAAACGGTTATGGTAAGTCCTGAGCCCTAAATAGGCACACTGAAGGAAAAGGGCAAACACCAACAAGACGCGCAATACTTGGCTAACAAAAAGCCTTAATACGGGTCTGTTAAATAGCCTCAGCATGACGAATTCACTTATTCCTTATGCTTCATTTTCAGGCTCAGGTAACGCATCCACCGGAGTTATATCTTGCTCAAAAAGCAAATCAAATAGAGCATCAACCAAAGGTTGCTTAAGGCTAAAGATGCGATCATGGCTAGAAGACCCCCCGACCTGCAAAGTTCCTCCTAGGCGTTCTGTAAGGAAGAAGTGAACTGTTTTAGTGCTAGAGTCTTGAGACCCTGGCAATAGAACGGTTGCCTCTAACTCAAACATCCAAGGCACTTGCGTCTGTGAATCAAGGTCAAAGTTTTCACTATAATGATCAGATAAATATTCATGAACCTCAAAGCGGCGCACATAATCTAAAAGAGTCAGCATAGCCTTATGTTCTTTCTCTGGAAATGCTTTTAAAAGATCTGACCAACTCTGAGTGTCATCTTTTAGAGATTTTTCTAAAAGAACTTCTCCTGTATTATGCCTTAATACCTTTACAGACTGTATGATAGCAGATTCAGGCTGTTCCTCGAGCACACGTGTCCTATAGGCTCGAGGCACCACTTGCAGTAATTGTAAAATCCGAGGGCTCACCTCATAGACAAAAGGAGCATCTTTCGTCAGCGCATAAAGCAAACCAGTTTCAGTATTGAGACCTCCTATAAATAGTGTTGCTGATTTCGCACCACGCAATTGGACCGTACGCTGAGGCGCCACAAGGCCAAATTGTTCTTTTTTGGACTCAGAGGGAGCATCATCTGCGAAATGAAGGGCTTCAAGACTCTTAAGTTCTTCTAACAATTCATCCATAACCCCTTGATCAGCAGGATAAGTGACCACAGCGCCGGAAGCTTCTTTTTCAAGAACCTGCCAAGATCCTGTTTCCAATTTCTGAAGAGTAATTGTCTTGTCAGTACGTGATATATCTAACGCCGTAATATCTTCAGAACTAAAGGAGAAGAACTGCCTTTCTCGTAATAAATTAGGCACTTCCTCTAGAGATTGAAATGGTTCTGCATTAACAACAAAAACGGCTGAATGTCCCTCCAGCTGAGCATAGTAATGCAAAGGTTGCTCAAGGTCTTCCTCAACACCGCTCCCTATGATTAAAGTCTGACCACGGTTATTACCTCGTAAAGCAACTTTCATGAGGGGCTTTTCAAAACCCATATTCACTTTCTTTTTATCATGAGGGTTGATGAATCGCTGCACACGAACAGCAAATAGTTCATTAAGCGCGCTTTCTACTAACTGATCATTAGCTGGGGCCTGCAATGGCGCCTCAAATTTCCATGTATTATGCTCTTGAGCCAACATAATGGTAAGGTTTTGTGCTTCTGACTTAATCGTCAGCCCACTCACCTCAAACAAAGGAATATCAAATATATCTTGGCTGCGTAAATCCTCCAAGTCTACAGATATGCTTTCTAGCAAGCTGCGGTTCACGACTAAGATCTGCTCCTTATCAGGGCTCAAAATATAAATGCGTTGCCCAATTTCAGTAGGTTGGCCAATAGCAAACTCTGCACGCTTATCTCCACTCGTAAGTGTTAACGTAAGCTCAGGCTCCTCAAGGCCATAGTCCGCTAGCGTCTGACCCGCACGACGTACATCTTCCACAGAAAAGCTAACCTCATTTTCGATAAACTGAAGTTGCGACAAAATATGCTGCACCGCAAAGTAATTGGCATCCCACTCGATTGGGCTTGTGATTAGCCAACTGCTCCCCCGACGCTCCAGGACACGCTCTTGGGGCAAAGCTGCCCCTGCGATCTGTAGCCTCTCTATACTAGGGATTTCTATACCCAGGACTGTCGTAGCTTGCTGATCTGCATATCCACGCAAAGCTTCCTTTTTCTCCAAGGTATAAATTGCTGTAAATGCCAATGCATTAAGGACAAAAAGAATGATAGTAAGTTTAACTCGCATAAACGTAATCCATTAAATTAAGAACGCCGCCGAACAATAGCTACCCCAAAGCCTAAAAACGCAAATGAAAGCGGGACCAAAAATAAACGACCTCCTAGATTCAAGATCTCCTGCTGGCTTAAAATTATTTGAAAGTTCTCTACCTTACGGGGTGGAATATTAAGCATATTACTACGCCCTAAACTCCAATTAATGGTGTTTAAAAAGAGCATTTTGTTCCCTAAGGTATCAAAGCGGTGGTTTGCAATAAAATCAGCATTTCCAAAGACAATAAGGCGCCCTCCGGGGATATTAAGCCCAAGCTCTGACCCCACTCGGATCTCAGAAACCGCCCCTAGCCCTACAGGGCCTGGAACGTCATATCTTGGGTTAAACAACAAATCATCCGTATTTTGGTAGGAATATTTTGCCCAACTCCCTTCGGAGCTACCCATCAATAACATAGTTGTGCGCCGCTCATCAGGAGTCGCGCCTGTATCCAGAATTACAGGCCTACAAAGACCTGTCAGAATACCCACCTGGTAGTCAATCAACATTTGAGTAACCGGGTGCTCTGCGAAACGACGGATCAGAAAATCACCACTTGAAGATTGAAAGTCTTTTCCTGTATCAATCAGGATTCTATCCTCTGCCAAAATACCCCAATCATAAAAAAGATCTTCTAGGCCATGATCTTTTGTGGGAGTTAGAAAAACAGCCATACGGCCACTGCGTTTATCTAAATAGCGCCTCAGCTTTTCTTCTTCATGCGACAACAAAGGCACCTGAGGGCCCACAAGCAAAAGCAAGTCTGCATCTTCAGGAACTTCATTAATGTGAGAAAGATTTATAGAAGAAAGCTCAATATTGTACTGCTGCAGTAATTGAGCTGCCTGAGAGATCCCTTTCAATGGGTTCACATCATCTGGGCTCATCTCCCCATGGCCCTGGATGAAATAGATTTTTTGCCGCTGCTTACTGCACACATCTACAATCGCTGAGGTAAAGGCCTGCTCTCCCTTAAACAGCATACCCGTCTCTGGGGTGCCTTCATAAAGATCTGTGCCCAAAATCTCACGGTGCCGATCCGCACAAGCAACAACAATAACATTCTCCCGCTGGATATTATATTGCGCAGCTAGCTCCTCAGCACGTTTGCGCTGCTGAAACAGATTAACAAACTCGACTTTTACTTTGACCTCGCCCTGACCATTGAGTGCGTACTCATATTCTCTGAGCAAAGACTTAAGGTCCTCATAGACCTTCTTTAGGTCTTCATTTTTTTCATCTGGAGAAACGGTAACAATAATGTTTACCGGATCTTCGATCTGACGCAAATGGGCTAAACTTTCGGGACTAAGAGAGTATTGACGGCTCTCTGTGATATCCTGCCGCCAAAAATAATGCGTCGCTAGATAATTCAACGCCCCAAACAACACTAAACTCAAGCAAACCTGAACCAGCCTGTTTGATAAACGGAACCAACGTAAAGAGCGAAAATCTTCAAATTTTGACATAGCACTCATGCTTTAGCTTCAACCCACAGAGAAGTAAGCCCCAGAAACAAGAACCCACTGCTGATATAAAGGAAAAAAGGCCTACTATCGATAATACCTCGACTAAAGTCTTCAAGCTGACTGAAGACCTGTAATGTCTTAATAGGCTCATTAAGGAACTGAAATGAAGAAATCTCGAGTAAAGGCAATTCTGCTAGCAAGCGCCCACCAATAATAATCATAAACAAGAGACTGAAACTCAACATGCCCGCCACGAGCTGACTACGCGTTAAGCTGCTGCAGAAAATCCCCAAAGCGATATAAAGCACACCACTAAGCGCAACGAATAGATACCCTCCTGTCCACGATGCCATATCTAGCAGGCGTGGATCGATAGAGCTCGCAGGAAGTGTCGCATGGACAATAAGTGGGAAACTGATCGTAACACCCCACAAAAAGCAATAAAAACAATAAGCGCCTAGAAACTTGCTCAAAACAACCTCGAAAGGGCTAGCCGAAGTGGTCATTAGAGTCTCTAGGGTTCCTGAGTTACGCTCCTCAGCGATACTTTTCATGGTGAGCAAGGGCACCATAAAGAAGACAGGCAACCAGAACACGCTAAAAAAAGCCGTGGAGGGCAAACTATCCTGAGGGACTCGACTAAAATCCTCCAAGAGAAATAAATACAAGAAACCCATCAGCAGTAAAAAAAGCACTGCTGCCACATAGGTAGCTGGTGCTACCAAAAGCATCCTAATTTCATGAATGAATAAGCTGAGAAAATGCCTCATCGTTTTCTTTATTTAAATTCTCTGAATTTTCTAAAGTTTGCTCCCAACTCCGCGCAGTGGCTGCAACAAAAATATCTTCTAGATTTGGCTGCTTAAGGGATAGCTCACGCAAGCACCATTCAGGGTGCTGACGGATAGCTTCACTCATAGCCTCGCCAAAGCTCTCTGCAAGGCCTGTACGTATAGTAAACCGTAAAAACCCATCTGCATCCATAGACTCAGACTGAATGATTTTTTGCGGGTCTATAGCATCCACAGCAAGCATAAACGCTGAACGCGGAGCCTTAACAGATAAAGTATAAGTAGAATGAAGCCCGAAAATCTCACGCAAGGATGCTGTTGTTCCCTCAGCAACAATGCGGCCTTGATTAATAATAATGACACGATCACATGAAGCCTCCACTTCCGGCAAGATATGGCTTGAAAACAACAGAGGCATCTTACCTCTTAAAGAATCAATCAATGCACGGATACTACGGATTTGATGCGGGTCCAAGCCAATCGTCGGTTCATCCATAATGACTAACTCTGGCTCAGCTAAGATAGCATCAGCAATACCTACACGCTGACGATAGCCCTTAGACAAACTCCCAATTAGCTTATGGCGTGTTTTCCGGTTGATGTCACAAAGGTCCATCACTTCATCTACGCGCTTGTTTCTAATCTTGCCAGGGACCTCCTTCAGGCGTGCTCGGTAGCGCAAGTATTCAAGCACACGCATATCTCTAGGCAGAGGGTTATTCTCTGGCATATAGCCAATATGGCGCTTAGCTTCATGGGCTCGGGTTGCTACAGGAACCCCACAGATGGAAACACGGCCCGAAGTGCCAGCCATCAATCCACACAGAATACGCATGGTTGTACTCTTACCTGCTCCGTTGGGCCCCAAAAAGCCTACAACTTCTCCAGGCATAACTGAGAATGAAATATTCTCAATCGCCTTTGTTGCGCCGTACTGCTTGCACAAATTTTGAACTTCGATTGTGGGTATCATTTGGCTCATCAAGGATTTCCTTAAAAACAGCTGTTTGCCTATATATAGGGAAAATCAATACGCTTATGCCAACAAGTGCAACCTCAGAATCGATTAAAAACTTAATTAGTTGACTAAGAATAACTTAATCTACTTGGCAAGTCCCTTATAATTGCCTGTCAAACTCACCTCAGCCGCCTCTAATGAAATTTCCTTACCAGACCCTTGCCTCAAGATGAGCGCCCCCTGGGGGCTTAATCCTGCGACTCGCCCCTCAAAAGTCTCATTTTCTGTCTGAGCCCGAACCGTAGCCCCATGCAAACACTCATAGCGCAACCACGCCTCTTCAAAATCTTGAAGATAGGTCCCCTCTGAAAAAGATCTGTAAGCATTGAGCACTGCAGCAATGAGGTCAGCAGCCACAGCATTCATGTTCAAGCGCTTTCCCGCTGCGACTTCCAAGGATGTTGCCTTTTCCTGAAGTTCCTCAGGCCATTGCTTCAATGCGCTATTAACATTAACCCCGATGCCTAAAACAAGGTCTCGCGTTCGATCGCCCTGTATACGCGCTTCAGCCAAAACACCTCCACACTTACGACCTTCGAATAGTAAATCGTTAGGCCATTTTACCTGCACAAGTAACCCATAGGTTTTATTCAGGACTTCACACAAAGAAACCCCCATCCACAAAGTAAATTTTTGCATTTTCTCCAAGGAAATATCCGGACGAAACGCGAAGGTGAGGGCTAAGTTTCCTAAATCTTCACCCAACCAAGAACGCCCCCGGCGGCCTCTACCTTGGGTCATCTTAGAGGCTACAATCACTAAGCCATCCTCACAACCTGCGGCAAGCTCTCGCTCTGCTTCAGTCATAGTGCTATCGACCACAGGCAAATAATGAAGTTTTGAGCTTACCCCCTTCCTGCGTATATAGGCTTCTAGTAGGTTTTTATGAATCGTGTCAGGCTCTTTAAGCAGGCAATAACCTCTATTGCGTACTGCACGAAATTCAAACCCTTCCTGAGTCAGTTTTTCTAGATGAGCCCAAACATTTACCCGAGAGCACCCTAATTCTTTGGCTAAAGCACTTCCTGAGACATATCCAGGGCTTTTCTCGAGCAAACGGAGTAAAATCGTAGTATCTATGTCCTTTCCCATACGCTTTTCTCTTTGTTATTTTTCTAAAAATCGCTTGAGAGCAAAGAGTGCATTCAGGGTAATTGCATGACAAATCTCCCCAGAGTCAACCATTGAAAAAACCGTGTCCAATGGGAAACATTTAACTTCTAGCTCTTCGTGCTCATCCCAATTTAGGGCTTCAGTCTGTATGCAATCATGCACGAGTACAAAGTAAGAGCGGTTGGACTGTAATGCAGGGTTAGGGTAACACATCCCAATTTCTTGAGCATTATTCCCTGTAAAACCAGTTTCTTCAGACAACTCACGCAAAGCCCCTTCAATAATAGGCTCCTGTGGATCAAGGCACCCACCGGGTAATTCCCATAAAAGCTTCTGGCTCCCAAAACGGTATTGGCGCACCATCACAAGCTCTTGATCAGCCGTCAGGGGCAGCGCTTGTACCCAATCATGCCCTTGCATCACAAAAAAATCACCTTCTCGTCCATCACGAGAGTGCCTATAACGCCTGCGCACGATCTGATACACAACACAATCCGCGTGTAAATGCTCCTCTAAAACATCCCAGTGTGCTGGCTGCTGCGAGTCCAATGACATACCTACCCTACTATCCCCCTTAGCTCGAACCTTACTGGGTAGGAATAACTACCTGCTGTCCAATCTGGAGGCGCCTAGGGTTAATTTCTGGATTAGCACTTAAAAGATCACTCAAAGACACATCATAAAGTTGAGCCAGCCGCCCCAGAGTATCTCCCGATTGAATCGTATAAGTGCCTGGGCTAGACTCTACTGCGCGCCCCTGGGTGGATTTAGATTGACGCGCTACCTTAAGCAAGGGCCCTGCCTTTTGCATTTTCTCGAGAATTTCACCTTGGGAAATAACCTCTTTGCCCAAATTATTAACCGCTACCTGCACTTGATCTGCCATGGACTTCATCTGCTGCATGAGCATATCATCCATTTCTGTCAAATCATCAGACTGGGCCTCTATTTTGCTCAGACGGCTCTCAAAGGCTGCCAACTGAGATTGGGCCACCCGTAATTGGACCTCTGCCTGGCTTTGTTTATGCTTGGCACCTGCGGTTATAAGGAGGGCAACCACACTCAGTAAGCACGCACCTAGCGCTATAGCCATGGGTAAAAAGGCCGCAAAAACAGACCTGGGCTTTGTCTCAATATCAATAGTATCCATCAGACCTTTAACGTTATAAGATTTTTTAAAGAATTCAAGACGAGAAAGCTGTTGACAAAAAGGGCCAGAAAAGTCCTTATGTTGAAATCTTTTTTATCGGGGTGTAGCTCAGCCTGGTAGAGCGCTGGCTTTGGGAGCCAGATGTCGCAGGTTCGAATCCTGTCGCCCCGACCACTTTCAGTGGTCTACCTGATTAAATAAGAAACTTGTCTCACGAAGCAACTCCTGCCCCATGCTATTCTTAAGAACAGCCTCCCAGGAGATAAGCTTAGCCCCCTTCTCCCAATCTTGCCCTGTGAGCCCTAAGTAAACCTCCGAACCGCCATCTTCAGGCAAAGCAAATACATGCTCCTTTGTATCTGCAGAGGCAGAAGTGATGTAGTGGAGCACCAGCTGAGACCCTTTTGGAAGGCGTGCCAATGGTTGATTCAACTTTAGAATCAAGTAAAACCCAGTTCGCTCTTCGGCATTACTGCGAATAACGGTGCGGTAAAAAGTATTCTCCTTACCGGTAAAATACTCACTAATATGCTTAAAAGCATCTGCATGCTCATAGAGCTCTGTAGTGACTGTTTTGATTTTAATGTTTTGCTGGTCCGCTAGCACAGTTCCTTGAGGATCTATAAGCCTAAGACGCCAGTACACAGGCTTCTGTCGTGGGTTGCGCCAATCTCTCCCTGTTAAACCGAGGTACACTCTTTTGGAATCAACTGCCCCAATAGGAAAGCTTTTGGTACGCATCTTAGCTTTCCCCGGGCGCATGTAATCCAGCTGAAACCGACATCCTGACGGAAGGTCTTTAAGCGCTTGGCCTGTCCCCGTCATAAAATAATAGCCAACATAGTTCTCTGCACGACTCACCTCTAGGAACACATCTGGCTTAACCATTGGTTTTCGAGAAAAGAATCTCGACTTAACCGGATACAGGTGAACAGACTTGGCTACAGCCTCTGTAACTACGCCAAAAAGCCCAAACACGAAAAGGGCCAGAAATAAAAAATGGGCAGAATTACGCTTTAGCATAATACTACCCACGTGAAAAAAAGCTGTTTTGTCAAGCGTCTGCGCCCACAGGCATATTTTGGAGACTCATGGTCTCTTGTATGCGCAAGGGGAAAAAACGCTGAAGCTCAATCCAGGTTTGAGCCAAAGCCTGAGGAGAATTCTCGACTTGGTCCAGATAGCGCTTGAAATAAACTTCCATATACTGGCGCTGCTGAGAACGACCCTCAGGAGGTGTCTCATCTTCATCAGCCTGCCAATGAGTTGAAATATCAAAAGAAACACCCTCAGGAGCTTCACCAGAGGCTTTGACTTGACCAGAAAGCTCCTTAATTGCCTCTAAAGGACTCTCAGGCGCAGCAACACCTCCAGGAAGTGGGTGGCTCATCTTTCCCTCTAGAAGATAAAGAGGTTCCACCTTAAAAAGCGTAGCTAACTTCTCTATAGTGCTGTAAGACCCTGGCAAACGCCCATTCTTCCACGTACCAACAGTGGAAATAGCATTATCTGTATACTGGGCTATATCTTTTAGCGTCAAATCGTGATAGCTCATCAGCAATCTGAAACGGAGACTAAATTGCTTTGTGAACTGGGGGTCTTTAGGATTCAATCTTGACATGGATTTATTCTAAGGTGGGTATTTGTTTTTGGAGTACGTTAAAAAAAGAGTTTAACAGGAGGGTTAAATATCGCCACTATTCAATAAAAAAGTAAAGTTTTAAGATTAAAAATCTTTCGGCAAAAAGGAATTTTGAGTTTCAAAGGTACATGCTTTAAGCCGCTAAATCCTTTTCTGCAACACTTAAAAAAACAAATAAGGAAATTTTATGGCTAATATTTTCGGAAAACTCTTCACGATTACAACCTGGGGTGAAAGCCATGGTGGCAGTATTGGAGTTACCATTGATGGGTGCCCTCCCCAGCTTTCCTTAAGCGCTCAAGACGTTCAGACAGAACTTAATAGAAGACAACCCGGCCAAAGTAACTTAACGACACAGCGACAAGAAAGTGATCAGGTAGAGATCCTCTCTGGCCTCTACAAAGGGCAAACGCTAGGAACCCCGATCACAATGATAGTTAAGAATGAAGACGCACGATCCCAGGACTACAGAGAAACAAAAACCAAATACCGCCCCTCTCATGCCGACTTTACCTACCACCAAAAATACGGAATTTACAACCCAGAAGGAGGGGGGCGTTCATCTGCTCGAGAAACAGTAGGCCGTGTTGCTGCAGGTGCAGTAGCTAAAAAAATACTCAAAGATGCCTTTGCTATAGAAATCTGTGCTTACGTGGAACAAGTGCATCAGATCACTGCAGATATTGATGAAGATATATTCCCCAGCACCACAGCCATCGAACGAACACCCATACGCTGCCCAAATGAAAGCGCTGCCACACAAATGACGGCCTGCATCGAAAAAGCACGCACCCAGGGCGACTCTGTAGGAGGCACGATTGTCTGCCGTATTAAAAACACACCTATTGGGCTTGGGGCTCCTGTCTTTGACCGACTCGAAGCCGATCTAGCAAAAGCCATGCTTTGTATCCCTGCGACCAAAGGATTTGAAATTGGCAGCGGGTTTTCTGGGACGCGCCTCAAAGGCTCTGGGCATAATGACCCCTTTATTCAAGAAGAGGGGCAAATTAAGACAGAAACCAACCACGCTGGTGGTGTCTTAGGCGGAATTAGCAATGGCAATGAGATTTATTTCCGCGTAGGCTTCAAACCAACCTCTACCATTTTACAAAAACAAAAAACCGTCGACCATGAAGGGCAAGAAGCAGAACTCACCGCTCAAGGCCGTCATGACCCTTGTGTACTGCCTAGGGCAGTTCCTATTGTTGAATCTATGGCAGCTCTTGTGCTTGTCGACCACTGGATGCTCCATATTGCCCAAACTCAAGCGTTTAATTTTTAAATGTCTCAAACTATCTATTATATCTTAGGCACCCCGAATTCCGGGCGTAAAACACTCGTACAGGATTTAATACAGACCGGCCTGCCTGAGGGCACGCACCCGCTTGTACTGATGGCAGATACAGAGCTGGACTCACAAACCTTCACTGAGGCTCAAGTACAAGCCTGGAAAATGGATGAGGGGAAAATAGTCACGCCTGATTTAGAAGACAATTGGGATACGCTCTTTTTTATTAATGAAGGCTCCACAAACCCTGTTGACCAAATAGAAGCCTTTGCTGCTTGGCTCAAAGAACATGATTTGACCCTCACACGCGCTATCACCCTACTGGACTGCCACTTGGCGCACAAGCAACCGGAGCTTGCCCCTTGGTACCAAGCCTGTGTGCACTTTTCTGATGTTGTGCTTCTTAATTTTAAAAACGAGTCACAGCCCAAGGGCTTTAAAGAATTCCTTAAGCTCTTAAAGCATGAATGCTCCCCTTGCTTGTTCGAAACATTGAAGAAAGGCTGCGTACATAACCCGGCCCAAATTCTTTACCCAGAGGCACGGCGCCTTTCCCACCTTTTTGATGATCTTGATCCTCTAGATAGCCTAGATCTGGACGAAGACGACCTACCTACAGAGTCTTTCGTTCTAGAAAATGCCCCAGACCCCTACTTGGAGCGACTGCCCACAGGCCAGCGCTGTAAATCTATCCCAGATATCCAAGACTATCTCCCTTGACAGGCAACAAGCCCCAAAGGTACATCTAGATTTTCTCTCGAGAACAGCTGGGATGGCGGAATTGGTAGACGCGCTAGATTCAGGTTCTAGTATCCGCAAGGATGTGGGGGTTCGAGTCCCCCTCTCAGCACCATTAAAACAGCTTTATGCTGTGGGGTTAAAAGGTGGCTGCCCGAGCAGGATTCGAACCTGCGACCAAGTGATTAACAGTCACCTGCTCTACCGCTGAGCTATCGGGCATCGTCCGCAAGAAGCTAAATTGCTTCAGGAGTTAATAAAGAAGACATTAGAGATCTGTCTTGTCAACATCTTTGGATGCTTTTCTTGAGTGCATTTTAGCCTTGTAATCATAAAATCCAAATTGATAATGGCGGCTTGTTTGAAATTATGACTTCAGAAACGGATCCAGCCAACACACCTTCTCCACGACATAGCAACCGTATTGCAGCTATGCAGTTCCTTTATATGTGGGAAGTCAATCACCCAGAAGAACTTACAGAAAGCATGCGCCGTTTCTTCGAGGACCAAGAACAGCCTCGAGAAACCTATGCTTTTGCTGAAGAGCTCGTATTTGGCTGCATTCAAGAACTTGAAACCATTGACAAAGCAATCCAGTCCCACACCCAAAACTGGGCATTTAGCCGAATTGCTAAGACTGATCTTGCGATTTTGCGCCTGGCTATCTACGAACTTCTCTTCCGCAAGGACATTCCCCCTATCGTTTCTATCAATGAAGCAATTGATCTAAGTAAAACATTCTCGTCACCGGACTCTAAACGCTTTATTAATGGTATCTTAGATAAAGTAAAAACCCAACTCGACCGCCCCTTACGTTCTGCTCAAGAAGAGTAGTATTATGCTAAACCTCCTCAAAAAATTTAAAAGTGGCTTTGCGAAAACCTCACGCAAGCTCTTTGGCTCATTAGGGAACCTTTTTGGCAATCAAAAGCTAGACCCTCAGGCAATTGAAACCATTGAGGAAGCCCTTTATGGCGCAGACTTCGGTGTCGAGACAACGACCGAAATCGTCGAAGAAATCCAAACCGCCTACAAAGCAAATAAAGAACTCAGAGGTCAAGAAGCTGCTCAAATCGGCAGCAGTGTTCTTAAACGTGTTTTAGAAGGCGCTCAAGGGGCTTTAGAACTCGAACAAAATGAACCTACGGTTATTTGCCTAATTGGCATTAATGGCTCCGGGAAAACAACCACAACAGCCAAGCTTGGTCATTTCTTTAAGGAACAAAGTAAAAGTGTTCTTTTGGGTGCTTGTGATACTTTCCGAGCTGCAGCCAACGAACAAGTAAAAACTTGGGCAAGCCGCTTAGGACTGGATATTGTATGCAGCCAACATGGAGCTGATGCAGCTTCGGTTGCATTTGATACGTATCAGTCCGCCTTAAGCCGCAAGCACGATGTGGTAATCCTCGATACAGCAGGGCGCCTCCATACTAAGACAAACCTCATGGAAGAGCTCCGCAAGATCCGCAAGGTACTCAAAAAACAAAACGAAAGAGCACCCCACCACCGCTGGCTCGTTCTGGACGGCAGCATTGGCTCCAACTCCATTGAACAAGCACGTTTATTTCATAAAGAATTTGGGCTGACAGGGCTCATTATCTCTAAGCTCGACGGGACAAGCCGTGGCGGTGCCTTGGTGGGGATCTACCGAGAACTTAAGCTCCCTATTTATTTCATAGGCCTGGGTGAGGCTGCCGAAGATCTACAACCCTTCTCTGTTGATAGCTATGTAGAGGCCATTTTTAATGCAGACGCTTAGTACACTTCCCCCACTCAGTGTAGAACTGAAAGACAAAAGCTACCCAATCCACTTTATCGAAGAAGGACTCAGTGCACTTGGGCCCCTCCTACAAAAGCAGCTCGAGCCAAACTCCAACGCGGTCTTAGTAACCGAACGATACATTAAGGAAACCCTTGAGTTGAATTGGGCTCCTCATAACTTTTTCAAAAATGAATTCATCGCCCCTCCTGGAGAAGGCTCCAAATCACTACGCACGCTTGAGCATCTCTATACTATTTTAAGTCATGCTCAACTAGACCGACAATCGGCTCTAGTAGCCTTAGGTGGAGGCGTTGTAGGCGATTTATGCGGATTTGCTGCTGCAACTTACTTGCGCGGAATCGGCTACTATCAGATCCCTACAAGCTTATTGGCCATGGTAGATAGTTCTGTTGGGGGAAAAACTGGTATCAACCTCGATGCAGGCAAGAACCTTGTGGGAGCCTTCTACCATCCTAAAGCAGTCTTTATCTGTCCTGCTTTTCTAAAAACACTGCCTGAAAAAGAGTTTTCCTCAGGGATGGCCGAAGTAATTAAATACGGCCTACTGGCCGATCTAGACCTATACACCCAACTGTGCGAGCAAGACCCCTTACACCCAGAGCATCACGCACTTTCTGAAATCATCCGACGCTGCTGTACCATTAAGGCAGACATCGTCATGCAAGATGAAACTGAAACAACCACAGAAGGCGGACGAGCGCTACTCAACCTGGGTCATACTTTTGCTCACGCCCTCGAAAAAGTAGCTGGCTACGGAAAATATACCCACGGAGAGGCAGTGAGTATCGGACTATGCCTTGCCATGCGACTCTCTGAACTGTTAGGCTATATAAACGAGCAAGCACTCCACACGCTGAAGATCCTGCTCGAAAAGTATAAGCTACCAACCCAACTACGAGCTCCGCTAAAGGTAAGCGCATTAACTGCAGCCATGACTCAAGACAAGAAAGCCAAACACGGAAATTTACGCTTCATTACCCTCAAAACAATAGGCCAAGCAAATATCCACAGCGACATCCCTTCTGAATGGATTGAGATGCTTTGGCGAGAAGTTGGAGCCCACGCATCATGATCGATCCCTCTGCAATTATACACCCTAAGGCTCGCCTGGGCACCAATGTGTCGGTAGGCGCTTACTGCCTCATCGAAGAAAACGTAGAAGTGGGTGATAACTGCACCCTAGCTAGCCACGTCATCTTGCGATCAGGAACGACCTTAAAAGCCAATGTATCAGTGGATAGTTTTGCTGTCATTGGAGGGAACCCACAAAGGAGAGATTTTGACACTAGCCTGCCTAGTCAAGTCCTTGTAGGAGAGCATACAGTACTCAGAGAAGCTGTTACAATTCACCGTGCGATGGAGGAAGGTGATACAACTCGGGTAGGATCTCACGCATTTTTAATGGGAGGCTCCCATGTAGGACACGACTGCCAAGTCGGTGACTACGTCACTATAGCTAATAATGTATTACTAGCAGGTCATGTTACAGTGGAAGATCACTGCAACTTGGGCGGGAGTGCTGCATTCCACCAATTTATCCGAGTAGGAGAAGGTGCCATGGTAGGTGGCTTAGCCGTTGTCTCTCAAGATATACCCCGATTCAGCATGGTCGCGGAAAGGAACCGACTAGTTGGCCTTAACCTTATAGGGCTGAAGCGTCGCCCCTTCCCCAAAGAAGTCATAACTGACTTGAAACGGTGCTTCCATACGGTATTTAACCACGAAGGCCCGATCCGTACGCTAGCAAAGCAAGCCTTAGAAGAGGATTGCCCAAGCACAGAGCAAGGCCAGCAATTTTTAAGGTTTTTTGTGGATTACGGGAAAAAGGGCTTTGCTTCCCCTCGAAAAAAGCTGAAGCAAGCCAACAATAATAAATAGCTCTCAAATTGAACTCACCTGATACACATACGCTCCCAGAAGGTGTCCGCGTGGGCAATGAGCAGCTGATTTGCCTTACAGAGATTGCAGGCAAAAAAGTAACGGAACTCTTTAAGCGAGAAGAAGAAGGAAACTTCTTGAGGGTTGCGATTACTGGAGGAGGCTGCAATGGACTCACCTATAAGATGAAATTTACCTCAAGCCCTAAAAAAGGGGATATTTTAGTCAAAACAGCTGGCATTGCCGTCATTATAGACCCCAAAAGCGCCCTTTACCTCAAAGGGACTCAGCTAGACTTTGATACTAAAATGATGGGTGGTGGGTTTAAATTCTCAAATCCTAATGCCAAGTCCAGCTGCTCCTGCGGGGAAAGCTTTAGCATTTAATATTGAAAAGCAGACTAAATCACTCAATATGAATCCCAGCCTTAACAAGGCATTTTAACGAAATGGAGCCTCACAGGCCTCCTCAAGAAACTACAAAAAAATACTGAATGGCGAATTATCCTCCCTCTGGCGGCAAACGGCCTTACTACAAACGTTCCTCCGGAAATAAACAATACATCCGTAAAAATGAGCGTATCCGCGTTCCTGAAGTCCGCGTTATTGATGCAGACGGAAAGCAAGTCGGAGTCATAAGCACTAAAGACGCTATTCAATTGGCAAAGAGCCAAGGCTTAGACCTTGTGGAAGTCTCTTCAACGTCAAGACCTCCTGTGTGCCGAGTGCTAGACTTTGGTAAGTATAAATACGACCAAAGCAAGAAGAGTAAAAGCTCTAAGCCAAGCTCCCAGAAGCTCAAGGAAGTCAAATTCAGACTTAACACAGACCAGCATGACTACATGACAAAGATCCGTCATGCTGAAGAGTTCCTACACAAAGGTAATAAGCTCAAGCTCACACTTACATTCCGTGGACGCCGAGAGCAAGAGCACACAAGCCGTGGCTTTGAAACAATCAATCGAGCCATTAGCGACCTAGAATCCATGGGTACGCCTGATGCCACACCCAAGCTCATAGGACGTAATATTACCTTAACGATTTCTCCTTTGCCTGTAGCAAAGCGCAAACCCAAATTCATATCCCCAGAAAAGCCTGAATCTTCGTAAAGAGAAACAGGCTACAGAAATCGCTATAACATAAATGATACCCTGACTGAGTGGGGCTTCATAAAAGATCCCTGATCCTATGAAACGCTTTTTTACCTCTATCCGGACCTGCTTAATCGTCAGTCTTTTCTTGGCGCTATCACACAGTGCGGCTGCGGAAATTATATCCCAGAACGTCCCCTACTTAAGCCTTCAAGAGATAGCTAGCCGTCTCAATATGAAATTTGAATGGGTGGTCCCTCAAAAGACCGCTCGACTAAAAAGCCAATGGACCACCCTTGAGTTTCGAATTCATAAGCGAGATGCCACCCTCAACCAGACCAAAGTCTTTCTAGGCAAGCCGATCCTCTTACATCAAGGAAAACTCCATGTCAGCCGCCGCGACTTTGATTTAACCCTCTCTCCGCTACTCACCCCTCAAATATTCCCTAATCCACCTAAGCTCTACCATATTGTTATTGATGCAGGCCATGGAGGAAAAGACGTAGGGACACAAAATACTCGCCTAGGGCTCAAAGAAAAAGACCTGACCCTAGATATGGCGCTACGCCTCAAACGCTCGCTAGAAGCTCATGGCTACAAGGTGAGCCTCACACGCGCAGACAATCGCTTTATTAAGTTGGAAGACCGCACGCTTGTAGCAAACAAACTAAAAGCAGATCTCTTCATTAGCCTGCACCTTAATGCGGCAGCTAATCCTCGAGCTTACGGGATTGAAACCTTTGCGATGCCTCTCTCCTCTCACCCACCAACAAGCCGAGACAAAACAGTAGCTGGCGACAAAACCCACCACCCTGCTAATGCCAAGGACCCCTGGAATGCACTTGTATGCTACCATGTCCAAAATGCGCTGTGTAGCCATACTGGTGCTAGAGATCGAGGCTGTAAAAGAGCTCGCTTTGTAGTACTTAAGGCTCTCAATTGCCCGGGCGTTTTAATTGAAGGAGGCTTCTTAACTCACCCCACCGAAGGGCAACGCTTAGGGTCTGCAACCTATCGAGAGAAACTAGTCCAGGCTATCACAAAGGGTATTCTAGGCTACCAGAAAACATTGGACCGTGTTCGAGGAAGAAGCTAAGCCCTAATCAGGACATAGCCTTCATCTCGCGGCAGGCTTCGTCAATGCCTTGCTCTAGAGCCCCAAGTGAAATAGGCTTTGTGATGTAAGCATCCATACCGATATTAAGGCACTTGTCACGCGTTCCTTTAATAGCATCAGCAGTCATCGCAATAATCCAAGGCCTCTTCTCTAAAGAATCTCCCATCATGCGTATTTTCTGTGTGGCCTCCATTCCGTCCATCTCTGGCATCATGAGGTCCATAAAAATCAAGTCATAGGTCTTTTTCTCAACAGCTGCTACTGCCTCTAAACCATTTTCGGCCAGATCAGGCTCATAACCTAATTTCTTAAGGAAGGCCAATGCTACTTTTTGGTTTACGATATTATCTTCCACCAATAGCACTTTCAGAGACATTCCTTTTCTTTCTTCGCTTGAAGATTTTTCTTCCATCACCTCTTTGATCTCTGAAGGGTCTGCATTTTTGGCGAGAATACTAAAGCTAAAAGTTGAGCCTTTACCCTCTTCACTATCCACCGCAGTGCTCCCACCTAGAAGGCCTGCTAAGTTTTTACTAATAGCCAGCCCTAAACCAGTCCCTTCGAATTTACGTGAGGCGCTAGTATCGACTTGGGTAAACTCCTTAAACAATTCACTTTGTAGCTTCTGAGAAATCCCCATGCCTGTATCAGTCACCGCGAATTCTATTTTAGATTGCCCCTCTGCTGAAGATAAGAGTGTTACAGCAACTGAAATCCCACCTTTTTCTGTAAACTTAATGGAATTACTAATAAAGTTCATGAGTATCTGACGGATACGTCTAGGATCACTCTTAACAGCAAGAGGAACCTCTTTATCTATCGCATAATCTAAAGTGAGGCTTTTTTCATGCGCTTTTAATTCGATGAGCTTGAGCGTCTCATCCATGAACTCCTTTATACGGAAGGGCACAATCTCAATATCTAGCTTCCCTGCTTCAATTTTTGAGAAATCTAGAATATCACTAATAAGTGTTAATAGGGTATCTCCACTATTTTTTATAATAGAGAGTAATTCTTTTTGCTTAGCATCTAAAGGTGTATCTTCAAGAACCTTGGCCATACCAATAACACCATTCATTGGCGTACGTAATTCGTGCGTCATATTCGCCAAGAAAAATGACTTTGTCCTATTTGCCATTTCTGATTCTTCTTTAGCTTTCTTTAGCTCTTCCACAAGTCCAGCGCGTTCAATAGCATGCTTACGAAATACTTCAACAGAGCGCGTCATGTCTCCAATTTCATCTTTGCGCTTTAACCCTTCTAGACGAATGCCGCGATCTCCATCGACAAGACGCTGCATAATATCAGTGAGGTTAACAATAGGCAGAGCAATAAATCGTGCTAATAAAACAATTAATAGTCCTGCTGCGGCTGCACCAAGCACAGGCCCGAAAATAGCAATCATGAAGGCTTCGCGCCCTGCTTGGAAACTTGCCCAAGAACGAGCTTCTAACAGCTCATATTCTATATCAACAATCTCGTTAATTAAGGCACGGATTTTTTCCAAAGAAAAATCATTTTTATTTACCTCACCAGCAATAGCATAAGGATTCGCCAGAGATAAATCACCTATACTATCTCTCCACATCTGAACAAGTTTATCTACACGTTTTAGGCGCCCTTTTTGCTCAATGTTCTCTTGAACTAGTTGCCTAAGGTGCATGTAAGACTTCTTATATTTCTTATATGCATTATTATAAAGAGCGATTCCGTCCCTGTCTCCATAAAACAAATAATCACGAAAACCCATTTCTTGGTCCATGATACTGATGGTCATATCAGTCATGTGTTCGATTACCTGGTGCGTATGCTCTTCTTTGGAACCACTTTCCTGGATAACCGCTAGCTCTCTTAAGAAAGTCAAACTACCGACCAACATCACTATGAGAATACATGCAAATGCTCCTAATAGCTTTTTGGAAATCGTAGTATCTTCTAGATAAGATATAAGCCGGCTATTTAGTTTAGCCCAAAACTGACTGAAACGATGATGCATTTTAAATTAGATCTTTCAGCAAAGCCATTTCCTCAGGCTTAAGTTGATTGTAGTTAATGCGTAAAACCATTCTTCGAGCTTCTTCTGTATTACCATTTGCATCTAACACGGCAGCATAGACAGCCTTCCAATAGGGAAGTGCATTATTCCAGTCGACTTGAACATTATTATAGAGCTTATACGCTTTTTGAGCCTTACCTTGTCTCAGGTAAGCTAAGGCCATCGTAGAACGTACGGCCATATCATCAGAACGTAACTGCATGAGCTCTTGAGCAGCATTAAATGATTGCTCAATGTTTTGCCCGAGCAAAAGATTCATGTATGCCAAATCATTTTTGGGGCCCAATTCATTTGGAAATGTTTTTGATAGTCTCTCTAGAACATGGGCTACCTTCCCGGTCTCTCCTTGCGACTCAGCCATCTGAATCATACGACGGCCAATGGCCATTGCTAAAGAAGGCTCTTTCAAAAGTTCATCATAAGCCTGCCACGCATAAAACCAACCACCAGTACGATCAAAATACTGCCCCACATAAAGGAGACCTTGAGCGTTTCCTTTTGCAAGGCTTAGTGTATGCTCCCATTGAGCTTCTGCTAACTTTGCATCTCCTAAAGCAAGTGCCACCCGAGTACGGAATACCTGAAGCACTAGAGGGTCTAAATTAAGATTCGATTGAACATCGAACAAAACATCGGCAAGTTCTTCCCATTTGCCAATACCAGACAACGCATCTAAATAAACAATAGTGTATTCAGGATCATTCAAAGCCTCTTCTTTAGAGAGTAGATTTAAGGCTTTTTCAAATTGACCATAACGAACAAGCCAGGCCCCCACTTTTGGGTGCTCGACAGAATCTGTGCTTAATAAATCTTGGAGCACTTGCTCAATGATAGCTTCTCTATTAAATGGATTAAGGCGAATTTTTAGATCCCCCACCAGTAAGTGTTCATTAGTATTAGTAGGTTTTAGCGTCTCTGCATTAAGTAGAGTCTTTTCCTCATTAGGGGTTAGAATGAAACTCCTGCTCAATAGATCCAAAGCACGCAAGCGCACCTCTAAAGGATCCATATCGCGCAAATTCCAAAGCAGACTCCGCGCGAGCCGGAGTCGCGAACGCTCGCGTGATTGAATGTATAGCTCTGCTAAAGTCAGCTGGAAATAAGGGTTCTCTGGGTAAAGCTGAAGCCCTCGACCCACTAATATTTCTGCTTGGGCTGGGTTACGCTGTAAACGCCAAAATTGAATCCCCATACCGATTGCATCTTCGGAAGGGCGTTCCTGATCTAAAAGCGTTTGCAAGACAGGTGCTGCTTTCTCCAAATGCCTCAAACGAAGGCAAAATGCCACATAGTTTTCTTTATCCTCTAAAGTTTGTTCTCCAGACAGAATTAACGACTCCCAAAAGGTGAACGCTTCAGTCGATTGAAGCCGAGTTGCTAAGATTGCCATGAAACGAAGCGCCTCAACATTATGAGAATCTAATTTTATTGATAACGCACCTTTTTCATAAGCAGCTTTCAAGTCTCCTTCCTCTAGGCTCACTTGTGCTTCTGCAAGAACACCATTAGATCGATAACTCTTTATCTCTTTATAAGAGAAAAGCCCAGCAGCTCCAAGAACCACGAGAACAACAATAATAATAGCAATCCATCGAAAATTTTTCTTAGGCTGGGTGCTGGAATTAGGCGAGAAGGACTCTTCCATAAATTTGGGGTATTTTGAGAGTAAAGTGGGGTATAGGCAGGCTATTCTATAATAAGAAGGCTTAATACAGAAGGGCTTGGGTAAAAAGGAGTAACTACGTTAAGGATAGTGCTAATTCTATTAGTAGTCAAGAGAGCAAGCAGGAGCTAGGCCAACTTTATAATATCTCAATATCGACACAAGCTCCCTCCCCCTGCCTTTTCCCGGATCATGGCATAGCGATTGCTTCAGTAGAAGTATGAGCAGCCCGCTTATGTTTGACCAAGGTAACTACGATCTAGCCAAGAAAATGCTAGATGCGACCATTTTGCGCCATGAAGCTTTGGCCAGCAATATGGCTAATTCCCAGACGCCTGGGTATAAGCGCATAGACTTGGACCCCACCTTCGAGACACAACTCCAAACGCTTGCGAACCAAGGAGATACAGAAGGTGTAAAGGCCTTAACGCCTACCCTACAACAAGATATGAGTGCCCATGCTATAAGCCCAGACGGCAATAATGTTCAGATCGATACAGAGATGATCGAAATGAACAAAAATACGCTCAATTACGATTACCTAACCCAATTTATTAGCAACAGCATAAAGCATATAAATGCAGCCATTACAGGTGAGATTAACCACTAATCTCAGCCTCTATAAACACTCAACACCACAACAATAATGTCTTTTCTTCCAGCAACAGAGATTACAGCTGATGCACTCAATGTAGAAAGAACGCGCATGGATCTCATTGCGCAAAATATTGCCAATGCACACACAACAAAAGGCCCTGACGGGCTTCCTTATCAGCGTCGCATGGCTGTTTTTGAGTCTTATCTCAATGAAGAAGTTGCTAAGGAAAATGGCGGAGGCTCTATAGGACAAAGCGTACGCTTGGCAGGCATCACAAAGGACACAACACCTGGACCCCGTGTTTATAACCCGACACACCCTCACGCAGACGAGCAGGGCATGGTCACCTTACCTAATGTCAAAATGGCGCAAGAAATGGTTGATCTCATTGCTGCCTCTCGTTCTTACGAGGCAAATTTAAGTGTAATTCAAACATCACGACAGATGGCTCAAAAAGCCTTAATCATTGGACAATAAGATTATTTAGGAGATTAGCACCATGGCACTTACACCTTTAGCTTCCTTAAGTCAGGCGATGAATAAAAGTCAATCACTGCCAAGCATTGATTCACTGAAGCCCGGTTTAGGTAGAGATTTATTCAAAACGCAAAGACTCGGCAATGTTAAGAATTTAGACGGCGTTCTAGGATCAGGCTTTGGCCGGGCCCTCGATAACGTCTCAAAGCTCGCTTCTATGCGTAAAACTGAAGCACCTTCTTTCGGGGGCTCTTTATCACAAGCTGGACAATCCACAAAATCTTCATCTGGATTTTCTGGAATGGCGATGGACTTTATCAGCTCTGTAGACAGCCAAAGCAAACGTGGCCAAGTAGAAGCACAAAAAGTACTGAATAACCAAAGTAATAATGTTCACCAAAGCATGATTGCCCTTCAAGAATCAAAAGTTGCTTTTAACCTTATGGTCCAAATGCGCAATAAACTGGTAGAAGGGCTGAAAGAAGTCATGAGCATGAACATTTAAATAAAATAAAGAATGAATAGCACCCTAGGACAACTTCACAAAATTTGGGCAGAACTTGGCATTAACCAAAAGTTCTCTCTTCTGCTTGCTTTAGGAGGGATCATGGTTGCTATGGCCGCGTTACTACTATGGTCTGCACGCCCGAATTTTCAGCTTCTCTACGGACGCTTAGAGTCTAAAGACATGTCTGAAATTGTCCGCCTAATAGAGGAACAAGCAATCCCTTATGAGATACAAGGGGGTGGTTCTTCGGTTTATGTTCCTCAAGACAAAGTATATGCTTTACGCATGCAACTAGCCTCACAAGGAATCCCGAGCGGAGGTGGCGTTGGCTTTGAAATCTTTGACAAAAGTAATTTCGGCATTAGCGATTTCGTACAAAGAACAAACTATATTCGTGCAGTTCAAGGGGAGCTCTCTCGAACAATCTCACAACTTTCAGGCATACGCTCAGCACGTGTAATGGTCGTAGTTCCTGAAAATAAACTCCTTTCTGAGGCTAGCCGAAGGATCCCTACTGCTTCTGTCTTCATTGACACCGGAGGAGTCACATTAGGGCAAGAGGCTGTAAACTCTATTCGATTTTTAGTTTCTAATGCTGTTGAAGGCCTAGATCTTAACGAAGTAGCTGTTGTTGACAACAACGGAAATGTTTTATCCGAACAACTAAAGCATGATGATTCATTGTCTCAAGCCTCAAGCCAAATTAGCTTTCGTCAAAGCTTAGAAACATACTACGTAAATAAAATAGAAAGCATGCTTTCTAAAATCGTAGGCTCAGGAAATATTGTTGCTCGTGTTGCCGTAGATATAGAGACCGAAGCCTCTACTTTCCTTGAAGAAAAATTTGACCCCAATGGACAAGTCGTCCGAAGTCAAACAATCACTGAAAATAGCACAACAAGCCAAGAAGCCTCATCAGGACAAGGCGCAGGAATCCAAGCAAATAACCCTGGAGATGAAGATGGGGTAGGTGCAGGAGTCCCAACAAGCTCTACAGAAGAAACACGTAAGAACAAAAATATTGCTTACGAAATTAACCATTCTATCACCGAGGTTGTAAGAACTCCAGGAACGCTTAAGCGATTAAGTGCGGCTGTCTTCGTTGCGACAAAAATGGAAACTAAAGAAGGAGCTGAACCTCAAGCGCAACCACGCTCTGAAGAAGAACTTGTTACTTTAAGAAATATGGTAGCAAATACTTTAGGTATTTCTATGGAAGAGGCCCCTTCACTCATAACAATTGAAGAGGTCCCCTTCCCTAAAGTTGAAGTACCTGAAGAAACGGGTTTAATTAATGACTCACTCATGAAGTGGGTTGACCTATCAAAGAACTTTGCAGCAGTCGCAATCGCTATCGTAATGTTTATTGTATTTTTGCGCATGGTTAAAAACCATAAGCCTAAGATCAATGATTTTGAAATTATGGATCAAGGCCCTACTAATGCCAACAACATGGGTGGCAGCACTGGCACGGCCCTTAACGTAACGCCAAACCCTACTCCAGAGCTTTTAAACGAACTCATTCAGCAAAAACCCGAGAATGTAAGCACTGCCTTAAAGAACTGGGTATCCAACTCTAATTAACACATACTGTTATGAGTCTTATAAATTTTGAGCCCATTGAATACAATCAGTTAAGCCGATTTCAAAAGATCGCCATTTTCTTTATTGTTATTGGGCCTGATATGTCTTCACAACTCCTCAGTCAGTTTGACAATGAAGAGATCGAGATAATCTGCAAAGAAATTGCTAATGCAAAAATTGTTGATCATGAAATTCAGAGAAAAGTAATTGAAGAATTCTCAGAAATAATTGGAGACAGCATGGCCTCTTCCCTGGGAGGATCCAACTTTGCAAGAAAAGCTTTAGAGCTAGCCCAAGGAGATTACCAAGCAAACACAATTTTAGAGCGCATTGAACCTAGCAAGGACACAGCACAAATCATTGAAGAGATCGGCGAGATGGCCCCAAGACAAATCTTCAATTTAATGTGCAATGAACAACCCCAAACAATTGCATTCTTAGTTGCCTACTTAACCCCTGAAAAGGCTACAGAAGTAGTTTCTATGCTTAACCCAGAGCTGCGTGAAGAAGTTCTAGAAAAGATGGGAAGCATGGAGGGTGTTTCTGTGAGCTTAGTTCAAAAAGTAGTACAGTCCCTTAAAGCACATTCAAGCACAGAAGATTCTGCAAACAAGCAAGAGCGCGGTGGCGTCCGTTTTGTTGCAGATATTATGAACATCTTAGACAAAGACCTGGGCAAGGAAATTTTGGCCAACTTAGAAGAGAAAAACCCTACTTTAGGTGCTGCTATTCGCAAAAAGATGTTCAGCTTCGATGATCTGGTACGCCTCAGTATTTCAGATATGCAACGCATTGCTCGTGAAGTAGAAATGAGTGACTTAGTTGTTGCCATGAAGTCAGCAAGCAATGCTTTAAAGGAGACCATATTTAGCTCTGTCTCTAAACGTGCTGCAGAAACACTCAAAGATGAACTAGACATGCTAGGCCCTGTAAAGCTGAAAGACGTTGAAGCTGCCCAAGACAGAATCATTCAAGTCGTGCGTAAGCTCGATGAAGAAGGTGAAATAACACTTGATCCAGGAGAAGACAGTGTCATCGAATAAAACCATTTTCCTCGATAGACCTTTGAGGGCGGTTAAACTCCGCTCTTTTAGTATATCCTCTAGTGATTTTGAAAATGCCAAAAAAAAGGCTTTTGATCAAGGTCATGAAGAAGCAAGCACCCAATTTAACCAACAAATAGTCAATCACCGCCAAGAGACTCAATCGCTACAAGAGCAAACACTTAACCAAATACAAGAGAAGTTCAAATCACTTACTCAAGAAATCAGTGAACGACTCCCTAATTTAGTTGTGACACTTACACGAAAGACATTAGGCGGAATTGAGCTAGACCAAGAAAAAATAGACGCGATCATCCAAGAAAGCCTTAAAGAAATCTCTAACACTGAAGAGAGCCTTACTCTTTTTCTTTCTGAAAAGGATTACGAGACAATGAGCAAAGTCGATGAAAGCTTTTCTTCTAAATATCCCTCTATAAAATTTGAAAAAGATGAATCTCTCAACTCCGGCGACTGCATTATAAAAAACTCGTTCGGCTTAATTGATGGACGCATTGACACAAAGCTAAATAAAGTAACTCAAGAACTTCAAAGTGAGTAATTCCTCTATTACAGAAAATCTCGACTGGATGGATCAATACATACAGTCGAGCAGCTCTTTAGAAAAGAAAGGCACCGTCACTCGTGTTACAGGGCTTGTGATCGAGTCAGAGGGCCCTGAAGCCGCACTCGGAGACATTGTAAAAATTCACTCCCCAAAGAAAGATTGGAACATTTCAGCAGAAGTTGTTGGATTTCGTGAAAACAAGGTACTGCTAATGCCTTTAGAGGAAATTCACGACATTCATCCAGGCTGCCATATTACGGCTTCTTCTCAAACTGTAAACATCCCTATTGGTCCGGCTTTAGTAGGCAGAGTTATTGATGGGCTGGGCAGACCTATTGACGGGAAAGGCCCCTTGCTTTCAGATCAAACACAGGGGCTTTATAACAAACCTCCCAACCCCATGAGCCGCGCTCCTATTAAAACTGTTTTTCAAACAGGAATTAAGGCTATCGACACATTTACGCCCCTAGGCTGCGGACAGCGTGTAGGTATTTTTTCAGGAAGCGGTGTAGGGAAGTCTACACTTTTAGGCATGATTGCCCGTGGGGCAGAGTCTGATATTAATGTTATCGCTCTTATTGGAGAGCGGGGCCGAGAGCTACGAGAATTCATAGAAAATGACTTAGGTCCTGAAGGGATGGCAAAATCTATTCTCGTTGTTTCCACTTCAGACCAAGCAGCGCCCATGCGCTTACGGGCAGCATTTCTAGCCACACGCATTGCGGAGTCTTTTCGAGATTCCAGTCAAAAAGTACTCTTACTTATGGACTCCATTACCCGTTTTGCCATGGCACAACGTGAAATAGGCCTTGCCATTGGAGAGCCTCCTACCTCTCGCGGATACACACCTTCTGTTTTTTCCCACCTGCCACGCCTACTAGAGCGCAGCGGAATGAATGAACATGGCTCTATCACAGCGCTCTATACCGTATTAGTTGAGGGTGATGACTTAAATGAACCTATTTCAGATGCTGTGCGGGGGATTTTAGATGGTCATATTATCTTAAGCCGAGAGTTAGCCGCAGCGAACCATTTCCCTTCCATTGAAGTACTAGATAGTATTAGCCGTCTTGTACGAGCCCTTCTCCCTGAGGAAAAACGTCAAGTCATCTCAAAAGCTCGAGATTTACTCACTTTATATCGAAAAAACGAAGACCTCATTAATATAGGGGCTTATGCACAAGGTAGTAGCCCTCAATTAGATATAGCAATCGAAAAACAGCCCCAGCTTATGACTTTCTTGCGACAAGATACACAGGAAAAGGTCAGTCGAGAAGAGAGCTTTGAACAACTTTCTGCCATACTCTCATGAAACGCTTTCAATTCCGCCTAGATAGTATTTTGCGCTTTAGAGAAATCGAGCAAGATAAAGCGCTAGATAACTATGCTCGATCCATTCAATTCCGCCAAATGGTTCAAAATAGGTGTGAACAAGCGCTCAGTAAATTGGAGGATCTTTATGAGACCATGCGCTCTACTCGAGGAGATGCTTTTACTGTGGCTCAGCAAAGCACACTGCACTCATTCTCGTCGAACATAATAGATCATATTCAAAGAGAGCAGGCTGCCCTTGCGCAAGCCCGGGACGCAGAAAACCAAGCCCTCCAAGCATACTTCGAGACTAAAAAGAGGGTCGATATCCTCATAAAACTCAAAGATAATAAGCTACGCACACATACCCATGAGAGCCTTAAACAAGAAGAAAAAGAACTCGAAGCTCTTATTTATAATCGCAATAACCCCCTTAATTCTCTAGGATAACTCCCCAATGAAGAAACTTGTTTCCTCCCCCTGGTTTCTAGCTACCCTAGGGCTTATTTTAAGCCTGGCGATTAGCATTGCCATTATGTTTATGCAGGTAAACAAGATCCTCAACATAGACCCCACCAAAAAACCTCCCCCCCCGAACCCTTACGAAGAATGGTCTTTTCAATCTGAAGAAATCGAGAAGCTTATTGGAGAATTACGCACAGAAAAAACAAGAATAGCAACACAGCAACAAGAAATCGCCACAGAGCAAGCCCGAATCCAAGCAGAACGCCTAGAATTAGAGCGGCTTCAAAAAGACATTGAATTTGCCCGCCAAGCCTTAGCAAAGCGCATTGAATCTGTCGAAAAAGGAGAGCAAAAGAATTTAAAGATATTAGCTGAAACTTACTCTAATATGGCCCCTGCCTCCACTATAGCCATTTTCAGTGAGATGGACGACCACCTGATTGTCAAAATCTTGGCACAGATGGGAACTGATGCGCTAGGCCCCATTTTTGAAGCAATGGCTAATTCTGCCCTACAAAAATCAGGCATGACTCCCCAGCGAGCCGCTCGGCTCTCCGAGTTATTACGCCTAAATCAGTCCAAACAAGCAGAACAGTAATAATCAATAGATTTCTATCAAAAAACCTCCTTCAGTAATCTGAAGGGGGTTTTATTTTGCTATTTATCAACAAGTTAGGGCAAAACTGGAGTTTTTGCATTTTGGCATACAGTGTGCTTATTCTCAAAAACATAAACAACTTTCAAGTCACCCCTACACAACACAACAATGGCTTCTATAAACACTAATTTCCTTTTTGGACTCAAAGTTGAAGCATCATCCAATGCTTCTTCAGGATCTTCTGCAGATCCTTTTGCTACATTCGAGCTCCCTACTGGAAAACTGCAAGGCAAACACTCCCCCAGTGATAGCCAGCAGCAAAACCAAGGCAAAACCAAAGAAGTACATGCCGAAAACCAAGCTCAGACAACTGAAACAGAAAAAACAACCCAAACTGAAGGAAAAGAGCAAGAGCCTGGCAAGGGAACAGAACAACAAACTGAGCGCCCTACAGAACAACAAAAAACACTTCGAGCAACGGATATACCTCAAGAAGAACTTGCGGCAGTTAATCAAGAAGCTGAAGAGCCTACCGTTGAGCTCACAACCCCCATTGTCCTTTTAAGCCAAAAGCATACTGAAGAAACAGAAGACAATATCTCAGACACTGAGATTCCAGAAACGGTTCTTAAAGAAGTAAACATTTCAATAATTCCTCAAAAAGAAGCTCTAATAAATGAGCAAAAAGCAGAAGTCACTAAAATAGAAGCTACCACTGAGGAAAACCGCCCAAATCTCACCGAAGAACGTTCTTCAGGCCAAGTTCAAATAATCACTGAAGATAAAGTCGAACAGGAGGCTCTTCCTTTGAGATCGGACACAAAGCCTGAAGTCTCTACCGAAACACCTACTCAATCTGTTGAGAAAAAACCGGAATCATCTATTCCAGTAATTTCTAAAGAAAATACTGAAGTCGTAATAGATAAGGCCTACCTCTCAGAAGAAAGCGCCGAAAAAACCGGCACTCAATCAGAAGCAAATGAAAGTGTAGACAGGCCTGCTCAAATAATTTCAAAACAAACAAAAGAAACAGTACAAAAGGAAACTTTAGCCGAAAGATCCATCGTTAAAGATGCTAATACTTCTCCTAAAGCCGAACCTCAAGAAACTATCGTAGATAAGAAGCTTCCTCAAGGCCCACAGAAAGCACCTGCAACTCCTATCAAGCAACAAGTTAGAATTGCAGGAACACCAGAGTCGTTAATCCTTACAGACTCTACCAAGGCAAATATTTCTGAGGCAGATACACAAATACCTGTAATGCCTAAAAAGGCAGAAATCAAAGTAAACAAAGCCAAGACAACAAATACTGAGAGAGTCCTCATCAAGGAGGAAATCTCAGATCCTAGCACAAAAGAGGCAAAGACCCCCTTCGCCGTTCCTCAAAATAATGCTAAGCAACATAGCACTAGTCATCTTAACCGAGTTTCCCAGCAATCACTAGTAGCCAAAGAGCTACAAGGAGCAGGGACCAATAAAGGGTCAAGCAATGAGCAAAACTTCAATAAAGGAGCAGAAGACACCTTCAAGAACGCTGAGCCTGTAAACGCAGCACAGCGTACCTCATCTCTCTCAGCAACGACAAACACTTCACGCCTAGCAGATACTTCATCTAATGCAGCTACTGCGGAAGTCGTCTCAACAATCATGCAGCATATTGAGCGACTTCGCAAAAGTAACAAGCCTGCACTCAAAGTATCTCTAGACTTACCCAACCAAGAAGCACTCACACTACACCTAAATATTCTTGGAAGCAAAAAGATAAATGTACGCTTTGAGACAGACTCTGATTCTATCCGTCAAACACTGGAGCAAAGCTGGAGTCATTTAATCGACCGGGCTCTGCAAGCTGGTATCGATCTAGCTCAACCCAAATTTTCAACTACAACTAAAACAACAGAAACAGTCGATCCCTTCAAAACAGGATCTAGCACACTAGGCTTCGCCTGAGACACATAACTACTCCAATATGACAGACTTCATCAGCAATAATGTAGCAGCACAAGACGATCTGGCCAAGTACAGAGAGTCCACTGCACCTGCTTCAAAAAGTGACCTGGGTGCAGACTCTTTCTTCAAATTGCTAGCTGCCCAGTTAAGTAATCAAGACCCACTCAGCCCGATGGATGATACTGCGTTCATTGCTCAAATGGCTCAGTTCAGTTCTTTAGAGCAAATGAACTCATTGAATGAGAACTTCTCGAGATACTCAAATGACCAACAGGGTGTCGGCTACTTAGGAAAAGAGGTCACCTTGGAACATACCCCAGACTCTAAAAACCCTGAAGCAAAAGAAATTATTATCGGCAAAGTGACTTCGCTTAAGAAGACACCTAACGGCGACACATTCGTCAATGTAAACGACCAGCTTTATAACATCAAAAGTGTTCGTGAAATTAGAATACCTGAAGGTACAGCACCAGCTGCATAACCCCTTTAAAGAACAACAACAAAAATAACCACACAACAGGAGATATAAACCATGGCATTAATAGGATCATTAGACAGCGGAATTAGCGCACTAAAATCTTTCAGTAAGGGCATCGAAGTTATCGGTGATGCCATTGCCAACGTGAACTCATTGGGCTACAAAGGCTCTCGAGTTGACTACACCGACGGATTCAGTAACATCCTCAGCCGATCTACGGCTTCCCCGACAGGACAAACCACTGGTAGTAATAGTACTACGAGCCAAATTGGTAGTGGTACTCAAATCGCCGCCATCTCGACTGACTACAGCCAGGGAACAAGCCAACCTACTGAAAGTAACAGTGACTTAGCCATCATTGGTAAAGGTTTCTTCAAGGTTCAAAACAGTATCAGTGGTGCTGAGTTTGCTACACGTGCAGGAAACTTCCGTATTGATGACCGTAATTATGTCGTAACGCATGATGGATTACGTCTTCAAGGCGTTATGTATGATGCAGGGTCGCTACCTACCTACTCAGTAACTTACTCTAATGGTGAAGCTGTATTTACGCAAGTAACCCCTGCAACAAGCCCTCCCACAGGAGCTATTGGTGATTTAAAAACTGAAATCTCATTCAGCACTGGCGCAGGAAATCTGATTAACAACACCGCCGGTAACCTTACCGATGCTCAGATTGATGCACTTGATACTATTCCTAAGTTCAAGGACTTTGAGTTTGGACAGAATGGTGAGCTTAAATACATCATGAGCACTGGTGGATCTTTTGAAGCTGGGCAATTGTTGCTGCTGAACTTCAGTGACCCTCAGGCACTCGTACGTGAAAGTAACGGCCGCTTTACAGGTTTTGGTGCTGCAGGCGCGACTACATTTACTCAAGCTGAAGGAAAGCCTTCCACCAATGCATTGGGAACGATCAAAGCCCGTACACTCGAGCTTTCCAACGTTGACCTTACTCAGAAATTCGCTGATATTATTACTACGCAAAGAAGTTTTCAGGCAGGTGCGCGTATTATTTCAACATCTGATGAAATCTTGAACGAAATCGTTAATCTGAAGCGTTAAGCTACTAACCCCTAATCTCTATGGCTGACGAAGAAACCCCTATAGAAGAGCTTCCCCCTGCACCTGAAGAAGGTGGTGGTGATGACAAAGCGCCTGCTGCTGCCCCTGCGCAAGCAAGTGGAGGTGGCTCGAGCCCCTGGATACCGGTCTTAGTAATGATCATTGTCTTCCCTGTATTGATCTTTGTCATGGTGGACTTTGTGATCATCCCGCGGATGCAAAATGCGCTGAGCCAGGTTGTTCCAGGGAGTGCAAAAGCGCATAGCCCTGCAGCTTCTGCAGCAGGACAGCAAGAAGAAGCTGCCGCAGAAGTACCTGAAGAAGGCCTAGAATATCAGAACTTCGAGTTTAAAGATATTGTAGCAAACCTTGCAGGCTCTATGCAGACGCGCTACATCAAAACGACCTTCACAGTGGCAGGCAATGATCCTCAATTTATCGAGATCATGGAAAAGAACCGCGCTAAGCTTGTAGATGCAACACTCAGGATTCTTTCTGGGCTAACAATTAAGGATCTAGACCACCCTGGCGTTCAAAATACTGTACGCAGCGACTTGCTAGCCCTTTTTGATGCTGTACTTAAAAAGAAAGTAATTAAAGAAATTTACTTCTCTGAATTCGTAGCCCAATAAAGCTTACCTAACTATGGCCGACGACGAACCAACGCCTGAAGAAACGCCCGAGACTCCAGAAGCTTCTTCAACTGAAGCAGAAGGTGCGCCTAACGAAGAAAGCAACACTGAAACAAGCAGTGTTGCTACAGGCGTTGTATATAAGGCCGATGGCTCTCGCCATGAGGCAGAGGCTCAAATTGCAGTAAAAGTGTGTGACTTTCGTAACCCTGTTTTTTTAACTGAAGTAGAGTTGCGACAAATTCGCACGCATAATGAATCCTTTATTCATTACCTGGGCGCACGGTTGTCTCTATTCCTCAATATGGAAGTAGGACTAAAGATGACTCAGCTGCATACTATTCCTTACGACAAGTTCACCGAGGCAATCCCCAACCCTGCCTACATTAGCTTGTTTAAGATAGAAGAGCTTACGGGCGTAGGGATTCTGACGATCAACCCACATCTTTCGATGACACTCATCAACCGAATGCTTGGCGGACAAGGTGCTTCCATAAAGGAAGACCGCCCACTTACCGAGCTAGAGATGATACTCATGGAAGATCTGGTTCACATTATGATGAACGAGTGGTGTAACCAGTGGAAAGAAATCCAAGAATTGCATACCTCTCTTATTGGACGCGAAAGTAATGGTCGCTTCCTACAGACAGCCCCCCATGATGCGATCATGCTTGTATTGGATATCGAGGCTACCCTAGGGGAATGCACCGAGCTCATACAAATCGGGATCCCCTACTACATGATAGAGCCTATTATTCGCTCTCTCCAGGCAGAAGGAAATAAGTACAGCACGGTCGGCTCCGTAACAAAGCAACCTCAATGGACCTCCTCATACAGCAATATTGATGTCCCTGTCTTTGCCGAATGGGATGGTTTTTCCATATCAATAAAAGACCTTCTTAAGCTACGACCAGGAGATACCGTCGAGCTAAGAGAAGGTATCATGCAAAATACCATCGTAAGATTGGAAAACATTTCTCAATTCAAGGCCGAAGTAGGCTTGAACGATAATCAAGTAGCCGTTAAGATAAAAGAAAAGATCAAAACCGAGGATTAACATGGAAAATACCCTAGAATCTGAAAATTTAGACGTCGTACTCGATGTAAAAGTTAACGTCACTGTCCGCCTTGGCTCTTGTGAATTGCCCATGCGTGAGATCATCAACCTAAGTCCAGGCTCAGTCATACAGCTCCAGCAAGAAGCTAAAGACCCTGTGGGCTTGTTTGTAAACGGAAAACTTATTGCTTACGGAGAGGTGGTTGTTGTAGAAGATAACTTCGGAATCAAAATAACAGAACTCATAGGAGGAAGTTCATCGTGAAAATAGCTCGGTTTGTATTGTGTCTACTCGTTTTCTACATCCCTTTATCTATAGTCCCTAGCCAAGCTCAAGAGACCCCTCCTCCAGCAGGCTTAGCTGAATCCTCGATTCAAGGAATGCCAGAGGCTTCCTCTCCCTCTATCACCTCAAGCGAGAACGTAATCTCGACTATTTCCCGCATCCTCCTATTTTTAGGAATCCTAGCAGCTTCAGGCTACGGCTTATTATGGTATACCAAAAAAGCTCAATTCCCCCTTGGCTTTCGTAAGAAAGAAGGAAATCTCGAAATCAAAGAGACCCATATGCTAGGAAATAAACAATTTTTAGTCGTTGTAGAGTATGGGGAACAGAAAATGCTCTTAGGAGTAAGTCCCGGAATGATCCGGCACTTATGCTATCTTAATACCCCCTATGACGACGCCAAGGCCCTCTGGAAAGAAGCCAACGAAGCTTTGGACAAAGAAACGGATTAACGGTTTTGTCCAGCCTCGTCGTGCCCTAAGACAAATACCCGTCCTTAACGGACTTTTCTACCTGCTTGCTTTTGGATTTATCCTCTTTGGTGCTTTACCAGAAGCGCATGCGGTAGATTCCCCGACCTTTCAACTTAATGTTCAAGGTGTAAATGGACTCGAAGACTACGGGATTGCTATCCAGTTAGTCTTCTTCATGACGCTCATTACTTTAGCGCCTTCGATCATGATGCTCATGACGAGTTTCACCCGCATCGTGATTGTCCTAGGATTTGTGCGAAGTGCTCTAGGTGTCCACCAAGCACCTTCTAATCAAATCATAATTGGGCTGTCTCTCTTTTTGACTGTTTTTCTAATGGGCCCAATTTGGGACAAGATTTATGATGAGTCCATTGCTCCCTACAAAGCTCAAGAGATAACCTCTCAGGAAGCCTTTACACGTAGTGGAACGCATCTAAAAAATTTCATGCTTAAGCAAACACGCAGTAAAGATCTCGAATTCTTCTTAGAGCTCTCGAGATCCCCTGTAGTTGCTTCGGAAGAACTTCCTATGCGCGTAGTCATTCCTTCTTTCGTGCTGAGCGAACTAAGGACTGCCTTTCAGATGGGGTTCATGATTTTTGTTCCATTTCTTGTTATTGATTTCCTCGTTGCCTCTACCTTGATGTCCATGGGAATGATGATGATGCCTCCAGCCATTATCTCACTTCCTTTTAAACTACTATTATTTGTTTTAGTAGATGGATGGTATCTCGTAATTCAATCCTTAGTAGAAAGCTTTTCCGGATGACCATAGAAATGGCCGTAGATATATTACGCACTGTGCTGACTACTGCACTCATGCTAGTTGGCCCTATCCTCGGGGCTGCCATGCTCATTGGGATAATTGTTAGCCTAATCCAGTCAGTCACAAGCATCCAAGAGCAAACACTAACATTTGTACCTAAGCTCGTAGGCGTCGGTATTGTGATGATGATTTCAGCCCCATGGCTTATCCGAAACTTGGTAGAATTTACTATAACATTCATACAACGAATGCCAACAGTAGCGCCATGAATTTATCCTTCGAAAGCATAAATCTTATTGCAATGATTTTCATAAGGGCAGGAGCCTTTCTTATGATGCTTCCGTTTTTAAATGGCCAATTAGTTCCTGTACGTGTACGTATCGCCTTAGCCGCAGTATTAACAACCATGACTTTTGCTCTTGTAAATGAACAAGTGGTTGTCCCCACAAACATAGTTGACCTGGGATTGATGGGAGTAAAAGAAATTTTAGTAGGCCTTCTTATGGGGCTAGCTGTACGCATTGTTTTCTCCATGGTGGAATTTGCTGGTCATGTGATTTCTACAGAAACCGGCCTCATGATGAGTAATAGCTTTGACCCTATCAGCGCATCTCAGTCCACAACAATCAGCACCCTTCTTTTTTATCTAACCTCGCTAATTTTTCTTATCACTGGACTGCATCGAGAGCTATTCATCGCTTTTGCTCGAAGCTTTGAGTACGTCCCTCTCTCGTTAAGCCTATATGGCCTTCAAGGAATTGAAACACTTACCAGGGCCTCAGGCCAAATTTTTTCCGTAGGTCTTCAAATGGCGGCTCCTTTAGTTGCTCTTAATTTTATAATCACCATTAGCTTTGCTGTTTTAGGTAAAGCTGCCCCCAAGATCAATGTATTCATGCTCAGCTTTTCTGTACGTATACTGGGAGGGCTTGCCCTGCTATTTATGACTTTAGGTCTCATTACGCAGTACATCTACTTATATGTAAAAGCAAGCCCTGAGCGAATGCTTGAATTTCTTATTTACTAGCTATGTCTGCTGACGCTGATAAAAGTTCAAAAACAGAACTCCCTACCGAAAAAAAGAAAAAGGACGCTTTTGACGAAGGTCAATTTGCTAAAAGTCCTGAGGCTGGGGTTGTTGCTGTCTTAATAGCAGCATTTGTTATTCTAGTGTTTTCAGCAAAAGACAAAGCCCTGAATATCGCCAATCACGCAGCCTCTATATTTTCAAGTCTTTCAGAAGTTGAAATTAATGTTGTGAGCGCTGCTTACATCCTCTCTCAAACAGGTCAGTTAATTTTCTCTATACTCATACCCATTCTCTTTGCTTGCACCATTGCCTCTATTATAGCAGGAGGTTTGCAATCTGGATTTAGACTTACACCAAAAGTCATAGAACTTAAATTTGAAAAGTTAAACCCTGTTCAAGGCTTTAAAAAAGTTTTTTCTATTAAAAGTCTTGTTCAAGCCGGACTTGATGCCCTCAAGTTTATAGCACTCGCTTTTATTTTATACGGCGCCCTTACCAAGATAACGAGTGACCCTATTTTCCACTCGCCAGTCCCTCCTAGCCATTTAAGTGAATTCATCTTAGAAACGTTCTTAACTATGCTGGCTCGCCTAATTCTTGCACTAGGAGCCATCGCTATCATCCACTATTTGTACCAACGTCATCAAACAACCAAAGACCTTATGATGACAAAACAAGAAGTCAAAGATGAGTTCAAACAATCGCAAGGAGACCCTACCGTCAAGTCTGCTCAAAAGCGAGCTGCCCTAAGAATTTTACAAAAACAAATGATGGATGACATCCCTACGGCTGATGTCGTTGTTACAAACCCGACACATTACGCCGTAGCACTCAAATATGAACGGGGCGAAGATGCCGCTCCTATTGTCATTGCTAAAGGCCAAAATCTATTTGCTCAGAAAATTAAAAGCATAGCAGGAAAGCACGATGTTCCTGTTGTAGAAAATAAGCCTGTAGCCCGACTACTCTTCCGAATCGGAAAAGTGGGACACACCATCCCTGCAGAGCTTTATCAAATTGTTGCTGAGATTCTTGCTCATGTTTACCAAACACACCGCTACTACTTCCACAGACTAAAGTCTAGACGACTAGAAAAGAGCCTACATGGATAATCAACCTCAAGCCTCTTCAGGATTCTTAGACAAGATTTTTAAAAATACAGATCTTGCCTTTACCTTTGGTATTTTCGGTATCGTAGTTCTACTCATTGTGCCTGTGAGTCCTATTTTTATGGACTTACTCTTAGCTGGCAGCATTGGGTGCGCCTTACTTATTCTTTTAATTGTTGTTTATGTAAAAGAGCCTGCAGAGTTCTCCGTATTTCCCACTATTCTTCTTGCTATTACTCTTTATCGACTCGGCCTAAATGTCGCCTCAACACGTCTTATTCTTTTAGATGGATATGCAGGAGGAGTCATCGACTCTTTTGGAAACTTTGTTGTTCGAGGTAACTACGTTGTCGGTACTGTTGTATTTCTTATCTTAATTGTGATTAACTTCGTAGTAATCACGAAGGGTGCTGGCCGTATTGCTGAGGTTGCAGCTCGCTTTACCTTGGACGCTATGCCAGGAAAGCAAATGTCCATCGACGCAGAGCTTAATGCAGGAATTATTGATGAATCTGCTGCCACAAAAAGGCGCACAAAGATTCAAAAAGAAGCAGACTTTTATGGCGCAATGGATGGTGCGAGTAAGTTCGTTCGTGGAGATGCAATTGCAGGAATACTAATTACTCTTATTAATGTAGTTGGTGGTATTGCTATTGGAGTTTTTCAAAAGAATCTACCCCTTATGGACTCTCTCCAAAAGTATACACTACTTTCTATTGGAGATGGATTAGTCTCTCAGGTTCCTGCTTTGATTATTTCTGTAGGTGCGGGTATCCTCATTACAAGAACGGGTGAAGGGACTCCTCTTGGAGAACACCTCGGTAAACAAATTTTTGTACATCCTAGGGCCTTAGCAATTGCTGCTGCTATGCTCTTTCTTTTTGCACTAATGCCTAGCATGCCTTTTGCACCATTTGCATCCTTGGGAGTACTAGTAGGTAGTTTTGCATTTATACTGAATAAGCACGACGATGAAATACAAGAGTTAACCAACGATGAAACTAAAGCACTCGAAGGCCCCCAACAACAAACCTCAGAAGCTGAAGAAAGTAAACCTGGATCAGTAGAAGACCTACAAAAAATAATTCAAGTAGATACATTCTCAATTGAACTTGGCTACGGGTTACTAGGTCTGGCAGATGCAAAAGCTTCAGGTGATTTATTAGAGCGTGTCACAGGGGTGCGTCAAAAGCTTGCACGCGAACTTGGCCTTGTATTACCCCCAATCGCAGTGCGCGACAATCTAGAGCTTGAAACCAATCAATATCGCTTTTTGATGCGTAACAAAGAAATTGCTAATAGTGAGCTATTCCCTGCTCGTTGCCTAGCAATGAATATTTCAGGCAGCACCGCTACGCTTTCAGGAACACCGACTATAGAGCCTGTATTTGGGCTAGAAGCAGTTTGGATTGCTGATGAAGAGCGTAAAACTGCAGAAATGAGTGGATTTACTGTAGTCGATGCTCCTTCTGTATTAATCACTCATCTTTCCGAAGTCCTTAAAGACAACGCACACTATTTGTTAGAGCGCGAGGACGTTCAAAAGCTAGTAGACAACGTTAAAGAAAATAATGCAACTCTTGTTAATGAGCTACTTCCCGATCTAGTAAGCATTGGCCTTATTCAGCGCGTCTTACAGAATCTGCTCAAAGAAAACATATCGATCAAGAATCTTACCCTCATTCTAGAAACAATTGCAGACTTTGCAGCACTCACTAAAAACCCAGATGAACTATCTGAACAGGTCCGCAAGGTCCTTGGGGTCTATTTTGCAGAAAACTACGAAAGTGAACCCGGAATTATAAAAGCACTGACCCTAGACCCACGCCTCGAGCAACATCTCATAAACAGGATACAGCGTTCTCAATTTGAGGTAGGCCTAATGATGGACCCCGCTCTTACGGAAAGCCTTATTCATGAATTCTCGGCGCGCTTGAAGCATATCAATGAACAAGGCCTAGAACCCATTCTAATGACAACCGCTGACTTGCGATTACCTTTTAAGCGCTTTTTTGATCCCAGCTTTCCAAGACTCAATGTCGTTGCTTATCAAGAACTTCCAAATCAAACACAAGTCCAATCTCTGGGAATTATTCCTCTTCCCGAAAATATTAGCCCAGCAATCCCAGCAGGAACGCCACCTGCTAGTAATCCAGCATGACCCCAACAACACAAACCAGGGACACCAAGTCCTTGGAAGGCAGGAAATTCCGCTTTGTAGTGCGTAGTGCCGAAGAAGCTGTCGCCCTTATTAAAGAAAGACTAGGGGACAATGCACGCGTACTGTCTGTAAACCAAGTTGGCGGCAAAGGCTTGGCGCGCTTTCTATCTTCCCCAAAATTAGAAATTGTTGCAACGGTTCCTAAACAAGAACAAGAGCCTGAAAGCACCCCTGCCCCTCAGCCTGAAAAAGACCAACCTACGGAAGCTGAACACACCGTCACAAAAATTTATACGAAAACAGCTAGCGTACTAGAGCCGTCCGAGGAAGACTCTCGTTCTAGATCATTAAGCATGATTCTTGATCAAATTGGGTTTGATCAACAGCTTTTCTCAAAAATACAGCCACGTACTAGCTGGAATAAGCTCCAAGAGATGCCTTTGCAACAAGGTCTCTCTGAAATAGGGTACACCCTCAGAGAAGCTTTCAAACAATGCCCAACCACTCCCACTACTCTACGTATGGCATTTATTGGAACTCCTGGGGTCGGCAAAACCACGGCGCTGTGCAAGTGTTTAGCCAATGATGTATTTATAAACAACAAGACACCTAAGGTATTACAACTTGAGGATGAAACACCTAATGCAAACGAAGCGCTGACCGTGTTTTGTGAAGCCCTAGGCGTACCTCTTCTTAGAGAGTCTATTGACTTAGACGAAATTACTGAAGAAGACCTCATTTATTTTGATCTCCCAGGCATTAACATTAAAAACGCTGAAAGTTTGAATGAGCTGAATAGGCGCCTAGATAATCTTAACGTCGATACGCGCATACTAACAGTAAATGCTGTTTATGACAGTAACTTCATCACAGAAGTTATTAATGCTTCTCACCAAATGAAAGCCACCCATTTAGGGCTTACTCACCTTGATGAATTAACTTTTTCTGCGAAGCTATGGCCTTTCATTTTAAAAAGCAATTTACGGCCACTATTTTTAACGCATAGCCAAACCATTACAGGCGATATCACAGAGTCTGTATTTGAGCATTTAATAGACAAAACCTTTCCTCCCGTTATCAGGAATAACTTAAGCGCTACTAATTCATGAATACCGAAAACTTTGAAAGCAAATTCCTTATTGTTCTAGGTGGATTCTCTGGATTTACACTTGCTTTCTTTGGAGGCTTCTTTGTCGGGAATGATATCCCTACCGTTTTAAGAAATGCTTCCATTGCCTGCGTTGTGGGCGCTTTTCTCATGAAAGGGTTTTCCCAGTTACTTATCTCTCAAATACTGCAAGCTTCTCGCTCAAAACAACAACAAGCACAAATACGTGCTCAAGAAGAAGCTGCTGCTCAAGAAAAAGAAGCCGAAACAACAAACGCCCCTAATTAATAGATAAATTTACCATGGAGTCCGCACCTCCCAGAAAAAACTCATCTCAGAAAGCAATTCTTCAGGATCCAGCTAAGAAGCGTGCTTTAGGTGCGTATCAAGATAAAGAGACACGTAACAAAACGCCTCGATGGGACCTTGTTGAACAATATCTTCCTTTGCTCAAGTCCCTGGTAGGCCGTATGTCTATGAACTTCCCTGCGCATACAGATATTGAGGATATTCACAGTATTGCGCTTACAGGTCTTATCTCTGCTTCACAAGGGTTCGATCCTCAAAAAGGAACTTCCTTTGGAAGCTATGCAACCTTAAGAATTCGAGGAGCCTTACTAGATGAGTTACGGCGCATGGACTGGATGCCACGCACCGATCGTGCAAAAGTAAAGCAATACAAAAAATCTGTAGCAGAACTCGAACAACGCCTTCAAAGACCTGTTAACGAAGAAGACATTTGCAAAGAGCTAAACATTAGCGCCAAAGAACAAGCCCAACTGCAAGAATTGGGCAGCCCACTTTTCATTATTCCGCTGGAAACGACACTTGGAAATGATCCAGAAATGCCCAGCCTACATGAAACTATCGCCGACGTTACGGAAATGAACAGTCGTGATATTACTGAAAATCATGAGCTCATGAAACAAATAAGAGAAGGGCTCGATCAGCTTCCGGTAATACAAAAGAAGGTACTTGTTATGTACTATGTTAAAGGACTCCGTCTTATGGAAATAGCTAACGTGCTTAAACGCTCTGAGTCTAGAATATGTCAGGTACATGCACAAGCAATCGTCTCTCTGAGAAAATATATTAACAAAGTTTCTTCAAGCTAATGCTCGTTATCGCAGGTTACATTGTTGTTTTTGTCTCTGTTATCGGAGGATTTATGATTGCCGGGGGTAACCCGATGCTCCTACTTCACGTTTCTGAGTTTGTGGTTATTGGGGGAATGGCCCTTGGGGTACTCTTGGTTGCAAGCCCTATGTCTGTGATCAACCATATGATCAACGACATAAAATCAAGCATGCTCGAGTCTGCCGTTACAAAGGAAGAATTTATGGATCTTCTAAAACTTCTTTATGAAATGTTCATGGTAGGAAGACGCAACGGACTTATCGGACTTGATGATCATCTGAATGATCCTCAGAACAGTTCTATTTTTAGCAAATACCCTTCTTTCATTAAAGACCCTAATCGCGTTACTTTTCTATGTAATGCACTCCGCCCTATCATTGATGGGAAGATTAAGCCCGAGCAACTAGGCGGAATCCTTGACGATGAGATCTACACCCAAGAAGTACAGGCAAATGAATCTATTTCAATTATCTCACTGATCGGAGATTCGCTCCCTGGGATTGGAATTGTTGCTGCTGTGCTTGGTATTATTAACACTATGGCTGCAATCTCTGAAGGGCCTGAAGCTGTAGGTGCGAAAGTGGCTGCCGCTTTGACGGGTACGTTTTTAGGGATTCTCTTTGCTTACGGATTTATTAATCCGCTCGCAAAAAAAATTCAGCTTAATAATAAGATGAAGTTTATGTACTACAACGTACTCGCAGGGGCTATCACAAGCTTCGCCCAAGGACTTGCTCCACTTATGGCCATTGAGATTGCTCGGAGATCTCTCGACAAGTGTGTTCAGCCTGAAGCTGATGAGCTCGAAAACATACTGAAAGAGATCAAGACAAAGTAATCACTATTTTTCATGGGAAAAAGAAGAGGACATGGTGGCGGCCATCACGGCGGTGCTTGGAAAGTGGCATACGCTGACTTTGTTACAGCTATGATGGCTTTATTCATGGTGCTCTGGATCTCTGGGCAAGATGATGAAGTCCTACGTGCTACTTCAGGGTATTTTCAACATCCATTCACAAAAACATTCACGAACGAGCCGGGGATTATGGCCTCAGGCAGTGAGGGAAACGCTGGCAATGAAAAGCAGTCTAGCGAAAACAAGGCGAATAACACACTCCTTGATGTTGCAGTACTTCATGAGATGTCTGACGAGCTAAAAAAGATCATGCACATCACTGATGAGGATGATGACCCTTTAATGGACATAGAAGTGACCAGTGATGGCCTACGCATTACTTTATTTGATCGCTCTAAACAGCCACTATTCATTAAAAACACAGATATCCTCACCGAGTGGGGAGTATTTGCCATGCAAAACTTGGCTTGGGTAGTCAATCGCTACCCCATGAAGCTACGTATAGATTCTCACGTTTCTGAAGGTATGGTGCCTAACGATGCTTACGGCCCCTGGGAGATCACTATAGATAGAGCCAATGCGAGCAGGCGCGCACTTGAATACTATGCTGTAAATAAAGAAAAAATCTTGCAAATCAGCGGTCACGGAGAGTCCCAGCTACTCCCAGAAACAGCTCCTGAATCTGAAAGTAATCAACGGCTGGAGTTCAGCCTCATGATAGACCCAAATCCAGAAATTAAGTAACTTTTTAATTTAAAATCAATCGTTATGGAAAACCTTGTAGACACTACAAACCAAAGCCCTAAAGCCTCAAAATCAGCCACTCTCACGCCTTTGGTAAGCCACCATACCTCAGGACCTAAAGGGCCATCTACCCAACAAGACATGCAACGAGTCCTAGTTTGCGAAGGAAATGACGGACACACTCCTCAAGTAGAGCTACTCTGTAAAGATGGGCAAACAAAGCGCATTCTAATTACTTGCGCATGCGGCCAACATATCGAGCTAGATTGTGAATACGGGACTTAAGAGGCCTTAGATAGGCCCCATAGAGTCATCCCCGGCAGGGTATGACATCCCAGCAAGCTTATGGGCTACACTGCCCTCCAAATACAAGGAGCGTGAAGGGAATGCAATAGTAGCACCTCTAGCCTTAATTGCTTTCATTATCTTGATGTTTATACGCTGGCGTACATCCATATGCTCAAGCCATTCAATTGTTTTGGTAAAGTAGTAAACCAAAATATCCAATGAGCTATCCCCAAAATCTGTAAAGTTCACCAAGATAAACTCTTGCTGGATACTTTCGTCTTCTTTCAACAGCGTACGGATGTCTTCAACAATAAGTGCTACAGTATCCGGGTCGGTATCATAAGAAATACCGACAAATTGCTTAACCCGGCGCTTAGGCATACGAGACCAGTTGATGATCGTCTCATTAGCGAGTACATTATTAGGAATAGATAATAATGTTTTAGGGAAAGTGCGCACACGTGTGGAACGTAAACCTAATGCCTCTACATTCCCATCAAGCTTATCACCTACCTGGATCCAATCACCTACTTTAAAGGGACGGTCCAGAACAAGAGCCAAAGAACCATAGAAATTAGCAATAGAGTCTTTTGCTGCAAAAGCAAAGGCAGCACCTCCAAGACCCAAAGTAGCGATAATCCCTCCAATAGAGTAACCCAAATTATCAACAACCAAAAGGGCCCCAATAAGCACTATCGTAATATTGATGGACTTGCGGATAAGGGGAACAAAGCCATAGAGGGTAGAACGCTTATCTTTTATTTTAGAGCCAATAAAGTAAGCTAAGGCATCTGTAACCCGCATCAGACCCCAAGTAAAAATAACTAGAACAGACAGCCTAAAGACTTGCTCAACAAGCTCTTCGAATCGGTGGTCTAGCGGAAGGACAACAATAGATAAATACACCCCAAACAACAGAAGAAATGTAAGCGCAGGTTTTTGGAAAGCCCTTAGGATCAAATGATCTCCCTCGAAACGGTCTTTTTGCAGCCATTTATCTAAAGCATTAAAGGTTCTTTTAATAATAATGCCGCGGAATAAAATAGTGACCAAAATGATAGAAAAGCTCAGCATTAGGTCTTCTATATTAAAGCCCAGAAGCTGAGTGCCGAAAAGGCTAGGGTCTTCAACAGGCAACTCGTGCGCTTCAGGAACAATAATTATCTCATCTGCTCGCAGAGCAGCGAAAGAGCCTAACAAGCAAGTTAGTGCTGTCACGCAACGCCAGTAAATAGATTTCATCATATTAATAAGGCTAAATGTCTTCTCTAAAACAGCAAAGGAAAAATCCGCTGAAAAAGCTTGAGCAAAGCGTATCTTATGAGAAGATAAGGGAGCTATTTATGTCCCGATCACTGCTCCCAAATCTAAACCGAAAAAGCATTCTCATAACTGGAGGTACAGGCTCTTTTGGGCAAAAGTTCTGCAAAGGCATTCTAGATGCATTTAATCCAGAAAGGGTGATAATATACTCTCGAGATGAATACAAACAAGCCGACATGGCCAACATGGAGTCCTTCCAGCACCCCTGCATGCGCTTCTTTCTAGGAGACGTAAGAGACAAAGAAAGGCTTACGCTCGCCATGTCTGACGTTGATGTAGTCGTCCATGCTGCTGCACTCAAACAAGTTCCTGCGGCGGAATACAACCCCTATGAATTCATCAAAACTAATATCCACGGGGCTACAAACGTAGTAGAAGCTGCGCTGAATGCCGGAGTGGGCAAGGTTCTTGCCTTAAGCACAGATAAAGCCGTTAACCCTGTTAACCTCTATGGGGCTACTAAGCTATGTTCGGACAAACTCTTTATGGCTGCAAATAGCTATCGAGGCAAAAAACGCAGTACCCGATTCTCAGTAGTCCGATACGGAAACGTCATTGGCAGCAGAGGCAGTGTCGTCCCTCTTTTCTTAGAGCAGAAAAAGACGGGAGCCCTCTCCCTCACGGATATGCGCATGACACGCTTCTATATTACTCTAGAACAATCCGTCCAGTTCATCTTTCGCTGTATTCAAGAAATGGAAGGGGGAGAACTCTTCGTTCCTAAAATGCCAAGCTGTCGCCTGACAGACCTTGCCATGGCTATCGCGCCTGAATGCGAGCATAACGTTGTGGGCATTCGTCCTGGAGAGAAAATCCATGAAACGCTTATCCCTTCGGATGAAGCCTATCGTACCCTTGAATTCCCTGACCACTTTATCGTCCAACCTGTGCTGCCTTGCTGGGAAACAAGTTTTGAAAAAAGCGGCGGACGCCCCTGTGCGGAAGACTTCTGCTACCGCAGTGACGTGAACTCTAGCTGGCTCGATGCAGAAAGCCTCAAGCCTCTTATAGAGAAATACGTAAATAGTGAAGAGGCAATATCCGCCGGAGTTCTGGAACCAGCAAGCGTTTAATAAAAATGCATTCCTTTACCATTGGAGGAACCCTTCTCAGCAATAACACACCTCCCTACCTAGTAGCCGAACTTTCAGGGAACCACAACCAAAGCATTGATAGGGCTAAAACTCTTATTGAAGCAGCTGCTAAGGCAGGTGCTCATGCAGTAAAACTACAAGCGTATACACCTGATACCCTATCATTAAATTGCAAAAAAGATCGCTTTTTAATTAAAGAAGGGCCCTGGGCAGGACAGTACCAGTACACCCTTTACCAACAGGCAATGACACCTTGGGAGTGGATTCCTGAGCTCGCAGACCATGCACGAAAATATAATCTAGAGCTCTTTTGCTCTCCTTTTGACGAAAGTTCTGTGGATTTCCTTCAAGAAACATTAAATCCCTCGGTTTATAAAATTGCTTCACTAGAAATCACTCACCTTCCCTTACTCAAAAAAGTGGCTCAAACAGGAAAGCCTGTTCTGCTCAGCACCGGAAATGCTGAAGAACAAGAGATAAAACAAGCACTTGAATGTCTAAATGAAAATGGTTGTCACTCAGTCTTACTATTGAAGTGCATCAATGCTTATCCAGCCCAAGCAAAAGACTTTAATTTACGCTCATTAATACGTCTTCAAGAGAACTTCCCCTGCCCCGTAGGCTTGTCTGACCACTCTTTAAGCAATGAAGTATCACTCGGAGCTATTGCCCTAGGTGCCTGCTTAATTGAAAAACACCTCACTTTAAGTAGAACCGAAGGAGGGGTGGACAGTGCTTTTTCTTTGGAGCCTCAAGAATTTCATAGTATGGCAAAGTCCATTAACATACTTTATGAATCTCTCGGAGAGTCACGTATTAGCCCAAGCGATCAAGAACTCATAGAAAGACGCTTCCGTCGATCAATTTATGTTTCTTCATCCATCAAAGAAGGAGATACTCTTTCTATAGATAACTTAAAAATTATCCGCCAAGATGATGGCCTCCCCCCTAGTGAATGGGAAAATGTCCTAGGGAAAGCCGCCTCACGTACACTTAGCTTTGGAGAACCGTTGAGCACTGGAGACTTTCACTAATAGTAGAAATAGAGTCTTTCGGGTACCGTAATAAACGCTGAGGCTGTGCCTCTCTAATAAAAGGAATCTCTTTTATATCCCCCCCCATAGACTCAATAAAGAACCAATAAAAACTATCTAACCCAGCACACAGGCTTAAGGTTGAGGCGCCCCCAAATCGGGCATTAACTTCTATAAAAAATACTTTTTCGTCCTCTTGGATAATTCCTTGAACTACAAGGTGCCCGTAAAGCCCTAAAGACTCGACTAAATCACTAACTTTTTGTTCAAGAGATTCATCACTAAAAGTAGTTGTCATCTGAGATTCTCCGCCAACCACATAGTCTCGATACCGCAAAACGACTCCCTTAGTCTTTCCTTGGCAATCCACATAAACATCCGCACTAAATTCTTTTCCCTGAATATATTGCTGAAACAAAGGAGCTCTTAGCGCGTTTGCTTTTTGTTTAGCAGTTTCTCGATCTACTTTGACAGACAAGGACTGAGAGCCTGCACCAAATCGCTCTTTAACCACATAAAAACCCCATGAACCATCATCGAGATTAAGCATTGTATCAGGAACAAGAACTTCTTTACTCACTAAATTTTCATAAAGTGCCCACTTATCTAAACAAAGATGCACGCTTTTAGGAGAAGAAACCATCACAAAGACTTCATGCTCCTCAAGGAGCTGCTTGTGTCTTGACAAATAAACAAGCTCTGCATCTCGAGTAGGAATAATATAACGAATCCCATGGCTCTGACAGAAATTAATCAAGTCCTCAATAGTCAAGTTTTCCAACAATGGCATCTCCCAGAAGCAGTCCACAAAGTTTCGCCCAATACAGTGTGCATCGGAATCTGCCCCCCAAAGAACATAAGCATTAAAGCATTTCCCAGCAGCTTTCCTCAGGGCCTTTATCAAAGGAACTTTCTTAGACAAACTCGTAATCAAAATCCCTGAAGGGAGTTGATCCCTCTCGAGAGAACGCTCCATTTGCTTCTGTTCATATGTTATGATAGAAGGGATTGATTCCTCTAACTTTATTGAAGGACTCCAATTCAAAACGGCTTTAGTTTTAGTCATATCCGCCTCAGAGGCTTCATATAGGATCTTATCCTCTTTTTCTACCACTACAGCTTCAGGAAAAAACTTTTTCAATAAATCAGCAACCTCACTTACTTTTCTAGACTGCCCTGTGCCCAAGTTATAGACCCCCGAAGCTTCTTCACAAAGTGCCAAACGCATAAGCCCTTCTGCAGAATCTTTTGCATAAATATAATCGAATTGCCCTTCTTTTCCATAGAGGTATATAGGCTTATGCGATAATAAGTCTCTTACCCACCGTGAAATAATATCACGGGAACCTTTTCCATAGCCTCTAAAAATCCTTGCCATAATGAAACGACAATGTTCTCCAAAGAATGTTTCCAGGAACTTAAGCTCAACCTCATGCATAAGTTTGGCAGCGCCCGTTAGATTCCGAGGGCTCACCGCAGTATCTTCAGAAAGCCGACATGGCTTCAACCAAGGTGTTTCTTTCAAATATAAAGAAGAATCATAAATAAGGTAACTCGATGCGAACACAACTGATTTGAGACTCTTCTCATCCTTAAGCATGCTCATCAAGTGATGGCTCAACTTTAAGTTATGCTCATAGTTTTCCTTCCAAAACCCATAACTCTCTTCAGAGCGCTCAAATGTTGCGGCTAGATGAAAAAAGATTTCTGGAGAAAATTTCTCAACTTCATTTCGAGTTAAGGTGTTAAGATCTCCCTGTCGGTAAATCACGGATCCAGGAAATGAATCAGGACGTTTTTTTAAATCGCCGACCCAGACAGTGGCACCCTCTTTAATAAGGAGTGAGACAAGCTCTCGTCCAATTACACCAGCCCCTCCACTAACAAAAACTTTTTTATTCTTAAGCTTCATAATCTTCCTTCAGGATTCCATGCATTAATGAATCTTCTAAAGAACCGCGAACACTGACATGTTGGCGTAAACAACCTTCTTTCAAAAAACCTTCCTGCTCTAAAATCACAATATGTTCTTTTCGAAATGAAAACGTTTCTGTAAACAAACGGTTTAAGCCGAGTTCGGTGAATGCATACCGTTTAATCAACTTTAAATAGTTTGAAAAATCTGATCCATAAACAGAGGGCTCCTTTGCCCGCTGAGGGGCTACTAAAAACGAAACCTCAGACCGCATTGCATCCCAATCAATATAAACCAGCCCACCATAACCAATACACTGACCCTCACATAAAAAACTAAATAAAACAAGGGAAGGCCTATCTCTTTCAAGCGAAGGGAGCACTACGTCTTCATAGTACTGCTCCTGCATTTCCTTCGTAAGGACTTCTTTTTGACGCAAAACCTCCATTTGTGCATTCCGCCAATCTGCTACCTGAAAGATATCTTCATACCTCAAAGGGACAAGTTCGTATAAGCCCTCGACAAGAGAAACAGAATCTAAATTAACACAGCTCATAATTCTTCACACAAAGCATTTAAGCCTTCTATGACTCGATCCTGATCCGACTCAGACATCTTCGGAGCAAGCGGAATACTTAAACAGCCTTCATAATATTGCCGCGCATGAGCAGGACATTCTTGATCAAAATGTTCTTTGTAGTAAGGATGCTCACACACAGGAGCATAATGGACTTGAGTTAAGATACCTCGTTCTTTCAAAAAGCGATGCGCATAATCTCGCCATTGTTCTTTATGAAAGTGAATCACAAAAAGATGAAATGCACTTGTACCCACTTGAGGGACAATATTAAAATAATTTTTAAATTCAGGAGTTTGGAGTAGATCTTGATAACGTCTAGCAAGTGCTCTGCGTCTTTCCAAAAAAAAATCCAAACGTGTCAATTGTGAACGCCCTAAAGAAGCCTGAATATCAGTCATCCTGTAATTAAAACCGAGATCCACTTGCTCATAAAACCATTCTGGCTTTTCAAGGCCTTTAGGGTCGGGCCGAACAATGCCATGGCTGCGCAATAAGCGTACTTTATCAGCAAGCTCTTTATTATTGGTCAGCACAGCACCTCCTTCTCCTGCACAAATATGTTTAAGCGGGTGAAAGCTAAGAATAGCCATATCAGTATGCGCGCAAGAGCCGCTCAAGATAGTCTTTCCCTCAGCCTGATAGCTTGCTCCTAGGCTATGAGCAGCATCCTCAATTACACTCCAACCACGGGCCTGGGCTAATAACTGGATGCGATCTAGCTGAGGGACCTGCCCATTCAAAGATACAGGAATAATCACCCCAGAAGAATGCTGATGCGGATCCAGACTGTTTAAGCAAACCTCCAAACGCTTCACATCCATTAAACCCGTAAGAGGGTCCACATCACAAAATCGTACCCCGGCTTGGTTGTAGAGTAAACAATTAGCACTGGCTGCAAACGTAATAGGCGTGGTGACTCCAATAAAGTCTGTAGTCTGCTTAAGGGCTGCACAGGCCAAATGCAAGGCTGCCGTACCATTGGAAACCGCCACAGCATATTTAACCCCAAGATAATCACAAAGCGCTTCCTCAAAAGCACCCACCTGAGGGCCTTGAGTTAAAAAATCTGACCTTAACGTATCAACAACAGCATCGACATCACTCTGGTCAATCCACTGGCAAGAGTAAGGCAAGACTTGAGGGGGCTCTTTAACTTGAGGCATGATTATTATAAAGTAAGCTAACCCGGCTATTTACCTGGTAATGGCAGAGATTATGCTTCCTTAAACATTTAATCAACTCATAATAAAGTTATTACCCCTTGTATGTCTTTCCTGCGATTCCTCTTACTGTTGAGTAGCTTCATGCCACTTGCAGGCTATGCAACCATTACTCTGCCCAATACAGCCCCCCCTCATACAGGTACAGGCGCTTGGCATGATGATGTAGTTCTCACTGATGATGCTACCCTTACTAACAATGGCCAACTGACTATCGGTCAAAAAATAAGCCCTGGGACGAGAGCCTCTCACTTCTTACACGATATCAACCTTAATAACTTTGAGCTTACTCTCTCAGGCACTGGTGATACCCTTATACAATCCAACATATTAGGATCGGGCAACATCACCATTGATCTAGACACCGCAAATTCTAAGGTTACCTATCATACTCTTTATGATCGTCCTGGAGGCAATCCTACCACTTACACAGGAACAACTCATGTCAAAAGCGGCATTTTAGAGCTGAACACACTGTCAGGAAAACGTGATGCGATCGTCGGGGACCTCATCATTGGAGGTGCGGGAGCTGTTGCTGAAGTAACCCGAAAGAGCAATGTCGCCAATAGGCAATTAATTGCGGATACGGCTCATGTCCTTATTCGAGAACAGGGGACATTTAAACTCAACCGGGGCAACGCAAGAAATCAAAGTAGTCAAGAAACAATTGGCGCACTCACACTCGATGGCGGAACCTTAATGAATGCTACTACCTCAAGCAAATCAACTACCTTGACTGTAAAAAATGGACTTACTTTAAGCAGTACCTCTACCATAAAGCTAGGCCAGGGTGGCATGAATCTTAAATTTTCGGACAGCTCTCACCTAAGCTGGGGGAACGGTCAACTTATTATTGAAGGCTACTATCACTCAAACCAAGGCTCGAATAGAAAAAGCCGTGTTTCCTTTGGTAATAACGCAACAGGCCTCACATCAGACCAACTAGGGAAGATCTTCTTCAAAAATCCCAATGGCAGTACAGGGTTATGGAGCAGCCAAATCAATGCTCGTGGTGTCTTAACGCCTTTAGTCCCTATACCTGAGCCAGGGACATTGTATGCCGGGGCCTTCTCCCTGTTATGGTGCTTACGCCATTTCAGGAAACGAAAGCATTAACCGCTTTTGAGGGTATGTATCGTAATTTCTGGTGGACAAAAATAACGCACAGGGATACCGCAAGCACCTACCCCTCGAGAAGTATAGCCTTTCAAAGACTCATAAGACCAGGCACCTCTGGCCATAAAATAGGGTGAAACATCATTGTTAAGCACAACCCGCCCACCAGGCAGACAAATTTGCCCTCCATGTGTATGACCTGCAAGAAGCAATGCATAGCCTTCATCATAAGCCTCCTGATAGGTTGCTGGGGTATGGGAAAGTAGTAATGCGCAAGCGTCTTTTGGGATTGTTTTGCGGGCTTTTTTTAAATCATGCAATCCATACAAACGTGGATCATCTACGCCCACTATATATAAAGACTCTCCATTTTTTTCTACAGAAACAGATTCATTAATAAGGAATTGCATGCCCAACGCCTCCAAAGGAAGAACCATCTGAAGCCAGTCATGATTCCCCAAAATAGCATAAACAGGCTTTTTTAAACATGCCAAAATAGGCTTCATGCGCTCAATGCTTTTCTTATAGGTCCCTCGGCTAACTGAAGAGGTTCTATAATCACCTGTCATTACGCATAAATCATAATCAAGCCCCTGGAGCCTTTCACACAGAACTCCCACAAGATCTTCATCTAAATCAATATGTAAGTCAGTGAGCTGCAAAATACGATAGCCTTCAAAAGCTCTTGGCAAAGAAGGCAATACAACTTGATGCTCCTCGAGGCGGATATCTAAATAGTTCCTGTGCCCCCAACCGTAAATACCCAATATTCGCAATAAGGCCTTAATAAAGTGAAGGCGCAAGAACAACCGTTTCCACGGAAATAACTTACGCCCTCGCTGCAACCAACTTGGCCTATGAGACTGCTGTCGCTCTAACCGAGTAACCACATAGTCTATACCCAAGCGCTTTCTTAAAATCTCAAACGCTTCCAGATCTAAACGAGATTCTGGATGTTCTTTAGGCACGTACTTTAGCTAATAGCTTAAGCCTCAGGCTATTGGCACGCCTCGCACTCTCCACCATTTAACATGGCTTCGAGGCTACATGCCTTTTTCTCAGACTCTGTGTACTCTTTCTTCTCTTCTTTATTTTGAGCAGTCTCAGCAACAATACCTCGCTTATCCTTCTTAAAGCTCAGTGTTGCCTTTTCAATGTTAGAGGCCCCTAGCGTTCTTAAGTAATAAGTAGTCTTTAGCCCTAAGCGCCAAGCCATACGATACATATGAGACAAGGCCTTAAGATCAGGCTGACCCAAGAATAGATTGACCGACTGAGCCTGGTCTATCCACTTTTGGCGGCGTGACGCTGCCTTAATGAAGAACTCATAAGGAATGTCAAAGGCAGTCAGATACTTTTTCTTTAGGGTTTCAGGCACAGATTCTATGTGTGTCAATTCGCCATCAAAATACTTAAGGGCATCGCGCATTTCCTGATCCCAAAGACCTGCAGCCTTTAAATCATTAACAAGAGCTGAGTTGAGCACAATAAAGTCACCCGAGAGATTACTCTTCACAAAGAGGTTCTTATACGTTGGCTCAATACAAGGGGTCGTCCCCATAATGTTGGAGATAGTAGCTGTTGGCGCGATGGACAAGGTATTACTATTGCGCATTCCTTGCTTCTTGATCTTCTTACGCAATGGCGTCCAGTCCATAAGACCCTCTTTTGGCACATCAATTGATTCGCCACGCTCGTCTTCTAATAAAGCTAAGGTGTCTTGAGGAAGTAGACCGCGGTCCCACTTCGATCCCTTATAAGAAGAGTAGGCGCCACGCTCTGCAGCTAAGTCGCTTGAAGCTTCGTACGCGTAGTAGGCAATTGCTTCCATAAACTCGTCGTTGAAAACGACAGCTTCTTCAGAAGCAAAAGAGATATCCTTTTTATACAAGGCGTTTTGAAGCCCCATAACACCCAACCCAATAGGGCGATGTCTCTTATTAGAGGTTTCTGCAGCTTTAGTTGGGTAAAAGTTAATATCAATTACATTATCTAAAGCACGAACCGCAATATGAATAGTCTCTTGGAGCAATTCATGGTTTAGGTTCCCTTCTTCGTCTAGGTGGGTATCGAGGATAACAGAACCAAGATTACACACAGCAGTCTCATCTGCGCCTGTATTCAGAGTGATCTCTGTACAGAGATTTGAGCTGTGGATAACACCTGCATGATCCTGTGGGCTACGCACATTACAAGGATCCTTAAAGGTAATCCAAGGGTGCCCTGTCTCAAAGAGCATGGACAACATCTTCTTCCACAATTCAATAGCAGGCACTTTCTGACCAAAAACCTTACCTTCTTCAGCAAGCTTTTCATACTCCTCATACTTTTCCTTAAAGGCCTTTCCGTAAAGGTCATGAAGCTCCGGAGCCTCGTTGGAGCGGAACAAAGTCCAAGTTTCACGCGCTTCCATGCGCTGCATGAATAAGTCTGGAATCCAGTTTGCTGTATTCATGTCATGGGCCCGACGACGATCATCTCCGGTATTTCTACGCAATTCTAAGAAGTCATAGATATCATTGTGCCAAGTTTCTAGGTAGGCACAGCCTGCTCCACGGCGCTTTCCTCCCTGATTCACTGCAACCAGCTGGTCATTATGCAGCTTAAGGAATGGAATCACACCCTGGCTCTCTCCATTAGTACCCTGGATGTAGCCACCCGTTCCACGGACTGCGGTCCAAGAACCACCAAGGCCTCCAGCCCACTTCGAGAGGTATGCATTTTCAGCAATTCCACGGACCATAATACTCTCGATACTGTCATCCACCTTATAAAGGTAACAGGAAGATAATTGAGAACGCTGTGTGCCCGAATTAAATAAAGTAGGCGTTGAGGAACAGAAACGGCGTGTCTTATACAATGAGTACAGCTTTATAATCCACTCTTCACGGTTATCCTTCTCTTTTAAGAATAAGCCCATAGCTACGCGCATCCAAAAGAGCTGAGGCGTCTCCACACGGCGGTGCTTTTCTGTAGTCTTATCGACAATTAGATATCGATCGTAAAGGGTCTGAATGCCTAAATAGTCAAAATTTAAGTCTGCTAAAGGATCCAGCGCATCCGCTAGCTTACTCAAGTCATACTTAAGCAAATCTGGGCTCAGGCGGTTAATCTTAACGGCATGCTTTAGATACTTTTTAAAGTGCTTGCGGTGGAAGTCCTTCAAAGCAAGAACACCATCTTGCATTAAGTCCCAGCCTAAAACTTCTTCGTAAATATAAGTTAGCAAGATACGTCCCGCAAATTTCGCAAAGTCTGCATCTTTCTCAATCAAAGCCTTCGCATTCAAGATGATAGTCTTCTGAAGATCCTCAGGAGACATCTCTGAGTACAAAGAGCGACGTAGCTCTGTCTCAATAGCTTCTTTACTTAAGCAAAGCTCTAAACCAATTGAGGCAAATTCTATACGCTGTCTTAACTCAGCAGCATTCCAGAAGAAGGTCTCACCATCAGCCTTCTTTAAGAGAATCATGGAATCCTGGTGCTCTTCTTCTGGTAAAGCATCTGCCTTCTCATCGCGCACAAAAGTTCTATGAGCACGATAAAGGATATAGGCTTCAGCTACCTTGAAGTGCCCCTGACGCATGAGCTCCTCCTGAACCATTTCCTGGACGTCCTCAATATCAATAAAGTCCTTCCCACTCATTTGGACCCGCTCTGTAACTGCACGAGCCACCCCTGGGGCACCCTCTGAGTTCTCTTGGCGAGACAAAAAGGCTTTGCGCACTGCGATTTCAATTTTATCTGCATTCCAGGGCACCATCTGGCCATTGCGGCGGATTAGACTAACCTTACTCGCAACAGTCTCTACACCTTGATCTTCTAAAGAAGCGTCATAAGATTGCTGGGCAAGTAAGCTCTTCGCGACATCATAAGCATCATTCTGGACCAAGGCCTTCTCAATAATAGTATGAATATCTCCTTGAGAGACAATAGGGCTACCCTGCTCCTTAAGCTGGAGGCTTAGGTGATCCGCTACAGCCCGAGAAATACGTGCAACAAACGCCTGGTTTTCGGCACTAAAGATATTTTCCTCTTCCTGGGAGAGAAGTAAATCTGTGAGGGCCGCACCGATGGTCTCAGCAACCTCTGCCACATCAAATGCCTTTTCTTGAGCTCCTGTCTTAATAGTAATCTCAGGCTTAGTCCAGTCATCCTGGATGACTTCACGCCAGTTAAAACGAGGCTTGTCTTGCGAAGGTTTTGTAACAAAACGCTTCAGAGCAAGATCACGATCAAAAGTTTTCCTTAACATAATAGAGTCCTTTCTTTTTTAAGCGTTTTAGAGTTCGTCGTCGTGCACTGCAGTCAGGGCAGATGCTTTTTGATATTCGGTTACCCGACCTTCAAAGAAGTTTTGCTCCTTTTGGATATCCATCATCTCTGCTAACCAAGGGAATGGATTTTTGGCCCCGGGAGAAAGTGGCTCCAACCCTACACCCTCAAGACGCCTATCTGCAATGTAGTCGATATACTGAGTAAACTCATCAGCACTCAAGCCCACTGCATTCACAGGCAGACAATCACGAATAAAGTCCTTCTCAAGACCAACAGCCTCTTTCATAAGTTCACGCAACTCTGCGCGGAAGTCTTCTGTCCAAATTTCTGGATTCTCTTCAACCAAATCCATCAAAAGGTTCCGCAAAAGCTCAATGTGGTTAGACTCATCACGCAAGGTATAGCGGAACATTTGACCAATCCCTGGGAATTTATTCTGACGATATAAAGACAGGATCATTCCAAATAAACCGTAGAATTGAGTTCCCTCCATACACTGACCAAAGACAAACATGTTTCTAGCCAGGAGCTTTTTGTTTTCTAAAAGGGTAAGGTCTAGGTCTCCTCGAAGATCCCAGGAGGTCTTAGTAACAAAAGCATTTTTCTTCTCGATGGTCTCGATATCATCGAACATAGATTCACACTCATGGGGATTTAGCCCTAATGAGCTGATCATATACACCAAAGAGTCCGCATGGATATTCTCCTCATGCGCATGGCGGCCCAGTACAAGCTTGAGTTCAGGAGCAGTCACAGCTTCACGCACTACGTGTAGGATATTATCCCCTACAATCCCTTCTGCTGCAGAAAAATAGCCAACACCCATCTTAATAATCCAGCGCTCAATGTCTGTGATCTCTTCAGAGCGCCACTGCTCACAATCCTTCTGCATAGGGATATCTTCTGGCTCCCAGTGGTTTGCCTTCATGTTCTTATAGAGGTTATAAGCCCACTGGTACTTAAGAGGTAGAATATTGAAATACATGGTTTGGCGACCATTAATAACTTTTTTTGCTGCAAATGCAGCTTCTGCTTTATCTTTGTTAAGGACAAATGTCTTGTCGCCGATCGTGTAGGTTTGTGTTTCTGACATGGGTAATTGTATGGAATTAAGGTTTTGTATAGTAAAGTGAATCTAAAACGGGGTGAAAGCCCTAGAAAAACCTGGGGAGTTTACCTAGTTGCTGTTGTTGGCTTATGTAACCAAAGGTTGTTTTCATTTTTAATGATCTCACGAAGACTGTCAACAAAGACCACTATATATAGTGGTTATTTTTTTTACACCCCCCATATATAGTGGTGGAAAGGTTTTATTTGATTTCTGATTAGCGAAACCCAAAAACTACTAACATGCGCCTAAGGACTCTTGCCAGCTACTTTGATGCAACAGGTTCTTAATCCAATCAAGGCAAAGTTACCCAAGAGTTATTCCCATTTATCGGGGCTGTGCGGCCGTGTGTGGCTTAAGTCCTCTAAGGAAGCCTTCTCCAGAGTCTCCCAAAAAGTTATCCACAGCACACACATGCAATCTCAATTTTACAAACTCCATAAGACACTGACTGACAGTGGCTTACAAAAATACTCCCAAAAACCCCCGATTATTATAGTGTTATTCCCGAGTTATTAACAACAGAACCCACATTAAAGCGGCACTCTTCTAGGCGCTGAGCAAATACCTTAAACAGCTTTCTCTCATCCTCTTCAGTTGGGGCATCGAAGGTCAGTGAAAAGCGAACATAGGCGTCCACATCATCCCAAGGCACTGTACTAATCAAATGCTCGCGAATGAGCCACTGACTAAATACCTCTGCATTCTCAAATACAATCTCCAGACCTTGATAGGCCACAGACTGCGGAGCTTTTACATATAAGAAGAATGTCCCAGCTGAAGGCTCCACATCCAAGCCTACTCCATTCAAAATTTCCACTAGAACTTTCATGCGACGCCGATATTTTGCACATAAATTCTCAGTAAATTCGGGCTTCCCTAGAGCATAAGCTGCTGCCTCCTGGATCGCTAAAAACTGGCCTGAGTCCATATTACTCTTAACAGCTGCATAAGCCTCAATAATTTCTGAGTTCCCACAAATCCAACCTATCCTCCAGCCGGTCATATTAAAGCTCTTCGAGAGAGAATGCAGCTCCACAGCAACGTCTCTACCGCCAGGGACTTGAAGGATCGAAGTAGGCGCTTCATCAAAAGTCAGCGCTGCATAAGCGGCGTCTTGTACAACAATCAGTTTATGTTTTTTAGCAAAAGCGACTACCTGCTCATAAAAAGCCCTAGAGGCTGTTGCCCCTGTTGGATTATTGGGGTAATTGAGCACCAAAAGCTTACTTGCCTTAAGTATTGCCTCAGGAATAGCTTCTAAATCAGGCAAAAATCCTTCCTCCTTGCGTAAAGGGAGCGCATAAACCTCTCCATCTAAATAGCGTACATGAGTGCCAAGCACGGGATAGCCAGGAACAGTCATCAAGGCAATATCACCAGGGTTAATGAAACACAAGGGAAGCAATGACAAGGCAGCCTTAGAGCCGATCGAATGCATAATTTCTGTCTCGGGGTCTAGATGCACCCCGAACAAACGCTTCATATACTGAGCAACTGCCCCACGAAAGTGCATGCCTCCATTATCTGCGTAACCCCAATTATTAGACTCGGCAGCTGCCCAGCCTAATAGGCCTGCCATCTCAGGCAAGGTGCCCTGATCAGGCTCTCCCACACCCATATCAATTAATACTTTATCTGGGTGCTGCTGGCGGGCTTCTTGTTGGGCACGCTTGATTTTTTCAAACTTATAAAGGGTTGTTTTCTCTCCAAAAGACGCCCCCCCTATACGGTTTGCCCAAAGATTACTTAAATAACTAGTTCTCATAATATCCGCTAAGGCGTTCTATTATAGGAACGCTTAAGGACATACAGGACCAAAGCAAGGGAATAAAGGATCTTACTGAACAATCCTTATTCTTGATCCTCAGAAACAAAAGAAAGAGCTGCGGAATTAATACAATAGCGCAACCCTGTGGGCTGAGGGCCATCTTCAAATACATGTCCTAAATGAGCATCACAGCGATTACAAAGGACTTCTGTACGCTCGATCCATAAGAAATAGTCTGGCTCTAACTTAATATAGATAGAGTCTATAGGCTCCCAAAAGCTAGGCCAACCAGTCTGAGAGTCATATTTAGTCTTGGAGCTAAACAAGGGCAAGCCACAGCTCACGCAATAGTAAGTCCCAGGCTCCTTATTGTCCCAATAAACATTCTCATAAGGACGCTCTGTTCCTTTTTGGCGAGTAATCTCGTATTGCTCTGGAGTGAGTTGCGCTTTCCATTCTTCATCTGTTTTTACAATCTTATCCATAATCATACTTGAGGGCAGCTTTTCCGGAACAGCACAAAACCCGATCGAACAAAGCCCTCCACCAGGAGAAGCACTACTGTAAGCGAAGCTCCCTACAACTAGGAGCAGTCCTAAAAACCAAGAAGATCGAGGAAATAAGCTTTGCTTCATATAACTATTATAATACAATCTCATATTAGGTCAAGTTTCCCCTTGATTTATCTACTATATAGGCAAACGCCCTTACTGATTAGGATGTATTGCTATTTTTCTTTAGTTTTTTTGAATAAAGCATGATGAAGATCGTTATTGCAGATCCTATCGCCCCCGCAGGAATTCAGGCACTCAAAGCCGCAGGCTTTGATGTTATAGAGTTATTTGCTTCCCAAGAGCTTTCTTTACTCGAATGCCTCCAAGAAGCTGAAGCACTCATTGTGCGTAGTGAAACCCAGGTAACTCAAGAACTCATCAATCAAGCGCCCCGACTAAAAGTAATCGGGCGAGCCGGGGTAGGAATTGATAACATTGATCTTAACGCTGCCACGGAGTCTGGCATTGTGGTCATGAACACCCCTACCGGTAACACGATTGCCACAGCAGAACTGACTTTATCCCATATCTTATGCAACTCTCGTCCTTTTTCTCAAGCAGTCAGCTCGATGAAGGCAGGACGCTGGGACAGAAAAAACTTCTCTGGGAGTGAATTATTTAAGAAGCACCTGGGCATTCTTGGCCTAGGCCGCATCGGGACTGAAGTCGCTAAGCGGGCTCAAGCCTTCGGGATGCACGTGCTTGCACATGACCCATTCCTGACAGAAGAGCGTGCTAAAAGCCTAGGGATTACACTGAGCACTTTCGATGAATTATTGGAAAAATCCGATTATATCACCGTCCACATGCCTTTAGTAGACGGCACACACCATATGATTGATGAGGCTGCTATTACAAAAATGAAGCATGGCGTACGCCTCTTTAATTGTGCTCGTGGGGGCATCCTTAAAGAGTCTGCCCTCATCGAGGGGCTTCAAAGTGGTAAAATTGCTTCTGCCGGACTTGATGTTTATGAAGACGAGCCCCTAGCCGAAGATCATCCTTTACGCCAATTTGAGAATATAACACTCACCCCTCATCTTGGAGCATCCACCCAAGAAGCTCAAGAAAGTGTAGGGCTAGAAATTGCAGATAACATCTGTCAGCTCCTCAAAAATGGCGTCATTGTCAGCGCGATTAATATGCCTAGTGTAGATGCTCGTACACTTGATTTCCTACACCCATACCTCACCTTAGGGAGCCGCCTTGGAACACTTATTCAGCAAATAGCAGCAGATCAAGCCGTTGAAAAACTGGTCTTAACTTATTGGGGAAAGATCACCGAACAGGATACGCTTCCACTCACACGTGCTATTCAACGTGGTTATTTGTTAAACATCAGCGGGGCTAACAACGTCAATGACGTGAATGCACCTACCAAGCTAAAGCATTTAGGCATCGAAACCGAAGTCACTCAATCAAGTAAAGATGCCGATTATACCGAGCTTATCCAGATTCAAGCACTCTGTAAAGAGGGGGAACACCTCATTGCAGGAACTCTCTTCGGAAAGACACACACCCCACGTGTAGTCAAGCTAGGCACACGTGCTATTGAAGTTTCTCCTCAAGGGCAACTCTTGCTTATGGAAAACAATGATGCTCCAGGCATGGTAGGCTTCATGGGGTCTGTCCTAGGAGATGACCAAGTTAATATTGCAAATATGTCTCTGAGCCGTGACATCCAAGGAGGGACAGCATTGACTGTTTACGAAATTGACAACCCTCCTTCTGACAACGCACTTGAAAAAATCGCACAACATCCTGATATCTCTAGCGTTCAACTCGTAACACTAGAACCCACACCATGACAACTACTGCATCTCTATTCTTAGCAAGCATCCTCTTAGGCTATCTACTAGGCTCTATTTCTTTTGGCGCTCTAGTTGCCCGGGCTCACGGGATAAACATACTAGAGGAAGGCAGTGGAAACCCTGGGGCCACGAACGTAAAGCGCGTACTCGGCAAGCGCTCAGGTAACCTTGTCTTTTTTCTTGATGCACTCAAAGGATTTGTTGCGGCTAGTTGGCCATTGCTTGCCTTGCCTCATTATCCTTTTGCCACTCATATTGCCTTAGTAGGGCTTATCGCCTGCTTACTTGGGCATAGTTTTTCCCTATTTTTACAGTTCCGGGGAGGCAAAGGAGTCGCCACTACAGTAGGAGGTCTTTTGGCGCTCATGCCTATAGCACTACTTATTGGAGTAAGCTTATGGTTGCTTGTATTCTTTAGCACTCGCTATGTATCTTTAGCATCCCTTGTTTTGGGGATTAGTCTCCCTATAAGTGCCTTTTTCTTAAAGACCAGCCCAGAGCTTTTTGTCTTTTCTGTGGCCTTAGCCATGTTCATCGTGGTCCGCCACAGAAGCAACATCCAACGGCTACTAGCAGGGACAGAACATCAATTCACGCGCTCCTCAAAGTAAATGCCCCAAAAGTCCACATTAAATATCGGCCTGCTAGGTTTTGGTACCGTTGGACAAGGGGTATGGAAACACCTCCAAGCTAACTCAGCAAACCTAGAGCAGCGCCTAGGAGGTTCGCTGTATCTGGCCAAGGCTTCCACTAAAGACCTTTCTAAAATACGCTCTGTCTCTATTCCTAAAGAACAACTCACTGATGATCCCTGGGAGATTGTGAATGATCCTCAAATCGATATTGTATGTGAGTTAATCGGCGGTACAGATCTAGCTCGCAAGCTTACCTTAAAAGCATTAGAGCAAGGAAAGACGGTTGTTTCAGCAAATAAAGCCCTCATCTGTGAGCACGGCCAAGAAATTTTTGATATCGCAAGGACTCATCAGGCGCATTTTTTCTTCGAAGCGAGTGTTGCCGGAGGTATCCCCATCATCAAAACACTTCGTGAGGGCTTAGTAGCTAACCGCTTTTCACTGATCCATGGGATTTTGAATGGCACCTCCAACTATATCCTTACCCGGATGGAACAGGAAGGCCTTCCGCTAGAAACAGTTCTCGCAGACGCTCGTAAGCTCGGCTATGTCGAAGCAGATGAATCTTTAGACCTCGATGGCTGGGATGCTGCTCATAAAGCCGTTATACTTACTTATCTAGCTCATGGGTTCTGGGCAGACCCTAAAGCCCTAACTGTCGAAGGGATTCGTTCTATTACGCCACAAGATATGAGTTTTGCAAAAAAACTCGGCTACAAAATCAAGCTACTAGCTATCATCGAAAACATTAAAAATAGTGGTCAAATTGCTGTTGGCGTGCACCCCACACTTATCCCTGAAGCCACTATACTCGCATCCGTGGATGATGTCTTCAACGGCATCTCAATTACCGGAGATGTTGCAGGCACAACTTTTCTAGTAGGCCGCGGGGCCGGTCAAGATGCAACAGCCAGTGCTGTTATTAGTGATATAGCCGATGCTGCAAGCCTTTTGCTTAATACCCATCAAGAAAAGAACGCACAAAAAAAAGCACCTCTTCCCATAGAGACAAGCTGCAAAATTGCTAATCCAGAAGCCGTCACCAGTGCCTACTACTTTCGCATGTGCGCCAAAGACAAACCAGGAGTGCTTGCTGAAATAGCAGAAGCCCTAGCTGCACACGAAGTAAGCGTAGCCAGCATGCTTCAGGAATCTCTCGATAAGAATAAAGTAGCCCTTGTAATCACAACCCACCGCGCTCCAGAAAGCCAACTTACCCAAGCAATCAAGCACCTTGAGCAGCTTGATTGCATTCTCGAGAAACCCTTCTTTATACGCATTTTAGATTCAGACCTTTAGACAACCATGGCACTTATCGTTCAGAAATACGGAGGGACCTCTGTCGCAGATATCGAACGAATTAACAACGTTGCAAAACGCGTTAAAGCAACCCGTGATGAGGGGCACCAAGTAGTCGTTGTTGTTTCTGCTCGCAGTGGTGTTACAAATGCGCTCGTCACTCGTGCTAAAACACTTAATTCGAAACCTGACGAGCGAGAAATGGACCTTCTTCTTTCAGTCGGAGAGCAAGAGACTATCGCATTAACAACCATTGCACTCCATGCCCTAGGGGTTCCTGCAGTTTCACGTACAGGCGCTCAAGCAGGCATTCGCACAGACTATTCTCATACTAAAGCCCGCATCTTAGACATCCACGGGGGAGACATCCCAGAGCACATACGCAATAACACAGTCGTCATCGTAGCAGGATTCCAGGGCATTAGCACAGAAGGCCAAATCACTACACTTGGACGAGGCGGCTCTGACCTCTCGGCCATTGCCTTAGCTAAAGTATTACAAGCAGACCTCTGTCAAATCTATACAGATGTAGAAGGTGTATTTTCTGCTGACCCCCGCATTGTCCACGACGCACAAAAGATCGACGCGATCTGCACCGAAGAAATGCATGAATTAGCTAGCGTTGGATTCAAAGTTATGCAAGCGCGTGCTGTTGAACTTGCAGGAAAATATAATGTACCATTTGAAGTACGTTCTAGCTTTAACAATAACCCCGGAACTCTCGTGAAAGCTGATATCCCAGGCATGGAAGATGTTCTTGTACGTGGCGTAGCCGTGGCCAAGAATCAAACAAAAATTACTGCCAAAGAACTCCCCGATGTACCCGGAGTTGCTACTGTCTTATTTAAGGCACTAGAAGACGTCATGGTTGACATGATTATTCAAAATACCGGAGCCGAAGGGCGTGCTAACCTAACCTTTACCGTTGCAAAAGAAGACGCATCAAAGGCTCACGCAAAAGTAACAGAAGCCTTGGAGGTACTAGGCAGTGGTACAGCTGAGATTACTGGTGATGTCGCAAAAGTTTCTGTAGTCGGCCTTGGAATGCAATCACACGCAGGGGTCGCTGCTCGGTTTTTTGAGGCACTTTCTCAAGCAAATGTGAACATTGATATGATCACCACTTCAGAAATTAAAATTTCTGTAGCGATTGACCCAACTCAAACAAATGACGCAGTCCAAGCAGTGCACAATGCCTTTAACCTCAATGAATCTCCCCACGTTCAATGAAATACTTTAGCACTCGGGGCCAATCCCCCGAACTCTCGTTCTGCGAAGTTGTAGCCACAGGCTTAGCTCCTGATGGGGGCCTATACCTCCCAGAGAACCTGCCTGATATTGGCCAAAATTTAGAAAAATGGTCGTCTCTTTCTTACGCGGAATTGAGTTTTGAATTTCTTAGCCTGTTTGCAACAGATATCCCTAAAGACAGGCTCCAGGAAATTATTCAGCGCTCTTATCAAAACTTCGATCACCCTAAAACAGCGCCACTAAAACAGCTCGATCAGAATCTCTTTGTCCTCGAATTGTTTCATGGCCCAACCTTAGCTTTCAAAGACTATCCGCTACAACTCTTAGGCAATTTATACGAAGAGCAAATTCATCGAACAGGAATACCTATTAATGTCCTTGGAGCCACATCAGGAGATACGGGCTCTGCAGCCATACATAGCCTCCTCGGAAAGAAGAACATCAATATCTTCATTCTTTACCCCGAGGGCCGAATCGCGCCTTTACAAGAACGTCAAATAACATGCAGTGGCGCAGAGAACGTTTACCCTTTGGCAATAAAAGGGACCTTTGATGATGCACAAAAGATAGTAAAAACTATTTTCAAAGACCAAGCATTTAATCAAAAGCACCATCTTTCTGCAGTTAACTCTATTAATTTAGCCAGGATATTATCTCAGTGCGTTTACTATATTTATGCATGGCTACGACTCCCTAAAGACGCTAGAACAAATGTAGAAGTCATTGCTCCTTCAGGAAACTTCGGCAATGTATTTTCTGGATGGCTCGCACAAAAAATGGGCTTACCCATTGCTTCTTTGCGCATAGCCACCAACCAAAACGACATTCTGTATCGCCTCTTCACAACAGGCCGTTATGAGAAAGGTTCCGTTCGCCCAAGCTTTGCTCCTTCTATGGACATTCAGGTTTCCTCAAATCTCGAACGCTTTATATACTTTCATGAACATGAAAACACACAAAAAGTTTGCTCTATCATGAAAACATTCAGTGAAACAGGCACCTACACTTTTGATCCATTTAACCCCAGCTCTTTCACTGCTTCACGAACTACAGATAAAGAAATCCCATCCATTATTCGTGAAGTCCATGAACGCTATAACTATATCTTAGATCCACATACTGCCTGTGGATTCAAAGGTTTTCAAAATCAAAGCAAAGACAAAACACATATTGTCTTAGCAACCGCTCATCCAGCAAAATTCCCACAAGTAATCGAACAGGCCATAGGCTTGAGCACAACGCACCCAAGTTTAGACGCTTTACAAACAAAGCCCATAAAAAATTATATACTCCCCGGAGACACAAGAATCATTCAGGACTTCATAGAGAAGCACGCCTAATTCTAGGCGCCTCCTGAAGGAGTTGTTGGGTCTGCCTGAGGAATCGGAGGCAGTGGACCCTCTTCTTCAAGCACTTCTTCATCTGGATCTGCCCCAGCCACATCAACATCTGCTTCTATGTCTGTGATTTCTTCAGGCGTCATGTCCGTCATAGCAACTAACATATCGATACCTTCAGATGTATTCAGCAAAAGCTTACCACCATCGCCCACTGGGATAGCAGGCGTAAAAGATGCCTGACCAGTAACAAGCCCGACAGATCCGCCTGCTTGGCCATTCTCTGTAATCTGAAAGCTTGTACCTGTAATATGTACTTTACCCAAAGGCGTTTCGACCATGTAAGCCGAGCCTGCTTTCACGTTTAAGCGCTTAACATTTCCTAAAATCTCACCTTTAAGCACTTTTAATCTCAAGCGAGATGATGTCGGCTCCATATTAATATCAGAGACGTTCAACCCTTTAAGCCCTCTAGGGTCTTGCTTGAACTCTTTAATTCTCAAAGTAGAACCTTCCTTCAACAAAACAGAAGAGCCATTGCTAAAGAGGAGCACCGCTGATCCATTTTTATCTGCTTTGATTCCTTCACCTTCTTCAAGGCTGTCACCCTTCTGAATTGGTCGAGAGTCATCTTCACTTTCCGTAAAGACCTCCACGTTCCCTGATAAGCTTACGACCTTAACAACACCAGGGACTAATTCAGCTCCGGCTACATCAAGATCGATAGGAACACCCTGCGTCATCCGAACAATCTCCTCTATCTCTTTCTCGATACCTTCCTTTATCTCAGGAGTCATTTCGTCCATGACAATAACAGGAACCGTACCTCCAAAGTCTTTACTACGGCCTAATTTCATTTTAACCAAAGTACCTGCAGCAATAGGGAAGGTAGGCTCGAAAATGGCACGTCCTTCAGCAACTCCGAATGATCCTTCACCCACATCATCTGGGTCAATGTATACATCGTAAACTGTTCCACGAATACCCGCCACACCCAGAGGTGTTTTAATTTGATATGAAGACCCTTTGTCGTAACTCAATTTTTTCACCCTTCCAACTAAGCGACCGTAATCGATAGAAAGTTTTGTTTCTGAAGAATTAGGCTCTTCTGTCAATTCTGCTATATCAGGCTGTTGTCCGGAAAAAGGCTCATGCAAAAAGGTCTCAATCAAAAAGCGAGTATTAGGCTTCACTGTAACCGTAGAGCCATTCGCAAAAAGCAATATTGCAACACCATCCCCTGCAGTATCAATGGCGTAATCATGAGTTAGGCGGTCTCCCTTAATCAGAGGTCTTCTTGTTCCTGTGGTAAGATTTTCGACAACTACGTCTCCGACTACTTTACCGACTCTGACAACTCCTTCAACACTACGCTCTGCAGCATTCAAAGCAATCAAGCCCGATATTAATAAAAAAAATCCAAACAAATAAGGTTTAAGGCGCATCATAACTCTCAAATAATTTTACATAGAAGCAATTTTCTCCAACTTTTCCTGCAGGAGATAGGCTTCATGATTCATATTGTCTAATAGTAAAGAACGGTTCACTGCATCTAAGGCTCTATCTGGGCGACTTCGATCCAAAGCTAAGTAAGCGCCATAGTAGTACCAAGCCTGTGCATTATTCGGTGCTAACTTAACCGCAGCCTCAAAATAGGGCCTAGCCTCTTCTGTTTTATTCTCGAGCAAATACCCAAGCCCTAAGCAAACATTAGGAAACCACTGCTGGTTACAAAGATCCAGAGATTTACGTGCATAACGCTGAGCACGCTGGGCCTGGTCCACCCACTTCATCGCCCCATCAAGACCTTCATAAGCCAAGAAATAGGCCATATAGCTTTGCTGGGCCCAAGCATCTGCATTATCTGGGTCAATTTCTGAAGCTCGGCTTAACACCTTAAAGGTCTCTTTATTATAAGACTCTTTATTACGATAAATTTCGTGGTTGAATGTCTTATTCATTCGACGCTTCCCTTGCACAAGCATGCTATCTGCTTCATACGTAGGAATCGCCCAGGAAATAAAAACCATGCAAAATCCTAATGCCGGAAAAAAGAGCAACAAGGAATAAAATAGTGCTCCCGTACGAAAAGTCCACGTACGATGAGTGCACACCTTAAGTATAATTGCTAAATAAGCCGCACAATAAAAGACTAGGGCTGGAATCTTCAGGTGGAAATCTGACCAGGCATGGACACCTAAGCTTATCAAGGCTACACCGAACCCTACGAGTATCACTTTAGTCTTTGGCATACCTTCTCCCCCATCAGAATACTTTGCCTGAAAAGGAAGCTCTTTCCAGCGAAGGTAACCTTGCCGTAGTATCATAAAGATAGCGCCAAAAAACAAAGTAAACCCAATCAACCCGTAGTCACTCAGCATATTCAAGTAATCATTATGGGCCCAAATAGGGTCAGTATTAAAACCAACAGGGCGATATTGCTCAAAAAACAAATTATAACTCCCGCTTCCACTTCCTAAAATAGGATTCTCCAGGAAGATGTTCCACGCCGCTCCCCACATAGCAAAGCGCGATTGAATCCCTCCTTGAGTAGCAATCATAAGGTCTGCCCGATACCGCATCAAATCCATGTGGTGATAAAGGAAAAACCCACCAAAAAGAACACCTGCAGCAAGGATGATCCAGCCTGCTTTGCGCCAACGCTGGCTTCTGGTGAGCCCATAGGGCAACAAACTAAGCCCGATGACCACACTCAAAAGCCCCCCTCTACTCATAGAAAAGATAAGCCCACATCCAAAGAAAAATGCCCCTATACCGCAAAAAACACGCAAAAGCGGGCTGAAACGTGGAACAATAGCACCTACGATTAAAGGAAAGAAAGACAAGGTCATAAGACCTGCAAAATTATTAGGCGTTCCAAACGTACCTGTGGCACGTCCGTTGTAGCCAGGCAAAACATAGCCCATGGGCAACCATGTTGGGTTTTTAAAAAACTGATAGAATGCACAAAAAACAGCGCCCATCGCAATCACCAGCAGTCCACCAATAAAACATTTTAAATGCTCACGAGTACGCACGTTATGCAACATAACCCAAAAGATAATAGCCCCTTGAAGGTAGAGGAAAAGTTCTTTTTTGGCAATCCACCGTGTGGGTGTCCAAAACGCCCAACTAAAAAAGATAAAAAACAGAAACGGGATAAAAATCAGCGCCCAGGGATTAAATCTCAGCAAACTTTCTTCACTAAGAATGAACCATAAACTATGTGCAATGATTAGTGCACCCATAAAATAAGCGTTATAAATCATTGTTTCGGAATGCACTCCGCCCAACTGCCAAGTAGTGATTCCTATTATGAGAAGCAACCATACAGTAATGAACCAATCTAAAATATTATCCAGGCCCCACTTGTCAAAGTCTCGGGGTTTCAGCACTCGTTTTACCTGGTTGCTTTTTTGTTCTGCTTCTGGCATAAACTTGGGGTAATTTTAATTTATTTATAAAATGACGGCTAAAGAGGTACTCGCACTTGCAAAAGCTAAAGACGTAAAAGTTGTCGACTTTAAGTTTTGCGACATTCACGGCACTTGGCAACACTTCACTACACCTGTAGGCGAATTAAAAGAGAGCACATTCTCAGAGGGATTAGGCTTTGACGGATCATCTATCCGTGGCTGGAGAGGTATAGAAGCCTCAGACATGCTCTTAATACCTGATGCGACTACTGCATTCATAGATCCTTTTGTAGAGGCAAGCACCTTAAGTCTTGTCTGCGATATCGAAGATCCATTAACAAGAGAGCCCTACGACCGCTCCCCACGAGGGATTGCAAAAAAAGCAGAAGCTTACCTCAAATCAACGGGGATTGCTGATACTGCTTACTTTGGACCTGAAGCAGAGTTTTTTATCTTTGATGAGGTTCGCTACCAGAATACAGCCAATGAAGCGTCATTCTTTGTAGATTCTTGCGAAGGCATCTGGAACTGCGCCCGGGAAGAGTTCCCTAACCAAGGCTACAAGATCCGCCACAAAGAAGGCTACCTGCCCGTTCCCCCAGCCGATAAGCTGATGGATATCAGGAATGAAATGGTCCTCACCATGCTAGAGCTAGGCCTTAACGTAGAATGTCAACACCACGAAGTTGCTACTGCGGGCCAGTGTGAAATTGACCTACGTTATGACACTCTCCTCTCAATGGCTGATGGCTTGTGTCTCTATAAATATGTAGTCAAAAACGTTGCCTACAAAAACGGGAAAACGGCAACGTTCATGCCTAAGCCCATATTTGGCGATAATGGCTCCGGAATGCACATCCACTCCTCCTTATGGCTTAAGGATAAGCCCTTGATGGCGGGTGATGGCTATGCTGGGTTAAGTCAACTTGCGCGTTACTATATTGGTGGCCTACTAAAACATGCCGGAGCACTCTGCGCCCTATGTAACCCCACAAATAACAGCTACAAACGCCTAGTCCCGGGTTACGAAGCCCCTGTTACTTTGGCTTACTCTGCACGTAATCGTTCAGCAATCTGCCGCATTCCAACCTATAGCCCCAGCGCCAAGGCCACTCGCGTAGAGTTTCGCTGCCCCGACCCTTCTGCAAATCCTTACCTGGCTTTCCCTGCACTCATGATGGCGGGCCTAGACGGGATCGAAAACAAAATCGATCCGGGCGAACCTATGGATAAAAACCTCTATGATTTGCCCCCTGAAGAACTCGCCAATCTCAATCATGTGCCCGACTCCCTAAGAGGAGCTCTAGTTGCACTGGAGGAAGATCACGAGTTTCTACTCAAAGGCAATGTCTTCACCGAGGACTTCATCCAGAACTTTATTGCACTCAAATCCGAGGAGTATGATTCCGTACGCCTGCGTCCTCATCCATATGAGTACAGCATGTACTACGACGTTTAAATCAAAACGCAGAAACCAAACTTTTTAGCCTTCAAAGCTAAAGTAAGCTCTTCCTTCTCTTTGATCAAATTCACATGATCAATTTGAGCTAGCAAGCTATAAGCATACTGCCGCTCAGAGTCTTGAGTCAACAAGGGCAACATGTGACGCACGAGATAAATCAGCGCTTCACCTCTGCATGCATTGTTCACCTCATTGCCTAAGGCTTGTGCAAACGTCTCTATTTTTTTCCACTGAGCAATGGTATTAGCGTGATCCGCCATCCGATAACAAATATGAAGCAAAGTGTCAGTAGAGATAGACTCATAATAGTTATGAGCTAGATCAAACAGTAAAAACGCACGCTTATAATCTTCCATACTCTTTGCTTTGTCTGCCACAATACGTGCCAGTTGATCCAAAGCTTGGGCACCTGAGCACGCACTGATGGCTACAAGCTTACATGCTAAAGTTTCAGCATACTTAATTTCTTCTTTCTTTTGAGCATGGACATTTACCAAACCGCACAAATCAACAAAAGGATTCATTGTAACAAAATGTGGGTAACTTTCAGACAGAGACATTGCTCGGCCAAAAAAAACATTACAATAAAAAACTTTCTCCCAGGAGAATTCTTTATTTAAAGAATCTAAGGCACAGGGAACCTTCCTCCAAACCCATTCAGCAAACGCAGGCTCTTTTAGATCCGTACATGTTTTATTTAAGTCTTCCTCCCAAGCTGTCTCCTCCTCCTGGGAAGGCCCAAACATAACTTGCTCTGTTTCCCTGGCCTCAATTGCTGTCCAACCAGAAAAGGCTGAATCATTTTCTTTTTCCTGAGCCTGCTGAACATGTTCTATGCAGATTTGCTTTTCAGGAAAGGGCTGTACTTTTACTCCAAGGTCGTTTTGAAAGCTAAGCCTGTGCCCTATACCAATCCATCGAAAGTTACTATTGTCCATAATAAAACCATAGTAACGGATGTAACCTGGGATGGAAACCTTTTTAAACGGCGGCAGGCTTAAGGTTCTGGCGCTTTACCAACTGTGCGTACGTTGCATTTGACTCTACAAGCTCGTGGTGAGTCCCTCGGCCGATAATACGCCCCCGATCAAATACCAGAATCATGTCTGCGTTTTGGATAGTACTTAAACGGTGTGCGATCGAAATAACTGTTTTGCCCTCGGTAAGCTTTTTCAGAGCTTGCTGGATAAAGTGTTCACTTTCAGAGTCCAAGGCAGATGTAGCCTCATCTAAGACTAAGATAGGCGCATCTTTCAAAAAGGCGCGCGCAATAGCAATACGCTGCTTCTGGCCTCCAGAAAGGCGGTCTCCGCGCTCTCCAGCCAAAGTCTCATAGCCTCGCTCAAAATCCATAATAAAGTCATGAGCAAATGCACTTCGCGCGGCGGCATACACTTCTTCTTCCGAAGCATCCGGGCGGCCCAACAAGATATTGTTAAAAAGCGTATCGTTAAATAATACAGGCTGCTGGTAAACAACTCCAATATTACGACGCAAATCCTGTACACGCATCTGGCGGATATCAACCCCATCAACCTTAATAGCCCCAGCTTTCACATCATAAAATCGAGGGACGAGTTTCGCCAGGGTACTTTTTCCTGCACCACTGTGGCCTACTAAGGCACAACGAGTTCCTGCTGGGATATCTACATTTAAATCCACCAAAGTCTCTTCTTGCTCATAAGCAAAGTCCACATGCTCAAACGAGATACCCCCTGTCAGCCGAAAAACAGGTGCGGGGTCTTCAGGATCAGCAATATCTACAGGCATTTTCAACACCTCATCTACACGCTCCAAAGCTCCTTTGATGCGATGCATTTTACTAATAGTGTTTGAAATTTTCTTTAGAGGATCAAAGGCAAAGTAAAGCGCTAGCCCCATAGCACTAAAAGCCGAAAACGGAATCTTTTGCATGTACGCATACAAAAATACAACTGCCACAATAATAGCAGAAATAAACTCCATAATAGGCTGTTGGAGTTTTTCATATTTAATAAGCGCTAACTCTGTGTTGATAGAAGTCTCTACCTTTTCATTGAATTGAGCTTTCTGTGCTTTCTCCAAATTAAAAGCGCGCACCTCTTGCATGGCGGTCAGATTTTCTACCACGTGTTGACTCACCGTCACTCCTGCCTCTTGTACCGCACGACTGCGGCTACGTAATTTCTTACGGATCATGCGTACCGGAATCATACACAACGGCATTGCCCCCAAGAACAATAAGATAAACACCATATCATGGTGCTGTGCCGACAAATAAACTAATGCACCTAGAGCCCCAAGCATTTGGACTGGCTGCCTGAATAACTCGGAGGCAACCTCTAACAATGCCATTTGAATTTGTGCTGGGTCCCCACTAACGCGGTTCATCAAATCCCCAGATACTTTTTTATCGAAAAACTCAAATGATAAAGACTGTATCTTGGCAAAAACATCTTCCTTCATCCCTTGGCAGATTTTTAGCCCGCAATAATTCATCAAATAGGTATTCAGCACACTAAAAACACCACGAAGAAGAAATACGCCTGGAACAATCAAAGCCATTCCCCAAACCTGCCACTGAGAGAACTGAGCTCCTTCAGACTCAAAAACCTGCTTAAAGACTTTCTCAAAAATCACAGGAATCCCCAACCCACTTGTAAGACCAAACATTAGGCCACAAAGGAGTGCTACAATAAAAGTGCCTCGGTGAGGCTTAATATAGCGAAAATAGGGGATAAAATCTTTCATAAAAATATTTTAGTATCAATTATATCGCGAAATCAAGCTCTTTTAGAGCCCCTCGCACAGTGTCTAAGGAAATGCCCTGGAGCCCTTCAGGACTGATTTGACCAATAACTGAGCGGTGCCTTTCTCCCACAGGCATCCAATTTGCATTGCCCTTAAAGGTCTTAAACCAAGAAAAAGTAGGCACCCCAGCCATGAGCGCTAGGTGCAATGCCCCAGAATCACCCCCTAGGTGAAGATCACTTTTTTTAATCAAAGCCGTGAGCTCTATCAAATCTAAATCTCCCGCAAATACCTTAGCTGGAAGCACTTGCAGCTTTAACAAGAGCTTTTCAAGCTTCCCACATTCGCGCTCATTAGGCGCACAAGAAAGCACATAAGAGTATTGTTTGCCCAGGGCATTCAGTAAATCTGCCATTAAGTCCAGAGGTAACTCCCGGAAGTCTTCTGTTGTGAAAGGGCTTACGTGGACAAAATGCTCTAATTCCCCTAAGCGCTCCTCTATTGACTGGGTGGCCTCCTGCGGAATACTTATTTCAAACCTAGGCTCTATTTCAGGAAACCCAGCCCGCTTTAGACACTCGCAGCGCTGTTCATAAACAGGCATTGTCTCATAAGGTACTTCTACAGAATGAGTTACTAGATACTTCCAATACCATTTCTTACGCTGAGGCACTCGAACCAAGCGCAAAGGAGCCCCCGTGGTCCGACTCAGCAGTGTTGAGCGGTCAGACCCATTGAGGTTAATCACCGCAGTATAGCCACTTTTTCGCAGCTGCCGCACTCGACCAAGGTCCTGATACCATTTAGGGCCCTTAGGGAAACGAGGATAGCCATGTACCTCATCAATCCAGGGTGCAAGAGCCAGCAGGCCTTTTATATGATCAGACACTATTACCTCAAGCCGGGCCTTCGGGCAGGCTTGGCGTATCATCCATAAAGCTGGCAACAAATGAACCGTATCTCCTAAAAAACCTAGGTCTACTACTAGTATTTTCTTGGAATTTTTGGCCAACTTGTAAAAGTTATCATTGCCTGCCATCATTAAATAGAATACCTTATCATAAATTTGCCTAAGCAAGTTGAGATGAAATTGAAGATACTTGCAATAAAATTTAAATATTTGGGGGATGTCGTTATCGCCACACCAGCGCTAAAAGCCATCCATAACCACTTCCCCCATTGTGAACTCCATGTCCTTGTCCCCCAAGAGGCTGCGCCTTTGCTTACCCATTTAGACTGGATCCACAAAGTCTGGCATTTCCCCAGAGTGCGCGGAAAAGCCCAGCTCAAAGCAAGCTGGCCTATCATCAAAGCATTGCGCGAAGAAGGCTTTGACCGCTGTGTCGATTTTGTTGGTAACGACCGAGGGGCTCTCATCAGCCGCCTAACAGGCGCTAAAGAACGCCTGGGTCCTTTAGTTCCTAAAGGCTTTTTTGGACGCAAACTCTGCTATACCCAAACTATTGAAGAGGCCGACCTAAATAGGCATGAGGCCATACGCGATCTACATATTCTAAGTGCCTGGGGGGTTCCCTTCCCGCAATCACCCCAAATAGAACTCAAAGCAGACCCTGCGCTAGAAAAAGAAGCTCAAGAAAAATTAGGAAATCACTCCATTATTGGGCACCTGGCAACTAGCCAGCCAAAAAAAGAGTGGCCCCTCAGCTATTGGGCCGATCTTTACGCTCGATGCGAGACAAACAAGAAGTCCATTGTTTTTACTAGCGGTCCTTCTCCCAGAGAACAGAGCCTGCTCGATGACCTTCAGTCGATTAACCCTAATATCCCCGTATTGCGTGATATTCCTTCTCTAGATTTATTTATGGCTATTGCAGCCAAAGCCCAGTGCTTTATCTCTCCAGATACAGGGCCTTTGCACATCGCCGCCGGACTAGGAACCCCTACTATCAGTCTTTTTGGTCCTACGGCAACGGCTCGCTGGGCACCATTGGGCGAACAACACCAAGCACTCCAAGGAGGACTTTGCCCATGCTCAGGCCATCAGCATACTTGCACTTATAAAGAGCCCTGCATTCAGAAAATTTCACCCGAAGCTGTTTGGGAATGCCTACAGCACCTAACCTTTGCATAATGAGCACTTCCAACCAAAAGCTTCCACTCTCCGTGACCCTTATTGCTCATAATGAGGCCCACAACATCCGTCGCTGCCTAGATAGCGTTGTAGATTGGGCCAGTGAAATCATCGTTGTAGTGAATGACTGTACAGACGGGACGAACGAAATCGCCAAAAGCTACGGAGCACGCGTCTACGAGCACCCATGGCAAGGACACCGAGACCAAAAACAACTGGCCTTGCAATACGTAACCCAGCCTTGGGTTTTTGCCATTGATGCTGATGAAGAAGTAAGTGCTCCTTTGCGCAATTCTCTCTTTAGCTTTTTCAAACAAGACACAGATCATTATACAGGCGCCTACTTCCCTAGGAAGGTATGGTTTCTGGGTCGCTGGATTACTCATGGAGATTGGTACCCTGACCACAGCTTGCGGCTCTTCCGCCACGACAAAGGCCGCTGGGAAGGCTCCCCTGAGCACGACAAGATTGCACTGCAAGGGCGCGCCAAGAAGCTGAAAGGAGATTTGCACCACTATTCTTATGCGTCTTTGAACGCTCAGCTTGAAAAGATTCCTTACTTCAGTGATATCTTCTTGAAACGCTTGCTTGAAAAAGAAGCTCGCTGGTCCAGCATAGCAGTCGTTTTTCGAGCCTTTTGGCGATTTATACGGTGTTATATCTTTAGACTTGGCTTCTTAGACGGATTTCCTGGGTTTTACGTTGCTTGCTTCCAGGGCTATTCAACCTTATTTCGCTACACACGCCTTTACGAACACATCCAGCAAAAACATGACAACTAAACACATTCTTGTTTTTGAGCCTGAAACACAAGGCCACCACCTCATGTATCTACACTACGTGTGTGAGGCTTTATTAATCGAAGGGCATACTGTAACCCTAGCGCTTGATATGCGCACTTCCGATGCTCAAGAAAAGCTCAAGAAACGTTGCCCTGAATTGCTCGAAAAAATTTCTTTTTGCAACGCATTCAACACTATAGGTCGCTTAAAAGGCTCCAGCAAATTGCAAGCTGCAGCACAATGCCTGGAAGAAACCCAGGCAGACGAAGTATTTTTTAACAATTTAGATGACATAAGCTCTCGTATGTTACGATGCGCTGCCTTTGGGGTCTCTCCCCCTGAAATACTCCGAGGGAAAATCTCCGGAATCTATGTACGGCCTAGACCTCTTGACCCGAGCCAACATGGCTTTAATAACAAAATCAAGCAATGGGGCCTCTCTAGACTAGATAAAGGCAAGTGGCTTAAAAACATTTTCTTGCTCGATGAGTTTATCATCCGTGATGCAAATCGAAAGCACCCGCACACAAACTTTTGCTTCTTGCCAGATCCTTGGGGTGGAGATTTTTCCCTAAGCAAAGAAGAGGCCCGTCAAAAACTAGGCATCCCTCAAGACAAAATCGTTTTACTTCACTACGGAACAGGTGGCAGACGCAAAGGCCTCCACCTAGTACTCGAAGCCTTAAGCAAAGCCCACAACAAAAAAGACTTCTTCCTCTTATGCGCAGGTAAGCAAAAAAATAATCAAGCCCTCCGAGAGACTATTTACACACTTGAGCACGAAAATGCTGCCAAGCTCTATGATCATTACATCTATTATGAAGAAGAGCGGTTACTATACTGCGCCTGTGATTTTGTCTTAGCCCCTTACCTTAATCACTTTGGTTCTTCAAACCCAATCTCTCGTGCAACAGGAGCAGGCAGACCTATCATTGCCAGTGATTATCACTTGATAGGGAAGCGAATCCGCACTTACGAGCTAGGCTATCTGTTTGAACACAATAATGCTGCTTCTCTTCAGAAGCGCCTAGACACCATTGCCAACAGGGGTGCTGCACACCTCAATGATTTTTCTGAGAACTTAGCACGTTACGCTGCAGGCTGCTCTATCGATGCTTTCCGTAAAGCCCTATTAGATGGCTTGCGCAACTAAGCACTACTAACGAACGTCTTTGAAAAACTTTGTAGGGCCTACCCAGTTAATCATGCGGTAGCCAATTTCGTGACAATAAGCTTCAATTGCAGTTTTCGTTTTATCCGTATGCTCTTCGGCTAACAAAATTCCAGGTCGGAAAAGATCCCAATCATTTGATTGAAGAACCTGAAGGTCCAGCCCCTCACAGTCCACACTCATGAAGTCTATTCCTTGCCCTTGGGGCAAATGCTCTTCAAACAGCTGTTTGAGTGTTTTTGTATGAACCTCTTCCATTGAAATAGGCTGCATACCATTAGCGATAAGCTCCTGAGCCTTTTCTTCAGAAAGAGAATTAATAGCGCCTTCTTCAAATTGATAGTATTTTAAGACTTCTTCTTTATCTGATATCCCCGCACATACATTTATATCTCGAGGGCGCTCTTCATCAAAAAGACGTATGCTTTGTGGGTTAGCATCAATATTAATACCACGCCATCCTTCTGTAAGATAGAAGAGGTACGTATTAGAAAATTTAACAGGGTGGTAGGCTCCTACATCCACATAAAATCCGGAAGGCTTCCCAGACATTAACCAAAGCAAGGCAGCATCCTCTCCGAATTGAGAGAATCGAGGGCTCACATAGCGCCAAGCAGCATCCGGAAAGCGAAAAGTACGCCGTCCCACCAAGGGCACTAAACGAGAGTACAATATGTTCATGAAAGCATCCATAGCGACATAGATACCCTTATACCGTCGGACAAGATAATGGAATCTTAAGCTCTTTTAGGGCCAAATATGCCAAAAAGCGCTAGAATGGCCCAAAAAACTAAGAGCCAAGCCGGCGCCCAGACACATTGAGTATACTGCCACAGCAAGATACCCGCAGCCGGCATAGCACTACCTCCTTTAGCCCCGATTGAATAACATAAAGAAGCCAATGTATAGCGTTCCTGGGGCCTAAATAGGCGGTGCAAAAAGGTATGAAAAGGCCCAATAAACCATGCACCTAAGACAGAAAAGAGCCCTTTTACCAAAAAAACAGCCGTTAAGGTATTGATTTGCAGAAGTTTAAAAAGAGGTACCGCAAAAATCAGCGTTGCTGCAGTGGCAAGGCCCATAGATCGTCTCACCCCCCAACGGTCTGCCAAAAATCCTCCCACAGGCAGCAACATCAGGTAAAGCAGCAATGTAACAGTATTGATACTCATAGCCGTTGCGGTAGAAAGCCCCGTCACCATAGGGATGTAGGCAATAAAAAATACAGCAGGCAACATATACAGCGCACTAAAGAATGCAGACACGCCTAGCCCTGACAAAATCTCACTCTTATAACGCTTCGTCAAAGCCCAAAAAGGTTCGTGCTGAAATTCTGATGCCGCATAGTCGGGGGATTCTTCTGCATGACGCCGCAAGTAAAAACTTACCCAGGCCGTTGTACAACTCAGCAAAAAGGGCACTCGCCAGTACGCTGCAGGCAAATAGGCAACAGCCGTACAAATAACAGAGGCTAGCAAAATCCCTGAAACAGAAGCCGCACAATAAACACCGCTCATCAAGCCTTGGTGCTTATAGTCCGAATGCTCTAAACAATAGACAGCCCCCCCATTATATTCGGCCGCCCCAAAAAAGCTCATCAAGCACCGTAGTAACGCTAGAAGAATCGGAGCCGCAAGCCCAACCGCAGCATATGTAGGCAACAAGCCCATCGTTAAAGTAACCAAAGCCATCCCAAGCATGGCGAACTGCAAGGCCCGCTTACGCCCATAGCGGTCGCCAAGCCTACCCACATAAAAAGCACCCAAAGGGCCAAATAATGCTTTAAGTGGATATAAACCATACGCTAAGACAAAAGCGGTGGCTACTTCCACATCCGGCAAAAATAAGGGAACAAGCAAGGGCGCCATAAATCCATATAAAGAGTGGTCGTAGCTATGCAGCACAGTCCCCAATAGGGCTGCAATATAAGAATGTTTACGAGATTTTGGCTGCTGAATTTTCTCGGTGGCCCTTACCGTTTCTCCTTCGAGAAGCTGAGTGTTACTCTTGTGCATGTGTTTTTCCTCCGGCGGCATTACCCGCATCAGGTTATAAGGGTTTATGAGCAACTTACTCAAATCTCAGCCTCATTCCCTTGAGGCTCCCCTAAACTAGTTAATAAAGGTCAGTCACCTTTGTTATTTGCAGATCGTAAGTCAAGGGTTTTGCCCGCCTTCGCTCGCCAAAAAACAATAAACAAGCCTGCGATTCCCACAAAAATGGAGTAAAACTGCCCCCGAGAAATGCTCATAATGAGCCCAGCATCAGGCTCACGGAAGCACTCTCCAACAATACGTAATAACGCATAAGCTAGCAAAAACTCTCCTGCTAATTGGCCTGGGGCTCTTTTTAATACATCACTGCGCCAAAAACGCCACTGCAGATAAATCCCCAAAACCAGGCCTTCTAGGCCAGCTTCATAAAGCTGCGACGGATGCCTGGCCGGGATTAACTCTATCGGAAACCCTCTGGGTGCGCTCTGTGGGAATATCACAGCCCAAGGTACATCTGTAATTTTTCCCCAGACCTCTCCGTTTACAAAATTAGCGACCCGTCCTAAAAATAAACCAGGGGGCACCAAAGTCACCACCCAATCCCCTACAGAAAAACAAGAAACACGAGCACTGTACCACGAGAACCACAAGATGCTAATAATCACTCCGACAAAAGCACCGTGGCTAGCCATGCCTCCTTCCCATGGACGTAACGCTGCAAGCGGATCATGGATAAACCTAGAAAAATCATAAAGTAACTGATATCCAAAACTCCCTCCAAGAAAAACCCCTACAATAAGTGCCGTCAGCAAAGTCATCTGTTGGTCAATATTGATCGAGATCTTTCCCTTTTTCTCGTACCACTGCAACAAAAGCGCAGCGATAGCAAAACTCACCACATAAGCGACACCATACCAGCGAATGCCCTCTGTAAACCAGCCCTCAGGGAAACGCAGAACGAACGGATTGATGTTATGCACCCAAAAAGAATCGGCCATAAAATTAAACGTCCTTTTTCTTTTTGAACGGAGGAAATGAGCGACGCTGCTGCTTTTGTGCTCGTTTCTTTTTCAGCCGGGCAAATTCACGCATATCTACAGCAATATCTCCCTTTTCGAAAATCTCTTTACCAAGGATATGTTCCATAATATCCTCCATCGTAAGGACTCCAGCAACTGAACCGAACTCATCTACCACAACCGCAAACTGCTGATGCGCTTTAAGCAACTGCTGTAAGGCATCTGCAGCAGTCACTGTTTCTGGGATGAAGGGGGCTTTTTCAGCCAATGTTTCAATAATTAAAGAATCTTTATCTTTAGCCTTAGCATTGAGCAAATCTTTACGACGTACAAACCCAACAACCTTGTCGATGGTCTCATCATAAACAGGAAGTCTTGCAAACGGAATATTTGGCATTTCTTCGAAGACTTCTTGGATTGTCTTCGAGCGATCCAAAGCAGCCACAACCGTACGCGGTGTCATCATTTCACTTACGCGTACATCATCTAAGCTCAGCGCATTTGAAATAATGTCACGCTCATCAGTAGTAAGTGTTCCTTCCTTAGCGCTTTTCTCTGCTAGCAAAATAATTTCTTGCTCAGAATCTTCTTGTTCAGAAGCTTTGTCTTTCAAGAAAAACCGAATCGCATGCTTAAAGAACCAAGAAAAGGGCTGCATAAGCGCACACACAACTGCCAATGGGTAGACAAGATGCTTTTGCAATGAAAGGCGGTAAAAGACCCCTGCATTCTTAGGGAGAATTTCTGAAAAGATTAAAATCCCCAAAGTCATCCCAATCGAGAAGTAAATAAGATTGTCCTCCCCATAAAGCTTGGTCGCTAGCCCCCCAATCAATACAGAGCCTAAAGTGTTAGCAATGGTGTTCAGGGACAGGACTGCAGAGCTTGTCTCTTCAATGTCTTCACGAAAGCTTTCTAAAAGCTCACCACGTCTGCGGTAAGTATTCTTGAGCCCTTCGATTTCAGCCGTCGTCGTGCTGAGAATCATTGCTTCCAACAGAGAACAAAAGGCAGAAATCGTTAACGTAAGCCCTATGGCAATAAGCAGTGTAGTCATAGGGGATGGCGTAGCCGAAAGTCGGTTTGGGGCCAGGCACAGTTTCTTTTATTCATCAGTACCTCCCATTTTGTACCGAGGAACTGAAGGACTTCAAGCCAATCTTTTAAAAAAAATGCACTATCAGTACCCAGATTCATCCATCTTAAGGTTGTTTCTGCTGAAACTTGGTGCTAAGTTCTTCTCGAATAATCACTTCTTTTGCCTCATGAGTAGCCAAAAAACACCCCTTTATGAGTTTCATAAAAGCCTTGGCGCCCGTTTTGTGCCCTTTGCCGGCTGGGAGATGCCTGTCCAATACAGCAGTATTTTAGAAGAACATAAGGCCGTGCGCGAAGAAGTAGGGCTATTTGACGTTAGCCACATGGGAGAGGCCTGGATCACGGGCCCTCAGGCTGAAAATTGCATTAATACCCTCGTCACCAATGACATAAGTAGAATTGCGGACAACCAGGCCCAATACACCGTGATGTGCCAACCCGATGGCGGATGCGTGGACGACCTTATCGTATATCGCTTCAGCCGGGAGCGCTATTTGCTATGCCTGAATGCAGGCAACACCCCTAAGGATATTGCTTGGATTACAAACCACACAAAGGATTTTGACTGCGAGCTCCAGGATGCCTCCCAAGACTATGCGCTCTTAGCTTTACAAGGGCCACTTGCTGAAGAGGTGATCGCGCAACTCATCCCTGGGCACACGCCCTTAAAGCGCTTCACCTTTCAAGAAATCAATATTGAAGATGTCTCTATAATTCTCAGTGCCACTGGCTATACCGGGGAGAACGGTTACGAGCTGTATTGCCCTGCCGCTCAAGCCAATATACTCGCGGGAGCTCTCATCAAAGCCGGGAAGCCCTACAATATAAAACCTTGCGGGCTTGGCGCTCGAGACAGCTTACGCCTCGAGGCTGGCTACCCACTTTATGGCCATGAAATTAATGAGACTATCTCTCCACTGCAAGGGGGCCTCTCTTGGGTCGTTAAGTTAAAAAAAGAAAGCTTTGTCGGCAAGGACGCTTTGCTTAAAGAAAAAGAGGCAGGCCTAAAGCGCAAAATTCATTTCTTCACCCTAGAGGGCCGCCGCATTGCCCGCGAAGGTACGCCTGTTTATGCAGGAGAAATACAAGTAGGCGAAGTTCGCTCGGGGAGCCATTCCCCCTTGCTTGGCCACCCCATTGGCAGTGCGCTAATTGATGAGAATAGAGATCCATCAATCTCTCTAGAGGTTGACTTACGCGGCAACCGGGCCCACCTTAATCTCAAGAAACCACCACTTCATTTATAATGCATACAATTCCTGACTCCTTAAAATACACCGAACAACATGAATGGCTCAAAGAAGCAGACGATGGCACTGCCACAGTAGGCATTACCGCCTTTGCTCAAGAAAGCTTGGGGGATATTACCTTTGTAGAGCTCCCCAGCCCTGGCGATGCCTTAGAGCAAGCTACTGTGTTTGGTACGATCGAGTCTGTTAAAGCAGCTTCAGACTTATACATGCCCGCATCCGGAGAAGTCATCGCAGTTAATGAAGCGCTCGAGGAAGCTCCTGAAACCGTCAATAGCGACCCTTATGAATCTGGATGGTTAATCAAAATTAAATTAACCAACCCCGAAGAGCTCGAACAACTTTTAGACCCGGCCGGGTATCAAGAAAATTTAGCCTAAACAAAGCACCTAATAAAAAAGCCCTTAGTATTGCTAAGGACTTTTTTATTAAATGAAACAGTGCTCACTCATCCTCCTCCTCACGCTCTATTGTTTCTTTAATATAGCGATCTTTCTCTGGATCAAACCCCATTCGCTGGCCATCTAAAGTATCAAAGATAGTTATTCGACTTCTATTGTAGTCTTTTTCTTTGTCGTTATCCCAAGGCCGCGACATGTGAAGATTGATTTTTCTGCCCTTACCACAGTTATGACTTACTTTAGGGGTATCGTGCCAATCTATGAGTTTTTTAATGGTTCGCCCTTCAATCTTAATCGGGTCTAATTCATTAGCCTCTTCATAGCTAAGGTGCGGAGGCATTGCATCTTTTGAGCGGTCTACAAAAAAGCATGCAATCAACTCAATACCCGCTCTCTCTATACAAACACGTATCTCTCCATCTAGATCATTGCGAGGGACCTGAATACGCCTCACCTTCCTTCCCCTGAAGCCTTCATGGCCTTTAAGCTCTATCCACGCATCATAGCGCTCTGAATGATTATGAATACTAATATTTTTAACAGGGCGATCCATACTCAGCATGTAACTTCAAGGTGTGCCCAAGGTCAAGCCCACACCTTATTTAAAGTTCAAAGAAACGCTCGGAGGTCTCGCTCACTTTCTGTTTAAATGCTGCTACATCCATCTCTAGTAACTGAGCCGCATGTTCTGCTATATAGCTTACCCAGCCCGGTTGATTTTCCTTTCCCCGGTGAGGAACAGGGGCTAAATAAGGCGCATCCGTTTCCAACATGGTCAACTCTAAGGGTTGCGCTAAAAAAGCCTGGCGGACGTCTTCGGCTTTTTTATAGGTAAGAATCCCCGTGAAAGAAGCGCGCCCCCCGCGCTCGTTTAGAATGCGGACTTGCTCAGGCCCTTCAGCAAAACAGTGGAACACAACCTTATTCCAATCTACACCGCTCTGATCAATCATCGCAACACACTCATTAAAAGCATGACGAGAATGAATAATGATTGGGCAGTCATACCGCTTGGCTAATCCGAGCTGAAACTTAAATGCTTCTTGCTGGAACGCCTGCATCGCAGGTACTGCTGCGGGGTCTTCTGGTAAGTGGTAGTTATCCAAACCAATCTCTCCCAAGGCCACCGGCTTATCAGACGCTTGGAAGAAGGCTTCTAGCCGGGAGAGCTCTTCCGGGTAATCATCCGCAACATAACAAGGGTGTAGCCCTGCAGAATAAAACACCTGACCACGGTATTGTTGCGCAAACCCCTGGTAAAGAGACCAATCTGCAGAGGAAGTCCCCACGGCAATCATACGAGAGACCCCAAGCTGTTGAGCGCTTTCGAGAATAGCGCTCAATGTTCCTGCTTCGTGGTAATGAGCTAAATGACAATGAGTATCGATTAAACCGGACACTCCTGAAGGCTTGTCTACCTGAAGCAAAATTTCAAGGGCTATTCTTGAAAAGGCTCCAAAGCTCTCATAAAGAGGTCCACTACGTAAGGGTCCCCAGCCACATCAAAATAGAAGGTCTTGCGCACTGCAGGGAAGCTCGTACTCGGATTAATTGTGAGGTGATTCCCTCTTAAAACAGAAGGAATCGTCAAGCGACAGTTATAGCCTGAGTCACAAAGGCCGTTTTTGAAAGTACCCACAATCATGTTAGAAAATTCTCCAATCGCATCTCCGATGCTTTCTGGACCTTCTTCTTTAACTTCCTCTTCCGTCAGACCAAGAAAAGATGAAGCAATCTTCCTCCCAAGACCCTCATCCATATACAAGTAAAACATCCCATCAACCTCTCCCATAAAACCAATAGATCCAACAATCATAGATTTATCGATGGGAAGGATTTTGGGGTCTGCAGATTCCTTATCAAGTTGGCTCTGGTAGGAAGAGGTTCCTACTCGTTTAAAGACCAAGGGCAAAGGAATCATTTTCAAAAATACGCTTTCGATAGAAGCAGTCACCATGCTTTCAAGCGTTTGGTCAGAAAAAGGGGTAGAGGTTTCCATGCAAAATGAAAGAGATTAGGGGAGGCGCAAGATTTTAAACCTTAGTTGAAGGCTCTCCCTAAGAGTAGGCCATCCCCTGCTCCAAATCAAGCTCCAAAAGACAGGCCTACTTGGCTACACTTTCTTCTAATTGATATTGCTTCACTTTGCTGCTCAGCGCCCGCGTGCTGATTTTCAAGCAATCCGCAGCCTGCGCACGATCGCCGCCCGTTTTTTCCAAAACTTTAATAATATACTCTTTCTCCATCTCTTCCAGAGGAAGCATATCCTTATCGGACTTGAGTGGTTTTGTAGGGCTGATAATCCCCAAGGAGGCCTCATCTACAAGCTTTTTCGGTTCTGCCAAAATGACCGCGCGCTCAATTGTGTTCTGAAGCTCACGAACATTCCCTGGCCAACTATGAATACAAAGACGTTTCGTAGCAGCCTCACTAAAACCCGGTAGCGCAATGCCATGCTTGCGTGAAAAACGCTTCAAAAAGGCCTCTGCCAAGACCATGATATCATCTTTTCGTTCGCGCAGGGGAGGGACCTCTAAGGGAAACACATTTAGGCGGTAATAAAGGTCTTCACGGAACTCACCGCGCTCAACTGCTTTCAGCAAATTACGGTTAGTCGTTGCCAAAACACGGACATCCACCTGAATCGTTTTGTTGCCCCCTACGCGTTCAAACTCACGCTCTTGAAGGACTCTAAGCAATTTCACCTGTACTTTGGGAGAAATCTCACTGATCTCATCTAGCAAAATAGTACCTCCATTGGCTAGCTCAAAACGACCTTCGCGGCGTTGAGTCGCCCCGGTGAAGGCTCCTTTTTCATGTCCAAAAAATTCACTCTCTATCAGCGTCTCAGAGATTGCTGCGCAATTAACACGGATATAGGGCTGAGAAGAACGCCCACTCAAGCGATAAAGCTCGTGAGCAACCAATTCTTTACCCGCACCATTCTCTCCGGTAATCAATACAGTAGCTTCTGTTGCGGCTACTTTTTTTATCATCCCCTGGAGTTTGGTTAGGGCAGAGCTTTGACCGATAATCTCTGTAGCATCTCCTTCTTGGCCTTGTCCACTGAAATAGCGGTTCACCTTAACTAACTGGTTATAGTCTTCAGCTTTCTTTAACAAAATATCTATCTCATCTATCGAGAAAGGTTTAATCACATAATCAAAGGCTCCTAAGCGCATACACTCTACTGCCGACTCAATCGTGCCGTTACCAGTAATAATAACCACCATAGGACTGTCTGGCTGCTGTGAAAAGCGCTCAAGCAATTGAGTGCCTTGCCCATCCGGAAGCTGAACATCGACAAACATCAGATCGAATTGATCTTTAGCCAATAACTTCTCGGCCTCTGCCAGGGTACCTGCAGTCGCTACGCTATAACGACGCTTACGTAATTGCTCTTCGAGGCTCTTGCGGATGATCATTTCGTCATCCAAAACGATGATTTTATCAAATCCCATGGGGTAGTAGTGGTTATAGTACTCATTTAAGTTAACAACTCTGAAGAAAAGTTCAAATCATTATACTTAATTATACTTGATCGGGGGCTTTTCCCTGAGTAATCTTCATTTCCAATGAAGGTCATTGGCTCAGTAATCGCCCGTCTAGGCAGCAAACGTCTTCCTTACAAAAATATTCTCCCCTTTGAGGGTGTACCTCTTGTCGTGTTGGGTATCCAAAAACTAAAAGCCTGCCACTCTGTTAATGATATTATAGTTTCCACAGAAAGTGAATTAATCGCACGAATTGCCGCAGGCCATGGCGCCCACATATTAAGGCGCCCTGCTGAGCTTGCCCAAGACGACACTCCATCCATTCCCGTCTTCCAGCACATCATGGAACACTTTGAGGGCAATGTGCACGTGAACTACAATATCAACTTCCCTCTTTGTGATCCTGCAGTTATTGATAGAGCTGTAGAGCTTGCAGTAGAAAACGGAGAGTCACTGTCAGTCCCCTATGCAGTATGGGCTCAAACCGCAACCTGCCTGAAAGACTACAAAGACCCGATGACAATCACTGCATACAAGTTTGATGATGATCGAGCAGGATCAACTGATATCCATACCGAAGAAGAACTACTAGAAGTCTACCGAACTGCCCAGGGACCACTCCCTGAATGGGATAGCACTATTTGAAATCCCAATATCCGTAAATAGGCATAAAGCTTGCTCCTTTAAGGGGAACAATCACCGATTTATGCCATCATCTTGGATAAAACGCCCCCTCTTTATCTTGGGCATTATATTCTCCTTATACATATGCCTGGAGGCCTATGGCTTTGATTACAAACAGCCTCAAGAAGAAAAAGCCGAGGAGCCAGAGCGCCCCCTGAGCTACCTGCCTAAATATGGCCCTGTGCCCCTCCGTTTTAGCCTCCCAATCAAAACTTTTGACCGCTTAAACCTGATTGCACTAGAAGAGGTCAACCTGGAGCCAGAAATTCGTCCCACCCCTCCTCCGCAGCAGGCCGAAGCACTCCCTTTGGCCTCTGAACCTATTCCATTCTCTCTTATTGGCCAAACGCCGCAAACTCAGCCTACAGCAGCGCCTATGGCTTCAACAGAATCTTTCACTGTTGAGGCGGGTGCAGACCCTCAACCAAGTGCTGTAAACGTCAATGTAGCTCCAGCAGGAACCGCCCAAGCAATAGCAACACCTGAAACAGGCTACAATTCAGCAGATGACCTCCTTTTGCTTTTTCAAAAAGAAATTCCGAAGGGAAAAAAGACGGATGAAAAAATTGAGGTCAATTTTGCAGTCCCTAATTACAACACCGTCCAACCTTTGAATTCTCCTACAGTCCCGAGCAAGGCCACTTATAGACGACGATAAATTTCCATGAAACAACTTCTCTTTATTTTTAATAGTCTCTTGTTAAGCACTGCCTGCCTTCTAGCAGAAGCGCCTATCGCAAGTGGCGCGCCTGAAGGGCATCTTTTCTCTAGAAAAAGAACCCAAACTTCAGAGGCTTCACCTAAAGAACCTGCTCCAAAGAATAATGAGCCCGCTATCAACTCAGCTCCTGATGCCTCAATGCCTGAGGCAGAAGCTTTAGTGGGTCCAAAAACTTCATTCAAAGCACCTGAAATGCTCTTTGAAGAGGAAAAAACCTCTACCGAGATAAATAATGCCGAAGCCTCTCCTGTTCCTAAAGAAAAGCCTCTTGAACAAATCCACCAAGATACCTTTGGATCTAACCGTATAGACTATTTATTGCGCAAAGCCCGCATCGCTAAACAAGCGTTCAAACACGATTATGCTGAACGTGCTTATGCGGAAGCCCTAGGATTCAAGATGTCTAAAGAACGGCGCAAAGAAATCTTAATGGAAATGGCAGTGTTTTATGCTGAGCGCAAAGTATATTCGAAGGCTGCCACACTTTATGAGCGGTTTGCAGAAGAATTTCCTCAAGACCATCAACTCCCTCAAATTTATCTAGAGCTGGGTAAAATTTACAGAGAAATCGGGGCTTATGACATGGCTGTCAGTCGCTTCTATAAAATCATTAACACATCACTCAGCATTACCCCAGACCAAATTCCTTTCTATCAAAAATTGACTCGAGAGGCTCAATTAGAAATTGCTGAGACCTTTTTCAATAACCAGCAGTATAAAGAAGCTAGCCAATACTTCTTACGCTTAAAGCGAAGAGAGCTTCCCCCTGAAGAAAAAGAGCACATCGACTTCAGGCTTATCTATTGTAAATACAATCAAGACCAACTTGGTGCAGTTCTTAAAGACCTTCATATCTTTCTGGACACTTACCCAGAAAGCCCCCTTGTTCCTGAAATTTATTTCCTTCTCTCCCATACTTATCGACGTCTCAATAAATCTCAGGAGGCCATTGAGCATGTAAAAAAGCTTTTAAGCAAGAGCCAAACAAAAAATGGGAAGAGCCAAGAAGTTTGGGCCTATTGGCAGCGCACTACTGCAAACCAAATCGCCAACAAGTTTTACGAACAAAAAGACTTTATGAATGCCCTCAAAGTATATCAGTCTATGGCCTCCTTAGATGATACCCCAGGGTGGCAGTGGCCTATTATTTATCAAATTGGCCTGTGCTTTGAGCAACTAGGAATGTATCCTAAGGCAAAAGATGCCTACCGGCTCATCGTAAGCGAAGAAGAATGGAAAGAAAACAAATTCAATAAAACAGAACACCTAAGCTCTATTCAAGAAATGGCCTCTTGGCGCCTCAAGCACCTCGAGTGGCTTAACGATTCTGACACACGTCTTCAAAAAATCATTGGCCCCCAGTCCTTATAACCTCCAATTCAATCAATATCATGACACAAGATCACGAAACCGCCTTAAAAAAATACCTCGATCTTTGCAACGAAGCTTATGACTTGCTTCTTGAAGAAAACCGTACACTTAAAAAAAACACGTCACTGTCAGACGCTTTTCTCCAGAAAAAGCAAGAGCTCCTTAAACGCCTTCAATCAATAACAACCGTCCTCAAATCTTTGAGTCACCCCGAAGCAGGCCCTACACAACGAGCTCGAGAGCTTTCTACCAGTGTACAAAACAAGCTCATGAAAGTCCTCCTGCTGGATCGGGAAAATGAGCAATTACTGCTCAAAGGGGCTATGAACGGAGCTGAGCCTTTGACTGAGCGACCGCGATCAGCAGCCACAATCGAAACCGTTTATTTAAGAAATGATCGCCCGCGATCAACACCTCCCTTTAACGCAGTTATCTCTCGCTTACAAAAAGCAGAGGAGGCGCAAACCCACTCGGAGGTATAAAATGGTGCGGGCAGTCGGAATCGAACCGACGACACCAGCTTGGAAGGCTGGGGTTTTACCCCTAAACTATGCCCGCAACATCGTAATAGACGTTAGTAACCATCCAGTTTAGTTCCTTAAGGTCAAGCTTTTCTTCATTTTATCCTTTAAATACATATTTTGCCTAGATATAATTAAGTATTAAATTTAACCCCTAGAATGCCTCATGCTCATCTCTGGCGACCCCTCTTCTGATAAGCCAAGCGCAGGTGGACCTCTCTCAACCAAGGCCCCACTAGCTGGCGCTAAAAAAGCGACAACCGCTCAAGTAAGTGGGCGCGCGCTCCAGAATGCGACTGTAAAGCTAGCTGATCTAGCCGTATTCATCCAGCAACTAGGGGTAATGCTCGAAGCAAGCCTCCCTTTGCTAGAATCCTTAGAGGCCCTCAAAGACCAGACAAAAGACCCTGTATTTGGGGCTCTAATCGAGAAAATACGCGTAGACGTAGCCCAAGGAACCACATTTTCTGAAGCCTTACGCAAATACCCTAAGGCCTTCCCTAATCTGTTCATTAGCATGATTGAAGCTGGTGAAGCTTCTGGAGAGCTCTCATTACTTGTAAAAAAAGTGGGGGAGTATTTCTCGGCCACTCTAAAGCTCAACCGCAAAGTCAAGAGCGCGATGGTCTATCCTATCGTGATCATAGGGATGTCTGGGCTTCTCATCTTACTGATGATTATGTTCGTGGTCCCAATTTTTGAGGAAATGTTCTCTTCTTTCGGCTCCGAGCTGCCGCTACCTACTCAGATCTTGCTCGACCTCAGTAAATTTTTAATGAGTGTTCCTGGAGGGATATTCATGCTGGGTGTCATCTTTGCCGTCTATTTCGGGATGCGCTACACCAAGACCAAAGCGGGGCGGGGCCTCTACCAGTCTCTCTTGCGTAAAGCCCCTATTGCAGGGAATTTGAGCCAGAAGATTGCAGTATCTCGCTTTTGCCGAACCTACTCAATCCTCCTGCGCAGTGGAGTATCTGTCCTAAGGTGCGTAGATATCTGTAATCGGGCCAGTGATAATATCTTTGTGGAGGCTACTTGTGCCAAAATCACCAAAACCATTAATCAAGGGGGTCAACTTTCTGAAGCCCTTGAGGGCGACCCCTACTTCCCCAGCCTCGTCGGCCATATGGTCCGTGCTGGAGAAAAAGTTGGAAATGTTGAAGGGATGCTTACCCATGCCTCAGATTTCTATGATGATGAGATCGATAACACGGTCAGTGCACTCACCTCACTTCTGGAACCCATTATCATTGTGGTAGTTGGGTCTATTATCGGCCTGATCGTTATCGCCATGTTCTTGCCGATATTCCAGCTATCTTCGGTCATACAGGCTTAAAACTGCTGCAATTTAGAGCTTGCAGCCTTCCTGATAATCCAAAACGCTTACGTCTATGCCTAAGCGTACGGATATTCAAAGCATTTTGATCATTGGCTCTGGCCCTATTGTTATTGGGCAGGCATGCGAGTTTGATTATAGTGGGACACAAGCGTGTAAAGCGCTTAAGGAAGAGGGGTATCGCATCATTCTAGCGAACTCTAATCCTGCAACGATCATGACTGATCCGGAGTTCTCAGACGCTACTTACATTGAGCCACTCACCGTTGAGGTCCTCGAGAAAATCATCGAAAAAGAGCGGCCCCAGGCTTTATTGCCGACACTAGGAGGGCAAACAGGGCTCAATTTGGCCGTAGAACTAGCCCAAGAAGGCATTCTAGACCGCTACGGTGTAGAACTAATCGGAGCAAAGCTACCCGCTATCGAAAAGGGTGAAAACCGGGAACTTTTCCGCAAAATCATGCTCGAAATCGGGCTAGACGTGCCCCAATCCCATATTGCCCATACACTCGAAGAGGCCCAGGCTGCTGCAGAAGATATCGGCCGCTACCCTGTCATTATTCGCCCAAGCTTTACCCTTGGGGGCGCCGGAGGCGGCATTGCTTACAACCAAGAAGAGTACGAGAAAATGGTCCGCTACGGGCTAGAAATCTCTCCAACGCATGAAGTCTTGGTAGAAGAAAGCCTCCTGGGCTGGAAAGAATATGAGATGGAAGTCATGCGTGACCACAAAGATCAGTGTGTGGTTATCTGCTCGATTGAGAATTTTGACCCTATGGGTGTCCATACTGGGGACTCCATTACCGTGGCCCCTGCAATGACACTCACAGATAAAGAGTATCAACTCATGCGTGATGCTTCTTTTGCTATTATCCGCGCTATTGGCGTTGAAACTGGGGGTAGTAACGTACAGTTTGCAATTAATCCTGAGAATGGTCGTATGATCGTAATCGAGATGAACCCTCGAGTCTCTCGTTCTTCAGCGCTTGCCTCTAAGGCCACAGGGTTCCCTATTGCTAAAATAGCAGCCAAATTGGCCGTAGGCTACACATTGGATGAGCTTTCTAATGACATCACCCGAGAAACGCCTGCAAGCTTTGAGCCGAGTATCGACTACGTTGTCACCAAAATACCACGCTTTACTTTCGAAAAGTTCCCGGATACAGATACTACTCTCACTTCTTCAATGAAATCTGTGGGGGAAGCCATGGGGATCGGGCAAACTTTTAAAGAATCCTTACAAAAAGCGCTACGCTCTCTAGAAATTGGCGCCCGCGGCCTTGGCGGCGGAGGTACCCACGGAGGCAAAGAAATGACAGACCCTCAAGAAATCTTGAGCGCTCTATCAAAGCCTACTCACCTGCGCATATTCCAGTTACGTTACGCGCTTCAAGCAAAGATCTCACTCGAAGAGATATACCAGCTCACTCATATCGACCCTTGGTTCCTCCAACAAGTAAAGCAAATTGTAGAGCTTGAACAAGCACTCCAGGCTGCTGGAATCGACGGACTCGATGCTGACTTACTGCGCCAGGCTAAAGAATACGGCTTCTCAGACGTACAATTAGCTGAAATTTGCCACACTAAGATTCGTAATATCCGCAAATTGCGTGATGACTGGGGCATTAACACTGTTTACCGTCTAGTCGATACTTGTGCCGCAGAATTTGAAGCTTATACACCTTATTACTACTCTTCTTATAGCTCAGAAAATGAGCTAACCCCATCAGACAAAGAAAAAGTTATGATTTTAGGGGGCGGCCCTAATCGTATTGGTCAAGGCATCGAGTTTGACTACTGCTGTGTACACGCATCTTTTGCCCTCCAAAAGAAAGACTATGAAACCATCATGGTCAATTCCAACCCTGAGACTGTTTCAACCGATTATGACAGCTCAGACCGACTATTCTTCGAGCCACTGACCCTTGAAGATGTGCTAGAAATTTATCGCCAAACCAATTGTACGGCTGCCATCGTTCAGTTCGGAGGGCAAACACCTCTAAACCTGGCTGCTGCCCTCAAAGATAACGGTGTGCGCATTGCAGGGACCTCCCCTGAGAATATTGATCGCGCTGAAGACCGACAGCTCTTTAAAGAAATTTTAGACAAAATAGGCCTCAAGCAACCTAAGAACCAGATTGCTATGAGCTGTGAAGAAGCCTACGAAATGGCTGCGCGCATTGGCTTCCCTATTTTGTTACGGCCTTCCTTTGTTCTTGGCGGACGAGGCATGTTCATCGTCTACAACATGGACGATATGAAGCACGTAATTCGTCAAGTATTTGACGCGGCCCCAGGGAAACCAGTTCTTCTGGATAAGTTCCTCGAAGATGCCATTGAAATCGATGTCGACTGTATTTGCGATGGAACCCGAACCGTAATCGGAGGAATGCTTGAACATATCGAATTTGCGGGTGTTCACTCTGGAGACGCACGCATGGTCATGCCTCCGCATACGCTCGACTCTGCAACGATTGAACACATCCGCCAGGCCACCTATTCCCTAGCCAAAGAACTCGGCGTTATTGGTCTGATGAATGTTCAATATGCCATTAAAGACAATGAGCTTTATGTCCTCGAAGCGAATCCAAGAGCTTCCCGAACGGTACCTTTCATCTCTAAAGCATTAGGCATCCCTCTAGCAAAGTACGCTGCACGCGTCATGATGGGAGAATCTTTAGAAGATATCGGCTTTACCCAAGAGCTCAGTCCTGCTTACTGGGCTATTAAGGCGCCTGTGTTTCCCTTTGTACGCTTCCCTGGTTCTCCTATCATGCTGAGCCCTGAGATGCGCAGCACCGGAGAAGTTATGGGCATTGATGAGGACTTAGGCCTGGCCTTTGCCAAAGCTCAAATGGCCACACGCCCAGCACTTCCCACCGAAGGAAACGTATTCTTCTCGGTAAAGGATGAGGATAAACCTGCAGCGGCGCAAATCGCCAAAGAGCTCGTTGCTTTAGGGTTCTCTTTGTACTCTACACAAGGAACGGCTTGCTACCTCAAAGAGCAAGGCTTGCCCGTGAAAACACTCTTCAAGCTCTCTGAAGGGGGTCGACCCAATGTGGATGACCTGATCAAGAATGATGACATACAGCTCATTATTAACACACCATCAGGGATGCTCCCTCGATTGGATGAAAATAGCATGAGAGCTCAAGCAGTTCAACACGGTGTCTGCATTTTCATTACTCTTTCAGGAGCTCGTGCAGCCCTAGCAGCAATCAGGGCCATCAAAGAAAAGCCTTTGCATATTGAAGCTATCCAAGAATATACTGCCGAGACTGCATGCAAAGAGACCCGGGCTGTAAACCTTTGACTCTAGGGAAAAATTCCCCCATAGTGCCTCTTCTTGGCTTTGCTTTAAAAGCACACGCTTGCTCATTTCAACCTTACAAAACCTATGACCACGAGTACCGAATCTAACACGGCTGTTATTGCTGAAGACCTCAACCTTACCCCTACTCAAACAAACATCCTGATAGGTTTTGACTTAGGGACCAACACTTCTTGCGTGATTGCTTCTAAAGAAGGTAATTCTGAGATCTTTTTCAAAAAGGCAGTCCCTACGGTTGTAGGCTACGCCAAGGAGTCCATCTTACCTGGAATCCTCCCTGAAGACAAACAAGTGTTCTTCGGCAACGATGCCCTCAAGCACCGCGCACACCTAGACTTAGTCTACCCACTAAAAGACGGCATTATCCACGACATCAAGGCCGCTAAAGACTTTGTACACTACATTCGCACACACCTTTGTGCAGAAGACCCTAATGCCAGCATTAAGGCGGCTATCGGGATTCCTGCCAACACGACAGTCACTGCTCGCGAAGACTTGCGTGAAACGGTTGCAGGCGTTTTCGAAGAAGTGATCCTCGTTCCTGAACCTTTCTTGGCTGCACTCGGTTGCCGCAACGAAAACCGCCTCCAGGACCCTGACTACCTAGACCCTGTACGCAGCTCGCTGTTTATCGACATTGGCGCAGGCACTGCAGACCTATGTATTATTCAAGGTTACTACCCAACTGCAGATGACCTAGTAAGCATTCCTTTTGCGGGTGATGCTATAGACGAGGTACTCTCAGAAAAGATCCGAGCCCAATACCCTGAAGCCACGTTGTCTCCACTCCAGGTCCGCACCATCAAAGAGCAATACTCTTATGTGGGTGCGCCTAAACAAGGCATGGAAATCAAGGTACTTATCAGCGGGAAGCCGCGCACACTAGAGATTGGCCCACTCATTGGAGAAGCCTGCAATACTCTTCTAGAGAAAATCGCCAAAGCAACTATTGAGCTCATTAACCGTTGCCCTGCAGATTCTGTAGAAGACATCCTTCAAAACATCATCATGACTGGTGGAGGCAGCCAAATCCAAGGAATTGCAACTGAACTACAACGCTTGCTTGCTCGTGAAGGCTATCAAGCACCTACAGTAAATACGGTAGGTGAGCACTATAAAGCCTTTGTCGGTCTTGGTGCATGGAAGGCAGGCCAGTCAGCGAAGGCCAACCAGTGGCAACGCTTGCTACGCTAAAGCAACTTATCAAAGTCAATCGGGATCTCTCCAAGAGAGACCAACTGGTCGCTTAATTGATTGAGTGCTTTTCTTGCGTGGCTAAATTCTTCACTTAGGCAAATAAAGATAGGCCCAAGCTCGTGTTCTTGTGCGAGGCGATGCTCTCCTGCGCATTGATACTGCATACGGCCAACGCCTTCATAATAATGCAAAGAGGGTGCCCCTCTACGCTGGGTACGAAACTGGATATGCTCAGGAAATATACCCGTAAGAATCAATGAGTCATCGGCAAGCTGCACTCTCTCATAAAATTGCTGAGAATCATTCAGGCCATCTAGCTTGTGCAAAACGTCAATGACATACAAAGGAGGCAGCTTACGCTCGGACTTTAACGCCCGCGTCAATGAACACGCCAAATAATCTGCAACACAACGCTCATCTAGGGGGGTTGACCTAAGCACGTGTCGTAATAATACGTAAAAATAAAGCTCTAGAGAAACAGGGAGAATTTCGCGACAATCCAAGACCTCCTGAAATAGCAAGTCATCATCCAACAAAGCATCTCGTTGAGCTTCATCTTGCCAGATAGCCTCATCCTGAGGATCAATCTGGTCACTCAAAACCTCTCCAACAAAAGCACGATCGGCTTCAGTCAAATGAGAACGACAGTATTGTTGGCCTAAATGCATAAGCGCTAACTCCTTGACAGAGCAGCTCTTATGCCAAATAGAGGCGCTTAATAAATCCAGTAAGGGCGGCTACGCTCTTTAAACTCAAGCGAACGCTCTTCCCACTTTTCAATAAAAGGCTCTACACGAGCACGAGCCCCACGGCCTGTGATTTCTTTCCACCAAGATGAAGACCCCACATGCTTGTTATACAAGCTTGCCTGCTGAGGAGAAGCCTTAGCAAAAGGATTATTTTGTGAGAGCAAACAAGCCAACTGCATCATATGAAAGCTAAGTTCTGTAGGACGGAGCTTATCCCAGTCCATCACAACAGTGTACACGCCTTCTTGCTGCTGACCGTCTTTGCTTGTGAATTTTGCAGGTTTAAACGCTAAGCCTGGGATGTTTTTAGCTTCGAGCGCAGCCATCAGCTCCTCTGAACTTTTGCCAGGGAAAGACAGCATACGGAATGGATGAGCAGTTCCAATACCGTGTTTAAAATCACCCAACTGAGCACCTAGGCCTGTCATAGGGTAACCAAGGACTGCAGCTAAATCAGGAATATTAGGGGACGTCCCACGAAATGGAAGGCCTGTATCTGTCCACAGCATATGGCGTTTCCATCCCTTCATCGGAATGATTGTCAAATGCCCACGGCGGCGGTCTTTATCTCGAATAGAAAGCCACCCGGACAAATCTTTAGCCATGCGCGCAATTTCGCCCATAGTTAGGCCGTGCACGTAAGGCAGCTGAAACGCGCCTACATAGCTCATCCACTCTCGATCCATAGAAGGGCCGTCTACTTTTTCGCCCCCTAAAGGATTAGGGCGGTCTAAAACAATAACTTCTACCTGATTCTCGAAGCAGGCTTCCATTGCGTAGCGCATGCAGCTAATAAAAGTATAAGAACGTACCCCAATATCCTGAAGGTCGATAACGAGAATATCGATGTCCTTAAGCATTTTCGCGGTAGGTTTACGGAACTTTCCATACAAAGAATAAATAGGAAGCCCTGTATGGACATCGATAGCATCATCTACAGGTACCTCTGCTTTTTCGTTGCCATAAATCCCGTGCTCTGGGCCAAACAATGCAACTAAGTTTACATGAGGACTATTATGCAAGAGGTCTACGGTGCTTTTGCCGTAGCGATTAATTCCTGCAGGGTGAGTAAGTAGCCCTATGCGTCGGCCTCTTAAACGCTTGTAGCCCGTCTGCTCGAGCACATCAATGCCGAGTAAAACTTTCGGTGCTTCAGCGGGGGCTGCGGCAGATAAAGGGCTAAGCGTAGCGCTTAAAATAATAGTAGCACTGAGTAACAGTGCACCTAGCCCACTGAGAAGGGAATTAGGGGTTCTTCTTGCCTGAGTCATCATTTGTAGAATCTGGATGAAAAAAATGTGAGGTGGAAGCTTTACGAGCAACTATACGGTAAATAATACTGCAAATAAAAGCAAAGAAATAACCTATCACCATCCCCCCGACGGACGTGACCCAAAACTTGTGGAAAAACACTTTCAGCCACTTCATCCCTGTCTGCCCTAATGTTAAGACAGTTTCAGTATCTATAGTCGTGGAGTCCACAAAAGTGGGTGTGTATGAGGGGAGCCCGCTGAGCAGAAAATTGCCTAAATAGTAGGCTGCACCATAAATAGGGCCGATAGTAAATGGATTCGTGATAAACTGTAGCGCCACCATAATCATCACATTCGCCCGAAAGACAAAAGAAGCAATGAAGGCTACTAATATTTGAATCCCAAAAATAGGCATAAACGAAATAATAGAGCCTACATAAATAGCAGGGATCGCATGCGCCGTTCTAAAAGACCATAAATAAAAACGTTTACGAGCTGCCCTCACAAAAGCCTCTGCCCCACGGGCAAACCACTTACTTTTAGAAAAGCGACTAATAAGAGGATACTTGTGCAAAACGGCACGACGCGGTAAGTAACGCAAGTAACGCTTAGCTCTACGAACTCGATCTCCATGCGCTTCACGCAGCTTCTTATCCTTTATCTTTCCGTAGATCACACTCTAAATTTAATGCTTTAATTTATGTTCTAAGCGACGTACAATTGTGGTAACAATTTTTTAATATGTCTGATTCGGAGAAAAAATGCAACCTTTGCTCTAAAAAAGCGAACGTATTTCTTTCTACGGTGATAGAGTACGAAGTCATCCAAGTTTCTTTTTGTCAAAAACACGCCGAAGACTCCGGCTTATTCGATCCTAAAGGATACTGTTTTCTTGAGAATGAAACCCCTCGAAAAAGACGTGCTACTGGCCCGGCTTGCCCACGCTGTCAATGCAGCCTCAAAGAATTTGAACGCAGCGGGAAAGTAGGCTGCCTCGAATGCTACGAAACTTTTAGCGGCTATATACAAAAGCTAGTAGCCCGCATTCAAAAAGGCCCCGTCCATTTTGGAAAAATCCCTTCAGGGAAGCTTACTCAAGCAAGCCTAAGAAAGCGGATAAAGCTGCTCAAAGACGAACTACAAGGCCTCATCAAGGCCGAACGCTTCGAAGAGGCTGCTCAGTTACGTGACTACATACACGCGATAGAAAAGCGCCTAAAATCATTCCAAGATGAATAAACGATTTATAGTTCTCATAGCAGTACCTACGATTATTGCCCTATGGCTGCTTTCTGGGTGTTTTTCTTCGGAGGATGAACCTACTATAATCACCAAAGAGCACCCGCTTGTTCACGTGCGCGCACAACGCATGAAAGCCTCCAGCATACAACGAGAAGTTGTTGTCAGTGGCAGAACAATTCCCGCTAGAACAGTCACCCTGCGTGCTGAAACTGCCGGAAGAGTTATTGCTTTAGGCGTACCTAGGGGTGGATTTGTAGACACAGGGGATCTCATTGCAGAGCTCGATGAGCGAGACCGCCTAGAACGCTTCCGTCAAGCTGAAGCACTCTTAGAGCAACGCGTCCGAGAATATGAAGGCGCCCAAGACCTACTCAAAAAAGGATTTCAGTCACAAGCGAAACTTGCTGAGTCTCGCGCACTTTTAGAATCTGCCCGAGCGCAGCTTACGGATGCGAGCCTTGATGTTCGTAATGCCAAAATTGTCGCTCCTTTTCCTGGCTTACTGGATAGCCGTAATGTTGAAGTGGGTGACTACATTTCTATTGGGGACGCTATTGCTGTTGTGATTGAGCGGGACCCTCTATTTGTCCGTGCGGATGTAACCGAAGCTGATATTTTACGACTTAAGCCCCAGATGAAAGGCTTTGCACACCTGCACTCTGGTGAAATTCTAGAGGGAGTTCTTCACTTTATCTCTCCAAGTGCCAACCCTGAAAGCCGAACTTTTGCCATCGAACTCAGCGTGCCGAACCCAAATTCACATATTCCAGCAGGCATCACCGCAGAAGTTGTTATTCCCACAGAAACGCTTTTAGCCTATCGCATCTCTCCTGCACTTCTTTCTTTAGATAATGAAGGAAAACTGGGCGTCAAAGTTGTCAAGCAAGGCGATATCGTTGCTTTTTACCCCGTTGACCTAGCTAAAACTACTCCCGAGAGCCTTTGGATTACAGGGCTTCCTGAAGAAATCACCCTCATTACCGTAGGCCAAGGCTTTGTCCAAGAAGGCCAACGCGTAAAGGTAAGCCTGGACCCTGCTGAAGATTAAGCGCTTGCACTATGTATCATGCTATAGACTTTGCTTTTTCGCACGTACGCACCGTCTTATTAACGTTGTGTTTCTTCTTAATTGCTGGGGCTTACTCTTATATTAACATCCCCAAAGAAGCTTCCCCTGACATTCCGATTCCTATCCTCATTGTCAATGTGCACCATGAGGGGATTTCTCCGGAAGATGGGGAACGGCTCATTATCCGCCCTCTAGAAAAGCAGCTACGAAGCATCGAGGGAGTAAAAGAAATAACAGCAAAAGCCTATGAAGGGAATGTCGCAGTCACTCTAGAATTTGAAGCGGGCTTTGACAATGAAAAGGCCTTAGCTGATGTCCGCGAGAAGGTTGACTTAGCCCAACCAGACCTCCCGGTAGAAAGCGACGAGCCTAATATCAAAGAAGTTAATTTCTCCTTATTTCCTGTTATTGTGGTTGGCCTCTCAGGAGATTTTTCGGAAAAGACCTTAGTGCGTATTGCCCGCAACCTACGTGACAAGATCGAAGAACATGCATCTATTTTAGAAGTTCAAATCTCGGGAGACCGCGAAGAACTGGTAGAAATCACCCTAGATCCCAACTTACTAGAAACATACAACTTACGTTTTGATGAAATCATCCCTTTATTTAAGCGTAATAATCAACTAGTCGCTGCGGGCACTCTAGACACTGGGATGGGGCGCTTATCCTTTAAAGTACCGGGCCTTTTTGAGACCGCTGAAGATATCCTAAATGCCCCGATTAAAGTAGATGAAGATCGCGTCATTCGTGTGCGAGATATTGCCTGGATTCGGCAGACCTTCAAAGACCCTACAACTTTAGCACGCATCAATGGAAAGCCTTCCGTAGGGCTAGAGGTCATTAAGCGCAGCGGAGAAAATGTCATCGAGACTATCAATCTGGTTAAAGATCTTATCAAAGAAGAGCTGCCTTATTTGCCCGCTGGCCTAGAAATCACCTATAGCCAAGACCAATCCGAAGAGATCCAGGTCATGCTTTCAGACCTTCAAAACAATCTTCTAAGCGCTATCATTTTAGTGATGCTTGTTGTTCTGGCAACCCTAGGCACTCGTACCGCGCTTTTAGTGGGGTTTGCTATCCCCGGATCCTTTCTTATCGGTCTATTCATCTTAAACCTGATGGGCCTTACCATCAACAACGTCGTGCTGTTCAGCTTAATTCTTGCAGTAGGCATGCTTGTGGATGGCGCTATTGTAGTGACTGAATTTGCAGATCGCAAAATGACTGAAGGGCACCACCGTCGTGAAGCCTATCTCTTAGCATCCAAGCGCATGGCCTTACCGGTAATCGCTTCTACGGCGACCACTCTAGCCGCATTCATGCCCTTACTATTTTGGCCAGGAATTGTAGGGGAGTTCATGAAATTCTTGCCCATTACACTCATTACAACACTTACAGCGTCTTTAGTCATGGCCTTAATTTTTGTCCCCACACTGGGTAAACTCTTTGGCAAGCCAGGCCATGGAGACCCTGAAGTTTTGAGCCATCTCGCGGGAACTGAAAAATGTGATTTTTCTCAATTCAAAGGCCTTACTGGCTGGTACATTCAGCGCCTACAACGCATCTTACAATATCCTGGGCGAGTACTAGGAGTTGCCTGTGTTGCATTTGTGAGTGTTTACAGCATTTATATTTTCTTTGGAAAAGGCCTTGAGTTTTTCACAGATGTTGAGCCAGATCAGGTTTTCATTGGCGTACGCATCCGTGGGAACTTAGCCCTAGAGGAGGTCGACACTCTTTTACATGATGCCGAATCACGCATTCGAGACATAGAGGGCCTTAAGAATGTTTATGTTATTAGTTCAACAGAAAGCCGCTCTGTTAATTTTGGAGGGAGTGAATTCCCTGAAGACACCCTAGGAACTATTCAACTAGAGTTTACAGATTGGCAATTGCGCCCTAAAGCAAAACAACTTGTTGCTAAAATGCGCGAACGTCTGGAAAGCATCCCTGGCATTGTGGTTGAAATCCAAGAAGATCAGGCAGGCCCCCCTACTGGAAAAGCTGTTCAAATTCAATTGAGCTCACGCTACCCAGATTTACTCCCAGAAGCCGTAGAAACAGTACTTGCAAAACTAGATACGATGGAAGGGCTCAAGGATATCACTGATTCTCGCCCAGTTCCTGCGATTGAGTGGCGCCTCGATGTAGACCGCGCTCAAGCAGCTCGTTATGGGGCGGACGTTCAAACAGCGGGAGAGGCCATCAAATTTATGACTACAGGCCTTAAAGTAGGAGACTACCGACCTGATGACTCCGATGATGAAGTCGACATCAATATACGCTTTCCCCATACCTACCGCACACTCAATCAAGTCAATCGTTTACGAATCCCAACCTTAAGTGGGGTCGTCCCCATTCAAAACTTCATGAACTGGTATGCAGCTCCTAAAGTTGGGCGTGTAGAACGCTCTGATGGCATGCGAGTCCTGACTGTAACTGCGGGAATACAAGATGACGTTCTGGCTGACGACAAGGTTCATGAAATCCAATCCTGGCTACAAAAAGAATCCCCCCTTAATCACAATGTTTTAGTTCAATTCAGGGGGGAAGACGAAGAACAAAAAGCAGCTCAGCAATTTCTCTTAGAGGCATTTTATATCGCCCTAGCAGTAATGGCCATCATCTTGGTTACCCAATTTAATAGCTTTTACCAGGCACTCCTCATCCTTACTGCAGTTGTCTTTTCCACACTGGGTGTTTTCTTAGGCCTACTCATTACACAACAACCTTTCAGCATTGTCATGAATGGCATCGGTGTTATCGCTTTAGCTGGGATCGTTGTAAATAACAATATTGTGCTCATCGATACTTACGCTCGGATTAAAAACACTGGATTAGATACCCTTGAAGCCGTCCTTAGAACTTGTGCTCAACGCTTGAGGCCCATCCTGTTAACGACAGTCACCACAATACTAGGGCTGCTCCCTATGGTTATAGGCCTTAATATTGACTTTATTGGGCGTGAAGTAACTCTTGGGGCACCTTCTACCCAATGGTGGAAACAGCTTTCTACCTCCGTAGCATTCGGGCTTACCTTTGCTACAATGCTAACACTTGTACTGACACCAGCGCTTCTGATGCTTGGAGACTATCTTCCACGCTTTAAAGATAAATAACCCTTTAGGTGCATCCAGAGGCCGTAAAAGATATAGCACAAGAAAAAGACCGCAAAGGCACACTCCCTAAATAGGAAGCCTACGGACACCAAAGCAACTACCAACACAAAAGGCCGCATACGCGCTTCCGCATGCCAATTAATGCTTTTGATGCTAGGATAAGGGATACTACTGACCATAAGCCACGCGATTAACAACATGAGTGCGGGCAACAGAATAGAAAACCAACGCAAATCGTCAAAGCGCATGATCACCAAGGCCAGGGAAGCAATTGTTCCGGCTGCTGCGGTTGTGGGAAAACCTTGAAAAGCCTTAGACTCTCCATCTTTTTCTTTAGGCAACAAAGGCGTAGTGAGTACATTAAACCGTGCCAAGCGTACCCCCGCACACAAAAGGTAAATAAATCCAATCAACCAACCTGCCTGCCTAAAAACAGGCAACCCTTCAGTGGGTGGCAATATAAGAAAAAACACCATCAATGCCGGTGCGACGCCAAAAGACACTACATCTGCAATAGAATCGAATTCCTTCCCAAAGAGACTTTCACGCCCTCCTAAGCGAGCAACTAATCCATCTAAGACATCACAGATGCACGCAAAGATAATAAACCATACCGCATAAATATAGAGATGGTGCGCAACCTCATTCTCCATACTGTAACGCGCTTCTATACAGTTAATAATAGCTAAATAACCAAAAAACAGGTTTCCTGCCGTAAACAAATTAGGCAACAAATAGATGCGACTAGCTTCTGTTATATTCTTGTAGGGGGGCGTAAATGAATTACTCATGAGTCAGTCTATTTGAGAGTATCGAGGTATTTCCAGAAGGATTGGTGCTCTTCTACTAACTGTTCCTCCGTTACAGGAAGTTTGAAGCGAACCACAAAATCAGAAAGTGTATGCTTAGGCACAATATAATGACAATAGAGGATACTATCATCCTTCACCTCAAAATAAATACGCCGCTCACTTGCACGCAAACGATACAAAGGCATTCCTTCACGCTGAAACTTCCCAAGATCTCCGCTTGGCTTTTTCAGTGATTGCGGAGTAACCCCTGTAAGCTTTTCCATCAAAATGAGCTGCTCATCTGTAGGGAGCTTATTGAGCTGCTCCATACTTTGATCACTGAATGTAACCTGGTAGACGTTTTCTTTTTTTGCTGTCACGGTAGGGAAATTTTAATGATGGAGGTTAATATCCTTAGTCTCTTTCATAAAGAACATAGTACAAAATGCGATCACACAAACACCTATAATATAAAAAGCAGGCGCCAAAGGATTATCTAAAACCTGAATAAGCGTTGTGCACACCAGTGGCGTTAACCCTCCTAAGATAGCGTAAGACAGGTTGTACCCAAAAGAAAACCCAGTAAAACGTATGCGCGCAGGGAACATCTCAGTCAGCGTGACAGGAACAATCCCAATAAAACCTCCGATAACAGAAAGTAAAGTGTACGCTCCAATTGTGCTCCATGTTTCATGGGCCTGGAAAAGAGTGAATGCTGGATAGCAAACAACTGCCAAAAGCGCGCTCATAATAAGGAACAACTTGCGCCGCCCCACACGGTCACTCAAAGCCCCAAATCCTAGTACAGAAAAGGAAAACAGCAAAATACCAAAGGAATTGATAGCGAGCAAGTTTCCTGCCTTATAGTTCAAATTCACCTCTAAGAAAGTAGGCATTGTCAGGAAGAACACCACAACTACCGCAGCCAACATCCAAGTAAGGACCATACTCTGGGCAATTTCTTTCTTGTGGTTCTTTAATACCGTCTTAATCGGGAAAGAGTGTGTGGCTTCACTAGCATGCATTTGCTTGAAAATAGGCGTCTCTTCTAGGTGCCGCTGCAACAGGATACCTACAACACCCAAAACACCTCCTAAAAGGAAAGGTATACGCCATCCCCAGCTCATTAAGCTAGCTTCAGGCATAGCCTTAGTGGTGATCGTAGCAACGAGGGAGCCCAAAAGCATTCCGAGGTAAAGCCCACAAAAAAGGGCACTACAGCTCAAGCCCTTGTAACGCTTCCCTACGTGCTCAGCCACAAAGACACAAGCTCCAGGGATTTCTCCCCCAACAGCCATCCCTTGCATACAGCGCATGACACACAATAAAATAGGTGCCCAGACTCCGATTTGCGCATAAGTAGGCAAGCAGCCCATCAAAAATGTAGGCACAGCCATCAAGAAGATGCACAAAGCAAACATGTTTTTACGGCCCTTTTTGTCTCCAAAATGGCTAAAAATAATCCCACCCAAGGGTCTAAAGAGATAACCAATAGCAAATACCGCGAAACTCTCCATGAGTGCGACAAAAGATGAAGCCGCTGCCCCAAAAAACAATTCGCTAATAATACGTGCAAAAAAGACGTATATTACAAAATCATAAAATTCTAACGCACCCCCCAAAGATGAAAGGGCCATAACCTTTACATCATCTCTAGTAAGATCGGTATCTTCTTCGGGTAGGATATTTGCTGGGATCGCTTTAGGACGAACTTCAGCCTCTGGTGACGATAAGTATGTTTGTGACATAGTTTTATTAGACCTTGTTGTATTGGTTAATGGCTATCGTTATCCCACAAGTTCTTATTTATCTGGCCTAAAAGCCAGCTAAAACTGTTCACTTACCCATAAAACATACTAAAAGCAGGGCCCAACAGGACCCTGCTTTTAGCAATAATCAATCTATCAAAATTTAGTAAATCGTTGTGCTTTCCTGATTTACGTTAACTTTAGGAAGGAAATCAGCACTGACTTCCATAATGGCTACACCAACTCCAGAATGGGCGCCTTTTGCCTTTATCTTAACGATAACGCTTTTTCCGGGCTCAATGGTCAATTCTTTGAACTCTATTGAGTTGCCCACCACAGTGCCCTTAGCATCTGACTGAATCCCTACAATGCTCAGCTCGTCAGAAAAACTGATGCGGGCTTTCACTGTAAGAGCCTTAAAGTCCCCTTGATTTAGGATTTCTGCGGTGTAAACCGTTGTTTCACCTACACGAATCGGATCTCCACTATCAATAAGAGAGGTTTGTATCCCTGGGGCAACAATCCAGCGTGTATCAATATGGGCCTCCTCCTGAAGCTTATCGCCTACCATAACCATTGCGGTATTAGTAGTAACACCAGGACGATTTCCCGTAAGACGAACATTAAATGTTTTCTGCTGCCCTGGAGCCAGGGCATCTAAGTGCCAAGTGATGGAATCTGCACGCACTGATCCGCCGCCAGAATCTACCACATCAGAGTAATCAGGAACATAATCCTTGATAACAAGATCTCTTAGGGTCGTTTCTCCTTCATTATAAACGGCGATGGAGTACCCTGCTGGAGTGAAGACATAGGCTTGATCTGGGCCTGTCTTTTGAATACTTACCCGAGGCTCCATAATACTAATAGCTGCAAAAGCTTCTGCCATCTGTCCAGATTCGAGCATCGCTTTAGCTTTGTTAGTATAATCACCTACGCGCATTGCCTCAGCCTGAACTGTTATTTTCTTCCCTTGGCCTGGCTTTAAATCCCCTAAGTCATAACTCTGGGGGGATGTTGCCTTAAAGCCAGTAGGCAGCATATCCTCAAATCTCACTGCGGTTGCAGTTGCAGAACCCACATTCTTTACGATCATGGTCCATTCAACAAGATCTCCCAATTCAGCAGTTTCCGGCCCTTCTTTAGTAATTTTTAATTGAGGCAGTCCTGCAATCAATGGGGCGCAGACCATTGGGTCGCCAGAAACAATACTACATACACTAAATTCACCTTCAAAATCAGCAAGGTAAACTAAATCAACTATTTTTTCTTCCCCCTCGCCCATATTTCCTAGAGGAATATATATTTTTTCTCCCTTCTGGGTAGCTCGAGGGTTAGACTTCACAAACTGTACACCTTCGGGCAAACGCTCTTCTACACGAACATTCCCCACAGTCTCTAAAGCTTTAACATACAGACGGTAACGAAATTCCCCACTAGCCATAGAGCCAGAGACATATTCTTTTTCTATCTTTAATAAGGATGTGGAAGATGTATTAAAGTGGGCTGAAGAGGCCCCTACCGAATGTGCTTTAGTGCTAGAACTTTGGGCGGAGTGTGTTTGACAGCCTTGTACTAAAAACAAAAGCCCCAACATCAGGGCTCCCGCAGTAAGTTTTACTCTTTTAAAAGATTTCATCATATCAAAAATATATTAAGGGTTACAACTCAATGCAAAGATCTAGCAGCAAAACCTTTGCGCAAAAATAGACCGGTCTTTACTCAGAGTCGACATTATTTTAATGAGCTTTAACTCGCTTTTCATACAACGCTAGCTTTTCTAAAATAATTTCAGGCAATAATATTTCAGGAAAAAAGATAGGATCTGTTCCTTGTTCTGGTAAATACAAAACATAAAAAGGAACACCACTGCGCCCGAAAGCCGCAAGGGCTTTGGTTATCACGGGGTCGTGACGTGTCCAGTCTGCCTCCATCATAACAATGTTTAATTCATTAAATCGCTTCAATACTGCCGGATCAGAAATAGCTACTTTTTTATTTGTTTGGCAGGTCAAACACCACGCTGCAGTAAAATCAATAAAGACACCTTTTCCTTGAGCTCTAAATGCGTCCTTTGCTTCTTCGGAAAAAGGAACCCAATTAATACCATAATCATTCACCTCTACTTTCTTAGCAGCCCCCAATGATTGGACTAAACCTGCAGCAAAAAAGAGAACAACCCAAATAAAAGCCTTTTTCTTAGTAGGTGCAGGGCTCTCCCAGCTACACCAGCGACCATAGATCCAAGCACTAATACTCAAGAAAAGAAGACCAAATGAAAGCTGTGTAAGCTTATGTACATCTGTTTGTTGGCCAAAAACCCACAACAACCAGATCACTGTGGCAAACAAAGGGAAGGCCATAAACTGCTTAAATGAACTCATCCAAGCCCCGGGCTTAGGAAGCAAGCGAATCCAACGCGGAAAAAAGGACAGTAACAAGACGGGTGTTGCCATCCCTAATGCCAGGCTAGTGAACACGAAACTCACATCCCAAGCGCTTTGAGCCAAAGCAAACCCTATTGCAGACCCCATAAAAGGCGCCGTGCACGGGGTCGCTACCAAGGTTGCCAAAGCTCCAGAGAAAAAGGATCCGCTATAACCAGAATGAGTATCTAAACGCCCACCTGCACGAGACAAGGAGGCGCCCCACTCAAAAACTCCGGCAAAATTTAGCCCCATAAGGAAGAGAATGCCGCTTAAAAGGACCAGAAACCATGGTGACTGTAGCTGAAAGCCCCACCCCATAGACTCTCCAGTAGCTCGTAGCGCTAAAAGAGCACCTACTAAAACCCAGAAAAACGCAATCACTCCAGCAGCAAAGGCGAGTCCATGCAGTTTAATCTTATATGCCTGCTCATCCGCTTGTTTTATAAAACCTAGAACCTTTAGGCCCAAAACAGGAAACACACAAGGCATCAGATTTAAAATAAGCCCTCCTACAAAAGCAAAAATCAAGGCTTGGAAAACGGTCATGCTCTCTTCTTGAGGTGCATCCGAAAGAGCCCCTGAGGCCACTGGTGTCGTGGCTGAAGACAATGTTAAAACTAGTGCAGATCCTCCAGGGATACACATAACCTCACAGGCTAACCAATTTGCTTGAGCTTTTAAAACAAGCTCCTCACCTACTGGAAAATCATCTGGAGGGGTTATTAATACGGGCAAAAAAACCTCGTTTGAATACCCATAGCTTATGCTTTCCTCAAATAAAAATGCTTCTGGCTTTGGCCACTGAATCTCTCCAGCCACAAACCCTTCAGGCAAATTCCAATCAAGAGCCGTAGGATAGCCTGACTCTCCAGGAGGATTACTATAGGTATGCCAGCCTGGTTCCATGGTTAGGTGCAGGGCTACCCAAAAAGATTTTCCAGGAGCAAAAGCACTTACATCTGAGACCAAGCGCGCCTGAATAGGGTGGTCAGTCTGAGCCTTTTGGGCCCATAAAGGGTTGAGTAATAAGGCTAAGAGTAAACTAATCCAGGCCAAAGTAGGGGTATTTCTTCTCATGAAATACTCATATTAAGGGGTTTTCCCAAAAAACCAACCGTAATTAACCCCTTGCTAAGCTCCAAAAAGCTCCCTAGGCCTTAAGAAGTCATGAAAAACACAATATATGCTATAATTCTTCTCGTGGCCCTATCCTCTGGACTCCGTGCGGAAGGAGTCTCTTTAGCGGACCAGCGCTTGGTTGACATTGTAGAGCGTCAGAACGCAATTTTTGAGGCTATTAAAACTGAAACAGGCACACCCACCCCAGATCAAGAGCGCTTGTTACACGAGCTTGTCCAATCCTATGAATCGTTTCTTTCAGACAACCCTAACTCTGCCTATGGAGCAATCCTCTTTGGAAAGCTTCTACGACAACTCGACAATCCTGAGGAAGCTGCACACCTCTTCCTACAAGCCAACAAACTAGACCCCAACATTGCTGTAGTTAAGCAGCAGCTAGGCAACTATTTGGCAGAAAAAGGAGATTACATCTTAGCACTGCCTTATTTCTTGAGTGCTATTGAGCTAGAGCCTAACGTAGGCCTTTATCACTACCAACTTGGTGAACTCCTCTCCCAATATAAGTCTTGCTTTGTTCAAGACGGCGCATTTCAAGCTGGTGAAATTGACGAAAAGATCATGCATGCCTTTGCTGAGGCCGTACGCCTATCTCCACAAGAGCGCTCTTTTGCCTTTCGTCATGCGGAGGCTTATTACGACCTGGATACATCTAATTGGCCAGAAGCCCTAAAAACCTGGGATTCTCTTTACAAAAACGCCATGTCTACCGCCGAAAAAGATATTATTAACTTTCAACGTGCACGTATTTTTATTGAATTAGACGATAAGCCTTCAGCACGCCAAGCACTTAGCCAGGTCTCCAGTCCTATTCTAGAGCAAAGTTGCCAAGAGCTCTTAGCAAGCCTCCCTCCAGAAAACAACTAATAGCATTTACCCATAAAACCCTATGGATCCAGTACGCTTAAAATTCGGTCTCATTCTTTATCTTATGCTGCTTGCTAGTTTAAGCGTGCATGAATGGGCCCACGCTATCACTGCAGACCTCCTTGGTGACCACACGCCACGCTCTCAAGGCCGTGTGACCCTAAACCCAATGCCGCATATCGATCTATTGGGAACTGTTATTTTCCCTTTATTCATGCTTCTAGGGAGCCCAGGGTTTTTTATTTTGGGTTGGGCCAAGCCGGTTGAAATCAATATTCGAAATTTTAAAAACTCAAAATGGGGACACATATGGGTAACTCTTGCTGGACCCGCCTCCAACATTATTCTTGCCCTTTTAGGGAGTTTATTAGCCAGTCTCTTGGTTCAATTTGACCTCAACCTGGGGCAACTCATGGGGATGTTTATCCGCATTAATGTCATACTGGCTGTATTCAACCTCCTGCCTATCCCTCCCCTGGATGGTTCTCATATATTTCGTTATGTTGTCGGCATGAAAGAAGAGACCTTCTTTAAGCTCTCTCAATGGGGATTTCTCATCCTGATTATTCTCATTAACATCAAGCCCTTTCAGTGGGCACTTAGCACAGCGATTATGTACGGCACACTTCCCTTTGTGTGGCTTAGCAGTACCCTATCTGGAGTTCCTCCAGGGTACTTTTTCTAAATTTTTGAAAAAAAGCTCGGCACCGAATGGTAGGTGCCGAGCTTTTCAAAATCCCGCGCTCGGATGTATGGCGGGTGATTTGATTATGTCCCTCGTGTAGTCAGACCCTCATCTGACAAATTATGAACGTCTTACAACTGTACTTTCTTCTCGCAGTTCCCAAGTGGCTCGGTTGTTAGGTTGTCTTGATATATTTTCTGCAACTTCATAGAGCGAGTGATGGGGATCACGACCCTTGCTAACAAGAGTACTTTGCATCTGATGGAGTTGTTCGGCTAATTTGCCTACTTGGGTATCTGCGCCGAATGTTGCTATGTTTCCGTCTAAAGTTTTAATCGAAAAAGTATTATTTTCGTTTTTTGTTAAATAAAGTGCCTCTGAAGACCTCACTTGCCCAAGTGCAGAACGTAACTCATGATGAGACAAAAGCTGCTCATTGGTGTGGTTAATGAGGCTTTTTAAATTATGCACGTCTTTCACATGATTGCTTTTTAAAACATCCAACAATGTTTCAGGAGCTTTAGTTTGTTGGGCTTTATTTAGGTGTGAATCAAAAGGTTCTGCCTGGGTGCTTGAAGTACGATTTAGTGGTAAAAAGTTACTTAAACCCGTCCTATTAAGAAGATCTGCGCCAACACTGCTTATAACTGAGGTAAGAAGAGGTCCCATAAAATTTATTAGTTTTGTTACCCCTCTATCTAAGCAACAACGATGCCAATTTGCAGATACTCAGGTCAATAAAGGCTATTGTGAGCAATTTTTAGCCAATCGACTCTTTATTTTATCAATCGCCCAACAGGCGTGCTCCACAACCAATGGATCATCTCGTTGAGATAAGGCTATCAGAGGCTCCAAATCTTTCTCTGTTCCAATATTTCCCAAAACTACACATGTATTACGTAACCAACGAGATAACTTAAGACGCTTTATGGGGGTTCCCTGGAAATGCTGGTTAAAATCACTCTCAGACCAAGCTAACATTTCTTTTAAATCTGGGTAATCTCTGGCCTGAAATTTAACCTCTTGAGTCATTTGAGCCCACTTATTCCAAGGGCAAACATCCAAACACTCATCACACCCATACACACGATCCCCCAAAGCTTCACGGTATTCTTCCGGGATAGCGCCTTTGTGCTCAATGGTTAAGTAAGATAAACAACGCCGAGCATCAAGCTGGTAAGGCCCTGTAATTGCCTTTGTGGGACAGGCATCCACACAAGCAGTACACTTTCCGCAATAGTCTTTATGAGGAAGGTCAGGGGGTAACTCTAAAGTAGTAAGGATAATCCCCAAAAATAACCAAGGCCCATATTTAGGGTGAATCACCAAAGTACTCTTACCCTGCCAACCAAGCCCCGCCTGGGCTGCTATTGGTTTTTCGAGCACCGGCCCAGTATCGACATAAGGCTTTTGAGCGCCTCCATACTCCTGCATAAGGGTGCAAAGTTGTTTTAATTTTTTCAAAACCACTTTGTGGTAGTCCCCACCTAAGGCATATTGGGCTATACGATAACGTCTTTCAGGAGGCTCTTGCCGATAATTTACCCCCAAACAAAGCATACTTTTAGCCTCCGGTAATATCTTTTTGGGGTCTAAACGACGCGGATTGTCCATCCAAGCCATATCCCCTTGCTTCCCTTCTGAAATCCATTTCTCGAAATATTCCTGGCGCAAATGGGCATCTATTGGGGCTACACCAAAAGCCTCAAACCCTAATTCAGCTGCTTTTTCAGCTAAAATAAGTTTTATCTCCTGAGTTGATGTGACTGTTTCCATGAAAGGTCTTTTTGAAAAAAGTGTATTATATTTAATAATAGCTGCACTTTTCTCTTGAGGGCAAGGCTTTGTTAAACGAGAGTTATGCAGAGGCTGGGTCCTACGCAGTAGAGAGCCGGAGAACTCCGCCAGGACCGGAAGGTAGCAACGGTATCCAGGATTCCTACAGGCGTAGGGTGCCTGGCCTCACTTTTTTAACCCACGTAAATCCCATGGCTCAGGAATATCAAGTAATTGCCCGCCGCTGGCGGCCCCAACAATTCTCACAACTCGTTGGACAAGAGCACATTGTACGCACCTTAAGCAATGCTATTACCCAAAACCACATTGCTCATGCCTACCTCTTTGTAGGCCCCCGAGGGACCGGGAAGACAACAACAGCCCGCCTATTGGCTATGGCCTTAAATTGTGAAGAAGGCCCTTCAATTTCTCCAGATATCACAACCCCCATCTGTCAAACCATTATGAATGGAAGCTGTATGGATGTGATTGAAATCGACGGAGCCTCTAATAACTCCGTCGATCAGGTCCGCGACTTACGTGAAGATTGCCAATACGCCCCCGCTCAATGTCGCTACAAGATTTATATTATCGATGAGGTCCACATGCTGTCTACAGCAGCTTTTAACGCCCTCCTTAAGACTCTTGAAGAACCTCCGGCTCATGTAAAATTTATTTTTGCAACAACAGAGTCTCAAAAAGTACTCCCTACCATTGTATCACGTTGTCAGCGATTTGAATTCCGCCCCATCCCTGAAGATATCATCACTAAAAAGCTTCAGGAAATTGCCCAAGCTGAAGAGCTAAATCTCACTCCAGAGGCCCTAAAAGCCATAGCACGTCTTGCCCAGGGCGGTATGCGTGATGCTCAATCCATATTGGACCAGCTTATATCTTTTTGCGGGACCAGTATCACAGAGACTGATGTGCTTAATGTTTATGGACTAGCCTCCCCTCAAAAACTACAAGCCCTAGCTACAGCCTTAGCTCAAGCAGATACTGCTGGCCTTATCACCCTAACCCAAGAGCTTGTTAACGAAGGTTCTGACTTATACCGAACCTTACTAGACCTTCAAACACACTTAAGAGAAGCTCTACTGGATGCTATTAAGCAAAAGGGGCAAACAACCCTATTGGGCTCTCCACTTTCAACAGAATCCTTAATGCGGATGCTTGACTCCCTGCACACCAGTGAGGCCGGTATGCGTTCAGGGCTCTCTGACCATGTACATTTTGAAGTCGCCCTATTAAAGGCGGTAGAGCAGGGCCGCACACGCGCCATTGATAGCCTCATACAAGAACTAACCGCATTAAGCCCTGCTCCTTCAGGCCAAAACCAGACTCAAACAACACCTCCGGTGCAAAAAGCTCCTGAAGTAGTCACATCTACACTTCGGGAAGAGGTAAAAACTGCCCCAAGTGAAGTAAAAGCTGACCTTACCAGTCTGACCCAAGAGCTCCCAGATTCGACTAAAAATATCCTAGAAAGTCGCTTAAGAGCTCAATTTTCAGAGGTTAGTGCCCAAGAAACCAACTAATCGGGCTTCTTTTTGCATTTTTCCTTGATCTATTAATATTTAATTTCTACATTTCCCTTTCCTTTCTCATCCAGGCCCGGGTGGTGGAATTGGCAGACACGCTAGATTTAGGATCTAGTGCCGTAAGGCGTGGGGGTTCGACTCCCCCCCCGGGTACCATTTTTTCCTGAAACGATTTGTTTCAGGATTTTTTTTGCCCTGAACTCCCCCTTTACCCCCCAAAATGCCCGCGATTAACTTTGGGAATAAACCTCAATAAAGCTAGAATAACTCCCAAACTTATACACCTACTCACATTTATAATATTCACACTCACTCTTTCCTCCCATTTATTAAATTTGTAACTAACTTATAGGTAGAAACATATGGAGTTATTAAGTTATTCACCCCACATAATAAAAGTAATATATTTTTAAATTTAAAAATAATTAGTAATAAGGGTTGGGAATAAATAACTCTTTTGATTAGCTTTTGAAATGCCCTCTATTGCAAAAACTATGGCGAACAACCTAAGCCAAGAAAAAAGCCTTTATTTACGTCAACATGCGAATAACCCAGTAAATTGGTGGCCTTGGTGCTCTGAGGCCTTTGAAAGGGCCCAGGAGGAAGGAAAACCTATTTTACTATCCATTGGGTACTCTGCATGTCATTGGTGCCATGTGATGGAACGTGAGTGCTTTGAGGACGACTATATTGCTGGTCTTATGAACAAATATTTCGTCTGCATAAAAGTGGACCGAGAAGAACGGCCTGATATAGATCAAATTTACATGGAAGCAGTGCAAATGGTTACCCAACAATCAGGGTGGCCTCTTAATGTTTTCTGTTTGCCTGACGGACGTCCCTTTTTTGGGGGCACCTATTTTCCCCCCGAGGATAAGGGGCAAGGCATTGTCCCTTGGCCTCAACTATTAATGCGCATTGCCACTCATTATGATAAAAAAAGGGAAGAACTTGAGGAAAATGCGGATAACATTTTAAAAAACCTTCAAATTGAGCCAAACCTAGATAAGGGCCCAAAAACAATAGATGACAAAACCTTATTTATAAATGCAGCTCAGTTTATTTGTACATTACACGATGATGACTGGGGTGGCTTCGGGCAGGCTCCTAAATTTCCCCCAGTTAGTATTTTAGAGTTTCTCCTATCAATACGTGCAAGTCGTGCCTGTGAATACGAACATCCGGAGCTAGCTCAACGTATTGATAGTGTCGTTAACACAACACTCACCACAATGGCGCATGGGGGTATATTTGATCAACTTGGGGGTGGTTTTATGCGTTATAGTGTAGATCGCTATTGGCTTATCCCCCATTTTGAGAAAATGCTTTACGATAATGCTCTTTTGCTTGGGGTTTACACCAAAGCTTGGTTGCGCTATAAAGATCCTCTCTTTAAGGCTATTGTTGAGGAGACGGTTTCCTTTTTAGAAAGAGAGATGCTTCAGGAAGATGGACTTTTTGCTTCATCTATAGATGCTGACACAGAAAACACAGAGGGCTCTTATTATATTTGGCCCCCAGAAGAGGTTAAGGCTGTTTTGGGAGAGGAAGAGGGAGATCTCTTCTGTTATCACTACAATATAACCCAGGAAGGTAATTTTGAAGAAGGAAGCTCTAACCCAGCTTGGGCAACAAGATCTTTTGAAGATCGAGAAAAGCTTAAACCTTTACGAGATAAACTACTAAAAGCGCGTACTCAAAGAACTACCCCAGCTTGCGATACAAAAAAACTACTCTCCTGGAACAGTTTACTCATTGAAAGCCTAGCGGAAGCAGGGTTTGCTTTTGAGAGAAAAGACTGGCTTGAGAGAGCTTGTCGGGCAGCTGATTGTATAGAAAAAAAGATGCAAGAGGCTCCATTAAGATATCATACTGTTCTTTATGAGAATGAAGCACTCTATTCTGCAAATCTTGACGGTTATGCTTTTTATGCGAAAGCTTGCTTAAGCCTGGCCTCGAAGGGAGACTACCTAAAACCAGGCCTTGGTAAACTCTACTTAGAGCGCGCTAGCTCTATTGCTAAAACTTTGCTAAGCCATTTTGGAGACTCCTCTGGTTGTGGGTTCTTTTTTACAGCTGATGACAGGGAAGCGCTTATTGTGCGAAAAAAAGCGTTTTGGGATAATGCAACACCTTCAGGAAACAGTGTACTGGTTCATGTTTTTGGAGACTTATACCAATTGACAGGTGAGGCTCTTTATTTAGAAACCTTACAGCAGCTAAAAGGCTTCTTTGCCCCTCAATTGCCTCAAACACCTCAAGGGATTTCTTTTGCACTTTCAGGTTTGGTTTATGATGCAGTTGGGTGTGCTGTGTTAAGACTTAAAAACAAAGACGACTTTGTTGTGGCTCAAAAACATCTGTCCTCTAGGCCCTACAGAAAAGTGTTTTTATCTTTAAGCAAAACAGAAACACCTCAATTGTGTATAGGAAAGCAGTGCATTTCAGACACTGAGGATATCCAAAAGCTCCTCAGTTTTCTATAGAGAAGAAACTTAATACCTAAAAGACACCCCAAGATAGCTTAAAAGCCAAAGCTCAACCCATACGCGATAGCGACCTTCTCGGGTCAATTTGCCATACTCCTCTCGATAATGAAGGGGGTGAAGAAAGCCACGCTCTAGGTTTTCTTGCCTTAGTTTTTGCTGTTGGTGGTTAATATCCTCAAGAGGGTTATCTCCCCAAGACACAAGCTCTTCTGCTGCTTCTTGGGTCCGACTTTGGTGCAACCTTATTAGGCTCTTTAGAGATCGTATCCAGGGCCTGCGCAATACGTGCCAGTTTTTTGGGTAATATCCCCCAAAGGGCAAAAAAACATTATCTGTTATATAAAGTTCTCCAGATTTTGTTTGAGAAGACAAAATAAAACAGGCCGAAAGGGTATTTGTTCTTTGAGGTAAAAATAAAATCTGAAGACGTATTTTGTTATCTGTGTCCTGGTGAATACTGGAATGTATATGCACAAGCTCATGGAGGTCTGCCTTTAGATCCTTAAGAGGATGTAGTTTTAGCTCTCTAATAGTGTTCCTAAGTTTTATAGAAGCCTTATCATTGGGCCAGCGGTACCCTTCAGTGTTTTTATAAAACTTAGGAAAAAGAGGGATTTCACTGTGACTCAACATTCCAATGGCTAGCCAGTTGTAACCTGTTTCTAAAATAAACCAAATAAGAAAGGTTGTGGTAATAACAACCCCCACTGGGCGTTCGGTAAGTTCTAGAGCCTGAAAAATATGACCTACAGTTAAAGCAATCAAAACCCACCTCAGCCAACGTATGGCCACAGAGTAACGAAAGGAAGGGCTTTTAGAGTTGATAGTTGCCAACAAAAAGAAAACACCAATTAACCCCATAATAACAGGGAAAAGCCATTGACTGATATCTGGGGTATTTTGCACGAAGCTTAATTAAGCCTCAAAGGCATAATCACACACAAGAAATTATCGAGTGTTTTGAATACACCAGGGCTTAATTCATCCTTAAACTCAAAAAAGATTTCGTCTTTAGGAAGGGCTTTTAGGGGATCTAGGATAAACTGAGGGTTAAAAGCAACTTGTACTTCTGGGCCCTCGTAAGCAACCGCCATAGGCTCATGAGATTCTCCATATTCAGGGCTTGATGCTGACACTTCTAGAACATTGTCACACACTCGCACTTTTACAGAGTTGCTCTTATCACTCGTCACTAAAGCAGCACGCTGCACGCACTCCTGCAGAAGCTCGCGCTCTACTTTGATGCGGTACTCTGTCTGCTTGGGGATAACCTGCTTGTAGTTCGGGTAATTGCCTTCAACTGTTTTAGAAACCAGATAAATAGACCCTGTTAAGCCATTTTCTTGAGCCTCATCACCAAGCTGGATATCGAAAGCAACCTGACGATCATTAAAAACAATGTGAGTAGACTCTCCCTGGCCTAATAAGCGACTGACTTCTGCAACCGTTTTTGCGGGCAAAATGAAATTACCTGTATTTTGTTCATCGATGGCCATGTCTTTGGTAATCAAGCTCAAGCGACGGCCGTCAGTAGCAACAAGGGAGAGTTTTTCTGGAAGAAAATTGAAGTAAACACCGTTTAGAATGTAGCGATTTTCATCCCCAGACTGGGCATAAGAAACACACTTTAGCATTTGGCTAAGCTCTTCCTGTTTGAAGGAAAGTGACTTCTGGCTTGAGAAGCTTGGTAGCGGGGGGAATTCCTCTGGGGCCATACCCATAACACGAAAGAGTGAGCCTCCTGAAGTAATCTTCGCCTGATAGCTTGGGGATATTTCCATGCATACGTCTGAGGTGGGCAGAGAACGTATGATGGTTGCGAGTTTGCGCACCGGCAGAGTTATACTACCTTCATTATCAATATCAGCTTTAATGTGACACTGGATGCCTAAATCTAGGTTTGTGGTAGTTAATGTCAGTTTATCATCTTTTGCTTGGATAAGGACATTACTTAAAATGGGCATCGCTGTACGCGTACCTACAACGTTAAGCACTTGTTGAAGACCGGTGGCAAAGTGATCACGGTTGATGTTCCATTTCATAGTTCTCTAATGTAAACCTTTATGGCTTACTGGCAACTCCTATTAATTCTCTTTAAATTTAATCTTTATAAACCGTAGCTTTATTATGCTCTGTGGAAAACTTAATAACTTTGTAAATTACTTTACTGCAATAGGTTAAAATGATTTTGTTACGTGAATTAAACCCTGGTTAGTGTTTAATAAACAAGAGCATCTTGGTAAGTTTTTTGTTTCCCCAACAAGATAAACAAGATATTCCCAAAATACTACCAGGCTTAGAGCCCTAATTTATTCGATAATTTATTTTTATGTCTTTCCTTAAAGAAGTATTTCCTGAAATCCCCCAAAATCAGCAAGACCTACTCTCTCAATACTGTGATCTTATTAAAGAGTGGAATCCCAAGGTTAATTTAGTGTCCCGTAAGGACATTGATGGGCTTGAGCAGCGCCATTTGCTACCAAGTTTGGCGATCACTAAAGTGGCCTCTTTTTCAGCAGGGGCGAAGGTGCTTGATGTTGGGACTGGAGGGGGATTTCCGGGGATACCTTTGGCTATTTGTTTTCCTCAGACGCAGTTTATGTTGATAGACTCTATTGGTAAAAAAATAGGGGTTGTTCAGGATGTTGTAGAGCGTTTGGGGCTTGAAAATGTTCGGACTGCGCAGGTGCGCGCAGAGTCTCTTGAGGAGTCTTTTGATTATGTTGTGGGGCGTGCTGTGACAGCTCTACCTGCATTTTTAGGATGGATTCATAATAAGCTAAAGGTGGGTAAAAAAGGCTCTCTTGAGAACGGAGTTCTTTATCTTAAGGGGGGCGATCTAACAGAAGAACTCGCTCAATTAAAGATGAAGCCTGAAGCTATTTACTCACTTGAGGACTACTTCCCTGGTGGTTTATGTGAGGGGAAGTGTTTGGTTTATTTTAAAGCACAAGATTTGGCCTAATAGGAAGCTTCGTCCCGCCTTCTTTCGATGCGCTCACCAAGGAGTATAACGCCTTCATAGGATAAGTATAAGGGGCCTGCTAAAATAATTAAGCTAAAAGGATCTCCACCGGGTATAATAGCGGCACATACAACAAGGATCCCTACTATCATGTAGCGACGGACTTCTTTTAGTTTTTGTGATGAGAGGAGACCAACCTTAAGGAGCAGGAGTAGTATTAGGGGGAATTCAAAGCATAAACCAATCCCCAGGGTCATCCATACAACAAGTCCATAATAGCCTGGGGCAGACCAAATAAGTTGAAAATCAAACAGTTTATTCAACTGAATAGATACAGTAAGGGATGCGGGAAGCACAAAATAGTAGCTAAAAAGAGCTCCTCCGGAAAAAAGAGCAAATGCGGCTATACAGCCGGGGCCTAGAATATATTTTTCTTTTGAACTGAGGGCTGGAGCGACAAACCTAGCCCCCAGGTAGAGCATGATAGGGAGTGATAGTGCAAGCCCCCCTAGAAAGCAGACTTGAATTAGGACAGAAAAGATACCCATTGGGGTTGTGGTGACAAGCCCTTGGAGTAGGTCAGGGTGGTCCCCAAGTGCTTTTTTGAGAGGAGCATTCAGCAGGTCTGCAAAAAAGGGAAAAAAACAGGCTACGGTAATGCAACTAAGAATAAATATAGCTGAACAACGAAGAATGAGGGATCGAAAATCTTCGACATGTTCCCAGAAGCTCATGCCTTCTTGTTGTGGGGAGGATGTTGAGGGGTCAGGTAACAATATTTTGCTCATGTTGAGTTACTTGATAGTATTATCATTTTTGCTTATCCATTGACAAGCAATGATAATTTAATTTTTTTAATGACTTATCTTTTTATTAAAAACATACCCTAATAACCCCTAAAAGATATCTAAAAATGCCTGTAAAAAGCAGTAAGAAAAAGACCGTAAAAAAAGCGGTAAATAAAAAATCCCCCAAAAAAGTAAAATATATTTACGAGTTTGGTAAAAAAACAGATGGCTCTGCTAAGATGCGTGCCTTACTTGGGGGGAAGGGCGCAAACTTAGCAGAAATGGCAAGAATAGGGTTACCGGTTCCTCCAGGGTTTACGATCACCACAGGAGTTTGTACTTATTTTTATGAAAATCGCCGCTCGTTTCCTAAAAGCCTAGATGGTGATGTGAGAAAGGCCATTAAGGCTATTGAAAAACAACAGGGCCAAAAATTTGGGGATAAAAAGAATCCACTGCTGTTTTCTGTACGTTCTGGAGCTCGGGATTCTATGCCTGGAATGATGGATACTATCCTGAATTTAGGGCTTAATGATGAGACAATTAAAGGTTTAGCCGAAAATACAGGGAATGAGCGTTTTGCTTATGATTGTTATCGTCGTTTTATCCAGATGTATGGAGATGTTGTGATGGGGGTACAGCCTATTGATGAAGAAGATCATGAGCCATTTGATGAGATTTTGGACACACTTAAAAAAGAAAATCGTGTCACGGAGGATACAGACCTTACGGCTGAGCATTTAAAAGAGCTAATCAAGCGCTATAAAAAGTTAATAAAATCGCGCACTGGAAAAAACTTTCCTCAAGATGTTTATAGGCAGCTCCAAGGTGCTATAGCAGCGGTTTTTGGATCTTGGAATAACGATCGAGCAATTGTTTATCGCAGAAAATATAATATTCCAGGTGAATGGGGTACTGCTGTAAATATCCAGACGATGGTCTTTGGAAACATGGGAGATGACTGTGCAACTGGTGTAGCTTTTACTCGTGATCCGGCTAATGGGGATAAGGTATTTTATGGTGAATACCTTATTAACGCCCAGGGTGAGGATGTTGTTGCTGGAACACGGACACCCCAGTCGATAGAGAAACTCAAAAAAGCAATGCCCAAAGCGTATCTAGAATTAGATAAGGTGCGTAAGCGCCTGGAGAAGCATTTCAAGGATATGCAAGATTTTGAATTCACTATTCAGAATAAAAAGCTCTACATGTTGCAGACGCGTAATGGAAAGCGCACAGGGATGGCGGCTGTGCGTATTGCTGTAGAAATGGTTAAGGAAAAATTAATTGGCAGGACAGAGGCATTGAAACGTATTCCTGCTGATTCTATAGCTAGTCTTTTGGTTCCTGTTTTTGATCCTAAGGAAATGCACAAGGCAAGGTGTATAGCAACTGGCCTTCCCGCTGGCCCTGGGGCGGCCTCAGGTAAGGTAGTGTTTACCGCACGTAAGGCTGAAGAAATGAAACGCAAAGGTGAGCGTGTGATTCTTTGCCGTGTGGAAACCTCCCCGGAAGATATTCGTGGGATGTTAGCTTCAGAGGGAATATTGACGAGTCGTGGTGGGGTAAGCTCTCACGCGGCTTTGGTTGCCCGTCAAATGGGGATTGTTTGTGTGTGTGGAGCAAGTGATATAAAAATTAATTATGCTCGAAAAAGCCTGAGTGTGGGAAAAGTTACAGTTAAGGAGGGGGATCATGTATCCCTTGATGGAACTGTGGGTAAAGTGTTTACAGGGCATGTGCATACGGTTCCTTCTGAGGTGAACCAGGTTTTGGCGGGAAAAATAAAACCCTCCAAGAGTCCTATGTACCAGCTCTTTAATACAGTGATGCAGTGGGCTGATAAGCAACGCAAGTTACTTATTCGAACAAATGCAGATACACCTCAGCAGGCAAAAATGGCTATTGCTATGGGTGCCCAGGGGATTGGTTTGTGTCGCACGGAACACATGTTTTTTGAGGGTGATCGCATTGATTTTATGCGTGAAATGATTTTGGCAGAAAACGAGGGGGAGCGTCAGCGAGCTCTTAAGAAGCTTTTACCTCTTCAGCGCAAAGATTTTGTGGGGATTTTTAAAGCTATGGGAGGTTTGCCTGTCACGGTACGCTTACTTGATCCACCATTGCATGAGTTTTTGCCTCACGATGATGCCTCACGAAGGGCTTTAGCTGAAACCCTAAATGTTTCAGTGGAAAAGATTTCAGAGCGTGTAAAGTCGCTTCATGAAGAAAACCCAATGTTGGGGCACCGTGGCTGTCGTTTAGGAATTTCTTACCCTGAGATTACACGGATGCAGGTGACTGCGATTTTTGAAGCAGCAGCTCAAGTGGCTAAAAGTAGTAAAAAGATTAAGGTAAAGCCTGAAATTATGGTTCCTTTAGTAGGTTTTATGGGGGAATTGAAAAATCAAATGGCTATTATTCATGAGGTAGCTAAATCGGTCATGGCCCAAAAGAAGGTTAAATTTGACTATATGGTGGGTACTATGATTGAAATTCCGCGAGCAGCGCTTCAGGCACATGAAATTGCCGAAGATGCAGAGTTTTTTAGTTTTGGTACAAATGATCTTACCCAGACTTGCTTAGGAATGAGTCGCGATGATTCCGGTAATTTCCTCCCTGCGTATCAAGAGTTAGATATTGTTGCGAATAATCCCTTTGCTTCAATTGATGAAGAGGGTGTGGGGCAATTGGTTGAGATTGCTACGCAACGAGGTAAGCGTGCGCGCAAAAAGCTGAAAATTGGAATCTGTGGTGAGCACGGGGGGGATCCCTTGTCGATAAAATTTTTCCATAAAACAGGGCTAGAATATGTGAGCTGTTCGCCTAATCGGGTGCCAATAGCGCGCTTAGCAGCTGCCCAAGCGGCACTCAATGGGCATTAACTTTGTAATTCCCTAAAAAGGAATGACAATAATTAGGGTTATAAAAAAGCCCCCCATTTCTGGGGGGCTTTTGTTGGGAGAGCTATGGAGTATTTAGGGGGAAATATTTTCTAATGCGAGTGAGAGATCTTGTAAGATTGGCATAATTGCTGGCCTGTGGTTGGCTTCAAAAAACTCCTTAAACTCGTCCTCATTTTTTGGCTCAATTTCAGGAAGAAATTTTTTAATAAAGGCCTCAAAGAAAACTTTGAAGCCAGGTAGGCTTTCCATTGGGGTGTTTAGGGGAATCTTTTTGCAGTCGTTTTGAAGGGCAAACGCATACTCTTGGAGTGTATTTTGAGGGACCCCTTCAATTTTTAGGGTATTTGAAATCTCTTTGATTGTGTTTCCTGCAGCTTCTGGATTGATAATAGCTGCCTTAAGGATAAGCCTAAGGGCCTTGGGGGTGTTTTTTTTGATTTTAAAATCTCCCTTAGCGTAAGCTTTGGCTAAGTGAAGCAGCGTAGCTGCTCCATAGGTCGTATTGAGCTTTAAGGCCTCTAGAGCCATTTCAAGGGCCATATTGAGGTCTTGAGGTATTACATGCCCTTTTAGGTTTCTGAAGGCTAAATTTTGAAAAGCTAATGCTCCTTTTCCTGGATTAGTACGACCTAGTTCATGAGCTTGCTCAATTTCTTCAGGTTGCTTTTCGATAAGGCGCTCGTGAATAGCTTTGGCTGTTCCAGGGAATTTTTCAATATGTCTTTCGAGTTGAAAGATAGAAAGCCGATCGAAGGGGATGGCGGCAGACCCTTGGCTGCGAGCGGTGGGGATGGGAGGGGTACTTTTAGCTCGGGTGCTGCTTGTGGAGGGAGTTCTTCTAACCGAGGACATGGTTTTTGTTTTTAAAGCGTTCTTTTTCTGTTAAAAAGAGTTTTAGGTTAAAAAAGCATAGCAGGCCTTATGCCATAATACTTCTTTTATGGAAAAATTTACAAAAAAAGATCCAGTAGAAACAATAACTCAGGTGAAACGCGCACTTTTGGTGGGTGTTATTTATGCAGACCATGAAGAAGAGTCTGGGCAGGCTTTATTGGGCGAACTTAAGGAGCTAACAGAGAACTTAGGAATAGAGGTTGTAAAAACCGTTTTGGTTTACTTGAGGCAGCCTAAGGCCCCTTTATTGTTGGGTTCAGGTAAGACTGAAGAGCTTATAGAGATGGCGCATACACTAAAGTGTGAGGCGATTGTGTTAGATGAAACATTAACACCTGGCCAACAGCGCAATTGGGAGAAGATGAGTAAGCTTTATGTGATGGACCGCCAAGAGGTGATTTTGGAGATTTTTGGCCAGCGTGCGCAAACTAAGGAAGCAGTGCTTCAGGTTGAATTGGCTCAAATGGAATATACACTACCGCGGCTGACACGAGCATGGACTCACTTGAGTCGGCAGAAGGGAGGACGTGTAACTTTGCGTGGAGAAGGGGAAAAGCAGCTGGAGGTAGATAAGCGCTTAGTAAGAAAGCGTATATCACAGCTTAAAAGAGAGCTTAAAGAAGTTTTGCAACACCGGGGTGTGCAGCGTAAGCGGCGTTTGCGTATACCAGTTCCTACTGGGGCTATTGTAGGTTATACGAATGCAGGCAAATCTTCTCTTTTAAATATGTTAACCGAAGCAAAGGTTCGAGCGGAAGATAAGCTTTTTGCAACACTAGACCCAACAACTCGTCGTTTGGAGCTTCCTTCTGGACAGCGCTTTTTACTTACAGACACAGTAGGTTTTATTCGTAAACTTCCGCACAAGCTTGTGGATGCGTTCAAGGCAACTCTGGAGGAGACGGTTCATGCTGACATCATTATCCATGTGATAGATGGATCTAGCCCTGAAGCAGAACACCACTGGGAAACAACTCAGGAAGTGCTTAAGGAGTTGGGGGTGGAGTCAAAACCCACATTAACGGTTATTAATAAAAGTGACCTTGGGGTTGATCCTGTTTTGTTTGGAGCTTTACAGACCAAGGTGCCAGATCTTCTTCAAATAAGTGCACGTACTGGAGAGGGCACTGACGCGTTACTTGGGGCCATTGAGGCCCTTTTAGAGGAGCAGGTGGTACTTGCTAATCTTATGATCCCTCATGATCGCTATGATCTTATTCACGCCTTATATGAGCTTGGAGCTATCAAAAATCAGGAAGTACGGGATGATGGTGTGTATATCTTGGGGAATATTCCCAAGCGCTTTTTAACCCAAGTAGAGCCGTTTGAGATTAAAGCCCCTTAGGTAAGGTGATATCTTCTGCAGATAGAAGAGTATCTATTTCTAGAATAATAGCCTCTTTCCCCTCTGCTTTAGAGACCCCTAGAATATAGTTTTGTTTTAGGTGGGTTCCTGCCATACCGATATCTTCGATCTCTTCTGGGGTAAGCATATTAACATCAGAAACCTTATCAACCAATAGACCTATTAGAGAGGCGCCTTGGTTGGCTACTTTTTGCAAAACAATAATAGGACTGTCTTCTAAGTCTTCTGTTTCGGGAAGGCCTAGGCGTACTTTTAGGTCGATAACGGGCATTGGAATACCGCGCAAAGTAACGATACCTTTAACGTAGTTGGGAGACTCTGGTAATGGCGTTGCGGTTTTTTTACCAACGATCTCTTTTACTTTTAGTAGGTTGATGGCATACTGGATCTGGTTCACAGTAAACATCAGGTATTTCCCGCTCAAAGGATCAGCGGTATTTTCGGGTGTATTCATGGGGGGGGTAAAGTTTAGCGTTTTGCCTGGAATGAAGCATAAACAACGCCAATTAGGTTTCTAGGGGTAACTAAATCTTGATCTTGTTTAATATTGTTAAGCCCTGCGCTTATCCAATGAATTCCTTTCTTGCGGATAAGTCGGTGGACCACCCGATTCCCAGAGCTATGTCTATAGGCAACAATCATTCCAGGCTCAAGGTCTTCATAGTCAATGGGATGTATTACTAAAACGGTATTATCTGAGTAGAGTGGAGCCATAGATGAGCCGTGCCCCACTCCAGTGCTGCGCCCCTCTTGGGAAGTTTCTACAACTCGGGCCGCCTTAAATGTTTTATGAGAATTTACACTCGATTTTGGGGCTTGGGCTTTGGGTTGGTGATATTTTGTAGAGGTAGTGTTCCTGCACCCAGTTAAATGGATTGCTAAAATGCAGAGAATAAAGAGGGGTAATCGCATAAATTTCAGGAGGATGATTAAGATTCTAACCTGGATGAGCAGTTAGGTAAAGCATTGATCTTTCGTATATTTTGTGTTCTTATGATCTGAAAGATGCTGGAAGTTATCCCCAACTGGCACCCCCTTGTTGTCCATTTTCCCATAGCCTTGGTTATTGCCTCGATGCTATGTTTTGTGGGCGCTGGGATAAGCAGTATACTACCTCAATCCAAAGAACCTTTAGAACATAGACGCACTTCACGTACCACACGTGAGCTTTTTGGTGCGTCCAAATGGGGGATTTGGCTTGGGGCTGTTTCTGCTGCTGCTGCTGTTCTTACGGGTTGGTTGGCGGAAAGCTCTGTTGTACACGAAAAATCGGCACATGAAGTCATTGAAACGCATGAAATGTGGGGGTTTTTGACCGCAGAGACTTTAGTTTTGTTTGCTATTGTCAGTATTGCTTTTCGTAAGCAGTGGGGCAAGAAAGCCTATAAAACAACCTTGATAGCGCTGGTTATTCTGTCGATATTTGTTTCCATTACAGGCTGGTATGGAACTAAAATTGTTTATCAATATGGAACAGGTGTACGCGGCTACACTCCGGGGATTAATTATGAGCATGATCATGCTCGTGATAGCGCAGCAGACACTCATTTACATCCACACAAACATAGTAGCCCCCATCCTTTTGAGCACGACCACCCTCATGGGCATCCCCATCATGAGCCAGATTTGTCTAAAGATGGAGAAGTTGTGCCTGAAGAATATGGCTTAGAGAATGTAAGCTCTATGAGTCTTTAGTTGGTGGTTGTTTCCTTTACCTCGATAATATTATGAGGAGCAGATTCTTTTTGCCCTGCTGGAGTTACTCGGATGTATCGTGCCTTGTCCTTGAGCTCAGAAAGGGTGTTAGCCCCAAGGTAGCCCATGCCAGAGCGTAAGCCACCTACGAGTTGTGTAATGACGCAATCGATTGGCTCAGACGCTTCCTTAAGGGCCTCTACTCCTTCAGCAGCTGCTTTGCGATGAACATCTTTTTTGTCATGTCCATAACGCGCAGCTGAACCGGCTTTCATTGCGCCCAGACTAGCCATTCCGCGGTAGCGTTTATAGAACTTTCCGTTAATTTCTAAAATCTCTCCTGGAGCTTCTTTACAGCCAGCAAATAGGTTACCACATACGACTGCTTCAGATAGAGTAAGTGCTTTGACTATATCGGCACTTTTGCTAATTCCGCCATCAGCTAAGATGTGCACCTTTTTCTTAGTCGAAGCTTTTGAGGCTAGATAAAGTGCAGTGAGTTGAGGGCACCCTACTCCAGCAACGACACGTGTTGTGCAGGCAGACCCCGGACCTTGTCCTATTTTGACTGCATTAGCCCCGGCTTCTGCTAAAAATTCAACCGCAGCAGCACTAGTAACATTCCCAGCAATAAGTGTTATGTCGGGGAACTCTGTGCGCAGTAATTTAACCGTTTCTCCTACGCCGATGGTGTGAGCATGTGCAGTAGAGACAACAAGGGCATCGACACCTTCATGGATGAGTGCGCTTGCTTGATTTATAATACGTGTAGTATCGAGGCCGCCGGAGCTGGTTCTTGGGGCAGATATAGCCGCACCACAAACAAGCCTGAATTTACTGTCTCGAGCGGGCTTGAGGCCTGTGCGCTGTTCTTCCACAATACGCTCTACATCGCTGATGGTGAACAAGCCTTTGAGATGATCTTCGCGATCTACAACAAGAAGCTTATGAATCCCCATGTGTTCATTAAAAAATTGATCTGCCGCTAGTATAGGGTCTTTGGTGATTTCTTCTTCTGTTATTGTGAATACTTGATCACGAGGGGTCATGGCTTCACGAACTGTTTTATTGCGATAGCGTTCTTTAACCACACGCCCGGCTAAAAGCCCTAATAGAACATTATTTTCATCGACAACAGGAAATGTGCGGAAGCGATAGTTTTTCTGTGCTACCTTATCAAGAACGTCAGCAATATAAAGATCTGGGGAAACTTTAATCGGATCTTGAATGAGTCCGTGAATATTGTTTTTTACTCGAGCTACCTCAGCTACCTGTTGTTCTTCAGGAAGGTTGTAGTGAATAAGTCCCATGCCTCCGTGCCGAGCTAAAGCTATAGCCATGCCAGCTTCGGTGACCGTATCCATGTCTGAGGATAGGATGGGGATTGGGAGAGTAAGGCTCTCTGAGAGTGTTGTTTCTAGTGACGTCTCTTTGGGAAGGATGTCTGAGTAGCAAGTTGCTAGAGAGACATCGTCATAGGTCAGTCCATAGCCCTTATGTTCTTCAAAGAACCGGTCTGCAGATAGGTAAAAAGAGTCATCAAAATGTGCCATGGACCATTTATAGGTCTCCTATTGAAAAAGGCAAATCCATTTGACAGCTCTAGGGCAAAAGATTAGCCTAATACTCAATGAAGACGGAAGATAAGCCCCTTATTCTCGTCATTGATGATATTCCTGATAATTTGCAGGTCGTTTATCATAATTTAGATAGAATTGGTTATGAGGTTTCGATCGCGGATAGAGGTGTTAAAGGCCTAGAGCGTGCCCGAGCTATTCAGCCAGACTTGATTTTGTTAGACATTATGATGCCAGGAATGGATGGGTTTGAGGTGTGTAGACATCTTAAGCAATCACCTGAGACGGCAATGATTCCAGTTATCTTTTTGACAGCTAAAGATCAAAATGACGATATTGTGGAGGCCTTTAAGTGTGGCGGGGTAGATTATATTATTAAGCCATTTAATGTGATGGAGCTTATTGCTCGGGTGAAAACCCATGTGGCATTGAAGCGCTCTCGGGAGGCCTTGATGCAGGCAAATGCTAGCAAAGACCGATTTTTTTCGATTATTTCTCACGATACTAAGGCGGTTCTTTCTGGAGTGATTTCCTTGGCGGAAATGACTTTGCAAACGATGCGCCAGGCGAGCAAAGAGGAAATTCAAGAAGATTTAGACTCTATTTTAGGGACCTCTAAAAAGCTTTATGACATGCTTGAGAATCTTTTGGATTGGGCAACGGTCCAAAATGGAACGATGGCCTTTCGGCCGGATACCGTTTCATTATCTGAAATAGCAGAAATGGTCTATGACCTGTTTCAGAGTAAATGTGTCAGTAAGAAGTTAACCATAGAAAATCAGATCGAAGAAGGGACCATTGCTTTTGCTGATCATGATATGGCTCTGACGATATTGCGTAATTTAGTGAGTAATGCCGTTAAATTCTCAAATGAAGGGGGTATTGTTACTATCAGTGCGGAGCGTTCGGGAGATTATGTCGAGGTTGCCGTAACGGATCGAGGCGTCGGTATCCCCCCTGAGGCCATGGATAAGCTTTTTAATATAGAAGAAAGTTTTTCGACTGAAGGTACTTCTAAGGAGTCTGGCTCTGGTTTAGGGCTGGTTTTATGCCGTGATCTGGTCTTGCGCAATAATGGAGACATCAAGGTTAAGAGCACTCTTGGAGAGGGCACTATGTTTGCATTTACCTTACCAGTAGAAGCTTCTGTTAAGGCTGTTAGTTAGTTTTTGTAGCCTACTATAGAGTGATAGGGGTGTTTTTTCTTTGCTTTTGTTAGAAAAATCCTAATATTTGATCCTTTTAAATCAAAAGGATACTTATTATGAACGCTTCTGCTCAAGCACAAACTCATGAATTTCAAGCCGAGGTCAAGCAGGTCCTCGATATTGTAGTTCACTCACTTTATACGGATAAGGAGATTTTTGTCCGTGAATTGGTCTCTAATGCATCTGATGCGCTAGAGAAGCTACGTCACACACAGGTGACAGAGAAAACGATTTACGATGAGGAGCTCCCTCTGGAGATTAGTATCAGTTCTGATGATCAGGCTAATACAATTACGATTCAAGATTTTGGAATCGGGATGACAGAGGAAGAGCTTATCGAGAATTTGGGTCGTATTGCCCATTCAGGCTCAAAGGCATTTCTAGAAGCTATCAAAAAAGAAGGCGCAACTAATGAAAACCTTATCGGTCAGTTTGGGGTAGGTTTTTATAGTGTGTTTATGGTGGCTGAAGAGGTTCGTGTCTTTACGCATTCATGGAAACCTGAGGCACAAGGATATTGCTGGAAGAGTGATGGTTCAGGAAGTTACTCTATTGAACCGGCCGAAGGTCAGCGCCGAGGGACAAAAATCGTAATAAGTTTGAAGGATGAGTACAAAGAGTTTGCGTCCTCAGATCGCATTAAGGCTATTTTGGAGCGTTATTCGAGTTTTGTCCCCTTTCCTGTTTCTCTTAATGGAGACTCTATTAATGCAGTGCAGGCACTTTGGTTGAAGAATAAAAATGAAATCAAAGACGATGAATATGTAGAGTTTTATAAATTCCAGGCGAAAGCGTTTGATGAGCCTCAGGCTTGGATGCACTTTAGTGCGGATGCGCCTTTGGCTATTAATGCATTACTATTTGTTCCAGGAGAGAACATGGAACGCTTTGGGTTTGGTCGTATGGAACCAGGAGTTGCGCTGTACTGCCGTAAAGTGCTTATTGATCCTTCTCCAAAGGAGCTCCTTCCGGAGTGGATGCGTTTTGTTAAAGGTGTGATTGATAGTGCCGATTTGCCGCTTAATATTTCGCGTGAAAATATGCAAGATAGTGCACTCATGCAAAAGCTTGGGGCTGTTGTAACTAAGCGCTTTTTGAAGTTTCTTAATGAAATGGCATCTAAGGAAGTTGAAAAGTATGAATCTTTCTGGAAAGGCTTTAGTGTTTTCCTTAAGGAGGGTGCTACTATGGACTTTGCGAATCGTGAGGCGTTGTCGAAACTTTTGCGTTTCGAGTCTTCTGCGAAGGATAAGGGTACTCTTGTTAGTTTTGAGGATTACGTAAGTCGCATGCCTGAGGGCCAGAAAGACATTTATTTCGTAAATGGAACTAGTCGTGAGTCGATCGAGGCAGGACCTTATCTGGAGGCTTTTAGGGCTCGTGAGATAGAAGTTCTTTTCTGTTATGAGCCGATTGATGATTTTGTAATGAATCACTTAGGTTCTTTTTCAGAAAAGCGCTTGGCTTCAATTGACCAAAGTGATATTCAATTAGATGCGGTAGCATCACCTGATGAGCCAGAGTCTTTAAGTGAAGAGGAAAGCAAGGCCTTGTGTGAGTGGCTTAAGGAAACTTTGGGTGAGAATGTCTCTGAGGTATCTGTGGGTAATCGACTTGTAAAGAGCCCAGCTATTGTTTTGAACGCGGATGCTATGATGAATGCAAACATGAGGCGCATGATGCAAGCGATGCAGGGAGAAGAGGCTTCCGGCCTAAAAGCTAAGGTGAATCTTCAGATAAACCCTCATCATGGATTGTTGAAGAACCTAGCGTCTCTTAAAGAGCGTGATACAGCGTTGGCCAAAGAGGTAGCCTGCCAGATTTTTGACAGTGCTATGGTGTCTGCTGGATTGCTTGAGGATCCTCAGGAAATGGTGCAGCGCATGTATGGCTTGCTGGAGACTGTTTCAAAATAAGCGTGTTCGCTTTTTGGCATGTCTCGATATCGAGCTGAAAGTTACATTTATTAATACCTTGAACAGCCTGCATTCCGTGCAGGCTGTTTAGTGTATAGGCACATTGAAAGGAAGGAAGGTCTTTTGGTGTTATCGTTATTTCTGTAACGGGTGTTTGTTGTTTAAATAATTTTAAGGCCGTACTGGGGAGTATGTATTCATTTTTAGGAGTGTAGAACTTTCCTTCTTTATAAAAAAGAAGGGAGGCTGTGCTTGTTTCGAGAATTTCTGTTTTTGTGTTGGTTAAAATTGAATCACAGAACCCGTGCTCTTGAGCATGTTTTTTGGCTAATAGGTAGGGGAAATAACTCATGCTTTTATGGATGCTCATAAAAGTCTCATGAGGGTTTGGGTAAATACTGAGGCATTGAGGTGTGCTATTGGGTAAGAACTCTGCGACACAGAGTAGTGGGGTGGATTCTTTGCTAAAAGAATAGATTCCGTAAAAAATGTTAACACGAGCAAGGCGATCTTTTAATTGATTCCTTTCAAGGAGCTCTTGAATGATAGAGCCGAAGTTAACAACTTGGTAGGAGATGGAGAAATGCTCAAGGCTTTTAAATAGGCGTTCTAGGTGAAGCTCTAAATGGCATAAGGTTTTTGTATTATAGAGTAGTGTAGTGAAAAATCCTGCGCCAAAACGGGTGTGTAGTGAGTTAGGCTCTAGGGTGGTAGGTTCGCCGTGTATTTTGTTTTGGAAATAAAAATAGCTCATGTATGTGAAGGTTCTTTTATGAGTTGTGTGAACTTTGTAAGTTTTGCCATTGTTTCATGATACTCAGCCTCTGGCTTAGATTTTAGAGTGATGCCACTACCTGCATAAAGATTAAGAGTCTGGTTAGTTTTGTCCCAGTATCCGGTACGAATTGCTATAGAAGAGTCTAGGTTTCTCTCGTTATATAGAGCAAAAAAGCTACCGCAGTAAATGTCCCGACTGTGAGGTTCTAAAACTTCAATAATCTCCATGGATCGTTTTTTAGGGAAACCGGTGATGGACCCTCCGGGAAATGAATCAAGCAGTAGATCAAGTGAGGTCGATTCAGGTTTAAGAGTTCCTGAGATGGTGCTATACATTTGTAAAAGCTGGTCGACTTGAAATACTTGTTTGTGGTTTTGGACAAAAACAGAACCATAGGCGCAGTGCTTGCTTATGTCATTGCGAATAAGGTCGACGATCATGGAGAGCTCAGCCTCTTCTTTTTCATCACCTCTTAGGTGGGCGGCGCATTCCTCAGGAATATCACAGGGGCCTAGAGATAGAGTGCCTTTTATAGGCTCAGAGAGGACCTTTCCTTGGTGAACCTTAAGGAACTGCTCTGGGGATGTTGATAATATGCTATAGGTGTGTGTGTTGAAGTGGGCGTAGTAAGATGCAGGGTACTCTTCAAAAAGTCCTCGGAAAAATGTGTAGGAATTAAATTCTTCTAAGGCAGTCTTTAGATGTAGAGAAAGGTTTAGCTGATAGGTGTTTCCGCAGCGAATTGCATCTAACACTTTCTTTACCGCACCTATATAGTGATCTTTGTTTAGAGAGCTTGTTAAGGGGCCTTTGGTTTTTAGTGGGCTGATTTTCGGTTTAGGCGTTGATGGGGAGGCGAGTATTTTTTGTATTTCTTGAGATAAGATTTCTTGAGGTGTTAATGAAAAAATCTCAAGCCGATTCAAGAGTTCATTATAGCGAATATAGAGCGTGTACTTTTTTAGGTGACCCAATGGGAAGGAAGATGGCTTAGCTGGCTTTATGTCATGTAGGTGGAGACCATAGTTGTAGCTCAAAAAGCCTAGGGTTGGAAGGGGATCACAAAAGGCGAAATCAGCAATATCAGTGCGTGGAGTGTGTTGAGTAATATGGAGCTCTTGCTTGGGGAGAACTCCAGCCAAGGTATGTGTTTTTTTGTCTTGTGGGTTTTGTGACAGGAAAATGTCAACCGGATACTGCAGTTGGAGGCTGTTGAGTGCTTCGAGTGCTTGAGGTTTTGTTGTTGGGAAGGAGCGTGTCCAGAGCATAGGAGAGAAAAAGAGGTCCGTAGTTGGTTAAAAAAGATTCAGGGTGGAATTGATACCCTAAAATTGGGCGGGTTTTGTGACGTATTGCCATGGGGATGTTGTTGGTATTCCGGAGTATGATATCGAGGTTTTTGCCTGCCTGATCTACGTAAAGCGAGTGATAACGGGCCACACTGAGAGATTTGTTTTGGAATTGGAGTGTATCTGTTTGGCCATGAATACAGTCAGGCAGTTTTGTTACAGAGCCCCCGCAGTTTACAGTGATGATTTGCATCCCTAGGCAAATGCCTAAAATGGGGGGGTGGGTCTTATTGAAGAGAGCTTGATATGAGGGGTACTCAGTGGGGTGTCCTGGTCCAGCAGAAATAATAATAAGGTCTATGCCTTCGGTTGAGCTATTTGGGGTCCATTGGGCGTAAGGAATGATTGTGGGGGCCGTCTGGGTTTGAGAGGCCACTAGGTGCTCTAGGTTGTGTGTGAAGCTGTCGTGGTTGTCGATGATGAGGGTCTTCATGGGAATCTCTCTTCAAGGAGAGTGAAGTTTTTCCTTCAAGTAAAGCTTGAAACTAGGGTAAAAAAAGGCGGGCAGCCTACCCCTAAACTGCCCGCCACTCTAAAGTGAATTCGTCGTAATTATAATAATTACCCCAACTCCCGAAGGAGACAACGAATCCACAAAGTGCTATGTATAACCAAGTCCTGTTAAGGAATTGAACGTTTAATGAATTGAATTTTTACGAAAGAGTCAATAGATATTTTTTGATTTTTTTAAAAAAGTTATAAAAAGCTTATTCTGAACATGTTATGTACTGTGTTTTTGTGAAGTGCGTCTTCTTATGTTTGCCATGTTTTGAAGGATTTTTAGGCGATATCTCTTAATGTGTTTATTGTTAGTTAGTTGCGTGATTTCTTCCTGAGAGACATTGTTTTATGTGGCTTGATAGTGCTTTAGGGGCGTTCAAACGAAGGCTTGCCAATCTTTAAAGATTCGCAAATCATCGACCATTCATTTGTTAAAAACCCCTGAAGGGATATTATCATAAATATTTGCATATAATGAACTTAAAGATACAGGACTTTTTATCTCATAAGAAAAAGATTGGAGTACTTGGTCTTGGTTATGTTGGTCTTCCGTTGGCTGTCTGTCTGGCTCAAAAATTTGAGGTGGTTGGTTATGATGTAGATAAAAAGAAAATTTCTAACCTACAGGAGGGTGGTTCCGGTCTCGATATTTTAGAAGACGAGGCGCTTAAGGAGGACCTGGCCATCACTTTTACTGATGATAAAGAGGCTCTTGGCGAATGTGCCTTGATTATTGTTGCTGTTCCTACCCCTATAGATAAAGACAAAAAGCCAGAGCTTTCCTTTTTGAAAGCAGCTTCTGCTGTAGTTGCTAAAACCTTGCAGTCAGGCAGTGTGGTTGTTTTCGAATCCACAGTTTATCCAGGTGTTACAGAAGATGAATGCCGACCTATTTTGGAAAAAGAAAGTGGGTTAACTTGGCAGAAAGATTTCTTTCTGGGTTATTCTCCTGAGCGGATTAATCCTGGAGATAAAGCTCACTCTATAGAGGATATTGTCAAGGTTGTAGCTGGAGACACTGATGAAGTGAGAGACTTTTTGGCAGCTATTTATGGAGAGGTTATCTCTGCAGGTGTGTTTAAAGCGACATCCATTAAGACTGCAGAGGCAGCGAAGGTCATAGAAAATATTCAAAGAGATCTAAACATCGCTTTAATGAATGAGCTTGCAATTATTTTTGATTTGTTGGGCCTTGATACTGCAGAAGTCCTTGAGGCTGCAGCAACTAAATGGAATTTTATACCCTTTAAGCCTGGTCTTGTCGGGGGACATTGCATTGGCGTAGATCCTTACTATTTAACACACATAGCTGGAAGAATGGGACATTATCCAGAGGTGATCTTGTCTGGACGTTCTATTAATGATGGGATGGGTAAATATGTTGCTAACCAACTCATAAAAGAGCTCATTCTTAATGAGAAACAGGTTAAGGGCGCTTCGGTATTGGTTCTTGGTTTTGCGTTCAAAGAGAATGTATCTGATGTGCGCAATACGAAGGTGATAGATCTTGTCTCTCAATTGATAGAGTACGGCGTCCAGGTTGATGTTTATGACCCTTTGATTGATGCTGAGGCGGCTAAGAAAAATTATGGCTTGAATGTTTTAATGGAGCTCAGCCCAGAAAAGCAATATGATGGAGTTGCTTTGGCTGTTGCCCATGCTTCTTTTAGGGACGAAGCTTTCTTACCAAAGGTGCTGCAGTGCGTTGGCCCTAAGCCTGTGTTTTTTGATATTCCTAGGGCTTTTCCAAAGGAAAAGTTGCCGCAGGATGCTAACCTTTGTACACTTTAATAACTCATGATATATTTGATTACAGGTTCTTCGGGCTTTATTGGCCATAAAGTTGCTCTTAATTTGCTAGAAGCAGGTCACACTGTTGTGGGTGTGGACAATATGAATAGTTATTATGATGTTAAGCTCAAGGAGCATCGACTGGGTGAGCTTAAGAAGCATTCTGACTTTATCTTTTATAAGACAGATATCGATAATATTGATGCTCTAAAAGAAATTTTTGAAAAGTACTCTTTTGATGGAGTTATTAATTTGGCTGCACGCGCAGGTGTTGTGCAGAGTATGAAAGATCCGCATGCTTATTTAAGGACAAATACTCAGGGGACTTTGAATCTCTTGGATCTTGCGGTTAAGCATAAAATTAAGAAATTTGTACTCGCCTCAACCAGCTCTTTATATGCAGGTCAGTCGATGCCTTTTTGTGAGACGCTATCGGTCAATGAGCCGTTGGCGCCCTACCCTGCCTCTAAAAAATCTGCAGAGGCTTTTGCTTATTGTTACCACTATCTTTACGACCTCGATATTTCTGTGTTGAGGTATTTCACTGTTTTTGGACCTGCAGGGAGGCCAGATTTGTGTATTTTTAGATTTATCAAGTGGATTGATGAAGGTCACCCCATCGAGCTTTTTGGGGATGGGTCTCAGACTAGAGACTTTACTTATTTAGATGATGTTGCTTCTGCAACAGTTGCGGCGCTGAAGCCTGTGGGCTACGAAGTTATTAATGTAGGAGGAGGTCGCCAGCCAATTTCTCTGAACACCGTTATTTCGTTTATGGAGTCAAAGCTTGGGAAAAAGGCTATAATCGACCAAAAGCCCTTTTTTAAAGCAGACATGAAGGAAACCTGGGCCGACATTTCAAAGGCAGAACGACTCTTGGGCTGGAGGCCTAAGACTGATGTTATGGAGGGGTTGGGAAGAACGATTGACTGGTATTTAGAGCATCGATCTTGGTTGAGTAAGGTGCAGTTGCCCTTTGGATAAAGAAATTGAATAAGCGCGTTGTAATTTTAGGGAACGATGCCCGGAGGCTTTTTTTGTTTAGAAGGCATTTGGCAGTTGATTTTATTAAGGCAGGTCATGAGATTATAGCCGTTGCCCCTGCAGACTCTCTTTGGGGTCCTAAATTACAAGCACTCGGAATTACATTTGTTCCTTTGAGCCTTGTTCGTGCAACAATATCACCTTTTCAAGACCTTCTGTTATTGGGGCGTCTAATTCGGTTATTAATCAAGCTCAAGCCAGATTATCTTTTTTGCTACACTATAAAGCCTGTAATTTACGGAGGTCTTGCTGCATGGGTCACTAGGGTGAAGGGCTTGTGCTCTATGATTACAGGTTTAGGTTATGTGTTTACAGGAAAAAGCTTGAAGCAAAGGGTCTTGCAGAGAGTTGTTAAAATTCTTTATCGGTTTGTGTTGGGTAAAAACCAAAAAGTCTTTTTCCAGAATCGAGATGATGCTGCTCTTTTTCAGCAATTTAATTTAGTAACAAAGGCTCAGATCGTTTTTGTCCCCGGGTCGGGTGTAGACACCGAGTATTTTAGACCGCAGTTTCCTCCAAAAGAAGATGCTAGTATCGACTTTCTTTTGATTGCAAGGTTGTTAAGGGATAAGGGTATTTTAGAGTATGCGCAGGCAGCAACACGACTTAAGCAAAAGTATCCTCAGGCAAGATTTTTTGTAGCTGGGCCTTATGAAGATCAAAACCCATCTAAGCTCTCTTTTGATGATTGGGATAAGATTAAAAGAGATTCAGGCATCACTTATTTGGGGGATTTGAATGATGTTCGTGAGGCTCTGGCGGATTGTTCTGTGTTTGTTTTGCCTTCCTATCGAGAAGGGATGCCTCGTGTAGTTTTAGAGGCAATGGCTATGGGGAAGCCTATTATTACTACTGATACCCCTGGGTGCAGAGAGTCTATAGAGCACAATGTGAATGGTCTTTTAGTTCCTGTAAAAGATTCAGGGGCATTAGAGACTTGTTGCGAGTTTTTTATTAATGATAGAGAGCAAATAGCCATGATGGGAGAAGAGAGCCGAAAAAGAGCAGAAGCTGTTTTTGACGTTAAAAAGGTAAATGCCATTATTCTTGAGAGTATGAACCTCCAAAGCTCTACTAAGACCGTTCGTCCTCTTGAAGTATGCTGTACTAGTTGATCTTTATGTGTGGTTTCTCAGGTTTTTTTGATTCAAAAAATAAATCACGACATACGAGTCGTGGCTTTGATGAGATTTTGCACCACATGGGGAAAACGCTTGTTCATCGTGGTCCTAACTCATTTCAAACTTGGGTTGATTGTGATGCAGGCATAGGGTTTGCACATAATAGACTTTCTATTATTGATACAACGGCCCATGGTTCTCAGCCTCGATCCTCTCACTGTGGGAGATACGTCATCGCATATAATGGAGAGCTTTATAATTATAAAGCTATAAAAAAACAGCTCAGCAAAGTGTATAATATTAGCTGGGACAGTGATTGTGACACTGAGGTTTTTGTGGAAGCAATTGCTCATTGGGGGCTAGAAAAAAGCCTAAAGTCTTTTAACGGAATGTACGCATTCGCTCTTTATGATAAAAAAGAGCGAAGCGTGCATCTGGGAAAAGACCCTTTTGGAAAGAAGCCTTTATATTATGGATATTCCAATGGAGTTCTCTTGTTTGGTTCTGAGCTAAAGGCCTTGAAAAAACATCCAGCCTGGGAGGGGGAGATTGATCAAAATGCATTAACATATTTCTTGCAATTTGCGTATGTGCCTACCCCTGCTTCTATTTATAGAGATATTTATAAATTACCTGGAGGCAGTGTAGCTTCTTTTAGTTATGAAGAGGTTAGTCGTGGAGAGCTTCCTGAGCTTCTGAAGCATTGGTCAATTGTAGATGCAGTTTCTGAGGCAAAAAAGAATCCATTTACAGGAAGTTTTGAAGAAGCCTCTAGTCATTTGCATTCTCTGATGAAAAGTGCAGTAGATGTTCGGTCGTATGCAGATGTCCCTCTGGGCGCTTTTTTGTCGGGTGGCTATGACTCTTCTTTGGTTACTGCAATCTTGCAGTCTCAAGGGGGGGCTCCCGTAGAAACATTTTCCATTGGGTTTGAAGAGGAAGGTTATAATGAGGCTCCTTTTGCCGAAAGTGTAGCAAAGCACTTAAAAACAAATCATACCAGTGTTTATGCAGGTATTGATGATATCAAAAGAATTTTGCCAAGCATACATCATATATACGATGAGCCTATGGCTGATTCTTCCCAGTTTCCTACTTTACTGGTTTCAGAGCTAGCTGCTAAAAACGTTACCGTAGCGTTGTCTGGAGATGGGGGAGATGAACTTTTTTGTGGCTACAACAGATATGTATTTGTTGAAAAAATGTATAAGATGTTCGGCAGGTATCCTGAGGCATTGCAGCGTTGTTTTGCTTTTCTTGCGAAAAAAGGCATCGCTTGTGGTCCTCGTACCTTTTTTCAGAAGCTTCCTTATTTTTCGGGGTTTTTCCCTGAAGGGCGGGAGTTGAGCTACCTGGAGAAAGGCCTTTCCTTTTTACCTTTCAAGGATCGTGGTGATTTATATCTGAAGACAGTTTCAGGTGCCCGAAGCGTCAGTCCTTTTTTGAGTGATTTCGTTGCGCAGCCTTGTGCTATCGAAAATCGAAATAACTGGCCCAGCCTTGGTAAGTTTGAAGACATTATGATGTGCCTGGATGCGCAGTACTATCTTGCGGATGACATTCTTGCTAAGGTAGATCGTGCAAGTATGCATAATAGCTTAGAGGTTCGCTGCCCGATTTTAGATACGAGAGTCTTCTCGTTTGCTTGGAGCCTTCCTGGCGACTATAAAATTCAAGGACATAATACAAAGCGTATCTTAAAAGATATTTTATATCAGTATGTTCCGCAAAGTTTAATGGATAGGCCTAAATCTGGATTTAGCATCCCTCTGGATTTGTGGCTGAAGGGTGGTCTGAGCTCTTGGGCAGATGACTTAATAGAGTCTATTCGAGTCAATGAGGGACTGCTCCAGTATAAGCCTATAAAAAAGCTATGGGATAGTTATCTGGGAGGAGCCTATGTGGCGCCAGGATTTATTTGGACTTTGTTAATGGCTCAAAATTTTATACTTCATCATCAAGATGAATTATAAGAAGAGCACTTAAGCCTTTAGCCCGCTTAAAGCGGCTTCTAGTGATTTTAGACATCGTCTAACAAAAAGAGCAGGCCATATCCTTTTGTGAGAAGTTTTTAGGTTCTTTAAAACATTTAAAGCTTTGTTGTTCATTTCGGCTTTGCCTTTAGAGCTGCTAATATTGGCTTCGTGAAGCCTGTATTTTATTAAAGGCTCTGGGGTAAAAAGTAGCCTATGTTGGATGCCTACTCGGATATAGAAGTCAAAATCTTCAACACCACGGTAGTGAATGTCTGTATTAATAAAACCTGTCTTTCTGATTATGCTGCGATGGAACAGAACACTAGAGTTTGGGATAATGTTTATGAATGGGAGGATATAGGAGGTGAGTGAGGGAAGGTAATAGCAGGTCTTTAGTAGGCTCTTCCTTGCAAGTCTTGAAAAAGGAATTGGAGAGTAGTGAAGAGCTGCTTTTTGTTGAACTAGACTGTAGCTGCTGAATGTGAGTGCGTCCTTTTTTTGGTGTTCTAGTAGCGATACTTGTTTTTTCAGCTTATCTCTTTCCCAGAGGTCATCATCATCACAAAAAGCGATGTATTTACCTTTTGCTTTTTGCATGCCAAAATTTCGGTTAACTGAGGGAAGTCCGCTTTTAGGTAATGTGTAGTGTCTTAGTCGATTCTCTGAAAGTTGGTCGAGAAGTTCTGTTGTTTCTTGGTCTGGGCCATCGAGCACAACAAGAATTTCAATGGATTTATATGTTTGGGTTATAATAGTGTCCAAGGTCTCTTTGAGCAAAGAAGCTCTTCCACAGGTAGGGATGACGATACTTACTAAGGGATTTTCCATTTTATTGTGTTATGATGTTGTGAAGTGTTTTGTTGCCGGATGTGTAGAACAATTCGTCTTCGAGATTACGACGTTCTTCGTCATGAAGAACTAGGCCTTCAAAGTGACAAATCTCATTATATGCTTCTTGGGGGGAGTAACATATTTTGTAAAGATTGGGAAAGAAGTCTTCGCTTATCGGGGTTTTAGTCAAAGATTGAAGATCTCCTATAGCGATAGATGGAATGCCTTGAGCCAACCCTTCGAGAAGGGTTGTAGAGCCTGCCGAGATTACAATAGTAGCTTTTTTTAATTCTTTTTTGAACCCTTTTTGTGAAAAGTCTAAGGAAGTATCTTTCTTGAAGAGTGAGGCATTTTGTGCGGGATGTGGGCAGAGCCTAAGGTGGTACTCTTTATTGTGAGCTCTAGTTATTTTCATAAGCTCCTTTGCAAAATTTATTAACTCTTTAGACATCTTTGGGCAAAGAGGTAGGGGGAGTAGGAGTCTTTTTTTCTGGGATTTAAGTGCCGTAGGGCCTGCAGAAGGGTCTCTCCTGAGTGAAGTAATAGGTTTGCAGGGAACTTCAGTTTGAAATCGTTGGGCTAGTTGGGTGTGGATAGGGCCTATAGTTAGGATTTCACACGGAGCACACCGTGCCTCGATTTCCAACGAAGAGAGGAAGGCGCCAGGGTTTAATAGACTAGGTGGATATAAGTCTTGATAGCCTTTTATGTCCGCATCTGGGTACTGTTCTTTTATTCCTGCAATAAGGCCTTTGCTAATAATTTGGTTTTCATACCAGCTAATGAGTCCCTTTACCTTGTTGTTAGATAAGGCAAGGCGACGCGAAAATACCTTATTGAGCAAAGCGATAGAGGAGGATAGGCTGGCCCTTGAAATACGCAGCTCTTCGTTTACTAGACTTGTAATGCAGATATCGTCAAAGTGAACATTTTTAAATTGATGTTTTTTTAAGAGAAAAGGGTGTATCCATGCCTGCCAGTAATCTTGCATTTTAAGAAAGTCATCCACTAGTAAGAAGGGCTTGTGGGAGTTTCGAGCTAGGTGAAAAAACCTTGGAATGTTTCTTATCTTATAAAAGGCAGGAAGGAAGACTGTTTTTTCTTTTGAATTGTTTTTCGGCTCTAGCCCTGGAAAGTATAAGTCTCGGAACTCCCCTTTGGCATCAAAAGAATTTTTTGTAATAAATGTTTCTATTAAAAATATTTCTTGGTCTTTTATATGACTTTTTCTTTTTCCGAAAGCTCGGAAGGAAAGGTATAAAAAGCTACGCAACAAAAAGACTAAGGCAATAAATGCTGCAGGCTTCTTCCATAGAGATTGCCTTTTGTAGGTTATATTGCATTGTGGTTTAAGTACTTTGTATAGGGGCTTATCTTGTGTTGTGAACTTAATGTTTTGCTCTTTAAGTTCTTTTTTTAGCTCTAGGACGAGTCTTATCTTGCAGATTCTCTCGAATAGCAGAGAGAGGTTGTTGTCCCTGCTGAAAATTCCTGAAACCAACCAGTTTTTATCGAGGAGCTTGTCTTGGGAGAGTTGAGCAATGAGCTCATTGTATCCAGGTGCTAAGTGTAGTCCAATAGCATCTCTTTTCCGAGCAAGCTTCGGGGATAGGGATTCGAGATGTATTGATGTGTCCTTCATTGTCTTTGCGCGGCGTATGATTCTGCCTTTTGTAAGTCCTCAGGAGTATCAACAGCAAGTGAGCTCGAGGAGACTGTATGCATTTGTATTGGACGGTTCAACTCAAAGAATCTTAGGATTTCAATGTCTTCGATGCTTTCAAGTTTACTTTTTCTTCCAAATTCACCGAATGCATTTAGCTCTGAAATATTAAATGCGTAGATACATACTTGTTTCAGGAAAGGAGTGTTTGGGTTTGTTGCTTTGGATCCAGGAATAGGTGCTCTAGACATGTATACAAGTTCCTTTTGCTCGTTCATGACTACTTTAGGGATATTCGGATTGTTGGGATCTGTATCAGGATTAATTGGGCAGCATGCATTGATTATAGCATTGGGTGCTAGCTTTTTTGCCTGCACAATATCGCAAATGTCTTTTGGGTTAAGGAAAGGTTCATCCCCTTGTATATTAACATAGATGTCAGCATCAATGTGTTGTGCAGCTTCCCACACGCGATCTGTCCCAGTGAGTGCTTGCTCTGAGGTCATGATATATTGAAGCTCGTGCTGCCTACAAGTTTCTGCAATACGTTCGTCGTCAGTAGCTACATAAGTGTGCTCTTGGCCCAAAGCTTCGGACACGATTTTGGCTACGTGTACAATCATGGGAGTCCCTGCGATCAGAGCCAATGGCTTGCCCGGGAATCTTGTCGATTTATAGCGAGCTGGAATAATGCCTACAGTCTTCATTCTTGGAGCTAAAAGTTGATTGGAAGAAGTCAGAAAAAATAGAAGGTGTCAAGCTGTGTAAGGAAACCTCTTTTTCTTTGAGCAGAGTACTGATTTGGGAAAGTTCTTGCGCAATGGTGTTATTGGCCTTTTCTAGCTCTTGAGCGCCTTCGATGTGGTCATTCTCTTCGTAGTAAAAATTATCTTTGTTTTTTGTGTAACCATCAAGGCCTGCAAGGTATATGTTTTTTGCCCCTTGCTGAATAAGGAAGTAGGCCAACTCTAGTGCTGAGTTCGTGGGAACGCCTACGTCAAATAAGTCGTAATTAAGAGTGGAGTGAGTTGTGTACGTAACTGGGTGTGCTCTTTCCTCAGGATAGGTGTCTATAACTCGAGTGCCCAGGATTGTCTTTGAAGAGTTGGAAAGTGAATTTTGATACTGAATCCAACGTCTATTGTTTCCAAAGAAGACATAGTCTGTTTCCAAGAGGTCAGTGTCTCGGTTGATAGAGAAAGACACGAAGCGACCGCTTTCAATTGTTTTGAGGATGCGGTCTTTATGCTTAGCTATTGAGGGGCCGCTACAAAGAATGAGTGCGTCTGTGTTTTTGAAAGAAGACTTAAGGTTTAGGCCTATTTCTTTGTGTCGTGAGGCGCATTCCTCTAAAAACTTTTTTTGAGTGTCTTGTAGTGTTTCTTTAGTAAAAAGGCTTTTTTCCTTTTCTGGAATAGAGCTAAGCATACTGTATACGGCATCGATTGAGTACGTTTTAGTTTCTAGCAAATGCTTCGGGTAATTTGGGTGGCAAGATAAAAGTCCAGAGACAAGCTGAGAGGTAGAGTATCCCCAATTGTACTTTTGCTTTAGAGGCATCATGAAAATGTCGATGAAGCGTAATACGGGAAGAGGCGTGTGTTGCGTCTCTCTCGTTTTGTTTAGATAAGCTAGAATGATTTCTAGATGGAGGTTCCCTGCCCCTCGTCCCATTCCTGAGATAGAGGCATCTATCATGCATGCTCCTGCTCGAATAGCTTCAAGCGTATTAGCAAAAGCAAGCTGAAGATTGTTGTGCGGATGAAACCCAAGAGGAACTTCTCCTTGGGACAAAATGGCTTCAAAGATTAACTTAGTATCTTCGGGGAGTAAGGCCCCAAAGCTATCTGCAAGATAGAAGCACTTTATATCTTCTTTATGGTCTTGTATCTCTTTTGCTAGCGTCAGGATCTCCTCGTTAGAGTAGCTACTTATGCCCATGAAATTGATGGTCGTTTCAATTCCTTTTTGCTGCTTTATCTCTAGGGCTAGGTTTAGTGCCTGCTTGTAGTCTTTTTTGTGGGTAGCTATTCTGAGAAGCTGGAAGTGCGCATCTTTTTGGTTCGGGACATCTTCTAGAGTAATAGACTTGTAATCAGCCAATAAAGAAACTTTTGTTTTGCCTAGGAATGGCTTTAATTGGCTTATGGTTTCTTGGGTGACGTTGGTCCATAGATTGCTTGTGGGTTCCTTTTTAAGGAAGCCTAGCTCTATATAGTCTACTTTCGCGTCACTAAGAGTGCAGGCCAAGTCTTGAGCAAAGCTAAAAGGGAAGCTCCAGTCATTAATGTAGCCTCCGTCTCGAATGGTGCAGTCTAAAAGTTTGATGTTGCTATGAGTCATGATGTGGTGTGTGCAGGAATATTTTGGTTCTTAAGAGCGTAGGCAGGCTTATGCGTGGTTTGTTGAGAGCGATTTAGTTGGACTGAAATATATTGCAAAACTAAAAGATAGTATAGCCCTACTATTTCTGGGAGTTTGAAAAACATCCCCATGCAACAAAATCCCATGCAAAACAAGCAAAGCATATTTTGCTTCGCACATAGATAAAGTGATTTTAAGTAAATGATGCTTAAAATTGAAAATAAAACTACGCCTATAATCCCTTGCCAGGCAAGGATGTGAAGTTTTCCATAGAATTGATCTAGCTCAATAAAACCACTGCCTAGCCAGGAAAATGAAGGGAGGATAGATCCTTCCGTTAGGGCAGTCTTTAGGAAGGTGAGCTCATCTACTTTATGAGGAGCTACGATTTTGACTACAGAAAAGAAGAGATCGTACAGGGCGTTATGATAAAAAAGGAGGGACAGGCAGAGTATAATAGCAGCACTACCCCCAAGTAGTTTTTCTCGTGCGATGAAGCGCATGGTATAAAAGGCCAAGAAGGAAAGAACCAAAATGAGGACGCCGAATACCGCTCCAGAAATTAGTAGAGCTGTTGCAAAAAATAAAAATTTGATCAAGCTTTTGGGGTCATGAGCTTTTACATGGAATGTATGAAAGCATAGCGGAAGGAGTACATATGCTAAAAATGTGGGCTCTGTGAAGATGGAATAAAATCTAAAAAAGTCTAAATCCAAATATTGGAAGTCAATATTTTCGGAGATTACTAATAGATAATACAATAGATAAAAGGGTTCGCCTCTGTTATCCCAACGGTCATAAATTTGAAAGCCTTGCCCTGCTAAGTCAAAATTGCTGATAAACCAGGGGTCAATGTCTACAAAGTTTAAGTTAGCTAGGCTATAGAGTAGGAAGGTCGTTCCGGTTAGCAAAATTAACCCTGCAGAGAAGAATTGAAAAAATCTTTCAAGAAGGCCTTCATCGACAAGTTGTACGCTTATAGCGGTTAGGCATATGAGAATGTAGCGCATGTCTGGTAAAAACGAATTAGGAGTCAGGCATGCATGTACCAGAGAGAATAGTATAATACTGACTAGAGCTAGGCGTAAATAATGGTCTCGCTTTAGAAGAGTGGCTCTTGGCTTAAGGAGTACTATTGAATAGAAAACAAGAAATAGACACAGTACGCTGTATTCGTGGATAGAGTAGAGGGCAAAGTCTACCGCAGGCGATAGCTTATATAGGGCAAGTATAGATAATATGAAAAGGAATAGATTCATTACGGGGCTTGCTTCTCATGCTGAAGTAAGGAACGCGCGTGTTTGATTATCTCACGAGAGCAAAGTGTCGTCTCAGGCGGGAGGGCACTTTGTCCTAGTATGGTCTTTAGTTTTTCAAGGTCACTGGGAGTATCAATATCTAGCTTTATCTCAGGAAAGGCAATGTCGCTTGGTGCGGGAAAGTGGCATTGGTCGACGGGGAAGTTTCCGTGAAAAAGAGTCTGGGTTACATGTTCTCTGTCTTTCGGGGCTAATGCTTCTATATTTAGTTTTTCTAGCAGCTCTCTAGATAATATTTCTGCACCAAGTCCGTCAGGGTAGAGATTCTCTCCATAAGGAATGTGGTTAAAGAGATAGTCTTGTGGGCTGTTTTCAAAATTATCGATTAATCTATCTAGCTCTTTGGGGCAAATAAATGGATTATCCGAGCATATACGGACGATAGTGTCTGCATTGTATTGGCTGGCGGCAAATGCAAACCGAGAAAGAACATCTTCCTCAGATCCCTTGAAGAGTTTTATGCGGCTGGTTTGTTGTGCAATAAAGGCTTCTAGTTCCATATCCTTTTCGGGAATGGCAACCACAACTTCGTGTAGATTTTCAGCAAGAGAAACACGGTCAATCACCCATTGTAAAATGGGTTTGCCGCCTAGCATACGAAAGGCTTTTCGAGGTAACCGTGATGAGCCTAATCTTGCTTGAATAATGCCAACGACCTTCCGCTTTCCATTGGGGCCTCGTGGAGCGAGCATGTCCCATTGTAGTGGAGTCTCCGGAGTGATATCTTGAGCTATGGTTGCTCCCAAAATCTCTGGATAGTTATGCGCAGAAATGCCCACGCAAGGTCTTTTTGAGGCGATGTTGTTAGGGCTAAGTGTTTGATTTTTGGCTAAGGGCGTTGTGGCAACTAAGCTGCGTCTTGCATTTTTTCTAGACTTAAGCTCTCCACTGAGAGATTTGCCTTTTGCCTGTCCGCGCAGTTCTCTATTTAGGCTTAGAGATTGAGTAAAGCGCAGGAGGTCTTCGCCGTCCATGGCATGGTAGTGGTCATTACCTGGGAGGGTCTTATTGTACGTAAAATGTTTTTCTAAGATTACTGCACCTAAAGAACACGCACACTGTAGTGCACTTAAGTCTGCATCTGGGGTTACGTGATCGGAGTAGCCAATCGTGTAATTTGGGAATTTTTCTTTTAGGTCTTGAATGACTCCTAGTTGCGCATCTTTGGGGCGTGTTGGATAATTAAGTACGCAGTGTAATAGTGCTAAGTCTTTAATGCCTTGTTCTTCTAAGAATGCAATGGTGTGGTGCAGCTCAGAAAAGAACGCAGCCCCGGTAGAAAGTATGATGGGCTTGTTCTTTGCGCAAATTTTCTCTAGTAATTGAAAGTTAGTTAGGTCTGAAGAAGACACCTTATAGCACGGCATTAGAGGGTCTAGCCAGTCAATGCAATCAATGTCAAAGGGTGTGCTGAGAAAATGAACGTCTAAAGACTGCGAGTATTCAGCTAAAAGCTCATATTCTTTTTGCCCAAAAGAATCATATTTTTGGAAGAGTTCGTATTGAGTCTTTGTAGGTTCACAGTTTGTGTCCCAGTAGGCAGGGCTGTTTTTAATTGTTAATTTATCTGCCTTGTATGTTTGGAACTTAACAGCATGTGCCCCACCCTTTGCTGCTTGGTCAATCATTGCTTTGGCTAAGTCCATATTGCCAGCATGATTAACCCCTATCTCAGCTATGATATAGGGGTTGAAAGGGTCTCCGATTGTGAAATTGTCTATTTTCATTGTTTAGTATGCGTATACTTCGTGTTTTTCTTTGAGTTTAGACTCAAAGTGCTGAACTCTTGTCTGGTCTTGGGTCATGTTTTGCCCATGCTGTCGGTAGCGATAGAGCGGCAGGGGAACTCTTGTTATCGAGTATTTCGACTCAAATCGCATCCGGAAGTCTTTTTCCTCATGGATGAGCATTGCCTCATCATAAAGCCCCAGATCAATCATTTGGTCTGTTCGAAAGAGAATTCCACATCCGATAGGGTCATCAATGTTGTTTTTTCTTTCGATAATATTTTCTTTTTCATCGATCAGATAATAGTCGCAGGCAACCGCATCAATGTCTGTATTCAGGGAAAGGTGTAGCGCTAGTACATTGAGGTACTCAGAGTGAACATAGTCATCTGCATCAACCCGTATGATAAAGCGCCCATTAGCGCTCAAGATACCGGTGTTTAAGGAGGCAGGAAGGCCCTGTTGTGCTTCATTTTGCTTAAGCGTAACAGCGTCTTGAAAATGCTCGAGGACCTTTAAGGTGTTGTCTGTGCTTCCATCATCGATGACAATGATTTCAAAATCGTCATCCGACAAGGTTTGATTCAATAAAGAGCGAAGGCACCGGGAGATGAATTTTTCTCCATTATGAACAGGTACGATAACTGAGATTGTTGGCAGGTGGCTCATCTTTAACTAAGTGCCTTTCTGAAGGCTGTGCTAATGTTTTTGGGAAAAGCGGAGTCCATATTAAGTACAATAGGAATGGATATGCAGCATGATAGTTTTTCTCTGCATGTTTGAAATCCATTGTTTTTGGTGAATTCTTCTTCAGAAAGAAGGTGCTTCCATTCTCCCGCGAAATGCCAAAAAACGGCTTCTGGTAAAATTTTGGTAGGGAACCCTTCTTCAGTTAAGACGCGTTTACATTTAGATGCAATTTCAGGAGTTTCCATACGGACAATCAAAGAGTCGTAAGTCTCGTAGGCAGATTCTGGAGCAAGACGTTTAGATAAACCTGGAATGTCTTTAAGTTGTTCCCATATCAAAAGTGCGTGCTCACGTTGCTTTTCGATGATGCTTGTAAGCTTTTTAAGCTGGGCAAGACCAATAGCGCCTTGAAGCTCGTTCATTCTGAAATTGAAACCTGCACCTAGGCAATTGTCATCACATCGAGGGACATCGGGTACATTCTCATGGCCATGATCCTGAAAGGCAGATGCTTTTTTGTGTAAAGTAGGGTCGTTAGTAATAACCATGCCGCCTTCGCCTGTTGTCATCGCTTTGGCGTAGTCAAAGCTGAATGTCCCTAGAGTCCCATGAGTTCCTAAGGGTTTTTCTTGGTAGCTGCCTCCTAGTCCCCAGGCGGTATCTTCCATTAATGGAACGCCATGTTTGTCAGCGATAGCTTTGATTTTATCTAGGTAGCCAGGTGTCCCAAGCATATGGACGAGAATGATTGCTTTTGTTTTAGGAGAGATTTTTCTCTCTAAATCTTCAGGGTCCATGTTAAGAGTGTCATCAATTGCAGCGATGACTGGAGTTGCTTTAGATTCTAAAATAGCCTCTACCGTAGCAACAAAGGTAAAACTTTGTGTGATCACCTCGTCCCCGTCTTTAATGTCGAGAGCGGCTAAGGCAACACGTAGAGCAGAGGTGCCTGATGTAACCCCGGTAGCATATTTTACCCCTAGTTTTTTCGAAAAAGCAGCTTCGAATTCGGCAGTTTTGTAAATATCATTACGCTGATCAGGAAATCCGTGTCTAAACAAAACAAATCCATTGTCGATGATGTTGTTGATTTCTGTTTTCTCTTCGTTTCCGAGTAATTCAAATCCTGGCATGGTGTTGGTTTAAATTTAATTTTTAATGGTTTTTCCGAAAAGAATCACATTACGTTTCGTTTCAAAAAATATTTTTTCTTTAATTTCAAAAAAGTTAAAAAAGGCTGCCTCAAGTTCTTTAAAAGACTTAATAAAGCCAATAGGGTCTTGAGGAAGGTAAAGCTCAATAGCGATATATTGCGTATGTTCGCTCATAGTGCGAAGAAACTCTTTCCAATCTTTTAGGTAAGAAAGGACTTGAGAGCATATGCAAAGGTCAAATGCTTCTGAGCCTAGCTTTGAAATCCACTGCGCTTCTTGGACATCAGTCTGTAGGAAATTGATATCAGGGAAGCGCTGTTGAGCCTGTTTGATTGCTGTATGGCTTAGGTCTATTCCTGTAACAGTATTATTCTCTTTTTTTAAGAACTGTGTAATCGCACCTTTGCCACAACCGACATCTAAGATATTATTGAAATTGTATCTACTGATAGTGGATAAAAGCGTCTGCTTTACCAAGTCTCTACAGTCATCTTGTTGCCAAGAATCAAAGCCTTCAGTGGCTTCTTTTTGATACATTTCTTCGAATTCTCCTACAAACGTCTTTGTAGTGCTATCGAAGACATACTTGTGATAGTTTTTGCTCATTTATTTTTTTTAAAATCAAACTAATTTCAGCTGGGCCAAAGGGAACTGGATTTTGCTCTAAAGCTGGCGCTAAATCGAGCACGTCCTGAATAAATAAGCTCTCTAGGGACTCATCGATTTCGTGCCTAGTAAGTACATTGTAGAGCTCTACGTTTTCCCAAAGTGTTTTTATGGTATGTAAAAACTCAAACGAAAGTTCTTGGCGTTGACTCTTTGACTCAGGCTGTTCTGTCATGAAGTGAGCATAATCAAATACTCCTTGAGAGATATTGTACTCAATGACATGAGGGAGTGCGAGTCCTCCTGCATAGCCATGTGGGATTTTGGAATGAACACCTAGGGGGTATGAGATTGCAGAGGCAGGCCCCGTGCCTGAGTGCATGAGGGCGATACCAGAGAAGAAAGCGCCTCTCATGACCTGTTCTCTGTAGGACAAATTGTCAGGGTCTTGAATCAGCGCCTGGAGGGTGTTAGCAACTTCCCAAAATCCTTTCTTCGCAAAAAAGCGTGCGATGGGCGTTGCTTTCTTTGCGGTAAAGGCCTCAATTGAATGAACCGTGCTATCAATCGCCGCAGAAATAGTAGCAGATCTTGGGCAAGAAAGTGTTAAGGCGGGGGCCATGAATGCGGCAATGGGTCTAATTGCTTCGCCGTTGATGCCCATTTTTTTCTTTTGGATCGCATCCACAAAAGAGGCATTAGGGGTTACCTCACTCCCGGTTCCTGCTGTTGTGGGGATTGCAATAACAGGAGGGATGGGTGTTTTAAATTGGTTAAAGCCTCGGTAAGTAATAGCAGGCTCTAAATTCGTCATAAGGACGGAAATAGCCTTTGCTGTATCGAGTGTACTCCCTCCGCCAATGCCGATTACTGCATCAGTATCTTTCTTTTTAAAGTTTAGCCTGAAGTCATCTAGGTATGTATAGCAAGGCTCTGCTTCTGTGCACCACCCTACTTCACAGTCAAATGCTTGGGCTAGACTTTTAGCCAGAGAGTCAACAAGGGCTACTTGCCTCAAGTTATGGTCAATTACTAGAGTGATATTCTTATATTGGTTTTCTCTGAGGTGTTCAAAAAGAGTTTCTTCTAAAGTGTGGGTAAAATACACTTTAGTAGGAATATTCAAAGTATAGACGTTATCATTCATCGAGTGATACCTTTATGTAAAAAAGACAGATTTTTTATAAGTACCTTCCAGAGGACAGCTCCCTGGAGAAGGCCTCCTATAAGGTATAAAGCTATTTTGAGACAGAAGATGGATTCTAGTGAGAGGGAAAGGGGGTTCAAGCTATAGTTTAGAAAATGCATTATTGCGTAATAGTAGGAAATTGAAATCAAGCAGGTTAGCAGTGTTTTAATTACAGTAATGCCTAATGCTTGGTAAGCGTAGGCAGCACAGACGCCGATAGAGATTAAGTTTGTGATAATAAATTTCCATGCGAGCCCTTTTGCGCCTAAATTCAAGGTCCATGTGCTTTGTTCTGTTCCAATAAGTAATACACTCATGAAAACGCCTATGACTGTAGAGATGATTCCAGCAGCCATGATTACTTTTGTTTTACTACGCGCATAAAAAAGAGCGGCAAGTACTTGTCCGAGGACTTGAAGGGGTGAATAATAGACAGCTAGAGAAACGACAGGAATGGACGCTTGGAATTGCGCCCCCATAAAAAAGTAAACAATAGAGCCTGCTTCAAAACTGATAAATACACAGGCGGCTGAGACGATCGAGAACAAGGGAATAAGTGCCACTGAGAGTAGCTGTTTTGTTCCTTCTTCTAGGTTTGATTTGCTCGCCTTTGAGAATTCGCGTGTTAGAAGGGGTGTTGCTGCTGCTATAAAAAGCAAACATGCATTATTAAAAACCATGGCTAGAGCAAATTTACTTTGCTCTATTGCTCCATAGTTCTTTTGTAAGAACCAGCGATCGAAAATCAGCCCTGCACAAACAACGAGCGTGTACAGGAATAAGGGAGAGGTGTAGCCACGCAGCTCTCGGATGTAATGGCTCTTGGGCTGCGTACAGATGGTATCTTTTTGTAGATTTCTCCAGTAGATAAAGATATGGGTGAGGTAGCTGGCGCTCAGTAGTGCCCACGTTCCAATGAAATAATAGTAAACAAGTTCAATGGACCAGTGTTCATGGTGAATCAAGTAAAGTGCGATCAGGATAATGACACTGAGGCTCCTTACAAGAGTCCTGGTAATTTCGAGTTTAACTGTGAGGTGGTAGGCATCGAGCATCTTAGAGGCGGATTGGCTTAGCCATACTAAAAATGCAAAAAGGCTACTCAAGAGGATCCATCGAAAAGGAATTTCCATGAAAAGCGCTTCACCTAAGGGAGTGAGTTCGCTCATACATAGCAATATCCCTGTTATTACAAAGAATGTTAGAGGGATCAGTAAAAAGGAGTAAAACAAGCCTTTGTCTGAAGGCCTTTGGGCGGAGTAAACTGAAACAGCATTAGAAAATCCAAAGTCTAGAAATGCGAAGAATTGAGTAAAAATTTCTCTTAAATAAGAAACAATTCCATACAGTTCTGGCCCAAGCCCCTTAGGCACTAGAAATTCAATGCATAATGTAGCTAAGCCGCTTAATATATTTCCTGAGAATTTGTATACAAAATCTTTAAGCATTTGTTTAAAGTGTCTTTGGGCCTTTAATTCCGGTTAAAGCCTTTATCCAGGCAGGGAGCCATAACTTTTTATGGCGGGCAAATTGATGGCACCATAGTTTGCGTGCGCGTTGTACTTCAGGGGATTTCCACCAATGGTTTATATTGGGAACGCTCTTATTGAGGAAGTCAGCCGCATCTTTAGGAGAGGAAAAAAGTATATTACATTCATGCAGTGGCATGAATGATGCCTCAGATTCTTTATTCATTTTCCATGACTTTGGATCCCAATACCCAATCGTTGGGATATTGGCCGCGAGCATTTCATAAAAAGAGGTTCCTGGGTGATCAAGGATGGCAATTTTAGTCGTTTTTATCAGAGATCCAAGGGATTGGTTGCTTTCTATTTTAATATGAGGCGCGTTTTTGCGAATGTAGCTAGCATCTCCAAGGAAACCGTCTCCGGAAATAAAGTAGGGTTTGTATGTAAAGTATTCTAGGTTTTTTTGGGAGAGGCCTTGCATGAAGCTTAGCTTATCTTGCCTATACTTAAGTAACTGTTCCATTCTGGGCCTGCTCTCTATACGTAAATCGCTAGAGTGCGTAGAGGCGCCTATCATGAGTATCCTTTTTCGTCTTTTTGGAAGAAAGAAGGACCCACCCCGTGAAAGCTTTGGGCTCGGAAGGGGGATAATCGACATTTTGTATTGCCTAGAATAAGAAGGGTGAGTCCATCCCCAGGAGATAAAGTGGCCAAAAGTATATTCTAGCGCGCCTCGGAAGTCATCGCAATCAGCAGTTCCATAGTAACAACCATGTTGGGATGGAAGGAGAACTTCACCGTTCTCATAAGCGTAAGCATAATTAAGGCGGGCTATCTCGTCGCTCCCTGTGAGAGAAGTCCCGGCGAGCCTTATTTTACCTTTAGTAAATGATTGGCTGGGCAGGCTGATTTGTTTGAAAGCCTTAGGGGTGCTTAAGGCTGCAACACAAGACATGACTTGAAGCAGGGAGTCGCTTTTTACTGTGGTTGTATTTTGTACAAACGGGGGCTCTTGAATGGGTCTCTTTAAGGAAAGGACTAAAGACAGTATGACCCGAGAGAACATGCCAGCTCCTGCAAGCTCTGGGCATCTGACCCTGTATTGTAGTTTTTTAATGAATGAAGCGCTCCGTGGTTGTTGGGTGGGGATATTTATTTCTTTGAGAGGAGCAGTGCATAATTCTAAGTTTTTGGGTTTTAAAGATCTTATGATGAGAGAATAAAGCCATTCATTAAAATAGCTCCCTAGAGTCCCTCTGAAGAAAAAATCGTTTTCATTGATGAAGTTCCAATCTATTTCGGAGGGCGGGAGGTGCACAACGAACTGCTCTGCCTTATGCTTTTCAAGAAAGGCCTGTACATAGATATATTTTTGTAAGACGTTATGTACAATATGGGATAGCCAAGGGCCCAAGAATACTTTCCAGAATTTTAGGGAAAGCTCAGTCTGGTTAGTTGAGTTTAGAGTATCTGCGTATTCTTCTAATAAAGATGAAAAATAAGCGTTAGCCTCTAGCGCCGTTTTCTTGAGCAAATCAGGGGCTGAGAGAGGATCAGAGACAAAAGGAAGTTTTTCCCACTCAGGGTATAGCGCTTCGGCTCCTAAGAAACAGCTAGGACTTATGGGCTGATGTTCATTAGGTGAAAAGTGAGGAGGAATTTTGCCAAGAATGAGTTCCTTCATGTGTGTCAAAAAGACTTTTCGACAGTGGATTTTCAGAAGCCTTTAATAAAGTAACGCGAATCTGTAGATAACGGTCAACGCTTGTTTCAGTTTTTAGGCCCTCTGTTGATATTTTTTTATTCTTAATATGGTATAAATAGATAGGCGGTTTCAGTGCTGGACCTTTTTCAAGACAAGATCCAATATGACAACCGCTATGAAATCTATAAAACTGTGTCTATTCCTTTTTAGTGCTTTATTGATAATCAATCCTTTGTGGGCAGATTGTTGCGGAATGTGCCAGCATTCCTCGACAACAAAGGAAGAGATTGCTGCCCTGAATCACCAGATCGTGAATGCTTATCTTGAAAGTGATTGGGATACTGCGGCTGCTTTGTTGAGTGAAAGTCATGTGCACAATAACCCTTTTGGAAAGGCTTTAAGCAAAGAAGAGTTCCTTCAGGACCTACGTTCTGGAGTGTTAAAGTTCAATACTTATGAAATAGACTCTATGGATATTCAGGACTATGGAGATATTTCTGTGGCTACCGGACTTGCGCATGTAGAGGCGATGCGCTCAGATAAGACTGTTGCCGGAGATTTTCGTTTTACCCGTATATTCGTCAAAGAGGGCGATGCTTGGCGTGTAGCATTGTTTCATGTGACTAAGGCTCAGGCCCTGCCGACTAGCTAAAAACTTAGATTAGCCATGACTCCCGCAGAACAAGAAATTGTTGATCGTAATGAGGAGATCGCTCAAGCAGCCCTTCTAGGGAATGTGGAAGACTTGAGCCCTCTCTTCTCGGATTCTATTATCATATGTTTGGTTAATGGAATGGTCTTGGGCAAGGAGGACTTTCTCAATACGGTGGCATCAGGTGCTATTCGTTTCGAGCGCTATGAGCACCAAGCCGTAGAGGCTTATGTGTATGAAGACACGCGTGTTGTGATTGGAGAGCTCCACCTCAAAGGTCTTTTTGCCGGAGAGCCTTTACCCGAAGTTGTTCGATTTGCACGAACCTTTATCCATGAAGAGGGCGCCTGGCGCTTATGGCTATCCCAATACACGGTGATAACAGGCTAGACACCTTCCTGGGGGACAGCCTATGCTAGCCTCTGTTATGAAGATGATGAAGTATTGCTCCTTGTGGGTCTTGGTGGGCCTACTGAATGTTCCTTTTGTTGCCGTAGCTGGCCAAAACACACCAGAGTCTGAAATATTGCAATTAACAGAAGAGTTAGGTCGTGCGGTTAAGGCGGGTGACGACGTGGTTTTGGATCAACTCCTTTCGGACAATTTGGTTATTTACAATGCTTGGGGTAAGGAAAGGGACAAGCAGGGGCATCTCGATATTGTGCGCTCAGGAAAGCTTTTAGTGCGTTCTTATGATTCTGCGGAAACGAATGTACGCATGTACGGAGATGTAGCCATTGTAGGTGAGATCATAAACGCTGAAATTACTTGGGACGGCAATGTGAGAGACCAAGAAACAATTCGTTCAACACGTGTTTTTGCAAAAGAAGAAGGCCAGTGGCGTGTCGTGCATGTTCAAAACACTTTGATAAAAGGCGTTTAAATTAAGTAATGAAAGCTAAACTAACTTTTTTAACTCTCTTATTTTTAAGTACAATGACTCAAGTAACCGCTCAAGATACTGATACTGAAACTATTATAAAAGCCCATGCCGAGTGGCTCCAGGCAAGTGAACGTGGTGAATGGAAGCACGCAGGGGATATTATGGCTGAGGACTTTGTCCATTATAATGCCCAGGGAATTATGATGCCTAAATCTTTCTTTGTGGATGAGGCCCGTGCCGGGGAGCTTTCTATTGACACGCTCCAGATGGAATCTGCTGAAGGTCGCACGGAGGGGAACATGGGCTTTATAACAGGAGTGCTTCGCCTGAAGTTCTCACGCAAAAATGCCGACATTGATGGACGCTATCGCTTTACGCGTATCTTTGTTAAGCAAGAAGATGGCCAGTGGAAGATGATTCATTCACATAACACTGCGTTAGAAGAGAAGGATCTTAGCCATAAAGCATAAGTGGATACGCTTTTAGAAGTTTTAAAAAAGACTACGGCATTCTTTGAGGGAAAAGGTATTGAAAGCCCGCGCCTAGATGCAGAGCTCTTGTTCGCACATGTGCTCAATTGTAGTCGTTTAGACCTGTATCTAGAGTTTGATAAGCCTATGTCTGCTAAGCTTCTTGACGAACTTAGGCCTTTGGTCGCTCGTCGTGGTAAGCGAGAGCCTTTGCAGTATCTTTTAGGAGAGGTCCCTTTCTGTGGACTTACGCTAAAGGTAGATTCACGAGCATTGATTCCCCGTCCAGAAACTGAGGAACTCGTAGAGCTCTTAGTGCAGCAAAAAGTAGAGCCTAAGCGTATTTTGGATTTAGGCACAGGCACAGGCGCCTTGGCTTTAGCCTTAGCAAATCAATATAGTGCTGCAGCAGTAGTTGCGGTAGAGCGTAGTTCAGAGGCAAGATCTTTAGCTCATGAAAATGCTCAGCAAAATAATCTTCTAGAACAGTTAACTCTTTTAGAAGGTAGTTGGTTTGAATCAGTCACAGGTACTTTTGATTTAATCGTGAGTAACCCTCCTTATCTGACTCAAGAAGAATGGGAGGCTGCAAGCCCTGAGGTTAAGCATGCAGACCCTTATGAAGCTTTGGTTTCCCCTGAGGAAGGCATAGCTGATTTGTTGCACATCCTTAGTGAAGCTCGTTCTTATTTAGATGAAGGTGCTTGTTTAGCTTTAGAAACAGGGATTGCCCATCATGAACGCCTGAAGCAAGAAGCAGAAGCTTTAGGTTACTCAAAAACAGACTCTTTCGAGGATCTTAATAAACGCGACCGTTTCTTTTTAGCCTGGAATTAGATATCATGAATTTTGACTACCGGCCTTATGTTTTGAATTTCAAACACCCACTGAAAACAAGCAAAGGTTCGTTGAGTTCTCGTAGAGGGATTATCCTGAGACTCCAAGGAAATGGAAATGTAGGTTACGGAGATATTGTTTGTTTCCCTGAGTTAGGGACAGAAAGCTTTGAGGGGGCACTTGCTTTTTGTAAAAACCCTACGCCAGAAATCCCCTCTAGTCTTCCAGCGACTCAATTCGCTTATGAAAGTGCTTTGAGCTCTCTAGAGGAAGTTTCTCTTTCAGAAAAAAAGATACTTATAGCCGGTTTGCTTTCTTCTGGGCCTGATGTACTGGTGAAAGCACAGCGCTTATTAAATGAAGGCTATAAAATTATAAAGTGGAAGGTGGGTGTCCAGCCGCTCGCACAAGAACAAGCTGTATTTCAAGAGCTAGTAGCTCTTGCAAAAACCCATTCAGCAAAGTTAAGGTTAGATGCTAACGGTGCACTGACGCAGCAATCTTTACTCAGTTGGATGACTTTGCTTGAAGACTATGAAATTGATTTTTTTGAACAGCCTCTTCCTGAAGGCAGTGAAGAGTGCTTGTTCGACTGTGCTAAAAATTTTAAGACAACGCTTGCTTTGGATGAAGCGGTGCGATCGTTAGAGGCTGTGAAGCGTTTTACTGATTTAGGCTTTATGGGAGTCTTTGTTATTAAGCCTTCTCTTTTCGGTTTTATGAAGCCTTTTCAAGGTTGGTGTGCGAATAACCCTGTGAAGTATATGTACTCCTCTATTTTTGAAACTTCTGTAGGATTGCAATCATTACTCCGTTTAGGTGCTAAATCTCAGTCTTTTGCTTTGGGGCTGGGGACTTTGGCTTTTCTTGATCAGGGCCCGCTTTCTTTCCATCAATTAGAACCTGCTATGAATTGTAATACTATCGCTGCTAAAGAAGATGCGCTATGGAACTCCCTCGCTTAAATACACACGCATCGCTAATCTCAGGAATTTCTCCGGCTGAATTGCTAGGTCTTTATGAGCAGTACCGCCAAGAACTTATTTCAATAAAGAAAAAAGTAAATGACCCAAAAGTACTTCTAGTTGAAGCTAATCTTATTCACTTTGTTGCAGCATTTTTTGCAGCAGTAGAAACAGGAGTTGCTATTTTTTTAGGCAATCCAAACTGGGGGGCGCAAGAGTGGGCTCAAGTGGCAGAAGATCTAAAGCCTGATCTTATTTGGGGTGATGAAAATTTATGGGGGCATTTCTCTTCAGTTCGTCTTCCTGATGTGGCAACGCGTTCAGGCTATATTCATATCCCTACAGGAGGGTCTTCAGGCAAAGTTCGTTTTGCAATACACAATTGGCGCACGCTGTCAGCTTCTGCTCAAGCAACGCTAAGCCTATTTGGGGAGAATCCCTTGAATGCTTGCAATGTACTACCGCTTTATCATGTCAGCGGCTTGATGCCTATTGTTCGTGCCTTTATAAGTAAGGGGCATGTTCTCTTTTTAGAGCTTAAGGATGATCTTCCTGCTCTAGAGGAAGATGTCTATGTGCTATCTCTGGTGGGCAAACAGCTTAAAGATTTGCTAGGAAAGCCAGAGGCTGTTTCTTGGCTGCGTTCTTTTCGGGCTGTCTTTTTGGGTGGAGGACCTACTGCTGCATCACTATTGAGTGAGGCGCGTAAACAGAACATTCCTGTAGGGCTCACTTATGGAATGACAGAAACAGCCTCCATGGTTTCCCTCTCTATGCCTGACACTTTTTTGAGTGGGAACAATTCTTTGGGGCAACAGCTACCCGGGATGGATTTGGCTATAACCAACTCGCAGGGTGGCTCATTGTCGGCGGGCCAGTCAGGGCGTATTCAAGTCTGTTCAGAATCTCTTTTTTACGGGTACTATCCACAGGTTCCAGAGTTTCGAGATGTGTTAAAAACTTCAGATTCTGGTTTTATGAACAAGACTGGGGATCTTTTTGTTCAGGGTCGTGTCGACACATTGATTATTTCCGGTGGAGAAAAAGTAGCCCCCTGGGAAGTTGAAGCTGCCATTATGAGCTCAGGAGAAGTTTCGGGTGTACACATCCTTGGCCAGAAAGACTCTCAATGGGGAGAGTGTGTTGTGGCCATTTACGAAAGTGAATTTGTTTTGAGTGAAGAGAAATTAAAAATTTTCCTTAAAGAACGCTTAGCCCCCTATAAAATTCCTAAGAAGTGGATACGTGTTCCAGAAGTGCCCCTAGATGAAAAAGGCAAGCTCGATAAGAAAGCGCTCGAAGCACTGTTGTCCTAAGCACGAACTTTCGATTTTTCTTTTTTATAGATATCTAAGAAGGTAGCGAAGTCTTCATCGCGTGTTTTGGTGTGGATGCAGTAATCGTATTGATCGTGTAGAGAAATTTCTTCCTCCGCGGTTTTAAGCCGGCGCTCAATAATCTCAGGGTGGTCCAAGTTACGCTTTGTTAGACGTTCTTTTAGAACATCTAGGTTTGGGGGAAGGATGAAGACGCTCACAAGATGTTTATCTAGGAACGGATCTTCTTCAGCAATGTCACAAAAAGATTTGAATCCTTGAACATCAATATTGATGAGTAGGTCGATGCCATTAGCAAGCTGTTCGCGTATTTCTTGCTTTACTGTCCCGTAGTAATGCGCTCCATGGACTTGGGCATATTCATAGAAAGCGTTTTCTTTGATTTTTTGGGTGAATTCTTCTTCAGAAAAAAAGTGGTAATCTTTGTTGTTTATTTCACCCTTGCGCGGTGAACGTGTGGTCGCAGTGACAACTCGTTGTACGTGGGGGACTTGGTCTTCAATGAGTCGATGACATAGTGTGGTTTTTCCGCTTCCGGCAGGTCCTGAGATCAAAAAGAGAAGTCCAGTGCTTTTTGCGTTGTTGTTCATGTTTTAGTATGTGTTGAGGGCTACGAATGCTAGCAGTGCTCCATAGCCGCCTAAAATAATTCCTAATCCACGAGGGCGTGTTTTTGTGTGAAAAAGCCATTCGAAGAAATTGCGCAGCAAAAAGGGCAGGCTGCCCAAAAAGAGTGCGAGAATCACACACAAGTAAATGAAGCTCACGAAGAATAGTCGGCTTTGAGGTTCTTGGAAGTAAGCTACTTCTAGCAGCTCATAAGAGGATAAAAGAGTGAGTGCGGCTAGCCCCCGTACAGAGAGGAAGTCTTTGACATGAAAAAATGAAGTAATGACCAGGGCCCCAAAGAAAAGGAACAGCCATAGCTTATAGGTGCCAAAGTCAGCTTCACTCAAGTGTAAGATGGTCCACAAAAACCAAATGCCGCTCCCACCAAATGTGATCCAGGCTGCTTGGTCTGAACGCAAAAAACGCATTGCATTCGTTTTTACAGCGGTCCCATTCCAGAGGAGTAGGCCACCTAAAAGGAGTAGAAAAGTCGCAAGGGCTAGTGTGGCAGCGTATAGACTCATAGGTTTTTGTAAATCGTATGGCCAGCCTGAGGCAATCTCTTAATTAGCGAGGGCTTCTAGGGGTGTTAATTCCTGGGTAGGCTCTTCCACCCCACTTAAGACTAGAGACCCAAAAACAGAACTGGTGGTCGCTCTCTCTATTTTAACAGGAACCAGTTCTCCAATCAGACGCTCACTTGCGGGGAAAATAGCTTTCCGGTAACCAGGCGTACGTCCCGCAAAGCAGCCCTCTCCTTTGCGGGCAGGGGCCTCAACAAGAACTTGCTGAATAGTCCCTATGAGCGATTCATTATGCTTTAAAGAGTTTTTATGAAGAATATCGAGCAAGATTTGGTTGCGCTGCTCTTTGACTTCTTGGCTGACTTGTTCGCTCATGCCTTCTGCTTCTGTATTCGGGCGTTCGCTATACTTGAAGATAAAGGCCATTTCAAATGCAACGGCTTCGAAAAGAGCTCGTGTTTGCTCAAAGTCTTCATCTGTTTCCCCGGGGAACCCTACAATAATATCTGTGGAAAATGTTACTCCAGGAACTTGCGCACGCAGGTCATCCACAATTTGTTTAAAGCGCTCTGGGCTGTAGGGTCGTTTCATGGCCTTGAGTATCTTTTGAGAACCACTTTGCAAAGGCAAGTGAACGTAAGGACAAAGTTTAGGTAAGCGACTATAGGCCTCGATCAAGTCTTGTTTAAAGCCTCTTGGGTGAGGAGAGGTAAAGCGAATGCGCTCAATCCCCTCAATTTCACTGACTTGCTCAAGAAGTTGTACAAAAGGACTCTTACCGTCTTTAAAGGGAATCTCTCTTCGGCCATAGCTTGTTACAATTTGACCAAGCAAGGTTACCTCACGGGTTCCATTGGCTGCAAGTTCTTCAACTTCTTTTAGGATATGAGGAATGGGGCGTGCACGCTCTCGGCCTCGTGTAGTGGGGACAATGCAGTAGGTGCAATTCATGTTGCAGCCTTGCATGATTGAGACGAAAGCAGAAACTTGTCTGCTTTCAAGATTGTGATCTCGTATAGTGTTTTGGGAGTCTTCTTCTTCCTCTAAATCTACTAAAGGGCTTGGTTTAGGGCCCTGTCCATTAAGAGTGGCTATAATATTATCTAGGTGATCCGGCACTTGGTGGAACTTTTGGGTCCCGACTACAAGGTCAAGATCGGGTAAGCTATCCAAGAGGTCTTGTCCCCTATTCTGAGCCATACAGCCCATGACACCTACAACAAACTTCTGGTTCTTGCGCTTACGTCTTAGGAGGTGCCCTGCTTTCCCGATGGCTTTTTGTTCTGCTTGGTCGCGGACACTACAAGTATTTAGGAGTATAATATCAGCTTCTTTTTCGTCATTGATGATCGTATAGCCACGTCCACGTAATAGTGCAGCAACCGCATCGGAATCGCGCTCATTCATCTGGCAACCATAGGTTTTGATATAGACTCTGTTCATATCCTAAATGAAAAATGAGTTATGGTTTTAGTTACTCTAAGGTCTTAGGTAAAGGGAGAAAGTATAGGTATTTAAAAAATAATGAAAGTGTGGTATTTTATGAAAGGTTTATGCTTAAGGGAATCAGCTTGACATCACCCATGAACACTGGTCTTGTTCAGAGGGGTAACAACGCTCTTATAAGTAGCACCCTATTTTCAATAAGCTCCCTTCATTGCCATGCATAAAAATCCTTCTTGTGATGAAAAAAGTCGCATGCTTGTCGTTAAGAACAAGATGGGAGTTCACGCGCGACCTGCAGCTATGATTGTTCGTGTTGCGAATAAGTACAACGAAACAGATGTGTGGGTCGAAAAAGATGGGGAAGAAGTTAATGGGAAGAGCATTATGGGCCTTATGATGCTTGCAGCTGGAGAAGGCTCGAAGCTTAACTTTAAAGCGGTTGGAGAAAACTCAGATAAGCTCTTAAATGAAATTGAAGACTTATTTGGAAGGAAGTTCGAAGAGACCTGAGTAGGATATTTTGCGTGACGAAAAAGAACGCTGCAGCTCCTCTTGAAATCCACGATCTTACGGTGACTTACCACCGGCAGCCTGTGTTGTATGGGGTAGACTTAATTGTTGATCCTGGGTGTCTTGTGGGCGTTATGGGGCCTAATGGAGCAGGCAAATCTACGCTTATCAAAACAATTATGGGGATGGTTCCTCCTAGTCATGGGTGGGTAAAACTCTTTGGGCAGCCCTTTCACAAGGCCATTACTCGGGTGGGCTATGTCCCCCAGCGAGAATCTGTTGATTGGGATTTTCCTGTCAGTGTTTTTGATGTGGTGATGATGGGGCGTTATAAACGCTTAGGGCTGATACGTCGTCCGGGGAAAAAGGACCGAGACGCTGTCTACGAGTGTTTAGAGAAGCTTAAGATGGCAGATTTAGCAGATCGTCAAATAGGTAATCTATCCGGTGGTCAGCAGCAGCGTGTGTTTTTAGCACGTGCTCTAGCTCAAGAAAGTGATCTCTATTTTATGGATGAACCTTTTGCTGGAGTAGATGCTGCTACAGAGCTTGCAATTATTGAGTTGCTACGCGAATTGAAAGACGCAGGCAAAACGCTTTTTGTTGTGCACCATGATGTCACAACCGCTCGTAAATACTTTGATACTCTTTTGTTGCTGAACATGCGCTTAGTGGATTTTGGTCCTACGGAGAAAGTATTCACACAGCAGAACCTGCATAAGGTTTATGGAGGCCGATTAAATATCTTAACAGAAGTTGCAACAGCCGATGCGCAGCAAGCCTCGGAAGACAAATTGGAGTCTCCCTAAAGTGAAAACTAAAGTCCTTTCATTTTTTGTAGTCCTCTTTGGAGTATTAGGCCTTGGTTATGTTTCTTTGCAAGGTACTCCGATGGGAGCTCAGGTTGACCGTTTCTTTTCTTTTCAAGACCCTGCCGTACGTTTAGCAGTAGTGGCATGTTTGCTATTAGGCCTCAACTGTGGCTTGCTTGGAGCATTTATGGTGGTACGCCGCTTGGCATTAGTAGGTGATACTTTGTCTCATTGTGTATTGCCTGGTGTTATTCTGGGGTTTTTATGGGGGATGTATAAAAACCCTTGGACGATGTTTTTTGGGGCCGCACTTGCAGGTCTTTTAGGTTTATTGTGTGTTTCTTGGATTAAACGTACAACTACTGTTCGTGAAGACAGTGTATTGGGTATTATCCTGACAAGCTTTTATGCCGTTGGGATTTGTCTGATTACTATGATTCAGCGTCTTAATATCGAAGGAAAGGCAGGTGTTGATAAATTTCTTTTTGGGCAAGCCTCAGCCCTCTCTGAGCAAGATGTGCTGCTTTTGGCAATCGTTGCCATTTTAGCGATTACATTTGTGGTTCTCTTTTATAAAGAGCTTTTAGTCTCTAGCTTTGATCCGGACTTTTCTAGAACAAGTGGCATTCCTGTCTCTTTTTTATTTGGCGCATTAATGTTCTTGCTGACCTTCTCTGTAGTGACTGCGCTGCAAGCTACAGGTGCTGTGCTTGTTGTTGCTATGTTGATTACTCCAGCAGCAGCGGCCTACTTACTCACGGACCGAATGCACCATCTTCTAATTTTTGCTTCTGGGCTCGGAATGCTTTCTGGGTTGCTGGGTGCTTTTTTCTCTTTCTTGGGCAGCCGTCTACCCACAGGGCCATTTATGGTTGTGGGCGCAGGGGCGATTTTCTTGTTAGCCTTTCTATTTGGCCCTCAGTATGGCGTTTTCCCTCGGATATGGAGGCGCTATCGCTACCGTAGTCGTATTCAAGGAGAGAATACGTTGAAGGCTATCTATCGTATGCTCGAAGATACTAAATTTGAGAAAAGAAAAGTAGCATTAGAGGCCCTCGCTCGTTTTCGTAAACAATCGTTTGCTGAGGCTGTTCAAGATGTAAAGGTGCTTAAGCGAAAAGGCTGGGCTCATTTTGAAGATAGAAGCTTAAAAGTCATGAAGCTTTCTCCTGAGGGGTGGCATCGTGCTTGTCAAATCACACGCAATCACCGCTTGTGGGAGCTTTATTTGACTTTCGAGGCTAACTACGCTCCTGATCATGTGCATGATGATGCTGAACGTATTGAGCACTTGCTAGGCGAAGAAATTGTCAAACAACTCGAAGAACGGCTTAATTTTCCCAATAAGGATCCGCATGGGAAATTAATTCCCAGTGCTAAAGACATTGAAGAGGGGCTAAAGATTTATGGAGACGATCGGTAACTTAATTCCCCCGTTTGACTGGACTAGCTTTTTATTCCAGCCTTGGACGCCTCCTTACGAGCAAGGTAGCTTATGGATACTCGTGATGGGGTTTTTGGTTGCTGCATCTTGTGGTTTAATTGGTAATTTTATTATTCTCAGGAGGCTCGCTTTAGTAGGAGATGCTATTAGCCATACTATTCTTTTGGGTATTGTCCTTGCGTTCTTAGTGACTCGTTCTACGGGAACCTTGCCTATGTTTGTAGGCGCTGTGCTCGCAGGCTTACTTACAAGCGTAATCATAGAGTTTATTCATAAGCACTCACGCATTAAGCCAGATGCAGCTATTGGCATAACCTTTTCTACTCTTTTTGCCATAGGTGTTATTTTGGTGGCTTGTTTTGCCGACCAGGTTGATTTAGATCAAGAATGTGTCTTGTACGGAGAGATTGCCTTTATCGCCTATGAAGAGCCTTTGGTCGTCGCAGGTAAAGCCCTTGCTCCACTTTCGGTTGTTCGCATGGGGGGGGTATTTATGCTCATTCTTCTGTTTATAAGTTTGTTTTATAAGGAACTACAAGTGACTGCCTTTGATGCAGGCCTAGCACGTTCTTTAGGGATCAACCCTACCCTTTTTCATTACGCAACCATGATTCTAGTTTCACTCGCTATTGTCTCAGGGTTTGAGTCTGTCGGGGCGATTCTTGTCGTTGCTATGCTGATTTTTCCAGGAACGACAGCCGGATTACTCTCAGATCGTCTCCCTGTGCATTTACTGCTGAGTGTGTTCTTTGCCTTGTGTTATGCCCTTTTGGGTCTGCATTTAGCCACATGGCTCAACTGCTCTATTGCTGGGGCTATGGTGGTGGTCGCTGGAGGTATTTTTGCCCTGGCTTGGCTCCTGAGCCCCCAGAAAGGGCTCATCGCTCTAGGGATGAGGCGTTTTGCTCAAGCAGGCACGTAAAAAGACGCTTGCCTGTTGCGAAGAGGTTCTCCATAAAAAGCCTCTATGCCTTTAGGAGAGACCATTGTTGCTTTAGCTTCCCCCCCGGGAGAGTCTGCTATTGCCCTTATTCGTGTAAGTGGCCCGCTATGTGAGCACTTAGCTCAGCAGGTTTTTGCCTTAACTAGCTCTCCCAGAGAGCGTTATGCAACTTTAGGTTATTATCGAGGGCTTTCTGGGGAGCAAATCGACCAGGTCGTCTACCTGCTCTACCCTCAAGAGACCTCATTTACTGGCGAGCCTATGTTAGAGATCTTCCCGCACGGGAATCCGCTAATTGTCCAATTGTTGATGGAGGACTTAGTTGCTCGGGGCTGCCGCTTTGCTGAGCCTGGAGAGTTTACCCGTACCGCTTTTGTTGCTGGAAAGATAGACCTCGCTCAGGCTGAGGCCGTAGCAGATCTTATCCACGCAAGAAGTAGCAAGGCTTTACGTAATGCTAAAAAGCAGCTTTCTGGGGCCTTAGGTAAGGCTGTTAATGAGTTTTCGGAATCCCTTCTGGAGGCTATCGCTTGGACAGAGGCTTATATTGATTTCCCTGAGGAGGATCTCCCTGAAGAAGACGTACAGCGCCTGCTAAAGCGTATTGAAGATTTAGCTTCTACACTGGAGACTTTAGCTCAGACCAGTCGTTACCGCAGGCTTCTTAATGAAGGTGTTCAGTCTATTATTGTAGGAGCACCTAACGCTGGAAAGAGTAGCTTTTTGAACGCCCTCTTAGGTGAGGAGCGCGCCCTTGTCAGTGATATACCTGGTACTACGCGAGACTTTATTTCAGAGCGCATTATGGCTGGGCCTTACTGTATTAATATTGTCGATACGGCCGGATTGCATGATGAATCCTCAGGATTAGAGCGATTAGGGATTGAGAAAACTTTAGAAAAGATGAAGTCTGCAGATTTCTTCTTAGTCGTTATAGACAGTGCTAATGCCTTGCCAGATTTACCTGAAGAGGCGTGGCACTTATTTAAGCCAACGAATACTTTGGTTGTAGAAAACAAAACTGATTTAGAAGGTAGTGCTATTTGTAGTACATTTTTACCTGACTGTCCGCACGTACGTATTTCTGTAAAGACAGGTGAAGGCCTTAACGCATTTAGAGAAACGCTAGCCAAGACCCTAGAGTCTGACTGCATTATTCCGGACTCAGACACCCTGGTCGTAAACACACGCCATGCTACGGCTTTGCGTGAGGCTAAGGCTGCTTTAGAGTCTGCAGCTCAGCATTTACGCCAAGGGCTTTCGCAGGAGCTTATGGCTTGTGAGTTGCGTGAGGCGCTTGAGGCTTTGGGTGCTATCGTAGGGAAGGTGGATAATGAGGCTATCTTGGATAAGCTTTTTGGAGAATTCTGCATAGGTAAATAATTGATTGTAAGCAACTTATGAATAAAGAGCTCAAGTTTGGCCCTCAGGCGCCTTATGAAGTTATCGTTTGTGGTGCAGGCCATGCGGGTTGTGAAGCAGCCTTAGCGGCTGCACGTATGGGGGCAAATACCCTCTTATTGACAGGCAATATTGATACCGTTGCTCAAATGAGCTGTAATCCTGCAATTGGAGGTCAGGCAAAAGGGCATATTGTACGTGAAATTGATGCACTAGGTGGGGCTATGGCTATGACCGCAGACACTACTGCAATACAATTTCGCCTCCTGAATGGCTCAAAAGGGCCAGCAGTGCAGGCCCCTCGGGTTCAATGTGATAAAAAGGCCTATCAATTCAGAATGAAGCATCTCATTGAGCTTCAGGAGGATCTGACACTGTTTCAAGCGATGGTGGACACACTAATCTATAAAAATGGCAGTGTTGTTGGGGTTAGGACGAATTTAGGGATAGATTTTTACGCTAAGACCGTAGTGGTTACTACAGGAACATTCTTGAGGGGGCTCATGCATGTGGGTAAGAATAAGAATGAAGGTGGGCGTATGGGCGATTTTTCTGCAAAAGGGCTTTCTGCAAGCTTTATGGAGGCTGGTATTGAGCTTCAGCGCCTAAAAACAGGGACTCCACCGCGTATTTTGGGGTCTAGCATCGATTTTTCTCAGTGTGAGGAGCAAAAGGGGGATGAAGACCCGGTATTCTTTGCGTTCCACGATACTCGAGAAGAAAATGAAGATATGTTCCACGTGGAACATCCCGGTCAAGAGAAATTAGGCTGGGTTCCTGGAAGTGATCAGATTTCTTGCTGGATTACCGAAACTACCTCAGAGACCAAGAAGATTGGTGAGGATAACTTGCACTTATCCCCACTTTATTGTCAGGGGGAGGATAAGATCCAGGGGCAAGGCCCTCGTTATTGCCCGAGTATTGAGGATAAGTTTGTAAAGTTCTCTAGTAAAGAGGTGCATCGTATATTCCTTGAGCCAGAAGGGCGCCACACAGATGAGTGGTATATTAATGGGTTTTCTACTAGTCTCCCCTTCGAGGTACAGATTGCTATGTTGAGAAGTATCAAGGGCTTAGAGAATGCGGTAATGCTGCGTCCAGCCTATGCTGTAGAGTATGATTTTGCCCTGCCTACGCAACTATACCCCTCTTTAGAATCTAAGAAGGTGGAGGGGCTCTTTTTTGCAGGGCAAATTAATGGTTCCTCTGGGTATGAAGAGGCAGCAGTCCAGGGCTTGATTGCTGGGGTTAATGCCGTACTGAAGGTCCGGGGTGAAGATCCCTTAGTGCTTGGCCGTAATGAGGCCTATGCTGGGGTTCTTATAGATGATTTGGTTACAAAGGGTACCCAAGAGCCCTATCGGATGTTTACAAGTCGCGCTGAATATCGATTATTGTTTAATCATGGGAGTGCCGAGCTACGCTTGCTAGAGCATGTAGAGCGCTTAGGCCTACTTCCCTCAGGCCGCCTCAAGCGTGTGCAGGAGAAGGTGGCGCTTATTGAGAAATGGGTAGGCCAGCTAGAGAAAGAGAAGACTAAAGGTGGTACTTATGGTGAAATGATCCGACGTGCGCCTATAGATTCAAGCCCAGAGCTCCCAGAAATGCTCGCGATCCAGTCTCAGTCTGTCATTGATGAGGTTTTGTATCAAGTCCGCTATAAAGGCTATCTCGAGCGCGAAATGAAACATATCGAAAAAATGAAGCACCTAGAGCGCATTAAAGTCCCTGAATCCTTGGATTTTGGGAAGATTCAGGGTCTGCGCAATGAAAGTGCTCAGAAATTAGCGGATATTCGTCCACGCACTTTGGCTCAGGCTAGTCGTATTAGTGGGGTGAGCCCTGCAGATATCAGCCTACTGATGGTGGCTGTTTCCAGCTAAGGTGGCCTGGATCTCTTTGATGAGTTGAGGGTACTTTTTGAGTGTTTGCTCGATAAGGCTTAAATCGAAGCTATCAATGTGCTCTATTAGTTCCTCAGAGAATGCCGTTAAGCTTGTTTGGGGGATCGTTTCTGCCAACTTTTGGATGGCTTGAGCAAAGGCTTGGATATCTCCGATGATAAAGGAGCCTTCGATCTCCTCGTAGTTTTTGAGCAGGTCTCCCGTTAGGGTCTGTATGAGGCTTTCAGTTGCCTCTTTGCTAATACTGGAAGGTAGTTGCTTTGTTTTGGTCTTCTTGGGGTATGGCTTGGGCTTAGAGGTGTCTTCTATGTATTGGCTAAGACTGTTGAGCAGTTGAGCCTGGCTGACAGGCTTGTGAAGGAAGCCTTCTATGTTCATTTCTTTGAATGAAGCTTCGTCTTCTTTGAGTGCGTGGGCACTCATAATGATTATGGGGATGCTTCTTAAGGCCTCATCCTCTTTTAGCCGCTGTGCTAGGGTATAGCCATCCATTACAGGCATTTTTAAGTCAAGTAGTATAATGTCTGGCTTCGTTTTGGCTATTGTCTCCAGGGCTTGTTCTCCATGAAATGCTTCTAAGAAGCTAATGGGCTGTTTGCTTAAATGCTTTTTGACTACTTCATGGTTTATCGGGATGTCATCTACGATGAGTACCGTTGCTTGCTTGAGGCGTATTTGACTTGGGTCTTTTTGGGTCTTTCTGTATTCATTTTTTGAATACGAAGATGTCTGTACGTCTTTTAGTAGTAAATTAAATACGCTTCCCTGTCCCGAGTTACTGGATACACTTAGTGCTCCGTTCATTGAGGCGGCTAGCCGTTTTGCAATGGCTAAGCCTAGCCCTACTCCATCTGCGTGAATGCACTTTTGCGTGAATGCTTCAAATATTTTTGCTTGGTCTTCTTTGGCAATCCCGATTCCTGTGTCTTTGACTTCTACATTGATGTTTGTTGTTGGTGCGTTCTCGGTTTTTCTTTTTGTTGTTAACGTTATGCTTACACTTCCTTCTTTTGTATACTTTACGGCGTTGCCTACTAGGTTTATTAAGATTTGTTTCAGCCGAGTTGCGTCTATAAGTACCCAGTCTTTATAAGCATTATCTATGTTTAGATTTAGTGTAAGCCCTTTTTCTTCACAAGGGAACTGAAAGAGTGTTTTAATATCTAGCAGGATTTCATTCAGGCAAGTCGGTTGAAGAATAAGTTCAATTTTTCCAGACTCTATCTTGGATAGGTTCAAGACATTATTAATTATCTTTAAAAGATTGTCGCCGCTTTTATGTATAGACTTGGCTAGCTTTTGATTTTTTGAGTCTTCTAAAATGTTTTCTAGGTGTTCTGAGAACCCTAAAATAGCATTCAAAGGTGTTCGTATTTCGTGACTAATATTGGCCAGAAACTCGCTCTTAGACTTGCTTGCAGCTTCTGCTTCTTCTTTAGCTTTTTGTAGTTCTATGAAAGACTTTTGGCGTTCTGTAATATCTAAAGATACCCAGACAAGCCCGATAGTTTCTTTTGCTTCGTCTATAATGAGCGAGTAATGGTTGTCCCAGTACGAGCTTCCTATCTTAACTGTTCCTGAGTTTAACTCGCCTGCTAGTGCTTTTTGAATTTGGCTAAGGAATTCAGGATGTTTCTGATGGACTTCAAAAATAGATGCATCAACCCATTCTCCTGGTGCTATTCCTATAGTTCTTAAGGCACTACCTTCACATAGTTTGAAGACCCCTTCAGCATTAATCATCCATAGTGCTAAAGGTGCACTTTGAAGGATAAGGTTTAATTGCTCAGATAATCGCAGCAAGTGTTCTTGAAAATGTTTACGTTGTTCGATTGGGCGTAAACTTATTACCCAGTAGGTGCTTACTTTTTCTGAATTACTGTAGTGGGGGAGCAAAGAGAGTTCTACCCATATGGTTTCTCCTTCTTTTGTGTAGTGTACGATTTCAGCTTGGCAGCTGAATCCGAGGGTTAAATGCTGTGTGATGCGTTTTTGGGTTTCGGGGTCGCTTTTTGCTCCCTCAAGAATGCTCAATGCTTTTCCTCGGGCCTCTTCTAGGGTATAGCCATAAATTTGAGTGAATGCTGTGTTTGTATACACAATGCTAGGCTCTTGAGGGCCTGTTTGTGTCTTTGCGATGATGAGTGCTTCTTTGGTGGCATTAGCAGCTAACTCAAGAAGCTTTAGGTATTCATCCGCATTTTCCAGATTTATAGGGGTATCCATGTGAATTATTCAGTAGAACCAAGTCTATGGTAAAAAGGGCTTTAGGGCGATCTCAAAGGGGCTCCTAAAAGACATTGAAAAATCCTTTGCTTTTTCTGGATTTCTCTATAAGGTGTCTTTTCTTTAATAATAGATGCAATTTAAGGAATTAGGATTAGACCCCAAAGTTCTCCAGGCTGTAGAGGAGAAAGGATACTCAGACCCGACCCCCATTCAGGCCCAAGCGGTCCCTGTAGTATTGGAGAAACAAGATGTTATAGGCTCAGCCCAGACAGGGTCTGGCAAAACGGCAGCTTTTGCCTTACCTATATTGTCCTTGTTGAAAAAGCCGGGTAAGCTTCGGGCCCTTGTTTTGGCCCCAACAAGAGAGCTAGCGCACCAAATTCGTGATAATTTTGAGGTTTACGGCAAATATACAGGGTTACGCATTGCCTTATTGCACGGAGGGGTGGGGTATGGTCCCCAGAAAAAGAAGCTTGCCGACGGTGTTGATATTGTTGTTGCAACTCCGGGGCGCTTATTGGACCACATTTCCCAGAAAACTATCCATTTGAAAACGATTGAATGCCTTGTTTTGGATGAGGTTGATCGCATGCTGGATATGGGCTTTATCGAAGATGTACGTCGTATCATTCGTTATTGCCCCGAAAAGCGCCAAACTTTGCTGTTTTCTGCGACTGTGCCAGATGCAATTCGCCGTCTTTCTCAGTGGGCCTTAACAGAGCCTGTGGATGTTACTGTGGGAGCAGGCCAAGCCCCAGCAGAGACGATCGAGCACGCTATTTACCCTGTTGATGGTATTCAGAAGTTTGATTTGCTCTCAGCGCTGCTTGAAACCATTAGCTATGAGCGACTATTAATTTTTACACGGACGAAAGTGGATGCAGACCGCATTACACGCTGGCTCACTCAAGCAGGGCGCGAAGTGCTAACAATGCACGCAGACCGTTCCCAGCGCGAACGCCAGGAAGCCCTCAAGAGCTTTAAAGAAGGCCATTGTAACGTCTTGGTAGCTACCGACGTGGCCTCACGAGGCCTGGATGTCTCTGGGGTGAGCCATGTGATTAACTACAATGTGCCCCATAACCCTGAGGATTATGTGCACCGCATTGGACGTACTGGGCGTGCAGCAACAACAGGGCAGGCCTATACATTGTTTTCAACAGATGAGTTTAGTTTCTTAAAGGAGATTGAGCGCTTTATTGGTTCACCTATCCCTAGAGGGAAGCTTGACGGGTTCGCTTACCGCAATGATCCTTTGATTGAAAGTAAGCCAGTGCGTAAAAAACGTAATCGCGGATTTGGGGCAAATCGACCCAGGAGATTTTAGATTATCAAATTTTATTTTTAAAAGGGGCTCTACTGGCCCCTTTTTTCTTGCCAGGCCAAGCTAGAGTAAGTTGGATTTCAAGCTCATCTTTTTTTGTGATAATACTCTTTTATAATAAAAATTAAGGAATACATTTTTCAATCACATGAGCAACGTAGATATCATCATTGTCGCTGGCTATTTTATATTAACGCTGGCCGTAGGGATTTGGAATAGTCGTGGCGTCATCAGTATGCGCGATTTCTCGATTGGAGAGTATAAGTTCTGCAACTCTGCAATCTTGGCTACGGTCGTGGCTTCTTTTATTGGAGCACAAGATGTTTTGGGAATTCCTGAAAAGGTATTTAGCGCAGGTTTGATTTTTGCGGTTGTGTGGATGGCAAACTCATTCAGTTTGTGTGCCGTAGCTAAATACGTGGCGCCACGCATGGAACCATTTAAAGGTATGATTTCTGCCGGAGATATCATGCATAGCTTTTATGGAAAGCCTGGGCGAATTATTACAGGTTGTGCCTCTATTTTGTTGTCGATTGGTTATATTGGTGGGCAAATTGCCTCCATCGGCTACTTGTGTGATCACTTCTTAAATATTCCTCATACTACAGGAATTCTTTTAGGAGCAAGTATTGTTGTTGTGTATGCCTCCTTAGGGGGGATTCGTGCAGTTACAGCGACTGATGTTATCCAATTCCTGGTCCTCATTATTGCCATTCCTGTTGTGTGCAATGTTGGGCTTTGTGAGGTAGGAGGTGTGCTGGCCTTGTTTGATGCGGTCCCTTCTACGCATACAGCCCTTATACAAGAATCTCATACAATGTGGGGTTATCTTTCATTGTTGGTCATCGTGAGTGTTCCTTTCTTAGATCCGGTAACGACCCAGCGCTTGCTTATGGCAGGCAGTGAAGCACGGATTAAAAAATCTTTGTACACAGCCGCTATTATTTATGCACCCTTTGCGTTGTTAATTGGTTTTATTGGCCTCATTGCTTTAGCGATGAACCCTGGAATAGACCCAGCTCTAGCATTTCCTGCTGTAGTCAATAATGTTCTTCCAGAAGGTTTGAAAGGATTAACGGTTGCAGGAATGTTTGCTGTTATCATGTCTACGGCAGACTCTTTCTTAAACGCTGCGAGTGTTACGTTTGCTCATGATGTTGTGAAGCCAATTCGTGGTAAGGCCCTTTCCGATAAGGCTGAGTTGCGTGTGGCGCGTTTGACTAGTTTGTGTGTCGGTGTTTTTGCGATTGTTGCGGCTATTTCTTTCTCGAGTATCATCGATATTATCCTGAACTTCTTGAGTTTTTGGGGCCCTGTTATTGTGGTGCCTTTGTTTGCAGGGATTTTTGGCCTCCGTGCAAGTACCCGTACATTCTTAATCAGTGCAGTTTGCGGCTTTTCTACTTTCCTTATTTGGACATTCCTTCTGGGAGAGTTTGCAGGCTTTGACAGTCTTATCCCTAGCATGCTTGTCAGTGCGGCAACCTTCTTTGGGGCGTATTTCTTAGAGGGAGGAAAGTCTGAACAGACAGATACAAATGCATCTGGCCAAGTGTTAAAAGGTGCTCAACCGGCTCCTTCTTGGTTTGCAAATTCAAAGCTTAAATCTTTCCTTCCGAGTTTTTCTAGGCTTTGTGAGTTTTCTCAGAAACGTGTGAAGCTTTATGGAGCGCAATATACTACCTTTGGTATTTGTGCTATGTTGATGTACTTGCTTCCTTTCTTTATGTGGTCTCCTGAAGGGCCTACTAATAGTATTACGCTTATCTTGCGTATCGCGGCTGCAACATTGGCTGGCGGGTTAATTTTTAGTGACTTTTGGGTACAAAAAGAAAAGGCGCTACCTTTGTATTGGCATTTTACTTTGATGTACTGCCTTCCATTCCTGACTACTTATATGCTGTTTAAAGATGGGGCTTCTTTGTTCTGGATGATGAACATGTCTTTGGTCCTTTTGTTTTTAGCAGTCTTGGTGGATTGGTTGAGTTTTGTGATCATTTTGCCCCTGGGGGCTCTTTTGGGTGCGAGTTTCTATGTTTTTCTTCATGGAACACCTTCTATTACTTTGAGCGCGAGTGAGATTTTTCTCTTTTTCTATATGTGCTTCTTCTCAACCCTGATTGGTCTCGTGTTCTCTCGGAACAAGGAAATCCAAGAGACACTTGAGCGAGAGCATGCTCTTGATTTGAAAAAGAAGGCTGAGCAAATGTCTCATGATATTCGTTCTCCAGCTGTTGCATTGAGCATGTTCTGCAAAAATGTCCCTGGTTTGTCTGAGCAGGAGCGAGAGATTATCACTTCAGCAACGGATCGAATTAACGAAATTTCGAATAATCTGCTTCAAAAAGCAGCTCAGGATCTGGATGAAAAATACACTCCTGTAGAAGGGTAAATTTACTAAAAAGCCCCCGGTTGAGTTATTCAGCCGGGGGCTTTTGTTATTTATTAAAAGGGTTATTCAGAGTTGTTCACAGCTTTATTCCGCTTAAAATAGCCCTATTTTAAAGCTTATTCGGGTTGATTCGCGTAAAATTCCGAACTTATCCAGAGGTTATTCACAAGCTAGTTGTCGCTTTCTTTATCCTCGAGCATGGCCTCTACCTTAATTTTCTGATCCTCACGATGTAGGGTCTCGAGAAGTTCCTCAAGCTTACCTTCCATAATGTTAGGGAGGCTATAAAGGGTTAGTCCAATTCGGTGGTCTGTTAGGCGCCCTTGAGGGAAGTTATAGGTGCGAATACGCTCTGAGCGGTCTCCTGAGCCTATCTGCGTGCGGCGATTAGCAGCATATTTTGCTCGCTCTTCTTCTTCCTTTGCCTTGAGTAAGCGCGAACGTAGGACCTTCATCGCCTTCACCTTATTTTTTTGTTGAGAGCGCTCATCAGCGCAAGTCACAATCATCCCTGTAGGCTTGTGCACAATTTGTACGGCCGAGTCCGTGGTGTTCACCCCTTGGCCTCCTGGTCCACTGGCCCGGCAGACAGAAATTTCTAGATCCTCAGGGCTAATATCAATGTCAACTTCTTCAGCCTCTGGCAGCACTGCAACTGTTGCTGCTGAGGTATGAATGCGGCCCCCGGCTTCTGTTACAGGGATACGCTGCACACGGTGCACACCGCTTTCAAGCTTCAGTTGTTTATAAACATCTTCACCGGTAACCAAAAAAGAAATTTCCTTGAATCCGCCGCATTCAGAAGGGCTCGAGTTAATAGGCTCTACCCGCCAGCCGCATGATTCTGCATAACGTGAATACATTCGGTAGAGGTCTCCCGCAAATAAAGAGGCTTCATCTCCTCCTGTTCCCGCGCGGATTTCCATGACCGTATTGCGTGAATCCGTCTCCTCTGGGGGAATCATCTCTACAAGGATGGTTTCTCTGAGTGCTTGCTCTTTTTCTTCCAAGGAAGGCAATTCCTCTTCAGCCAATGTGCGTAAATCGGGGTCGGACTCAGGGTCTGCAATGAGTTGCTGACTTTCCTCCCGGTCTTCGGTTGTGCGCACAAGCTCTTCATACATAGCGACTAAGCTACTCAGCTTTTGGTGTTCTCGGGAACTGACTGCGGCTTTGCGTTGGTCTTGGAAAAAGTCAGGAGCAGCCATAAGCTCGTCGAGCTCTTTAAGGCGTTTCTGGAACGGTTCAATCGGAGGAATCCCTTGCATTGTCTGTCTATCGTAGCGTAATTACCAATTAGAAGAGCCCCAGTTTGGAAAAGGGGCCCCTTGGTTTCAACCCTAATCTAGGGTTATGGTAGGTTTTTTGAGAGTCTAGTGTCTTTAGCTGCGCACCTGGATGCACACGTCGGTCCACTCCCCTAAAACACGGCTATCAAAAGAATAGTGTCCAGGAAGAGTCTTTGCTTTTTCCTCAAATAATTCTTTAACCCCTACTTGCTCACTGAGCAGAATCCCGCTTAGAATAAGGGTTCCTTGAGGCTTCATCGCTTTTAGCAAGACATCTGCATTCTCCTTTAGAATATGTGTCTGGATGTTGGCAAGCAAGAGGTCTGCGCTTGTCTCTTTGAGCGCTTTGTCAAGCCCTGCGGTCTCGAGGGAAATCATGCCCTTGGTTGCATTGCATTCAAGGTTTTCTTCACTCACGCGTATGGCATCTGGGTCGATGTCAAAGGCATGAATGTTTTTAAAGCCAAGCTTGGCCGCAGAAATCGCTAAAATCCCAGAGCCGCAGCCTGCATCAATAACTTGGCAGGTGTCTTTATCTGCCTTGTGCTGCTCGTAAAAATTCATCAGTCGCATGGCACACAGTTGAGTAGTTTCATGAGTGCCTGTTCCAAACGCCATACCAGCATCTACATACACGCATACATCTCCATTAGGCAGCGTGTAGTCTTCTTTTTGGTAGAGTGGTACCCAGTGAAGTTCTTGATAGCTCCAGGGCTTAAGGTAGGCCTTGTAGGCATCTTGCCAATCTTCGTCTTCTATGATTTCTTTGGTGGGCTCGGCTGTTATGTTTGGGAAAGCCTCGTGCAGCGCACTCCAGCCAGCACGCGCTTCTTCCTCAGAGGTAAAGTACCCAGAGAGCAAGTATGTTGGGTCATTAACCTTTTTTCTGAAGAGCTCCCAAGAAGAGCTTTCGGATTCATAAATCCATGCATCTACAAGTTCTGCATCGTCGAGTGATATGGGGCAGGATAATTTAATCATGAGCAAAAGGTGTTGGCTGCTTTACTAATTTTTTCAATTAAAGAGGTGGTACTGTACCCTTCTAGAAAGGGAAGAAATTGAATGTCTGCGCCTGCTTCTTCAAGAGCTTTGCGTTCATCTGGGTTAAGCTTATCGATTGAGTAATCCCCAGCTTTTGCGTATACATCAGGCTGAAGCATGCGAATCTCATGGTCTAGCCTAGGCGTTTCAAAGAGAATAATGCCCGCAACGCACTCAAGGGAGGCTAATGCATACGCACGCTCTTCATTTCCTTGCACAGGGCGCGTTGGCCCTTTAAGTGCAGCGACGCTCTTTTCTCCATTGAGGGCAATCCACAGACGATCTCCGAGCTCGGCGGCCTTATTCAAATAGAATAAGTGTCCCGCATGCAACAAGTCAAAACACCCATTGGTAAGCACCAAGGTCTTGCCTTGCTTTTTTAACTCAAGGCGTTTCTCTTGCGCTTCCTCTAGGGTAAAAAGCTTTTGGTTTACAAATTTACTCAAAGGTCTTTTTTAGTTTTTGGAAAAAGCCACTACCGCCTTCAGTGTCTTCAGCTTGTACATCTCCGCAAGCCATCGCAAAGGCTTCTAGCTTTTCGCGTTGTTCGCCATTAAGTTTTTTAGGAACTTCAACGGTAACTTGGACAAACTGGTTCCCTTCTTTGAGGCTTTTGAGATGAGGCATGCCGTAGCCTTGTAGGCGGAAGGTAGTGCCAGATTGTGTCCCTGGGGGGATCTTTAGAGTGGCTTTTCCTTTTCCGGTTAGCGTAGGAACTTCAATAGTTCCTCCTAAAGAGGCTAGTGTAAATTTGATTGAGACTGAGCAATACAAGTCATCGCCATGACGTTCAAAAAAGTCATGATCCTTAACGTGAATTACAATATATAGATCGCCAGCTGGACCTCCTTGCACGCCTGCTTCTCCATTGCCTGCAGAACGTAGCTTAGAACCGTGGTCAACCCCTGGAGGGACGCGCACTGTTAGCTTATGTTGTTGGAGTAAGCGTCCTTCACCTCGGCAAGAGCTGCAAGGCTTCTCAAAATGAGTTCCGGAACCATGACAGGTTGGGCACGGTTGGCGTACGCTAAAGAAGCCACGAGAGGAAACAACCTGCCCTGCTCCATTACAAGTTGAGCAAGTCGTTTTCTTACTTCCAGGTTCTGCTCCAGACCCTGTGCAATGCTCGCAAGAGGCAGCACGGCGGTAATGAATTTCCTTTTCAATCCCTTCAGCTGCTTCCAGCAGAGAGATTTCCATGTCATAGCGTAAGTCAGCACCTGCCTGCGCACCGCTGTTGCCTCCACGGCTTCCGCCGCCGAAGAATTCTTCAAAAATGCCACCTGAGCCAGAACCTCCGCTAAACACTTCACGGAAAAGATCAAATGGATCATGAAATCCTCCGGCTCCTGCACCCATGCCACCACTGCCATGCTCAAAGGCTGCGTGGCCATAGCGGTCATAGGCTGCGCGTTTTTCAGAGTCTTTTAGAACTTCATACGCATGAGAGATCTTCTTGAAGGTTTCTTCAGCTTCTTTATTCCCTGGGTTTTTGTCCGGGTGGTACTTAACTGCTTGCTTGCGATAAGCTTTTTTTATGTCTGCTGCAGATGCATCGCGCGACACTCCCAATAACTCGTAATAGTCTTCCTGCGCCATTTATTAATTATTCCTTGTCTTGTTGTGCAGATTCGGGCCCGCTAGATACAATGACGGTAGCCGCACGAAGCAGTTGACCATGAAAGCGGTACCCTACTCGAGCTACCTCCATAACATGATCTGCAGGGATGCTTGAGTGCGCGTGGTGCGCAACGCACTCATGCTCATTAGGGTCAAACGCTTCGCCTTGAGGGTCGATTGTTTCCAGCCCTTGTGCGCTTAATAAGCTATTCAACTGCCCAAATACCATTTCAAACCCTTCGGTAACCACATTGGCTTCAGGGTGTTTATGTGCAGATGCAATCCCTAGCTTGAAGTTATCAAGCACTGGCAACAGTTCTTCTACAAGCTTTGTTGAGGCCGTCTTATAAAGAGCCTCTTTTTCGCGTACGGCACGCTTGCGGTAGTTTTCAAGGTCCGCTCGGGCACGTAAGAAGTTATTTTGATGCTGGTTAGATTCTGCCTGAAGAAGGTCTATTTGTTTGAGAAGTGAGGCAACATCAACTGTTTCAGCTTGTTGTGCTTCTTCCTCCACGGGTACTTCCATCGGCTCTTCGTTTAGTTCGTTTTCAGGTTTACTCATTCGTCGTTACTAGAATCATCATCACCCTTTGAGAATGGGCTTGTGATGGCTTTTAAAAGGTCTCCGGCACCTTCAGCAACAGTATCTCCAATGCCTTTGGCGGATCCACTGAGGTCTTCGGTTGCCTTAAGAACGGTATCTAGGGGTTGACTGAGCACTTGAGCTGCAAAATATTTGGCAAATAGGGTCATGCCTCTGGCTTGTAGGTCAGTGACAAGAGGACCAACAACGTCTTGAAGGTCGTCTACATTTTCAAAGGTACGCTCGTAGTTGATCTTAGCTTTTTCCTTAACGGCAGTCATTGAGGAATAGTCAGCAATTTCTACGGTACCGAGTTTCACGGTTAAGCGCTTGATCAAGAAGCTTTTCCCTGGGCCAGCAGCTTCCTTGGGTTCACTCTTCTTCTTTTTCTTAGGTTTGGAGCCAGCGTCTCCGCCTGAAACAGGTAAGTTATCCACGAAGTTGATAGCATTACTGGTCTTATCTTTTTTGACAACTAGGGCGACGTTATTGATGTCGAGATCTGCATGGTCTACGACAATCGTGTCTGTGAATACTGAGGAAAGTTCTACTTTTACCGCAAGCTGGTTAACATCAATAAAGTCTGGCTGGGGATAATCCTCAGGGTTTTTGAGTACTACGCCTTGGAAGTCAACTTCACCGGATTGCATCCGCATATAAGGGTCACGGATAGTTAATTGGAAATCAGTAAAATTCTCGACTTGGTTGGCAATGAAAGTAGGTGCATAGCTATTCCCCGCCCAAATCGCGCCGATGCCAAGGATTACAATCAGGATAAAAAGGCCTACAAATAGGGAAAGAAGCCAGGAAAAGATTTTTTTGAGAAAGTTCATAGCAGCTTGATAATGTTTAGTGTGCAAAGTGGTCTGTTATAAGAAAAGAGGCGTTTTCTTCAATGTGAAAAGAGAAAGCCCCGCCATAGGGTAAGAGAACGTTGCTCCCACGTCTGAGTGATAAAGCATCCTCTTCACTCTTAAGAACGCCTTGTACGATAGATAAAATACGGGGTTCTTGACAAGCTTCAAAGGAAAGAGTCTCCCCTGCGGGTAGCTCTTCTTTACGGATGCGAAAGTGCTTAGAATTTGCAAGCAACTGATTTCCAGGTTGTTCTGAAATAATAGGAGGCGGTTTCTCGCCAAAGTTGATCGAAGCTAGGGCTTCTTTGACGTGGAGTTGGCGGGGGTGTCCATCAAGCCCGATGCGGCCCCAATCGTAGACGCGGTAGGTCGTGTCGGAATTTTGCTGGATTTCTAATATCAAACACCCGGCATCGATGGCGTGTAGGCAACCGCTTTCCACAAAAAGAGCGTCTCCGGTTTTTACAGGGATGGGTTCTACGCAAGCTTCGAGGGTGTTCTCATGAATTGCTTTCTCGAATACCTCTGGGCTAACGCCAGGCTTATGCCCGACAATGAGTGCAGCTTCATCAGTGGCATCAGCAACATACCAGTGCTCTGTTTTGGGCTCTCCCCCTAGCTGTTTAGCAATTTTTGCGGGAGGGTGGACTTGAAGGCTCAGGCGCTCTTGGCAATCAAGCCATTTCACCAAAATAGGGAATGGCCTATCTTTAGTCCAGTGTGGCCCCATGATATGTTCTGGGTGTTCGGCCAGTATTTCGCGTAGTGATCGCCCTTCCCAGGGACCGAAAGCAACGACAGATTGCTCATCTGGGCGGTCGACAAGTTCCCAACTTTCTCCAATAGGAACTTCATCAGGAAGTGTGCGCCCTAGCTTTGCAGAGAGATTGCGCCCCCCCCAGACACGTTCTTGGTAAATTGGTTGAAAAAAGAGCAGGCCCATAGACGAAATATAAGATAATATTGTATCAGTTAAGCTAAGTAGCGTCAACTTAAAATCGGCCTTGTGGTTCTGGATCTAGGAAGATTGAATAGATAAGTAAGTTTTGTACGAATAAGGACTTTATAAAACAAAATAACAACCTATGGGCCTTTTTAAAAAAGAAAAACAGCCTGCGCAAAAAACTAGTTTTGCCCCGCGTAAATCCGATCCTAAATTCTTATTAGGCCTTATGTGCCTAACTGCTGCTTTGCTGAGCTTTGTCTCGTTTTGGCATTATGAGCCCGGGCAAAGCCAATGGGTCACTACAGCAGCCTTGAATGAGCAAGGCCATCTAACTACACCTAACTTGGTAGGCAAGTTAGGGGCAACGATGGCTTTTTGGGGCTTGTACACTGTGGGGCTTAGTATTTGGTTGCTCCCTCTATTCTTTTTAGGGAGTGCCTATGCTTTGCTTTTTGGCTTAGCTCACACTTTACGGTTTTGGAAATTTGCAGCTTTTGGCCTGTCCATATTCTCTGTGAGTGGTTTGCTTACAATGTTTGAAGCGCACTTGTGGGGTAGCGGGGTTACGTCTAACTACTATCCTTATGGATTTGGCGGTATGTTAGGCACCTTTTTATATACAGACCTTATGGCCTCTAACCTTGGAGCGTTTGGGAGCTCTTTGTTGTTAATCGTTATTGCCAGTGTGACCACGGTCTTTGTTTTCTTGCCGTATGAAACACCAGGTAAAGCATTTGAAGCGTTTTTCAATTATTTAAAAGCAGCTTCACAACCTTTAGGCTCTTTGCGTAAGCCTGAAGAAAAGGCAAAGCCTGAGGGCCCTTCATTATTTAAGCAATTAATGATGAACCTAGTTGAACGCACTGCGGTTAAACCTCAGCCAGTGGTAGTTCCTCTAGAGCCTGAGGTCCCTCAAGCGTCTGCTGTGCCTCCTCCTCCAGCGCCCGTTCCTCAGAAAAAAAGTTTAGGGGTATTGCGTAAAAAAGAGCCTCAAGTTACCCAGGCGCAAACAGAACCTCTCAAGGTAGTTGCCACGGAGAAGGTGAAAAAAGTGAAGGCTACTATCCCTGTGCGTAAAGGTAATTACATCTTCCCCAAAATCGATCTTTTACATGAAGCGCCACCTGTGCTTGCAGACTCTGCGGAAGACCACCTCGAGACGGCACAGTCTTTGGTCCAAACACTCAAAGAGTTTAATATCGATGTAGTCCCAGGAGAAGTACACACAGGACCTGTTATTACACGCTATGAAATCACACCTGCCTCTGGGGTTCGCGTAGAGAAGATTGTAAATCTCGACAAAAATATTGCGATGTCTTTGCGTGCTCTGTCTGTGCGCATACTTGCACCGGTTCCTGGTAAAGGATGTGTTGGGGTGGAGATTCCTAACAAGCGACCCTCTCAAGTTTGTTTACGAGATATTATTGAGTCTACCGCATGGGCAAATTCTAAGGCTGAGATCCCTGTTGTTTTAGGGAAAGAAGTTACTGGACGCCCTCTTGTTGCAGACTTAACAAAAATGCCTCACTTATTAATTGCTGGAGCAACAGGTGCGGGTAAGACGGTTTGTATTAATGCGATCATTGCCTCTTTACTGTATCATTCGAGCCCAGAGGATTTACGCTTCTTGATGATCGATCCTAAAATCGTAGAGATGCAAATATACAACGCATTACCTCATATGTTAATTCCTGTAGTGACGGATCCTAAAAAAGTACCGGGGGCGTTGAAGTGGCTAATTGCCGAGATGGAACGCCGCTACCAGGTCTTTGCTAAAGTAGGCGTGCGTAACGTTGCTGGCTTTAATGCTAAGATTCTTAAAAACCGTGAGGAGAAAGCAAAGGCTGCTGAGCTTGATGCAGAACTTTCTCCGGAAGAACGCGCGGCAGTAAGTTCTATTGAAGTGCCGCGTGATGTAGAGGTAGATGTACCCGAGACCAAAATGCCTTACATTGTTTGTATTATCGATGAGCTGGCAGACTTGATGATGGTGGCTCCTGCTGATATCGAAACAGGTATTGCGCGTTTAGCACAACTCGCACGTGCTGCAGGTATCCACTTAGTTATCGCAACACAGCGTCCTTCGGTGAATGTTATTACAGGTGTGATTAAAGCGAACTTACCGTGTCGTATCGCTTTTAAGGTATCTTCTAAAGTGGATAGTCGTACTATTCTAGATGGAGGAGGAGCTGATCAACTTATCGGCCGAGGGGATATGCTCTTCACGCCTCCAGGTAATGCTGCGTTGATGCGTGCTCAAGGGGCCTTGGTTTCTGATGAAGAAATCCATGATATTGTGGAGTTCTTAAAACAGAATGGCCCTCCTCAGTTTAGTGAACATATTCAACGCCAAGTCGATTCTGGTGGAGAAGGTGAAGACGGTATAGAAGGGGATTGGGATGATGAATTAGTCCCTAAAGCTATAGGTGTTTTACGTTCTACCAAACGTGCATCTACCTCCATGCTTCAGCGTCGCTTACGTATTGGTTATAATCGTGCGGCCCGTATTATGGAAATCCTCGAGGATGAAGGCTTCGTTGGGCCGGATAACGGAGCTCAACCGCGTGAAATCCTTAAAGACTTAGATCTTGTGTAAGTCTTTCTATTTTTACTAGTGCATAAAAAAGCCCAGCCAAAGTCGGCTGGGCTTTTTGTTAAATGATTAAAATAGTGTAAGCTTACTTATTGCTAATAGCTTCAACGCGCTTTCCGAGGCACTTCACACATACGATCCACAAGAAGGAGAAGACTAGGAATAGTCCTGCAACGTAAGGAGCGATTTGGAAGAAACTAGCGCTTGTAGCGGTAATAGTAGATACAAGGATGAAGAGTCCTGTCTGGATTCCTGCACCAGTAGACTTACCAAGGCGGCCTCCTACAACGTCCACAACAGCTTTACCTTTAACCTTCATCTCATCATCTAGAGGAATGTAAGCCATTTCCTTAGTGAGGTCAAAGAGAGCATACTTGGTAGACTTTGTCATGATCACTACAGCCGCACCAAAGAGTACTGCCATGGCGATAGGGTTGGTTCCCATTTGGGAGATCCAAGGGGTCAGCTCGTCACGGTATAAAATGAATCCGAAGAAGCAAGACCCTGCAATGAGCATAGTCACTGGCGTGATGATCGCTGCAGTTGTCCAGCGGAACTTACGCAAGATGTTACCTCCAACTACAAGCATAATCATAGTAGCGATACCTGTGTAGAAGGTGAACTTACTCATGAAGGTGTTGTACTCATTGTAACTTGGGTACTCGAGCTTTAGTTGGCTCTTCCAGACACCTTCAACAAAGTTAATAGTTGTACCGTAAGCGATCACAAGGAAGGCGATCATCATTAGGTAAGGTGATGTAAAGATAACTTGGAAACTTTCGAGGAATCCGAGCTTAGGCTTCTTCTTCTTGGAGGACCCTACAGACTCACTCTCATCGTAGAAGCGCTTGTCAGTCAAGACAGCCATGTGCATCCACTTGTAGAGGGCTACGGTACCAAAACCGAAAACAACAACCGTTCCCATGAGCCAGTACAAAGAGTGCTGCCAAGGGTCTGCACCTGCAGGTAGGTTGCTGCTTACGCGGGAGAAGTGCTCTCCGAGCTCACCAGCCAAAAGAAGGGCCAATTGGGCCATGAAACCAAAGAAGGCGTAGAAACGCTTTGCTTCTGGAACCTTGGTAATTTGGTTAGCAAACTGCCAGAATAGAAGTGACAGAATAGCGCTTCCCCAGATCTCAGCCAAGATGTAGAAGGTGGAGTAACTCCAGGTTTGGAAGATGTCTAAGAGGCGATGTAACCCGTGAGGCCATACCGTCTTCAGGTGAGCAATGTACTCAGCAGAAGGGTGGAGGAGTTCTTTGTTTGGATAAATAAAGAAGCCAAACAGCCCAAAGAAGATAATAAAGGGAATAATCGTGACGTAGAAAAGATTCTGACGATTAAAGATATTACTCCCTTGTACGTACAGCGCCATAAAGATAAAGGCAGCAGGTGTTACGCAGAAGAACTTTAGGAACGGGATTACTTCAGCTCCAGCAGCGGTCACAACAAGAGTATCCTTGATGTTACGCAAGCAGGTGTAATTAAACAGAATGAAAAAGAAGATCATTCCCATAGGAAGAACCTTCTTTAGTTCAAACGCGTACACCGGGAAGATGATGGAGCGAACTTTAGAGAATTCAGGTTTCGTTTTTTCCGACATATATTTTATTGATCCTGATAATTAATTATTTAATTTTTCTGACTGATTCTATTTATTGTTAAATGAGCTCGGGAAACGAGCAAAATTAATCCACAATGCTGTATTATAAAAATCCTTAATTAGAGTATTAGTTAAACTGATAGAACTCCAGACAAAAACCAATATTTAACTACTGGGCTGGAGAATGTGTAAGTTGGCCATCGAAATACCACTGAGCATAGCTCCGACAATCCCAAGGAAGCCTTGGTCCGTCCCACAAATAAAGAGGTCTTTGATTGGAGTGCGCCCATCTCGTGTTTTATGGGGCGCTCCATAGAGTGCTCCGGCTAAGTGCCCGGTGTATTTTTTGATAGTCCGTGGTGTAAAGATATCGGTTGTAATCACATGAGGTTGAACATCTTGGATGGTTTTCGTTCCGAGTAGATGTAAGGCCTTATCAAGCAGAACCTGGTGCCACTCCTTTTTACTGGCTTGGTATTCTTCTTCAGGGAGTTGGGTCCACTTGTCAAAGTTGGCAAGTGCGGTAATGCGTAAGAACCCTTCTTCTAGGGTGCGGCCCTCTCCATATTGATAATTGTTTGGCAAGCAAACGACGCCACTACGAGGGTCGACTAGATTCTTAGGGCAGGCATACTCAGCTTTTGCCTGGTCACTAAAGAATAGAATAGTGTCTTCCCAGCCAAATTCTGAAGGTTCTTTGTTAAGCACAGTCGTAGTTTCCATACAGGAAATACGACCAATATTGTCGTTGCCTGTTGTTGTTGGATGGTCTGAACACATCCGCAGTGTTTCCACAAGGCCTGCAGAGGAAATCACTTTGTCTGCTGTGATTGTATCACCATTATCTAGTTCTAGCGCTTTAACTTGATCTTTATCCAGGATGATTTGCTTTACCCCGCATTTCATCTTCCGCTGGCCACCTAGTTCTTTATAGCGCTTGAGTAGTACTCGGATGATTTGTCGTACGCCCTCAAAAGGTCGAGCAAATCCTTCAAAGAAGAGGGATTTGAACATGACTACGAATTGAGAAAAATCCATATCATTCTCTTGAGCGCTTCCGTAATACATCAGAGGCAAGAGAATCATATCAATGAGGAGGGGGTCTTTGATTATTTTAGCGATTTCTACACGCGCAGACGTCTCTTCATTATCTAGGGCAACTTCATTGAAGCTGCGTATAAGCTCGATAAGCTTAGCAAAGTTATCCTTTTCATGCGGAAAAGCGCGGATAACTTCAGATTCAAACAGCTCAAAGTCGTTATTAAATTGGAGTTCAACGCCAGGAAAGATGATTCGAGAGCCTTTTTGCTCGCTCAAATCAAATGATTCACGTTCGAGGCGTAGTTGGCGCAGTACTTTTCCGAGCGGGGTCCCTTTCGTTCCTGAGCGTACGAAATTCGTCATGGCGTGTAGGCCCACATCGTATTTACGGCCCTGGAAACTGTAAAAACTGTTAAGGCCCCCAGCTGCATTATGGCGCTCTAGGATTAGAACATTCTTTCCGAAATAGGCCAAACGAATGCCTGCAGCAAGGCCTGACATGCCTGCGCCAATAATGACGGTTTCGTAATGGTTGCCGTCTATAGAACCTGTAGTGCGTTCCACGGAGACGGGGCTATGCAAGGGCTACGCCTTTTTGCATGAACTTTGGGTGAAGGTATTCACCGCAACTGTCCAAGCTTTCTAGGCGAGAGTAGTCATCCTCAGGCACTTCAATGCCATACTTTTTGCGTAACTCCATCACGATGTCTAGAAAATCCATCGAGTCGAGTTCGAGTTGGTCACGTAAGCGCAAGCCAGACTTCACTTGAGTAAGGTCTTCGTCTGGAGCGATCTCTCCGATAATATTTAAGACGATCTTTTTGACGTCTTCCTTTGTCATATTCAACATTTAGGCAGTATATTTCTGTACAATCAAGACTGAATTAATTCCCAGCATTCCGAATGAATTATTGAGAATCACATCTATGTTTGACCCTTCTCGGGGCTGATTCAAAACGAGATTGTCTAGTTCGCACTCGGGGTCAAGCTTATCTACGTTGATTGTAGGGTGTATTTGATTATCATTAAATGAGGAAAGATTTCCTGCAAGTTCTAAGGCTCCTGCAGCCCCCATTGCGTGGCCAATATAACTTTTTGTATTATTAAAAAAGGTATTTGGGCAGTTTTGAAAAACATTTCTTAAGCCTTGGCATTCCTGGATATCTCCCATAGGCGTAGCAGTAGCATGAGTGCTGACAATATTAACACGGCTGGCAGGTAGCTTTGCCATACTGAGGGCTTTATTAATGCATTCTGCTTGGCGTTGCGGGTCTGGCAAAACAGCATCTTTAGCATCTGAATTCATACAGTAGCCTGTTACTTCTGCTAGAATTTCAGCCCCTCGCTTTTTTGCATCACTTAGGCGCTCTAAGGTATACAAAGCCCCTCCTTCGCTGACGACGATACCGTTACGACTACTGTCAAAAGGCCTACTGGCTTGATTTGGGTTTTCGTGCTCTGCTAAAGCGCCTTGGCTTTTGAAGCCTGCAAAAATTCCGAAAGATTGAATGCTTTCACTCACCCCTCCGGCAATAGCGATATCAACCTCATTGAGGCGCAACATTTGAGCCCCCTGGATGATTCCCGCATTCCCTGCGGCACAAGCAGCCCCTACTGTGTAATGAGGGCCTGTAATACCGAGGTTCATGGTGATTTCCCCAGCTGGGTTATTGGCAACGGTGCGTGGGTTATGATGGTGTGTCCAGTATTTAGTCTCGTAGTTGAACTGAGAGATATTGTGGACTTCGTTTTCTGTCTCTACATTACCGTGTTCGGTAATTCCCACATAGACACCCACGCGTGATTTATCCACATTTTCCCAGTCAATACCAGCGTTAGTAATGGCCTCTCGGGTACAGTAAATACCAATGCTGCCCGCGCGTGTGCCATTACGTACTTCTTTACGTTTTTGATATTTATTAGTGTCGAAGTTACAAACTCCCGCGAGTACTTCATTCATGTAGCGCATAGGGATGCGTTGAATATTTCCTTGGCCTGCCAATAAGTGCTCACGGTATTCGCTGAGGGTGTTTCCGTTAGGAGCCGTTAGGCCTACGCCTGTAATAACAATGCGATCTTTGTCTTCCATAAAAAATTAATACAGATTAGTGCGCCTGACGAATCAAGTCACAAAGCTCTCTAGCCGCGCCCTTCCCGCCAGGGAATTGACTAATAAAGGTGCAGGCAGCTTTTACTTCTTGCATAGCATCCGCTGGGCAGGCTGCAAGCCCTACTTTTTCTAGGATAGACAAATCAGGTAAATCATCGCCCATGTAGGCGACTTCTTCAGGCTTTAGATCGTAAGCTTGGCAGAGCTCATCGAGTTTGCTTGCCTTGTTGGCAACGCCTTGAAAGAGCTTATCAATACCTAGTTCTTGAGCTCGATGTTCTACGATGGTTGAGGTTCGTCCAGTAATGATCGCTGTTTTGATACCTTTTTCTTGTAGCAGTTTGATGCCTAGGCCGTCTTTTACATTAAAAGCCTTTGTTTCTGTACCTGTGCTAGAGTAAATGATTTCGCCTCCAGTAAGTACACCGTCTACATCGAAGCCAATGAGCTTTATTGATTTGAGTAGCGTTTTATCAAAGTCGGGCATGATGTTTTTGAATAAAATCAGTTAAGGCCCCGAAAAAAGCTTCGGGTTGTTCCACGAAAGGAAGATGCCCGCAATTTTCGATGGTGACAAGCTCAGCTTGCTCAATTGTATCACAAATAGTCTCAGCAGTTTTAACATACCAGGGGTCATTGTCCCCATGAATAGCAAGCACAGGGCAGGCAATGTTATGAAGTAAGGCAGTGACGTTATAGTTCTGCCAGAAGTGCTTTTGAGAGATATCAGTGCTATCTAGGTATTTTTGAATGCTGTCTGGGGTAAAGAATATTGTAATATTATTTACGTGCTCAGGGTTATAGACGCAAGGGCGGTACCAAACACGGCAAAAGCGCTCAAGGGTTGCAGGGTCACGCTGGGCGTATTCAGGACTTCTCTGAATGCTATCAATTTCTTTCTGGTAGGGAGCCATCCCTTTACTCATGAGCTCTTTATAGCAAGACATCGTCTCTTCGGAACATAACGCCGCAGAGCTCACAAAAACGACTCCGGCCAGTTTATCCGGGTATTGGGTTGCATACTGCATGGCAACTAGGGACCCCCATGAGTGACCTACTAGAAAGAAAGAGTCTAGATCATAGGCTTTGCGTATGGCCTCCAGGTCTTTGGCAAAGGTTTCTAGATTCATGATCTTTGGTGTCATCTCTCCGGTAGAGCGCCCGGCTGATCTTTGATCGTAGAATATCACCTGTGCATGGTCTGCCAGGGCCTCAAATTGAGGCAAAAGATAATCATGGCCTAAGCCAGGGCCACCATGCAGAACAATGATAGCAGGCCCTTTCTTGCCAATAGATTGAGTGAAGAGCCTAATCCCGTTAGCTTTAACGATGCGTGCTGTGGGCTGATGCGCAATCGCCGGGGTTACGCCTATAAAGAAAGAAAGGAGTAGAAAGAGTACTTGAGCCTTGGTTTTCATATAGAAGGGGGATCTCCTAATTAGGTAATGAATTATCCAACAAGACCCCCAAAAGTGACAAGGTTAAAATGATGGGGCTTGTTATCCTGTAATGCACTCTAAGCTTGCATTCTTAGGTAAATTCGGTTCCAAGTGAAGGAGAGAAATCGTAACTAACTCTGATATGACGACACTCCTTCCTGAAACTGCTTTAGCCAAGGCTGATATTATCTCTGAGCTTACAGAGGCCCAAAAGGTGCATCTATTGAAAACAATGTGCTCTTCTCGAGAGGGGGACTTGCGTGAACAGAGCTTGCTGCGTCAAGGAAAAGGATGGTTTCAGATCGCGGGGATGGGGCATGAAGCCTTAGCGGCAATGGCTCTAGGTTTGAATAAAGATGATTATTGTTTCCCGTATTATCGGGATCGCGCGTTTTGTTTGGAGCGTGGTTTAAGTAATCATGACCTGGGGTTGGCCTTTTTTGCTAAAAAAGAATCTTCTAGCGCAGGGCGTCAATTGCCTGGGCACTACAGTGATTCGAAGTTGAATATATGGAGCCACCTCTCTCCGGTGGGCTCTCATCTCTTGCCTGCCTGTGGAACCGCTTGGGGGTTGCAAATGGATGGCAAGTCAAACGTTGTTTATGCTAGTATTGGAGAGGCTGCCACGCGCCAGGGAGATTTTTATGAAGCGATCTGCTTCGCTAAAGAGCGCAATTTACCGATCGTGTTTGTCGTTCATGATGGGCGTGTTTCTATTAGTACCAAAACAGAAGGCATGACGCCTTTGGCTATCGGAACGCTTTCAGAGTCAGATTGGCAAGTTGTTGATGGGACAGATGTGGGCAGCGTTTATAATGCGAGTCAGCAAGCTTATGCTAAGGCGCGCGCCGGCCAGGGGCCTTCCTTTATCTGGTGTCAGCTGGAGCGTTTGGCTAGTCACTCGAGTGCGGATGACCACCGTAATTACCGTACAGAGGAAGAGCTTACTTCTATCCAAGCAAAAGACCCTATTGCTTTGTTGAAGGCCGATTTGATTGCTGCGGGCGCTTTGGCTGAAGAAGAAATTCAAGTACTCGAGGCTTCAACGAAAGAAGAGGTTACCCAGGATTATCAAAAAGCAGAAAAAGCTGCAGACCCTAAGCCTGGAGATGAGCACGAACATAACATTGGGGAGATCGGCACGCCCCAAGCTTCTGTCTTAGAGCCAAGCCAAAAAGTACGTATGGCAGATGCAGTGAATACAACATTCAGGCATTTGCTCGATACGGATGAGCGTACTTGTTTCTTTGGTGAAGATGTGGAGGACCCACTAGGAGGTGTGTTTAAGTTAACCAAAGGCCTTTCTACCGCCCATCCGGACCGTGTGTTTAACTCACCACTTGCTGAGTCTACAATCTTGGGGGTTGCTTGCGGATTGGCCTCATATGGAAAGCGCCCTATTTTTGAACTGCAGTTTATCGATTTTATTTTCCCGGCCTGGAACCAGCTAATCAATAATTTAGCTAACTTGCGCTGGCGTAGTTATGGAGACTGGTCTTGCCCTTGTGTGATTTATGCCCCTTACGGGGGATACTTGCCAGGCGGAGGGATTTGGCATAGCCAGGCGCACGAAGGTGCTTTAGCGCACTTCCCGGGGATGCATATTGTTATTCCTAGCACGCCTGAAGATGCTGCAGGCCTCATCACAAGTGCCATGAGTTGTCATGATCCGGTGCTTGTGTTGCTGCCGAAGCATCTCTTGTGGGCAAGCTCTGAGGCACCAAGCGTCATCGAGCCAATTCCTTTAGGCAAAGCGAAGTTATGCCAGGAGGGAACTGATGTTACTTTAGTGACTTGGGGTAATTGCATCGAAATTACTCAGGAAGCTTTGGCTCTTTTAGATTCGGGCGTTAGTGTGGAGGTTCTAGACCTGCGTAGTATTGTCCCCTGGGATAAAGAAGCTATTGTGGCTTCTTTAAAAAAGACAAAACGTTTGGTTGTCGTCCAAGAAGATAACGAACGTTGTAGTGTAGGGCAGATGATCCTTTCTACTTTGGTTCAGGACCCTGATATTTGGAATGATCTTGTTGCTCCACCAGTATTGGTGAGTAAGGACACTGTGCAGATTGGCTTTAACCCAATTTATGAATATTCTGCATTACCCGATAAAGAACGAGTCTTGCAAGCGCTCCAAAAAGTAATGAGTATTCATACTGTACGTATGCCTAATACTTCTTCTGATTCCGTGGTTGTTGAAACCCCTTCTATTCAATCTTCTGCCTCTGCTTCAACCGATTTTGCGATGAAAATCCCTAACTTAGGGGAAGGATTGCGTGAGGCACGCATTGTCAACATTATCAAGCAAGTGGGTGAAGAGGTCAGTATGGATGACCCTCTGTGTGAAATTGAAACGGATAAAGCCGTCTTCCCGGTGGAGTCTCCGGTTTCAGGGATTTTAAAAGAATGGAAAATCGATGAAGACGATAAGGTTGAAGTCGCTCAGACCATTGCATTAATTGAGACAGAAGATATTGCACAGCCGCTCAATGAGCAAGAAGAGGAAGTAAAAACCAATAAAGGTGTTTTTCCTGAAGAAGTACGCAAAAGCCTTCAAGCTGTTTTGCCGACCTCTTTATCTATTACTGCAAGTTGGAAGGCTATTCGGGCGGCTCGGCAAGGACCAAATCGTCGTATTACAGCTACGGCAATTATTGCCTGGTGTGTTACTCAGGCATTAATGAAGAACCCTTCTTTCCGTAGGACTCTACAAGGGGATTCCATTACAGAGCCTTTGAATGACTTTGATTTGGGTGTGGCGGTTGCACTAGAGGATGACGTATTAGAAACTACGACAATCCCTCAAGCCAATGAAGTCAGTTGGGCAGAGTTTCCAGCGGCATACCAAAAAGCAGTTAAAGAAGCTAAAGACGGGACATTGCCCTCTAAGGCGCGTACGCCGTTAATTTTGAGTAGTATGCATGGACATCAAATGCGTACAGGATGCCCGATTGTTGTGCCTCCTGCGGTTGGTGTTCTTTTTGTGGGAGAGGCTTTCTACGAGCACATTAATAGCCCAGAAGGCCCTGTCTTAGATGAGCGCGTGAACCTTTGTCTTTCTTTTGATCACCGCTTTATTAATGGAGCAGGAGGTGCACGTTTCCTCCATCAGGTGAAGACCGAGCTCGAAAATTTTGAACAATTATAAGGGGAGAGTCTATTCATGACGTTAAGTAAAAATAAAAAACAAATTAATTGGGTAACGAGTAGTTTCTTGATTGGGACAGCATTGATTGCACTTACAGCAGTGCCTGCTTATATTTGGTCTTATGGACTTGATTGGTTTCAGGCATCTTTGTTCTTGTTTTACTTTATCGCGACTGGATTAAGCATTACCTTGGGGTATCATCGCCTCTTTTCTCATTTAGCGTTTAAAGCTAAGTGGCCTGTGCGGTTATTTGTCCTTATTTTTGGGGCGGCTTCGTTTGAAAATTCCGCCTTAGACTGGACTTGTGACCATCGCCGCCATCATAAGCATGTGGATCATGATGACGATCCTTATGATATTACCAAAGGCTTTTTTTATGCTCACATGGGTTGGTTGCTCTTTAGGCTCAAGCCAAAGCCCCCTATGGATAATGTTAAAGACCTAAAGAAGGATCCTCTGATTATGTGGCAGTACCGCTACTGTCATTGGATTGGTGCATTTGTTGGCTTTGTATTGCCTGCAATTCTAGGTTGGTACTATGGTGGGACAACTTCAGCTTTGGGTGCCTTTTTGATTGCGGGTGTTGCTCGTGTAGTGTTTGTCCAGCAGATGACATTCTTGATTAATTCAGCCTGCCATTACTTTGGGAGCCAGCCTTACTCAACTAAGTGTACTGCTCGTGACAGTGGCTTTATGGCTTTATTTACTTTTGGGGAAGGGTACCATAATTTTCATCATGAATTTCAGCATGATTACCGTAATGGGGTAAAGTTTTGGCAGTTTGATCCTACTAAGTGGTGTATCTGGTTGCTTTCAAAAGTAGGGCTAGCCTCTGACTTGCGCCGAGTTTCACCTACAAAAATTTTGTTGGCAGAAATGGCAGAAGCCCAAAAGAAGATTAAGTCAGCCTTAGAAAAGCCTGGAATGGTGCCTCTTCAAGAAAAGACTAGTGAGTTGATCGAAGCTTCCCAGATATATATCCAAGAGCTTTCGGAGAAGATCAACGCTAACATCCAAGAGATACAAGCAGGCCTAAGCGAAAAGATGGAAATGCCTCGTCGACACATCCGGGCTTGGCGCAAAGATATCCGTCGTGGGATGCGCCACTTAGCACTTCTAGAAAAAAGCCTTGCTTACGCCTCAGCGTAAACAGGCTCTTCTTTTTGTGCTTTTTCGAAAGGAATTTTATTATTTGTGGTGACGACCATGACAGGTTCTTTGGTCTTCACCCAAATATTTTGCTCCTTGAGGATACGTGTGGAGACATTTTCGCATGTCTCACCAATCGTGCGCACAGGGAGGCGACGTCCTTTCTTTGATTGGTTGAACTCGTAAGCAGAGCGAATAAGACGCTCTTGGCTTACGTAAGGGCTGTCTTCCTCGGGGATTTGTAAAACCCAGCCGATGTAATCCTTGGCTTCAAGATCGCCTTTAGGGTCTGACACCATGATGACAAATTGCTTTTTAACAGGGGGTGGCTTTTCTTCATCATCAATCTGGCCGGTAAGCTCGACATTAATATCCTCTAAAATTTGAGAGACTTGTCTGATGTCTAGCTCATTGCGTTCTAAAATACGTTTTACGAGTTCTAAATCAACTTTTGGCATAAGGGTATGGATTCTTTCACAATGTTGAGAAAATCCAAGGGCAAATTATTTAATAAATTGGTTTCAGAACAAACGTCCTTCATCTACCTCGATTATATCGGCAAAACACATTAAATCAGTCCTATGTGAGAGACCCATGTCAAATTTAACTTCTTCAAGTTTTTCTTTTCCCATGGGACTCATGCCCATCTGTGCCATCTTCCGGTTCCAGTGATTTGATTTTAGATTCTCTGGAAAAAGGGCTTTAAGCCTCTTATTGATAATATTATCACCTTCAGAGGTGCGTACAATTTCGATAACCTCTTGAGGATCAACACCTAGGTGTAAACAAAGGAATCCATCAAACCCACGAGTGAAGTTTCTTTGATAAGATTTTGGCAATTCTTGAGCCAGGTGTTTACGGATTTTAGCAATAAACCGTGGTAGGTGTAAAAGGCCGCAGGGATGGGCTTGGTAGGGAGAGGGTAAGTCATACAAGACTTCTCCTGTGTTATAAGGAGAGGTGAAGGCTGTTTTAAGTTTTTCTTCTACTTGCATATCAATGACTTATGAGAAATTAAAAAGTTTTTTTGAACAAAATCACTCTTGGGTGTGTCTTAACTTATATAAACCAGATTTTACTGGCTTAAAAATTCACTGTTTCAGTTTAGTTTGTAGTTTGTTTTTAGGTTAAGAAAAAAGATGCCGCTCTCGCCAGGGCGGCGTTTTTTTATGCTATAAAAATGGGCGTTTTGTCAATAGTCTCATAAATTATGGCTGGTTTTCATTGCTATCACCCTCATCCCATTGTTGTGGGAGGTACTCTAGAGCTTTCTTCTACGGAGAGCCATCATTTGGTGGCGGTTCTAAGAGCAAGAACTGGGGCTGTCGTCACTTTATTTGATGGCAGCGGTCGCTCCTGGGAAGGAACTCTTCAGCAGGCAGATAAGCGTAACGCTACTGTGGCTATTGTGTCTGAAAATGAGCCCCAGAAGCCAAGCTATGAACTAGGCTTGGCTCAAGCGCTCCCGAAAGGGAAGCTTATGGAGTCGATCGTACGGCGTGCTGTCGAAATTGGGGTGACGCAGATTTATCCTCTGCTTACAGAGCGCACTGAAATACAGGGTGATGCTGAAAGTTTTAAGAAAAAAGAACAGCGGTGGCACTTGGCAGCCATTGAGGCTTGTAAGCAGTCAGGCAATTATTTGCTTCCTACAGTGAATCCGATTCAGGCTATTGAAGACTTTTTGTCCTCTCATCGTATGGGACCTAGAGTTTTTGGAATGGTAGGAAGCCTAGAGCCACAGGCGTGTTATTTGAAGCAGGCTCTTGCCAAACACGAGCAGCGCCCTGAAGGTGGGTTTTGTCTTATTGGCCCTGAAGGAGACTTTACTCCTGAGGAATATAAGCAAGCTTATGCTAAAGGCTTTGCCGCGATACGTTTGTCAGACCCTGTATTACGTTCGGAGACGGCTGCTATTTACGCACTGAGCATTTTGAATAATGCTCTCAAAGAAAATTACGCTGTTGCTTGAGCTTTGTTTGCAGAAAGGAGCTCTTTAACTATTCTAATATTCGTCTCTACGTCTATTAGGATCTTTTGAAGATCGCTCTCTTTAAGAGTGATATACTCCATTGCTGGGGTTTGCATGTCCATCGCCCAAGAGTGTAGCCCAGGATTCTTCCCTAGGCAGGCAACTATCCAGTTAGCTAAGTGCAACATGCAAGACATGTTTTTATGTGTCGGTGCGCGCAAGGGGCGGAATTGGTGTGCAATAGGCACAGTGATAGATGCAGGGAAGTTCCACTTATTGAGCAAAGCTTCTCCTATTTGACCGTGGTCAAAGCCGAAGACAGCAGCCTCTGCCTCAGGTAGCGTGATATTATTGTCATCGATTTTTTTGTAGATCTCTTCGTAGCGCTTTCCGGGGAGCTGATTAATAACAAGCTTACCGATGGCGTGTAAAAGGCCTGTGGTGTAGGCAATCGTTGAATGCTCTTCGGTAAACTCTGCCAAGGATTCCATTGCTAAGGCGCTTGCGATAGAGTTTTCCCAAAGTTCGCTCTCATTTAGGTAGTAGGCAGATACCGTTTCTGTGGCTAGCCGTTTGGCAACTAGAAATCCAACAAGCCGGTAAACTTCTCCGAGTCCGATACGGGAGATAGCGACCCCAATGTTTTCACTAGCGGTACTGAATCCGTAATGCACACTATTGCTCAGTGTGAGGACTTGAGCCATCAGGACAGGGTCTAGCTGAATAACGTCTGCAATGGCATCAGCAGTAGCATTTTCATCCTGAATAATGTTGAGCAGCTTAGGCAATATCTCTGGACTTGGAGGTAGCTTTTGAGCGTTTTGGATGAGGGTATCGATGCTTACGTCTGTACTCATTTTAAAGAGAATGTGGTTTTTGTAGAAGGCGTTTGTAGCTCGAGCATGCCATTGAACAGATGTAGCGTTCGGTTGTTAATGCCCCCTAGTTGTTCATCTACAGGGGTAATTTGCTGAGCTTGGAAGATGGCTTTGACGGCTTCTATGTTTTTCTCACCTATCTTAAAGAGCGCGTCTGCACCCATGAAAGAGGCCCCTCCTGCTAAAAAGAAGTGCACTTGTTTGAGCGTGCTGCCACGGGATTCGAATTCTTGAAATAAAGCGGCTAGTCCCGTGTCGGCAAAAGTAGCTGGTTGCTCTTCGGCCTTAGTAGGGTTTGTCTTAGAGTCAGGCAGCATAATGTGCAGTAATGCACCGAGGGCCTTCTCTGGGCAGTAGGCCGCAATACCTACGCAAGATCCAAGCCCATATGTACTCAGTACACTGTTTTTGTCTGCTGTAAAAGCGAGGTCACCGACTTCAACGACAATTTTTTGGGCAGAAGAATGATCAATGCTAGGGGTTTCTGTCATGAAGCTAGGGGTTAAACGTAGGGTTCGTTAATGCGTGATCTTAAACTGTCGCGTTCGCGTTTTTCTTTTAAAAGATCAGACGAGACAATGTTGTATTCGCTCTTTATACGGAACACGTCCATTTTGAGCAATGCTAAAGTCTCTTCGCATTCTTTTTCACTGGAGGATGGTGTTACTTTGACTGGGACTGGTCGTGATGCTTCTGTTGGGTGAGGCCAGAATAAACCTAGGGCAATCATTGCTACCCCAAATAAACTGTAAGATACATATCGGTCTGTTCTAACCATAATACCTAAATAGAGCACGACGACCCCCATGATTTCTAGGGTCAAAGAGAATAGGCGTGACCACAAAGGAATAGAGACTGTATTAGGATTCGAATACGAAAAAGAGATATGTGGAGCATTCTCTAGTTGTAAAATCTGTTCCAGTAGGGGTTTTAATTTTTTATGAAGTTCTTCGCGTTTTTTCTCTTTGGCCCGAATGGATTTTTCTATTAGTTTAAGTGCCTTACTGAGTGTGTTGTATTGTTGTTTCCAGCACGTCCGAGCACGGGCACTAATTTGCGTTTCATTTTTAGGAGGAAAGAGCCTGCGGTAAGTTCTAAGGAAAGGCTGATACTTTGAGGCAATTTTCCAGTTATGATGTGTTTCTATAAAGAAATGAGGAGATTTTTGGACAAATGCCCAAATAGTGGTGTGTTCTTTGGGAAACACTGTTCTTAGCAGGTTTTCATTAAAACAGCGAAATAAAGAAAGAAGCGTGAGTGTTTCTCGGTTCTTAGAAGAAGAAATTTGGTCATTAATTTGCTGGAAAGAATCGATGCATTGAGTATGCATTTTAAAATCTTGTGGATGGTGGTGTTTTTCCCAGGCTAAAAGAGCACTGACGGTATATGTAGGCATGTGTAGTCCATCAGGTTTTTTGACAAGGTCGAGATTTGCAGTTTTTAGCCAATTGAAGGCTTTTGCTGCTTCATCTGCTTCCATGAAAATCTGTAGACGCTCTTCACTGATGGTTTCTAGGTGAGCGCCCCAAAGCATCCAAGATTTTTGCTGAGGCGTTTTATCTTTAAGTAAAGTAGCTGCAGGGCTTTTGGGTGTGTCATCATGTGAGACGCTTCCTGTAGCTTCCATCAATTGACCTGGCACGCCTTGAGTCTCATTATAAAGGGTTTGAGTTCGCTCAGGAGTGAGATTTGCTTGCTGTAGAAATAATTGGGTTTCCGCCTCCGAAAAAGGCGGCAGGCTGATTTCACTTAAGTTATTTTGTGTATTACTCCAGTAAGTCTGTAGGTCGGAAGATTGTGAGAGAAACTCTTCACCAGAAAGGAGAAAACGGACTTCCCATTGTGAGGTAAGTATCGACAGTGGGCGTACTAAGGCATTTGAAACCCAAGTTTTTTGAGCCGTGTTAAGGTGGTTGTAGTTGTCAAAAACAAAGAAGACTTTGAGTGCAGTTATTTCTTGAGAGGCCGGGATTAAAACTGAGTCTAGAAAGCACTCTGCCCATAGTTTCCCTTGAATGTTCTCATCTGAGGTGGGATCTTTCTGAGACGAAAACGCATTCAAGAAATTGCCCAATAAGGTGCGTACGTGTTCGTGGTTTGTGTCAAGGGCTTCTGATAGGATTTGTGTCCAGCCTGACTCTTCATGATTTTGGGTGAAATTAAGAGGGCGAATCCACAATGTTGGGCCTAAGGAAAGTTTTCCTTTTTTCCAAATTTCACTATAAAAACGCTTTTTCCCATATCCTGGTCCCCCTTGTAGGAATATCACGCGTGTGTAGTCCTGAATAGTGGTGGACCCTGCCAACTCTTGAAAGAACAGGTCTAATTCTTTCTTCCTGCCAATAAAGGAGTCATGCAGTAGGGCCATGGGGGATTTGAGGTAGTGTTTCTCTATAGGCTTGGATGGAATTTATTCAAAACAACGAAGCCCCTTAATGAATATTAAGCATTATTATGGGGCTTATTTTTTAGAATACAAGATTTGTTTGATTCGAGGAATGCCCTGCTGAATACAGGATTGCAAGTAGTAGAACCTTGATATTGAATAGGACCTGAACATCGATGAGTTGGGAAATTATATTTGTTTGTGCACTCTTAATAGGTGCAGTAGTTTCTTTTGTCTTAGAGAAGCTTCCTGTAGATCTAACAGCAATGGCTGTTTTTGGTCTTCTGTTGGTGGTCTCGGTGCTGACGCATTCAGCCTATTTGCCTACGATAGAGGATTATTTAGACGTTTTTTCTAATCCGGCACCTCTTACGATTGCAGCTATGTTTATTCTAAGTACAGCTTTAGATAAATGTGGAGCCATTGAGGTAGTTGCGCAGTCCTTAGGAAAATTAGCAGGTCTTGGATATCGTCCCTTTCTCTTTATTCTTCTGTTGGTGGTTGCCATAATGTCAGCGTTTATCAATAACACGGCTGTTGTGGTTGTTTTATTGCCCGTAGTGCTCAGTTTAGCGCGTAAGACAGATCAGGCAGCCTCCAAGTTTCTCATTCCATTGTCTTATGCCTCTATTTTTGGGGGGTGCTGTACTGCAATTGGTACGAGTACCAACATTTTGGTCAGTAGTATTCTTCAGGGGCATGACTTAGAGCCTTTGTCCATGTTTGAGCTTTCTTCGATAGGTGTTCCTTTGCTCTGTGGGGGGATTCTATACCTTGTGTTCTTCGGGAAAGCGCGTTTGCCTGTTCGTGATACATTGACCTCTATACTGTCGGAGGAAGAGCGTAAGGAATATATTACCGAGGCTTTTGTGAAGCCTGGATCTTCCCTTATCGGTACCTCTGTGAGTGAATCGAGTTTTTTTAAGAAAAGAGGGGTTCGTCTGTTAGAAGTTGTTAGAGGAGGAGTAGGGCTACAGGCTAATATTAGAGATATTGTCTTGCGCGAAGGAGATCGGTTGATCCTAGCCTGTAGGCCTTCCGCAATTATGGAGGCACATGCTGAAGAAGGCGTGCACTTTTCAGAGGAAATGGCAATGGAGCTTGAGCAGATTGCAGCCCACGAGGGAGCAATTGTAGAAGGTGTGCTAGAGCCAGCCTCAGGAATTATTGGCCAGACTATTGGTGAGGTAAACTTCCGTCAGCGTTTTCGTATGGTCTTATTGGCGGTGCATAGGCGAGGGAGCAATTTGCGTGAGAAATTAGAGACAGTCCGCTTGGAGTTTGGAGATACGCTTCTGATGATGGGCTCAGATGCTGCGATTGAGAACCTACGCAGTAGTGATGATATTGTCTTGTTAGATCGTGCGCATTTGCCTGCAAAAAATATGCGCCAAAAGACACCGATTGTGTTGTTTGTTTTATTTGGCATTATATTCAGCGTATCTTGCAACATCATGCCGATTGTTGCTGCAGCCCTTACGGGTGCGACTATCCTGTTTCTGACGGGCTGTGTTCGACCTAAGGATGGGTATCGGGCCATCGAATGGCGCATATTGGTCTTAATTTATGGAATGCTTGCTTTGGGGCTGGCGATGGAAACTTCGGGGATGTCCTCGGCTATAGCGCGCTTTTTGGTGGATTCCTCAGAATTGTTGGTCGCTGCGCAATGGCGTCCTTATTTTATTTTGGCGTGTATCTATATTTGTACAGGAGCCCTTACAGAAGTTTTGTCTAATAATGCAACCGTGGTGTTGATGGCCCCTATTTCAATCGGCCTTGCAGTGACCTTGGGTGTGGATCCTCGACCTTTTATTATTGCTACGTGCATTGCTTCGTCAGCTAGCTTTTCTACCCCGATTGGCTATCAAACCAACACTTATGTGTATGGTGTCGGAGGCTACCGGTTTAGTGACTTCTTTAAGATCGGGCTGCCCTTGAACCTCTACTATGGACTTGTGTGCGTCTTTTTGATCCCTGTGATCTGGAAATTTTAGGAAGTCTTGCCGTAAATGATAGCGCAAGGCTGGTTAGCGGATGCTTTCCCGAGTGTACGCAATGGCTCTAGGCCTGAGATAAGAGGAGGGGGTAGCTCTCCGGGGATTTCTAAAATAATACGGGCAGTTTCAGTAGGGGTCAGCCATGCCGGAAGCTTTTCTAGTAGAGGCTCTATCCCGTCACGACTCATCTCATAAGGGGGGTCTATAAAAATGAGATCGAAGCGCTGCTCGTTTTTTGGAGTGAAATTGAGAACATCTTTACTGATGCATTCACAGGCGCCGGGGTCGCACTGGAGGCTTTTGGCGACTGCTGCGAGGTTATCCTTGAGCGTGAGAATGGTCTTTCTATCTCTTTCGACAAAAGTGCCTAGGCAAGCCCCTCGGCTTAGTGTCTCAAGACCGTAAGCACCAGTACCTGCAAAGAGGTCTAAAAAGGAGGCGTCTTGCACAATAGGACCTAGGGAGGAGAAAATAGCTTCTCGTAGAAAATCGGTCGCAGGGCGTACCGTAGTTTTCTGGGGGACTTTTAAAGGAATACCTCGAGCAATACCGCCTGTAATTCGCATTGATTTGTTTCTTTTTATAAGTAACAATAAGCCTTTTCTTGTTGATGCCCCATAAAGCCTTATGGCCTTTTGGGGAGACGCAATTGATACGATGCTCAAACAAATAAGACGCTTATCTTGGCCGCTATACTTTGGGGGACTTTGCCTGTTGTCAATGTCTTTGAAGGGTGATGTGCGTGTGAGCAATAATTGGCCAGGTACGGTTTGGGAGCGTGATTACGCAACGGGCGAAAAACAGCGTGTGACTGCTTTAGGCCCTTTGATGGAGCAGCGCTGGGAAGCTATGGGTACAGCAAAGACATTTCGGCCGATTCTGACCGAATTTGAAAATCCAACGGAAGAAACGCGGGAGAGTTATTTTTTGTATCCTTTGTTTGGTCGCAAGCAAAGTAAGTACGAGAGTCGTTGGAACATTTTTAACTTAATAAAGGGGAATCGAAAATCGTCGTCACAAACAGATGATGAATTAACGATTTTCCCTTTTTATAAGTCCTGGAGGGGTGATGGCCCGGGCGGACGTAAGCGAGCTCTCTTTCCTATTGTAGGGCGGGTGGATAACTTCTTTTGGCATGATAGCATTTCTTGGTTTTTTTTCCCGCTTTGGCTGCATTCGACCAAGGGCGATGAAGATTACTATTCGATGCCTTGGCCTTTTATTCGCTGGCGTAAAGGCCCCAAGACTGGGGGTGTTGGGATATGGCCTTTTATGGGGCATTATTGGAAAAAGGGCAGTTATGACCATAAATTCGCGCTTTGGTTCATTATGTATGTCCATCGAGATCATTTAGAGCGAGATGTACCTACGGTAAAGAAGGGATTTTTACCTTTCTTTGCTTCCGAAAGCTCTGAGAAGGTGGAAAGCCGTACATGGTGCTGGCCATTTTTTGGTTATGTGCACAAAAAAGACCCAGAATACCGAGAAACGCATTATCTGTGGCCTCTGTTTGTCCAGGGCAGTGGAGAAAACGAGCGGGCGACTAACCGCTGGGCGCCTTTCTACACCCACTCAACTAAGCATGGAGTGGATAAAAAGTGGTGGTTGTGGCCTTTGTTAAAGAAAAAGCACTGGAAGCAAGATGGGCTTACCATTGAACAGTTCCAGTTCTTGTATTTTGTGATTTGGGGCCAGCGGCAATATAGCGAGCGAGACCCTAGCTTTATGGCAGAAAAGAGCCACTTTTGGCCTATTCACAGCTATTGGGATAATGGGGCAGGAAAAAAGCAGTTCCAGTTTTTTAGCCCTTTGGAGCCTTTCTTTCAGGCAAACCAGGTCGTCCGGACTGTTTATTCGCCCTTGTTTTCGCTTTATCGTTTTACTCAGGAAATGCCGGGGCATACACGCAGAAGTTTCCTTTTTAACCTAATTACTTATGAAAAAAGCCCGGTGCGCACTCAATTTACCTTGGGGCCACTACTAGAAATAGAGGCCTCACCCTCGCGCCAAGGCTTTTCTTTGCTTAACGGAGCTTTTGGTCTGAGCAAAGAAAGTGGTAAAAAAACTTTCAAAATACTCTGGATGCGGTTTTAATAGATGGATAGCGCTTTTTGTGGATGAAGCAGGTCTTGTACATAATTGAATTTGTCGGAAACAACGTATTTTTGTTTCTGCGTTCGCTTTTACATATAGGCACATTGCATCGCCAGTGCGGGCGAGTTGTTGAACAGGCTTTCTTTATCGGGTATACCACACTCCCTATTATCTCTATCCTGAGTATTTTTATTGGAGCGGTGCTCGCTTTGCAAAGTGGGTTTACTATGCGCAATACTCCAGGTGCTCAGAATTTTCTAGGGGCTATTGTAGGATTGTCGATGTGTCGTGAATTAGGACCTGTAATGGCCTGCTTCCTTTTGGCGGGGCGTGTGGGCTCCTCCATTACCGCAGAGCTTGCCTCGATGAAGGTTTATAATGAGGTAGATGCTCTAGTGACCATGAATATCCCCCCGGAGCGTATCTTGGTATTGCCTCGTTTAGTGGCTACAGCACTCGTGATGCCTTTGTTGACGATCTTTTCCATTGTTATTGGCTGGTACGGAGGTGTGATTGTTGTTGAGCATGTGGACTTTATTACGATTGATGCCAACACTTACTGGACAAATCTCAAGCAGTTTGTGCGTTACGATAGTGTGAAAGACGGCCTTATCAAGGCGGAGTTATTCGGGATTTTGGTTACTTTGATTTGTTGTCATGAGGGCCTTCATACTGAAGGAGGGCCTCGTGAAATTGGGCGAGCTGTCACGCGAGGAGTTGTTAGCTCAATGATTGTTATTCTTTTCTTAGACTACTTTGTGACGAAAGTTCTCCTATGAGTAAGTCCAGCACAGAACGTAAAGCCGTAGAAGTTTCTATTGAGCATGTGTCCAAGTCCTTTGGGACTCAGGAAGTGATTCATGACGTGTCTTTCCAGGTTTGTGCGGGAGAAACCTTTGTGATTATGGGCCCTAGTGGGGCGGGTAAGAGTGTTTTGCTTAAGAGTATTATTGGCCTTATTCAGCCAACCCAGGGGAAAATCTTTATAGATCACCTCAATGCATCAGTCCCTGAGACGCACCGTGAGGTAGTAACGAGTATGGTTTTTCAGGCTGGGGCTCTTTTTAATTCTTTATCGGTATTTGATAATTTGGCCTTATATCCCCGTGAGCACCTTTTGTACGACAAAGATACCTTGGAAGACAAGGTTATGACAGTGCTTAAAGCATTATCACTGGAGCAGGCTGTAAACAAGTTTCCTTCAGAGCTCTCTGGGGGTATGCGTAAGCGGGTATCTATTGCTCGTTCTTTGATGATGGAGCCACAGTTGTTGCTTTATGATGAGCCTACTTCAGAGCTAGACCCTATTATGGCAGCAACTATTAGTGAGCTTATTGCCACTTTGAATGAAGAATTCAATGTTACTAGTATTGTGGTTTCTCATGATCGTGAGCTGGCAATGTCAATTGGACAGCGTGTCGCACTTATGGTCGATGGACGAATTCAAGCTTTGGATATTCCTTCAAAATTAGCTACAATGGATGATCCTGTAGTTCAAAACTTTTTGCATCCTGTTATTGATGTGCAAAATCCTCGATTTCGAAAACAAGACTTCTAATGACTCAACCTTCTATCAGTAGCCAAGCTATTCGTGTCGGCCTCTTTTTTATTTTTGGGGCAGCTCTTTTATTCCTCATGCGTGAAACCCTCAGTGACAAAAAGTTTACTGCGGAAGAAGGCTATCAGGTCCAGGCACCCTTTCAGAACTTAAGGCAGCTAAAAGTTGGAGATGCTGTTCGGATGGCAGGGGTACAAGTGGGCACAGTAGTGAATGCACGTCTAAAAGGCTCTCGCGCAGTTGCAGACCTTTCTATCGGTGAGGAGTACGAAATTCCACAAGACTCAGTCGCGACTATTCTGAGCATCGGGTTGTTAGGTGCTAATTATGTAGCTATTACCCCAGGAGGGCATGACCAAGTCCTCAAAGATGGTGAGGTTATTAAGACGAAAGAGAGTGCCGATTTGTCGACGGCTATTGCTCAATTTGGTAGCATTACTGAACGTGTGGACAGATTTTTAGCTGATCTCGAAGGCGGTACTATCGGTGGTGAAGGCGGTTTGTTTGGAGAGGTAAATGGATTTTTCAATGAAAATAAAGACAAATTAGCCAAGATTTTTGATAACTTAGAGGTCATTACAACTCGAGTAGCAGAAGGTGAAGGCACCTTAGGTAAATTGGCTACTAGTGAAGAGTTATATGCTAATCTGATTGATTTAACAGAAAAGATTGGAACCATCGTAGATAACTTTGATGAAGGTGAGGGTGCTTTGGGCTTACTCATGAATAATGAAGAGATTGCTGATAAACTCCGTAAGACAGTTGATGACTTTAGTGAATTTGCGGCCAAGCTAAACTCTGAAGAGAGCACTTTAGGCAAGTTAGCTACAACGGATGACCTGTACCAGCAAGCAGAAGGAGTTATTCATAAAGTAGAGCGTACCGTTGATAACTTTGAGAATACAGGCCCTATCACAGCCGTAGGTGTTGCAGCTAGCGTCCTGTTCTAATGCTGCAAAAGGCTGAGCTTATTGTCTTTGACTTGGATGACACGCTTGCTCCATGGCATGAGTATGCCCGTAGTGGCTTTATGGCCGTAGATGCTTGGCTACAAGCTCAAGAAGGTGTTGTCGGGTTTATGGTTAAAGTTTGGGCTTTGTTTGAAGCGGGAGTCCGCGGGAATACAATGGACCGTGCGTTTGATGCTCTAGGACTTCCTGAAGATGAAAAAAGAAACCAACAAGCCTTATCTATTTATAGATCACACGAGCCTTCTCTTGAGCTATTCCCTGATGTTGCCAGCGTGCTTACGCAGTTGAAAAAAGACTATAAACTGGGCGTTATTACAGATGGATTGTGGTCCATTCAGGAGCGCAAGGCATCTGTTCTAGGCCTTGGGAAATGGATGGGAAAGGTTATTTGTACGGATAAATTGACCCCTCCCTCTCCAAAGCCTGATGCCAAGGCATTTAAGTTGATGATGGCTCATGCGAATGTCCCTGGGGAGGCATGCATTTATGTTGGGGATAACCCTTCTAAGGACTTTTTTGCCCCTAAAGCTTTAGGCTGGAAGACGATCAGAATTCGTAGGAATGGAATGGAGTACACTGATAGTGAGGCACTTAGCTCTGAGTATGAAGCTGATGAGGAAATTCAATCGCTTGAGGCCCTTATTCATTGAGTTTTAGCGTTATTCTTTATAGGATATAAGCCATGTCTGCTGAGCAGAAAGAGTCCTCAGATAAGCAAGGTCGTCCCTTTCTTGGGGTACACTTTGCTAACTGTGGTGTGTATGGGCGTCTTTATCGCAGTGTAAAGGGTGACTTTTATGTAGGGAACTGTCCGCGTTGTGGCCACCCATTGCGTGTAGATATTGATAATGCTCGGGGCGTTAAGCAGCGCTTTTTTATAGCCCGGTGCCCTTAGGTATCAGACCATTTCGTGAAGCATTTCGGGTAAAATATTTAGGCTTTGCTCTAGAGCATCTAGGCGCGGATTGTGGCTCTCTTCCTCTTCTTCACCAAAAAGAATGCGCCAAGCTTCGAGCTTTTTCCAGCTGTCTTGTTCGATTGGGTCTATGTTTTCGATATATTCAATCCCTCCAAAGCGCAGCATATAGTCAGCAATTTGTAGGGCAGCGCTAATAGGCGCATGCTCAGGTGCATCAATAGGGTTATGATGAAAGCGTACGGCTTCGACAACTTCTTTGGGAAGCTCGTTGCGAGCTAAATGGTAAGCTCCTATCTGGGCATGGTCCCACCCCAAGAGTTCACGTTCTTTTTCGCAGAAGGCTTCAGGCGTTGCCGCCTTGGTTTCAATCAGGGTGTGAAATTCTTCAGGAAAGACATAGGCAATGACGATTTTCCCGATGTTATGCACTAGGCCTGCGATATAGCTTACATCACCCTTCGTGCTTACTTGTGCGATAGACAAGATTTCTCGAGTAATGATGGCGCTGCCCACACTGTGCTGCCAAAGGCTTGTCCAATTGACTTTGTTGTGGATTTTTTTGAGAGCCTCGAATTCTTCGATAACAGGTGTAGCCAGGGCAAGCTCTCTGATTTGGCGGGTGCCTAAAAGCAAAACGGCGTCTTCGATGCTGGTCACTGCTTGGCTTAACCCAAAAAATGCAGAGTTAGTGAGCTTCAGGAGGCGTGTAGTCAGTGCGGGGTCTTTACGGATTAAATCTGCAATGCGCCCTGCAGGAGTTTGCTCGGCGTGCATGAGCTCGTGTAAGGCATCGTTAATGCTGCGAAGCGAGGCAAGCCTGGGGCATTCATTCAGAGCGCGCTTAAGCTTGGGCTCATCTAGGGTGTTCGAGGGCATAGTGTGACCAACAGTCTATGATGTTATCTGTGGGGAAGACAATACCTTTTGGTCCTTTTAAGGAAGAAGCGCGTCTACGATGGTATTCACATTATGGCGGAACATTCCTTCATAGGTGCCTAGGTCATAAGTGGTGCCTTGAGTGTCTGTTTCTAGGGTGCCAGGGATCCCCATTGCATCTGAGAATAGCTGCCCGCCAATCTCAGCGCCTGAATCTTTGCTGATCCGCTCGATAGCGGCTGCGGAGACACTTGTTTCCACAAAGATAGACCTCACTTGCTTCTCTTTGATGGTATCGATGACCCGGGTAATATCAGCTAAGCCAGCTTCGGTTACCGTTGATATGCCTTGAACAGCAATGACGTCAAAGGCATAAGCTTTGCCAAAATAATTAAAGGCATCATGGCTGGTAATTAAAACGCGACTATTCTCGGGAAGCTCATCAATACGTTTTAGACCCCAAGTATGCAGCTTTTGATATTCGGAGTGCAAAGACTTTGCTCGGGAGGTGAACAATGCTTCGTGTTGAGGGGCAATTTGGGTCAGTGTATGGAGAACAGGTTCAATGCACAGTGCCCAGAGTTGAGGGTCGAGCCATACATGAGGGTCTGGGTGTCCTTCAAATTCAGAGGGGTGGAGGCGTTGGTCTGGAGGGATGCTCTCAGCAACAGCGACAACAAGTTGACCTTGTTTCGCCATTTGCGTGAATAGGTCTTGCATTTTTCCTTCTAGCTTAAGGCCATTATAGAGAATGGCTTGGGCCTGAGACAGGCTAGCAGCATCGCGGGCGGTAGGCTTGTATAGGTGAGGGTCAGTCCCTGGGCCCATCAGGCCTTCAACCTGGATTTCTTCGCCTGCGATAGCCTGGACGAGGTCTGTGAGCATCGTCGTTGTGGTTACGACTATGGGGCGTGATGGAGCTGTTGAAGCAGGCTTGCTGCATCCAATTCCGGGGATAAAAACGCAACTTGCTAAAAGGCAGATAGTTGCGTTTTTGAGAAGAGCATTAAGGAAAGCTTTCATGGTTCTCAAAGAATAAGGGCATAATTTATCCCTCAAGCCAAAGCAAGGGTTTTCGGAAAGATCTTGCCTTCAAGGACGTATTAAGATTCTTTTTGAGCATTAACATTGTATAGGTTCCTGCTTTGTCGGGGCCGAAATTAAAGACTTAATCATTATGAATCTTGATCTCCCACTCTATTTCTTTGGACAACAAGCCGCAGAAGCAGCACCTCCTGCTGGAGGAGGCATGATGCAGCTTATCATTATGGGTCTGCTCTTTGCCGGAATGTGGTTTTTGATGATCGCTCCTCAGCGAAAGAAGCAAAAAGCTCATGAAGAAATGTTGAAAGCCTTAGGTAAGGGTGATGATGTGATCACAACAGGTGGTGTTTTTGGTACCATTACTAATGTAAAGAAAGACCGTTTTGTTGTTAAAATCGCAGAGAACACAAAGGTAGAAGTCCTCAAAAGTGCTGTTCAAACTCGTGTAGACGGGGTTCTTGAATCTGCCTAATTTATAAACCATTTACCCCTTTTTTATCATGCTGAGTAAAAACCTCGGGAAGATTATTGTATCATGTGCAGTTATCGTGTGGGCTGCTATGCATTTGGTTCCTTTTAAAGATATCCCTTTTGAGGAATATATCCAAGACCGTGCCACGGCACAGCAAGAAGCCTTTGCTTCTGTCTTAGACACTGCACAAGAGCGGGTCAATTCAGGCGAGGCGCCTTCTTTATTTATTGCTTTGAAGCAGCTTGGAGAGCAGCAGCGTATCGACTATGCTCCTTATTTCCCTGACCTTAATTTGGCAGATATTAAAAATCTGAATAAGCGCAATGACATATTGTTAAATCACTTATTGCGTGAGGGACAAAGCCGCATTCGTCAAGGCTTGGACTTGCAAGGGGGCACCGCCTTTACCTTAGAAGTAGACAAATCTGCTCTAGCAGGTAAGGAAGATTACCAAAAAGCAGCTCAAATGGATAAGGCGATCCAGATTATGCAGCAGCGTGTGAATGGTTTGGGTGTTGCCGAGCCTTTAATTCGTGCAAAAGGGGCAAACCAGATTGAGATTCAGTTGCCTGGCCTTAAGACAAAAGACAACCCAGATGCAATTAATGCGCTCAAGAAACCTGCGAAGTTAGAGTTTCGTATGGTGCATGACAAGCTGTTCCCAGGGCAGTTACCTGCTAGCCAATATCCTATTGGATATGAGGTGATGACCTTAGAGCGTATCGATAATAACACAGGTGAAATCCATGAAATTCCTCTTTTTGTTAAGAAAATTCCAGAACTTACTGGGGAAGCGGTAAAAGAAGCATTTGTCTCTACAAACACTTATGGAGCCTATGAAATCATCCTTACCATGACGAACCAGGGTACAGAGCGTTTTGCTCGTATTACTCGGGACAACATAAATCGTCAGTTGGCGATTGTTTTGGATGGTAATATCTATTCTGCACCTAGAATTAATACTGAGATCCCTAATGGGCGTTCTAGTATTAGTGGGGACTTCACTCAGCGTGATGCATTAGAGTTAGCGAATGTATTGAATAACCCGCTCGAGTTTGAGCTTAAACTTCAAGAGGTTTATGAGGTGGGGCCTTCGTTGGCTGCAGATGCGCGTGATAGTTCTATTAATGCAGCGTGCTTAGGAGCCGGTCTTGTGGTTCTGTTTATGTTCCTTTATTATTTAGGGGCAGGTGTGGTTGCTATCATTTCTGTATTTATCAATATCCTTATGGTTTTAGGAATATTGGGCAGTATTGGGGCTACGATGACGCTCCCTGGGGTAGCAGCATTAGTCCTTACCGTAGGCATGGCTGTGGATGCGAACATTCTGATCTTTGAGCGTATTCGCGAAGAACTTAAAGCAGGTAAGGCCTTAAAGACTGCGTTAGCCACAGGCTATGAAAAGGCGTTTTCTACTGTTATTGATGCAAACGTTACGACTTTGCTGACTGCGGCTATTTTGATTTGGTTGGGAACGGGCCCTGTTAAAGGGTTTGGGGTTACTCTTTCGATTGGTATTGGGGCTTCTATGTTCTGTGCCTTGGTTGTTAGCCGCCTCTTGTTAGAGCTCCTAGTCGAGACGGGTGTCATGAAAAAGATGATTCCTTTCACACTCTTTAAGGAGACCCACATTAATTTCTTAGGGTATCGCAAGATCGCTTTTGCTGCTTCTGCTCTAGTACTTTTGCTAGGTATAGGTGCGGTTACCATGAAGGGTAGCAAAATCTATGGGATCGACTTTCTCGGAGGGGAAGAAATCTCTCTGAAACTTACCCAAAAGATTCCTACCACAGACATAGAATCTTTGGCCGTGGAGAAAGATTTAGGTGAGGTTATTCCTGTTTATCACACTTTGGTTAAGGACGGTGTAGAGTTGCTGAAGGTTCAAACAGAACAAGGACGAGGAGCAACAGTATTCACTGCAATGCAAGAAGCGTTCCCTCAGGCTAATCTAGAGCTTGTCGGAGAAAATAGCATAGGGGCTGCAGTGAGTGACTCTTTAAAATGGAACGCATTGTGGTCCATTACGGCAGGTCTTTTGGGTATTCTGCTGTACGTAGCTTTCCGCTTTGAGATGAGCTATGGTATTGGTGCAGTAGTTTCTACTTTGCATGACATTGTGGTCACTGTAGGTGTTTTTGTCTTATTGGGCGGCCAGTTTACTGCACCTATGGTCGCAGCCATCCTTATGATTATTGGTTACTCTATCAATGATACGATTGTTGTTTTTGACCGTATTCGTGAAGAGCTTTTGATTCACCCAACATTGTCTTTAGGTAAAATCATTAATGTTGCTGTCAATCGGACGTTGTCTCGTACCTTATTGACAAGTATTACGACTTTCTTGGCTGCAATTTCATTGTACCTTTTTGGTGCCGGGCAAATTGATGACTTCGCCTTGGTGTTTATGATTGGTATCGTCACAGGTACTTTCTCTTCTATCTTTATCGCGAGTCCTATTTTCTACTGGTGGCATGGGGGAGACCGCCACAAGATTAGTGCTACAGACCTGACTCCTCAGTATGAGTGGGAGGCTGCTAGTACTAAGGCCAGCCGCTAATTTATGAGCACTTCTGTAACTGCGCAGTGGAACGTTGCTGAGCCAGATCAGGCCCAGGTAGATTCGCTGAAAAATGCTTTGAGTGTAGGGCCTGTGTTGGCAAGCTTGCTTGTTCAGATGGGTTACGAGGATGCGGATCAGGCGCGTCAATTTTTAGAGGCCCGTTTGGCTGATTTAGATGATCCTTTTGCCATCAAGCATGTGCGTGAGGCTGTGGAGCGTATCCGCCAAGCCATGCGCGAGGGAGAGTCTGTCTGCGTCATGGGGGATTATGATGTAGACGGGGTTACAAGTACTACCTTATTGATTTCTGTATTACGCTTATTTGGCTTAGACCCTCGAGCATTCATGCCGCTGCGCCTGGAAGAAGGCTACGGGTTAAGCCGTGTTGCTTTAAAGCGTTTATTTGCCGAAGGGCGTCCGGACCTTTTAATTGTGGCAGACTCTGGGACTAATTCTGTTGAAGAAGTTGCCTTTTTGAGAACTCAGGGTGTGGATGTTATTATTATTGACCACCACCGCTCTAAGGAGAAAACGCCGGAGGATTGTATCTTAATTAACCCCCATGTGAATGACTCTCAGGAGGCGCCTTGGTTGCACTTGTGTAGTGTGGGGCTTGCCTTCAAAGTAGCCCATGGCTTAGTAAAAGCCTTGCGTGAAGAAGGGGATCCTCAAGCTCATGAAGTTCGTGTCAAAGATACCTTGGATTTGGTAGCTTTAGGGACTGTTGCAGATTTGATGCCTTTGCAAAAAGAAAACCGTATTTTGGTTAAACATGGTTTAGATTGTTTGGCAAAAAGCCCTCGACCAGGGATACATGCGCTTTTCCGTGTCAGTGGCATGGAGCTTGGACAGCCGGTTTTGCCCATGGATATTTCTTATAAATTGGGCCCTCGTATTAATGCCAGTGGGCGCTTAGCGGATGCGCTTTTGCCGATTGAAATGCTTCTTAGTGAAGACTCTCAGGTTTCGTTTAAGGCTGCTAAGGAGCTGGATGTGATGAACCGAGAGCGCCAAGAGATCGAGCGCCAAATTTGGGAAGAGGCTCAGGCCGCGGTGGAGGCTGACCAGTTAGAAGAGCCTGGCATTGTGCTTCATAACCCTAATTGGCACTCAGGGGTGGTTGGTATTGTAGCAGGGAAACTTTGCAGGCATTATCAGCGTCCTTGTATTGTGCTAGGGCAAGAAGGAGCTTTTGCAAAAGGCTCAGGCCGCAGCGTTCCTGGTATTAATTTGGTAGAAGTGCTACAGCATTGTGATGGTTTGTTAGAGTCTTGGGGAGGACACCCGATGGCAGTAGGTGTTGTTTTTAAGCCGGCAGATTATGATGTTTTTCGTGAACGATTCTCTGAGGCAGTAAAACACTCCCTAGAAGGAGGGCTTCCTGAAAAGATTCTGTCTTTGGCTTATTGGCTCTCTCCAGAGCAAGTGGATGCTGCTTTACTCGAAGAGCTGGACCGTTTGCATCCCTTCGGGGAAAAGAATGCACAGCCTATATTTGGCATTCGAGGCGCACGTTTGCTGAGTCCGCCAAAATGTTTTGGACGCAATCATTACCGTTTCCAAATAGAAACGCAGCCAGGGCAATCTGTGTGGGGTGTTGCGTGGGGGAAGGCAGATGCCTTGCCGCCTTGTGGTAAGCCGATAGAGCTTGCTGTTAAAATGGCATGGAATGTTTGGAATGGCCGCCGCTCGATACAGTTAGAGCTCATCGATTGGCGTTGCTCCTAAGCCCTAAAGAGGGCTTGTGTTTAGAGGAATTAAAGTTTTTATTGTCTGTGCCTTTAAATATTACTTTTTTGATATGAAGAAAATACTCCTCATTCTGAGCATTATTAGTTTCCTCTTTTCTGCCAAAGTGCATGCATCTGCTTTTGATGAACACTTTTCTTTTTTGGTTAATGCGGATGATATAGACTATATCGGTGAGGCAGTGAGCCAGAAGCAACATGCTTTACAGGCAGCGTTTCATGCAGAACGTTCAGGTGCCGATGAAGCGACAATCATTGCAGCATTATTACATGATGTGGGGCATTTAATTCCTGGAGCTGATACTGCAGATATGGAAGGTTGTGGCGCCTGCAATCACGAAAAAACGGGTGCAGATTATTTGCGGAAAATAGGCCTCCCTGAGAAAGTAGCTATTTTAGTAGAGGGGCATGTGGAAGCAAAGCGATATCGTGTCTATAAATATCCTGATTACTACGAAACAATTTCTCCGGCTAGTAAGACGACGTTTAAATACCAAAATGGAATCATGACCGACGAAGAAGCTCATGCTTTCGAACAAGATCCCTATTTTGAAGGAAAAATGAATATACGTATTTGGGATGAGCAGGCTAAGAACCCTGATGCGGTGGTTCCAGGGTTTGACCATTATGAAGGCATGTTCCTGCGCTGTCTGGCGGGTACGCATGCATAAGCTTGATAAAGGGCCCTAGTTGGACTGTGAGTAAGTTTTTGGTTGTTGTAACTGCCTGACTGACAGTCAGCTAAGATTTGATATTTTATTATTCTTTTATGACTGTTCCCTTTTGGCGTTGCCTCAGGAGAGAGATTTGGTAGATTAGATAGTCTCCCTCACTGCTAATGGAAGGTACCCTTTGGGCCGCGGATGGTCGTCACATGCCTGCCTTTGGCGTCGAATAAAACTCGGATGTGTTATGAAATCTTTTACTTTTTACAGTGATTGCGATTTTGAGGCTCTACTAGAGAACGCCTCTAACGGTGACTATGAAGCCCTTGTACAATTTGATTTGTACACGATGGTCTGGGAACTCTCAGAAGAACAACTGCAACGCCTAGCTTTTTGGGTAGGTGTGCGCTCATGGGAAACCTCAGCGCTTATCTTTCTTAAGGCAAAACAATGTTTGATGGAGGAACGCTACCAGAAAGCTTTGCTATTGTTTCGAGAAGTTTTGCGTGACGAACATCTTGCAGAATTAGCACAATACCATATTGGTAACATGTACTACTATGGCCAAGGGGTCGATCCTAGTGACGAAATTGCTTTCTCTCTATTCGAGAAATCTGCAAACCAGGGATATGCTCCGGCTATTAATAGTGTCGCCAGTATGTATTACAATGGGCGTCGTGTGGAAGAAGATCAGCAAGAGGCTTTTCGTTTGTATCACAAGGCAGCTCAGCAAGGCTATGCTTTAGCGCTTTTTAACTTGGGGTGTATGCATTATTACGGACACGGGACTCAGCAAAATCTTTTGCAAGCCTACCGTTGTTGGTATGAGGCAGCCCAGCAAGGATTTGCGGATGCCCTTTTGCACCTTGGCTTTATGTATTGTCATGGGCGTGGAGTGCCTAAGGACTACAAAAAAGCGTTCAAGTACGTGAAACAAGCCGCAGCGCAAGGGCACGCTTCAGCCCAGCAAGACTTAGCATTCTTTTATATGCAAGGTCTAGGGACATCGGTAGATTGTACTTTAGCTGCTTGGTATTATGGTGCTGCGTACAAGCGCCTAAGCGGTGAGCGCAAAGCGCAATGTGAGTTCCAGATGAAGGAGCTAGAGAGCCAGCTGAACCTTAGCCACCCTGAAGGTAGAAAAGCTTTGTACTACCTTTATGAAGGGCGGGGCACGATGCAGATCGTTGTATAGCCTATTATGGGTTGATACGGCTTTCTAGATGCTCCATGAGTTCCTCTTCACTCATACGCACCTGTTCGGTCGTATCTCTGTCACGTAGTGTAATCGTGCCGTCTTCTAGGCTATCAAAGTCTACAGTGATACAGAAAGGTGTTCCTACCTCGTCCATGCGTCGGTAACGACGGCCAATGGCTCCGGATATATCAAAAGCAACATTCCAGCGGCGTTGTAGCTTCTTGTGGAGCGTTTGAGCTTTTTCGAGGAGCTCAGGCTTATTTTTCACCAATGGGAATACCGCGGCCTTAATAGGCGCAATCCGTGGGTGGAATTGTAGGACGGTGCGTTTCTCTCCGTCAATTTCGTCTTCCTTATAGGCAGAGCACATAAGGGCTAAGAATAAACGGTCAACCCCTAGGGAAGGCTCAATAACATGAGGGATGTAACGTTCTTTGCGCGCTTCATCAAAATACTCCATGGATTTTCCAGAAGCTTCATGATGCTGGGTGAGATCAAAGTTTCCACGCGCAGCAACACCTTCGAGCTCCTGCTCTCCGAAAGGAAATTTAAATGTAATGTCTGTGCACGCACGTGCGTAGTGAGCGAGCTTGTCCTTAGGGTGGACTTCCGTTCCTAAGAGTTCAGGCTTTAGTCCAATGCTTTTGTGCCATGCCATACGGCTTTCAAGCCACTCTTGGTGTGCCTTTTCCCAAATATCATCATCAGGCTGGATGAAATACTCGATTTCCATTTGCTCAAATTCACGAGAACGGAAGATGAAGTTACGTGGGGTAATTTCATTACGGAAGGCTTTACCAATTTGGGCGATACCAAAGGGGACCTTAACACGGCCGGTATCAACGATGTTTTTGAAATTGGCAAAAATGCCTTGGGCAGTCTCTGGGCGTAAGTACGCTACTGCTGTTTCATCCCTTAATGCGCCTAAGTATGTTTGGAACATGAGGTTGAAATCTCGGGGCGGGGTGAGTGATCCTGGCTTTCCTGTGGCTGGGGAAGGAATGAGCGCATGCTCTTCTGGGCTTGCCTCAGTATATTCCTTGAGGGTGAGCGTGTCTAGGTTGCCTTGTTTAGCTAATTTACGCTTAAGTGATTCAGCTTGTTTTTGTGCGTCGGCTTCCATCGTTGCCCCTTCGAGGACAGATACATAGCCGATAAGCTCTCCATCTACGGTAACTTTTGCAAAGAATAGTTGGTCTGCACGGTAGCGCAGCTTAGATTCCTTACAGTCTACCATGGGGTCTGAGAAACCGTCGAGGTGACCAGAGGCCTGCCATACAGATGGGTTCATGATAATAGAACTATCAAGCCCTACCATGTCATCTCGTCGCTGTACCACATCTTGCCACCAGGCGTTTTTGATATTGCGACGCATTTCAGCACCTAAAGGACCATAATCAAAAAAGCCGTTACACCCTCCATAGATCTCAGAAGATTGGAATATAAAGCCGCGCCGTTTGCACAGTGCTACTAGGGTATCCATAGTAAGTGGTGAAGGTGCCGTAGTCGTCATAATTTAAAGGTTTCTCTCGTTGTTAACAGTTTTTTATCATTGTTTTGCTTCCGTGGGTCAAGCATAGTATTAAGCCTATCTCCTAATAGGGGGATTTTTTGATAATTAGGGATTATGTCAGAGTCTTATTCCAATATATCTCGTTTTCTTCCGTATAGAGCAGCACAGACACCAGAGGCTTGTGCGGTTAAGGTGCCTCGTGGGCATGCGCGGGGGAATATTATCTATCAGGAGCTGACTTTTAAGGAGCTTAATGAGCGCTCAGATGCCGTAGCGCGTTTTTTGCAATCACAAGGTGTAGTGCGGGGAACACGGGTTTTGCTCATGGTCAAGCCTGGGCTAGACCTGATTGAAATCACATTTGCTCTTTGTAAGTTAGGAGCTGTGCCTGTGATTATTGATCCAGGTATGGGCCTAAGGCGGTTTCTAAACTGTGTCGCTTCTGCACGCCCTGAAGTGTTGTTAGGGGTTCCTACGGCTTGGGCTTTGAGTTGGGTTGTTACCCGACTTTTCAAAACACGTATTTGTGTGGGGACGAAGAGGTGGAGGAAATGTGTAGAAGCCTTTAGGCAGCCTGCACCATTTCCTGTTACGCAGACCAGGAGTGATGAACTCGCTGCGGTACTTTTTACCTCAGGCTCTACAGGTGCGCCCAAGGGTGTTTGCTATGAACATGGAACGTTTGAGGCGCAAGTCCGTTTGCTTAAAGAGCAATACCCTATAGAATTAGGCGAGGTTGATTTGCCTATGCTTCCTGTATTTGCTCTTTTTAATCCTTTGCTAGGAATGACTACGGTCGTTCCAGAGATGAACCCTAGCCGCCCTGCAAGTGTAGACCCCCATAACATTGTCTTAGCTATACAGCAGTGTAAGGTAACCAATAGTTTTGGTTCACCCACGTTATGGACTAAGATTGGTCGTCATTGTAAAGAGCGGGGGATTGTTTTACCCAGCATGAAGCGCATTTTGATGGCAGGTGCTCCTGTGGCGCCTAGTTTATTAGAGTTATTGCGTGAATGCTTCCCGAATGCGGTGCTATACTCTCCTTATGGTGCAACCGAGGCCTTCCCTGTCACTAATATTGATAATTATACGATTTTGAATGAAATACGGGCTCATACTGAAGCTGGGGCTGGTACCTGTGTGGGGTCCCCCTTACCGGAGATGGATCTAAAAATCATTCAGATACAAGATGGACCAATCCCAAATTGGGAAGACGTTCAGGAGTGTGATGTAGGGGAAATTGGTGAGATCGTTGTGAGTGGGCCTGTAGTGACAAAATCCTATGACCAGCTACCGAAGGCCACGCAGCAAGTTAAGATCATGCAGGGAAATGTTCTTTGGCACCGTATGGGAGATGTGGGCTATCTCGATGTAAAGGGGCGTCTTTGGTTTTGTGGGCGCAAGGTAGAGCGTGTGCAGGCTAAGCAAGAAACCTTTTTTACAGAGCCTGTGGAGGCTGTTTTTAATCAGCACCCTAGGGTATTCCGTTCTGCCTTGATAGGAATATCTCAAGGGGGAGAGATTGCTCCTGCTTTGGTGGTTCAGCCAGAAAAACAGGCATGGCCAATAGGTATTCAGGCGCGCCAGGCGTTCAAAAAAGATCTTACGGAGTGGGCTCAGCAGCATCCCAAGACCCAGGGTATTCGAGAATTCTTTTTCGCTAAGGATTTCCCTGTGGATGTGCGTCATAATGCAAAAATCCATAGGTTGGCTTTGGCAAAATCGATTGCACATGATCAGCTTTGAGAATGGTAACTCTTTTCTGGGTCGGATTGCTTAGAGGGTTGCGCTGTCTTAAAAAATGCTTTAATTCTTAGGCAAGACATCTTTACATAAGTCCTCGCAAAAGCCATGTATACGAAAATCGGAGAAAAATTAGAAGAAGCGCGTAAGCGCAAAGGCGTTTCTATCAAAGAAGCCGCTCAAGCCACCAAAGTTAGAACTGACTTTCTCTTAAACTTTGAAAGCAATGATTTCGATTTTGATTTACACACCGTGTATAAAGAAGGCTTTTTAAAGCTTTATGCGCGCTACCTGAAGCTTGACCCTAAGGAGATCGTTGAAGAATTTCGCGCAAGTACCGTGAGTGGCCTGCACTCCGTACGCCGTACAGAGACAGAGTCCCTAGGGCGTATGGAATTACCCACTCAGCAAGTAGTAGAAGAGGAGGCAACTGCTTATAATACGAAAGAGCGTGACTTGTTCTATGAAGAAGATCGTTTTTATGAAACTGATGATGAGCCTAGCTCTGCGCCTACAGTGAACTGGAAGACAGGGGCTATTTTTGGCGGTACTTTTGCTTTTGTGGCCTTGGTGGCCGTAGGCATCGGGAAGTTTATTACTTCAGAGCCTGCAACCGTGAATACTCAAATTGCTTCAACCGAAATGGTTCAAGCGCCTACACAAGAAACCTTGCAGTCTACTTTAGCGCAGCCGTTTCGCGAAGAGCTCTTCTTGATGGCTGAAGATACGGTCCACGTAGTAGTTCTCCAAGAGAAAGACAAGAAGCGCTTGTTCTCAGGAAATATGAGAAAGGGAGACACTCATATTGTTGAGCATGAAGGCGCTGTCAAAATCCACTTCTCTGATGGGGATAAGTTAGTGCTTGAGCGCGAGGATGGTAAGCGTGTGAAGCCTGGCCGCAGTGGTGTGGGTTGGATACGCTTAGGTTAAGAAGGTCTCGAAAAAGGGTGCCCTTTAGCCTGCTTGCGAAAGGCAACAGGAGGGCCAATGATTTCGTGAAGCAAAAAAGCGTTACGTACGGAGTCTTGATCAGCTAGATAGCGCTTCGCTATACTAGGGTAAGTGATTGTTTGGGGTGCTTCTTTAGTGCTCTTTTCGGAAATGTTTAGGTGTGTTCTTTCTTTGTGAGTCTGCTTGTTGTGAGACCGCGTCCAAGGGCCTAAGTCTTTTTGAGGAGCCAATACCTTAGGTGTTGGTGGCGGTGCAGGGACGGTTTTCTTCTTGGCAGCAGTCCATGGAGCCACTGTAGGTGTAGGTTTTGGTTGCGACTCTGGTTCTTGTTCGGAGAAGCCTTTGAGGAAGTCTTCTAGAGATTGCGGCTCCTCTTCTTCAGGGGGCTTTTCGGTACCCCCAAAAAGATTAGAGAAGATATACACCCCAAAGATAATGGCAGGGATGATATAATCGATGAAGTTTTCCATAGAGCCAAAAGAGGCAGTCGTTTACTTGGACTTATCGTCCTTAGCTAGGTTTTCTCTTAGTTCAGTGTCTGCAATAACATTCTTCATGTTATAAAAATCCATGTAGCCCATTTTTCCTGAACGTAATGATTCTGAGAGGGCTAGGGGAACTTCAGCTTGTGCTTCTACCACCTTAGCCTGCATTTCCTGAACTTTGGCCTTCATTTCTTGCTCGAGGGCAACGGCAGCAGCACGGCGAATTTCAGCCTGTGCTTGAGCCATGTTCTTGTTAGCTTCCGCTTGTTGCTCTTGGAGCTGGGCGCCCACGTTTTCCCCTACATCTACATCTGCAATATCAATAGAAAGGATCTCATAGGCTGTGCCGGTATCGAGTCCACGCTTGAGTACCACCTTGGAGATTTCATCGGGATTCTCGAGTACGTATTTATAACTTTCTGCGGAGCCGATTGTCGTTACAATGCCTTCACCCACACGTGCAATGATGGTTTCTTCTTGGGCTCCGCCGACAAAACGTTCGAGATTTGTACGTACCGTAACGCGGGCGCGGGCTTTTACTTGAATACCATCTTTTGCAACACCGTCAATGGTTTGGCGCCCGCTCTCTGGGTTAGGGCAGTCAATGACTTTGGGGTTTACCGAGGTGCGTACTGCTTCAATAACTGTTTTTCCGGAGCCTTTTGTAGCTAGATCAATGGCACAGGCACGTGGAAAGTCTAGGGCAATCCCTGCTTTTTGGGCAGCAATCAAGGCTTGGACTGCTTGAATGAGGTTTCCTTCGGCAAGGTAGTGAGCTTCGAGATCATCCGTAGTAAGTTCAATGCCTGCTTTTACTGCGGTGATGCGTGCATCTACGATGAGCGTATAAGGAACGCCCCGCAAACGCATGGCAATAAGAGTTGGAATGCCTACAGGCGCTCCAGCAAGAAGTGCGCGTAACCAAACGCTGAAGAAAGAGAGCACAATGATGGCAGTTACTAAGAGTAGTAAACCGCCAACAATCATAATAAGTCCGGGAAAAGTCATGGTTTGTTAAGGATTAGATTTTACGATTAAACGAAAGTTATCTTTTTGAACGACGATGATAGAGGTTCCTTCTTCAATCCAGCCACTTTCTGAGGAGGCTTCGTATTGAGCGCCATCAATCTCAACCATGCCAGAAGGGGCTAGGCTTGTCAATGCGTGCCCTGTCTTGCCTAGGATAGTGTTATCGGCAGGTTCGTGAGTGCTTTGGCTTTCTACCGAGGTTTTGAGAAAGAAGCGCTTCCCAAGTTTTGTTTTAGGCAAATATTTGAACTCTAGAACAAGTACAATCACGGCTGACAGAAGAGAAGCTAGAAAAGCAACGATAGTGCCCATGGCTCCATGCAGCTCAAAGGCAAAAACCCAGGCAGTGATGAAGCTGGCAGCCCCTAGAAGTCCCAGGATTCCTCCAGGGACAATAACCTCAAAAAAAATGAAGATCAGGCCAATAACAATGAGAGTAGCGATAGTTATCATTTCTGAGGATCTATAGGTTTGAGTGCTTCAACTAAGAGGCAAAAGCCTTTGTATTCTTTCACGACGATCGGTGTTCCTGCCTTGAGGAAGCCTACTGAAACTTGAGCTTCGAAACGTTTATTTTGGATTTCTACCTGTCCTGAAGGGAATAGGTCTGTCACGGTAAGCCCTTCTGTGCCTATAGGAGGAAGTTGAGCTTGAGGGTCTCGGGCAATGCCTAGGTTTGGTGTTGGGGCTGGTACTTTTTCTTGCAAGAAAAGCTTATCCCAGAAAAAGGTATGCGGGAGCAGTCGAGCCACGAGTATCGCTCCGATGGTTGCAATCGCAATGCTTAGGCTAAGGTTGATTGCAGGAGTGATGAATAGGTCGAAACTAAGGCCTGTGTAGCCTCCAGGCCAAATGTCAGCCATGGCCCATAACAGCGAACCAACAAGCCCAACAAGCCCAATGACGCCGAGGAAAATAGTTCCTGGAAATAAAAATACTTCGAGCGCTATAAATACAAGGCTTAGTAGGAAAATAAAGACTTCCTCATGCCCTGCTAGCCCTGCAATATAATGACTGGCAAAGACGAGTAAGAGACAGGCAACCCCTCCGGCCCCAAAAATGCCAAAGCCAGGCGTTTTAAATTCAATAAAAAGAAGAAGTAGGCCAGCACCCATCAATATAGAGGAAATACTGCTCAGCCATTTTGCAGAAGTCTCGGACCATGAGAGTTCAAGGATCTCAAAAGTGTAGGTTTTTGATGGGTTTAATTGAGTAAGCAGCTCTTCTGGTGAATCTACAGTGCCTGAGCTTAAGAGTGGCTCGGCAGGATCTCCGTAGTGTTCAATTGCCTCTTGAGCGGTCAGCGTTAGGAGTTCTCCTGGGGCTTTGATGGTTTGCTCATCGATGATGAGCTCATAGTCTTTGTCCATCATAGCACGCAAGAGATCGCTACGATAGCGGTACTCTTCAGTGGCTGTGCGTATTTTTGCCTGAAGATAGCTATGCGCTTTTAATTTGAGTGTTTCAGGGATGTCGGCTCCTGTGGCTTGTATGGCCGCGGCCGCTCCCATAACACCAGTAGGAGCAAAGTAGATCTTGTCCGTAACCATGGCGATGATGGCCCCAGCAGAAATAGCCTCGTTATCGACATAAGCAATCGTTGTCCCCTTAAAATTTTGGAGGGCTTCCATCATGTCCATAGTTACATCAAGTCGTCCGCCAGGTGTGTTAAGTTGGATGATGACAGTATCTATGTCATTGCGCATCGCGTCTTTGAGGCCCCGTCTTAAAATATAAAGCTGAGGGCTATTAATCTCTCCCTCAATAGGGATAATGTAGACAGTCGTTTTGGTGTTTATTTCCCCTTGGGCAGGTGTCCATAAAAAAGCCAAACAAAAGAATAGAATAAAAACGTTTTTCACAAAATAAATTCCATTAACGGATTTTATTATAGTGGGTCTAAGGGCTTAAAGGCAAGTTTTCTAAAAAAAGAGTGAGCTTTTTGCTTCAACAACCGTAGCTGTTATGGTTAGGATAGAACCCTATGAGTACGACTGCTATGTGCAAAGAATGGAAAGTGGGCTCTTCAGTATTTAGAGCTGCTCCTGAAGTGGGTGCGCGCCTGATGGACTGGAAGCTTACAACAGCTGACGGCAATGTACGTGAGGTTATCTATTGGCCTGAAGATGCAGACATGAGCAACCTAAGGAAAGTGCGCGGAGGTAATCCTATACTCTTCCCTTTTGTAGCGCGCTCTTATGACCAAGGCCAAGAAGGTTTTTGGCGCACAGCAGATGGAATTCGTCGCCCCATGCCTCGTCACGGGTTCAGTATTGATGGCAAATTTAGCCTAGAAGAAAATACTGAGTCAGGGTTTACAGCCTTATTTAAGCCCGACCCCAAGAAATACGAGTGTTATCCCTTTGATTATAATTTTAAAGTCCGTTATCAGTTTGAAGAGCTCTCCTTTACTGTAGACCTCATTCTTGAAAATACAGATTCTAGAGCGCTCTTTTGGTGTGCGGGTCACCACTTTTATTTTAAGTTGCCTTGGCATGAAGGGCTAGAGCGTAAGAACTATGTCCTTAATATTCCGACAAAGAAAGCATTTCACCGCAATGAAGATGGAAGCCTGTGTCGTGATAAAGGCTATAAAAATCCAGCAACTTTCGATGATGATGCGCTCATTGATCGCATGCATTATGAGCTCGAAAAGCCTGAAGTAAGTTTTGGCCCTCAGAATGGCGAAGAAAATATCATAATGAAGGTCAGTGGGAATCCAGCCCCTTCCCCTTGGATGACAGTCAACACATGGACAGAGGATAAGGATAGTCCCTTTTATTGTGTAGAGCCTTGGATGGGCCCTCCCAATAATGCTAATCTTAAAAAGGGTCTCGAAATCGTAGAGCCTGGGCAAACACAGACCTTTACGGTGAAGGTGTCACTCGCTTAAGCGTTCTCTTGTATTCCGTGCTTATCTAGCATTTCCGCGACAATAGTCGTGAGTGTAGATTGATAGCCACTGAGCCTTTCTGATTGAGCACAGCAGTCCAGATAGCTTAGCGCTTGCTCAAAACTTATTGTGCGGCCCTGCTCTGTGAGCCAGATGTTCATGACCTTCAATGATTCATGCCAGGCATCAAGTGTATAGTCAGACTCATCGCATTCACGCATGAGTAATGCCTCCCAGTTTTGAGGAAAGTCTTTTATAGTATCGAGGTCTGAAGGCTTTAGGCTCATCTAAGGGGTATACCCAAGGTTTGGGGCTAGCCAGCGTTCTGCTTCTTTTAGGCTCATGCCTTTGCGCCCAGCATAGTCCTCGACTTGATCTTTACCTATTTTCCCTACGGCAAAGTAGTGAGATTGCGGGTGTGCAAAATAATAGCCAGAGACTGAAGAGGCCGGATTCATCACAAAACTTTCTGTCAGACTGATCTCTGTTGCCTTTTCTGCATCTAGTAGATCCCAAAGAATCCCTTTTTCGGTGTGATCCGGACAGGCAGGATAGCCTGGTGCGGGTCGGATTCCGCGATATTTTTCTTTAATGACATCTTCTGGGCTTAAGTTTTCGTCTTTGCCATAGCCCCAAAGGTCACGCACCTGCTTATGCAAGTACTCAGTGAAGCCTTCTGCAAAGCGATCACCCAAGGCTTTAATCATGATAGCGGAGTAGTCATCATGCTTGGCTTCGCTTTTTTGTGCAAACTCTGTTACTTCCTTGCCTGCCGTTGCGGCAAAAGCTCCCATGAAATCGACGGATTTTTCAGAAACAAAGTCCGCAAGGGAGAAATAGCTCGCGTCTTGTTTTGCTTTTTCTTTTTGCTGACGCAGGAAATGTAAGCGAGTAAGCGCGTTTTTGCATGAGAGATCTTCGAATAGATCAACATCTTCTCCATTACGCTTAGCGGGCCAGAAGCCAAAGACGGCTTTTAAATGAAATCTTTGGTGTTTTAAGACGTCCTCTAAAATCTTTTGAAGGTCTCGATAGAGTTCCTGGGCCTGAGGGCCATGCTTTGGGTGTTCAAGAATCTTAGGGAATACCCCTCGTAAATCCCAGGCCCAAAAGAAGGGAGACCAATCAATGAAGGGCACAACTTCTTCGAGTGCAACATTGCTGAGAGTTCGTGTTCCAAGAAATTCAGGTTGGTTGGAGGGGAAGCTGTCTTCAGGCAGTTTGCTGTTTTGCTCTTTTGCTTGAGTGAATGAGATGATCTTCCCTTGGGCATCTTTGCCTTTTTCGAATTCTTGTCGGCGTCGTTCGTGGTCTGTCTCAGTTTCCTGTGCAAATTTCCCTTTTTCCTCAGGGTTTAAGAGCTTGCTGCATACACCTGTTACTAAGGAGGCGTCTTCCACATGACAAACAGTCCCTTTGTATTCTGGGGCTATTTTTATGGCAGTGTGGGCTTTGCTTGTGGTGGCTCCGCCAATGAGTAGTGGAGTGTTCATTTCAAGGCGTTGCATTTCTTGGGCATTAAAGATCATCTCGTCCAGAGAGGGGGTGATCAGCCCACTTAATCCAATAATATCTGCTTTATGTTCTGTGGCCTGTTTAAGGATTTCATCACAAGAGACCATCACGCCTAAGTCGATGACTTCATAGTTGTTACACCCAAGGACAACGCCTACGATGTTTTTTCCGATGTCGTGAACATCTCCTTTTACTGTTGCTAAGATGATTGTGCCTCGGGCCTTTTTTTCTGGAGAATCTGCCTTTTCTTTCTCCATGAATGGTGTGAGGTAGGCAACCGCTTTTTTCATCACTCGTGCACTTTTCACGACCTGAGGGAGAAACATTTTCCCGGCCCCGAATAGTTCACCCACAACGCCCATCCCACCCATAAGAGGCCCCTCGATGACTTCAAGTGGTTTTTCGTATTGTTGGCGCGCTTCTTCTGTGTCTTCTTCGATGAAATCTACAATGCCTTTAACGAGTGCATGTGAAAGGCGCTCTTCCACGGGGAGTTCTCGCCAGGCTTTGTCTTCTTTGGCTCTTGTCTTTCCTTTTTGATCTTTGACAGTGTCGGCAAACTCAAGGAGCACATCGGTAGCATTTTCGTTTTGGTTGAAGATGACGGCCTCAACCTTATCCAAAAGTGCTTTGTCTATTTCTTCATAGACGGTGATCATGCCCGCATTGACAATGGCCATGTCCATTCCTGCCTTAATGGCATGATACAGGAACGACGCATGCATGGCTTCACGGACGACATTATTTCCTCGGAAAGAAAAGGACAAGTTACTCACTCCTCCACTAATCCTTGCTCCTGGGCATTCCTTTTTTATTTGGGTAATGGCATGGATAAAGTCCACGGCATAAGCGTTGTGCTCTTCCATACCTGTTGCTACCGTCAGGATATTAGGGTCAAAAATAATATCTTGAGGGTCCATCCCTGCCTTTTCAGTCAATAACTGATAGGCACGCTTACAAATACGCACTTTATCTTCAAGAGAGGCAGCTTGTCCTTCTTCATCAAAGGCCATGACAATAATCGCTGCCCCATAACGCATGATGATTTCTGCCTGTTGTAAGAAAGCTTCTTCTCCTTCTTTGAGGCTGATAGAGTTAACAATACCTTTACCCTGGACACATTGTAATCCTGCTTCAATGACCGTCCACTTAGAGCTATCAATCATGATAGGAACTCGAGTAATATTGGGCTCCGAAGCAATAAGGTTGAGAAAACGTGTCATGGAGGCTTCTCCATCGAGAAGAGCCTGATCAAAATTAATATCAATGATATTTGCCCCATTTTCAATCTGTTGTCGGGCTATCGCAAGGGCTCCTTCAAAGTCATCAGCTTGAATGAGTTTAGCAAATCGAGGGGACCCTGCCACATTGGTCCGTTCTCCGATTAGTAAAAACGGAGGTGCTTCTTCAGGGAGGGTCAGTGCTTCTAGCCCGCTTAAGCGGAGTGTGGGCGTTAGTGTAGGGATTTTGCGTGCAGGGTATTTGCTGAGGGTCTCTACAATTGCACGAATATGATCAGGTGTGGTTCCGCAGCAGCCTCCCGCTAAATTGAGTAGGCCTTCTTGGGCCATAACTTCTAGGTGCGCAGCAGTATCCTCGGGCGTTTCATCATAGCCTGTTTCAGAAAGCGGGTTCGGGAGGCCTGCATTCGGGTAGCAGCTTACCGCACAATCCGCATGTTTAGATAAATCTTGAATATAAGGGCGCATTTCAGCGGCCCCTAGGGCACAATTGATCCCTACACTAATGGGCTTTGCATGCCGAATGGCATTCCAACAGGCTTCAACCGTTTGTCCAGAGAGGGTCCGGCCTGAAGCATCCGTGATGGTGATAGAAAGCATCACAGGTAAGCGCGTAGGTTGCTGGTCAAAAAAGCGCTCAATCGCAAAAATAGCCGCCTTTAAGTTGAGCGTATCAAATGTTGTCTCAGGCAGGAGGATGTCTACGCCTCCTGCTACTAAGGCTTCAATTTGTTCGAAATAAGCATCGGCAAGCTCAGTGAAGGTGACGTTTCGATAGGCAGGGTTGTTTACATCAGGTGATAAAGAAGCAGTTCTATTCGTAGGCCCTAGGGCTCCAGCAACAAAGCAGGTTTTTCCTGAGTGTTGTGCCATGAATGCATCCGCAGCCTCTCGAGCTAGGCGAGCAGCTGCTCGATTAAGCTCAGGGACAATGTTTTCTAGTGCATAGTCTGCCTGGGAAATGCTTGTCGCATTAAATGTGTTGGTTTCAATGATGTCCGCGCCTGCTTCAAGATTTTGCGTATGAATCTCGCGAATAATATCAGGCTGAGTTAAGCACAGGAGATCATTGTTTCCTTTGAGGTCTTTTGGGTGATTCTTGAAGCGTTCCGCGCGGAAATCAGCCTCTTCTAGCTTGTGTTGCTGGACCATGGTCCCCATCGCCCCATCAAGAAAAACTATACGTTGTGCTAAAAGCTTTTCAAGCGCTTGCCCTTTTTCTGATAGTGGAGGGGTCATTGAGGTCTAGGGGGGGTGCCTCTATTGTTTTAGGCCGTACCTAGTAAGCCCCCTGAGGAAGGACATCAAGGACTTCTATTTCAAAAATAAGCGTCGAGCCAGGAGGGATCCCTGGAATGTCGTTATTTCCGTAGCCTAGTTCTGGAGGGATGTAGAGTTTGATCCTTCCTCCTTTGCCCACGAGTTGTAATCCTTCACGGAATCCTGGAATGACTCGATCTAGGCTGAAGGTGGCAGGGGCGCCACGGGCATAAGAACTATCGAAAACGTCTCCGTTGATAAGTTGGCCTTTGTAATGAACCGTTACAGAATCTTCAGGCTTAGGGCGGGGGATACTGCCTTCTGCTTCAATTTCGTAAAAAAGCCCTGTGGGAGATTTGCGCACATTTTCTTTTTGATTAAGCTGAGCATAGAAGCTGGCTGCTTGTTCCTGGTTTTTACTCGCTGTACTCAAGAGCTCTTTCTCTCTTTTACTGCGATAGGCTGAGGCCTTTGCTTGGAGGAATTCTTGCATGCCTACGCTGATTTTTTGTACGTCATAATCGAGCATTTCTCCATCAAGCCCCATTCTGGCTCCTGAGAGTAAGGCTTCTTGCTCTTGTTCATTTAAGCCTAATTCAGAAACTCCAGACTGGCGTACCATAATCCATCCATAGGTTTCTAGGTATTGCTCTTCCTGTTTAGAAAGCGCGAAGAGGTTATTAAAGATGCAAAGGGTAAGTAAGCAGGTAAGGAGGTATTTGGTCTTCATAGAATGATAGGCGTGAATAAATTAAGCTCGCTTTATTATTAGACGAGCAGGCCAGAAAACACAACACCTAACAGGCTAAGTCTTTAGGTCCAAAACCCAGAGGTAGGAGCTCTTCAGTGTCTGTTAGGATGCAGCAGCTCTTGTCGGCAGCAGTAAGGATTACTTTAAGCTGTGTACCTGCTGCTTGTGCAGCTTCAAACAGAACTTGTCGGCATGCGCCGCAAGGGGAAGCTGGTGTGCTCGTAAGCTCGCCTTCATTACGTGTGATAACAGCTAGAGCCTCGAACTGAGTATACCCTCGTGCACGTGCATGCATAATAGCCCCACGTTCTGCACATATAGTCATTCCGTACGAGGCGTTTTCTACATTAACACCTGTGATGATTGTGCCATCAGTACAACGTAAAGCCGCACCTACCTGAAAACGAGAGTACGGACAATACGCTAGAGCTAAGGCTTGTTGCGCTTGCTCTACAAGCTCTTGGTCTTGCTGTGGGAGATCTTGCCAGGGAATGTCTTGCATTTAGAGGCAAGACTGGCGATCTACCTCAGTAAACGCAAGGATATTGGATAGCGGAAGGCTTTGCCAGCGCTCACATTTAATGTGGCAACAATCGCAAATGCAAGCCATGCAAAGAAAATCACTTGAGTGCTTACCGCAAACAGAACAACGACAGAATCCTTGATTAAGTAAGGGACTACGCCGACTAAGAGTAGGGTAAGGTTGAAGTTGATTGCTTCTTTGCCTTGTGTATTTACGAGAGGCATTTCGTTTTTCTTGAGCATCCAAACGAGTGCGGGGCCAGCAACGGCCAAAAGAGCAGCTGTCAGGTAGTTCGTGGAGAGAACACCAAGTTGCATGCAGGCGCTAAGGTGGGCGATGATTGCCCAGGTCTTTTCAGTGCCGTTAGCTTCTTGAGCGGCTTCTTGGGTTTCTTGAGTCGAAGATGTTGTTTCTTCTAGATCTTGAGGCATAAGGGTAGTACTCATTTATTTAAGGGGGGTTAAAACCCCTTTTTTATAAGGTTTGGCAAAAAAACTGTCAATAAGAAAGATCTGTTCTCAATATCGCGTAGCACTCCATGTTTTCAAAAGTGCCTCGTACTTTAGTAGACTTTCGCTCCGTACCCTCATGGGTCATGCCTGCTTTTGTGAGTACCTTGCCTGAGGCAGGGTTGCGAGGTAGATGCTTTGCCTGGATGCGGTTTAACTTAAGAACCTTAAATCCAAAGGAAACCAGGCCTTTCACCGATTCCGTACAATAGCCTTTGTTCCAGTATTGAGGGCCAAACCAATAGCCCATAGTAGCACTTTCATGTTCTTTATGAAAATCTAGGCCAATGCAGCCTATAAGCTCCCCTGTTTCTTGCAGAGTCACGGCATACATGACTTGATAACCTCTTATGTAATTGGGCTTATGTGTCTTGATCCAAGCTTCAGCATATCCGTCTGGATAAGGGTGAGGGATGTATTGTGTGGTGGCAGCGACTTCTTTAGTTCCTGCTAAGGCTTGAACATCGGCAGCATCCGTGAGTTGAAAAGGACGCAGCAAGAGACGTTGTGTTTTTATAGACGGCTGTGCGTTTGGATTCATTCAGAGGAGAGTATTATTTAAACGCTTCTTTGAAAAGCTTTTATTGGATTGCGTCTTTAGCTGAGCAGTTTACAATAGAGAGGAGATTAGAGAAGACCTTATGTCTGCCAAGAAAAAACCTGAAGAGCCAATAACAAAAGCTTATTTCAATCGTGAATTAAGTTGGTTGGCTTTTGTGAAAAGGGTTTTAGAGCAAGCATATACAGAATCTTATCCCCTGCTAGAGCGCTTGCGCTATTTAGCCTACGTCTGTGTAAACCTAGATGAATTTTTTGAAATTAGAGTCGCAGGTTTGCTTCAGCAAGTGGATTCTAATATTGATGAAAAAAGCATTGATGGCTTAGGCCCTATAGAGCAATTAGAGCAAATCCAAAAACGCACCGCTGAAATTGTAAAAGATCAATATCAGTGTTGGCATGATAAGTTATTGCCTGCTCTGAGTGAGAAGGGCATCCAGTTCAAAGCCAAAGATGAGCTTACGAAAGCAGAATTGGCGTGGCTAAAGCATTACTTCGAGCATCAAGTGTCACCAGTGCTTACCCCGCTGGCAATTGATCCAGCCCATCCTTTTCCTCAGATCACAAATAAAAGCCTCAATATTCTTATTTCACTCAAGGACCCTTCGCGGCCTAGAAAGAACAAAGATAGCATTATGGCTATTGTGCCTGTGCCGCGTATTTTGCCACGTGTGGTGAATGTAGACGTAGGTAAGGGGCAGACTTATGTCTTCCTGAGCGATATTATAGGTCTTTATGCGGCTCAGCTCTTTCCTGGCTATACGATTAAGGGTGTGTGGGCTTTCCGGATTACACGTAATAGTGATCTTTATTTTGATGAGGAAGAAGTCGACAACTTGCTCAAGAAGATTGAGGAAGAGCTCCACCGCTTAAGAAAGGGAGCTGCGGTACGTCTTGAAATTCAGGAAGGGGTTGATGAGTCTCTCCTCAAGCGTCTTTTGGGCGTAATTAATTTGCCTCCTCAATATGTTTTTCGGATGGATGGGCCTATCAACTTTTTCCGATTATTGAGTGTTTATGAGATGATTCACCGTCCGGAGCTTAAGTTTAAGTCTTTTTTACCCTTCACTCCTCATGCTTTAAGCCGTTCAGAAAGTTTATTCGGGGTTATTGCTAAAAAAGATACCTTATTGCACCACCCCTATGACTCTTTTCATCCGGTGGTGGAGTTCATTCAGCAGGCAGCTCGTGACCCCCAAGTGTTTGCCATCAAGCAAACCTTGTACCGTACCAGTGGAGACTCTCCTGTAATTGAGGCCCTCAAAGAGGCTTCACGCAATGGCAAGCAGGTAACTGTACTGATGGAGCTTAAAGCACGTTTTGATGAGGCAAATAATATTCAGTGGACTCGTGAGCTAGAGGAAGCTGGCGTTCATGTGGTTTATGGATTCGTGGGGCTTAAGATCCATTGCAAGTGTTGTTTATTGGTCCGTCAGGAGGGCGATAGCCTTAAGCGCTACGTACACTTAGGTACAGGGAATTATAACCCAAGAACAGCTAAGACTTATACCGATTTTAGTTTATTTACTGCACGCCCTGAGGTTACTGCAGAAGTAGCTGCGCTTTTTAATGCCTTAACGGGGGCCTCAAGCTCGCCTGAGTTTAAAGAGTTGCTGGTAGCGCCCTTTAATTTGCATGCCTCTATTCAGGAGTATATTCTTAGGGAAACAGAAAATGCCCGTGCGGGTAAGCCAGCGCGCATTATTGCAAAAATTAATAGTCTTGTTGATCAGGAGACGATCGACAATTTATACAAGGCGTCTCAGGCAGGCGTATCGATTGACCTCATTATTCGTGGCATTTGTTGCTTGATCCCTGAAGTCAAAGGAGTCAGCGATAATATTCGAGTGCGCAGCTTACTCGGACGCTATTTAGAGCACAGTCGGGTCTTTTATTTTGAAAATGCCCCTGATGAGCCTCGGGTGTTATTGGGAAGTGCCGACTGGATGCCCCGTAACTTTTTCCGTCGGATTGAAGTCTTGTTCCCTATAAAAGATGCCAAGCTCCGTGCAAAAATAGTTGATGAGGTTTTACCTGCCTTACTTCAGGACACCCAGCATGCTAAGGCCCTTAAGCCGGATGGTTCCTATAAGAAGATTTCACCTGTAAAAGGTGGGCTGGTCTCTGCTCAGGATGCTTTTATTGAAGAGGCTGAAGCTGCCGAAGTGCGCCAGAAGCAGGTAGTTGTGAAAGATTCGGGGGAGCCTGATCTCGAGTAGGGCTATTCGTAATTAGATCTCAAAAAAGCTTGATTGCTAACGGTCTTTAGTATAGACTCATAGTATATACCGCTAATGGATAGAACATCCCAACACACTGATCACGCTAAGCCTAGAAGTGGTTTCACCAAATTTGTGAGCTCTGTGGCAAAGGCGATTCTCTTTAACTTTGGAAGAGTCTTAGAGTGTACTGCTCTTGGAAGAAAAATCATCGCCTATGGCCGTTTGGGCCTTTATTTGCGAGATAGAGGCTGGCTAAAGAGTGCTGGCTCTAGGATTCCTATGGGGCGTTTTGAGGAACCTCTCCCCTGGATTTGCTATCCGTGTATGGATTTTTTAAATGAACGCCTGAAATCGGACATGGATGTGTTCGAGTGGGGGAGTGGTAATTCTACTCTATGGTGGGCTAAGCGTGTAGGCACTGTGATTTCATGTGAGCATGATCAGGGTTGGTATGATCGAATGAAGCCCGCTATGCCTGACAATGTGGAGTATGTTCATGCTAATGTCGAAGACTCTAGCTATATTAATTTCGCGAAAAACCAGCAAAAACGGTTCGATGTTATGATGATTGACGGGCAAGCAAGGATAGCGTGCGCGAAAAATTGCCTTGAGTCCTTAAAGGAAGGGGGCGTTGTTGTCTGGGACAATACTGATGTAGATAAATATCAAGAAGGCTACGATTTCCTCATTCAGAACGGATTTAAGCGTCTTGATTTTTATGGCCTAGGCCCGGTCAATTTTTATGGATGGAGCACCTCTGTTTTTTATAAAGAAAATAATTGTTTGGGCCTTTAATGTCTCCCACGCAACAAGCTGCGGTATCCTCTGCAAATAAGCTTCTTGGTTTTGAAGTGATTCGCTTTTTTCTTAGTTTTATGGCGGTAGCACTTACGGTATCTTTCTTTATATACCGCTATTTAGAGATAGTCAGCACAGCGTGTGACCAGGGAAAGGTACCGTCAGCCGAGTTAAAGCTAAAGTACCTTACTCAACAGTAACCGACTTAGCTAGGTTCCGCGGTTTATCAACATCACACCCACGCTCTACTGCAATGTAGTACGAGAGTAGCTGTACCGGAATCGTAGCCAAAATAGGTTGTAGTGCAGCATGGGCAGGTGGAACAATGATGAGGTCGTCCACGAGGCCTTCAGGGAAAATTCTCCCTGCTGCAGCAATAGCAAGGATTTCTCCTTTGCGTGCTTTTACTTCCTGCATATTTGCCAAAGTCTTGTTAAAAATGCTTTCCTGGTTAGTGAGGAAAACACTGGGACATTTAGGCGAGATAAGCGCAATCGGCCCGTGCTTAAGCTCTGCAGCAGGGTAGCCTTCTGCGTGTATGTAGGAAATTTCTTTAAGTTTGAGGGCCCCTTCTAGTGCAATAGGGAACAAGATTTGGCGACCTAAGAATAAAAAGTCTTCGTGATGCGCATACTTCTGTGCGATCTCTTGAATGTAGTGACTCTTTTCCAGGATTTGGTGTACCTGCTCGGGGAGCTGTTTTAAAGCATTAACGAATTGAGAGCCATCCCCTAGGCTCATGTCACGCATGCGGCCTAAGTAAAGGGCAAGCATAGCGACAATAACAAGTTGAGATGTAAACGCTTTGGTCGAGGCTACCCCAATTTCGGGGCCTGCGTGCTGGTAAATGCCTCCGTCAGACTCACGTGCAATTGTTGAGCCTACTACGTTATTGATGGCTAGGGTGCGGTAACCTTTGCGTTGAGATTCTCTCAAGGCTGCTAAGGTGTCCAAGGTTTCGCCCGATTGGCTCACTACAAAAACCAGTGTATTCTTGTCTAGGGGGGCGTTGCGGTAACGAAACTCAGATGCATACTCTACTTCTACAGGAATACGTGCGTAACGTTCGATAAGGTATTCCGCAGTCAAGCATGCATGCCAGGCTGTACCACAAGCACAGAAAATGATGCGATCTACTTGGCGTAATTCTTGTGCGGACATATTAAGTCCACCAAAAATCGCAGTGGTGGCATCTTCAGAAAAGTGACCCCGCATGGCATTCTCAAGCGCAGTAGGCTGCTCGAAAATTTCTTTTTCCATGAAGTGCTTGAAGGAGCCTAGTTCTGCGTCTTCGGCCTTCCACTCGATTTTTTCAATGACTGCGGTGACGTCTTTTTGAGTGACTGTCGTGATCGAAAAGTCATCTTCGGTAACATGGATGATCTCTCCGTCGCGCAAATAAACAACGTCTTGGGTTCTTTTTACAAAAGCAGAAACATCACTAGCTAGAATCTTTTCGTCTTTTCCTATACCTAGGATAAGAGGGGAGCTTTTACGTGCACCGACTAGGTCATTCGGGTAATCATCACAAATCACTACGATACCGTAGGTTCCTTCAACGTGAAGAAGGCTTTTGCGGATACTTTCACAAAAACGGTTGTTTTTATCATTTTTTGGCTCTTTGTCGTAGTGGTAAGAAATAAGGTTTACCAAAACTTCAGAATCTGTTTCTGAGGAAAAGGTATAGCCTTCGGATTCTAGAAATTTTTTAATGGTAACATAGTTTTCAATGATACCATTGTGTACGAGGGCAAACTTTCCGTTGTTGCTTAGGTGGGGGTGGGCATTAGCTTCGGTGACTTCTCCGTGTGTAGCCCAGCGTGTATGAGCAATCCCTAAAGTACCCTCTGGCTCTACCTTATCGACTTCTTCGGCCAGGACTTCAATACGCCCTGGTTTACGGATAACCTGTAACGTATCTTTCTCGTGGGTCGCAATTCCTGCGGAGTCATAACCCCGATATTCGATTCTTTTCAAGCCGTCGATGAGGGCTTGTCTTGCAGAACGTTTCCCCGTATAACTTACAATACCGCACATAAGACCTTGAATCCTGCGGTAAAAGTATTATCCATTCAAGCTTAATTCCCTGCTCTTAATTTGCTATGACTCAGCTCGAGCCCTTTACCCATCAAGCTAAACTATGAAGCCTTCGGTCCAGTGTGTGATCATGGGAGGGGGGCGTGGTACACGCCTACATCCTTTAACCAAGTTTCGGTGTAAGCCTGCAGTGCCTTTGGCCGGAAAATACCGTTTGGTAGATATTCCCATAAGTAACTGTATTAATGCGGGTTATAATCAAATTTATTTGCTAACACAGTTCAATACGGCATCTCTGCATCGCCATATCCAAGGGTCTTTCCACTTTGATCCTTTTGGTAAAGGATTCGTAGAAATATTAGCTGCTGAACAGACCGAAGCAAGCGAGACCTGGTACCAGGGAACTGCTGATGCCGTGCGCCGTAACTTAAGGCATTTTCATTATTCTGATAATGACTTATTCCTTATTTTGTCTGGAGACCAGCTCTATTCTATGGATTTCCGTAAGGTGATCGAGCAGCATCGGCGGCTTAAGGCAGATGTCACTGTTGCTGCTAAGACGGTAGCCTGTTCAGAAATTAGCGCTTATGGGGCAATGAAGGTGGGGGATGACCTCTCTATTCAGGAGTTTGTCGAGAAACCTCAAGATAAAGCCCAGGTCAAAGGCTTGAAATTATCCCCTAAATTACACGCCCAGCTTAATGGGAGTTCGAAAAAGGATTATTGTTTAGCGTCCATGGGTATTTACGTCTTTACGGTTGGGGCTCTTAAGAAGGCACTTAGCCATGAAGGTAGTGATTTTGGTAAAGAAATTATCCCGGCCCTTTTAGAGGATATGAAGCTTCATGCCTATATCTTTGATGGCTATTGGGAAGATATCGGGACCGTGCGGGCATTTTTTGATGCAAACCTTATGCTGACGGATCCTGTGCCTGAGTTTAATTTCTTTGATGCTTATAATAAGATCTATACGCGCCCTCGCTACTTGCCGGGGGCCAAGCTCAATAGTTGTCATATTGATCGTGGCGTTGTGGCTGATGGTGCTATCATTACTCAAGCAAAACTCAAGCGTTGTGTTATAGGGACACGTTCTGTCGTGAGTAACGGGAGCATTCTTGAAAATGTAGTGATGATGGGGGCTAGTGAATTTGAGACTTTGGATGATTTAGCCGAGAATAAACGCAAGGGCATTCCTAACTTAGGGATTGGAGAGGATTGTATTATTAAGGACTCTATTATCGATAAAGATGCTCGGATTGGGAACAATGTAGTATTGAGTCCTGGTGGAAAGCCTGATAAGTTTGAGCGTAACGGCATTTGTGTGCGCGATGGTGTGTTGTGTGTGCTAAAAGATGCGATTATCCCCGACGGAACTGTAATCTAAGAAATACTTTATGAAAAACTTACTCAAACTAAGTCTAATCTCCCTTGGTTTTTTGGCTGCAACCCTAGTGCGTGCTGAAGACCCTCAGTTACTTATCAGTCAAGCGGCTCAAGACGCTGACTACATTTTGTGTATTGATGGAGGCGCTTCTAATACGCAATTGCGTGTTTTAAATCTATGGGGTGAAGAGCTCGAGCTTTATGAAGAAGGCTTTCGCTCAGGCACCATGATCGAGACTACAGGCTCTAACCGTAATAAGGTTGGCGAAGAAGGTATTATGCAGGCGTTTCAAGCACTGTTTGGCGGCCTTGGTTTTGACTCTGGGAATGGTATAGGCGTTCCTTTTGCTAGCGTAGCGTCGCGCTGTGCTATTGTTGCTGGAATCACTGGTGTCTCCTCTGCAGAAAATCGTGAGCATGTCCTTAATGTTTTAGAAGAGCAAAGTGGTATCCCGCGCGAGCGCATTGCTTTATTCTCTGACATTGAGTTAGCTCTTGAGCTTGTGGGCGAGCAGGGCGCTGTGGTGATCGCAGGTATGGGCTCTGTTTGTTTTGCTAAGGTAGATGGGGAGAGTAAGCGCAGTGGAGGCCTAGGTCACTTGCTCGGTGACAAAGCAGGGGCAGATGCGATTGCCTTTGATGCAGTACGCCAAGCCTTAGCTGAAGAATACGGATGGGGAGAGCCTACATCCTTAACCGCTCGTGCCAAGGCATTCTTTGGCAGTGAAGAGCTTACTTCATTAGTTCCTGCCATTCACTCCGGTGAGCTTACTAACGATCAGATCGCCGAGTTTTGCCCTGTAGTATTCGATGAGGCCCGCCAGGGAGACTATGTAAGCCAAAAGATTGTAAATAGCTCAGCTAACTATTTGGGCGATATGCTCTCCCGCGTCATGGAAGATGTTTACGAGGGCGAATTCCCTGTGGTCTTTATAGGCGGTGTCTTTAAGGATGCTGATGCAGATGCTTATATCCAGTCCATCTTAGATGTCCCTTCGATCCGCTCTATGGATGAAGATATTGAGGTAATCCCGCAGAATATGGCTCGTACGAGCTTTATCCCAGAGGTAGTCCGTAATACTCTAGCCCTCTAAAACGGCTTTATTTGCCCTTTATAAAGCGCCCTAGGCCCTCTGTGTGGCCGGGGCGCTTTTTGTTATAAGCCTCTTAGAGAGCAATTTAGGGAGCACTTGTAAGTGTTTTTAAGGAGCTTGGGCTTCTTTTTGGCCTGCCAGGGCTCGTGTTTTGGAGCTTAAGAAGGTCTTTTTGCAGAAAAATTCGTACAAAAACTGTTTAAAATATTCTCTTATCGATCTGTGTGGGCTCTTTTTTGAGGGCTTTACCCTCTATTTTATGCGGGTTTCAGGGCGTTTTAATTTTTTTTAAAAAAAAGCCACAAAAACAGTTGACCTTCCTCTTCTTTTAGTTCTTCTTCTAAACCCTCGCCGGTTGCTTCGACTGTTTCTTAAGTCGCTCTGCAGGCGGGATTTGTTCTTTTTAGTCGCTCCCAAAACTCTTTAAAAAAAGTTTTAAAAAACTTTAAAAAAAAGGTTGACGGACCAAAACTAAATTTGCTTAATAGCAAACCTTTCCCCCAACCGGGGAAACGAGCAAAAAAGCCCGTTCTTTGAAATTTACTCTGTGCGATTGTTTGGTTCCTACAAACAATTATTTTGAGTGAATAATTTAACATTATTCAACGTTTAGTTTAGTTCTGAATCCCCAGGATTCAGAGATCTTCGAATTTATTCGGAGAGTTTGATCCTGGCTCAGAGTGAACGCTGGCGGCATGGCTAAGACATGCAAGTCGAACGAGATTCTCCTTTCGGGGAGATGAGAGTGGCAAACGGGTGCGTAACACGTGAGCAACCTGCCTTTAAGTAGGGGATAGCCCGTCGAAAGACGGATTAATACCGTATGTGGTCCTGAAACACATGTTTCAGGCACTAAAGCTTGTAATGGCGCTTAAAGAGGGGCTCGCGGCCTATCAGCTTGTTGGTGAGGTAACGGCTCACCAAGGCTAAGACGGGTAGCCG